>Ga0209455_1000044_pt1 | contig 410787 bp, 373 predicted proteins | sample AraplaCol_mCL_r2_FD_184275 | JGI IMG/M metagenome (GOLD analysis project Ga0209455, IMG submission 184275) | Arabidopsis root microbial communities from North Carolina, USA - plate scrape CL_Col_mCL_r2 (SPAdes) (version 2) | ecosystem: Host-associated > Plants > Roots > Endosphere | place...
GCTTTATCGGCCGCGGTGACAGTGATGTCAGGTGCGGTCGTATCCTGGACCGTGAAGGTGAAGTCCTTCGTGCTGGTGTTGTGGTTGGCATCGGTCGTGGTTGCGGTGACAGTATGCGTGCCAATGGAGAAGGTGTCGCCAGAGGCAACGGAGTTATTGCCTTCCTTGAAGGTCACCACGTCGCTGTTGCCGTCAACGGCATCGCTGGCAGTAGCGGAGAAGGTGACGGCAGCGCCGGCAGCGCTAGTTGCCTCTGCCTTGTCGGCGGCGGTGACGGTGATATCAGGTGCAGTCGTGTCCTGTACCGTGAACGTAAAGTCCTTGGTGTTGGTGTTGTGGTTCGCGTCGGTCGTGGTGGCAGTGACAGTGTGCGTACCAATGGAGAAGGTGTCGCCAGAGGCAACGGCATTGTTGCCTTCCTTGAAGGTCACCACATCGCTGTTGCCGTCCACGGCATCGTTGGCGGTAGCGGAGAAGGTCACGGCTGCACCGGCTGCGCTGGTTGCCTCCGCTTTATCGGCTGCGGTGACGGTAATGTCAGGTGCTGTCGTGTCCTGCACGGTGAAGGTGAAGTCCTTCGTGCTGGTGTTGTGCGCAGCATCGGTCGTCGTCGCAGTGACGGTATGCGTGCCGATGGCGAAGGTGTCACCGGAGGCAACGCTGTTGTTGCCTTCTTTGAAGGTCACGACATCGGTGTTGCCGTCCACGGCATCGTTGGCGGTAGCGGAGAAGATCACGGCTGCACCGACTGCGCTGGTTGCCTCTGCCTTGTCCGGTGCGGTGACCGTGATCGTAGGTGCCGTCGTGTCCTGGACCGTGAAGGTGAAGTCCTTCGTGCTGGTGTTGTGCGCAGCATCGGTCGTGGTTGCGGTGACGGTGTGCGTGCCGATGGCGAAGGTGTCACCGGAGGCAACGCTGTTGTTGCCTTCTTTGAATGTTACCACGTCGTTGCTGCCGTCAACGGCATCGCTGGCAGTGGCCGAGAAGGTCACGGCTGCACCGGCGGCGCTGGTGGCTTCAGCCTTGTCCGGTGCGGTGACGGTGATCGTCGGCGCGGTCGTATCCTGCACCGTGAACGAGAAGTTTTTGGTGCTGGTGTTGTGATTGGCGTCCGTCGTGGTCGCGGTGATGATGTGGGTGCCGATCGAGAAGGTGTTGCCGGAGGCGACGGCGTTGGTTCCTTCTTTGAAGGTCACGACATCCGAGCTGCCATCCACAGCATCGCTGGCGGTACCCGAGAAGGTGACGGCCGCACCGGCAGCGCTGGTGGCTTCGGCCGTGGCCGGCGCCGTGACGGTGATCGTAGGCGCAGTGGTGTCCTGCACGGTGATCTTGAAGGTCTCGGTACTGGTATTGCCGGCAGCATCCGTGGTGCTGGCCAGGATCGTATGGATGCCAAGGCCGAATACGTCGCCCGAGTGAACCGCCACGCCGCTTTCGGTGAAGGCGACAGCATCGCTGCCGTCGTGGACATCACTGGCGGTCGCACTAAAGCTGACGGTGGCGCCGGCGGCGCTGGTAGCCTCCGCCACCTTGTCCGAGACCGCACTCAAGGTTGGCGCCGTGGTGTCGACCGTCGCCACCACGGCCGAGGTGGTCGTGGTATTGCCGACGCCATCCGTCGCCTTGGCCGTGAGACTATGCGTGCCATCGCTCAAGGCCGATGTCACGAACGTCCAGGTGCCGCCGCTGACCGTGGCCGCGCCAAGATCGGTGGTGCCATCAAAAATATGCACCGTCGCGCCATTGGCGTCGCTGACGGTACCGGAGAGCGCCAGTGTGTTGTCCTTGGTCAGCCCGCCGCTGGCAATCGTGGAAGTCAGACCGGTATTGGTGCCGATCGTGCCGCTCATTACCACGCTGGGCGGCGTCGCGTCCACGTTTGCCGTCACGGCGGCAGTGGTGGCGGCATTGCCGGCAGCGTCGGTCGCCTTCGCGGTAAAACTATGGCTGCCGTCGCTCAGCGTAGCGGTCGTGAAGGACCAGGTGTTGCCGCTGACGGTAGCTGCGCCCAGGTCGGTGGCACCGTCAAAAACATGGACGTTCGCAATGCCGTTGGCATCGCTGACGGTGCCCGACAGGCCCAGCGTCGCGTCCTTGGTCAAGCCGCCGCTGGAAATGGTGGTGGACTGGCCGCTGTCCGTGTTAATGGTGCTGCTGATCCCGACGGTAGGCGCTGTCGTATCCACTTTCGCGCTCACCGAGGCGGACGTGGTTACATTGCCCGCGACATCGGTGGCCTTGGCGGTGAAGGTGTGGGTGCCGTCCAGCAGCGCAGCGGTGGTGAATGACCAGTTGCCGCCGCTGATGGTGGCAGCGCCAAGGTCGGTTGCGCCATCAAAAATATGTACGGACGACACACCGTCGGCATCGCTTACGGTGCCGGACAAGGCCAGCGTCGTGTCCTTGGTCACGCCGCCGCTCGCAATCGTATTCGTCAAGCCGGTATTGGTGCCGATCGTGGTGCTGAAGGTCTCGTTGGGCGGTGTGGTGTCGACGGTGAAGTTGTGCGTGACTGCCGATGCCGCGCCGCCGCTTGCTGTGACGGTCTGCACGCCCTGGGCCAATTTGGCCACGTCGGACGCCGGCACGGTGACGCTCCAGACATCGTTGGATTTGGTCGTCGTGTAGAAGTAGTTGGTGCCGTTTAAATTGATGGTGATGAGGGTATTGGCCGGGAAGTTGCCGCCGGTGGTGCCCGATATCAGCAGCGAGTTGCCGGCTTCAGCGGCGTTCAGGAAATCGTCGCTCGAAATTGCATTGATGGTGATGTTGACGTTGCCCATGACGCCGCTGTACATCGCCGTCGCGGCCGACGTGAGCGGCGGCTCGACGGCTTGCTGGTCCGGATTGACATCCAGGCGCCAACTGCCGCCCAGCGCGCTGGCGCCGACCAGTTGGCTGGCTGCGGCCACGTTGGCGCCGCACGCCTGCGCCAGTGCCTGCACAAATTCGGCGCCGCGCTCGCCCTGGCCGGTTTCGCAAGCCCACAACAGCAGTCGTCCGTGGCTGCCGATGGCATCGCCGATTGCGCGCAAGTCTGCGCCGTTGGTATGAATGGTTTCCAGCGTCATGGCGCCGCTGGCAAAGCGAATTTCGCCGCTGCCGCCATGCGACAGGATGTGCACCGCGTGGAGATCGGCGCGGCCGCGCAGTTGAACAGCGATTTGCGCCAGGGCCGGCACGTCGGTGGACAGTTCGATGACTTCGACTTCAGGACGCATGCCGCCGACCAGGGTGTCCAGGTCCGCCAGGGCGGGATCGATGAAAGCAATCTCACGGACCTGGAAGAGGTGAGTGTCGCGGAGCGAATTGGCGATACGGCTGCTGCTGTGGTTCAGGTTGGCGCGCATGTTTGTCCCCATTTTTGAGTTGCTACTCATTTAATATGTGTTTGCTTTTGGCAAACTATTTATAGCTCATTATTGTGAGGTCTTCATGGCTTGTAAAGCACTTTTCGTTGTCGAATACAAAATTCAATTTCGCTAAGAAAACATGTTGTATTCCCACAGCGTTGCAACAAAACAATACAAACAATTGCATTTGCTGACCTACAGCAAGAAAAAAAGATATTTGCCGATTATTTGCAATCGATTGCAATTGGCGTACACTACGCACTGGGAGACAAGGAAAAATATGAATTCAACATTGCTGCGAGGGGTACTGGTGGGCGGCCTGGCGGGGCTGCTGTTCGGGTTTGATACCGCGGTCATCGCGGGAACGACACAGGGATTGAGCGCCGCTTTCCACCTCGATCCGGCCGCCCTGGGGTGGACCGTGTCGAGCGCTTTGTGGGGCACGCTGATCGGCGCCTTGGTTGCCGGCTTGCCCGGCGACGCCTTCGGTGCGCGCAACTGCCTGCGCGTGATCGCCCTGATGTACGTTGCATCGGGCATCGGCAGTTTCTGTGCCACTTCGCTGCCCGTCCTGATCGCGGCCCGCGTCCTCGGCGGCCTGGCCATCGGCGCATCGTCCGTGCTGGCGCCGACCTACCTGGCCGAGATCGCACCGGCCAGGATGCGCGGCGCCCTGGTCGGCATGTTCCAGTTGAATATCGTGTTTGGCATCCTGGTCGCTTATCTCAGCAATTACCTGATCGGCACGCTCGATCTGGGCGATGCGGAATGGCGCTGGAAGTTCGGCGTCACCATCCTGCCGTCGCTGATCCTGTGGCTGCTGCTGTACACCATCCCGAACAGCCCGCGCTGGCTGGCCGTGAAAGACCGGCTCGATGAAGCGCGCAAGGTGCTGAGGCAGATCGGCGTGCCGCAGCCGGACACGGAACTGGCCCTGTACCAGCGCCAGCACCTGGAGCACAAGGGCGTCAAGGTGCGCCTGAGCTGGAAGGCGTATGCGCGGCCCATGCTGCTGGCGATCGCCATCGCCGGCTTCAATCAACTCTCCGGCATCAACGCCATCCTCTACTACCTGAACGACATCTTTGCCGCGGCCGGATTTGCCAAGGTCTCGGCGGACCTGCAATCGGTCATCATCGGCGCCACCAACCTGGCCTTCACGCTGCTGGCGCTCACGGTGATCGACCGCGCCGGCCGCAAGACGCTGCTGCTGATTGGATCGGTGGGCCTGGTCATCTCGCTGGCAGGGACGGCGTTTATCCAACTCACCTCCACGCACCAGAACTATCTGCTGTGGATGCTGATCCTCTTCATCGCCTCGTTCGCGTTTTCGCAGGGCGCGGTCATCTGGGTCTACATCGCGGAGATTTTTCCGACCGAGGTGCGTTCGCGCGGGCAGGGCCTGGGGGCATCGACACACTGGTTCATGGATGCGGTGATCGCCACCGCGTTCCCGCTGGTCGCCGCTTATTCGAAGGGACTGCCGTTTGTCTTTTTCGCCGCCGCGATGGCGGTCCAGTTCCTGGTCGTGCTGAAGTTTTTCCCTGAAACGAAAGGCGCCACGCTGGAAGAGATACACCTTGGAGGAAAAGCATGAAGCTACGTCAGACGGGCGCCATCGCCACCAGCGTTCTTTTGATGGGAACTGCGGCAGTGTCGCCGGCAGCGGACACGCACCACGAGCAGTACCGCCCGGCCTATCACTTCACGCCGCCGCAGGCCTGGATGAACGATCCGAATGGTATGGTCTATTACAACGGCCAGTATCACCTGTTTTACCAGTACCACCCGTACAGCAATGTCTGGGGACCCATGCACTGGGGCCATGCGGTCAGCCGCGACATGATCCACTGGACCGACAAGCCGGTGGCCCTGGCGCCCGATGCGTTGGGCTATATCTTCAGCGGCAGCGCGGTGGTCGACTGGCACAACAGCAGCGGCTTTGGCACGAAGGAGCAGCCGCCGCTGGTGGCGATCTTCACGTATCACAATGAGGCCGACAAGCAGTCCGGCCTCAAGCCGCCGCAGAGCCAGGGCCTCGCCTACAGCACGGACAATGGCGAAACCTGGATCAAATACAGCGGCAACCCGGTGCTGCGCGCGCCGGCCGGCAAGCCCGATTTCCGCGACCCGAAAGTGCGCTGGAACGAGGCGGCGAACGCCTGGATCATGACGCTGGCGGTCGGCGATCATACAGAATTTTACGGCTCGCCCGATCTGAAGGGCTGGCATTACCTGAGCAGTTTCGGCAGCGGCGTGGGCGCGCACACCGGCGTATGGGAATGCCCGGACCTGTTGCCGATCAAGGTTACGGAGACTGGCGAAACCAAGTGGCTGCTGCTGCAAAGCCTCACGCCCGGCGGCCCCAACGGCGGTTCCGCGACGCAGTTCTTTGTCGGCGATTTCGACGGCAAGGATTTCGTGCTGGACCCGCAGTTCAACGCGCAGTTGAAGCAGGGCGGTCCGCAGTGGATAGACTGGGGACGCGACAACTACGCCGCCGTCACCTGGTCCGACGTGCCGAAGTCCGACGGCCGCGTTCTCATGCTCGGCTGGATGAGTAACTGGGACTACGCCACGACCGTGCCGACCACCACATGGCGCAGCGCGATGACGCTGCCGCGTGAGCTGACCCTGCATGCCGATGCCAGCGGCTACAGCCTGCGTTCGCTGCCGGTCGCGGAGATGGAAAAGCTGAAAGGCGATCGTTACAAGGTCGCGCCGCAAATGGTCGCGGACAGCGTGGCGGCAACCGCGCCGGCTGGCGTCATCACGCAATCGGAGGCCGTGCTGGAGTACGCCCGCCCGGCCCAGGGCAGCAGGGCGTATCTGGAATATGCCAACGACCAGGGCGACGTGTATCAGGTAGGTTATGACGCCGCCACCGGGAAATTTTTCAGCGATCGCCGCAAGTCCGGCCTCACCGGTTTCTCGGATAAATTTGCCAAGGAAGTCCATGTCGCGCCGAGGAAGTCGCCATCGCCGACCATCAGGATGCGGGTCTACATGGACCACGATTCGGTCGAGCTGTTCGCCGACGATGGCGCCACGGTCATGACCGAATCGCTGTTCCCGCGCACGCCGTACACCAAGCTGCGCTTCGTGGTGAATGGACAGCCTGTGCAGCTAACCAGCTTCCAGCTTACGGCGCTGAAGGCGAGCCGCTGACAGGCTGGCCGGGCGCCGCGCCCGGCAGGCGGAAGGCCCAGGCATAGCCATGGGCGGCATGCTGGCGCGTGGCGGCGGGGATCTCGACCACGGTCGCATCGCCATCGCGATGCCAGGCCAGCCTGGCGTCTTCACCCAGCAGTTGCACCGCCGCGCCGGCGGCCGGGGCCGGGCCGGGAATGCACACGCTGTCCGGCAGCGTCGTTTCATCGGCGGCAGGAAGGTAGATCGCGTAGACGGTGCCGTCCTTCAGCCGGGTGTAGCGGAACTTGCCGGCGCTGTAGGGCGCAACCGCGCGACTGGCGTAGATCGCTTCGCCGTTCACCTGCATCCACTGGCCGATCTGGCGCAGGCGCTGGACTGCCTCTGCCGGCAATTCGCCTTTGCCGTCGGGGCCGACGTTGAGCAGGTAGTTGCCGCCCTTGGCCACCACATCGACCAGCATCTGCACCACGGTGCGCGCAGACTTGTAGTGATCGTTGGGCGCGTACGACCAGGAGTCGCCCAGGGTCATGCAAGTCTCCCATGGATAGGGCAATGGCCGGTCGGGGATTTGCTGTTCGGGCGTGCGGTAGTTTTCATAGCGGCCGCCGACCGCGCGGTCGACCACGATCAGGCCCGGCTGATTCTTGCGCGCCAGCGCGGCCAGGCCGGCCATGTCGATGTCCTCGGGACCGGGACGGTATTGGGCGATGGCTGTGATGTCCTTGTTATCGCTGGGATGGGGTTTGCGCACCCAACCGGCATCGAGCCAGAGAATATCCAGCGGGCCGTATGCGCCGCCGGTCAATTCGCCGATCTGGGCGTGGGTGAACTTGACGAAGTCCTGCCAGCGCTGCGGGTATTTGCGCGTGTCGTAGTTGACGTAGCGGTTAGGCGTGGCGAAACGCGGCCACCAGTAGTCGGGGCTGTGCCAGTCGGCCTTGGAGAAATAGGCGCCGATGCCGAAGCCCTGGGCGCGGAAGGCGTCGAACACGGCCTTGGTCACGTTGGCGCGCGGATTGGTGTGGAAGGGCACGTTGGCAGCAGTGATCTTGTAGTTGCTCTGCTGCGTATCGAACATCGCGAAGCCGTCGTGGTGTTTGGTGGTGAACACCACGTAGCGCGTGCCGGCATCCCTGGCGATCTTCGCCCAGGCGTCGGGCGCGAACTTGACCGGGTTGAAGGTGGTTGGCAGTTGTTCGTATGCCTTCACGTAGCCGACGTAATCGTTGGCGTACTTTGCGGTGAACGGATTGTTTTTAGGCGGTCCACACCAGTCCACGTCTTCGGAACAGATCGACCACGATTCGACGATCCCCCATTGGCTGTATGCGCCCCAGTGCATCATGAAGCCGAACTTCCAGTCCTGCCATTGATCCAGTTTGCGGATCACTTGCGGGTCGGTTTCCGGCACGTAGTCGCCGATCTCGTCGTCGGCCGCCGTGTAGGCGGATGCGGAGGTTAGCAGGGCGAATGCGAGTGCGGCGGTTGTGGTGGTCGAGGTCTTCATAGGCGGCGCTTGTTTTCACGGGACGAACAAGCCTAGCATGAGGCTTCTCCGAAATGAAGGCTAATCATTATATTTTGGAATATAATATACTGAGATAATATGTATGGGTCTTAACTGAAATCCTTTCGGGCGGCGATGGCGAAGAAAACAATTCTTGATGTGAGTGTGTTGCGGGCAGCCGCCGGCCAGGCGGTCGGCGCGCTGAAGCTGCTGGCCAACGAGGAGCGGCTGCTGTTGCTGTGCCAGTTGTCGCAGCGGGAAATGTGCGTCAGCGAGCTGGAAGACGAGCTGGATATCCGCCAGCCCACACTGTCGCAGCAGCTTGGCGTGCTGCGCAACGAGGGCGCGATCGTGCCGCGCCGCGAGGGGAAGAAAATTTTCTATAGCGTGGCGTCACCCGAGTTGCAGGACATCCTGACCGTCCTGTATCGCCTTTACTGTCCGAAGGAGTCGCAATGAACTTTGACTGGAACCACTTTACGCCGGCCGCCTCGTTCATCGGCGGCATCCTGATCGGGCTGGCCGCTGCGCTGCTGATCCTGCTGAATGGACGGATCGCCGGCATCAGCGGCATCGTTGGCGGCCTGCTGAACCGCGTCAAGGGCGACATCGCCTGGCGCTACGCCTTCATCGCCGGCATGGTGGGCGCGCCGGCCGTCTACCTGCTGTTTGCCCGGCTGCCGGAGACCGACATCCAGGCCGACACCGGCGCGCTGATCGCGGCCGGCCTGCTGGTCGGCATCGGCACCCGCTACGGTTCCGGCTGCACCAGCGGCCATGGCGTGTGCGGGCTGTCGCGCCTGTCGCCGCGCTCGCTCGTGGCGACGGCCACTTTCATGGCGACGGGCTTCGCGACGGTGTTTGTGGTGCGCCACATCCTGGGCTGGTAAGGAGAAACCATGCTGATATTGACTGCTCTGCTGGCTGGCCTGGTGTTCGGCATCGGCCTGATTATCTCGGGCATGGCCAACCCGGCCAAGGTGCTGGGCTTCCTGGATATTTCCGGCTCGTGGGATCCGTCGCTGGCGTTTGTGATGGCAGGTGCGATCGCGGTTGGCGCGCTGGCGTTTGCGCTGGCGCGGCGCCGCAGCGCCTCACTGCTGGGTGTGCCGATCAAGCTGCCGGCCGGCCGCGAGATCGATCGCCGCCTGGTGACAGGCAGTGCCTTGTTCGGTATCGGTTGGGGCATCGCCGGCTTTTGTCCGGGACCGGCGCTGGTATCGCTGGGCACGGGCAGCCACAAGGCCATGCTGTTTGTGGCCGCGATGCTGGCCGGGATGGCGATCTTCGAGCTGCTGGAGCGCCGCAACCGCTGAGCAGCCAACCGTGTGCCGGCTTCGGGCGCAATGCCTTTACCATAGGCCCTGATCGATCAGGCGGGAGGAGGCGGCGACATGAACGATTTCGGCGATGTCAGTCTATCGCGGCGCAATTTGCTGATTGCGGGCGCATTGTCGGCGGCAGCGCCGGCGGTGCCGTTGAGAGCGGCCGAGCCGCCGCCCGGCGCCACCCCCGCGCCGGTGACGGCGCACCTGGCGCTGCAGGTGAACGGCCGGCAGCATGCGCTGGACGTCGATACCCGCACGACTTTGCTCGATGCGCTGCGTGAACACCTGTATCTCACCGGCACCAAGAAAGGCTGCGACCACGGCCAGTGCGGCGCCTGCACCGTCATCGTCGACGGCCGCCGCATCAATTCCTGCCTGACCCTGGCGGTGATGCACGACGGCGCCAAAGTCACCACCATCGAAGGGCTGGGCACGCCCGAGCAACTGCATCCTCTGCAAGCCGCGTTCATCAAGCACGACGGCTACCAGTGCGGCTATTGCACACCGGGGCAGATCTGCTCGGCAGTGGCGGTGCTGGACGAAATCAGGCAGGGCATCCCCAGCTACGTCACCGAGGACGTGAACGCCCGTCCGCAACTCAATCCTGCCGAACTGCGCGAACGCATGAGCGGGAATATCTGCCGCTGCGGCGCCTATTCCAACATCATCGACGCCATCACCGAAGTGGCGGGGAGGGCGGCATGAGGGCCTTCACCTACCAGCGCGCCCACACGCCGGCCGAGGCGGCCGAAGCGGCGGCGCGCACGCCGGGCGCCAAGTTCATCGCCGGCGGCACCAACCTGCTGGACCTGATGAAGCTGGAAATCGAAACGCCGCCGCACCTGATCGATGTGAACAGCCTGGCGCTGGATCAGCTTGAACCGACGCCCGACGGCGGCTTGCGCATCGGCGCGCTGGTGCGCAACACGGACCTGGCTGCCGATCCGCGCGTGCGCAAGGATTACGCGGTGTTGTCGCGGGCCTTGCTGGCCGGCGCTTCGGGCCAGTTGCGCAACATGGCGACCACGGCCGGCAACCTGTTGCAACGCACGCGCTGTCCCTATTTTTACGACACCAACCAGCCCTGCAACAAGCGCCAGCCCGGCAGCGGCTGCTCGGCCATCGCCGGCTACAGCCGCAACCACGCGGTCCTGGGCGCCAGCGAGGCTTGCATCGCCACCCATCCGAGCGACATGGCGGTGGCCATGCAACTGCTGGACGCCAACGTCGAGACCATCAAGCCGGACGGCAGCGCGCGGGCCATCCCCATCGCGGATTTCTACCGCCTGCCCGGCGCCACGCCGCAGATCGAAAACGCGCTGACGCAGGGAGAGCTGATCACCGGCGTGACCCTGCCGCGGCCCATGGGTGGCCGGCAGGTGTACCGCAAGGTGCGCGACCGGTCGTCCTATGCCTTTGCGCTGGTGTCGGTGGCGACCATCATGCTGCCGGACGGCAGCGGCCGGGTCGCACTGGGTGGCGTAGCGCACAAGCCGTGGCGCGTGCCGGCGGCCGACGCCAGCATGCCGCAGGGCGCCAAGGCCGTGGCCGAGCAATTGCTGGCCGGCGCCAGGCCGACCGCCGAGAACGCGTTCAAGGTGCCGCTGGTGCAGCGCACGCTGGCCGTCGTGATGGACGAGGCGCGGAAAGGCTGATGCCATGAAGTTCACCACGCCCGCCACCACCAATCCCATCGACCGCCTGAAAGTGGTCGGCCGCGCCACCGACCGCATCGATGGTCCCTACAAGACCACCGGCACCGCGCCCTACGCTTATGAGCATCACCGCGACGCGCCGGATGCCGCCTATGGCTACATCGTCGGCGCCGCCATCGCCAAGGGCCGCATCGTTTCCATCGATACCAGCGAGGCCAGGCGCGCGCCCGGCGTGATCGCCATCCTCACGGCGGAGAACGCGGGTAAGCTGGGCAAGGGCGATTTCAATACGGCCATCCTGCTTGGCGGCCCGGAGATCCAGCACTACCACCAGGCGATTGCGGTGGTGGTGGCGGAAAGCTTCGAACAGGCGCGCGCCGCCGCTCAACTGCTGCGCGTGCAGTACGACCGGCAGCACGGCGTTTACGACCTGGCCAAGGCCAAGGATACGGGCAAGGAACCCAAGGGCAAGGACAGCAAGGACCAGAAGGTCGGCGACTTCAACAGCGCGTTCGCCGCCGCGCCGGTGCGGCTGGACGCCACCTACACCACGCCCGACCAAAGCCACGTGATGATGGAGCCGCACGCCACCACCGCCGTCTGGAATGGCGACAAGCTGACGGTCTGGACCTCCAACCAGATGGTCAACTGGAGCCGCAAGGACCTGGCCAAGACGCTGGGCATCCCGACGGAAAACGTGCGCCTGGTCTCGCCCTATGTGGGCGGCGGCTTCGGCGGCAAGCTGTTCCTGCGCGCCGATGCGCTGATGGCGGCGCTGGGCGCCAGGGCCGCGCAGCGCCCGGTCAAGATCGCGCTGCAGCGCCCGCTGATGATCAACAACACCACGCACCGGCCGGCGACCATCCAGCGCATCCGCATCGGCGCTAGCCGCGAGGGGCGCATCCTGGCCATCGGCCACGATAGCTGGTCGGGCGACCTGCCCGACGGCAAGCCGGAAACGGCCGTGCAGCAAAGCCGGCTGTTCTACGCCGGCGCCAACCGCCTGACCCGGATGCGGCTGGCCGTGCTCGATCTCCCGGAGGGCAACGCCATGCGCGCGCCCGGCGAGGCGCCCGGCCTGATGGCGCTGGAAATCGCCATGGATGAAATGGCCGAGAAACTGGGCATGGACCCGGTCACCTTCCGCATCATCAACGACACCACGGTCGATCCCGCCAAGCGCGAGCGCAAATTTTCAACGCGCCGCTTCGTCGACTGCCTGCGCACCGGCGCCGAGCGCTTTGGCTGGGACAAGCGCCACACCACGCCGGGCAAGCTGCGCGACGGCCGCTGGCTGGTCGGCCTGGGCATGGCCGGCGCCTTCCGCAACAACCTGGTGCAGAAATCCGGCGCCCGCGTCAGACTGGACGGTCACGGGCTGGTGACGGTGGAAACCGACATGACCGACATCGGCACCGGCAGCTACACCATCATCGCCCAAACGGCGGCCGAGATGATGGGCGTGCCGCTGGAGCGCGTGGCGGTCAGGCTGGGCGATTCGGATTTTCCCGTGTCGTCCGGCTCGGGCGGGCAGTGGGGCGGCAACAGCTCGACGGCCGGCGTGTACGCGGCCTGCGTCAAGTTGCGCGAAGCGGTGGCGCAGAAGCTGGGCCTGCATCCTGAGCAGGCCGTGTTCGCGGACGGCATGGTGCGCGCTGGCAGCCGGGTGGTGCCGCTGCGCGAAGCCGGCGAACTGGTTGCCGAGGACACGCTGGAGTACGGCGACCTCGACAAGAAGTACCAGCAATCCACCTTCGGCGCGCATTTTGTCGAAGTCGGCGTCGACGCCTGGACCGGCGAAACCCGCGTGCGGCGCATGCTGGCCGTGTGCGCGGCGGGGCGCATCCTCAATCCCAAGTCGGCGCGCAGCCAGGTGATCGGCGCCATGACGATGGGCGTGGGCGCGGCGCTGATGGAGGAACTGGTGGTGGACCAGCGGCGCGGCCTGTTCGTCAACCACGATCTGGCCAGTTATGAAGTGCCGGTGCACGCCGACATTCCACACCAGGAAGTGATCTTCCTCGACGAGACTGATCCCATTTCTTCGCCGATGAAAGCCAAGGGCGTGGGGGAGCTGGGCATCTGCGGCGTGGCGGCGGCGGTGGCCAATGCGATTTACAACGCCACCGGCGTGCGGGTGCGCGATTATCCGCTCACGCTGGATAAGCTCATCGCGAAAATGCCGGAAGTCTGAGTTGGTGCTATGCTATCAGTCCAGGTTTTGTAAAGGAGGTCATCATGCCTGCTTCTCACGACACTTACACCCGCCGCCAGGGTCTGAAAAAGACCTACGATGTCGAATACACGGCCTTGCATTACAGGATAACCCTGGATAACAAGGTGCTGAAGGACATCCATCTCGACCTGCAATCCCAACCGGTGGTCGATGCGGAGGTCGCGTGGCGCCACGCGATCTCCGACATCGAGCATCTGCGCGGCATGCCCGAGCAGTAGCGGCGGTCAAGGGCCGCATCCGGCGCTGAGCACCGGATGCGCCCGCGCTTGCGGCCCCATCAGCTCAGGCTTGTCATAGGGGATGTAGCTCATCCAGAACCAGGGCAGGCAGGTTGTGCCGTAGATGTATTCGACGGCGGGGAAAAACATGCGCTCGGCGTTGGAGCTGTTGCTCAACATGACGATGCCGTTTCTTTGCCTGGCAAAGCCCAACGCGAAGTTGTTGGTGCCGTCGTCATGCCCTTCCTTGAAGAAGGCCGGTCCCAGCGGCGACTGGTACAACACCCAACCGAGGCCGATGGAAAGCGCAATGCCGCGCCACAGCGTGGTCTCGCCTGGCCAGTGCGATGGGAACTGCTGCGGCGAGACGATGGCCATTTGCGGCGACAGCATCTCCTGCTGCGCTTTCTGCGACAAGCCGTCGCCGCGCAGCACGCCCGCCATGAAGGCTGCGTAATCGTTCAACGTGGTGTCCATGGAGCCGGCCGCGCGGGCGGTGCTGCGGTGTTTGTGCGCGATCGCCGTGCCGTCTTCCGCGTAGTGCGTGGTGACGTGGCTATCGAAATCGCTGCGCCAGACCATGCTGGTGTCGCGCATGCCGAAACGGTCGAACACGCGCTGCTGCATCAGCGCTTGCAGTGGCGTGCCGGTGATCTCTTCCACTACCAACTGCAATATGTTCAAGCCCTCGCCGGAATAGACGTAGCGTGTGCCGGGCGGGAATTTGAAATCCAGCTTGTTGTTGTCGTTGATGCCGCGGTAGTTCAGCAGCCCGCTGGTATGCGACAACAGCATGCGCGGCGTCAGTTGCCGCCAGCGCGGATCGTCCTTGAGGTCGGCGTAGTGGGGATACTCTGGCAGGGGCTTTTTCAGCAGTTGCGGCAGGGGCGCGTCCAGCGACAGGCGGCCTTCATCCACCAGTTGCATGACGGTGTAGGCGAATACGGCCTTGGTCAGCGAGGCGGCGTACATGATGGTGTCGGTGCGCAGCGGCTGTTGTTGGGCAAGGTTGGCGTAGCCGTAGGCTTGGCTGTAGCTGACCTTGCCGTCCTCGATGACGGCCAGCGCCAGGCCGGGCACCCTGGCCGCGCCCATCAGGCGACGCATTTCGGCGTCGATCCGCTGCGGCTCGGTGGTCTGCGCCGCTGCGCACGGGACTAGCAGGGACAAAGTCAGAAGCGCGCAGCGGAGCAGGGGCATGACGGTTACCTTATCCTCGGTTGGGCCGCAAACCACGGCACCATGCGGCGTATGGCTTCCGCAATTTCCGCCGTGGACACGGCAAAGCTGAAACGGATGAAGTGCTTGCCTTCGACCGGATCGAAATCGATGCCGGGCGCGCTGGCGATGCCGGTATCCTGCAGCAGGCGCTTGCAGAAGTCCAGGCTGTCGTCGGTCAGGTGCGCGATGCTGGCGTAGATGTAGAAAGCGCCGTCCGGCGGCGCCACCGTGGTCAGGCCCAGCTCGGGCAGGGCGGCCAGCAGCAAGCGGCGGTTTTCGCGGTAGACGTCGATGTGGCTGTTCAGCTCATCCAGCGCGTCAAAGGCGGCCAGGCCAGCGTGCTGGCTCAGCGAGGGTGCGGTCAGGAACAGGTTGCCGCAATAGGCTTGGGCGCGGTCGACGTGATCGGCCGGCGCCAGCAGCCAGCCCAGTCGCCAGCCGGCCATGCTGAAGTATTTCGAGAAGCTGCTGACCACCAGCGCCTGCGGTTCGTAGGCAAGGATGGTCTGGGCCGGCTCGACGTAGCTCAGGCCATGGTAAATCTCGTCGGAGATGATGCGGATGCCGCGCGCGCGGCAAACGTTGACGATGGCTTGCAGCTCGGCCGCCTCGATCAGCGTGCCGGTCGGATTGGCCGGGCTGGCGATGATGACACCGGCCGGCGCCGGTTCCAGCGCGGCCAGCGCGGCGGCGGTGAGCTGGAAGCGCACTTCCGCGCCGCAGGCGATTTCCACCGGCTCCATGTGCAGCGCCTTCAGCGTGTTGCGGTAGGCGACGTAGCCGGGGCGGGCCATGGCGATGCGGTCGCCCGGCGCAAAGCTGGAACTCAGGGCCAGCACCAGCGCCGGCGAGGCGCCGCAGGTCAGGATGAAGCGGCTGGCGTCGACCTTGACGCCGTAGCGCTCGTCGTAGAAGCGGGCCAGGCGCTCCTTCAGCGGCGCGCTTTCCCAGTAGCCCATGCTTTCGGCATCCAGCACGGCGTGTGCCTTGGCGATGGCGGCGCCGGGCGCGCCGGTGGACGGCTGGCCGAATTCCATGTGGATGATCGAACGGCCGGCGGCTTTCAGGGCGTGCGCCTGTTTGCTGATGGCGATGGCGTGGAAGGGTTCAAGTTCAGTATTCATGGCTTGGATTATACTGTTGCCTGTAGCATAAAAAAAGAAAAGGCAGGCGGGTATGGCAATACGTTGGAAGCGGTGGGGCATGGGCGCAGTGGGCGCGGTCGGCGTGTATGCGCTGGCAGGCGGATGGCTGTTGCCGAACGTGATCAAGAGCCAGATTCCGAAGTATGTCGAGACCGAACTGGAACGCAAGGCGACGGTCGGCGATGTCAGCTTCAACCCCTTCACGCTGAAACTGGCGATGCACGACGTGCGGCTCACCGAGGCCGACGGCGCGCCCTTGTTCGGCGTCGGCGGCCTGGCGGTGGAGATGCAGTGGCGCTCGCTGTTCCGCCGCGCCTGGAGCTTTGCCGACATCCACATCAGCCAGCCTGACGTGCAACTGGCGATTGCGCCGGACGGCAAGTTCAACCTCGCCGAGTTCATGGCCACCCTGGACAAGCACAAGAAGGACGACAAGGACAGCGGCATGCCGCGCCTGGTGATCGAGCACTTCGCGCTGGACGACGGCAAGGTGGGGATGCATGACCGTCACGCCGGCTACGACGATACCTACACTCCCATCAACTTCGAGCTGAAGAACCTGAGCACGCTGCCGGACGAGAACGGCGACTACACGCTGAGCGCCGATGCGGGCCAGGGCGGCAAGCTGCGCTGGAAGGGCACGGCCAGCCTGAATCCCATCGGCGGCAGCGGCCTGCTGACGCTGGAGAACGTGGTCTTGCCGGGCATGGGCAAGTACCTGAAGTCGTTCTCGCGCGTGGTGGTCACGGACGGGAAGATTTCGGCCAAGCTGCCGTATAACTTCGCTTACAAGGATGGCCAACTGGATGCCGGCCTGGCCGGCGCTGGCCTGACACTGGATAACCTGGCGCTCAAGCGCGGCGATGCGGCGGACACCTTCATCAAGCTGAAGCAACTGGCGGTCAGCGACGTGGGCGTGAATTTGCTGAAGCGCGCCATCACCGTGGGCGGCCTGCAGTTCAACGGCGGCGCGCTGGCGGTGCGGCGCGATGCCAGGGGCGAACTGGAACTGGCGAACCTGACCTTGCCGCCGACCGCTGCGGCTACCTCCGCGCCTGCTGCGGCGGCCAAGCCGGCGCCCAAGCAGGGCGGCTGGAAGCTGCAGTTCAAGCAGATCGGCCTGGATGGCGTGGCCATCAGCTATGTCGACGACACCGTGCGCCCTGCCTTCAAGGCCAGCACCGATAACGCCCGGCTGAAGCTGCAACTGCAAATGGAGCCTGCCGACAGCGGGCTGAAACTCAATATCGCCGATGCCTCGTTCTCGCTGGACAAGGTCGCCGTGTCCAATGGCGTGAAGCTGGCGCGCATCGGCTTCGACGATGCGGCGCTGGACCTGGCCGGGCGCAAGATCAGCCTCGGACGCCTGTACGCCGACGGCGGCCAGCTCGACCTGTCGCGCGACGCCAAGGGAGAGTTCGTCTTCCTCAGCCACTTGCCGACTGCGGGCAGCGCTGCGGCCAAGGCGCCAGCGCCAGCCGCGCCAGCCGCCGCGCCGTGGACGGCCAATGCCCGGTCGGTTGAGCTGAGCAAATTCGGCGCGCTGTATGCCGATGCCAGCGGCATCAAGGTCAACCTGCAGGACTTCAAACTGAGAGTTGCCGACGCCAGCACCGATCTGAAAAAGCCGCTGGCCTTCGAGGGCGGCGTCAGCCTGCGCGAAGGCGGGCAACTGAACGCCAAAGGCAAGGTGGTGCCGGCCACCGGCGCGGTCGATACCGATCTGAAGCTGAGCAAGCTGGCGCTGGCGCCGGTGCAGCCTTTGCTGGGCAAGTACGTGAAGTTGAAGATCGCCGATGGCGGCGTGTTCGCGCAAGGGCGCCTGCGCACCGGCAAGGGCGGCAGCAAGACCGATCCGTCCTTGCGCTATGACGGTTCGTTTGAAGTGGCCTCGCTGGCGTTGAACGAAGAAGACAACGATCGTTTCGCGCAGTGGAAGAGTGTGCGTGCCGATAAGCTGGCCCTCAGCCTGTCGCCGAATCTGCTGGATGTGGCCGAGCTGCGCGTGGTCGAACCGAATGCGATCCTGATTATCGAGAATGACCGCAGCTTCAACGCCCAGCGCCTGCTGGTGAAGCAGGCGGACCAGGCGCAGCAAGCCGCGGCGACGCCAGCGCCGGCACCGGCACCGGCCGCGCCTGTCGCCGCCGCATCGGCGCCCGCTGCCGATCCCTTTCCGGTTCGCGTGCGCCGCGTGCGCTTTGAAAAGGCCAAGCTGGACTTCACCGACCTGAGCCTGCGCCCGCAATTCAGCGCCAAGATCTATGAGCTGAATGGTGTGATCACCAGCCTGTCGTCGAAACGCGATGCGCGCAGCCAGATCGAACTGGATGGCCGCGTCGACGATTACGGCCTGGCGCGCGTGCGCGGCCAGTTGAATCCCTTCGTCCCGGCCGATAACACCGATGTCAACGTGGTGTTCAAGAACGTGGACATGGTGTCGGCTTCGCCGTACAGCATGAAGTTCGCCGGCTACAAGATCGCGCAAGGCAAGATCTCGCTGGACCTCGAATACAAGGTGCACAACAATCAACTGGACGGCAACAACAAGATCGTCCTCGACAACCTGACGCTGGGCGAGCGCATCGACAGCCCGGACGCGCTGCATCTGCCGCTGGAACTGGCGCTGGCCATCCTCAAGGACAGCGATGGCCGCATCGACCTGGGCGTGCCGGTGTCCGGCAATCTGAACGATCCGCAGTTCAGCTATGGTTCGGTGGTGTGGAAGGCGGTAGGGAATATCCTGACCAAGGTGGTGACCTCGCCGTTCCGCGCGCTGGGCAGCCTGTTCGGCATCAGCGGCGACAAGCTGGAAGCGGTGGACTTCGATCCGGGCAGCGATGCCGTGCTGCCGCCGGAACGCGAGAAACTGAAGCAGGTGGCGCAGATCATGGCCAAGAAGCCCGAGTTGAAGCTGTCGGTGCCGGGCCTGTACGATGAAGCGGCCGACGGCGCGGCCCTGCGCCAGCAAGCCCTGCGCCGCGCGGTGGTGACCAAGGCTGGCATCAAGCTGGCGGCGGACGAGCAGCCCGGCCCGCTGGATATCGGCCAGCGCAGCGTGCGCGGCGCGATCCGCGACCTGTATGCCGAGCGCTTCGGCGCCGTCGACCTGGACAAGGAGAAGAAGGCGGCCGAAAGCGCCGCGGGCAGCGAAGCCGGCGGCGACGCGCAGAAGAAGCTGCCCATGCTGCAGCGTCTGGGCAAGCTGGTGCAGGGCGAGCCGCAGGTGGCCGATGCCAGCGCTTTCTACGGCAAGCTGCAGGAGCGGCTGGAAAAGAACCAGCCGCTGCCGGCGGACGCCTTGCCGCAACTGGGCGCGCGCCGCGCCACCGCGGTGGTGGCTTTGCTGAAGGACGCGGGCGTGAATCCCGCATCGGTACAGGCGTCCGCGCCGGCCAAGGCGGACAGCGGGGCTGGCAAGAGCATCGCACTGAAGCTGCAACTGGCAGCCAAATAAATGGGAAATCCGTGGTTGGCAGGACTGGCGCTGTTGTGCAGCCAGTTGTCCTTGAACGTGGGCGCGGCGGTGGCCAAGCATTTGTTCCCGCTGGTCGGCGTGGAGGGCGTGACGGCTTACCGCGTCGGCATCGCGGCCGCCTTGATGACGCTGATCTTCCGCCCGTGGCGCGCGCGGCTGACGTGGCGGCAGGCCGGCAATGTACTGGTCTATGGCTGCGTCATCGGCATGATGAACCTGATAATTTACCGGTCCTTCAGTTACATCCCCATGGGCGTGGCGGTGGCGGTCGAGGTGACCGGGCCGCTGACGGTGGCGGTACTGTCGTCGCACCGTCCGCGCGATTTCGCGGCCGTGTGCCTGGCGGCGGCGGGCCTGTACTTTCTGCTGCCGATACATGGGCAGATGGACCAGGTCAACCCGGTGGGCGTGGCGTATGCGGCCGGTGCGGCGGTGTGCTGGGCGCTGTACATCGTGTACGGCAAGCGGGTGTCGGCGATGCCGGGCGGGCAGTCGGTGGCGTGGGCCATGCTGGCGGCGTCGGTGTTCATCGTGCCCATCGGCGTGGCGTACACGGGGGCGGCGCTGCTGACGCCCCAATACATGCTGATCGGCGCGGCGATCGCGGTGATGTCGAGCGCCTTGCCGTATTCGCTGGAGATGATCTCGATGCGCACGCTGTCGTCGCGCACCTTCAGCATGTTCAGCAGCGCCGCGCCGGCCATCAGCGCGCTGGCCGGCTGGCTGGTGCTGGGCGAGCGGCTGACGGTGACGCAGTGGCTGGCCATCGCCGCCATCGTGCTGGCCTCGGCGCTGACCTCCTTGCGTTAGCTCAAATCGGCTGAGCTTGCCTGAGCCGCTGCCGGCGGCCTAACATGAATCCATTATGGATATCGAAGCCCGCCTGGATAAACACGATGAGATGCTCGTCGACGTCCGCGAACGCCTGTCGACCATAGAGACGCGCCTGGATCACATCGAGACCAATATGGCCACCAAGGAAGACTTTGCTCACTTTACCGCCACGATGATCAAGTGGATGGTTGGCATGTTCCTTGGCGCAGGTGTCGCCGCAATTACGGTGATGACTTTTGTGCTGAACAATGCCATTCCGAAGGCGCCGCCAGCAACGCCTACGCCCATCGTCATCCAGCTACCGCCCTATAAATAGCTTGTTGCTTTTGTAATTCGTTCATGGCAGCATAGCCTTCTGTCCGAAGGAGATGCCATGCAAGTCGCCCGTGCCCAACAACCTATCGCTGCCGCCGCCGTCACGCTGGTGCTGTTCATCTTTTGCATCGCCTCTTTCCTGCCGCCGCTGGCCGACTACACCATGCGCTCGGTGCTGCTGATGATCGCGGCCGGCATGGGCATCGCCATCTGCCTGATCCTGCACCTGATCTTCATCGGCATGGCCGCCAAGCGACTCAACCGTTCGCCGGTGCTGTGGGTGGTCATCGCGCTGTGCGGCATGCCGATCGCGTCCATCGTCGGCCTGATCCTGTTCGAGTGGTTCAGCGAACAGGAAAAGCAGGCCGCCGCATAATCCCCTTGTCAGAAATGGATGGGATCGCTTAGTATCGATCCCGATGCACTCTGCATCGACGTCGCTCGGACGGTTCCGGGCGCTTACGTGAGACACTCCATGAACGACACTCCCTCGTCGCGCAGCTTTGCGCGCATCGATCGCTTACCTCCCTACGTTTTCAACGTCACCGCCGAACTCAAGCTGGCCGCGCGCCGCCGTGGCGAAGACATCATTGACATGTCGATGGGGAATCCCGACGGGCCGACGCCGCCGCACATCGTGCAAAAGCTGGTGGACACGGCGCAGCGTCCCGACACCCACGGCTATTCCGCCTCCAAGGGCATACCGCGCCTGCGCCGCGCCATCACCAAGTGGTACAAGACGCGCTACGACGTCGACTTCGATCCCGACAGCGAAGCCATCGTCACCATCGGTTCCAAGGAAGGCCTGGCGCACCTGATGCTGGCCACGCTGGACCAGGGCGACACGGTGCTGGTGCCCAACCCCAGCTACCCCATCCACATCTGGGGCGCGGTGATCGCCGGCGCCAACATCCGCTCGGTGCGCATGACGCCCGGCGTGGACTTCTTCGATGAGCTGGAACGCGCCGTGCGCGAGAGCTATCCCAAGCCGAAGATGATGATACTGGGCTTCCCCTCGAACCCGACCGCGCAATGCGTGGAGCTGGAATTCTTCGAGCGCGTGGTGGCCCTGGCGCGGCAGCACAACATCCTGGTGGTGCACGACCTGGCCTATGCCGACATCGTGTTCGACGGCTGGAAAGCGCCGTCCATCATGCAGGTGCCGGGCGCGCGCGAGGTGGCGGTGGAGTTCTTCACCATGTCCAAGAGCTACAACATGGCAGGCTGGCGCATCGGCTTCATGGTCGGGAACAAGGAACTGGTGGCGGCGCTGGCGCGCATCAAGAGCTACCACGACTACGGCAGCTTCACGCCGGTACAGGTGGCGGCCATCGCCGCGCTGGAGGGCGATCAATCCTGCGTCAGCGACATTTGCGCCCAGTACCAGAGCCGCCGCGACGTGCTGTACAAGGGCCTGTGCGAAGCGGGCTGGCCGGTCGACAAGCCGAAGGCGTCGATGTACATCTGGGCGCGCATTCCGGAAGCGTTTCGTCATCTGGGCTCGCTGGAATTCTCCAAGCTGCTGCTGGCCGAGGCCAAGGTCTGTGTTTCGCCGGGCATCGGCTTCGGCGAGTACGGCGACGAGTACGTGCGCTTCGCCCTGATCGAAAACGAGGCGCGCATCCGCCAGGGCCTGCGTGGCATCAAGGCCATGCTGCGCAAGCACGGCAGCTAAAATCCGCGCGGAGTTTAAGCCGCATCAAGCACTTTGTTTGATGCGGCGGCTACTGTAGCTTCCTGAACGTTCTGCGGGAGCTGCCATCATGTCCTATCTTCCTGTCGGCGACAGCGCACGGCGCCTGGCCGAATCCGTGCGCAAACTGGAAAGTACCCTGCGCTCCGCCGGCATGCCGCGCTGGATGGCGCGGCTGCCGGTGTGCTGGCTGTGCTGGCATTATTGCCGTCTGCTCGATCAGAAGATCGCCCGCATCCGGCGCGTGGAAAACAAGTTCCAGAACTGGCGCGTGGCGCTGATGCAGGCCCTGGACCGCGTCGAGCTGGAGAGGGAATTGATCGACCTCGACCGCAGCATGCGCAACGATATCGAGCTGACCAAGAATTCGATGTGGGACTTGCGCGGCTACTGCATCGACGTCGGCCGCATGTTCGAGCAACTGGGCTACCAGTCGGACGGGCTGAAGCGCAGGCAGGCGCTGTTCCTGCAAGTGCTGGAAGCATCCTGCGCCTCCGCCAGCCGCATGCAGGAAGCGCTGACCATGCACGATGAATCCGTGCTGGCCATCCTGCGCGCCGAGGCCGCCGCCCAGGCTTAGAATCCTTCCAGCACGATCTTGCCTCGGGCACGGTTGCTCTCGATGAGGGCGTGCGCGCGCTTCAGGTTGTCCGCGTTGACCTTGCCGTAGCGCTCGGCCAAGGTGGTTTTCACCGCGCCGCTCTCCACCAGCCGGGCCACATCGTTCAGGAGCCGATGCTGTTGCTGGATGTCGGCCGTCGTGAACATCGAGCGGGTGAACATGAATTCCCAGTGCAGCGACACGCTCTTGCGCTTCAACAGGCTCACGTCGATGTGGGCCGGATCGTCGATCAGGCCGACCTTGGCTTGCGGCGCCACCAGCTCGGCGATGGCTGGCCAGTGATGCTCGGTCTGGTTCAGCGCGGCCACGTAATTCACCGGCGGCAGGCCGGCGCGTTGGAGTTCCTCGTGCAGCGGCTGGCGGTGGTCGATGACGTGGTGCGCGCCCAGCTCCTTGATCCAGGCGCCGGTGTCGGCGCGCGAAGCGGTGCCGATGATGGTCAGCCCGGTCAACTGGCGCGCCAGTTGGACCAGGATGGAGCCGACGCCGCCCGCCGCGCCGATCACCAGCAGCGATTTGCCGGCGCTGGCCGCTGCGTCGCGCGGAATCTCCAGGCGGTCGAACAGCAATTCCCAGGCGGTGATCGCGGTCAGCGGCAAGGCGGCGGCCTGGGCGAAATCGAGGTTGTGCGGCTTGTGGCCGACAATGCGCTCGTCCACCAGGTGCAGTTCGCTGTTGGTGCCGGCGCGGGTCAGGTCGCCGGCGTACCAGACCGCGTCGCCGGGCTTGAACAGGGTGACGTCGGGGCCGACCGCTTTCACCACGCCGGCGGCATCCCAGCCCAGCACCTTGGCTTGGCCATCGGCCGGCGCGACATTTTTGCGGATCTTGGTATCGACCGGGTTGACCGAGATGGCGCGCACTTCCACCAGCAGGTCGCGGCCGGCGGGTTGGGGAGCGGGCAGTTCGATGTCGAGCAGGGCGTCGGCCTGGTCGATGGGGAGAGCATGGCGGTAGGCGACAGCTTTCATGGAATTCTCCGTAGGTTGAGCGTTGGGAGTATCATCATTTATTTGGTGATAATGAAAAAGATGGGTTTTAGAGAAACACTTTCAAGGAAATGAATAAAATTGCTGCGTATCGATGACCTGACCGTGTTTGTCCGCACCGCCCACTGCGGCAGCCTGTCGGCCGCCGCGCGCGAACTGGAAATTTCGCCGGCGCTGGCCAGCGCTTCCGTCAAGCGGCTGGAAGAGGAATTGAAGCTGCGCCTGTTCGCCCGCACCACGCGCTCGCTGCGCTTGACGGAGGAGGGCGAGCACTACCTGCTGCATGCGCGCGAAGCGCTGCGCTTGCTGAAGGATGGGCACGACGCGCTCATCCAGGGCAAGGAAGGCCTGGGCGGCACGCTGAAAATCTCCATGCCGTCCGACCTGGGCCGCAATCTGCTGGTCGGCTGGCTGGACCGGTTCCAGGCCCGCTATCCCAAGGTCAGCTTCCAGCTCAGCATAGGCGACCGCGTGTCCGATATGTACCGGCAGCCGGTGGACATCGCCATCCGCTACGGCATGCAGGAGGATTCCAGCCTGATCGCGCTGCCGCTGGCGCCGGACAACCGCCGCGTGCTGGTCGCCGCGCCCGGCTACGTCAAGCAGCACGGTAGTCCGCAGACGGTGCAGGACCTGGCCCGCCACAACTGCCTGCGCTTCATGCTGGATGAAGTGGTGCACGACCGCTGGCGCTTTTACCCGGCCGATGGCGGCGCGCCGCTGACGGTCCACGTCAGCGGCAACCGCAGCGCGGACGATGCTGACCTGGTGCGGCGCTGGGCCGTGGCCGGCCTGGGCATCGCCTACAAGTCGCGGCTGGACGTGCGTGACGATGTGCGCGCCGGCCGCCTGGTGGTGCTGCTGCCCGATCTGCCGGGCGAGCCGGCTCCGCTGCACATGATCTGCATGCACCGCGCCCAGATCACGCCCACTGTGATGCAGTTACGCGATCACTTGCGCGCCGCCTGCGAAAAAACTTAAAGAGGCCTGAAGTGTGCGCCCGGTGTGGTTGCGGCGCGTCAAAATGCGCTTACCATAGCGCTAACAAAAACATTGGAGAGAGAAATGACCGAGACTCAGCGCGATGTCCTCAGCGCCGGTTTTTCATTGACGCTGATCGCCCTGGCGGCATTCGTGATGCAGCGCTTCTTCCTGCCGCTGATCTGGGCCGGCATTCTGTGCGTGGCGACCTGGCCGTTGTACCAGCGGCTGCGGGCGCGCTTCAACAACCACCATGTGTGGGCGGCCGCCGCGCTGACCTTGATGCTGGCCGCCGTGTTCATCGTGCCGGTGACGCTGGGCGTGGCGCAGGCCGCGCGCCAGGCGCCGGAACTGGCCAACTACATCGTCAGCGCCAACCTCGACGGCATACCGGTGCCGGAATTCGTGCAGCACTTGCCGGTGATCGGCGCATCCGTTGCCGACTGGTGGCAAGCCACGCTGAGTCAGCCGCATGGCCTGGCGCACTTGTTCTCCGACCGTGAAATGAATGGCTTCCATTCGGCGCGCGACATGGTCAAGATCGCCGGCGTGGGCCTGATGCACAGGCTGGTGGACTTCGGCCTGGCCTTCCTGTGCCTGTTCTTCTTCTACAAGGATGGCCTGGCCCTGAACCGCCAGATCACCGCCATCGGCAGCCGCTGGTTCAGCGAGCAGCGCTGGGGACGCTACGCGGAAAAGATCCCGACCGCGATCCGCGCCACCGTCAACGGCCTGGTGCTGGTCGGCCTGGCGGAGGGTGTGCTGATCGGCATAGGCTATTGGCTGGCCGGACTGTCCTCGCCCGCGCTGTGGGCGGCGGCGACCGGCATCCTGGCCATCATCCCGTTCGGCGCACCGCTGGCGTTCCTGGCGGCGGCGGGCGTGCTGGTGTTAAATGGCTTGCTGCCGGGCGCGATTGCGGTCGCAGTGTGGGGCGGCATCGTGCTGTTCGTGGCTGACCACTTCGTCCGGCCCGGCATGATCGGCAATGCGACGCGGCTGCCTTTCCTGGCCGTGTTGTTTGGCATACTGGGCGGGGTGGAAACCATGGGCCTGGTCGGCCTGTTCATCGGCCCGGTGGTGATGGTGCTGTTTGTGACGCTGTGGCATGAGCTGCATCCGCCGATGGAGGACGATGATGTCGGCTCGCCAGTTGCCAAATCCAGGTGAGGAGCGCTTGAGAGGTCGCGGCATCCGCCGGACGGTCTTGCGACTGGACAGGGCAACTGGCACCGGCAACCATTAGCGCGCCTTCGACAGGATCAGCAGCCAGCGGCGGAACAGCAGCACTTCCAGATGGCCAGCCTGCACGCCGGTGTCGCATTCGATGATCGGGTTCACTGCGTAAAAGCGCTTGCGGAAGTCACGGCAGACCAGCAATTCGCGTTTGCCCATGCGCACCAGGAACGAGGTAGGCATGTATTCCAGGCCGAAGCGGGAGTCGAAGCTGCTATTCAGAGTGGTCATGACAATCCTTTTTTACGAGAAGTGTTTTGCGAGGAGTTCAGAATAGCATAACTACTGTATGAATAAACAGGTACTGTCCAAATACACAGTAAATTTGTCGTTTTGTGGTTTTTACACCAATTTCAACGGTAAGCCCGCCGGGAGGACCAAATTTCCAACAAATTGCTTAATTTTGTGGAGGCAAGACTGTCGCCGGGCGGCGAATTCGGCCTGCACTTGACGGTCGGGATGGCGCTGCTGCTGGCGGCCGCCTATGTGTTTCACGAGCTGGCCGAGGCGGTCATGGGCCATCAGGCCATCACCCTGCTGGATGCGCAGGTGGCGCACTGGTTCAATGGTCACGCCGCCGAGCCTTACACCAGCCTGATGCTGGGCGTGTCGGCCCTGCATTCGGTGACCGGCATGGCCGTGCTGGTGCTGGTGCTGGGCGTCTACCTGTGGCGGGCGCAGGCGCGCTACTGGCTGCTGGCGCTGCTGTTCTCGGTGCCGGGCGGGATGCTGCTGAACGTCGCGCTCAAGTACGTATTCCAGCGCGCGCGGCCGGTATTCGAGACGCCGCTGGTCACCCTGGCCACCTACAGCTTCCCCAGCGGCCACACCGCCGCCGCGACCTGCTTCTACGGCCTGCTGGCCAGCTACCTGGTGATGGCCCGTCCGCGCTGGAGTGTGCGGGCGGGAACGGTGGGCTTTTGCCTGGCGATGATATGGTTGGTGGCGCTGAGCCGCGTCTACCTGGGCGCGCATTACCTCAGCGACGTGCTGGCGGCAATGGCGGAGAGCGTGGCCTGGCTGGCCGTGTGCATCACGGCGATCTCCACGCTGCGCCGGCGGCGCGAAGGGAAAACGGTATAAATCATTGACAGGGAGAGGGCGCTGGACAGGATCGTGGTCATCGTCAACGCCGGTGCGGGCCTGGGCTATTGCGGCGGCTGGGCGGCGGCGCTCGCGGAAAAATTCCTGGACCACGGCGCGCGGCCGGACATCACGCTGGCGCGTCACGGCGAGGAAATGATCGCGCGCGCCCGGCGGGCGCTGGAAGAGGGCGCGTCCACCGTGGTGGCCGGCGGCGGCGACGGCACCGTCAATGCCGTGGCCTCGGTGCTGGCCGGCAGCGATGTGCGGCTGGCCGTGCTGCCGCTGGGGACGCTGAACCACTTCGCCAAGGATTTGCGCATCCCGCTGGACCTGGACGCCGCCGTGGCCAACGCCGTGCACGGCGTGCCGCGCCAGGTGGACGTGGGCGAAGTCAACGGCCGCATCTTCCTCAACAATTCCAGCCTGGGCATTTATCCCGACATCGTGCGCGACCGCGAACAGCAGCAGCGCCACCTGGGACGCGGCAAGTGGCCGGCCTTCGGCCGCGCCGTGCTGGCCGCCGCGCGCCGCTTTCCCTTCCTGAACGTGCGGCTGAAAATCAATGGCGAAGAGCATGTGCGGCGCACACCCTTCGTCTTCATCGGCAACAATGAGTACCTGCAAGGCCTGACCCTGGGCGCGCGCGGGCGGCTGGATGAGGGCCGGCTCTGCCTTTACGTGGCGCAGAAGCCGACCCGGCTGGGCATGCTGGTCTATGCCCTGCACGCGCTGCTCGGCCGGCTGGCCCAGGCGCGCGACTTCGACGTGCTGTCCTCGTCCGAGCTGGTGATCGAGACCCGCCGCCATCATTTGCGGGTCGCCACGGATGGCGAAGTCACGGTGATGCGGCCGCCGCTGTGCTATCGTTCCAGGGCATCGGCGCTGAGCGTCATCGTGCCGCAGACTGAGTAGGAGGGAGCATGCGCACCATCGTCCATCTGTCCGATCTGCATTTTGGCCGGGTCGACCGGCAATTGCTGGCGCCCTTGCAGCAACTGGCCGTCCAGCTCAAACCGGATGTGCTGGTGGTGTCGGGCGACCTGACCCAGCGCGCCCGGACCGAGGAATTCAAGGCCGCGCGCGCCTGGCTGGATACCTTGCCGGGACCGCAGATCGTGGTGCCCGGCAACCACGACATCCCGCTGTACAACGTCGCCAGCCGCTTCCTGACGCCGCTGCGCAAGTACACGCGCTACGTCACGCTGGACCTGGCGCCGGAATACGTGGACGACGAGATCGTCATCCTCGGCATCAACACCGCGCGCTCGCTGACCTTCAAGGATGGCCGCGTCAACCACGAGCAGATCGCGCAGATGCGCCAGCGCATGCAGTCGGTGGGGCCGGACCACACGCGCATCATCGTCACCCACCATCCCTTCGACCTGCCCGAGCACATGGACGAGGACGACCTGGTGGACCGCGCGCCCATGGCCATGCGAGCGTTTGCCGAATGCGGCGTCGACCTGCTGCTGGCCGGGCACATGCATGCCAGCCACGCCGGCAACAGCGCCGACCGCTACGAGATCAGCGGTTACGCCGCGCTGGTGGTGCAGGCCGGCACCGCCACCTCCACACGCGGGCGGGGCGAGGCGAATTCTTTCAACGTGCTGCACGTGGCGCCGGACGACGTGCGGGTCGAGCGCTACAGTTGGGTGGACGGCGCGCGCAGCTTCGAGCCGGTGCACACGGAATGCTTCCGCCGCAGCGGCGACGTCTGGTCGCTGTCCGCCTAACACCGGGGTCAGTTCCGACATTCGGACACGGGCTCTGCCGTAACGCTTGTTACGGCAGAGCCCGTGTCCGAATGTCGGAACTGACCCCGAATTTATAGCCAGTAGTTCATGACGCGGGCCAGCCATTCTTTCAGGCGATTGGCCAGCGGGCGTTTGCGCCAATCCTCCAGCGTGATTTGCTTGGAGTCGCGCAAGTCTTCCTGGAACGCCTTTTCCATTTCGGCGCCGAAGGCGTCGCCCAGCACGATCACGTTGATTTCGCTGTTGTGCAGGAAGCTGCGGGTGTCGATGTTGGTCGACCCCACCGTCGACCACTTGCCGTCGATGACGGCGGTCTTGGCGTGCAGCACCGCCAGCTTCAACTGGTACAGCTTGACGCCGGCTTCCAGCAAGCCTTGGTAATAGGCGTGGCCGGCGTACACCACCAGCCCCACGTCCGACACGCCGGGCACCACCACCTTCACGTCCACGCCGCGCCGGGCGGCATCGGTCAGGGCGGCGATGGTCTGCTTGTCCGGCACGAAATAGGCCGAGGTCAGGTGGATCGATTGCTTCGCCTCCTGCATCGCCAGCGCATAGGCCTTGTAGATTTCAAACTTGCCGCCGGGGTCGCTGCCCAGCACGCGCACCACCTTGTCGCCGGCGATTTCCGGCTTGGGGAAGTAGTCGGCATCGGGCAGCTCGTCCTTCGCATGCCCGGCCCACTGGCGCACGAACAGCCACTGGAAGGCTTGCACCGCCGGGCCTTCGATCTTGATGTGGGTGTCGCGCCAGCCGACGTCGGACTTGTCGGTCGGCCGCGAGCGCGAACGGAACAGCGAACTCTTGGCGTACGTGGCGCTGATGTTGATGCCGCCGGTGAACGCGGTTTTGCCGTCCACGATCAGCATCTTGCGGTGGTCGCGGTTGTTCAGATTCCAGCCGTCGCCGTGGACCTTGGCCGGGTTGATCGGATTGAATTCCACCAGCCGTATCCCGGCCTTGCGCATGCGGTCAAAGAAGGACGACGGCACGCCTATCGTGCCGACGCTGTCGTAGATGATGTTGACCACCACGCCTTGCTGCTGTTTCTCGATCAGCGCGTCGGCGAACTTCAGGCCCAGTTCGTCCTGGTCGAAGATATAGGTTTCAAAGTTGATGTTGTTGCGCGCGGCCTGGATGGCCTTCAGCATTTCCGAGATGGTCTGCGGGCCGTCGAACAGCAGGGTGCATTTGTTGCCGGCGATGAGGGGCACGCCGGTGGCGGCTTCTTCCAGCGCGGCTTGCTGCTGCAGGTCCAGCCCGCCGCGTTTCCAGCGGTCGGCCAGCAACTGCCTGGCGCGGGCGTCGCTCAGCTCGCCCTTGCTGCCGCGCACGCTGGGCACGTTGTTGGGATCCAGCTTTTCGCCCAGGTCGCCCACCTTGGGCAGGGAGGCGCACGCTCCCAGCAAGCCCCAGCACATCAGAAGAAGGGGCAGCCACCAACGCATACGTAAGGATTTCATGCCGGACCTCGCAAGTTGACCCTGCCAGCTTAGCGGCCCAGCAGTGGACTGTATGTGCGCGCACAAACAGAGATTCCCTGCGCGAAAAAACAAGCCTGCGTGATCGTCCGCACAGAGACAGGCGCGGACGCGGCCTACACTGCCTTCAACGAGTGTTTTCACGTAGCTGGCTGATCATGAAACGCACCCTCACAGCGCTGGCCGTTCTGACGCCCCTGACCGCCATGGCCCAAGCGCCGTCCTCGGTCCAGGTGTACGGCGTGCTGGATGCGGGCGTGGTCGCCGAGTCCGGCTGCGCCAACGGCTGCGCCCGGACCCGGCTCGACAGCGGCATCGCCGATGGCTCGCGGCTGGGCGTGCGCGGCCGCGAAGACTTGGGCGGCGGCACGGCGGCCGTGTACACGGTGGAGGCCGGCATCCTCGGCGATACCGGCGCGTCCGACCAGAACGGCCGCCTGTTCGGCCGCCAGGCCTACGTTGGCCTGGACAGCCCGCTGGGCGTGGTCACCCTGGGCCGCCAGTACAACCTGGTCTATGAAACGCTGACCGACGTGGCCGATCCCTTCCACGGCGGCCTGGCCGGCAGCGCGGCCAACCTGGTCGGCTACACCACCCGCCGCTACGACAACACCATCAAGTACACCTCGCCGCGCTCGCGCAGCGGCGTGATCGGTTCGGTGATTTACAGCTTCGGCGAGTCGCCCTACAACAGCAAGGTCAACCGCGCCTACGGCGCCACCATCGGCTATGAGCACGGCCGGGTCAACCTCAGCATCAGCCACCAGCGCAAGGAAAACATGCTGGACGCCACCGGCACGGTGCCGGCGGTCGACCAGTCGGCGCGCAACACCTTGGTGGCGGCCAATGTGGACTTCGGCCGCTTCGTCGGCTATGCGGCCTACGGCCGCAGCAAGGGCGAGGGCAGTACCGCGCCCTGGGACGACTCGAATCCCTACGGCGCCGTGATCCAGAACTATCCAACCAACGACAGCCGCGACGTGCTGGTCGGCGTGGCCGTGCCCATGGGCGCCACCACCTTCCTGGCGTCCTACATCCACAAGGACGACCGCAGCCTGGCCAACCGCGACGCCAACCAGTTGGCGGTCGGCGCCACCTACGCCTTTTCCAGGCGCACCAGCCTGTACGCGGCCTTTGCCAAGATCCAGAACCGCAACGGCGCCCCTTACACGGTCGGCAATGCCTCCAACAACGGCCGCGGCGACCGCGCCATCAACATCGGCATCAAGCATGCGTTCTAAACGTGCTACATTGCTCGTTCCACTGACTCATCAGGAACGAGCATGTATCTCACTTATTTCAATGGCGTTTGGAGCGAGGGCAATACGCCGCTGTTCGGCGCGATGGACCACAGCGTCTGGCTGGGCTCGTCCGTGTTCGACGGCGCGCGCTCGCTTGGCGGCCACATGGCGGACCTGCGGCTGCACCTGCAGCGCGTGGTCCATTCGGCCGAGCGCCTGGGCCTGGCCTGCCCGCTCAGCGTGGACGAGATGGAAAAGCTGGTGCGCGAAGGCGTGGCCAAGTTCCCGCCGGACGCCGAGCTGTACATCCGCCCGCTGGTGTTCGGCACCGACGGCCTGCTGATCCCGGTACCGGAGAAAAGCGCCTTCGCGCTGACCCTGTTCGACGCGCCCATGCCGGCCTTCACCGGCTTCTCGGCTTGCCTGTCCCAGCTACGCCGCCCCGATCCCACGATGGCGCCCACCGATGCCAAGGCGTCCTCGCTGTACGCCAACACCTCCAAGGCGCTGCGCGAGGCGCGCGACCGCGGCTACGATAACGCGGTGGTGTGCGACAGCGCCGGCAACGTGGCCGAGTTCGCGTCGGCCAATCTGTTCCTGGTGACGCCGGACGGCACGGTGGTGACGCCGGTGGCCAACGGCACTTTCCTGTCCGGCATCACGCGCGCCCGCGTGATCGCGCTGCTGGCCAAGGAGGGCATCAAGGTGGAAGAGCGCACCGTGCGCCCGGAAGAACTGGACACGGCGGTGGAAATCTTCAACACGGGTAACTACGGCAAGGTCACGCCCTGCGTGCGCTACGAGGGGCGCACCCTGCCCATCGGTCCGATCGCCACGCTGGCGCGCGAGCGCTACATGGCGTACTCGGACAGCCAGTGATCAGGGCTTGGCCGGGCAGTTGGCGCTGAGCCAGCGCCCGGTCGATTCCACCGTGACGTGTTCCGGCCGGCCGCCGGCCGCGCTGTCGACCACCATGTTCATGGTGTAGGCGCTGTCGCCCTGGAAGCGGATCTGGCCTTGCCCGGTCGAGGCCGGATCGGAGCAACTGAAGGACACGTCCAGGCCGCCGGCCACCGGCGTCTGCTTGGACGTGCACTTGCCTTTCTGGTTGATCGGCAGTTCCTTGCGCGCCGCCATCTCGGGCGTGACGCAAGCCTTGAGCACCATGCCGCCATCGCTGCCGGCCTTGGGCATGGATACGCCGTTCTTGGCCATCATGTCTTCCATTTGCTTGCGTTGTTCGGGCGGCATATTGGCCAACTGCTGCATGGCCATGGTCATGGCCGCATCCTGCTGCGCGTTGCCGGTCTTGACCTTGTTATTGATTTCCCACTGGCCGGGCTTGATGTTGAGGGTTTCGGCGGCGGCCCATGAAGCGGCCATCAGCACGAGCGGTATCAGCAGACGTTTCATATCACCTCCGTAAAAGCGGACAGCATACACCAAAGAAAAAGCGGCGCCACCGCTGGGGGGACGCCGCTTTCTCGCCGGGAGCGGGACGCTACACGCCGCGTCCGCTGATCAGGCGCAGCAGCACCATGATGATGGCCACCACCAGCAGGATATGGATGAAGCCGCCGATGGTGTACGAAGTCACGACGCCCAACAGCCACAGGATGAGCAGAACTACAGCAATGGTATAAAGCATGATGGATCTCCTCGGGTTGTGTTGGGCTCATTATCGATGCAGGCTGCGGCGATTTCTGTACGGTGCCGTACGTTCCCTCAGTCCATGGCGCGCAACTGGCCGTTGACGATGCGCACCGGATCGCCGTTGCGCCATGCCGGCTCGGCCGATTGGTGGAAGGTGCGGGTGCCGCCATTGTCCATGCGGACCACGATGTTCCACGTGCGGTAGGACTTCATATTGCCCTCGATCTGGTTGCCGGCGACCCCGCCGCCGACCGCGCCGGCCAGCGTGGCCAACTGGCGGCCATGGCCGCTGCCGATCTGGTTGCCGAGCAGGCCGCCCAGCACGGCGCCGCCGACCGCGCCCACGCCGCTGCCTTTGCCGCGGTGTTCAACCGAGCGCACCGATTCGATCACGCCGCAGTTGGCACACGGGGCGGAGCGGGCGGTGGGCTCGGCCGACTGGCCCTGCTGCGCCAGGCCGGGCGCGGCGTTGGGCGCCAAGCCCTGGCCAGCCGCTGCCGCGCCTGCCGCGGCAGCGGCCGCCTGGGCCGGCGCCGCCGGCATGCCGCTGACTTCGGCCGGCACGCTGCCGGTGGCTTTCGAACTTGGCAGCCAGCCCAGGATGGCCGCGCTGCCGATCGCGCAGAACAGCACGACCGCGACCGCGGCGATCACCATCATCGGATGGGTTTTATGCTTGTTGATAGAGGTATCCATGATGCGTTCCTTTTTTTCAAATGAGATGGTGCATTGCAGGGCTATTTTCCTAAAGGACATGTTTTTCTTCCGTGCGTCACCGTACATACAGGGCAAATAATTGCCATTACGCTCGTCTCATGCATACCCACATTTCACAATCCGCTGACGACGACCGCGTGCTTCCGCGGACGGCCCACAACCGTCTGCTGGCTAGCCTGCCGGAGGACGACCAGGGCCACCTGGCCGAGCGCAGCGAGACAGTGCGTGTGGAGAACGGCCAGGTGCTGTACGAGCCGGGCCAGCCCATCGTTCACATTTACTTTCCCATCGATTGCCTGATCTCGCTGCTGGCCGTGGCGGAAGGGCGCATGACGCTGGAAGTGGGATCGGTCGGGCGCGAGGGCATGCTGGGCGCGTCGGCGGTGCTGGGCCACGAACTGGCGCAGGTGCGGGCCGTGGTGCAGCGGGGCGGGCGCGCCAGCCGCATTCCGGTGGCCGACTTCGCGGCCGAGTTCCAGCGCAACGACATCCTGCAGCGCCTGCTGCAGCGCTATACCGACACCTTGCTGGCGCAGGCCGTGCAGATCGCCGTGTGCAGCCGCTTTCACGTGCTGGAGGCGCGGCTGGCGCGCTCGCTGCTGATCACGCGCGACCGGCTGCAATCGGAAAAATTCCACCTGACCCATGAATTCCTGGCGCACGCGCTGGGCGTGCGCCGCGTCGGCGTCACCAAGGCGGCCAGCGCGCTGCAGCAGCAAAAGCTGATCAGCTATAGCCGCGGCAATATCGAGATTTTGGATGCGGCCGGCTTGGAAGCCGTGTCCTGCCGCTGCTACGAGCTGGTCAAGGACGACGGCGTGATCGGCATGGATGGCGTGCTGAACTGAACGAGGTCATTCCCGCGCAAGCGGGAACCCATGCTGCGCTGGCCAGACCAGCACACGCTGGATCCCCGCTTGCGCGGGAATGACGTTTTGGGGGAGGGGATCAACGCGGCGGCTTGCTGACCTGGTTGCCGATCACGCCGCCGACTGCCGCGCCGCCGACCGTGCCGGCCGCGCTGCCGCCGGTCAGCACCGAGCCGGCCACGCCGCCGATGGCTGCACCAGCCGCGGTGTTCTTATCCTGAGTGGACATGCCGGCGCACGCACTCAGGCCCAGGGTCGCCGCCAGCACGGCGGCGGTTGCTGCGAGTTGCTTGATGTTCTTCATGATGTCTCTCCTCGGGCAGGCCAGACGCGGTATTGCGCCTGTGCCAATGGAGACCATGTTACGGAAGACACCGTCGCCTTTCCGTACGCCACCGCACGCTGGGCGCGGTTCAAGGCAGCGGACGGGTGCGCATCTGGGCCAGCAGCGCCCGGCAATCGGCCGTGTCGCCCGGTGCCGTGCTGACCAGCGGCACGATGGCCGCGACCGGCGCCACCACCGCCAGCGCCAGCGCGCTGCCGGCGCGCAGCGCCATGCGGCCCTTGTCCAGGCTGAGGTCCGGCTGCTTGAAGCTGCCGCGCACATAGATGGGCGCGCGCAGCGACAGCACGCGCATGCTCTTGGCGTCGGGCTGCAAGGTGAGGTCCAGTTTTTCCTTGTCGAGGTCGATGTTGCCGCTGACGGCGATGCGCGCATCGGCCGTGTCGGCCACGAACAGCCGCGACTGCATCAAGCCCTTGGTGATGGGCAGATCGGCCACCATGCAATTGAGCTTGACTTGCTGGTCGCCGGCCAGGCGGGTCAGCAGCACGCTGCCGATGTTCAAGCCCATTTCCTCCAGCAGCAGCTTGCTGATGCTGCCCTGTTCGATGCTGCCCTTGAACTCGCCATTGGACGCGCCCAGCAGGCTGGCCACCGAATTGCCGCTGGCCCTCAACACCATGTCGGCGTTGACTTCGCCCACCGTGGCCTGCATGCCTTCGATGGGGAACAACTGCTTGAGCTGCAAGCCGCGCAGCCCGGCCTTGAGGTCGGCCACGATGGCGCCGGGATTGACCTTGCCGCTGCCGTCCAGCGTGATGCCGGCATGGAAGCGGCCGCCGGCGATGTCGAAGTCCAGCGGCTGCAGCGCCAGCACGCCATCCTTCAGGTGGATGCGCGTGTCCAGGTGCTGGATGGGCAGGGCCTGGCGGCGCGTGATCTGGCCGGCGCGGAAGCTGACGTCGGCATCGATGGCGGTCCAGCGCTCGGTGCGGAAGCTTTCCACCGGCAGCACCTTGTTGCCCGGCTGCGCCACCTCGGCGCCGCGCGCCGCCTTGCTGGCCTGGGAATCGGCGCCGATCAGCGGGCCGAGGTCGGACATTTGCAGCAGTTGCGACTGCACCGCGCCGCTCAGCACAGGACGCGGCGCGCCGGTCTGGAACTGCAACTGGCCGCCGATGTCGCTGTGGCCGACGCGGCCGGTGAACTGGTCGTAGCGCCAGCGGCTGGCCGTGGCGCCCAGTTCGCCGCGCAAACGGCCTTCGGTGGCGAACGGCGGCGTTTCCGGCAGCAGCACGCCGGTCAGGCCGTACAGCCGGGCCATGCTGGGGCCGGACAGCTTCAGGCGCAAGTCCAGCGCCGCCAGCGCGGCCGGCTTGGTCAGCGTGCCTTCCACCGCGATGCTGGTGCCGCCCACGTTCAGGCTGGCGGCCAGCGGGTAGGGCGTCAATTGTTCCTGCAAGCCCAGCACGGCACCGGCCTTGCCGCTGCCGCGCACTGCCTGCGTGTTCCAGCGCCCGGCCAGGGTCCAGCCTATGCCGTACACGGGATCGTCGATGGTGTCGATGGCGGCGCTGGCGTCCACGCGGGTGAGGGCATCGATGTAGCGCAGCGCGCCGCGGGCGAACACCACGCGCCGCACGTCCAGCGTCCAGTCGGACGGCTTGTCTTCGCGGTGGAAGGTCCAGTTGTTGCGGCCGTCGGCGTCGCGCTGCAGCAGCACCGCCGGCTGATCGAAGCGCAGCACCGGGATCACGATGCGGTGCCGCAGCAGCGGCAACAGTTCGATGGCAAACGCGAAGCGGCCCACGCTGGCCATCTCGGCCGGCGCCTGCATGCCGCGCGGGTTGCCGACGTGGACGTCGCTGGCCACCAGGTTGGGCAGCGGCAGGTAGTCGCGCCAGGTGCGGTCCTTGCCGCCGCTGCCTTGCTGCCGCCAGCTCAGCGCCACGTCGCCGCGGATGGCGAACGGGCGGTCGATGGCCGCGCTGATCTTCTGGTTGAGCCAGGGCCGGGCGCGGTTCCAGTCGTAGCTGCTCAGCACGGCGGCGGTGAGGGCGGGCACGGCGACCAGGACGGCGCCGGTCCATGCCAGGGCGATGCGGGTTTTGCGAGGAAAAGACATGGCCGGATTGTACCCGATGGTGCGTTGCCGTACTCAACAGCGGAGGGTGGCCAGCCAGTGTGCGGGAACGAACTGAAGACGCTAAGCCATGCGGCTATAAAGGCCATGTCCCCAACAACATTTTGAGGAGAAGAACAATGATCACGACAAACACGCTACGCCTGTTGGGCAGTTGCGCCGTGCTGCTGGGCCTGGCCGCCTGCGCCAGCCAGAAAACGCCAGCCACGGCCGATGTGGCGGTGTCACGCGCGGCCGTGGCCAACGCCACCACCGCCGGCGCGGCCGACCTGGCCCCGGCCGAGATGCAATCCGCGCGCGACAAGCTGATGCGCGCCAACCAGGCGCTGGCCGCCCGCGATTACCGGACCGCGCAAGACCTGGCCACCCAGGCCTCGGCCGATGCCCAACTGGCGCAGAGCAAAGCCAACTCGGCCAAGGCGACCCAGGCCGCCGATGAGCTGCAACAGAACATCCGCCTGCTGCGCGAGGAACTGTCCCGCAGCACCAACACCACCCAACAATAATCCGGGGAGACCATCATGAACAAACCGTTGATGCCCACGCTGATTGCCATGTCGGCCCTGGTGGCGGCCTGCGCCACCACGCCCACCACCACCACCTCGCTGGACCAGGCCCGCAGCGATTACGCCGCGGCCCAGGCCAACCCGTCGGTGGCGGCCAACGCGCCGCTGGAATTCAAGGCCGCGTCGGATGCGCTGGACCGCGCCAACACCGCCGCCGCCAAGCACGACAGCCTGAACGAGATCGACCGCCTGGCCTACATCGCCAAGCAGAAGATCGCCACCGCGCAGGAAGTGGCCAAGCAGAAGCAGGCTGAGGCCGACGTGGCCAAGGCCAGCCAGCAGCGCGACGAGATCCGCCTGGAGCAGCGCACGGCCGAGGCCAACCAGGCCCGCGCCAGCGCCGACCGCGCCAAGAACGAGGCCGACCTCGCCCGCGCCCAGGCCGACGCGGCCGCCAATTCGGCGCGCGAGGAACAGGCCAAGAACGCGGCCCTGCAACAGCAACTGGCCGATCTGCAGGCCAAGCAGACCGACCGCGGCATCGTGGTCACCCTCAGCGACGTGCTGTTCAACATCGACCGCGCCGAGCTGAGCGCGGAAGGCATGCGCACCGTGCAAAAGCTGGCCGACGTGCTGATGCAGGAACCGCAAAGCGCCGTGCTGATCGAAGGCTTTACCGACAGCACCGGCAGCGCCGACCACAACCTGCAACTGTCGCAGCGCCGCGCCGACGCGGTGCGCAACGCGCTGATCGGCCTGGGCGTCCCGGGCGACAAGATCGCCACGCGCGGCTATGGCGAAGCGTATCCGGTGGCCAGCAATGCCGACGCCGGCAGCCGCCAACTGAACCGCCGGGTGGAGATCGTGCTGTCGCAGAACGGCTCGCCCATCGCCAACCGGCACTGACTTTTTTTTAAACAGGAAGGACTATCATGGCTGAATCCCATCCCATGCCGGCGGCCGGCATCGACACCGAGGCGATCCGCGCCGCCGCGCGCAACCTGCAGGACGGCCCGGTGACGGCCGGCTACCAGGGCAACCGCGAGGAAGTCGTCAAGATGCTGAACGATGCGCTGGCGACCGAACTGGTCTGCATCAATCGCTACAAGCGGCACTACTACACGGTGAAAGGGCGCGAGAACGCGGCCATCAAAGCCGAATTCCTGGAACACGCCACCGAGGAGCAGGAGCACGCCGACTGGCTGGCCGAGCGCATCGTCCAGCTGAACGGCGAGCCTGATTTCAACCCAGCAACCTTGCTGGCACGCAGCCATGCCGAGTATGATGCCTCTGAGGATGTGCAAGCCATGGTGCGCGCCAACCTGATCGCCGAGCGCGTGGCCATCGAAGCCTACCGCCAGATGATAGAACGGATAGGCGAGAGCGATCCCACCACGCGCCAACTTTTGATCAAGATCATGGCAGTGGAAGAAGAACACGCGGACGATATGCGCGATCTGCTGGATTGACGCGATAGAAATCGGTCGCGCATGCGGCGGCGATTTGCTGTACAGTTGCCCCACCAACAACCATAACGGGAGCTCCATCATGCTGGAACAAAACATCAGTACCGTGAACAACGACGTCAAAACCCTGGTCAAGGATGCGCAAGCCTTGTTCACCGCCGCCACCGCCCTGACCGGCGAAAAGGCCGACGAGCTGCGCAGCCGCGGCATGCGCGCGCTGGACACGGCACTGGCCAAGGCGCATGAAGCCCAGCAAAGCGCGCTGGCCGCGACCAAGGAGGCGGCCAAGCAGGCCGATGAGTATGTCAAGGAAAATCCGTGGCGTTCGATCGCCGTGGCAGCCGGCGTCGGCCTGCTGATCGGTGTCATCATCGGCCGCAAGTAAGCCATCGTGACGCAACACGAGCAAGCAGAGCGTCCGCCCGGGCTGATCGCCTCGCTGGGTCTGGTGACCCGCAACGCGATCGGCCTGTTGCTGTCGCGCCTGGAGCTGGCGGCGCTGGAGCTGTCCGAGGTCCGCAATCACCTGCTGAAACTGGTGCTGGTGTTCGCGCTGGCCGTGGTGGCCGGCTGCTTCGCGTTGGCCTGGGGCACGGTGACCATCGCCTACCTGGCCTGGGCGGCCATGGGCTGGACCATCCTGCCCGTCATCACCGCCGTGTTCCTGTTGCTGGCCATCGGCCTGATCGCTTACGCGCGCGCCATGGTCCGCAGCGGCAAGCTGTCGCTGCCAGCCACCATGGCCGAACTGAAGTCCGACCGCGACCTGCTGTTGTAAAGGGAAACCATGAGCAAGCATGAAAGCGAAGCCCAGTTGCACGCCGAGAAGCTGCGCTTGATACGCGAAGGCGAGCTGTACCGTGTCAAGGTCGCGCACGCCAAGGCGCTGGTGACCCAGGCCCTGCAGCCGGAAGCGCTGCTGCACGGCGCGGTCGATCACGCGGTGGGCATGGCGCAGGCGCGCCTGGGCGGGTTGCTGCAGCCGGGCGGCCTCAGCGGGCTGGGCCTGAACTTCAAGACCTTGATGCCGTATGCGCTGACCATCGGTTCCTGGGTGGCGCGCAAGCGCCTGGTCAAGCCGGCCGTGGCGCTGGCGCTGGCGGCCGGGGTGGGCGTGGCTTGGCTGTTGCGGCGCACGCCGCGCACGGCGGAGTAAACTGCTCGGCCGTCATTCCCGCGCACGCGGGAATCCATGTTGTGCCTGCCGTCCATGGATTCCGGCTTGCGCCGGAATGACGGGCGGCGGCTATTGTCTATCGTTGGATGCCACGATCTGCGGCAGGCGCGACATGTCGTGCTGGTAGGTGGCCTGCGCATCCTTCAGGCAGGCGCTGCGTTCGCTGGCCGGGCCTTTGCGGCAAGCCACCTTGGCTTCGGCCAGGGCGGCGGCGATTTCCTTGCGCAGGATTTTGGTCTCGCCGGCCACCGAGGTATCTTCGTGGTGCCAGCGGGGCGGATCGCCCTTGGCGATTTCCTGGCGTTGTACTTGGGCGTTCTGTGGCGGCGTGGTGTCCTGCGCCTGCGCGGCAAGCGCCGCGCAGGCCATCATCACGCCGAAGACGATGCGATGAGCCATGATGTTCTCCTTGAGGTTACAACCTGCCGGTCAACAGCATGATCAGCAGGATCACGATAATCAGGCCGGTGATACCGCTGGGCATATAGCCCCAGTTGCGGCTGTGCGGCCAGGTCGGCAGCGCGCCGATCAGGGCCAGGACCAGAATAATCAGAATGATGGTACCCATGGTGTGCTCCTCCTTTAGCGTTGGAATGCTGGTCCCGGTGCGGGCTTAGTAGCGGTACACGCGGCCGTCGGTCAGGCGCACGCGGTCGCCCACGCGCAGGTCGTAGATGCTGTCCTGGTTGATGATGCGGTAGTCGCCGTTATTCATGCGCACGCTGATCTGGTACTGCTGGCTGGCCTGGTTGCGGTTGTTCTCGACGTTGTTGCCGACCAGGGCGCCGGCGGCCGCGCCCGCCACGGTGGCGGCCGTGCGGCCCGAGCCGGAACCGACCTGGTTGCCCAGCAGGGCGCCGACCAGGCCGCCTGTCACTGCGCCGGCGCCGGTGGTGCCGGAACGGCCTTGCACCACCTGGATGGAATCGATCACGCCGTAGGAGTCTTCCGCTTGCGCGTAAGAGACCTGTTGCGGCTGGGTGTTGCTGGCGCAGCCGCTCAATACGGCCACGCCGGCAAACACGGCGGCTGCGAGGGTAGTTGAGCGTTTCATAGGTTTCTCCTGAGAGCAAAGTGTGGCTACAGCATAGCCAGCGCGGGTGGCCGGGTCTGTGCGCTTGCGCACCCTGCCGTGGGGAAGCGGTTTGGGTACGGTAGCGTACAGAGGCGCCAACTGAACGGGCGTACAACGTCGACATCGGTCGCAGAGACGCTTGCGTTCCGCTGGCTGACACACGCGCCGTTTTTATCCACTCCAAGGAGAACCGTCATGAAAATCGCACATCACGTCGCTACTGCCCTGTTCACCGTATCGCTGCTGGGCCTGGCCGCCTGCGCACCGACCCCGACCAAGGAAGGCACCGGCGAATATGTCGACGACTCGGTCATCACCGCCAAGGTCAAGGGCGAGATCTTCAATGATCCCTCGCTGAAAGCCACCGAGATCAATGTCGAGACCTTCAAGGGCACCGTGCAGTTGAGCGGCTTTGTGGCCAACCCGGAAGACATCGCCAAGGCCGGCCAGATCGCGCGCAGCGTCAAGGGCGTGACCGGGGTGAAGAACGACATCCACGTCAAGTAATGCCTTGTCCATGTTCCTCCGGTCCGGCGCGGTCGCCGCCGTCGTGCTGCTGTATGCGGTGCAATGGGCGCGCGATTTCCTGGTGCCCGTGTTGCTGGGCATCCTGGTCAGCTACATGCTCAATCCGCTGGTGTGCTGGCTGGAGCGCCTGCGCGTCCACCGCATGCTAGGCGCGTCGCTGGTGACCGCCGCCATCCTGGGCGGCTCGGTGCTGGTGGTGGGCAAGGTGCAGGATGAGTTCCAGGCCATCGTCGACGAACTGCCGACCGTGGGCCACAAGCTGTCGCGGCTGGTATCCGAGCGTCTGCACAGCAGCGGCGGGCCCAGCACGCTGCAGCGCATCCAGGACATGGCCACCGAGCTGCAGCAAGCCGCCGGCAGCCAGGACCACCGGCCCGCGCGCCGCCCGGCCGCCGCGCCGCCGCCCGACACCATTCCGGTGATGGACTGGATCTGGGCCGGCTCGCGCGGCGTGATGGACTTCCTCAGCGAAGGCGTGATGGTGATCTTCCTGGTGTTCTTCCTGCTGCTGTCGGGCGACACCTTCAAGCGCAAGCTGGTCAAGCTGACCGGGCCGTCGCTGACCAAGAAGCGCATCACGGTGCACATCCTGGACGACATCAACAGCTCGGTGCAAAAGTACATGCTGATGCTGTTGGTGACCAACAGCCTGCTGGCGCTGCTGATGTGGATCGCGCTGCGCCTGATCGGCCTGGAAAACCCCGGCGCCTGGGCCATCGTGGCCGGGCTGCTGCACCTGATGCCGTACTTCGGCCCGTTGTTGATCATGGTGGCCACCGGCATCGCCGCCTTCCTGCAATTCGATTCCCTGCAAATGAGCTTGCTGGTGATGGGCGCCTCGCTGGCCATCGCCACCCTGGTGGGCACCTTTGTCGCCACCTGGATGACGGGCCGCTTCGCGCGCATGAACCCGGCGGCGGTGTTCGTCAGCCTGCTGTTCTGGGGCTGGCTGTGGGGCGTGTGGGGCTTGCTGCTGGGGGTGCCGGTGATCGTGATCGTCAAGGTGGTGGCCGAGCACATCGACGGCATGGAAGTGGTGGCCGAGCTACTGGGCGAGTGACGTCGTGCGCAGGCTGCCCAGTTGCAGCGCGTACTGGCGCGCGAACTCGGCGCCGACGAAAAAGATCTGGGCCGAGTAGTACACCCACAGCAGCAGCGCGATCAGCGAGCCGGCCGCGCCGAAACTGCTGGCCACGCCGCTGTTGCCGATGTAGGCGCCGATCGCGTACTTGCCCAGGCTGAACAGGGCGGCCGTGCCCAGCGCGCCGATGGTCACGTCGTGCCAGGACAGTTTCACGCGCGGCAGCATCTTGAAGATCACGCCGAACAGGGCAGCGATCACGATGAAGCTGAGGGCCGCGTTCAGCCCGGTCAGCACCACGCCGGCCTCGGCCCAGTAGCTGCTCCAGAATTTTTCCAGCAGGGTCAGCGCGGCGCTGACCACCAGCGACACCATCAGCAAAAAGGCCAGCACCAGCACCATGCCGAAGGACAGCAGACGGGTGCGCACGACATCCCAGGCCGACCCCTTGGTCAGCGGCGGCACTTGCCAGATCGCGTCCAGGCTGGCCTTGAGTTCGGCAAACACGGTGGTGGCGCCGAACACCAGCAGGGCGCCGGCGGCCAGGGTGGCCAGCCGGCCTTCCTCCTTGTTGCGGGCGCCGGCCAGGATGAGCTGGATGGCTTGCGCGCCCTGGTTGCCGACCAGTCCGCGCAACTGCGCGAACAACTCGCCCTGGGCCGCCTGCGGCCCGTAGAACCAGCCGGCGATGGCCAGCACCAGCACCAGCACCGGCGCCATCGAAAACAGGGTGTAAAAGGCCAGCGCCGCGCCCATGCTGCTGCCGCGGTGCTCGAACCATTCGGTGACGGTGCATTTCAGCACCGAGCCCAGGTGTTTGTTCATGGCAGACAAAGAAAAGGCCCCGCAACCGCCGGGCTGCGGGGCCGTGTACGCCGGGCTTACTGCACGCGGCGCTCGACCGAGATTTGCTCGACCTCGACGCGGCGGTTCGGTTCCAGGCACTTGATCAGGTCGGCCCGTTTCTTGTCGTGGCACTCGACCACCGGGTTGGCCTTGCCTTTGCCCACGGCGCTCAGGCGGTCGGCCGCCACGCCCTTGCCCACCAGGTACTCCTTGACCGCGTTGGCGCGGCGCTCGGACAACTTCTGGTTGTACTTGTCGCTGCCGATGCGGTCGGTGTAGCCGGTGATCACCACGTTGTTGATGCTGGGGTTATCGTTCAGCAGCTTGGCGATGTCATCGAGCTTGGGCTGGTTCGGGTTGAGCTTGGCGCTGTCAAAGCCGAACAGCTCGGTGGCCGACATGGTCACCTTCTCGAAGCGGGCCGGCGGCGGTGGCGGCGGCGGCGCTGGTGGCGGCGGCGGTGGCGGCGGTTCGGCGGCCACCGGGGCTGGCGGTGGCGGCGGGGCCGGGCGCGGCGGTTCGTTGAAGGCGATGTTCAAGCCCACCGTCAGGTAATAGTTGTTGCTCTTGGCGCTAGGGAAGGTGTCGCCGCGCAGGAAACCGTGCACGTCGCGCAGGTCGGCCTGGAAGTTGACGCGGTCGTTGATGTCGGCCTGGAAGCCCAGGCCCGCGCTCAGGTAGGGCGAGGTCTTGGTGCGTTCAGGCTGGGCCAGCAGGTTGGTCTTGTCGCGCTGGGCGCCGGCGCCGATCAGCAGGAAGGGCCGGAACGACTGGCGCGAGAACATGTACAGGCCGTCCACGCCCAGCAGGTTTTGCTGGTAGCGCTGGCCGTTGTCGCGGGAGCGGGCGTACGTCGTGCCCAACTGCACGTCCCAATCCTGGTTGATGGGTTTGCCGAACTTGAGGCCGGCGCCATAGCCGCGCTTGTCGACGCCAAAGTCCGAATCGGGCTTGATGCCGTTGACGCTGGGTTGGATATACCACGAGGGGTTGATCACCGCATCCTGGGCGACCGCGGCGGCCGAGGCGCAAAGCGCGGCGACGGCAAGTGCAATTTTCTTGGATTTATTCACTGTTTGCTCCCGGTTTATTGTCGAAATGTTTCACAGCCAGCAATGTTGCTCGCATCGCTGTTGGACCGAAGATTAGGGAAAATGGTGCAGTGCTTCCGTACGCTAGCGCACTTAGGTTTGACGTGTATCTAATTCGTCACACTTTCCCGAAACTTATCCGCCTGCGATTTGTCCGACCTTAAAACGCATGGATGCGTCACCAATGTTCGTTGCCGCACAGACCATAGGTGCACAAACCGGCATTCTTGATCCAAAGATCACAGCCTTTACTGAGGCATTCGTTATAAGGAGCGTTCAAATGCATGCAGTCAGCCAACTACAAACTTCGGTTCAGAACGAAATGAAGGCCTCGCCCGAGATGCAATCTACCACAGCCAAATTGACCCTGGTAGACAACTCCCGGCCGGCGCCGCTGGACCGCAAGCCGGCGCTGTCCATGGCACCGATCGAGCGCGTGCGCTCCACCTCGGCTACGCTGCGGCGCATCGAAAACATGCAAAAGCTGATTGCCGAGCTGTCCATGCATGAAATGCTGGCCGATGAAATCGCCTGGTTCCTGAAGTTTTCGCCGTCCGGCGCCCGCAAATACATCCGTGACCTGCGCGAGGCCGGCGTGATCGAGCTGGCGCGCTACATCGAAGGCACGGCCACCTACCTGGGCAAGGCGGTCTACCAGTTGACCCCCGACCCCGAGCGCATCGCCACCTTCCTGGCCGCGATCTCCCAGCCCAAGCGCGAAGGGGCGCCGCCGCGCAAGGAGCGCCCCAGCCTGCGCGACCAGGCCATGGCCGGCAGCGGCCGCCATTTCCACATCCTGGCCGACGACACCCATTACGCGATCCGCGTCAACCGCGGCCCGGTGATGCGCGACCCGCTGGTGGCCGCCCTGTTCGGCGCTCCGGCCTCGCTGCAAAAAGCCGAATAAGCCGCCCGCCCGCGGCGTATCATGAAACAGCCGGCGCAGCGCATGCTGCGCCGGCTGTTTGCACATGTGTGCATATTGAAATGCAAAGCAGCAACCCCATCTGGCTGCCATGACATGACTGGGACCCGCGGCACATGGACGCTTTGATCTGGATAAGCCTGACGGCGCTGCTGATTGCGCTGCCGTTCTACTACCCGCGCTGGCGCTTGCGGCGGGCGCTGGCGCTGCCTTTGCCGGCGCACGCGGAAGCCATCCTGCGCCGTAACATCCCCGTCTACCGGCGCATGGACGCGGACTTGCAGGCGCAGTTGCGGCGGCTGGTGGTGCAGTTCCTGCACCAGAAAAAATTCCTCGGCTGCGAAGGGCTGGAGGTGACGGACGAGATGGCAGTCACCATCGCCGGCCAGGCTTGCTTGCTGCTGCTGAACCGGCCCAGCAAGGTGTATCCGCTGCTGCACACCATCCTGGTTTATCCCGGCGCCTTTGTCGCCCAGCGCCCCGAGATTGGGCCGGGCGGGGTGGTCACGCCGGGCCGCACGAGCATGCTGGGCGAATCCTGGGACGATGGCCGCGTGGTGCTGTCCTGGGACGACGTGCAGCGCGGCGCGGCCGACTGGAGCGACGGTCACAACATCGTGCTGCACGAATTCGCCCACCAGTTGGACAGTGAATCGGGCCGCGCCAACGGCGCGCCCTACCTGGGCAACCCGGCCAGCTACCGCGAATGGTCGGAAGTGCTGTCGCGCGATTTCCAGCACTTGCGCATGCATGCCATGTACCGCCAGCGCACGGTGCTGGACCACTACGGCGCCACCAACCCGGCCGAATTCTTTGCCGTGGCCACCGAAGCCTTCTTTGAAAAGCCCTACCAGGTGGCCGAACACCACCCGCAACTGTACGCGGAATTCCTCAAGTACTACCGGGTCGATCCGCGCGCGTGGATGGATGCGCCGGCGCCGCCGGCGGAACCGTTGCCGCCATCCTACGGCTGGTTGCCGCACTGGTCGCATTGAGCACGCGGCCGGGATGAACTAGGGCATAATCGTAGTCGCCGCGGGCGCGGCCAGGATGGCAACGAGACTAGCGATATGCAATTTGACGACTTCGAGTTTTTCTCCGCCGATGCAGCCGCACCGGCGCCCGCGCCTGTCCAGGCACCGGCCCAGGTTGAGGCGTCGCCGCTGGTACGGCTGCAGTACCTGATCGACAATACCCCGGCCATCATCTACAGCACCGTGCCCAGCGGCGACTTCAAGATGACCTTCGTCAGCAACAACGCCTACCACGTGCTGGGCTACCGGCCCGAGCAGATGACGGCCGATCCCAATTTCTGGTTCGACCACATCCACCCGGACGACGCGCCGAATATCTTCTCCAGCCTGGCGCTGGTGTTCACCGAGGGCCAGCGCGCCTACGAGTACCGCTTCCGCACCCACGACGGCAGCTACCTGTGGATGCACGACACGCTGCGCCTGATCCGCGACGAGCACGGCACGCCGGTGGAGGTGATCGGCGCGCTGACCGACATCACCGCCCGCAAGCAGATGGAAGAGGCGCTGCAGGCCAAGGGCGTCGAGCAGCAAGCCCTGATCGCCCAGTTGCGCAGCGCCCACGAGCAGTTGCTGCAGTCGGAAAAGATGGCTTCCATCGGCCAACTGGCGGCCGGCATCGCGCACGAGATCAACAACCCGGTCGGCTTCGTCAATTCCAACATGGGCGCGCTGAAGAATTACGTGGGCACCTTGCTGGAACTGATCGAGCAGTACCAGCAGGCGGCGGCCGGCGACCCGGCCCTGAGCGCGCGCCTGGCCGTGCTGCGCGAGCAGGCCGACCTGGAATTCCTGAAGTCCGACGTGGTCGAACTGGTGCGCGAATCGATGGACGGCCTCAAGCGGGTCAAGGACATCGTGCAGGCGCTCAAGGACTTTTCCCACGTCGGCGAGGCCGACTGGCAGGTGGCCAATCTGCACCAGGGCTTGGACAGCACGCTCAACATCGTGGCCAACGAGATCAAGTACAAGGCCCGGGTCGACAAGCACTACGGCGTGTTGCCGCCGGTGACTTGCCTGGCCTCGCAACTGAATCAGGTGTTCATGAACCTGCTGGTGAACGCCGCCCACGCGCTGCGCGAGCAGGGCGTGATCACCATCCGCACCGGGCTGGAAGCGGGGCCGGGCGGCCCCACCGACCATTGGGTGTTTGTGGAGATCGGCGACAACGGCGTCGGCATCGCGCCGGAAAACCTGAACCGCATTTTCGAGCCCTTCTTCACCACCAAGCCGGTCGGCAGCGGCACCGGCCTCGGGCTGTCGCTGTCCTACGGCATCGTCAACCGCCACGGCGGCCGCATCGAGGTCGCCTCCACCGTCGGCGTGGGCACGCGCTTCACCGTGCACCTGCCGGTCAAGCAGCCGGCCCAGGCGAAAGGCTGATGGCGTCGCCGGCGGCGCCGCCCGCCGGCCGGATACGGCCCAGGCGGATGCGGCTCAGGCGCCGTCCTTGAACGGCTTGATCCAGATCGCCAGCCGGCCGCCGCTCTTGGTTTCGAAGTCCTGCACCTGCTGGATCACGCGCGCTTCCAGCACATGCTCGGCCGGCAGCAGCAGCAGGCCGTCGCGGCTGCTCAAATCGCGCGCCAGCACCATGCCCGGCACCAGCTCGCCCGACAGCACTTCCACCCCGGCGCCCGGCTCGGCGTAGTAGCCGCTGTCGATGATCTGGCGGAACACCGCCACCACGTTGGGGTCGTAGCGCTTGCCGCTGGCGTCCAGGATCAGCGACTTGGCTTCGTCCGGCCGCAGGTGGCGCTGCACCATCGCGCCCTGCTGCAAGTTGAAGTAGTCGGCCGCCACCGCCAGGATGCGCGCGCCGATCGGAATCGCCAGCCCCGGTATGCCGTTGGGGAAACCGTTGCCGTCGAAGCGCTCCAATTGGCAGCGCAGGATGGCGGCGCTGCCGCGCAAGTCTTCCAGCGGCATCAGCAATTCCTCGGCGCGCAGCGGGTGCTTGCGGAACAGGCCCAGCGCTTCGCCGTGCAGCATGGTCAGCGGCGTGTTCAGCAAGTCGTCGGGCAGGGCGATCTTGCCGATGTCGTGCAGCAGGGCGGCGATGAACACGTCCTGCACTTCGCGCGCGTCGAGCTGCAGCCGGCCGGCCATCTGCCGCGCCAGGTCGGCCACCTGGCGCGCGTGGCCGGGGCGGCTGTGGCCGCGCAGTTCGATCATGCTGGAAAAGATCTTGATGGTGGTGACGAAGTTCTGCTTGAGCTTGGCGTTGGCGGCCACCGTGGCTTCGTGCACCAGGCGCAACTGGCGCGTGCGTTCCTCGACCTTGGCTTCCAGGCCCTGGTTGAGCGCCTTGAGTTCCTCGTTCTGGCGCTGGGTCAGCGCTTCCAGGCGCAGCTTTTCCTGTTCCAGTTGGCGCCGCTCCAGCGCGTGCCGCACCAGCAGCAGCATGTCGCCGTCTTCCCAGGGCTTGGTGATGTAGCGGTAGATTTCGCCGCAGTTGATGGCGTCCTGGATGGACTGGATGTCGGAATAGCCGGTCAGCAGCAGGCGCACGGTGTCGGGCCAGCGCTGGCGCACCTGGGCCAGGAACTGGGCGCCGTTCATTTCCGGCATGCGCATGTCGGAGATCACCAGCTCGACCTGCTCGCGCTCCAGCACTTCCAGGCCCTGGGCGCCGCTGGTCGCTTGCAGCACGCGGTAGCCGGCCGGGCGGAACAGCCGGTTCAGCGCGGACAGAATATTGGGCTCGTCGTCCACGCACAGCAGGGTGGGGCGGGGCGCGGCGGCGGGGCTGTTGTCCGGCACGGCGCTCATGGCTGTTCTCCGGCGGCTGCGGCGGCGCCCTGCTGGTGTACCGGCAGCCGCACGCGGAAGGTGGTGCCGCGCCCCGGCTCGGTGTCGACGTCGATGCTGCCGCCGTGCTTTTGCACGATGCCGTAGGACAGCGACAACCCCAGCCCGGTGCCCTTGCCGACCGCCTTGGTGGTGAAGAAGGGATCGAAGATGCGCGACACCACCTCGGGCGGCATGCCGCTGCCGTTGTCGGCCACCTCGAACCAGACCTGGTCGTCGCCCTCGACGCCGGTGCGCACGGTGATGCGGCCGCGCTGCTCGCCGATGGCGTGGGCGGCGTTGACCACCAGGTTCATCACCACCTGGTTGAGCTGCAGCGGCAGGCACTGGATGTCGGGGATGTCGCCGTATTCCTTGACCACGTCGGCCTTGTACTTGACCTCGTTGGCGACGATGTTGAGGGTGGAGTCGATGCCGCGCCGCAGGTCGGCCCACACCCATTCCTGCTGCGCGTCCACGCGCGAGAAGTCCTTCAAGTCTTGCACGATGTGGCGCACGCGGGCGATGCCTTCGCGCGATTCGGCCATCAGCGCCGGGATGTCCTCGCGCAGGAAGTCGAGGTCGATCTGTTGGCGCAGCGCGGCCAGCGGCGCGGCCGCCTGCGGGTCGAGGCCGGCCTCGGCGCGCTGGTAGGCGGCCAGCATGTCGAACAGTTGCTGCAGATAGGTTTCCAGCGTGCTGAAGTTGGAAAAGATGTAGCCCACCGGGTTGTTGATCTCGTGCGCCACGCCGGCCGCCAACTGGCCGATGGAGGCCAGCTTGTCGGCCTGCACCAGTTGCTGCTGGGCGCGCGACAGCTTGTCGTTCAGCTCGGTCAGTTCGAGGTTGCTGCGGCGCAGTTCGCCCTCGGCCAGCAGGCGCTGGCAGATGTCGTCCTGCAGGCGTTCGTTGATTTCGGCCAGCTCGGCGGTGCGCTTGCGCACCACGTGTTCCAGGTTGTCGTGGGCGCGGCGCAGGGCGTTTTCCGCCACCCGCCGCTCGGTGACGTCGCGCAGGGTTTCGATCGCGCCCACCAGCCGGCCCTGCTTGTCGCGCAGCGGCGCGGCGGTGAAGTGCAGCCAGTGGCCGCTGGCGCCGATGTTGGGGAAGAAGTCCTCGGCCTCGTAGGCGCCGGGGATCAAGGTCGATTGCTGGAACTTGCCGCTGTACAGGCGCGCCAGCTCGTCTTCCTCGCCGTCGACGATGAGGTCGGCCAGCACCGGGCGCGGGCGCGCGTAAAAGGCTTGCCACTGGTTGGTGGTGCCCACCATGTCGGCCTTGTTCCAGCCCAGCAGGTGTTCGCAGGCGCGGTTCCACTGGGTGATGACGTGGCGGGTGTCGATCGCAAAGGTGGCCACCGGGTGGCCGTCGAAATACTCGGACAGCGCGATGTCGTGGGCAGCGTCGAGGGAGGCGGATGGAGCGTTCATGGTCATGTGGTCAGGGTCTGGCTCATGTCGTGAAATAGTTGTTCGGTTGCGCCGAAGACGCGCTCCCAGCCGGCATCGTCCAGCGCGAAAGCCCGCCACAGCGGCTCGGCCAGCGGCGGCACCTGTTCGTTCTCGACGCCGGCCAGGTCCAGCGCATGGGCCAGCACATTGGCCAGCGCGATCAGGCCCGACAGCGTCAGCGGCTTGCCCGGGTCGTCGATGCGGTGGTGCTCGGCCACGGCAGCCTGGATCGCGGCCGGGAACTTCCAGTGCGCGGCCAAGGCGCTGCCGACCGCCGCGTGGTCCAGGCCGAACACGGCCTGCTGGGCCGGGGCGCTGGGACAGTCGTGCTGGCGCTGGTGGGCGCGCACCTGGCGGTAGGCGTCGGGAAAGCGGGTCACCAGCACCAGGGTGCCGAGGTCGTGCAGCAGGCCGGCGGTGAAGGCGGTTTCCGGGTTCAGGCGCGCGTGCGGCGCCAGCACGCGGGCCGCGGCGGCAGTGGCGATGGCGTGGCGCCAGAAGGCCGGGAAGTCGAAGTCGCGGCTGCCGGCGGCGCTGAAGCTGCCGGTCAGCGAGCAGGCCGTGACCAGGGTGCGGATGCTGTGGAAGCCCAGCACCGCCACCGCCTGCTGGATGCTGGTCACCTTGGACGGCAGGCCGTAGAACGAGGAGTTGGCCAGGCGCAGGGTCTTGGCGGTCAGCGCCTGGTCGCGCGTGATCTTGGCCGCCAGCGCCTGGGTGTCCACGTCTTCCTGCTCCATGGTGGCCAGCAGTTCGTTGACCACCGCCGGCAGCGACGGCAGGTCGCGCACCGCGCGTATCACTTCGCTGGCGTTCACGGCTGCTCCCTGGCACGGTAGCCGCGCAGCGCCTGCAACAGCAACTGGCTGCCGCCGCCCTCGGCGCAATGGCGGAACAGGTAGTCCAGCCGCGCCAGGCGGGCGGCGCGCGCGCGCTCCAGCTCGGCCGGGTCGACCGGTTCGCCGGCGGTCCACACCACGCAGCGCGCCACGCCGCGCCGGCGCAGCGCCGCCAGCGTGCTGTCGGTCAGGGCGGCGTCCTGCGGCAGCAGCACGCCGCCGTGGTCGTCCAGCAGGGCGGCCGCCAGGGTCATGCCGGCGGCGGCCTGGTCGAGGCTGATTTCACTGGGGCGGTGTCCGGTATTCATGGGGCGTCCTCCGTTGCGCTCAGCGTCACCAGACTGCCGCGCGAGGCAGACTGCGCGCCCATGGGATACACCTGCACCGCGTAGCGCTGGCCGGCGATGGGGGCGACGTGGCTGCGCGGGGTGTCGTCAGAGCCCAGGCCGGGCAGCACGCTGGCCGCTTCCTGTCCCAGCAGCGGGCCGCTGTGGCCCAGCAGCGCCTGCGCGGCGCCGTTGACGAAGGCCACCATGCCGCCGTCGTCCACGCCCAGCACCGGCAGCGGCAAGTGCTGCAGCACTTCGCGCGCGACGTTGAGGCTGATCTCGTCGCGGTGGATCTGGCGCTGCTTTTCCAGCAGCAGTTGTTCCATGCGGCGGTTGGCGGCGGCCAGCTCCTGGTTGGCGCTGCGCACTTCCAGGTGCAGGCGCTCGATGTCGTCGGCGTTTTGCTTGACGCGGAAGGCGTCGGCGATGTGGGCGCGCAGTTGTTCGTCATCCCACGGCTTGGTCAGGAACTTGTAGATGGCGCCCTCGTTGACGGCGTCGGTCACCGATTGCAGCTCGGTGTAGCCGGACAGCATGATGCGGATGGTGTCCGGCGCCAGCTCGCGCGCCTTGCGCAGGAAATCGGCGCCCAGCATGCCGGGCATGCGCTGGTCGGAGACGATGACGTCGACCGGGTGGCGCGCCAGCACGTCCAGCCCCTCCTGGCCGCTGTTGGCGGTGTGGATCTGATACTGGTCCACGCGCAGCAGGCGCTTGAGCGCGGCCAGGATGTTGGGTTCGTCGTCCACCAGCAGCAGCCGCTGCGGCGGCTTGTGCAGGCGCAGCAGGTGCGGCGGCAGCGCCGGCGCCCCGGCCAGCCATTCCTGCAGCGCGGCCGGGGCCATGGGCGGCGCGAAGAAATAGCCCTGGATCTGGTCGCACATATTCCGCCGCAGGAAGTCGCACTGGGCTTCGCTCTCGACGCCCTCGGCCACCACTTTCATGCCCAGGTGGTGGCCCATGGCGATGATGCTGTTGCAGATGGCGGCGTCCTGGCTGGCGGCGGCCACGTCGCGCACGAAGGCGGCGTCGATCTTGATGGCGTCGAAGGGATAGCGCTTGAGGTTGCTCAGCGAAGCGTGGCCGGTGCCGAAGTCGTCCAGCGTCAGCGGCAGGCCGCGCAGCTTGAAGCCGGTCAGCAGGGCGTCGCAGCGCTCGCCGGCCACCGCCAGCGCGGTCTCGGTGATCTCCAGGCTGAGCGCGCCCGGCTCGATGCCGTGCTCGTCCAGCAGGGCCGCCACGCGGGCGCCGAAGCCGGCGTCGCAGAACTGGCTGGGGGCGACATTGACCGCGACCTTCAGCGCCGGCTGGCCGCCCTGGCGCCAGCCGTGCAGGTCGCGGCAGGCGCGCCGCAGCACCCAGTCGCCGATCTCGGCGGTCAGGCCGTCGGCCTGCGGCAGGAATTGCGCGGCCGGCAGCAGGCCCTGCTGCGGATGCTCCCAGCGCAGCAGCGCTTCCAGGCTGACCACGGCGCCGCTTTGCAGGTCGACCAGCGGCTGGTACAGCAGGCGCAACTGCTCATCGGCCAGGGCGTGTCGCAATTGTGCGCCGTCGATGGCTGGCAGGTCGATCGTCGGAATGTGCTGAGCCTGGGCTGCCTGCATGGCCTTCCTTCCCGAGTGAAAGTTTGCTGATTGCAAAAAAGCTGTTTTGATTATACGGCCATGCCCGCGGCTGGTCACGCCCTGTCCACACCGCGGTGTGCGCGAGCGAACCGACATGCCGCGCGGCCCGCCGCACACTGGGGCCACCGCCACAATGGCACAGAAGGAGAGCGAGATGAGCACGATTATTGCGGGCCATTTTCAATTGCAGGATGAAATCGCCGAGGCGCGCATCGCCCTGCTGGACGCGGGGTGCGCGCCGGACCGCATCAGTTCCTTTTACGTCAACCCGCCGGGCCAGCACGATGTCTACCCGCTGGGCGGGGACCGCGACAAGTCGCCCGGCGCCAAGGAAAGCGATGAAGGCGTGGTCAAGGGCGGGGCGGTGGGCGCGGTGGCCGGCGCGGTGGCCGGCAGCGCCACGATACCGGCCACGGGACCGCTGGGGCCGGTGGTCGGCGCGCTGGTTGGCGCCCACGTCGGCTCGCTGTACAGCCTGCACAAGATGAAGGAAGCCGGCGCGCCGGAGCAGGGCGGCGAGAACCAGCGGCCGCCGCGCAAGGCCGGCATGATGATCGCGGTGGCCGTGGCCGACGCGCAGCAGGAAGCGCAGGCGCTGGCCACCCTGCGGCGCCTGGGCGCGCACGACATCGAACGGGCCGAGGGCCATATCGAGGCGGGCGACTGGGCCGATTTCAACCCGACCTCGCTGCCGGCGCCGGCCTGATCGCGCGCCGCGGCCAGCCTTCCCCCTGCGGCTGGCGCGTTGTTGCTTATCCGAGACTAAGCCTGCGCGTGTAGCGATTTTCGGTATGAAAGTCGCTACAATCAATCACGAAGCCCATGAAGCACTCACCACGGTCGAGAGGGGGATGCGGCAATGACACAGGCATGGCTGGTGCTCACACGTCCGGACGGACGCGACGTGAGCCCGCCCTCCGAGGCGCAGATGGCCGCAGCGCTGGCCGACGTCTACAGCGGCAAGGTGCACGCGGTGGACGGCACGCCCGGCAGCGCCGTGCTGCGCTTCGGCTACGACGATGGCTTGATGTACGAGATGGAAGTGTCGAGCGGCGGCGCGGTGCGCTTTGCCGAATGGTCGGACCGCGATTGCGAGATCGCGCTGGCCTCGCCGCGCACCATGACGGTCAAGAAGCAGGCCGATGCCTTGCAGCTCTGGCGCATGATGGCGCAACGCCAGGTGGCCAAGATCCGCAGCCAGCCCTGGCACAACGAATAGTCCCGCACCGCTGCCCGGCTCAGCGCCGCTGTTCGATGCGGGTCTGGCAGGCGATGCAGAAGCGCGCCTCCGGGCGCGCGTTCAGGCGCGAGTAGCCGATCGCTTCGCCGCACAATTCACACAGGCCGTAGCTCTCGTCGGCGAACTTGTTGAGCGCGCGGCGCACGCCGTCGAGTTGGCGCGCGGTCAGCGTGGCCGCTTCGTGCACCAGGGCGTTGAGCGTGCGCTGGCTGGCGTTGTCGGCCGGCGAAGGTTCTGCCTCGTGGCGCGCGGGCGTGCGCAGGTCGGTGCTGCGGTCCAGGTCGTCCGCCAGTTGGCTGAGCAGCGCATCGCGCGCGTGTTCCAGCCGCGTGTGCAGGCTGCGCCATTGTTCTTCGCTGAGTCCATTCATGCCGAGTGCTCCTTGCGGCTTGGACCGGCGCGGCCCGGATAGGTTCAGCCCTCGCCTAGGGCTGTGAGGTGGTGCTTGAGCGCTTCCAGCGGCGCCAGCACATGCTCCGGCTTGCCGGCAGCGATGGCCGCGCCCAGCGTCAGCAGTTCAGCGCTCAGGTCCAGCAGGTCTTTGATGCGGTCTATTTTAGCGACGATCCGCATCGCATGGGCGCTCAGTTCGAGCAGTTGCTGGGTGGCCGCGCCGTAGCCGTCGGCGGCCAGCGCGGCGGCGTCCAGGTAGAGGCTGTCGGCGCGGGTGCGCAGCGCCACTTCGCTGTCGAACAAGGCTTGCGCCTGCGCTGGCGGCAAGCCACCGCGGATCGCCTTCATCAGTTGCACGTGCATGGCGTTGGCGGCGGCCGTGAAATTGTCGGCCAGGGCTTCAAAGCGTTCCTGCTCGGTCATGGCGGTTCCTCATCAGGGTTGCGGGATCTGGCCCAGCAGCGCGCGGTGCTGCTGGGCGATGGCGTCCAGGTTCTGGCGCGCCAAGGTGTAGCGCAGGCCGGCCAGGCGGTAGTCGTTGCGCCTGGCTTGCTGTTCGGACTTGGCCAGCGCGATCAGCAAGCGGTCGCGCTTGGGATCGAGGTAGGGGAGCTGGGTTTCCAGCAGGCCCAGCACGATGCGCTGCTCGTTGTCGCTGGTCTTGTCGTACAGGCGCAGCAACGTGCGCATGGCGTCCAGCACGTCCTGCATGGGTTGCGCGCCTTCGCGCATCAGTTCATCGACGCTGCGCTCCTGCAGCGGCAGCGTGACCGCGCGCGTGGCCAGCCGGGCCAGGCCGGTGTAGGCGTTGACGTGGCGCTCGTCCAGTCCCGTGTCCGGCCAGGCCTTGATGCCGCCGCTGAGGGCCTTGACCTGGTCTTCCAGGTCGTACTGCCTGTCGCCGGCCAGCCGGCCCAGCGCCCGCATGTACGCCTGCACGCCGCGCTGCAATTGCACGAAATCGTCGCAGGCGGCTTGGCGGCGCAGGTCCAGCTCGCGCTCGGCCAGGTCGGCCTGCGGCGAGAGGAAGGGTTGTTCGCGCTGGTAGGTGCCGCGGTAGCGTTCGGTCAGCTCGTGGTAAGCCTCCAGTTGGGGCGCGGTGGCGGCGAAGGCGCGCACCTCGGCCATGCGCGGCGTGCTGGTGGCGCAGCCGGTCAGGATGGCCAGCAGGCCCAGGGTCAGGAACAGGCGTAACAGTTTCATGCGGCCTCCGAGGTTGGATGGCTATTGTTGCCGTGGACGTGTGCGGTCGTGTTGTGCGGCGTCAGGCGCACAGTTGCTGGCGCCAGGCCAGGCCGGCGTTGGTGTCGCCGGCCGGCAGGTATTCGCAGCCTATCCAGCCGTCGTAGCCGAGGGCGTCGATGTGGGCGAACAGGTGGCGGTAATTGATCTCGCCGCTGCCGGGCTCGTGGCGGCCGGGCGTGTCGGCCGCCTGCATGTGCTTGATCATCGGCAGGTGGGCGGCGATGGTGTTGGACAGCTCGCCTTCCATGCGCTGCATGTGGTAGATGTCGTATTGCAGGAAGAGGTTGGGGCGGTCGGCTTCGGCGATGATGTCCAGCGCCTGCCGGCTGTGGTTGAGCAGGTAGCCCGGCATGTCGTATTGGTTGATCGGCTCGATCAGCAGGTTGATGCCGGCGCCGGCCAACTGGTCGGCGGCGTAGCGCAGGTTGTCGATGTAGTTGGCGCGGGCGCGCTCGGGCGCCAGGCCGGTGGGCGGCTTGCCGGCCATGCAGTGGACTTGCCGCACTTGCAGCTCGGTGGCGTATGCCAGCGCGCTGGCGACGCCGGCGCGGAATTCGTCGCTGCGGCGCGGGTCGCAGGCCATGCCGCGGTCGCCCGCGTTCCAGTCGCCGGCGGGCAGGTTGAACAGCACCAGTTGCAAGTCATGGCGGCGCAGGCGCTCGGCGATCTGCCCGGCGTCCCAGGCGTAGGGGAAGAGGAATTCGACGGCCTCGAAGCCGGCGCCGTGCGCCAGCGCGAAGCGGTCCAGGAAGGGTGCGTCCTGGTACAGCATGGAGAGGTTGGCGGCGAATTTGGGCATGGCGATAGCGGCTCCTGGGATGAAGCCGCTATGCTAATCCATTCCGCCCTGCTGTGTGTGCACGCCATTCCGGCGGGGGCTGAAGCCGTGCTGAGTTGGCAGGCTGGCGGGTGATGGATTCCCGCCTGCGCGGGAATGACGCATCTGCCGTGCGTGCACGTCATTCCGGCGCAAGCCGGAATCCATGCTTAGCGGCCGCGGCCGCCGGAGCGATGCTGGGCGCCGGCGTTGCCGCCGTTGTGGGACGCGTTGCGCTGGCCGTTGCCGGCTGCGCGTGGCGCGGCGCCGGCATTGCGCTGGCCATTGCCGTTGCCGCCCGCGGCCGCACGCGGCGCGCCACCGGCATTGCGTTGGCCGCCACCGTTGCCGGCCGCCGTGCGCCCTGCGCCGCCGGCATTGCGCTGGCCATTGCCGTTACCATTGCCGCCGCCATGCCCCGACTGGGCGCGCGGGGCGCCGCCATGGCGGCTCGAACCGTTGCGGTGGCCGGGGCCGCCGCTGCGCAACTGGATCGGCTGCGGCCGCGCCGTCGGATCCGGTTCGAAGCCCGGGATCACGTCGCGCGGCAGGGTCTGCTTGATCAGCTTCTCGATGTCTTTCAACATCTGGTGCTCGTCCACGCACACCAGCGACACCGCTTCACCGGTGGCGCCGGCGCGGCCGGTGCGGCCGATGCGGTGCACATAGTCCTCCGGCACGTTCGGCAAATCATAGTTGACCACGTGCGGCAACTGGTCGATGTCGATGCCGCGCGCGGCGATGTCGGTGGCCACCAGCACTTGCAGCTTGTTGTCCTTGAACTCGGCCAGCGCCTTGGTGCGCGCCGACTGGCTCTTGTTGCCGTGGATGGCCATCGCGCCGATGCCATCCTTGCCCAACTGTTCGACCAGCTTGTTGGCGCCGTGCTTGGTGCGGGTGAAGACCAGCACCTGGCTCCAGTTGTGGGTCTTGATCAGGTGCGCCAGCATGGGGTGCTTCTTGTCGCGGTCCACCGGATGGATTTTCTGGGCGATGATTTCCGAGGTCGAATTGCGGCGCGCCACTTCGATGGTGGCCGGCTTGTCCAGCAGGCCGTCGGCCAGCGCCTTGATCTCGTCCGAGAAGGTGGCCGAGAACAGCAGGTTTTGGCGCTTGGGCGGCAGGCCGGCCAGCACCTTGCGGATATCGCGGATGAAGCCCATGTCCAGCATGCGGTCGGCTTCGTCCAGCACCAGGATTTCGATCCTGGACAGGTCGACCGTCTTCTGGTCCATGTGGTCCAGCAGGCGGCCCGGCGTGGCGACCAGGATGTCGACCCCGTGCTTGAGCTGCTTGATTTGCGGGTTGATGCCGACGCCGCCGAAGACCACGGCGGAATTCAAATGGGTGTATTTGCCGTACACGCGCACGCTTTCCTCGACCTGGGCCGCCAGTTCGCGGGTCGGGGTCAGGATCAGCGCGCGGATGGCGCGCGGCGATTTGTTATTGGTCAGCTTGGCGCCGATGGCGTCCGTCGACAGGCGGTGCAACAGCGGCAGCGTGAAGCCGGCGGTCTTGCCGGTGCCGGTTTGCGCGCCGGCCAGCAGGTCGCCGCCGTTCAGCACCGCAGGAATGGCCTGCTGCTGGATGGGCGTGGGCGAGGTGTAGCCGGTATCGCTAACAGCGCGCAGCAGGGCGTCGGACAAGCCGAGGGTAGAAAAAGACATGGATTGACTATCTGTAAAGATCTGCCTGCCGCCGCGTCGGGCGCCAGTCTCAGGCAAAAGTTGGTGTTGAGTGCGCGGTACGGGACTGAGCGTGGGCCGCTCGGGCGAGTATAACAGGGATATTCAATTTCAGTTTCGTTACGGCAATAAAAAATCCCTGTGCGCACAGCCACAGGGGATTTTTTTTGTAACAAATTGTCTGGTTTGCTCAGGCGTACGGCGTCAGCAAGCCTACCATCTGGCCGAAGACCTTGGGGCTGGCGGCGATGATGTCGCCCTTGTACAGGTAGTCCGACTCGCCGTTGAACTCGCCGCAGATGCCGCCCGCTTCCGTCACCATCAGGGCGCCGGCCGCGATATCCCAGGGCTTCAAGCCTTTTTCGTAGAAGCCGTCCAGGCGGCCGCAGGCGACGTAGGCCAGGTCCAGCGCGGCGCTGCCGGCGCGGCGCACACCCTGGCTGCGCTCGGCCATGATGCCGTACATCTCCAGGTATTCCTTCAGCGCCTGCGGATTGCCGACCTGGTAGCCAGTGGCCAGCAGGGCGTTGGCGATGCGGTCCAGCTTGCCGACACGGATGCGCTTTTCGTTCAGGTAGGCGCCGGCGCCCTTGGTGGCGGTGAACAGGTCGTTGCGCACCGGGTCGTAGATCACGCCCTGGGTGATCACGCCGCGCTGCGACAGGGCGATCGAGATCGAGTACTGGGGGAAGCCGTGCATGAAGTTGGTGGTGCCGTCGATGGGATCGATGATCCAGGTGTATTCCGCCTCGTCGTGGGCATTGGCCGATGCGCCGGATTCTTCCGCCAGGAAGGCGTGGTCGGGGTAGGCCTTGGCCAGCACTTCGATGATGGCTTGCTCGGCGGCCTGGTCGACGTCGGTGACGAAGTCCTTGTGGTTCTTTTCAGTGACGATCACGCGATCGATGTCGAAGGAGGCGCGGTTGATGACGGCGGCGGCGCGGCGGGCGGCTTTCACGGCCGTATTGATCATTGGATGCATGGGCTTTTCCGTATAAAAATGCTAACGCCCACCGGGAGAGGACCAGCCCGGCGGCACGACAGGAGACAAAATGACAAAGAGCAGGGCGGTGGCGACAAGGTAGAATTCGGTCTGAATTCCCGCTCCGCCACCGCGCAATAGCGCTATTTTAAATGAACCTGCCCCAAATCAACACGAATCTTTTCAAACATCTGCGATTTATTCTGGTCGAAACCAGCCGGGCAGGCAATATCGGGGCGGTCGCCCGCGCCATGAAAACCATGGGCTACAGCGAGCTGGTGCTGGTCAATCCCCGCTTCGACAACGCCGTTCAGGACCCGGAAGCGGTGGCCTTCGCCAGCGGCGCGCAAGACATCCTGGCCCAGGCCCGCGTGGTCGGCAGCATGGCCGAGGCGCTGGACGGCATCAACTACGCGGCGGCGGTGTCGGCCCGTTTGCGCGAATTTTCGCCGCCGGTGCTGTCGCCGCGCCAACTGGCCACGCAACTGGTGGCCCAGCCGGAACTGCGGGCGGCCCTGATCTTCGGCAACGAGCGCTTCGGCCTGCCGAACGAGCTGGTCGAGCAGTGCAATGTGCTGATTAACATTCCGGCCAACCCGGACTACTCCTCGCTGAACCTGTCGCAGGCGGCCCAGGTGCTGGCCTATGAATGCCGGATGGCCGTGCTGGACGGCGCCGGCGTGGTGCACACGCCGCGGGCGCCGGTGGGCGACGCGGCCGAGGTGGGCTTCCAGGGCGAGGCCGCCAGCCTGGCGCAGATCGAGGGCATGTATGCCCACCTGGAGCAGGCGCTGGTGCACATCGGCTTCCTGGACGCCGGCAATCCGCGCAAGCTGATGCCACGCCTGAAGCGGTTGTTCGCCCGCGCCCAGCTCGAAAAAGAGGAAGTCAACATCCTGCGCGGCATCGCCCGCAAGATGCTGGGCAAGGATGTCTCGAAATAGGCACAGGGCCGCCCGCCGCCGGCCCGGTGATACCAGTTTACCTGCTGTTGCCGCCTGAAACGGGTGTATATTGACATGCTTGTCATTTAGCTATGGCCAGCATCCCGCTGGCCGGATGACTTTGTGACTTTAGAGGAGTCTCATATGCGAGCAGGTTTGCTGAGTTTGGCAATAGCGTTGGCTTTCCCTTCCACCCCGGTCCTGGCACACAATGCCGCCCCGGCCACCTTCAATTTCGCGACCGCACCCGGCCGCTTGCCGAAGAATGTCGTGCCGATCGAATACACGATCGCCATCACCCCGGACGCCGCCGCGCACACCATTGCCGGCGCAGAAACCATCCTGCTGGACTTCAAGCAAGCCACGGCGACCATCCAGTTCAACTCGCTGAACCAGAAGCTGAGCAAGGTGCTCCTGGACGGCAAGCCGGTCAAGGACGTGGTGTCGGACGACGACAAGCAACTGACCACCATCACCCTGGCGCAGCCGGCCAAGGCCGGCAAGCACACGCTGAGCTTCGACTACACCGGCAAGATCGAAACCAAGCCGATCGGCCTGTTCGCCCAGGAATACAAGGCGCCGGACGGCAGCAAGGACGTGCTGCTGAGCACGCAGTTCGAAGCCACCGACGCCCGCCGCATGTTCCCGTGCTGGGACGAGCCGGCCTTCCGCGCCGTGTTCAAGCTGAGCGCCACCGTGCCGGCCAAGCTGGCCGTGTATTCCAACATGCCGCAGACCGCGCGCAAGGTGCACGGCGAGCTGGCGACCACCACCTTTGCCGCCACGCCCAAGATGGCGTCCTACCTGGTGGAATTCTCGGCCGGTAACCTGGCCGAAGTCAGCGCCGACCACAACGGCACCCACTTCAACGTGGTGGCCGTCAAAGGCCAGGAAGAGGGCGGCCGCGTGGCGCTGGCCAACGCCCAGCAGATCCTGGACGATTACAACGATTACTTCGGCGTCAAGTTCCCGCTGCCCAAGCTGACCTCGATCGCCGTGCCGGGCGGCTTCAGCGGCGCGATGGAGAACTGGGGCGCGATCACCTACAACGACCAGGCCCTGCTGGTCACCCCATCGAGCACGCTGGGCAACCGCCAGACCGTGTTCTCGATCCAGGCCCACGAAATGGCGCACCAGTGGTTTGGCGACCTGGTCACCATGGGCTGGTGGGACGAGCTGTGGCTGAACGAAAGCTTCGCCTCATGGATGGCGGCGCGCGAAACCGATTTGCGCAACCCGAGCTGGCGCTGGTGGGAACGCGAGGACGTCAGCAAGGAAGAGGCGATGACGGCCGACGCCCGCGCCAACGTGCACCCCATCGTGCAGCACGTGGTCAACGAGCTGGAAGCCAGCAACGCCTTCGACCCGGCCATCACTTACAGCAAGGGCCAGGCGGTGCTGCGCATGCTGGAGACGTACATGGGGCCGGATAACTTCCGCCAGGGCATACGCAGCTACATGAAGCAGCATGCCTATTCGAACACCCTGGGCGGCGACCTGTGGCTGGCGCTGGACGCGGCCAGCGGCAAGAACGGCGGCAAGGTCAGCACCATCGCCACCTCGTGGACCACGCAGGCCGGCTTCCCGCTGGTGTCGGTGAAGGCGGCCTGCGCGGCCGACGGCAAGCGCACCATCACCATGACCCAGCAGCGCTTCCTGCTGCAAGGGCTGGGCACGGGCAAGGGAAGCTGGCAGGTGCCGCTGCAGGTGCGCAGCGGCGCCGGCGCGGCCAGGCCGCTGCTGCTGAGCGGCGACCAGCAGAGCGCCGACGCCGGCCGCTGCGACGAGGCGCTCAGCCTCAACGCCGGCGCGGTCGGCTACTACCGCGTGGCCTACGACGAGGCCACGCTGGCGCAGAACACCAAGCACTTCGGCACGCTGCCGGACGGCGACCGCATCGCCCTGCTGGACGACCAGTGGGCCTTGGTGGAAGCGGGCGCCGCGCCGCTGGGCAGCTATCTGTCGCTGGCCTCGGCCATGGACGGCTCGCAGAACCAGCGCGCCTGGCAGCAGATCACCGAAGCGCTGGGCACCATCGAACAGTATGAGCGCGGCGCGCCCGGCCACGACGCCTTCACCGCCTATGCCCGCAACCTGGTCAAGCCGCTGGCGCAGCAGCTCGGCTGGGATGCGCGCAAGGACGATACGCCCGGCGTGCTGAAGCTGCGCCGCGCCGTGCTGGCCGAACTGGGCGAGTGGGGCGACACCGAGGTGATCGCCGAAGCCCGCAAGCGCTTCAATGCCTTCGTGGCCGACCGCAAGGCGCTGTCGGCCGACGACCAGGGCATGGTGCTGGGCATCGTCGCGCGCGTGGCCTCGCCGGCCGAGTTCGAGCAACTGCACGCGATCGCCAAGAGCGCGAAGAACGAGACCGAGCTGCGCCGCTACTACCAGGCGCTGATGGCGGTGCGCGATCCGGCGCTGGCCAAGCAGGCGTCGCAGATCGTCATGTCGGACGAGATCCCCAAGCAGGCGGCCACGCTGCGCGTGCCGCTGCTGGCCGGGCTGTCGGACGCCCATCCGCAACTGGCCTGGGACATCTTCACCAAGAACGTCGATGCGCTGCTGGAGCCGTTCCAGCCTTTCGGCCCGCTGTACCTGGCCCAGTACATGCCTGAACTGTTCTGGCGCGCGGCGCCGCCGGACGAGCTGGAAGCCTGGGTCAAGCAGCACGTCCCAGCCGAGATGGGGCCGCAACTGGGCCGCGGCATGGAAGCCATGCGCTTCAAGCTGGCCCAGCAAGCCATGATGCAGAAGGCGGCTGACGCGGCCATCAGCGCCAAGGTGGCGACCAAGTAAAGCCTGTCTCCTCTAGACGCGGCGCTCTAGTTTTTCCAAAACTGGGGCGCCGCGGCTTGCCGTACACTACAACGATAAAAAACAAGGACGGAGACAATGCAGACTCGCCGCAGATCTTTTCTGAAGATCGGCGCGGCCGGTGCGATCACGCTCGCAGCCGGCGGCGCCCTCTATCGACTGGCCAACCCGCCAGCCTTACCCCATCCCTTGGCGTTGCAGGGCGAAGCGCAAGCCGTGCTGCGGGCCGTGATCCCGGCCATGCTGGGGTCGGTGCTGCCGGCCGACGGCGCGCCGCGCCAGGCCGCGCTGGCCGCCGCCACCGGCCGCGTGCTGACCACCATCCACGGCCTGCCGCTGGCCACCCAGAAGGAAGTGCAGGACCTGTTCGGCCTGCTGGCGCTGGGGCCGGCGCGGCGCTTGCTGGCCGGCGTCGCCGGCGGCTGGGAGCACGCCGACCCGCAGCAGGTCGACGCCTTCCTGCAAAGCTGGCGCACCCACAGCCTGGCCATGCTGCGCGTGGCGTACGGCGCGCTGCATGACCTGATCATCGGCGCCTGGTATGCCGACCCGTCCACCTGGTCCGCCATCGGCTATCCGGGCCCGCTGAAGGAGTTGCTGGCATGAGCGTGCTGCCCGATCCGATCGAGGCCGGCCTGGCGCAGGGCTGGCACGTCACCGATTGCGCCACGCTGGACCAGGACCGCACGCTGGAGGCGGACGTGGTGGTGGTCGGCAGCGGCGCCGGCGGCGGCGTCACCGCCGAGATCCTGGCGCTGTCCGGCCTCAAGGTCATCATCGTGGAAGAGGGCGCGCTGAAATCGTCGCGCGACTTCAACATGCGCGAGTCGGAAGCCTATCCCGCGCTGTACCAGGAATCGGCCGCGCGCAAGACGCGCGACAAGGGCATCACCATCCTGCAGGGCCGCACGGTGGGCGGCAGCACCACCGTCAACTGGACCAGCAGCTTCCGCACGCCCGACATCACGCTGGCTTACTGGAACAAGCAGTTCGGCCTCAAGGACTACACGCCGCAGGCGCTGGCGCCGTGGTTCCAGATGCTGGAGGAGCGCCTCAACATCGTCGACTGGCCGACCGATCCCAACGAGAACAACGACCTGCTGCGGCGCGGCGCGGCCAGGCTGAACATCCCGACCAGCCGCATCCGCCGCAACGTCAACGGCTGCTGGAACCTGGGCTATTGCGGCATGGGCTGCCCGACCAACGCCAAGCAGTCGATGCTGATCACCACCATCCCGTCGGCGCTGCAGCACGGCGCCCGCTTGCTGACCCACGCCCGCGCCGAAAAACTGGACCTGCGCGGCGACAAGGCGGCGCAGCTCGACTGCGTGGCGCTGGATGCGTCCGGCCTGGCGCCGACCGGCCGCCGCATCACGCTGCGCGCCCGCCACTACGTGCTGTGCGGCGGCGCCATCAACACGCCGGCGCTGCTGCTGCGCTCGGTGGCGCCCGATCCGCACGGCCTGCTGGGCAAGCGCACCTTTTTGCACCCGACCGTGGTTTCGGCCGGCCGCTTCGAGCAGGCGGTGAACGGCTTCGCCGGCGCGCCGCAAACCGTGTATTCCGACCACTTCCTGCACACCGAAGCGATCGACGGTCCCATGGGCTACAAGCTGGAGGTGCCGCCGCTGCACCCGGTGCTGCTGTCGTCCGTGATGCCGGGCTACGGCGCCCGCCACGCGGCGGTGATGGGGCAGTTCCCCCACCTGCACGCGATGCTGGCGCTGCTGCGCGACGGCTTCCATGCCGAATCGGCCGGCGGCAGCGTGGCGCTGGCGGCCAACGGCGCGCCAGTGCTGGATTACCCGATCACGCCCTTCATCTGGGACGGCGTGCGGCGTGGTCTGCTGACCATGGCCGAGATCCAGTTCGCGGCCGGCGCCAAGTCGGTGACGCCGGTGCACGAGCTGGGCGAGGCGTACAGCAGTTGGCCGCAGGCCAGGGCGGCCATCGGGCTGCTGCCGTTCAAGCTGCTGCTGGCCAAGGTGATGTCGGCCCACGTGATGGGCGGCTGCGGCATGTCGGACGACGAGCGGCTGGGCGTCACCAGTTCGACCGGGCGTTACCACGGCCTGGCCAATGTGTCGGTGCATGACGGTTCGCTGTTCCCGACCTCGATCGGCGCCAATCCGCAGTTGTCGATCTATGGCATCACGGCGCGCCTGGCCAGCGGCCTGGCGCAGGAGCTGAGCGGCAAGCCGGCAGCCCGTCCCTCCCGTCATTCCGGCGCAAGCCGGAATCCATAGGGCGCGTGCACGCAGGCTCAGCATGGATTCCGGCTTGCGCCGGAAGGACGGCGGGGGCGCGGTATCATGGCGCATGATCAAACGCCTGCTCATCCTGATCCTGCTGCTGCAAGCCGTGGCCGTGGCCGCGTTGGCGTTCGGCCTGCACCAGGTGTGGCGGCCCGGCTGGCAGGCCGCGCTCGGCGCGCCGGCCGTCGCGGCCATCGACCTGTTGCTGGGACTGTCCACCGTGTTGGCGCTGCGCGCGCTGATCTCGGCGAATAATTTTTTCATGAGCTGGCGCGCCGGCAGCGTGACCCCGCCCGGCCATGCGCTGAACCCGGCCCGCGCGGCCCGCCTGTTCCTGCACGAGTTCTGCTCATCCCTGCTGGCCTCGTCCTGGTACATGCTGCGCCCGATCGGCTTGCGGCTCGTCCCCGGCGCGCGCGGCCTGCCGGTGCTGCTGATCCACGGCTACGCCTGCAACAGCGGCTATTGGCTACCGATGAGCAAGCTGCTGAAGCAGGCCCGCATCAGCCATTACGGCATCGACCTGGAGCCGCCGGGCGCCGCCATCGACGACTTCGTGCCGCAGGTGGCGGCAGCGGTGGAACGCCTGCGGCGTGAGACTGGCAGCGCACAAGTCATCATCCTTGGCCACAGCATGGGCGGGCTGGTGGCGCGCGCCTACCTGCGCCAGCACGGCGCGCGCCAGGTCGCCCGCGTGATCACGCTGGGCACGCCGCATCACGGCACGGCGCTGGCGCAACTGGGACCCGGCAGCAACGCCGCGCAGATGCGGCGCGACAGCGCCTGGCTGGACGCCCTGGCGGCGTCTGAGGCAAATACGCAACGCGCGCTGTTCAGTTCGATTTATTCTGTCCACGACAATATCATCGCGCCACAGGACTCCAGCGACCTGCCCGGCGCGCGCAATCTGGTGTTCAGCGCCATCGGCCACGTGGCGCTGGGCCGCCACCCCGAGATCATGCAATGCGCGCTGCGTGAAATTCAAGCCCTGACGTAGTGACCGCAAAGTGATTTTGTGTGAAGATCTGCCTCGGGGGCTTGCTGTATGGTGAACCCTGATGCATAGCGTGTAAAGGCGGAGGCAATGGCGATTGATTTCGGCACCCTGATCCTGAACGAGACCCCGGACGCCGTCGTGGTGACGCGGCTGGATGGCATAGTGGTTTGCTGGACCAACGGCGCGCAGGCCGTGTTCGGCTACACCGGCGCGGAAGCCGTCGGCCGCCACCTGGGCGAGCTGATCGTCCCGCCGGGGCAGACGGAAGACGAATCGAGTTGGAAGGCGCTTGTCCTGGCGCAGGGCGAGGCCAATTACGAATCGATGCGGCGCGCCAAGGACGGCACGCTGGTGTACATCGACAGCTCCTGCAAGCTGGTGCGGGACGCCGAGGGCCAGCCCGAGTATATTTTGTGGAGCAAGAAGGACGTCACCGCGCTCAAGGTGCTGCGCGACGCCAAGCTGGTCGAGGCGCGCTACAACGGCATCCTGGATTCGGTGCCGGACGCGGTGATCATGACCAACGCCAGCGGCCGCATCGTGCTGGCCAACAGCCAGGCGGAGCAGTTGTTCGGCTACCAGCCGGGCGCCTTGCGCGGGATGGTGCTGGAGGCGCTGCTGCCGGCGCGCTTCCGCCAGTTGCACATCGCCCACCGCGGCACCTACATCGCCGAACCGCGCCTGCGCGCCATGGGCACCGGGCGCGACCTGTACGGCTTGCGCAGCGACGGCATGGAATTCCCGGTCGAGATCAGCCTGAGCCCGATCGAAACGGAAGAGGGCAGCTTGGTGATGAGCGCGATCCGCGACATCAGCGAACGCAAGCGCTTCGAGCTGGCGCTGCAGGAAAAAAACGAGGAGCTTGCAAAAGCTGTAGCGACAAAGGACCGCTTCCTCGGCAGTATGTCGCATGAATTGCGCACGCCGTTGAACGCAATCATCGGTTTTACAGGTACTATGCTAATGAAGTTGCCTGGCCCCATCAATGAGGAGCAGGGCAAGCAGTTGCGCATGGTGCAAAGCAGCGCCCGCCAATTGCTGTCGATGATTAATGACTTGCTGGACCTGACCAAGATCGAGTCGGGGCGGGTGGAGCTGGAACTGCAAGCGCTGTCCTGCCGCGCGCTGATCGAGGAAGTGCTGGAATCGTTCAAGCCGCAGGCGCGCGGCAAGGGGTTGCGGCTGGAGCTGCTGCCCTGCGACGGCGACTTGCAGGTGCGCGGCGACCACCGGGCGGTCCAGCAGATCCTGGCGAACCTGGTGCACAACGCCATCAAGTTCACCAACAGCGGCTCGGTGCTGGTGGGGGTGGCGCGGACCCACCTGAACGGCGACGCGGCGGCCGGGATCAGCGTCAGCGACACCGGCATCGGCATCGGCGAAGCGCAGCGGGCCTCGCTGTTCCAGGCCTTCTCGCAACTGGACAGCGGCGCGCTGCGGCAGTTCGAGGGCACCGGGCTGGGCCTGCACCTGAGCCGCAAGCTGGCGATGCTGCAGCACGGCGAGATTTTGTTTGATAGCGAGTATGGCGCCGGCAGCGTGTTCACACTGGTGCTGCCGCTGGACGAATAGGAAAGGGGAGGTAGCACGTGTCAGCACGCATCCTGATCATCGAAGACAACGCCACCAACATGGAATTGATGGTGTACCTGCTGCGCGCCTTCGGCTACACGCCCATCTCGGCCACCGATGGCGAGGCCGGGGTGGCGGCGGCCCGGCGCGAGCAGCCTGACCTGATCATCTGCGACGTGCACCTGCCCAAGCTGGACGGCTACGGCGTGGTGGCCGAACTCAAGGCCGAGCCGGCCCTGCGCCACATCCCGACGCTGGCGGTGACCGCGCTGGCCATGGTGGGCGACCGCGAACGCCTGCTGGAGGCCGGCTTCGACGGCTACATCGGCAAGCCCATCGAGCCGGACACCTTTGTCACCCAAATCGAGTCTTTTTTAAAAGGGGCAGTGTCGGCCCCCGCTAAATCCGACACGGCCACGATCCTGATCGTGGACGACCACGTGCTGAACCGCGAATTCCTGATGACGCTGCTGAGCTACGGCGGCCATCGCCTGCTGGAAGCGCCCAACGGCGCCGAAGGCTTGAAAGCGGTGTTGAGCGAGAAGCCCGACCTGGTCATCTCCGACATCCTGATGCCCAACATGGACGGCTACGAGTTCGTCACCCGCATGCACGAGCACGAAGAGACGGCCGACATCCCGGTGATCTTCTACACCGCCACCTACCGTGAGCGCGAGGCGCTGGCGGTGGCGCAGTCCTGCGGCGTGCGCTGGGTGCTGCCCAAGCCGTCCGAGCCGGAGGTGATACTGCGCACCGTGCACGAGGCATTGGGTATGGCGGCGGAAGAGGTCGCCGCGCCGGCGCTGTCCGCCTTCGCGCCCGAGCCGCCGCAGGAAGGCCGGTTGCTGGACATCGACCACAAGGTGGCCGAGTACCTGGACGAGGTGGAATCGAGCAGCCAGATCATCAGCAAGCTGGCCGGCGTGAAGGACGAGGCGCCGGAAGACCTCAGCCACATGACCCAGCGGCTGTCGCAGTCGCTGTCCAGCCTGCAGGCGGTGAGCCTGCGCCTGACCGCGCTGATCGAGCTGGGCATCGAGCTGGGCGCCGAGCGCGAGCCGGACGCGCTGGTGGACATCGGCTGCCGGGTGGCGCAGAACATCTGCGTCTCCAAGTACGCCTGCATGGGCGTGATGGAACCGGGCGCCACCGAGCTGACCTATTTCGCCAGTTGCGGCGCCGGCATGCCGATGCGGCAGATCGCCCAGACCCCGCGCGCCGGCGTGCTGCGCGGCCTGCTGGACCAGCGCCTGCCGTGCCGCATCAACGACTTGAACGGCGACCCGGCCAGCATCGGCCTGCCGCCCACCCATCCGCCGGTGCATTCCTTCCTCGGCGTGCCCATCGTCTCGCGCGACCGCACCCACGGCTGGCTCTACCTGGTCGACAAGCTGGGCGCGGAAGGCTTCTCGGAAGTGGACGAGCGGGTGGCGGCGACGGTGGCCGCGCAAGTCTCGGTGGCCTATGAAAACCTGCTGCTGTACGATGAAATCAAGCGCCACCACGCGCAACTGACGGCCGACATGGACGCCCGCATCCGCCTGGATGAAGACCTGCGCCGCTTCCGCCTGGCGATGGACGCCACCGCCGACGCCATCTTCCTGGTCGACCGCGCCGGCATGTGCTTCGTCGACGTCAACGCCACCGCCTGCCGCATGCTGGGCTTCGAGCGCGAGGAATTCCTCAAGGTCGGCCCCAACCATTCGCTGGAGGGCGACCTGCACAAGCTGGAAGAACTGTACGACAAGCTGCTGTCGGGCGACCAGAGCGGCGCCATGACCGAGCTGCTTTTGCAGTGCAAGGACGGCACGCCGCTGGCGGTGGAAGTGCAGCGGCGCACGCTGCGCTCCGGCCCGAGCTGGATCCTGGTGGCGGTGGCGCGCGACATCACCGAGCGCAAGGAAGCCGAGCAGCGCCTGCTGAAGCTGGCCCACTTCGACACCCTGACCGGGCTGCCCAACCGCAGCCAGTTCTACGATTCGCTATCGCACTCGCTGCGCCAGGCGGCCGACCACAAGTGGTCGCTGGCCGTGCTGTTCCTGGACGTGGACCGCTTCAAGAACGTCAACGACACCCTGGGCCACACCATCGGCGACGAATTGCTGCGCCAGTTCTCCAGCCGCCTGGTCGATTGCCTGCGCGTGCGCGACACCATAGGCCGTTTCGGCGGCGACGAGTTCGCGGCCATCCTGATGCTGCCGGAAGGCGCGCAGAACGCCATCGCGGTGGTCGACAAGATCCGCGAGGCGCTGCGCCGCCCGTTCGACCTCAAGGGCCACGAGGTGACGGTGACCGCCAGCATCGGCATCGCCGTCTACCCGGACGATGGCGCCGAGCCGGACACGCTGATCCAGTACGCCGACACCGCCATGTACCGCGCCAAGGAAGCGGGGCGCGACGCCTTCCGCTTCTTCACCGCCGAGATGAACGCGGAATCGCTGGCGCGGCTGGATCTGGAAAACGCGCTGCGCCGGGCCATCGACAACGAGGAATTCGTGCTGCACTTCCAGCCCAAGGTCAACATCGCCAGCGGCCGCGTCAGCGGCGCCGAGGTGCTGATCCGCTGGCAGCGGCCCGGCCATGGCATGGTGTCGCCGGCGCTGTTCGTGCCGCTGCTGGAAGAGACCGGGCTGATCGTGCGGGTGGGCAGTTGGGTGATACGCGAAGCCTGCCGCAAGATCGCCCAGTGGAGCAAGACCACGGCCGGCGCCGTGCCGCTGTCGGTCAACGTCTCCGGCATCCAGTTCTTTGTCGGCGGGCTGGAAGAGGAAGTGCTGCAGGCGATCCGCGAGCACGCCATCGCGCCCGAGCTGCTGGAGCTGGAGCTGACCGAGAGTTCGCTGATGTCCAACGCCGAGGAAACCATCACGGTGCTGCAAAACCTGAAGGCGCTGGGCATCCAGATTTCGGTGGACGATTTCGGCACCGGCTATTCTTCGCTGGCCTACCTGAAGCGCTTCCCCATCGACAAGCTGAAGATCGACATCGCCTTCGTGCGCGAGGTCACCAGCAACCCGGACGACGCGGCCATCGTCCTGGCCATCATCAATATGGCGCACAGCCTGAAGCTGAGCGTGGTGGCGGAAGGCGTGGAGAAGGATGCCCAGTTGTCCTACCTGCGCCGCCACAACTGCGACGAGATGCAGGGCTATTACTTCAGCCGGCCGCTGTCGGCCGACGATTTCGAAGCCATGCTGCGCGAGGGCCGCTACCTGCAGGCGCCGGAAGACGAAAACCTGGTCGAGCAGCAGACCTTGCTGATCGTCGACGACGACGCCTTCATGCTGGACGTGCTGACCGATTTCCTGTCGCAGGACGGCTACCGCATCCTGACCGCGCAGACCGCGGCGGAAGGCTTCGACCTGCTGGCGCGGCACAAGGTGCAGGTGATCCTGTGCGACCAGTGCATGCCGCTGATGAGCGGCACCGAGTTCATGGAGCGGGTCAAGAACCTGTGCCCGGACACCTTCCGCATCATGCTGTCGGCCTACGCCGACCTGACGCCCATCATGGCCGCCATCAACCACGGCGCCATCGACCGCTTCTACACCAAGCCGTGGAAGGGTGCGGTGCTGCGCGAGAATATCCGCGAGGGCTTCCGCATCCACGCCCAGTTGTACGGCGGGCCGCCGCCGGCGCGGCCGGTCCTGGCCGAGGCGGCCAAGGAATGAAGGCCGTCCCCGCATTCCGGCATTAGTAACCGTGCTCTAGTTTTGCCGGCATAGAATAAAATAGCGGCAAACAGATCACACAGGATGGACATGGCTAAGAAGCTGAAGAAGACCGACGACCAACTGGCGGATGCCGTGCGCATGTCGTCGCAGGAAATCTGGCAGGCCGGCCTGGCCGCCTTCGCCAAGGCGCAGGAAGAAGAGGGCAAGTTCTTTTCCATGCAGTTGTTCGAGGAGCGCGTGCTGCGCGCGCTCAGCTCCATCGGCGTGCCGAGCCGGCAGGAGGTCGAGGCGCTGCAACAGCGCATCGATGCACTGAGCCAGCAGGTGGCCGCCCTGTCCGGCAAGCCGGCCGACAAAAAGCCGGCCGCGAAAAAAGCCGTGAAAAAAGCCGCCGCCAAGCCCGCCGCGAAAAAAGCTGCGCCGAAAAAGCCGGCCGCGAAAAAATCCCCAGCCAAGGCGAAATAAGCGAACTGGCGGCATCAGGCCGGCATGTTCGCTTAAAACCCCGCACGACTGTTCCTTTATGGTGCACATCGGTGTTATGCTTGCATGAGAATAAACAGAGGTCTTCCTGCTATGCTACAAAAAGCACCCCGCCGCACCCGCGAACGCATACTCGAACTGTCGCTGCGCTTGTTTAACGAATTCGGCGAACCCAATATCACCACCACGGTGATCGCCGAAGAGATGAATATCTCGCCGGGGAATCTGTACTACCATTTCCGTAACAAGGACGATATCGTCAATTCGATCTTCGTCCAGTTCGAAGCCGAGATTGAACGCATCCTCACCGTGCCCAGCGGCCGCCGCTCTAACATCGAAGACGTGTGGCTGTACCTGCACCTGATGTTTGAACTGATCTGGCGCTACCGCTTCTTCTACCGCGACCTGAACGACCTGCTGTCGCGCAACCGCAAGCTGGAGCTGCACTTCAAGCAGATCCTGGCGCACAAGATCAAGGTGGCCAAGCAGTTGTGCGAAGACTTGCGCAGCGAGAAATCGCTGGAAGCGTCCGACACCGCGATCGACGCCATGGCGACCAACATGGTGGTGGTGGCGACCTACTGGCTGTCTTACGAATACGTGCGCAATCCGCGCAAGTACAGCGAGCAGCAATCCATGGCCGATGCGCTGGCGCGCGGCTGCTACCAGGTGCTGTCCCAGATCGGGCCGTACCTGAGGAATGAAACCAGCCTGCTGTTCCAGAAGCTGTCGGAAGAATACCTGAAGAAGTTGAAGTAACAGGAGGCCATGATGGCGTGGACCCCTTTTCCGCATCCCGATCCCGCTTTCCGCTACACGCCGGAGAGCCTGCAACAAGCCTGGCCTGGCCTGCATGCCGGCGACCGCGAAGCTTTTCCCGCGCAGCCGGCGCTGGTGCAGGCCTGGATCGCCTTTCATGCCGGCGAATTCGAGCGCGCCGCGCGCTTGGGGCTGGACGTCGGCGTCAATGGCTACGCGGTCGCGCACAAGGCGATCTGCATGTACACCTATTACCTGGAAGCGAACGACAAGCGCAGGCTGGACACCTTTGAATGCGTGGCCGAGCGCTGCGAACGGCAGCAACAGGAGCAGCCCGACAATCCGGCCGGCTATTACTGGCATGCCTATGCGCTGGGCCAGTATGCGCGCGGCATCTCGGTGATGAAGGCGCTGGCGCAGGGGCTGGGCGCCAAAATCAAGCACAGCCTGGACAAGGCGATACGCCTGGAGCCGCTGCGCGCCGACGCCCACGTCGCGCTGGGCGTGTACCACGCGGAGATCATCGACAAGGCTGGCGCCATGATCGGCGGCCTGACCTACGGCGCGAAAAAGGAAGAGGGCTACCGCCAGTTCCAGACCGCGCTGGAACTTAATCCCGACTCGGCCATCGCGCGCATCCAGTACGCGCGCGCGTTGCGGATGTTGGAAGGTAAAAAGAAAGCCGCGGAAGCGACGGCCCTGCTGGAGCAGGCCCTGCGCTGCGCCGTGCGCGACGCCACCGAGCGGCTGGATCACGACGCCGCGCAACAAGAACTGAAAGAGGAACAGCAGTGAAGGCAATTTGTGTTTATTGCGGCGCCAATGCCGGCGTCACCCCGCGCTATGCGGAACAGGCGAGGGCGCTGGCCGCCGCGCTGGTGGAGCAGAACCTGTCGCTGGTGTACGGCGGCGGCAATGTCGGCCTGATGGGCGTTATCGCCGATGAAGTCCTGCGCCTGGGCGGCGAGGTGACGGGCGTGATCCCCACCGCGCTGGTCGAACGGGAAGTCGGCCACACCGGCTTGACGCGCCAGTTCATCGTCAAGGATATGCACGAACGCAAAGCCATGATGGCCGAACTGTCGGACGGCTTCATCGCCATGCCGGGCGGGATGGGCACGCTGGAAGAATTGTTCGAGATGCTGACCTGGTCGCAGTTGGGCATCCACGCCAAGCCGGTGGGCCTGCTGAACGTGGACGGCTTCTACGACCACCTGGTGCAGCTCATCGGCCACGCCAGCGAGCAGGGCTTCATCCGTCCGCAGCACGCGGCGCTGATGATGGTGGAAGCGTCGCCGCCGGCGCTGGTTGCCCGCCTGCGCGAACCGCGTCCCGAGAACGTCTCGAAGTGGCTGCGCTGAACTAAGCCTTACAACTGGGCCGGCGTCCAGCGGCCTTGCAGGCGCGCCAGCGCTTCCAGGTAATAGTAATCGCCCCACAGCGTGGCCTCGTCCACGCCAAGGTTGGCGGCGCGATGGTAGACGCCGTGGCGCAGCAGGCCGCCGCTGGCGGGATACTGGCCGGCGCATTGCGCGGCCAGCGCCTGCACCAGGTCCAGCGCGGCCTGGCGATAATGGCGGCCCTGCGGCCCGTCCGGCAACTGGTCCGCAATCTCCAGCATGCCGCAGGCGGCGATGGCGCAGGCCGAACTGTCGCGCGGCTCGCCGCTGTCGTGCGCCAGGCTCAGGTCCCACAGGGCGATGCGGTCGGGCGGCAACTGGGCCAGGAAGTAATCGGCCACGCGCATCGCATCGGCCAGCAAGCCCATGTCCGGCAAGTGCCGGTGGTTGATGGCGAAACCGTACACGCCCCAGGCCTGGCCGCGCGCCCAGCACGAATCGTCGGCCAGTCCCTGGTGGGTGGAAGGCCGCAGCGGCGCGCCGCTGTCCGCATCGAAATGATAAGTGTGATAAGTGGCGCCGCCGGGGCGCACCAGATAGTCGCGCGTGCGCTGCAAATGGCTGCGGGCGGCGTCGCTGTAGCTGGCGTCACCGGTGGCGCGCGCCGCGTAATGCAGCAGCGGCAGATTCATGATGCCGTCGATGATGACGCGGCCGCGCTGCTGCGCATCGTCCAGGCTTCCCCATGACTGGATCACTCCCGCATGTGGCAGGAAGCGCGCCAGCAGGCGCTGCGCCGCGCCCAGCGTGGCCTGGCGCGCCGCCTGGTCGCCGGTCAGCCGGTGGGCGGCGGCGCAGCTCAGCATATAAAGAAAGCCGAGGTCGTGGTGTTGCAGGTCGCTGCCTTGCGCCAGCCGTTCAACGAAGCTGGCGGCTTGGCGCTCGGCCGCGGCGCGCAGCGCGAGATTCGAGTTGAGGGACCAGCCCAGCCACAATTGCCCGGTCCAGAAGCCGGTGGTCCATCCCACGTTGGCGCCCGGCGCCGCACCGTTCAGGCGGCGCGGCTGGTAGTGCTGGGCCGCGCTGGTATCGCCGGGGAAGGCGTCCGGGCCGAGCAGGGCGAGCGTACGCTCCAGTTGGCGCAAGGCCAGGTCGAGCGCGCCGGGCAGGAAAGGAAGACTGGCAGTCATGGAAGGGGCATTCAATAAACGATAGTTAACGTTACCACTTAATCTTGACGGTTTCAAGGAATCGGGCGCGTCAATTGCCCGTCCGGCCAAAAAAACGCACTGTTTTTTGAAAAATATGTGGTATCGTTAACCTATTGACGTTCGATGAGGATGGTTTGCCCATGAAGACTCCCGGTTTGACTCCCCTGGCCAGCCTGTGCGCGGGCTGTTTCCTGTTTGCCTCCGCCGCAGTGGCGGCGCAGTCGCCGGCGCCCGCACCGGCCGCCGTGCTGGCCCTGATGGAGAAGGCCGCCGACTGGCAGCTCGCGCATCCTACCGACTATCCCAAGGATGACTGGACCGAAGGCGTGGGCGACGCCGGTTTCATGGCGCTGGCCGGCATCTCCGGCAAGCTGGCCTACCGCGACGCGATGCTGGACATGGCGCGCAAGAACCGCTGGCGCCTCGGACCCAGCCTGTACCACGCCGACGACCAGATCGTGGGGCAGACCTACGCCGAGCTGTATCAGCAGTTGCGCGACCCGGCGATGATCGCGCCCATGCGCGCCCAGTTCGACGGCATCCTCGACGAGCCGCGCGACGGCACGCTGGACTTCCTGAAGCCGGGCGTGCAGATGCGCTGGTCGTGGTGCGATGCGCTGTTCATGGGGCCGCCGACCTGGGCGCGGCTGTCCGCCGTCACCGGCGATCCGCGCTACCTGGAATTCGCCATCGCCCGCTGGTGGCGCACGTCCGACTATTTGTACGACAGGGAGGAACACCTGTACTACCGCGACAGTCGCTACTTCACGCAGCGCGAAGCCAACGGCCAGAAGGTGTTCTGGGGACGCGGCAACGGCTGGGTGCTGGGCGGCCTGGTGCGCATGTTGCAATACGTGCCGGCCAACCATCCGGCGCGCGCGCGCTTCGTGCAGCAGTACCGCGAGATGGCGGAACGCCTGATCGGCCTGCAGCAGCCGGACGGCCTGTGGCGTTCCAGCCTGCTGGACCCGGCCAGCTATCCGGCCCAGGAGACCAGCGGCACCGGCCTGTATACCTATGCGCTGGCCTGGGGCGTGAACCAGGGCCTGCTGCCCAGGGAGCGCTACGAGCCGGCCGTCAGGCGCGCCTGGCAGGCGCTCACGGCCAGCGTGACGGCGGACGGCAAAGTGACCCATGTACAGCCGATAGGCGCCGATCCGCGCCGCTTCGATCCAGAGTCCACCGACATCTTCGCGGTCGGTTCGCTGCTGATGGCGGGTGGCGAGATGTATCGCATGGGCCTGGAGGAAGCAGTCAAGCCGCAGGTGGCGACGGTCGCCAGCAGCAGCCCGTTCTACCGGCTGGAGGAATCGGTGGAAGCGGCGGCGCGCGACGTGGTGGTGATGGATGCGCTGACTTCGCGCGTGCTGCCGTCGCAGGCCATCAACGGCGGCACCTTGTTCCAGGCCGACCTGGCGCCGGGCGAAACGCGGCGCTTCCTGCTGTTTCCGCGCAAGGCGCTGCCTGCCGTGCCGGTGGTGGAATCGCGCGCCCATGCCCGCTTCGTCCCCGAACGCATGGACGATTTCGCGTGGGAGAACGACCGCATCGCGCACCGCGTGTACGGCCCCGCCATCATGACCGACCCGCGCGAGATGCTGGTATCCAGCGGCGTTGACGTGTGGTCCAAGTCCGCGCACAAGCTGGTGCAGGATGCGTGGTACAAGCGTGGCGACTACCACCTCGACAAGGGCGAAGGGCTGGACTTCTACCACGTCGGCCGCACACGCGGCTGCGGCGGCCTGGGGATCTTCGACGGCAAAACCTTGTACACGTCGAGGAATTACGCCAGTTGGAATATCCTGGCCGATGGCCCGATCCGCACGGAATTCGAACTGCGCTACGATAGCTGGGATGCCGCCGGCCGCAAGGTGGCGGAAACGCGGCGCGTCTCGCTGGATGCCGGCAGCCAGTTCAGCCGCGTGGAGAGCCGTTTCAGCAGCCCGTCGCCAGCGCCGCTGACGGTCGGCGTCGGCATCGTGCAGCGTGAAGGGCAGGGCCGCTATATCGACAACCCGTCCGGCTGGATGAGCTACTGGGAACCGGCGATGGGCGCCAATGGCAGCAATGCCTGCGCGGTGATCGTGCCAGGCGCGCAAGGCTACACCAGCAACGACGGCAATTACCTGGCCACGGCCGCCGCCATGCCGGGACAGCCCTTCGTTTATTATCTTGGCGCCGCATGGAGCAAGGGCGGCTACTTCCACGATGCCGCCGCTTGGGAAGCTTATGTGAACAACACCGCCGCGCGCGTGGCCGCGCCGGTGCGGGTGGAACTGTCGCGTTAAACGGAGGGATCATGCGCGCAATCCGCAGGACTGGAATTTGCCTGGCGCTGTTGCTGGCGCTGGCCGGCAGCGCCGTCCGTGCCGATGATGCGTTCGACGCCTTGCGCGCGCAGTGGCGGGTGCAGTTGACCGGCGCGCCGTCGCTGGACCGCAGCGATCCTGACGTCGCGGCGCAGTTGCAGGCCCGTTCGCGCGCCGCGCAGAAATGGCTGGCGAAAATGCGCGGCGATGCGGATGCCGATCGACTGTGGGACGACCTTGCCGACTTCGTCAATCCCAAGGGATTGCTGGCGTCGGCCGCCGTCACCGCCAACGCACTACGCCTGCAGCAAATGGCGCTGGCCTATGCCACGCCGGGCTCGCCGTCGTACCGCGATGCGGCGCTGGCGAAGGCGGTTTTGTCCGGCCTGGACTGGCTGGTGCGCCATCACTACCGGCAGGGCAAGCCAGCCGTCGGCAACTGGTGGGACTGGCAGATCGGCACGCCGTTGCGGGTGCTGGACGTATTAAGCCTGATGTATGAGCAGGCACCGGCGGACCTGCGCGCGCGCACGCTGGCGGCGGTGAACTGGTACGTGCCCGACCCGCGCTACCGCACGCGCAACGACGGCAGCTTCCGCAAGGAAGACGTTGAAACCGGCGCCAACCTGCTGGACACCTCGCTGGTCGCCATCCTCGGCGGCATGCTGGGACGCGACGCGGACCGCATTGCCCTCGGCCGCGATGCGATCAGCCCCGCGCTCGACTACACGGAACAGGGCGACGGCTACTACCGCGACGGCTCGTTCGTCCAGCATAGCTACGTGCCGTACACCGGCAGCTACGGCGCGGTGGCGCTGACCGATTTTGCGCGCCTGGTCAGCCTGCTGTCCGGTTCCGCCTGGCCGATCACCGATCCGCACCTGGCCCATGTATTCGTGTGGGCGCGCGACAGTTACGCGCCGTGGTTCATCGACGGCGGCATGCCGGATGCGCTACGCGGCCGCAAGATCGCCTGGCCGGAGCACACGGAACACACGGTGGGGCGCAGCATGATCGCCGCCTTGTCCGTGCTGGCCGAGGCTGCGCCGCCCGACGATGCTGCGACTCTGCGCGCCGCCATCAAAGGCTGGATGACGCGCGACCGCAGTTTCGGCAAAGGTTATTTTTCGTCGCCGGGCGGCGAAGGCGTGTCCGGCCTGTCGCTGTATGAACTCGGCCTGCTGAAAAACATCATGGCCGACGCCGCGATTCCGGCCGCGCCGGAGCCGCAGGGCGCGCGCCTATATGCGGCGATGGACCGGGCCATCGCGCGCGGTCCCGGCTACGCGGCGGTGCTCAGCATGGCGTCGCCGCGCATCTCGGCCTTCGAGGCCGGCAATGGCGAGAACCTGCAAGCCTGGTGGACCGGCATGGGCATGCTGTCGTTGTACACGCCGAACCAGATGCAGTTCGGCGGCGATTTCTGGGCCACGGTGGATATCCGCCGCTTGCCCGGCACCACCACGGACCACAGCGGCAGCGGCCGTCCGGTGGAATGGAAGCTGTATCCGAACAGCGAGCGCTGGGTAGGCGGCGCCACGCTGGACGGTCATGCGGCCCTCGGCATGGCCTTCAGCATGCGCGACGTGACCGGCTCTCCGCTGCACGGCAAGAAGTCGTGGTTCATGCTGGGCGACCGCATCCTGGCGCTGGGCGCGGACATCAGCGCAGGCCTGGGGCCAGTGGAAACGGTGGTGGAGAACCGCAAGCTGTCCGGCGCCGGTGCGCGCTTCGTGGTCGATGGCGCGGCGCTGCCCGACGGCGGCAAGGCAGGCGCGCACTGGGCGCACTTGAGCGACGCCAGCGTAGGCACCAGCCTGGGCTATGTCTTCCCGCAAGGCGCCGACGTGGTGGCCGAGCGCGCGCGGCGCAGCGGCAACTGGCATGCATTGAACGACCAGCAAAGCACGCGCGTCGTGTCGGCCACCTTTCAGACGCTGAGCATACCGCGCGGCGCCGGCAGCTATGCCTACCTGCTGCTGCCGGCCGCCACCGAGCAGGCCACCGCGCAGGCGGCGCGCGATCCGGGCGTGCGCATCGAGGCCAACGACGGCCAGGCGGCAGCCGTGACGGACCTGCGCAGCGGCACCTACATGGCTAATTTGTGGCAGGCGGGCAGTGCGCCGCGCGATGGGCACGCCTATGTCGCCGCGTCCGGCCCGGCCGCGGTGGTGCTGGCGGAAGAGGGCGGGCGCCTGCGCCTGTCCGTGGCCGATCCGACCCAGGAACAGCAGTCGCTGGAGCTGACGGTGATGCGCCCGGTGCAATCGCTGCTGTCGGCGCCGCCCGGCGTCACGGTGCTGGCGACAGCGCCGCAACTGAAGCTGCGCATCGCCACTGCGCATGCGGCCGGCAGCGCTTTCCAGGCGGAGTTTGCGCTGCGTCCATGAGCGGGGCTTGTCTCCGTACGCGACTACAGGTATCGTTATCAGTTATGAGTGCAAAAGGGATAACAGATGAAAAAACAGTCGGTGACGCTGGTGCAGGTGGCCAAGAAGGCGGGTGTGTCGGTGATGACGGCATCGCGCGCCATGTCCGGCGAGGGCTATGTATCTGAAGATACCCGGAACAAGGTGCAGGCCGCGGCCAGGGAACTGGGCTACACCACCAATGCCCTGGCGCGCGTGATGAAGGGCGGCCGCACCAATGTCATCGGCGTGGTGGTCAACGATCTCAGCTCGGTGGTGGTGAACGCCTTCGTGTCCGCGATGACGGAAGAGGTGCGCAAGCACGAGATGGACCTGTTCATCTACAACTCCATCGGCCAGCTCGACGAGCAGACGCAGCGCCGCCACAGCCAGCTACTGCACGGCCTGTGGGACGGCCTGGTCTACGTTCTGCCGCGCATGACCGACGAATACCTGCACGCGCTGGAAAAGAGCGACAGTCCCATCGTGCTGATTAACTTCTGCCGCCGCAGCACCACGCTGCCGGTAATCCAGGGCGATAATTTCAACGCCGCGCGCGACGCCGTGGCCGGCCTGATCGCGCAGGGCCACCAGCGCATCGCCTTCATCAAGGGCACGCACTGGACCGGCCAGAGCGCGGAGCGCGAGCGCGGCTACCGCCAGGCGCTGGCCGATGCGCGCATCAAGGTCGATAACCACCTGATCGAACAAGGCACATACAGCGAACAGTCCGGCCTGGAAGCAGGGCGCCGGCTGCTGTCGCTGGCGCAGCGGCCCACCGCCGTCTTTGCCGCCAACGATGAAATGGCCATAGGCTGCATGAACGCCGCCCACGAGATGGGCGTGCAGGTGCCGGCCGAGCTGTCGCTGATCGGTTTCGACGATGTATCGGCGGCCAGCATCGTGCGTCCGCAACTGACCACGCTGCGCCATCCGATCGCGCTGATGGCGCAGGCCGCCGTGCAGGAACTGATGCGCCGCATTCAGGGCCAGCCGGGGCAGCGCCAGCGGGTGGAGTTCCCCGCCGAAATGGTGGTGCGCGAATCCACCGCGCCGGCCAGCGCGCCGGCCGTCAAGCGCCGCGTGCGCAAAGCCTAGGCCCAAACTGTCGCTTTTTTGCCCGGCTGCGTAAAAGCCGCATAAAAAGCTTGTAAGCGGAAAGTTGGGGTGGTAACGTTAACTCAACTGCATAGAGCAGGTCCAGCCGGCGGCCGATTTTTTTAATTGGATGTGATAACGTTCACATTGCCGGCAAGGTGTACATTCCATCGAGGAGGAGAAGCAGTGAACACGAATAAGAAAACCCAAGCAGGCCTGGCGTTACGCCCGCTGGCCGCATCGGTCGCGCTGGCCATGGCCGGCCTGGCGCAGGCCCAGGATGCGCAGACCACCCAGGCCAGCGACAAGCTTGAACAGGTGGTGGTGACCGCCAACAAGCGCGCCCAGAACCTGCAGGACGTGCCGCAATCGATCACGGTGCTGAACGACGCCACGCTGCAGCGGAATAACGTGCGCGGCATCGACGACCTGACCAGCCTGTCGCCGGCGCTGACCATTTCCTATTCCACCCAGCCGGGCAACTTCAGCATCAACATGCGCGGCGTCGGCACCTATTCGCTGGGCATCGGCGTGGAAGCCGACGTGGCGGTGGTGGTGGACGACATCCCTTACGCCATGCAGGCCAACGCCTTCAAGGATTTGGCGGACGCCTCCCGGGTCGAGGTGCTGAAAGGCCCGCAGACCACGCTGATCGGCAAGAGCGCCATTGCCGGCGCGGTCAACATCACCACCAAGCCGATCGACAACGCCTGGCACGAGCGCTTCAACACCTACCTGACCAGCGACGGCGAATGGCGTGCCGGCGGTTCCGTATCGGGCGCCATCAACGATGACCTGCGCGTGCGCCTGTCGGCCACCAAGTCGGACTTCGGCGGCGTGGTGAAGAACCTGACCAATGGCGACCGCCTGAACGGCTCGCGCTACGGCAGCCTGCAGGGCAAGGTGGAGTGGAACGCCAGCGACGATCTGACGGTCAACTTCAGCGCCCGCGCCAGCCAGTCGACCGTCAACTGCTGCGTGCAGCCTTTCTCGTCGATGACGCCGGGCGGCCTGTATCAGAACATCGCCCAACTGCCGGCCTCGCAACTGCTGGCCGGGATTAACCCTGGCCCCAACAACGTCAGCGTGCGCAATGACTATCCTGCAGGCGGCGTGGCGCGCGACGCCGGCGCGGGCCTGAAGCTGGCCTACGTCTTCCCGGAGAGCAGCCCGCTGGCCAAGCACACGCTGACCTCGATCACATCGGTGTCGACCTACCACATGAACGACTACCAGGACGGCGACAGCACCGATTCCGACGTGCTGGCCTACCTGCCGGTGAACGGCAAGCCGAGCGGCTTCCACGGCGGCTTGTACCAGTACGGCTTCTTCGACGTGCTGGCGCGCACCGAGGAACTGCGCCTGACCTCCCCCGACCAGGGCCGCTTCAAATACCTGGCGGGCTTCTGGTACGGCGACAACCACCTGAAGCGCGACCTGACCCGCGCCCCGGTCACCACCTACGTGACCGACTATTCGGCCCAGGCCTACAACACCAGCTACGCCTTCTTCAGCCAGGCCAGCTACGACATCACGCCGCAGACCAGCGTGGTGGCGGGCCTGCGCCTGAACAAGGAGGACACGGGCTACACCTTCACTAGCTTTAACCCGCCGCCGGCAACCACCCGCGTGCCGCTGTTCTCGCTGGCGCAGGACAACAGCAACCGCGATAACACCGGCAAGCTGGGACTGGAGCACCACATCACGCCGGACGCCATGGCCTACCTGACTTATTCGACCGGCCACAAGGGCGTGGCGTATGACCTGACGTCGAGCTTCAACCCGGCCATCGCCGCCAGTCAGCCGGTGCCGGGCGAGTGGGCGCACAACATCGAGGGCGGCCTGAAACTGGGCCTGCTGAACAACCGCATGTCGCTGGACCTGGCGGCCTTCCGCACCAACTTCTCGGGCTTCCAGCAGTCGGCCGGCTTCTACGATGCGGACGGCGTGTTCCGCACCACGCTGCATTCGATCGGCGGCCTGCGCACCAGCGGCCTCGAAGCGGACCTGAACTGGAAGGTGTCGCGCCAGTTGCTGCTGAACGGTAGCTTCGCTTACACCAAGGCCATCATCACCGACTTCGAGAACGGCCCGTGCTACAGCGTGCTGAACGCGGCCGGCACCGGCACCGCGCCGGGCGGCAACTGCGCACCCAATCCGAAGTACAACAACAGCAACGTCGCCAACCTGGCCGGCGCCACGCTGCCGAACGCGCCCAAGGTCAAGCTCAACCTGGGCGGCCAGTACGACATCCCTGGCGAGGGCACCTACGACCGCTTCGTGACGGCGGCCTACCGCTTCCAGAGCGCGACCCAGTTCAACCTGAACCAGGACCCGATGACCAAGCAGGGCGCTTACGGCATCTTCAACCTGGGCCTGGGCATGAAGGACAAGAAGGATAGCTTCAAGCTGACGCTGATGGTCAACAACCTGTTCGACAAGTCCTATGCCACCAACCTGGCCAACAACTGGGCCAACGGCACCTGGAGCACCAAGGCGCCCAACCCGGTGCTGGCGGTGAACACCACCCAGTGGACGCCGGCGCGCGACTACCGCCGCTACTTCAGCGTGCGCGCGGACTTCAGTTTCTGAATCCCTGCAATCTATCCTTGGGCTTCCGGTCGACTGGCTTTATAGTAGGAGAAAACACGACGAGGGAGACCAGGGGTGCAGGTTGAAGGCGCAAGCGTACGCACAGGGCGCGCGGGACTGCTGGTCCTGTGCGCCCTGTTGTTGATAGGCGACCTGGGATGGTCGCTGCGCGAGCGCTCGGTGCAGGAGCTGTTCAAGGTGCACCTGCTGCGCTTCAGCCAGGATGCGACCCTGCTCAATGTGCTGATCGGCGCTATGCCGGCGCTGCTGTCGCTCAGCGTCGGCCCGCTGATCGGCGCCTGGAGCGACCGCACCCGCACGCGTTACGGACGGCGCATCCCCTTCCTGCTCGGCACCGCCGTGATCTCGACCGCCGGCATGCTGGGCATGGCCTTCAGCCACAGCCTGGCCGGGCTGGCCGTGAGTTGGACGGTGTTTGAAATGGCCACCATTGTCGGCAATCCGCTGTTCCTCGCGTTGATCAACGATACGGTCCCGCGCCCCATCCTCGGCCGCTTCTTTGGTCTGTTCCGCATCGTCAGCCTGGCCACGGGCGCCGGCTTCTTCGCGCTGTTCTTCCGTAACGACCTGGTAGCGATCTTCCAGCCGCTGCTGGCCGCCATCACGGTGGTTTACCTGGCCTGCATGCTGCTGGTGTGCTGGCGCGTGCGCGAGCCGGCCTACGGCCCGGCGCCGCCGCGCGCGCGCTGGCGCCTGGTGCAGGCGGGCGACGAGCAGTGGGGAAGGTTGTTCGCGGCGGTGGCGGTCGGTGCGATCGCGGTCCTGCCGATCAATATCAACGGCATCAATGCCTGCGCCCAGTTCGGTGTCGATGCTGGCGGCTTCGGCGGCGCGGTGGCGCTGACCTATGCCATCTCCATTTTGCTGGCCTTGCCCCTGGGGTGGCTGGCGGACCGCTTCCATCCCTTGCGCGTGGGCTGCGTGGTGCTGACCTTGTATGCGCTGTGCATGCTGGCGGCCTGGCGCCTGGTCGATGGCCGCACCGGCTTCCTGGTCGCGCTGATCGTGCATGGCGTGCTGTCCGGCTGCTTCCTCACCGGCACCGTGTCGCTGCTGCCCACGCTGCTGCCGCGCGAACGCTTCTCGCAACTGGCGGCCGTGTCGGCGTCGATGACTGCGCTGCTGGTGCTGGTGTCTACCCTCGGTTTCGGCGCGTTGCTTGAAGCGACCGGCCGCGACTACCGCCTGATGTACCTGGCGGGCGCGGTCAGCGCCGGCTGTGGCGTGCTGTTGTGGCGCAGCCTGCTTAAGCGCTATCTCCAGATCGCCCGCGTATAAAAAAAGCCCGGCTGCGGGAGCCGGGCAAACACTGGTTCAACAAGAGGGTAAGGTAATGGTAACGTTAACTTACCGATTGCGCCAGCGTTATTTGGTTTTTTACGACAGGGGATCAGGACCAGAGTTTGCGGCCTTCGGTGTCGAGCTGCGTCAGGTACAGGCGCAGGTCGAACTCGTACTGGTGGTAGTCCGGTTCCATGTAGGTGCACAGCTTGTAGAAAGCCTTGTCGTGCTCCTTGTGCTTCAGGTGTGCCAGTTCGTGGACGGCGATCATGCGCAGGAATTCCAGCGGCACTTCCTTGAACATGGTGGCCACGCGGATCTCGTGCTTGGCCTTCAGCTTGCCGCCCTGGACGCGCGAGATGGACGTGTGCAGGCCCAGCGCGTGGTTGATGACGTGGATCTTGCTGCTGTATTCGACCTTGTTGATCGGCTCGGCGTTGCGCAGGTATTCATTCTTCAGCTCCTGCACGTAGTCGTACAGCGCGCGGTCGGTGCGCAGGGCATGCGGCTGGGCATAGCGCTTGAGCAGCACTTCGCCCAGCCGCTGCTGGGCGATCAGTTGCAACACCTGTTGCTGCGTTTGTTCGGAATAGGCGCTGAGGTACTTCAGGTGGGGCATGACGGCTCGGGACAATGGCGAGCCGAGAATGTATCACACTCGCGCCGCCACCGCCGCGTAGCGCCAGACGTTGATCACAAAGCAGACCACGCCCAGCGTCACCACCACCGAGGATAGCCCCAGGATCGGCGTGACGGCCGCATTCCCGTTCAAGAACAGGGCCAGCGCCGCCATCTGCACCGGCAGCGCCAGGTTGTAGCACCAAAACTGCACCCGCGCCACCTTGGTATTGGCGGCATTGGGATAAACGGTATAAAACAATCCAAACAGGGCCAGGCTGACCCAGCCCAGCAGGTTGATGTGGGCATGCACGGGGCGCAGCATGAAGTCCTGGGTGGCCGCCATGCACAGGCCCAGGATCACGCCCAGCAGCAGGTAGAGGGAAGCGATGCGGAAATATGATTTATTCATTTTCATCCCCTAGTTTTATAAAAAATGCATCAGGAAGATGGTTTCACCGAGGGGGCCTGCTGTCAAGTTCAATGAGGTCGCTATATAATCGAGTATATTGCGGTGTGCATGACAGGAGAGCGTATGTTGAAAGCAGCAGTGGCGATGGCCTTGGCCAGCCTGGGCGCGACGGCGTCGGCGGCGGAGATCACGGTGTCGGCGGCGGCCAGCCTGACCAACGCCTTCAAGGAAATCGGCGCGGCTTTCGAGAAGGAGCATGCGGGCAACAAGGTGCTGTTCAACTTCGCGGCCTCCGATCCGCTGGCGCAGCAGATCGTCAAGGGCGCGCCGGTCGACGTGTTCGCCTCGGCCGACCAGGATGCGATGGACAAGGCCGACAAGCTGAACCTGCTGGCGCCTGGCAGCCGCAAGAACTTCGCCAGCAACAGCCTGGTGCTGATCGCGCCGCAGCATGGCCGGGTGGCGGTCACGAGCCTGGCCGATGTGGCGCAGGCCAACGTGGCGCGCATCACGGTCGGCAATCCGGCCAGCGTGCCGGTGGGGCGCTACACCCGGGCCGCGCTGGAGCATGCGAAGCTGTGGGCCGCGGTCGAACCCAAGCTGATACTGGGCGCGTCGGTGCGCCAGTGCCTGGACTATGTGTCGCGCGGCGAGGTCGACGCCGGATTCGTGTACGCGACCGACGCGGCCATCGTCAAGGACAAGGTCAGCGTGGTGGCCACCGTGCCGACCGGGACGGCGGTGACGTATCCGATCGCGGTCATCGCCGCCGGCCCGCAGGCCGCGCTGGGCCGCCGTTTCGCCGACTATGTGCAGTCGCCGGCTGGCCAGGCCATCCTGGCCCGCTACGGTTTCGGCAAACCGTAAGGAATGTCCTTGGACCCATCGGCCTGGATCGCGCTCAAGCTGTCGCTGAAGGTGGCCTGCTGGGCCACGGCGCTGGATTTGCTGTTCGGCGTGGCGCTGGGCTATCTGCTGGCGCGCAAGCGCTTTCCGGGCCGCGAACTGCTGGATGCCGCGCTGACCCTGCCCATGGTGATGCCGCCCACGGTGCTGGGCTATTACCTGCTGGTACTCATCGGCCGCAACGGCGCCATCGGCGGCTGGCTGCAGCAGTTCGGCATCAACCTGATCTTCACCTGGCAGGCGGCGGTGATCGCCGCCGCGGTGGTGGCGTTTCCGCTGGTGCTGAAGGGGGCGCGCGCCGCCTTCGAAAGCGTGGACGCGCAACTGGAGCAGGCAGCGCGCGTGCTGGGCGTGCCGCCGTTCGGGGTGTTCCTGCGCGTGACGCTGCCGCTGGCCTGGCGCGGCGTGCTGGGCGGGACCTTGCTGGCCTTCGCGCGCTCGATGGGCGAGTTCGGCGCCACGCTGATGGTGGCCGGCAGCATCCCCGGCAAGACGCAGACCTTGTCCATCGCCGTCTACGAGGCAGTGCAGGCAGGGCAGGACGACCACGCCAACCTGCTGGTGATCGTCACCTCGCTGGTATGCATGGCGGTGCTGGTGACGGCCAACCGGCTGACGCCCAACCGGAACCCACAGGCATGAGCATGCAGATCAAGGTCGACATCAGCAAGACGCTGGTCTCCGCCGGACGTGCGTTCCGGCTGAACGTGCGCTTTGAATCGGCCGCCGGCCGGATAGTGGTCTTCGGCCCGTCCGGCGCCGGCAAGAGCCAGATGATGAAAGCCGTGGCCGGCCTGATGACGCCGGACCGCGGCCGCATCGAGGTCGCGGGGCGCTGCCTGTTCGACAGCGAGGCGAGCGTCCATGTGCCGGCCGAGCAGCGCCAGGTGGCCTACCTGTTCCAGGACTACGCGCTGTTCCCGCACCTGAACGTGCGGCAGAACATCGGCTTCGGCCTGCAGCGGGGCTGGCGCAACCCGGCTGCGCGCGCGCGGCACGAGGCGGTAGCGCGCTGGCTCCAGGCCTTCGAACTGGAACACGTCGCGCAGCAGTATCCGCACCAGTTGTCCGGCGGCCAGCGGCAGCGGGTGGCGCTGGCGCGCGCGCTGGCGCCGCAGCCGTCGGCGCTGCTGCTGGACGAACCCTTCGCCGCCCTCGACGCGGCGCTGCGCCAGCGCATGCGCCGCGAGCTGGATGCGCTGCAGCGCCGGCTGGCGATCCCCATGCTGATGATTACCCACGATCCCGAAGACGTGCGCGTGTTCGGCGACCATGTGCTGCGGATGGAGGACGGCAGCATCGTTCCGGCGGAGGAGGGCGCGGCATGAGCATGGAATTGCAGGGCAATGTGTGGGTGACCATCGACGGCCAGAAGCTGGGCGGGCAAGACCGCGTGGCGCTGCTGGCGGCGGTGGCGTCGGAAGGCTCGATCACGGCGGCGGCCAGGGCGGTGGGCCTCAGCTACAAGGGCGCCTGGGATGCGATCGAGGCCATGAACAACCTGGCCGGCGAACCGCTGGTCGAACGGGCGGCCGGCGGCAAAGGCGGCGGCGGCACGCGGCTGACCCGGCGCGGCGCGCAACTGGTGGAGAATTTTACGAAGCTCCACGCGGAGCACCAGCGCTTCGTGGCGCACCTGAGCAGCCAGTCGCATGCGCTGGCCGACGATTTCCTGCTGATCCAGAAGATGAAAATGAAAACCAGCGCACGCAATCAGTTCAGCGGCAAGGTCGTGGCCCTCAAACACGGCGCGGTGAATGACGAGGTGGTGCTGGAAATCGTCGGCGGCCAGCGCATCGTCGCCACCATCACCCGCGACAGCACCGACAGCCTGGGATTGGACGTGGGGGTGGAGGCCTTCGCGCTGATCAAGGCCTCGTCGGTGATCGTCGCCACGGAGCTGGGCGACGCCCGGCTGTCCGCCCGCAACCGCCTGGCCGGCACCGTGAGCCGCGTGCAGCCGGGCGCGGTCAACACCGAAGTCAGTATCGCGCTGCCGGGCGGCGGCGTGATCGCCGCCATCGTCACCCGCGACAGCGGCGAAGCGCTGGCGCTGGCCCCCGGCGTGGAAGCCTGCGCCATCTTCAAGGCATCCAGCGTTATCATCGGCACGCCGGCCTAGCGCAACGCCCAGTGGCCTTCGGAGATGACGTCGATGGCGCCATCGCGCACCTTGATGGCGGTCTGGTCGTCGATCAGGTAGGACGGCACGGGGAGCGTGGCGGCCAGCTTTTCCAGGTTGGCCAGGGAGTTGTCCGGGAACGCTGCGTGATCCAGGTGGGGATGGATGGCGATGTCGAGCAGGCCCAGCGATTTTCCGGTTTCCGCAGGCAGGGTATGGTGTCCATAGCTGGTGCCGTAGCGCGTCATGATCATGCTGCCGGCGCTCAGGCCCACATATACCGTCCTGGACAGCAGCGCGGGCAGCAGCTCCGCCAGGCCGGAGGCGCGCATCCAGTAACTCAGGTATTGACAGTCACCGCCGCCGACCAGCAAGGCGTCGGTCGCCTCCAGCATGGGAACCCAGAGTTCTCGTTGCATGCTGGGGAGGGCGGTCAGTTCCAGCAGTCCCAGCGATTTCCAGCCCAGGTCGCAAAAGGGATCGCCCAGCGCGCCGCAGATCACCCTGCGCACGATGTCGCCGCCGTTGGGGATGCCGTAGATGGCGGTGGGAACGAACAGGGCGCTCGCTTCGGCGACCGGCTTGCCCAACAAGTCTGTCAGTGCGGTATGGATGCTCGGGTTGCTGATGCCAGCGGAGGTGAGAAGTAGCTTCATCTTTTTTTGCCAGGCTTGTCGAAATCGGAATCGGTCGTTCGTCGTACATTGTAGACACTAAAAGGAGATGTGATGAACCGTCCTGTCATTACCGCGTTTGAACAATCGCCCGACCGTGGCCGCGGACTGGCGCGCGACATGCGCGTGCGCTGGGCCCTGGAGGAAGTGGGGCAGCCTTACGACGTGCGGCTGGTGACGTTCCAGTCAATGAAGGAGCCGGCGCACCGCGCGCTGAATCCCTTCGGGCAAATTCCGACCTACGAGGAGGGCGGCCTGACCCTGTTCGAATCGGGCGCGATCGTGTTCCATATCGCCGAGCGCCATCCTGGCCTGCTGCCGGCGGACGGCCATGCCCGCGCACGCGCGATCACCTGGATGTTCGCGGCGCTGAACACGGTGGAGCCGCCGATTTTCGACCGCGCGCTGTGCCTCATCACGGAAAGCAAGGAAAGCTGGGGCCAGCAGCGCCTGGCCAAGCTGGAGGAGCGCGTGCGCGACCGGCTGGCCGAACTGTCGCGCGCCCTCAGCGGGAAGGATTGGCTGGACGGGGAATTCAGCGCGGCGGACCTGCTGATGGTGACGGTCCTGCGCCGCATGCCCGGCTCGGGCCTGCTGGAGGAGCAGCCCAACCTGGCCGCCTACGTGGCCCGCGCCGAAGCGCGGCCGGCCTACCAGCGGGCGTTCGCGGCGCAACTGGCGGTGTTCCAGGCCAGCCAGGCAGCCTAGGCCCGATGGAACTGCGCCGGCGTGGTGCCGAGGATGCGGCGGAACAGCGCGATGAAGCTGCTGACGCTGTCGTATCCCAGGCTGATGGCCACCGAGGTGACGGAGGCGCCGCCGTTCAGCAGCGCCATGCCTTTTTGCAGGCGCGCGACCTGCCGCCATTCCACCACCGACATCCCTGTTTCGTTGCGGAAGTGGCGCGTCAGGCTGCGGCGCGACCAGCCCAGTTGCTCGGCCCAGGCATCGAGGTCGGTTTCATCGGCCGGATCGGCGGCGATGGCGGCGGCCATCTGCACCAGGCGGGGATGGCGCGGCATGGTCAGGTGCAGCGGATCGGCGTGCGCCACGCGCATCTCGTCGAGGAACACATTCATCATGCGCCGGCCTGCCGCATCGGACGGCGTGCCGCCCGGCCAGCACGCCATGCGATCCAGCAGCGTGCGGGCCAGGTCCGACATGTGCAGCACCACGGCCTGCTGCGGAAAACCGTCGCACAGGCTCGGGGCGATATGGATGGTGAAGCCGGCCAGTCCCGGCTTGAGGGTATTGCCATGCGCGGAGGCGTGGTGCACGACGTTGGGCGGGATCCAGCCGAGCCGGCCCGGCGGCAGCACCTGGCGGTTGCCATTGGCCTCGACCATGATCACGCCCTGCACGGGAACGTACATCTGTCCTTCCGGATGAAAGTGCGGGGCCTTGTTGGCGCCCACGCCGCCGTCCGTGTGCTGTGCCGCGACGTAGATCGGCATGTCGTCGTCCAGTCGCTTATCGCCGTGATAGTTACCCATGTTGTGGCCCGATCGCATTATCAGTTGTCCTTTGCCAGTTAGTCGAATTGTGAAATCGCTGGCAATCTACAGTTTTCAGTTATAGCAAGGAATGACCATGACTGCAATCGATACCGAAGAAGTGCTGGCGCTGTTGCGCGAGGTCGGCGCCGGGCTGTGTGAAACCTACTGGCGTCACGAGCCGGTGGTGGAAGCGGACGAGATGATGGCCGCCTTCCGCCGTATCGACGGCGCCGCCAGCGGCGAGCTGCGGCGCGAACTGTCAGGGATGTATCCCGCGATTGCCTGGCATGATGACGAATTGGGCGAGCAAATATTGCAGGGCGGTGAATACTGGGTATGCGACGCCATCGACGGCGCGGTCCAGTTCCTACGTTCGATTCCGAATTGGGCCATGTCGCTGACGCTGGTGCGCGAAGGCGTGCCGGTTTTCGCCGCGGTCTACGACGCCATGCACGACGAGATGTTTCACGCCGCCTGGGGCAAGGGCGCGTACAAGAACGGCGTACGCATGCGGGTGAATGCGCGCGCCGACCATTACAACGCCATCGTCGCCAGCAGCCAGCCGCCGTTCGTCAGCCGCCAGCGGCTGGCGGTGCAACAGGCCGGCGCCTCGCTGAGCGCCATGCTGCGCGACGTGGCCGCCGCGCGCAACCTCGGACCGACCTCGCTGCAACTGGCTTACGTGGCTTGCGGCCGCCTCGATGCCTTCTGGGCATACGGCCAGGATGGCTACAACTGCGTGAGCGGCGTCCTGCTGGTGCGCGAAGCGGGCGGCGTGGTCACGCAGACGGACGGCGCCCCGTACGGGATGGATGCGCCCAGCATCGCCGCCGCGCCGCCGGCCGTGCACGCATCGATGCTGCGCCGCTTGCAGGATGTGGAAATCTGGTAGCGCCCTAGCGATTGCCGTCCCGGGACAGTTGTTCCGATCCGGGCGCGGTGTTTTTCGCGGCCTGGGCGCGCGCGGCCGACTGCCGGCTTTCGCCGCCCTTGCGGCCGATGGCTGCCATGTGCTCGCGGTTGCGGCTGACCGCTTCGCCGCCTTTCTGCCCGGCGCGGCGGGCTTCCTCGGAATCGAATTCGTGCGCCGTGCCTTTCTGGTGCGCGGCCTGTCCGCCCTTGCTGGCGATGCTGCGCTGAGTGGCTTCGTCCATGGCTGCAAAGCCGCGCTTGGCGGTGCTCTTGGGTTTGTCCATACCTACCTCCGTTGGTTTAGGGAACACGGAGCAGCTTGCTGCGCTGCCCTGTGTGTTTAGAGGCAGGGATGGGATGGAAGTTCCGTGCGCTTTAACCCTCCGCCACTTGCAGCACCAGCTTGCCGAAGTTCTTCCCTTCAAACAGCATGTTCAGCGCCGCCGGGAAATTCTCGATGCCGCGCACCACGTCTTCCTTGCTCTTGATCTTGCCCTCGGCCAGCCAGCGCCCGAGCTGGGCGACGCCCAGGTGGTAGCGGTCGGCGTAATCGAAGACCACGATGCCTTCCATGCGCGCGCGGTTGACCAGCAGCGCCAGGTAGTTGGACGGCCCCTTGACCGGCGTAGTGTTGTTGTACTGCGAGATGGCGCCGCAGATGACGATGCGCGCCTTGAGGTTGATGCGGGTAAGCACGGTGTCGAGGATCTCGCCGCCGACGTTATCGAAATACACGTCCACGCCGTCGGGGCAGTGCTGCTTCAGGCCCTCCTTGACCGACCCGTTCTTGTAGTCGATGCAGGCGTCGAAGCCCAGTTGCTGGACGACGAAATCGCACTTGTCCTTGCCGCCGGCGATGCCGACCACGCGGCAGCCCAGTTGCTTGGCCACCTGGCCCACGGTCTGGCCGACCGCGCCAGCCGCGCCGGACACCACCACCGTTTCGCCGGCCTTGGGCTGGCCCGATTCGATCAGGCCGAAATAGGCGGTCATGCCGGGCATGCCCAGCGTGTTCAGGTAAGTGGTCAGCGGCGCCAGCTTGGGATCGACCTTGTGCAGGCTGCCGCCCTTGTCCTCGGCCGGCCCGGTCCAGTATTGCTGCACACCGAGGCCGCCCGAGACATGGTCGCCCACCGCGAACTTGTCCGACTTCGACGCCACCACCACGCCCACGCCGCCGGCGCGCATCACTTCGCCGATGGCCACCGGGCGGATGTAGGACTTGCCCTCGTTCATCCAGCCGCGCATGGCCGGGTCCAGCGACAGGTATAGCACCTTGACGCGGATTTCGCCGTCTTCCAATGCGCGCAGCGGCTCGCTGACCTGCTGCCAGTCGCTGTCCTTCACCATGCCGACCGGGCGCGCGGCCAGGCGGAACTGCAGATTCGTCTCCATTTTTTATTCTCCTGATGGGGGTTAAAACCGACTGCCGCAGCCACTATATGCGACAATACTTCTCTTTTGTGCACTTTTTACGGCGGCCATGAGCAATCCCGAATACATTTTGACACTCTCCTGCCTGGACCAGCGCGGCATCGTGCATCGCGTATCGGGTTTCCTGGCGGACCACGGCTGCAACATCATCGATTCCGCCCAGTTTGGCGATGCCGATGCCAAGCGCTTCTTCATGCGCGTGCATTTCGCGCTGGAAGACCGCAACATCAACGACGACCTGCTGCGCGCCGACTTCGGCCTGCTGGCCGACGACATGCGGCTGGAATGGGAGCTGCGCGACGCCCACTACAAGCCGCGCGTGATGATCATGGTGTCCAGGATCGGCCACTGCCTGAACGACCTGCTGTTCCGTTACAAGAGCGGGCTGCTGCCGGTGGAGATTCCGGCCATCGTGTCCAACCACATGGAGTTCTACCAACTGGCCGCCAGCTACAACATTCCCTTCCACCACCTGCCGCTGGTCACCGGCGCGCCGCTGGAGGACAAGCTGGCGCAGGAAGCGCGCATCATCGAACTGATTAACACCCACAAGATCGACCTGGTGGTGCTGGCGCGCTACATGCAGATCCTGTCGCCCGGCCTGTGCGAGGCGCTGAAAGGGAAGGCGATCAATATCCACCATTCCTTCCTGCCCAGCTTCAAGGGCGCCAAGCCGTATGCGCAGGCGCACCAGCGCGGCGTCAAGCTGATCGGCGCCACCGCGCACTTCGTCACCGGCGACCTGGACGAAGGCCCGATCATCGAGCAGGACGTGGAGCGCGTCGATCACTCGATGGATGCGGAGACCCTGTCGGCCATCGGCCGCGACGTCGAATGCGTGGTGCTGGCGCGCGCGGTCAAGTGGTTCGTCGAACACCGCGTGCTGCAAAACGGTCACAAGACCGTCGTCTTTAAATAACCGAGTTACCGATGGCCCTCAAAGCAACAATCTACAAGGCGGAACTGTCGATTGCCGACATGGACCGCAATTACTACGAAACCCACCAGTTGACCCTGGCCCGTCATCCGTCCGAAACCGACGAGCGCATGATGGTACGTTTGCTGGCCTTCGCCATCCACGCCAACGAGGCGCTGACCTTCACCAAGGGCATGTTCGACGTCGAGGAGCCGGACCTGTGGCAGAAGGACCTGACCGGCGCGATCGAGCTGTCGATCGAGGTCGGCCAGCCGGACGAGAAGGTGATACTCAAGGCTTGCGGCCGCTCGGAGCACGTCTACGTCTACAGCTACGCGGCTACCAGCAATATCTGGTGGAAGGGCCTGGCCAACAAGGTCGAACGCTGCAAGAACCTGACCGTGGTGGACTTGCCGTCCACCGCCACCGAGCAACTGGCCGCCATGGCCCAGCGCACCATGCAACTGCAATGCACGATCCAGGATGGCCAGATCTGGCTGACCGACGGCGCCACCACCGTCGAGATCGCGCGCGAAGTCCTGAAGGCCGAACGCTAACCCACCGGGAGACCACCATGAAAAAGACCTTGGCCCTCGCACTGACCTTGCTGGCGTCTGCCGCCGCGCAGGCGCACATTACGCTGGACCAGGCCACCGGCTATGCCGGCAGCTACCAGAAGCTGGCCTTCCGCGTCGGCCATGGCTGCGACGGCAAGGCCACCACCGGCCTGACCGTGACCCTGCCGGAAGGCGTGACCGGCGCCAAGCCCATGCCCAAGGCGGGCTGGAAAATCGAGATCACCAACAATGGCGCGCTGCGCGAGATCAGTTGGAAGGGCGGCGAGCTGCCGGACGAGTATTTCGACGAATTCACCATCCAGGCCAAGCTGCCGGAGCAGCCGGGCAAGCTGTACTTCCGCGTCGTGCAGCAGTGCGGCGCGGTCGGCGTGGCTTGGGACCAAATCGCCGGCGCCCCGGGCGAAAAACTGAAAGCGCCAGCGCCGATGCTGGAAGTGCTGCCGGCGGCGGACGGCATGGCCGCCCACCATCACCATTAATCGCGCTTCACGACGGCGCCTTGCATCACCCACTGCACCTGCTGCAGCACGGCGACATCCTTCAGCGGTTCGCCGTCGGCAGGAAAAGGGGAAGCGCGATCGCGCGCAGGATGGGGCGTGTGTTCAAGAATGTCTCCATGTTGATTGAGGTGAGCCAATATCGACGCAGCGGATAGCGTACTCGGCAATGAGGTGGACAGCTACACTCGGTGCATGTCTGCCCGCTACGATCAGCTCTACAAACAACTGTTCGGCCATCCCGAGATGGTGCGCGACCTGCTGGCCGGGTTCCTGGACGCGGCCTGGGCACGCTCGCTGGATGTCAGCGCGTTCGAGCGGGTGAACGCCAGCTATGCAGGCGATCACGGCAAGCAGCGGCATGAAGATGTAGTGTGGCGGGCGAAGATAGGCGGGGAGTGGGTGTACGTCTACATCCTGCTGGAGTTCCAGTCACGGCCGGACCGTTGGATGGCGTTGCGCATGCAGGTCTACATCGGCTTGCTGTACCAGGACCTGGTCGCGCAGCACAAGCTCAGCAAGCACGGCAAACTGCCGCCGGTGCTACCCGTCGTTCTCTACCATGGCAGGCAACCGTGGAGCGCGGCGATCGAATTGGCGGACCTGATGCTGCCGGCGCCGGCAGGATTGCAAAGTTTCCAGGCCCGCCAGCGTTACATGCTGATCGACCAGCACCACGGTGGCGCGCACGGCAATATCGTGGCGTTGCTGTTTCGTGCGCTGCATGCGCGTACGGAAGCCGAGGCAATCACTGCGGCTGGTGCGCTGTCGGCGCGGCTGCGGCAAGAGGACATGGCGTCGGTCCGCGAGAGTCTTCAACGGTGGCTGCAGCTCACCTTGCCAGGTGATTCTGCCGACACTATCATGGATTTTGAGGAGGACATGACCATGCCAGCCCGGAGAAAAATATACAGTCAGGAATTCTTCAGGCAGCTTTTGTTGCCGGTGCAGGAATGCAGGGAGGAAGGACGGCAGGAAGGACGGCAGGAAGGATTGGAGGAAGGCGAGCGCCTGGCCTTGCAGGGCGTGCTAAATGATATGTTGGTGGGCAAGGAGGCGCCTCACAACGTGGCGGAGAAAATCGCGGGAGCCGGGAACCTCCAGCTCCGCGCATGGATCAAGTTGCTGATCGACGGCGCCAGCCCCCGGCAGGTGTTCGCCGAGGGCTGAGGCGGCTTACACGCCCAGCAGCGACACCGACTTGGTGTTCAGGTAGGCTTCCAGCGCCTCCGGGCCGCCCTCCGAACCATAACCGGAATCCTTGATGCCGCCGAACGGCATTTCCGCGCTTGGCGTGGCCGGCTGGTTCAGCCACAGCATGCCGACCTCGACGTTGTGCATCAGTTGATGCGCGTTCCTGATCGAGCGCGTGAATGCATAGCCCGCCAGGCCAAACGGCAAACGGTTGGCTTCGGCTATCGCCTCCTCCAGCCTGTCGAAACCGCGTATCGCCGCCACCGGGCCGAACGGTTCGTCGTTGAACACCTCGGCATTCAGCGGCACGTCGGCCAGGATGGTCGGCGCGAAGAAGTTGCCTTCGCTGCCCACGCGCTCGCCGCCGGTCGCCACGCGCGCGCCCTTGGCCCGCGCATCCTCCACGAACTTGCTCATCGCCGCCACGCGGCGCGGATTGGCCAGCGGTCCCAGCGTCGTGCCTTCCACCAGGCCGTTGCCCAGTTGCAGGCGCTCGGCATGCGCCACCATCGCCCGCGTGAATTCTTCCTTGATGCTGTTGTGGACCAGGAAGCGGGTCGGCGAGATGCACACCTGGCCGGCGTTGCGGAACTTGGCGCCGCCGGTCGCTTCCACCGCCAGGGTCACGTCGGCATCCTCGGCCACGATCACCGGCGCATGGCCGCCCAGCTCCATGGTCACGCGCTTCATGTGCGCGCCGGCCAGCGCGGCCAGTTGCTTGCCGACCGGGGTGGAGCCGGTGAAGGTGACCTTGCGGATCACCGGATGCGGAATCAGGTAGCCGGAAATCTCGGCCGGATCGCCGAACACCAGGCCCACCGCGCCAGCCGGCACGCCGGCGTCCACGAAGCACTGGAACAGCGCCGCCGGCGAGGCGGGCGTCTCTTCCGGCGCCTTGCACAGGAAGGAGCAGCCGGTGGCCAGCGCCGCGGCCAGCTTGCGCACCACCTGGTTGATCGGGAAGTTCCATGGCGTGAAGGCCGCCACCGGGCCGACCGGCTCTTTCAGCACCAGTTGCTGCGCCGCCGGATTGCGCGAGGGGACGATGCGGCCATACACGCGCATGCCTTCCGCCGCGAACCAGTCGATGATGTCGGCGCCGGCCAGCGCTTCGGCGCGTGCCTGCGCCAGCGGCTTGCCCTGTTCCTGGGTCAGCAGGCGGCCGATCTCATCGGCGCGCTCGCGCAGCAGGCTGGCGGCACGGCGCATCACGGCCGCGCGCTCGAAAGCCGGCACCTTGCGCCAGGCCTCGAAACCGCGCTGCGCGGCTGCCAGGGCGCGATCGAGGTCGGCCACGCTGGCATGCGCCACCGTGCCGATGGCCTTGCCCGTGGCCGGATTCAGTACCGGGATGGTGTTGCCGCCCGCCGCATCGCTCCATTCATTGGCGATCAGCAGGCGGACGTCTGGATAGGTGTTGGTGGTCATGGCGAATCTCCGGTTGATGCGAACAATCCGCTACTTTGCCAGAAATTCTGCAAGTCCGTGCGAGCGGCCTTATTGCGGCATGCCGCCCAGGCGCCTGACCGTGCCCGAACCCATCACGCTTTTGGTGACTTGCGGGTCGCCGTAATAATGGACGTCGCCCGATCCCGCCACGCTGACGTTGAGCGTCTTCGACGCCGCTATCGTGGCCTGGCCCGAACCGCCTATGCTGACCATCGCGTCGCGCGCCGCCAGTTGGCCGACCTGCACGTTGCCCGAACCGCCGATCGACACCTGCAGGCGCTCGGCATGGCCGGCCGCCCTGAGGTTGCCGCTGCCGCCCAGGGCGATTTCCACCGACTCGGCCTGCAGGTCGCGCACATTGATCGAGCCGGAGCCGCCGACGTCGATGGTCAGGTGCTCGCCGCGCAACTGGTCGGCGTTGACATTGCCCGAGCCGCCCACCGACAGCTTGTCCAGTGAACGCGCCTGCACCACGATCTTCATGTTGTGCGTTTCCAGCCGCAGGTTGTTGCGGGCCGGGCGGATGCGCAGGGTGCCGTTTTCCACCACCGTTTCCACCAGCGGCTGGAGGTTGTCGTCGGTCTCGATGGTCACGCCCTCGGTATTGCCGATGCGGATATCGACGTCGCCGCTGACGCCCACCGCCAGGCCGTGGAAATTGCTCACCTGCCGGTTCTGCCGGACCACCTTGCCGCTGCCCTGCACCCGCTCGCCGCCCAGCCAGCTCAGTGGACCGGCCTGCACCGCCACCAGCGGCGCGGCCAGCGCCAGCACGCCGGCGGACAGGAACAGGGCGCCGAAGGCGCGGCGGGTATCGGTCTTGTTCATTGTGTTTCCTCCTTGAGTTAGCCAGGATACGCATGCTAAGGCCGCGGCGGCGCGCGGCAAACCCGCGTGCGACGGATTGCAGCCTGAACGGAACAGAATGCGCCCAGCCGGGAACAGGCGGCGCGTGCTGTATCATGCGCCTATGCTGACCATTACCATCAAACAGGGCAAGGAAAAACGCCTGCTCGCCGGCGACCTCCTGATTTATCCCACCATGATCGAGCGCGTCGACGGCCGCCCGAACGAAAAGAACAAGCTTGGCGCCACCGCCGTGGTGCAGACCTCGTCGCGCCAGTTCCTGGCCCGGGCGGCCTGGAATCCGAAGTCGGAGGTGCGCGCCCGCATCTGGAGCTACAAGCAGGACGAACCGATCGACCACGCGCTGATGAAGCGCCGCGTGCGCGCGGCCATCGCCAAGCGCGCCGACAGCGTGCGCGCCGCCGGTCCCAACGACTTGGTGCCGGTGATACGCGGCGACGAGGACGGCTTGCCGGGCCTGCTGGTCGATAGCTGGGGCGGCACGGCCGGCTACCTGATTTGCCAGTTCCAGTCGGCCGGCGTCGACGCCTGGAAAGTGCCCATCGTGCAGGCGCTGCTGGCCGACACCGGCTGCCCCAACGTCTACGAACGCTGCGACGAAGCGCTGCGCAAGGCCGAAGGCTTGCCGGTGTTTTATCGCCCGCTGGCCGGCGAGGAACCGCCCGAGCATGTGCTGGTTACGCAACAGGGTGAACGCTACAGCATGGATTTGCGCACCGGATTCCGCTATCCCAAGCTCAGGGACTGAAAAAGTTTCGAAACTGCAAGTTTTTTCTCTTATAATCGTCCGGCACCCACTGGAGATTCGACAGAGATGGAACATTCGCAAATCCGCACCCTCAGCTACATCGAGAACGAAGACCACCCCGTCATGGGCACGCTGGTGCAGCAGATACTGCACCTGCTGAATTCCAAGCTGGTGTTCAGCGACATCCTGATCCACCAGAACAGTCCGTTGATGCTGCGCCAGCCCAAGGGCCTGGTGGCGGTCACCGACTCGCCCATCACGCGCGAGGAGCTGGAAGAATTCTTTGAAGTGGTCGAGCCGAACTGGGTCGAGCGCATCCAGGACCGCGCCTTCGACCGCGCGGTGGACCTGAACACGGCCCGCATCCGCGCCAACTGCTTCAGCTTCCAGGGCCGCAAGCGCCTGGGCTGCGTGGTGCGCCGCTTTCCCAAGGAGCCGCTGGCGCTGAACAAGCTGGGCCTGAGCCCGCACGAACAGCATTTCGCCAAGCTGACCAACGGCCTGGTGCTGATCATCGGCGACACTTGCCAGGGCAAGTCCACCACCATCGCCGCCATGCTGGACGAGATCAACAAGAACCGCTCCGGCCACATCATCACCATTGAAGATCCGGTGGAAACCCTGATCCCGCAGCGCAAATGCATGATCACCCAGCGCGAGGTCGGCTTCGATGGCGACGTCGAGAGCTTTTACCTGGGCGCCCTCGACGCGCTGCGCGAGCGCCCGGACGTGATCTGCATCGGCGAAATCCGCGACGCCCAGACGGCGCAGGAAGCGCTGGCGCTGGCCGAGGCGGGACCGCTGGTGCTGGCCACCCTGCACGCGCGTTCGACCGAGCTGGGCCTGCAAAAGATGCTGCGCCTGCTGGGCAATACCGAATCGCAGGCGCAGGCGCTGGCGCACGCGCTGCGCGGCGTGCTGTGCCAGGCGCTGCTGCCGTCGGTGAAGGGCGATTGCTACTACCTGGCCACCGAATGCCTGACCAACAATCCGCAGGTGACGGAGATGATCGCCAACGGCCAGATTTCCAGCCTGCGCATCTGGATGGAAGACAAGCCGGGCGAGGGCTGCCACACCATGAACACGGCCCTGCACGCGCTGCTGGACGCCAAGAAGATTTCGGTCGAGGACGCCCGCAACGCCACCACCGACCGCATCGGCTTCGTCGCCTGAGCGCCGGCCGCGCCTATTCCAGCGGGATGGCGCGGTAGCGGTTGACGTCCGTGCTGTCGATGGGCGGCGCGTTATTGCCCCAGGCGCTGCGCAGGTAGGACACCACCTGCGCCACTTCCGTATCGTTCAATACGTGGCCGAAGGGCGGCATGCTGTAGGGTCGCGGATTGGCCGCCGTGCCCGGCGCGAAGCCGCCGTTCAGCACGATGCGGATGGGATTGACCGCCTGCTCCATGGTCAGCGCGCGATTGCCGCCCAGCGGCGGATAGCCGGGCGCCAGGCCGCCGCCGGCGTCGCCGTGGCAGTCGGCGCAGTGCTGCTTGTACAGCTTGGCGCCGGCTTCCAGGAAGGCCACGGCCTGCGGACTTTTGTCGCGTTCGAAATCCGATTTCCTTTGGTCCGAAGGCAGGGCCTTGAGATAGACCGCCATCGCCTTGATGTCGCTGTCGCTCAGGTATTGCAGGCTTTCCCGCACCACCTCCGCCATCGGCCCGAACACGGTGGCGCGCGGCGATACGCCAGTCTTCAACAGGGCGGTGATGTGCGACGGCAGCCATTCGCCCAATCCCGCCTCGGCATTGGCGTTGAGCGACGGCGCGTACCAGCCCTGCATCGGAATTTCGCCGCCGGCCAGCGCTTCCCCTTCGGACGCGCCCAGCGGATTGCGCGCGCTGTGGCAGGCGCTGCAATGGCCCAGGCCCTGCACCAGGTAGGCGCCGCGGTTCCAGTCGGCGCTTTGCCGGCCGTCGGCGCGGAACACGGCCGGCTGGAAGTACAGCGCCCGCCAGACTAGCAGCGAGGCCTGCAGGTTGTAGGGGAAGCGTAGCTGGTGCGGCTGGTTGGCCTGCTTCACCGCCGGCAGGCTTTGAAGATAGGCGTACAGCGCATCGGCGTCGTCGCGCGTGACGCGGGTGTAGTTCGTGTAGGGGAAGGCAGGGTAGAGCAGGCGTCCGTCTTTCGATTTGCCGTTGTGGAGGGCACGCCAGAAATCGTCGGCGCTCCACATGCCGATGCCGGTCTCGCGGTCGGGCGTGATGTTGGGCGAGACCACGCTGCCGAACGGCGTCTGCAGGGCGCGGCCGCCGGCATAGGCCAGTCCGCCGCGCGCGGTGTGGCAGGTGGCGCAATCGCCGGCGCGCGCCAGGTAGGCGCCGCGCGCGATGCGCTCGGCGGCCGGCAGGGCGGCGCTGGCGGTGGGCGGCGGGACGGCATCGTCGCCGGCGCCGGCCCGCCAGATCCATGCGGCCGCGATCAGCAGCACCAGCGCCAGCAGGGCAAGAACGGTATAAACGGTTTTCTTCATTTTTCCGCTCCCGGCATGCTGCCGCAGGCCAGCGGCAGGGGCTGGGCGATGCTGGCGGCGGGGCGCGCCGTCGCGTCGGGCTTTTGCATGGCCAGCCAGGCCGACACGGCAGCCACGTCGGCCACGCTGAGGCGGGCGGCGATGTCGGCCATGCAGTCGGGCGCGGCGGCGCGGCGCGCCTTGTTGCGCCAGGCGCCGAACTGGGCGTTGATGTAGTCGCTGGGCAGGCCGATCAGGCCGGGGATGGCGGGCTGCACGCCGGTCAGCACCACGCCGTGGCAGGCCACGCAGGCGGGTATCTTGCGGCTGGCGTCGCCCTGTTTGGCCAGGGTTTCGCCGCGCGCCAACTGGGCCACGTCGGCGCTGGCGCCGCTGCCCGGCGGCGCCGGCGGATAGGGCGGATGCTGGGCGGCGAAGTAGTCGGCGATTTCGTGCAGGTAGGCGTCCGGCAGTTGTTCGACCATGTAGGCCATCATCGGGTAATGGCGCCGGCCTTCCTGGAAATTGCGGAGCTGGTTATAGAGGTAGCCGGCCGGCTTGCCGGCGATGCGCGGGAAGAAGGCGTCGCCGCGCTCCTTGACCGCGTGGCAGGCCAGGCAGGCGGCCAGTCGCTGTTCCAGCGTGTCGGGCAGGGTCTTGGGCGTGGCGGCCGGCGACGATGCGCCCAGGGCGGCCAGGGCCAGCGCGGCGATGATGCGTAATGCGGAAAAGTTCGGCATACGGTCCCATCCAGTTAGCCTCAAACGGTCCCCCGCGCAGGCGAGAATCTCAAACGGTCTTTCCCGCGCACGCGGGAATCTCCCCCGGCGCAGGCGCGAATCTCAACGGTCTTTCCCGCGCACGCGGGAATCCATACTGAGTATCCTGATGCGTTCCATGGATCCCCGCCTGCGCGGGGATGACGCCGTTCCCTAAGGATACTCGAATCAGGCCTGTGGTGGGCGGGGCTTGGGCAATTTGACCGCCTTCAGCGGCGGCAGCTTGTTCCCCAGGCCGATCCAGTGGCGGTACACGCGCAGCGCCACCTGGGCGTCGTCGGCCGCGTACAGGATCTGCTTTTCGTTCAGGCGCGGCAGCGCCCAGTTGGTGGTGGAGATCTTCTTGGACTTCTGCAGCCGCAGGCCGAAGTATTTGGCGACCGCGCTCCTGGCGCCCAGGTCGTTGCGCTGGCCCGGCTCGCGCAGGGCCACCGACATGTCGACCACGCCGGCCGCGCGGATATCGAGCTTGGCGTGCAGGCGCTTGACGTCGTCCGACAAGCCGAAGCCGATCTTCAGCGGCGCCGGCGGTTCCAGGATGGCCTTCAGCACCGCCAGCGTGTGCGGGTCGGCGCTGGCGCCGATCTGGAACAGCCAGGCTTGATCGTCGGTGGCGAACTGGATCAGGTGCGGACCGGTCGAGGTTTCGCCGCGGGTGAAGGTGGGCTTGGATTCGGTATCGAAGCCGATCGCGTCGCAGGCCAGCAGGGCGTCGCGCGCGGCCACCGCCTGTTCGGGCGTGACCACCATGTGCACGTCGCGGATGTCGATGCCGATGTACGGCGGAAGCGCATCTTCCGCCGCGACCGCGCCAGCCTGCCGGTCCAACTCAGCCCTTGTTGCGCGAGAATTTCGCGGCCAACTGGTTCAGCTTTTCGGCGCGCACGCGGGCCGCTTCCTCGGCTGCCTTGGCTTCGCGCTCGGCCTTCTTGCGCTCGGCTTCCTTCTTGAAGCGCTCCTGCAGCACCTGGGTGGCGTGGGCGCGGTGGGTGTCGGTGACTTCGGCGCCCGGCTTGCCGTCCAGGTCGTGGCGCACCTTGGCTTTTTCCATGACTTTCAGGTAGCGCAGCGAACCGGTGTGGATGCCCAGCGCCGTGCGCATGGTCTTGCGGTCCAGTTCGGGCATGATGGCCAGGATTTGCTTGTCGATACCAATCGACAGCGGCAGGAAATCGCGGAAGGCCGGGAATTGGGTTTGCAGGTGTTTCAACAGGGCGCGCGGAGTCTGGGCGGCAGGTGCCGGGGCAGCGGCTGCGGCGGCAGGCTCGTTTGCCTCTGGCTGGGAGGTGGTGCTAGTGTTCATCGACTTCACAGGTTAAGCAAGAGCCGCCAGCATATCATGCTGACCACGGGATTGCAGTGCCTTTTGGTCTATTGTGTCAAATAGACCATGGCCGTTCGGGACGCGACGGATGCTTTTGCCGGCCAATCCGTGTATAATAGCCGACGCACTACGCAAGAGAAACAAGCCCGTGACTGGAAGCGGGCTTTTTTTATTCCGCAGATACTCGTCAGCTAAATTACAACATTTCCATTCCCAGGCGCGGCTTGAAGCCAGCGCGGGGCCGCTTTTTTTTGTAATTTCTGCGACTACGCATTGAGAGATTTTAATGACCAAAACGCCGAAAACTTTAACGTTGTCCGTCAAAAAAGCTTCCCGCGCCAGCTCCGCGCCGCTGGTGGTGCCGAAGACGACTTTATCCTATGTGATCGATAGTGCACAAGAGGCAGCGAGCAAAGTTACGGTGGTCAAAAAGAAAACCCGCCTGAGCGCCGCGGAAGCGGTCGAGCAAGTCGAGGCGCCGGCCGCGGAAGCGCCGGTGGTCAAGGTCAAGGCCAGCCGCAAGAGCGCGGCGGCCGCTGCCGCCGTCGCGGCCGATGTGATCGAGGCGCCCGTCGCCAAGGCGCCGAAGTCGCGCGTGTCCAAGGCCAAGGCCGAAGCGCAGGCCGCCGCCGCGCCCGGCCCGGCCATCGTCAACCAGGTCACCGACGCCGCCACGTTGGCATCGATCGACACCTCCGGCTACCAACTGCCGGGCGTGAAGGTGCCGGGCCGCCGCGGCCGCAAGCCGTCCGAGTTCGTGCCCGAGAACGATGAAATCGCCGCGCTGAACGCGGTCGAGCGCGCCGAGCTGAAGGCCGCGTCCAAGGCGCGCGAGCGCAAGGCCAAGGGCGACATCCTGGGCGTCGATCCGAAAGCGTCGGCCGAGGAAATGGAAAAGCGCCGCGCCCAGATCAAGAACCTGATCAACATGGGCAAGGAGCGCGGCTTCCTGACCTACGCCGAGATCAACGACCAACTGCCGGAAAACATCATCGATCCGGAAGCGATCGAAGGCATCATCGCCACCTTCAACGACATGGGCATCGCCATCTACGAGCGCGCCCCGGATGCGGAAGCGCTGCTGCTGAGCGATAACGTCGCCGCCGTCACCTCGGACGATGAAGTGGAAGCGGCTGCCGCCACCGCGCTGTCGACCGTGGATTCCGACTTCGGCCGCACCACCGACCCGGTCCGCATGTACATGCGCGAGATGGGCGCCGTGGCGCTGCTGACCCGCGAAGGCGAGATCGAAATCGCCAAGCGCATCGAGGAAGGCCTGAAGGACATGATCCAGGCCATCTCGGCCTGCCCGACCACCATCGCGGAAATCATCGCGCTGTCCAAGAAGATCGAATCGGACGAGATGAAGGTGGACGACGTGGTCGACGGTTTCGTCGATCCGAACGAAGCCAACGTGGCGCCGGTCGCCGCCTCGGATGACGAAGACGAGGAAGAGGAAGACGACGTCGAGGAAGAAGAGGGCGAAGCCAGCGGCGGCGCGGCCGGCTATTCGGCCGAGCAACTGGCGGCGATGAAGGCGGCCGCGATGGAAAAATTCCACTTCATCGAAGCCCAGTACGAGAAGATGCGCAAGGCCTCGGGCGGCTACGGCGGCAAGGCCTACGTCGCCGCGCAGGAAGCCATTTCGGCCGAGCTGCTGGGCATCCGCTTCACCGCCAAGGTGGTGGAGAAGCTGTGCGACACGCTGCGCGGCCAGATGGAGGAAGTGCGCCACATCGAGCGCGCGGTGCTGGAGCTGTGCGTGAACCGCTGCGGCATGCCGCGCGCCCACTTCATCAAGGTCTTCCCGGGCAGCGAGACGGACCTGGACTGGGTGGACGGCGAAGTCGATGCCGGCTATCCGTACTCGGTGGTGCTGGGCCGTAACGTGCCGGCCGTGAAGGAACTGCAGAAGAAGATGATCGACCTGCAGGCGCGCGTGATGCTGCCGCTGGCCGACCTGCGCAAGATTAACAAGCAGATGGCCGCCGGCGAGAAGCGCGCCCGCCAGGCCAAGCGCGAAATGACCGTGGCCAACCTGCGCCTGGTGATCTCGATCGCCAAGAAGTACATCAACCGCGGCCTGCAGTTCCTGGACCTGATCCAGGAAGGTAACATCGGCCTGCTGAAGGCGGTGGACAAGTTCGAATACCGCCGCGGCTACAAGTTCTCGACCTACGCGACCTGGTGGATACGCCAGGCCATCACCCGTTCGATCGCGGACATGGCCCGTACCATCCGCGTGCCGGTGCACATGATCGAAACGATCAACAAGATGAACCGCATCTCGCGCCAGATCATGCAGGAAACCGGCAGCGAGCCGGACCTGGCGACCCTGGCGCTGAAGATGGAAATGCCGGAGAACAAAGTCCGCGAAATCATGAAGATCGCCAAGGAGCCGATCTCCATGGAGACGCCGATGGGCGAGGACGGCGATTCGCAACTGGGCGACTTCATCGAAGACAACACCACGCTGGCGCCGCTGGACGCCGCGCTGCACGCCTCGATGCGCAACGTGATCAAGGAAGTGCTGGATTCGCTGACCCCGCGCGAAGCCAAGGTGCTGCGCATGCGCTACGGCGTCGAAATGTCGAACGACCACACGCTGGAAGAGGTGGGCAAGCAGTTCGACGTGACGCGCGAACGTATCCGCCAGATCGAGGCCAAGGCCATGAGCAAGCTGCGCCAGCCTTCGCGCTCCGACAAGCTGAAGACCTTCCTGACGCAGAACTAAACAAAAAGCCCCTGAAAATTTCAGGGGCTTTTTTTCGGCTGGCGCTGCCCGGACGGTCAGACCTGGACGTTCAGCAGGTTGCCGCTGCTGGTGCCGCCTTGCAGGTTCTGCGCCAGGCTTTGCAGGAACTGCGGCAGCGTGGCCGAGCTGCCCGATTGCCCGGTGGCGGCCAGCAGGTTGTTGAAGCTGGTTTGCAGCGCGCTGTCTGCCGACGACGTGGTGCTGGAATTGCCGCTGTCGGACGAAGCGCCCAGTTGCTGCGCCAGGCTTTGCAGCGCGCCGGCCAGGCGGCCGCCGCCACCGCCGCCATGATGGTGGTGATGGCCTTCGCCGCCCGCTGGGGCCTGGGCGCCGTTCTGCTGCTGGCCGCTGAACTGCGACTGCAGGGCCGAGAACAGGTTTTGCGCGAAGGCTTGTTCGGCCTGGCCCGCGTCCTGGCTGCCGCCGGTCGACGAGGTGCTGCTTGCGCTGCTGCCCGTCAGCTGGGCCAGCGTCGCCCCGATGGCGGTGGTGAAGCGGCCGCCGGTGGCGGCGGCCGGCGGCGTCGCGCCGTCGCTGGCCTGCGCCACGGTCTGGGTCGGGGATGAAATGGAATATTGGCTGTAGTTGATGGCAGTGCTGCTGCCCAAGCTATCAATGGCCATGCTGATCTCCTATGGTTGGGTGGGATGCTATGTGCTATGTGCAATAGCGACGCAAGTCTCCCATTTCCCCTGGATCACGGCGGATGGCTTTGTAACGCCATGTATGGCGGGTAACGTAATGATCTGTAATGCACGCCACCAGCGGCGGCGTTGCGGACGGTGCCGGGCGCTCCTGTTACCGGTGCTTACAACTCCTAAGAACGCCTTCACGGCGGCGTCTGCTTACAGGCGGGCCAGCAGCACTTCCTTCTCGGTCTTCAGCGAGCGGCGCTCGGCGTGGGCGGCGTCGAGCTGGGCGCGCAGTTCCTTGATTTCCGCTTCGAAGTTGTCGCGCGCGGTGGTGGCGCCGACCAGCTCCATTTGCGCTGCGAGGCGGGCGTCCGATTCGGTGGCGGTGGCTGCCAGGCTGCGCTCCAACTGGTTGCGCAGGTCGGCGATCTGGGCATCCTTGCCTTCGATGGCCAGTTGATCCTTGGCCTTGCCGACCAGGGCATCGCTGGCGACTTGGCGGATGTTGCGCAGTTCGACCGTCAGGCGTTCGATGGCTTCGTCGCGCTCGGCGAGGGCGGCCAGGGTATCGGCGTGTTCGGCCTTCGATTGCGCCAGCGCGTCGCGGGTGCCCGCGCCGGCGTCGTATGCATATTGCTCGGCCCAGCTACGCAGGGCATCGGCCACTGACTCGGGAATTTCCGCTTTCGGCGCGATATCTTGCTCTGCCATTATCATCTCCAATGGACTACAACTAAAAGCCATACAATACAGCATGCAATTGTTGCGTGGCAATGATGGAGGCACGGCGTGATGGATTTCAGGCCGCGGATAGCGCCTGCCGGCGTGCCGGCGCTGGCGTGCGCGCAACAGGTGCGCGTGGCGGCGTGAAAGTCGCTCTTGCGGCGCGGGCAAGCTTGCGCATTCCGCCACACGGCGCGCCGCGTGGTCGCCGCGCGCTTACTTCAGCGCGGCGGTGAGGCGGGTTTCCAGCGCCTGCTGGTCGAAGGCCGAGCCAGTGCGCGAGCCGTCGGCGAAGTAAATCGTCGGCGTGCCGGAGACATGCAGCTTCTTGCCCAGCGCGAGCACGCGCTCGTTGGGCGCGGGACAGGCCGCCGGCGCGGCCGGCGCCGGCCGGGAATTGACGATCCAGTCATGCCAGGCGTCGGCGCGGTTGGCGGCGCACCAGATGTCGCGCGACTTGGCGGCCGAATCATCCGAGATGATGGGCAGCAGGAAGGTGTAGATGGTCACATTGTCGACCTTCTCCAGCGTCTGGTGCAGCTTGCGGCAGTAGGGGCAGTTCGGGTCCTCGAACACCGCCATCACGCGCTTGCCGTTGCCCTTGACGGTTTTGATGGCCGCCTCCAGCGGCAGCTCGTTGAAACGGATGGCGGCCAACTGGTCGACGCGCGCGCGGGTCAGGTCCTGGTAGTTGTTGGCCGTGTCGACCACCTTGCCGACAAACAGATAGCGCGCATTTTCATCGGTATAAAAAATGTCGCCGTTGGTGCTGATTTCATACAGGCCGCCATACGGCGTCTTGGTCACCGAGTCGACCTTGATATTGATCCCCAGGCGCGGCGTGATCAGGGCTTTGATGCGGGCTTCGTCCGGCGTTTCCGCGCGCGCGATGCCGAGCGCGGACAGGACTGAGAACAGGGCGGCTTGATACAGGGAGGCTTTGTTCATGCGGTGGTGGTCCTTGGTTTATTCGATGCCGCCGGCGCGCGCGCGTATGCGTTCGCTCTCGGTGGGGAAGATCTGGCGTTGCAGCACGTCCAGTTGGCGCTGGCGCTCCGCCGGCTCCCTGGCCGGGAGCCGGGCCGCGGCGTTGCGGTAGTTCTGGAAGCGGTCGCGCCACTGGCGTTCGGCATCGGCTGCCTTCTGGTAGCTGGTCAGCGCCTGGGCGAACAGCTCGGCCAGTTCGGCGTCGTGCGCCGAGTCCTGGGCCGGGTTATGCAGCCGCTGCGCGCGCAGGGTGTTGGCGTCGGGCTCCTGCGCGGCGGCCGATGGCGCGGCGGCTACGCTGGCGCGCGTACGCAATTCGGCGATGGCGTCGCGCAGCGCGGCGTCGTCGGCGCCGAACCAGAGATCGGCCAGCGCCGGCCCGAAGCCGCTGCGGCGCAGGCGGGCGCGCTGCTGCTGCCAGACGTCGAGCTGGTCGAGTTGCTGCTCGCCGGGCAGCGCACCGGCAGCCAGCGCGATGTGCTGGCCCGACAGCAGTTCGTCATGGGCGCGCACGTAAGCCACGTACTGACCGGTCAGGGCGATCGCCTGTTCCAGCGCGGGACCGCGCACCTGGCGTGCGAGATGCGCCCGCAGCCGGGCCGCGCGCGCATCGAGGTCGGCGCCATCGCCGCGCACCAGGAAGTATTCGAACAGCATGCGCAGCGGCTGGTCCGGCAGCAGCCGGCCGGCGGTGTCGGTCGACAGGCCGGCCGGCGCCTGCGCCTCATCGGCGGACAGGTCGGCGGCTGGCGCGTTGTCGCGCGGCGCGGACCTGGCCATGCCGTCGAACAGCGCCGCGGCCGTGCCGCCATCGGTCTGCGCAACGGCCGGCGTGCCGTCGCCGGCCGGCCAGTACCAGGCCAGCGCGAGGCCGGCCAGCGCGGCGGCGCCGTACCAGTAGCGCGGCTGATGCAGGAAGGAAGCCATGGCGCGGCTCAGTATTTTTTCTGGATGGCCGGGGCGGCCGCATCGCTGCCGGGCACCAGCAGCTTGGCGTTGCTGTCCACCGGCGAGGCGTAGCGGGCGATGGCTTTCCAGTCGCCGCCGGCCTGTCGCCAGGTGTCGACCACGAAGACCTGGCGCGCCACGCCGCTGTCCTTGGGCGCGTCGATCTTCCACAGGAAGCTGACCACGGCCAGGTCGCCGAATTCATGGACTGCCATCTGTTCGATGCTGGAGTCCATGGGCTTGGCGGCGAAGGCCTGCTGCTGCCACTGGGCGCGCGCGGTGGGGATGCCCGGCGTGGCGGCGCTGCGCAGTTCGAAGTCTTCCGAAAGCAGCTTGTCGAGCGCGGCGGCGTCGTGATTGTGCACGGCGTCCAGCCAATCGTTTTCCAGGTTGCTGAACAGTTGTACCGTGCGGGTGACGGTGGGGATGTTGCGAGGTTGCGGCGCGGCCTGGACCGCCTGCGGCAGCAATGCCAGCGCGGCCGCGGAAATCAGGAATTTCATGGGCATGTATTAGTCCGGTAAAACTGCCGCCGCGCGGGTGCGCGGCGGCGCAGGATGCTTAACTCGATTCTACGCTTGTGGCGTCAGGCGCGGCGCTCAGGGATAGTGTTGAGCGCAAGCCTGGGAAGGGAGCAGCGTCCAGTTTTGCTGGATCAGGTAGTTCAAGCCGCCGATGGTCTGGTTGTACTTGGCGCCGTTGGACGCGGTGGCGGTGGTGCCGAAGTTCCACGCGCACTTGTCGCCGTTTTCCATGCCGCTGGACAGCGAGTACCAGGCATTGCCGTCCGGGTCGGTCACGGCTTCTTCCAGTTCATGCGAGAAGATCGAGGCCATGGCGTCCGCGCCCGGGGTGTTGTTCGGGCTAGGCGTATTGGCGCCGCAAGCCGACGGGCACTGGGTTTCCGGATCGCCGATGAAGGCATACTTGATGTTCTGGCCGCCGTAGTTGGCATTGGTGTGCCAGCCGCAGTACTGGGTGCAGAAGCCCGAGGTGGCGGTGGTGTTCTTGTCGGTCATCACGAAGTACACGGCGTTCGCATCCAGCGGCAGCGCGCCCGAGCTGATGGCGTTGGTGACGATGCTCTGGATGTTGGCGTCGGTCAGCTTGGTGCCCAGGCTGCCGCTGTCGGTGGCGCTCTTGGCCAGCGTGACCTGGTTCACCACATGGGTGTTGGAGCCGTTGTAATAGGTGGTGTTGATGTTGAAGTAGGGCGAACCACCGATGTGCGAGGCCAGGTTGCTCAGCACGCTCTGCGATGCGCTGTCCCATGCCGAACCGTACCAGATCAGGTAGACATTGGTGGGCGCCACCATCACCGGACCGCCCTGGTAGGTCAGGTTGGTGCTGCGCTGTGCTTTCAGGGTGGCGGCGCGCTGCGGATGGCTCATGGCGTCCAGATCCAGCTCGCCCCAGCCCTTACCGGTGGGCTTGAACAGCGAATCCTTATCCTCTTTGACGGCGCCCGCATGCGCAGCGCCGGCAACAGCCATGACAGCGGCCAGTAAAGTCAGCTTCTTCAAAGTCATTGTTTCTTCTCCTGTGGTGTGCTTAGCCAAAAAGCCGTCCTTATGGGACGGTCTGGAGGTACCCGCGCCCAACCTGGCTTTTTGTGGGGCGAGCATTTCCGCGCAACGCCAGGGACGCTGCGCGTGAAAGGGGCACTGCAAATGCGGAGTCACGACTAGCATGTGAAAACTGTGAATACAGTCTACTGCCGAGCGCGTTGGCGGATGATTAATTTTGCTGAAACGACCTCGGTTTTTTATTGTTTTTTTGCACGGTGTAGGGAAATGCAGACACTCGGCCAAAAAAAACGCCCCGGACCGAAGTGCGGGGCGTTGGGTGGAAGCGGTGCCGCTTAGCCGGTATTGCGCAGGCCGGCCGCGACGCCGTTGATCGACAGGTGGATGCCGCGGTGCACGCGCTCGTCCGCCTTGCTCTCGGCCGACAGCGCGCGGTGGCGCTTGATCAGCTCGACCTGCAGGTGGTTCAGCGGATCGAGGTAGGCGAAGCGGTTCTGGATCGAGCGCGCCAGCAGCGGGTTGCCCTGCAGGCGCTCGGTGGCGCCGGTGATGCTTTGCAGGATGGTCAGCGTGTTGGCATGCTCTTCGGTGATGCGCTTGAAGATGCGCTCGCGCAGGCTCTCGTCCTGCACCAGCTCGGCGTAGCGCGAGGCGATCGCCAGGTCGGTCTTGGCCAGCACCATGTCCATGTTGGACAGCAGGGTGGCGAAGAACGGCCAGTGGCGGAACATGGCTTGCAACTGGCCCAGGCGTTCGGCCTTGTCGCCGTCGGCGATCCAGCCGCCCAGCGCGCTGGCGAAACCGTACCAGCCCGGCAGCAGCAGGCGGCACTGGCCCCACGAGAAGCCCCAGGGAATCGCGCGCAAGTCTTCGATGCGCTTGGTCGACTTGCGCGAGGCCGGGCGCGAACCGAGGTTCAGCTCGGCGATCTCGGCGATCGGCGTGGCGGTGAAGAAGTAGTCGGTGAAGCCCGGGGTTTCATACACCAGGTTGCGGTAAGCCTTGTAGGCGCGGTCCGAGATCTCGGCCATGATGGCTTCGAACTGGCGCAACTGCTTCTGGTGCGCGCCGTCTTCCGACTGCGGCATCAGGCTCGCTTCCAGCGTGGCGGCCACCAGCAGCTCCAGGTTGCGGCGGCCGATGTCCTTGTTGGAGAACTTGGAGGCGATGATCTCGCCCTGTTCGGTCAGGCGGATCTGGCCGTTGACGGTGCCGTGCGGCTGCGCCAGGATGGCTTCGTACGACGGGCCGCCGCCGCGGCCGACGGTGCCGCCGCGGCCGTGGAACAGGCGCAGCTTGACGCCGGCCTTGGCAAACACGTCCACCAGGCGGTTCTCGGCCTTGTACAGTTCCCAGTTGGAGGTCAGGAAGCCGCCGTCCTTGTTGGAGTCGGAATAGCCCAGCATGACTTCCTGGATCTGGCCCTGCTTGGCGATCAGTTCCTTCACCAGCGGGATGGCCATCACGGCTTCCATGATGCCGGCCGCGCGCTGCAGGTCGGGGATGGTTTCGAACAGCGGGATCACCATCAGGTCCAACTCGCGCTCGGCGATGCGCAGCAAGCCCATCTCCTTTTGCAGCAGCAGCACTTCCAGCAGGTCGGACACGGTCTCGGTGTGCGAGATGATGTAGTTGCGGATGGCGCGCTCGCCGTAGCGGGCGCGGATCTCGCGCGCCGCGCGCAGCACACCCAGCTCGGAGACGGTCTCCGGCGAGTAGCTGATGTACGGCGAATTGAGCAGGCGCGGCTGGGCCAGCTCGTTCAGCAGCAGCTTGACCTTGGCGTCTTCATCCAGCGCCGAGTAGTTCTGCTCGGCGCCGGCCTTGGCGAATAGTTCGCTCAGGGTGCGTTCGTGGATGTCGGACGACTGGCGCATGTCCAGCGAGGCCAGGTGGAAGCCGAAGATGTCGGCCGCGCGCTTCAGCGTCGACAAGCGCGGCTGCACCAGCGCGCTGCCGTGGTTGGCGTTCAGTGAATCGATCAGCACCTGCAGGTCGGCCGAGAAGGCGGCCGCATCGGCGTAAGGCTCGGCGTGGCCCACTTCCTTGCGCAGGATGTTGGTCGCGCCCAGCGCGCGGGCGGTGCTGGCCAGGCGGGCGTAGATGCCGATCAGGGCGCGGCGGTATGGTTCGTCGGCGCGGTGGTCGGAGGTGTCGGGCGACTGGTCGGCCAGTTGTTGCAGCGCCGGCGTGCACGCCACCATCAGGGTCGAGGTCGACAGCTCGGCGCCCAGGGCGTGCGCTTCTTCCAGGTAGAAGTCGAGGATCGTGGTGGCCTGGCGGGTCAGGGCGTGCGACATGGTGTTGCCGTTGACGTTGGGGTTGCCGTCGCGGTCGCCGCCGATCCAGCTCCCCATCTGCACGTAGGACGAGGTGATGGGCTGGCTGTCGCCGTAGTGCTGGGCGATGTCGTCCTCGATGTCGTCGTACAGGCCGGGCAGCTCGCGCAGGAAGGTGATGCGGTAGTAGGACAGGGCGTTTTCGATCTCGTCGGCCACGGTCAGCTTGCTGTAGCGCAACATGCGGGTCTGCCACAGGGTGGCGATGCGGGCGCGCAGCAGGTGCAGGTTGGCGGTGCGTTCCTTGGGCGTCAGCGGCAGGTCGCGCTCGGCCAGCAGGCGGGCGATGTCGTGCTCGGCATCCAGGATGGACTTGCGCTGCACCTCGGTCGGGTGCGCGGTCAGCACCGGCGAAATCAGGGCATCCTGGAAAAAGGTGGCCACGGTGTCCTGTTTGACGCCGGCATCTTTGAGCTTGCCCAGGGCGTAGTTGACGCTGCCCTGCTGCGGCGCCGAGCCGGCCAGCAGGTGCGCGCGGCGGCGGCGGATGTGGTGCTGGTCTTCGGCGATATTGGCCAGGTGCGAGAAGTAGGAAAAGGCGCGCACCACCGAAATGGTCTGTTCCTTGGTCAGGATCTTCAGCATGCCGTCCAGTTCCTTGGCGGCGCCGGCGTCGGCTTCGCGGCGGAAGCGCACGGCGGTCTGGCGGATGGTTTCCACCACGGCGTAGACTTCCTCGCCCTCCTGGTCGCGCAGCACGTCGCCCAGCAGGCGGCCCAGCAGGCGGATGTCTTCTTTCAGGGGCGCGTCCTTGTCTGCGCCAGGTTGTTCAGCAGTGATACCGTTCGTTGCACTAATTTGGTTTGCCATTGTTCAGCCACAAAGATATGAAAAGTCGGTGCAAAGGCTCTTGGCCCGAGATTCTGCAAGAAGGCGAGCGTGCTAAAATTTGTGATCTTAAACACACACGAGTTACTGGCTTACGCCGGTGAGCGTCCGCTACAGCGAAAGAACTGGTTTTGAAAATGTCGGAATTACTACAAAATCCCCCGTCTAAGTTGGTGATTGCTTCCCGCGAAAGCCGCCTTGCTATGTGGCAAGCCGAGTATGTGCGTGATCGCTTGCGACAATTATATCCGCAGTGCGATGTGAAAATTGTAGGAATATCGACAAAAGGTGATCAAATTTTGGATCGCACCTTGTCCAAGGTCGGCGGCAAGGGCCTGTTCGTGAAGGAGCTGGAGGTGGCGATGGCCGAGGGCCGCGCCGACTGCGCCGTGCACTGCCTGAAAGACATGCCGATGGAGCTGCCGGAGGGGTTCGCCATGGCCGCCGTGCTGGAGCGCGAGGATGCGCGCGACGCGTTCGTCTCCAATGATTACGCCTCGCTGGACGCCTTGCCGGCCGGCGCCGTGGTCGGCACCAGCAGTCTGCGCCGCCAGGCCCTGATCGCCGCGCGCTATCCGCACCTGGTGATCAAGCCGCTGCGCGGCAACCTGGACACCCGCCTGGGCAAGCTGGACCGTGGCGAATACGCCGCCATCATCTTGGCCGCCGCCGGCCTCAAGCGCCTGAACCTGGCCAGCCGCATCCGCGCGCTGCTGCCGCCCGAGGCCAGCCTGCCGGCGCCGGGGCAGGGCACGCTGGCGATCGAAGTGCCGGACCGCGATGACGGGCTGGACCTGGCGTCCATCCTGGCGCCGCTGCACCACGAGCCGAGCGCGCTGGTGTCGATCGCCGAGCGCAAGGTGTCGCAGGTGTTCGGCGGCAGTTGCCAGGTGCCGCTGGCCTCGTACGCCACCATCACCGGCGACCGGATGCATTTGCGCGCCCTGGTCGCCACGCCGGACGGCAAGCGCGTGATCAGCGCCGAAGCCAGCGGCCCGGCCGCCGACCCGCTGGCGCTGGGCCAGCAGGTGGCCGAGCTGTTGCGCGCGCAGGATGCGGAAGGCATCCTGGCCGCCTGCCTGAGCGAGGCGGCCCAGGCCGACGATGACGCTCGCTCGGCGGCGCTGGCCGCAGACGCGGCATCGCCATCGGCGTCCACCGCAGCCGCCGCGCCGGCCGGTTCGGCATCGGCAGCCGCCGGCTCCGGCACCAGCTCCGGCTCGGGAAGCGGCGCCGCCGCCGGCTGCGCGCGGCCGACCAGCGATTCGCCCGCCGGCGAAGCCTGACGCCCGGATGCCCGGCGCCGTCGTCATCACCCGTCCCCGGGCGCAAGCCCAACCGCTGGCGGCCCGCGTGGAAGCGCTGGGCCGCAAGGCGGAGCTGTTGCCGCTGCTGGAGATCGCGCCCCTGCCAGACCCGGCGCCGCTGCTGGCCGCCCTGGCCCGCCTGCACCAATACGCGCTGGTGGCCTTCGTCTCGCCCAACGCCATCGATGCCGCCTTCGCCCACATCCCGCAGTGGCCGGCCGGCGTGACGCTGGCCGTGCTGGGCGAGGGCAGCCGCGCGGCGCTGGCCGCGCACGGGATCACGCCGCAGACCGTGCACATCGTCAGCCCGGCCGACGCCGCCCACAGCGACAGCGAACACTTGCTGCAAACCCTGGACCTGGCCGCACTGCGCGGCAAGCCGGTGCTCATCATCCGCGGCGAAAGCGGGCGCGAGCTGATGGCCGACGGCTTGCGCGCGGCCGGGGCGCTGGTCGACGTGGTGCCGGCCTATCGCCGCTCGGTGCCGCCGCTGACGCCGGCACTGGCGGCCACGCTGCGCCGTTTGCTGGCGCAGCAAAATGACTGGATCATCACCAGTTCGGAAGCCCTGCGTGGCCTGCACAGCCTGCTGCGCGAAATGGACTTGCGCTACCCTGACGCGACGCAGCACAATAGCGTTGTAATGATGCAACAGCAGCACCTTATTGTGCCGCATGCCCGGATTGCCGAAACGGCAAACAATTTAGGATTTTCCCAGTTGACGCTCACAGGATCAGGCGACGAACGCCTGCTGGCCGCGTTACAATCACGCCTATGAACGAATTGCCTACTTTACCTGACCCAGCCGTCTCGAACGTGCCGCCTGCCGCCGAGACCCCGCCTGCGCCGCCGCCGCCCGAACCCAGCCTGCTTGAAACCCTGCAGCAGCCGCAGATGCTCCTGGTCGGCATCGTCGTGCTGACCATCCTGCTGGCCGGCCAGACCTGGTCCGCGCATGCGCGCGTGAGCAAGCTGCGCGAGGAAATGGCGATGCGCCTGCAAAAGGGCGACGCCAGCAATGCCGACACCGCCAACCTGGTGCGCCAGGTGCAGGAAAGCACCAAGGAATTGCAGGGCAAGGTCGCTCTGCTGGAAAGCAAGCAGCAGGAAGCCCAGAGCCAGCAACTGGCGCTGGAGCAGCTATACCAGGACCTGTCCAAGAACCGCGACGAGTGGGCGCTGACCGAGATCGAGCAAGTGCTGTCGACCGCCAGCCAGCAGTTGCAACTGGCCGGCAACGTGCCGGGCGCGCTGATCGCCTTGCAGAACGCCGACCGCAGCCTGTCGCGCTCGGACAAGCCGCAATTCATCACCATCCGCCGCGCCATCGCGCGCGACACCGACAAGCTGAAAGCCCTGCCGAGCGTGGATTCGGTGGGCGTGGCGCTGCGCCTGGATAACGCCATCGCGCAGATCGACACGCTGCCGATGCTGGCCGACGAGAAACCGACCCTGCCGGCGCCGCCGGAAAAGAAAGCCAGGCCGGTCAAGCAGATCATCAAGAACGGCAAGGCCGCGCCGGCCGAGCAGACCAGCCCGTGGGTGCAGTCCGTGGAGGATGCGTGGAACGGCTGGAGCAGCGAGATGTGGACCGACGTGCGCCAGTTGATACGCGTGCGCGACGTGAACACGCCGGACGCGCTGATGCTGTCGCCGAGCCAGGCCTACTTCCTGCGCGAGAACCTCAAGCTGCGCTTGCTGAACGCGCGCATGGCGCTGTTGTCGCGTAACGAGGGCGCCTTCCGCGCCGACCTGAACGCGGCGCAGGATGCGCTGGTCAAGTATTTCGACACCCGCGCCAAGTCCACCCAGACCGTGCAGGCGTTGCTGCGCCAGGTCCAGAGCAGCAATCTCTCGATCGAGATGCCGACCCTGGCCGACAGCCTGAACGCCGTCCGCAACTACAAGGCGAAGCCCTAGCATGCGTGTATTCCTCTGGTTAGTCGCATTGATGGCCGCGGCCATCGGCATCGCCGTGACGGCGCGCTTCAATCCGGGCAACGTGGTGCTGTTCTATCCGCCGCACCGCATCGACCTGTCGCTGAATTTCTTCCTGGTGCTGGAAGTGCTGTTGTTCGCCGTGCTGTACATCCTGATCCGCGCCATTCGCGCCACGGTCAAGATGCCGGGCAAGGTGGCCGCCTACCGCCAGCAGAAGCGCGAACGCGAGGGCAACAAGGGCTTGCGCGAGGCGCTGAAGGCCTTGTTTGAAGGCCGCTTCGGCCATGCCGAGAAGGCCGCGATGCGCGCCTCGGAACTGCCGGAGAATGCCGGCGTGGCCGCGCTGATCGGCGCCCGCGCCGCGCACCGCATGCGCCAGCAGCAGCGCCGCGACAATTGGCTGAACAAGCTGGTCGGCGACAACGCGATGAAGACCGCGCGCCTGATGACCATGACCGAGTTGCTGGTCGACGATCACCAGCCGGAGCAGGCGCTGCAGGCGGTGCGCGAACTGACCGCCAGCGGCACGCGCCACATCCATGCCTTGCAGATGTCGCTGAAGGCGCAGCAGCAGGCCAAGAACTGGCCGGAAGTGCTGCGCCTGGTGCGTTCGCTGGACAAGCACCGCGCCCTGCATCCGGCGCTGTCCTCGCGCCTGCGCGAGCTGGCTTACGACGACTTGCTGTCCGACCGCAGCCACGATGCCGAATCGCTGCTGCGCGTGTGGTCCACGGTGCCGACCGCCGATCGCCTCAAGCCCTACGTGGCCTGCCGCGCGGCGGCCGCGTTGAACGCGCGCGGCCTGCATGACCAGGCGCGGGTGGTGGCGGAAGAATCGCTGGCGGCCGACTGGGACGACCGCGTGATCCGCGCCTACCGCGACGCGGCGGCGCCGGCCGGTTCAGCCGCGCTGCTGACGCAGATCGAGCATTGCGAGAACTGGGCGCACGCGCGCCCGGCCGACGCCGAGCTGGCGCTGACCCTGGGTTCGCTGTGCCTGAAGCAGAAGCTGTGGGGCAAGGCCCAGCGCTACCTGGAGCAAGCCCTGTCGGACGCCGCCGACTCGCGCATGGTGCGTGAATCCCATCTGAAGCTGGCGCAGATGCACGAAGCGCTGGGCCAGGAAGAAGAAGCCGCCAGCCATTACCGCCAGTGCGCCCTGGCCACCATCCTCTAAACCGGGCCGGCGCTAGCCGGCCTGGTCGTTTTCAGCCGGCTCTTTTTCCGTGTTCGGTGTTTTTTAATTTCGAGATAAAGCCAGATCGACGCGGCGAGGCCAGCAATTGTTGTCAGCGCGGAGACAAATAAAATAACAGCGTTCATGGTTGGCTCCGCTTTTTGAGATACAAAAATACGAGTGCGCTTGTTAGCAGGGACATTGCTGTGAACATAGCGCTCGTCCAGAGGAATAGCGACGTGTTGACCAGCCAGCCGGGCGATGATGGGGATCAGGCCGGCGAACAGGGTGTAGGCCAGCCATTTGCTCTTGGAGAAGTTCATGTGCGGCTCGCGGGGAGCGCGGACTTTTCAGTGTAGGCGGCCGGCCTGCGTGCACGTTTGAGGGCGCTCAGGTGTGCACTCGCCACTGTTGCGCTGCACAAGCGGCTTTTACTTCGCTATAATGTCGCGGTTAAACACTGCCAGCATAGACGAGGAAAAAACCCATGAGCTTGAATAAAGTCCCTTCCGGTAAGGACCTGCCGAACGATTTCAACGTGATCATCGAAATCCCGATGAACGCCGATCCGATCAAGTATGAAGTAGACAAGGATTCGGGCGCGATCTTCGTCGACCGTTTCATGGGCACCGCCATGCACTACCCATGCAACTACGGCTACGTCCCGAACACCCTGTCGCTGGATGGCGACCCGGTCGACGTGCTGGTCATCACCCCGTTCCCGCTGATCCCAGGCGTGGTGGTGCGCTGCCGTCCTATCGGCGTGCTGAAGATGACCGACGAATCCGGTGAAGACGCCAAGGTGCTGGCCGTGCCGGTCGATAAAGTGCTGTCGATCTACAGCCACTGGCAAAAGCCGGAAGACTTGAACGAACTGCGCCTGCGCCAGATCCAGCACTTCTTCGAGCACTACAAGGACCTGGAAAAAGGCAAGTGGGTCAAGATCGACGGCTGGTACGGCCCGGAAGAAGCCAAGAAGGAACTGCTGGCTGGCGTCGACAACTACAACAAGCAAGCCCAGGCCTGATCGCCACGCGACGGCTGAAGCTGAACCCGCGGCGAGCGCCAGCTCCCGCGGGTTTTTTATCGTCCAGCCGTTGCTGTGCCGATGGTGTGCTCGATGGCGGCGGCCGCGGCAGCCTCGGCCTCGCGCCGCAGGCGCGACATGTATTGCGGCGTGATGCCCAGGTAGGAGGCGACGGCGCGTTGCGAGATGCGCTCTTCCAGTCCCGGATACTCTTCGCGGAAAGCCGCCAGGCGCTCATGCGCCGAGGTCTCGCCGTTGGTGTAGGCGCGCTGGGCCAGCGTCTGCAGGCCGTGCAGGGTGAAGCTCTGGTGATAGCGCCGCAGTTCCTCGTGCTGCATGCGCAGCTCGCAGCAGCGCTTCCAGTCCAGCGTGAAGCCGTGGATCGGCGTCTCGGCGACCAGGAACTGCACCGCCGGCTGGCCGCTTTCACCGTTCATCACGTCGGTCAGCGTGGTGGCCGACTCGCCTTCGCGGTAAAAGCGCAGGGTCATTTCCTCGCCGTCGCGGTTGAAGAAGCCGCTGCGCGCCACGCCGCTGGCCAGCCAGTGCACCTGGGTGGCCGGCACGCCGGCGCGCTGCAGGTATTCGCCTTTGCGCGCGTGGAAAGGCCGCGCCACTTCGGCCAGCAAGTTGGTCACGTTGTTATACGTTTCTTCGGTCACGTTGAGCCGCTTCATCGTGGCGGATTTGAAGCGGTTGCGTTGTCTTATGAAATCTGCATTCATGCTGTTATTGCCACATTTCTCAGAAAACCCTCAGGGCAGAACCACTATTGTAACCTCGTACGAGTTTCCCTGATGAATCGCGATCAGGTTTTGAAAGGGACGTGTTCCGACAATTCGTCGATGTAGTCGTTCATGGCCGCCGTTTCCTGCGCCAGGAAGTCGGCAATGGCGTCGGCGAAGCGCTCGTCCGCGACCCAGTGGGCGGACCAGGTCGGCGTCGGCACCAGGCCGCGCGACATCTTGTGCACGCCCTGCGCCCCGCCTTCGAAGCGGGCGATGCGGTGGCGGATGCAGTATTCGATCGACTGCACGTAGCAGGTCTCGAAATGCAAGCCGGAGACGAATTCCTGCGTGCCCCAGTAGCGGCCGTACATCACATTGCCACCGACCAGGTTGAGCGCCGCCGCCACCGGCGTGTCGCCGCGCCGGGCCAGCACGATCATCAGGCTGGCCGGCGCATCGGCCAGCAGGCGCTGGAAGAAGGCCAGCGACAGGTAGGGCTGGGAGTAGTGCGCCTGGTAGGTCGAGACATAGCAGCGGTAAAAGAAGCGCAGCACCTCGTCGCTGATGGCGCGGCCGGCCAGGTGGGCGAAGGTGATGCCGGCGTCCAGCACGCGGCGGCGGTCCTGGCGCAGCTTCTTGCGCTTCTCCATCTTCATGCTGGCCAGGAAGGCGTCGAAGTCGGCGTAGTCCGCGTTCTCCCAGTGGAATTGCACGCCTTCGCGCAGCATGTAGCCGGCCTCGGCCAGCACCTGGCGGTCGCCGTCGTCGGGGAACAGGATGTGCAGCGACGAACTGCCCATCTGCCGCGCCACCTGCAGCGCCGCCCGTGCCAGCAGCAGCCGGTCTTGCGCCGTGCGCGCCAGCAGGCGGTTGCCGGTCACCGGCGTGAACGGCACTGCCGACAGCAGCTTGGGATAATAGGGCAGGCCATGGCGGTGGAAGGCGTCGGCCCAGGCATGGTCAAACACATATTCGCCGCGGCTGTGGTCTTTCAGGTAGAGCGGCAGGGCGCCTTGCAACTGGCCGCCGCGGTGCAGGACCAGGTAGCGCGGCGTCCAGCCGGTGCGGGGCGCCGCGCATTCGGTGGCGTGCAGGGCGTGCAGGAAGGCGTAGCTCAGCGTCGGATTGTCGCCGGCCAGCGCCTGCCACTGCGCCGGGTCGATGTCGTCCAGCGACTCGATGACTGCCAACTCTGCTTCTGCCACACTGCCTCCACGCGATCGATGTGGCGCCAGTCTAGCGCATCTCGCGCTTTCCCACAGGCTGCGGCTGCGCGTTGCCCGTGCGATAATTTAATTTTGCGCTTAGCGGAAGACCTAGCAATGGCCTCGAACTTCTTCAATCTGTACACCCATGATTTCGCCCGCGTGGCCATCGCCGCGCCGGTGTGCCGCATTGCCGATCCGGCCTACAACGCCGAACAGACCATCCGTCTGGCCGAGCAGGCCGCCGAGCAGGGCGCGGCGCTGGTGGCGTTTCCCGAGCTGGGCCTGGCCGCCTACACCTGCGACGACCTGTTCCACCAGCGCGCCTTGCTGGACGGCGTGCTGGATGGCCTGGCCGCCATCCTCGATGCCTCGACCGAGTGGAAGATGGCGCTGGTGGTGGGCGCGCCGCTGCGCGTGGAGCACCAGTTGTACAACTGCGCGGTGGTGATCGCCAATGGCCAGATCCAGGGCGTGGTGCCCAAGAGTTATCTGCCCAATTACGGCGAGTTCTATGACGTGCGCCAGTTCCGCAGCGGCGATTACGCGGCGGCCACCGAGATCGACCTGCTGGGCGAGCGCGTGCAGTTCGGCTCCGGCCTGCTGTTTGAAATCGCCGACATGCCGCTGTTTAAATTTCACGTCGAGATCTGCGAAGACGTGTGGGTGCCGATTCCGCCATCCTCGTTTGCCGCGCTGGCCGGGGCCACCGTGCTGGTCAACCTGTCGGCCTCGAACGCGCTGGTGGGCAAGTCCGGCTACCGCAACCAGTTGGTGGCGCAGCAGTCGGCGCGCTGCATCGCGGCCTACCTGTACACCTCGGCCGGCGGCGGCGAATCCAGCACCGACCTGGCCTGGGACGGGCAGGGCGTGATCTGCGAAAACGGCGAACTGCTGGCCGAGCCCAGGCGCTTCATCGACGAGCCCACGCTGACCTTTGCCGACATCGACCTGGAGCGGTTGTCGCGCGAGCGCATGCGCATGAACACCTATGCGCAATCGGTGCAGCGCCACGCGGCCGAGGTCAGCAAGTTCCGCACCGTGTTCTTCGAGCTGGACATCCAGCGCTACGAACCGCTGGCGCTGAAGCGCTGCGTCGAACGCTATCCCTACGTGCCGGCCGACGCGCGCCGCCGCGACGAGCGCTGCAACGAGGTCTATAACATCCAGGTGCAGGCGCTGGCGCAGCGCCTGACCACCAGCGGCCTGAAGAAAGTCGTGATCGGCATTTCGGGCGGCCTCGATTCCACCCACGCGCTGCTGGTGTGCGCACGCGTGATGGACAAGCTCAAGCTCCCGCGCACCAACATCCTGGCCTACACCATGCCCGGCTTCGCCACCAGCGAGCGCACCCTGAAGCAGGCGCACGCGCTGATGAAGCTGGTCGGCTGCTCGGCGCAGGAAATCGATATCCGCCCGAGCTGCATCCAGATGCTGAAAGACCTCGGCCATCCCTACTCGGAAGGCAAGGCGCAGTACGACATCACGTTCGAGAACGTGCAGGCGGGCGAGCGCACCAACCATTTGTTCCGCCTGGCGAACCACAACGCCGCGCTGGTGATCGGCACCGGCGACCTGAGCGAACTGGCGCTGGGCTGGTGCACCTACGGCGTGGGCGATCACATGTCGCACTACAACGTCAACGCCAGCGTGCCGAAGACGCTGATCTCGCACCTGGTGCGCTGGGTCGCGGAGTCCGGCGTCATCGGCCGCAACGATGCGCAGGTGCTGCTGGATATCCTGGCCACCGAGATCAGTCCCGAGCTGGTGCCCGGCACCGCCGGCGGCCAGCCGGAGCAGCGCACCGAAAGCACCATCGGCCCGTACGAACTGCAGGACTTCAATCTCTACTACACGCTGCGCTTTGGCTTCAATCCGTCCAAGGTGGCCTTCCTCGCGCACACGGCCTGGAAGGACAAGGCGCAGGGCCGCTGGCCGGAAGGCGACCACGTCGCGCGCAACCAGTACGACCTGGCGGCGATCAAGAAGAACCTGGGCATCTTCCTGGACCGCTTCTTCCGCACCAGCCAGTTCAAGCGGAGCTGCGTGCCGAATGCACCGAAGGTGGGCAGCGGCGGTTCGCTGTCGCCGCGCGGCGACTGGCGCGCACCAAGCGATGCGCAAAGCGTTGTATGGATGGAGGAATTGCGCTCCATTCCGGTGCAAGAGTAAATGATTTAGCCCGAATTCATCGACACGCATGGACAGTCCGTGCGTGTCGATTACAATAGACCTGAAGCTTGCAGTCTGCTGCGCCCGAATTTTCGATTTAGATATAAGGAGAAGTCATGAAACAGATTACCGCTGTGATCAAGCCGTTCAAGCTGGACGAAGTGCGCGAAGCGCTGGCCGAAGTCAACGTCACCGGCCTGACCGTCACCGAAGTGAAAGGCTTCGGCCGCCAGAAGGGCCACACCGAGCTGTATCGTGGCGCGGAATACGTGGTCGACTTCCTGCCGAAAGTGAAAGTGGAAGTGGTGGTGGACGACGGCGTGGCCGAGCAGGTGGTCGACGCCATCATCAAGGCCGCCCGCACCGGCAAGATCGGCGACGGCAAGATCTTCGTGCAGAACGTGGAGCAGGTGATCCGTATCCGTACCGGCGAAACCGGCGCAGACGCGGTCTGACCTCCACCGGGAACGAGAAAATGCCGGCGCTACAGCCGGCATTTTTTTTAAGGCTAATTTGGTATATCGTTGCTTGGTTATATTAGTTCGGGTTTTTCAAGGCGATCAGTAATATGGACACACTGATCACATCACCGAGAGCCCGCGTCATGAGCAAACATACCTATAAAATCGCTGCACTGTCCCTGCTGTCCATCTTCTCCAACCTGCATGCCGCGCCCAGCGTTTATCCGACCGGCGTGACCCGCTACGATCCCGCCATCGCGTACAACAGCTACGTCCTGTTCAGCGGCCAGGACAAGAAAACCCACCTCATTGACATGAACGGCAACGAGGTGCACCGCTGGGATGGGGAAGGCTTCCCGCCGGTGCTGCTCGATCCGGCGCTGGCCGGCGGCAAGCGCGGCAACGTGTTGCTGCAACTGGCCAGCGTGGCTGGCACGTCCAACGAAGGCAACGGCCTGCGCAACCAGGCCATCGGCGAACTGGATTGGGACAGCAAGGTGGTGTGGCAGTGGGGCGCGGCCGGCGCCGCGCAGGATGTGTATGCGGCGCCGGTGGAAGGCAAGGCCTCGCCGCAAGTGCCCGGCGGCAGCGCCAAGCAGCACCACGACTGGCGCCGCCTCCCCAGCGGCAATACGCTGGTGCTGGCCAACCTGGTGCATCCTGTGAAAGGCTTCGCCGCGCCGCAGGTGCTGGACGATGTGATCTACGAGGTCAACCAGGCCGGCGATATCGTGTGGAAGTGGGTGGCGTCCGAGCACCTGAACGAATTCGGCTTTTCGGCGGCGTCGCTGAAACTGGTGAAGGAGGGCGCATCGCCGCGCGGCAGGAATGCGCCGTTCGACTACCTGCACGTCAATAACATGTCGGTGCTGGGGCCGAACAAATGGTTCGATGCCGGCGACCAGCGCTTCAATCCCGACAATATCCTGATCGATTCGCGCGAGGCCAACTTCATCATCATCATCGACAAGCGGACCGGCAAGGTGGTGTGGAGCCTGGGGCCGGACTATCCGGCGCAAGTGCGCGGCCAGCGCGTGCTGCCGCGCGCGGTGGACCAGATCACCGGCCCGCACGATGTGCACCTGATCGAGCCTGGCCTGCCGGGCGCGGGCAATCTGCTGGTGTTCGACAACCAGGGCGAGGCCGGCTATCCGCGCGTCAGCGTCGGCGTGCAGCCGCGCTCGCGCGTGCTGGAGATCGATCCGCTCAAGAAGCAGATCGTGTGGGAATACACGGGCGGCGATTCCAATGCGCCCGACTGGGCCTTCTACAGTTCCTTCATCAGCAGCGCGCGCCGCCTCCCGAACGGCAACACGCTGATCGACGAAGGCATGAACGGCCGCATTTTCCAGATCACGCCCAAGGGCGACATCGCCTGGGAATACGTCAGCCCGTACTTCGCGCCGACGCCGGTGGCCGGCGCGGGCAAGGCGGTGCTGAGCAACTGGCTGTACCGCGCCCAACCGGTGCCGTACAACTGGGTGCCTGAAGGTACGCCCCGCTCCGAGCACGCGGTGATCCCGCCGGAGCTGGGCAAGTTCCGCGTCGCCACCAACTAAACATCCCTCCCTATAACGACAACGCGCCGGCCTGGATGCCGGCGTGCGGGAGCGCTCGCGCCCGTTTTTCAGAATGAAAGCCTGAACATGCAACAGAAAAAACTCGCCGTCGCCATCGCCGCGGCTTATGGAATCGCCTTTGCCCACGCGCCGCAGGCGCAGGCCCAGAACGCCGCCGCGCTGGCCGTGGCCGCCATCTCGGACACCACGGCGGAAGCGGGCGCCGCGCCGGACAGCGCCGCCAATGTCGCCGCCGCGGATGCCTCGACCGAAGTGATCGCCCGCGTCACGGTGGCCACCCGCCGCCGCAACGAGACTTCGCAAAGCGTGCCCACCACCATGAGCGTGCTGGATGATAAAACGCTGGACAACAACCGCATCTACCGCGTGCAGGACTTGCAGCAACTGCTGCCCAGCACCACCGTCAACTTCGTGCACGCCCGCCAACTGAGCTTTGCGGTGCGCGGCCTGGGCAACAACACCGCCAGCGACGGCCTGGAAGGCAGCGTCGGCCTCTATCTCGACAACGTCTACCTGGCGCGGCCCGGCATGGCGGCCTTCGATGCGCTCGACGTGCAGCAACTCGAACTGCTGCGCGGCCCGCAGGGCACGCTGTTCGGCAAGAACACCACGGCCGGTGTGCTGAACATCACCACCAAGCAGCCGACCTTCCGCAGCGAGAACAGCGCTTCGCTGTCGGTCGGCGAGGACAAGTACGCGCAGGGCAAGGCCAGCATTTCCGGTGCCTTCACGGACACGCTGGCGGGCCGGCTGTCGGTCTACAAGACGCATGAAGGCGGCTACATCACCAACCTCTACAACGACAAGAAAGTGCAGGGCGGCGACCGCGAAGGCGTGCGCGCGCAACTGCTGTTCGAGCCGGACAACCAGTTCAGCGCGCGCGTGATCGCCGACTACAACAGCGAAGACTCCAACAACGGCACCATGGTGTTCTACAGCGCCGGCCCGAGCGGCAAGTGGCTGGCCCAGGCCGCGGCTGTGGGCGGCCATCCGGTCACCGATCCGAGCCGCTATGAAGTCAACCTGGACGCCGGATCGCACGTCAGCGTGCACCAGGGCGGCTTGTCGGCGGAGGCCAACTGGAAGCTGGACAACGACTACAAGTTCACCGCCATCAGCGCGTTCCGCTTCTGGAACTTCACGCCGCGCAATGACGACGGCCTCGACGTGCCGGTGGTGCTGAACGTGGGCGCGCTCACGCGCCACCGCCAGTTCACGCAGGAGCTGCGCCTGGCCACGCCGCAGGGCAGGGAAGTGGAATCGGTGGTGGGCGCGTATTACTACTACCAGAACCTCGACAACACCAATTTCACCTATAACGGCCCGCTGGCCGACAAGTTCAACGGCACGCCGGCCGGCGCCTGGTCCAACCTCACCAGCCTGGCGGACGGCCACCTGCGCGTCAACAGCTACGCCTTGTTCGGCCAGTCGATCTGGCACATCGATCCGCGGTGGGACCTGACCGGCGGCCTGCGCGCCACCTATGAAGACAAGCGCGCCTACGAGATCCGCTATGCGCCGGCCGGCGGCGCGGCAGTCACCGGCGCGGCGGCCGCTGCGCGCAATGCCCGCTACGGCGCCTTCGATTCGGGCGATGTCCGCCTCAGCAACCTGAGTCCATCGGGCTTGCTGACCCTGGCCTACAAGATCGACACCGATGTGCTGGGCTTCGCCAGCCTGTCGCACGGCGAGAAATCCGGCGGCATCAACCTGACGGTGCCCGGCGCGGCCGGCGTGTCGTCGCTGAAGGTGGGGAACGAGAAGGACAACAACATCGAGCTGGGCATCAAGAGCAATCTGTGGGAGCGCCGCGCGCAGATCAACGCCAGCGTGTTCGCCAACATCGTGCGCGGCTACCAGAACAATGCCTACGATCCGGTCAGCGCGACTTCCTACCTGACCAATGCGGGCGATGTGCGCAGCCGCGGCGTGGAAGTGGAGAGTTCCTTCCTGGTGGTGCGCGGCTTCACCCTGGGCGTGAATGGTTCCTTCAACGACGTCAAATACCTCAAGTACACCAACGCCCCGTGCCCGCCGGAGATCAACGCCGCATCGTGCAACCTGTCGGGCCGTGCCGCGCTGGTCAACGCGCCGCGCTGGACCGGCAGCCTGAACGCGCAATACGCGCACGCCATCAGCGACGGGGTGGAAGGCTATGCCAACGCCAACTATTCCTATCGCAGCGAAACCTACGGCACGCTGGACGCTTCGCAGTATTCGAAGATCCCGTCGTACAGCCTGACTAACCTGTCGGCAGGGACGCGCTTCAAGGCCGGCGGCGCCAAGTGGGATGTGTCCTTGTGGGCCAAGAACGCCTTCGACAAGCTGTACTACACCAGCATGTGGAACAGCAGCTTTGGCGCCTACAACGCCGTGATCGGCACGCCGCGCACCGTGGGCCTGACCGCCCGCGCAGACTTCTGATACGGAGAACGACATGACCAGCCATACCCGCCGCCGCGTCCTCAAATCCCTGCCAGCGCTGGCGCTGGCGAACTACCTGCCGTCCGCGCTGGCGGCCGCCAGCGCGCCGCCCAACATCGTCTTTATTTTGGCCGACGACATGGGCCACGCCGATCTCGGCGTCTACGGCCAGACCGATTACAAGACGCCCAACCTGGACCGCCTGGCCAGCCAGGGCCTGCGCTTCACCCAGGCCTACGCCAACTCGGCGGTGTGCTCGGCCACGCGCTTCGCCCTGATCACGGGGCGCTACCAGTACCGCTTGCGCGGCGGCCTGGAAGAGCCGATCGCCGGCGCCTCCGACACCATCGGCCTGCCGCCGTCGCACCCGACCCTGCCGTCGCTGCTGAAGAAGCGGGGCTATGCGACTGCGCTGATCGGCAAGTGGCACCTCGGTTACCTGCCGAGCTTCGGCCCGCTGAAGAGCGGTTACGACAGCTTCTTCGGCAACTACGGCGGCGCCATCGACTACTTCACGCACAAGCCGGGCGTGGGGCCGCTGGTCAAGGAAGACCTGTACGAGGGCGAAGTGCCGGTGCACCAGATCGGCTACTACACCGACCTGCTGGGCGCGCGCGCGATCGATTTCGTGCGCAAGCAACAGGCCGGCAAGCCTTTCCTGCTGTCGCTGCATTACACCGCGCCGCACTGGCCGTGGGAAGGACCGGGCGACGAGGCGGTGTCGCGCGACATCGACAACATCTTCCATTACGACGGCGGCGACCTGGCGACCTACGGCCGCATGGTCGAGGCGCTGGATGCGTCGATAGGCCGGGTGCTGAAGGCGCTGGAGGAGCAGGGCCTGGCGGACAACACCATCGTCATCTTCACCAGCGATAACGGCGGCGAGCGCTTTTCCAAGACCTGGCCGCTGACCGGACAGAAGACCGAACTGCTGGAAGGCGGCATCCGCGTGCCGGCCATCGTCCGCTGGCCGGGCCGGATCGCGGCGGGGCAGGTGAGCGAGCAGGTGGCGATCAGCATGGACTGGCTGCCGACCCTGCTGGCGGCCGCCGGCGGCGCGCCGGACCCCGCCTACCCGACCGACGGCCAGAACCTGCTGCCCATCCTGCTGGGCCAGGCCGCCAACAACGAGCGTACGCTGCTGTGGCGCTACAAGGCCAATGCGCAGCGCGCCATCCGCGCGGGCAACTGGAAGTATCTGAAGATCGGCAAGAACGAATTCCTGTTCGATGTGGTCAAGGACCAGCGCGAGCGTGCCAACTTGGCCAAACGCCACCCCGCGGTGTTCGCCCGCCTGAAGGCGCAGTGGGAAGCCTGGAACATAGAAATGTTGCCAATTACAGCCGATGTAAGGACGCACGGCGTTAGTGGTAATGTGCAAGCGGATCGATATGGCGTTCCGCCTCCGGGTGAAACTACCGATTAAAATTTAAAAAGCCGCCCATTAGCGCGGCTTTTTATTTTGTCGATACCATTTTGGTTATCGCGGTTAAACTACAACATTTCGTCAACCATATTTGTTCGCTGGTCGAATTAATGATAGCGTTCTGATACCGGTACCTAGTTACTGGAATTATAAAAAACGGAGACATACAATGAGCACGCCACAGACATCGGCCATCCCCTTGGCCGAGTATCACTCGTCCCTCGCCTTTCGTTCGGATAAACGTGAAAACGTTGTCATGACCAGCTAATCCGCGCGTACGGGAGGCACAATGAGCAGCAATAACATGCATGGCGATGCGATCCGCAGGGTCGTCATCGTGGGGGGCGGTACGGCCGGCTGGATGACGGCGGCGCCACTGGCCCAGCGCCTGGCGCGCCATCCTACCCATCCCTGCGAAGTGATCCTGGTGGAATCGCCCGAGATCGGCACCATCGGCGTCGGCGAGGCGACCCTGCCCACGATCCGGATGTACAACAAGGCCCTGGGCCTGGACGGCGCCGATTTTGTCAGCAAGACCAAGGCCAGCTTCAAGCTGGGGATCGAATTCAAGGACTGGGGCCACGTCGGCAACCGCTTCTTCCATGCCTTCGGCGATTTCGGCCCGCCGCTGGCCGGCGTCGGCGCGCACCAGCACTGGCTGCGCCTGGCGCAAGCCTTCAACAACATGCCGGACATCGAGAACTGGTCGATGGCCTCGGTCATGGCGCGCCACAACAAGTTCGTGCCGCCGAACGAGGAAACGCCCGGCATGACCGATGCCTATTCCTACGGCTTCCACTTTGATGCCGGCCTGTACGCCAACTATCTGCGCGACTACGCGGTGGCGCGCGGCGCCCAGCGCATCGAAGGCATGATCGTCGCGGTCGAGCAGCACCCGGAGAGCGGCTTCGTCACCGCCGTGAGGCTGCGCGACGGCCGCCGCGTCGAAGGCGACCTGTTCGTCGATTGCTCGGGCTTCCGCGGCCTGCTGATCGAGGGGGCGCTGCAGGCGGGCTACGAGGACTGGAGCAACTACCTGCCGTGCAACAGCGCGCAAGCCGTGCCCTGCGCCTCGGCCCCGCAGTTGACGCCGTACACCCGCTCCACCGCCAAGGAGGCCGGCTGGCTGTGGCGCATCCCGCTGCAGCATCGCACCGGCAACGGCCATGTGTACAGCAACGGCTTCACCAGCGACGAGCTGGCGCGCCGCGTGCTGCTCGACGGCCTTGACGGCGCCGCGCTGGACGAGCCGCGCCAGCTCCGTTTCGTGACCGGCCGGCGGCGCAAGTCCTGGGTCAAGAACGTGGTGGCGGTCGGCCTGTCGGCCGGCTTCGTCGAGCCGCTGGAATCGACCAGCATCAACCTGATCGAAACGGCGGTGGGCAAGCTGGTGGAACTGTTCCCGGACCGCGATTGCAGCCCGGCCCTGGCCGACGAATTCAACCGCTTCATGGGCATCCGCTACGAATCGGTGCGCGACTTCATCGTCCTGCACTACAAGCTGACCACGCGCGACGATTCGGAATTCTGGCGCTACTGCGCCAACATGGCGATTCCCGATTCGCTGCGCCACCAGATCGAACTGTTCCGCGAGACCGGGCGCGTGGCCATCGTCGATCGCGGCGGCTTCGCCGAGCCCTCGTTCGTGGCGATGATGATGGGCCTGGGCGTGACGCCCAAGCGCCACGACCCGATGGCCGACCGCATCGACCTGCGCGTGGTGCATGGCCACTTTGCCGAACTGCGCGACCTGATCGCCAAGGCCGTCGCGCGCATGCCGGATCACGGCGCCTTCGTCGCCAAGCAGGCGGCGGGCGTGCCGGCCAGGGCGGCCGCCTGACCTGAACTATCCAACCACCAAACTCACACTTATGGAGGCGCGCACTTCTGACCAGCACTTATAACAAGACCAACAGGACTTTTAGACCATAAAAACCACCGATACGGGGGGAGATAAATTGATTAAGCTGCAAAAAACTGCGATCGCAGCCGCGGTCGCCCAGGTTGTCGTACTGCACGCCAGCCCGGCATGGGCACAGACAGAAAACACCACCACCACCGCGCCAGTCGTGGTCGTGAGCGGCCAGCGCGCCGCGCTGCAATCGGCGCAAAAACTCAAACAGGATTCGGACGAAGTGGTCGATTCGATCGTTGCCGAAGACATCGGCAAGCTGCCCGACCGTTCGGTCACCGAGGTGCTGCAGCGTATCGCCGGCGTCACCATCGACCGCAACATGGCCGGCGACCCGAACCGCCAGTCGGTCGAAGGTTCCGGCGTGTCGGTGCGCGGCCTGACCTACGTGCGTTCCGAAATCAACGGCCGCGACGCCTTCTCGGCCGGCGGCGGCCGCTCGCTCGGTTTCTCCGACGTGTCGCCGGAGCTGATGGCAGGCGTCGACGTGTACAAGAATCCATCCGCGGAACAGATCGAAGGCGCCGTCGCCGGCCTGGTCAATCTGCGCACCGCCATGCCGTTCGACTTCAAGGGCTTCAAGGGCAACCTGGGCGTGTCGGAATCGTATTCCACCCTGCGCAAGGGCAAGCCTTCGCCGACCGGCACCATCCTGCTGTCGGACCGCTGGAACACCGGGCTCGGCGAGTTCGGCGCCCTGGTCGACTTCGCCCATGCCAAGAGCCCGAGCCGTTCGGACGGCGTGGGTGTCGATCCCTACTTCCCGCATGTGAACTCCACCGACCCGGCCCTGTACGATCGCTCCAAGACCCAATGGATCCCGCTGGGCGTCGGTTATCGCTCGCAAGACTTCGACCGTACCCGCCGCGGCGATTACGGCGCCCTGCAGTGGCGCCCGAACCGCGACCTGACGGCCGCGCTGACCTACTTCAAGACCCGCTACAAGGAAGACCTGGATGAGCACGTGGTCGCCTCGTCCGAAGACAAGTGGTATCAGCAGGTGGCCAGCGCCGACTCGGTGTTCGATAAAAATGGCGCGCTCCAGCGCGGCACCATCTCGAACCCGACCTATGGCGGCTCGCCGTTCAACAGCTCGCAGCGTATCAACACCCGCGAGTCCGGCACCCGCGACATCTCGCTGAATCTGCAATGGCGCGTTTCGCCGTCCACCACCTGGACCAACGACTTCCAGCATGTGCGTTCGACCACCGAAGGCTTCGACGCCGACGTTTCGACCGGCTTCATCCTGCCGAACCAGACCATGGACCTGACGGGCAAGGTGCCGCAGATCAGCCTGGGTTCGGCCGCCTACATGGCCGATCCGAAAAACTACTATTGGGCTTATACCCAGGAAGCGCTGGACCACGCCCAGGCCACCCAGAAAGCGTGGAAGTCGGACCTCAAGTATTCGTTCGACGATCCGGTGCTGCGCGACATCCGCTTCGGCGTGCGCCTGGCGGACCGCGAAGGCGTCAACAACAAGGCCCAGCCGTTCTACAACTGGCAGGCGATTACCTTCCCGTGGATGGAAGGCTGGCAGATCCCGCACGTGGCCCGCCTGAACGACCCGCGCTTCGCCGGCGGCGCATCGCTGCAAACCATCGACAATTTCTTCGGCGGTAAATACAACCTGCCGCCGATGCTGTTCGCCGACGCGGCCACCGTGCGCGGCTTCCCGGATCAATGGAGCAAGATCCACGCTTACCACGACGTCTTGTGCCAGGAGCAGGCTGCGGCACAGGGCTGGGGTACTTGCGACACGTGGAAGGCGGCGTCCTTCGATAGCCCGGCCGCCACCAACACGCAGCACGAGCGCACCCATGCCGCCTATGCCCAGTTGCGCTTTGGCTGGGATGACCTCAAGTATCCGGTCGACGGCAATGTCGGCCTGCGCTACGTGAGGACGAATGGCTCCGGCAGCGGCTACGTCGCGTTCACGCCGCCGTCCACCCCGACCATCCCGGACGGCGCCAACGTGACCGGCCAGGACAAGCTGATCAACATCGCCGGGTTCGCGCAAGCGCAGTCGTACAGCAATGCCTACAACAACTGGCTGCCCAGCCTGAACCTGCGCCTGAAGGCCAACGAGCAACTGCAGTTCCGCCTGGCGGTGGCCAGGTCGATGGCGCGTCCGGACTTCAACCAGTTGCAAGTCCAGACCACGCTGAGCGCCCAGCACCTGCAGACGGTGACCAAGGATGCCGCCGGCAACACCACCAGCGTGCAGTTCAACGGCACCAGCCTGACCGGCACCAGCGACGGCAACCCGATGCTGAAGCCGACCACCTCCACCAACGTCGACCTGACCGCGGAATGGTACTTCGCCAAGGCCGGCTCGCTGACCTTCTCGGCCTTCAACAAGGACCTCAACGACATCATCGTCACCAAGAACTACGGCTACACGGCGAAGGATGTCAATGGCAATCCGCAGACTTTCGTGGTGACCGGCCCGGTCAACGGCGCCAAGGGCTATGCCCGCGGCTTCGAGATCGCGCACCAGCAGTACTACGACTTCGTCCCGGACTGGCTGCGCGGCATCGGCACCCAGGCGAGCTGGACCTATGTGGACAGCCAGCGCACCCTGAAAGATCCGGTGTTCGAAGCCTGGTGCTCGGGTAACGACGCCTCGTCCAACTTCAACCTGAGCCTCAATGGTTGCGATACGGATGCGCGCGCGTTTGGCAAGACCCCGTTGCAGGGCCTGTCGCGCCACACCATCAACCTGGCGCTGATGTACGAGCAGCATGGCCTGTCGCTGCGCCTGGCCTACAACTGGCGCTCGCGCTACCTGCTGGGCGTGAACCAGTGGGGCAGCCGCGGCAATAACGGCTTGAACACCAATCCGGATTCCGGCGCCGGCCGTTACCTGATCCCGACCACCAACAACGATCAGGCATTCGGCCTGCCGCTGTACCAGGCAGCCTATGGCCAGTTGGACGGATCGGTCTTCTATGACTTCACGGACAAGTTCCGTGTGGGCCTGGAAGGCACCAACCTGACCAACTCGTACACGCGACAGATCATGGAGCAGCACGCGGGCAACTTCACCCGTCAAGTCTTCATGAGCGGTCCGCGCTACACGCTGTTGGCGCAGTACTCGTTCTGATGTAGTTTAATGGTGGCCTCGGAGGTGCAGTTCGAACTTCCAGGTCACCAGCCGTGTGATGGTGATGAAAGCGGCGCTGGCCCACAGCGCGATATCGTCGGAGACGTCGGTGTACTGCAGGCCGATGTAGAGCCAGGCGCCGAAGAAGGCGCAGATCGCATAGGGCTTACCGTCGCGGAATACCATCGGCACTTCATTGCACACGATGTCGCGCAGCACGCCGCCAAAGATGCCGGTGATGACACCCATCAGGGAGGCGATAAACACCGGCATGTGCGCCGTCTGCGCCTGCGCCACGCCGGCCACGGCAAACAGGCCCAGGCCGATGGCGTCGGCCACCACGATCACGCGCTCGGAGATGATCTGGCGTATGGTGCGCAGCAGCGGCGAGGCCACCAGGGCCAGCACGAAGATCAGGATGGCATAACCCTGATGTTCGACCCAGAACAGCGGCCGTTTATCCAGCAGGATGTCACGCAGCGTGCCGCCGCCAAACGCGGCGATGAAGGCCACCGTGAACACGCCCACGATATCCATCTTCTTGCGCCGCGCTTCCACAAAGCCCGATAGCGCGCCGACCAGTATCGCCACCACTTCGATGACGGCAATCAGGGAAACGTGCGGAACCGGGATGTGCTTCATGTAGGCGGACGGGCGAAGTTGCGATCCGCGTAGGTTAACATGACTTGCTGGTCTGGGCCAGCGGGCGGGGTCAGTAGCGGGAGGGTTGCAGGGCCGCGCGCAGCAGCACGATCAGCGCGCCTTCGCCGCCCTCGTGGTTGCGGGCCTGGCAGAAGGCCACCACGCCTTTTTGCACCAGCCAGCTATGCACCATGGATTTCAGCACCGGCTCCTGGCCGCGCGAGCCGAAGCCGCGGCCGTGGATCACGCACACGCAGCGGTGGTTGCGCTGCTGGGCGCGGGTGAGGAAGGTGCCCAGCGCCTCGCGCGCCTGGTCGCGGTTCATGCCGTGCAGGTCCAGCTCATCCTGGATGGGCCAGTGGCCCTTGCGCATTTTCTTCATCACGTCCGGGCCGACGCCGGGCGCCGTATAGTTCAGCGCCGGGTCGTCTTCCAGGTAGTGATCGACTTCGAACAGGTCGGACAGCGATTCCCGCAGCACCAAAGCGTCGTCCTCAGCCTGCGTCAGCTTGCGCGCCGGCGCCTTGGTCGGGGCAACCGACTTGGGCACGGTCGGCGGCACATAGCGGTCCGAGGCCGGCAGGCGCTGTACGCCGCCCAGCGAAGACTGGAACAGGTTGGCTTCCACCGCCGCCTTCTTTTCCTGTTGGGCGCGCTCCGCCTCTTCGACGGCGCGCGCCTGCGCCTGGTCCTTGAGCTGCTTGCCCAGGGATTTCAGATCGGCGAAGTCCTTCAATGCCACCGTCTTACTCCTGCGCTTCCAGGTAGCGCTGGGCATCCAGCGCGGCCATGCAGCCGGTGCCGGCGCTGGTGATGGCCTGGCGGTAGATATGGTCCTGCACGTCGCCGGCGGCGAACACGCCCGGCACGCTGGTCGCGGTGGCCATGCCCTCGGTGCCGGTGCGGGTCTTGATGTAACCGTTGTGCATGTCGAGCTGGCCTTCGAAGATGCCGGTGTTGGGCTTGTGGCCGATGGCGATGAACAGGCCGTGCACGGCCACGTCGGTGATCGCGCCCGATTCGGTCGACTGGATCTTCACGCCGGTGACGCCGCCGTCGTCGCCCACCACTTCGTGCAGGGTGTGGTTGTACTTGATCTCGATCTTGCCTTCGGCGACCTTGGCGTTCAGGCGGTCGATCAGGATGGCTTCGGCGCGGAACTTGTCGCGGCGGTGGATCAGGGTGACCTTGGTGGCGATGTTGGACAGGTACAGCGCCTCCTCGACGGCGGTATTGCCGCCGCCGACCACGGCCACCTGCTGGCCGCGGTAGAAGAAGCCGTCGCAGGTGGCGCAGGCCGACACGCCCTTGCCCATGAAGGCCTGTTCCGACGGCAGGCCCAGGTACTGCGCCGACGCGCCGGTGGCGATGATCAGGGTGTCGCAGGTGTATTCGTGGCTGTCGCCGATCAGGCGGATCGGCTTTTCCTGCAGCTTCACGGTGTGGATATGGTCAAACACGATGTCGGTGTTGAAGCGTTCCGCGTGCTGCAGGAAGCGCTGCATCAGGTCCGGGCCCTGCACGCCCATCGGGTCGGCCGGCCAGTTTTCCACGTCGGTGGTGGTCATCAACTGGCCACCCTGTTCGACGCCGGTGACCAGCATTGGCTTCAGGTTGGCGCGGGCCGCATAGATGGCGGCGCTGTAACCGGCAGGACCGGAGCCAAGGATCAGAACGCGAGCGTGTTTAGGAGTGGTCATGAAGGGCTTCTTAAATATGTTGGATTAATCCGAATTTGGGGCCATTTGCGTTGACGGCAAGGGCGGCAGAGGCCTGACGCTATTGCAATCACGCAAGCAATACAAGATTATAGTGCAAGCAGCGTATCAGCATGAATCGTGGGGCCGGTTGTTGCCCTTATGCCTTAGAATACCGCTAAAGGAATATTTCCTGACCGCCAACATTGCAACACCTTAATACCTATGAGCAGTAAAAAAGTTCAGGAACGCACGCCGAAAGCCGCCGCACCTTCCTCCGGCTACACCCGCACTCCCGTCGAGCGCCAGCCCCTGCCGAACCGGCTGGTGCGGCTGCTGTCGGAAGCGCGCTGGCTGGCGCTGGCGGTGCTGGGCGCGTATTTCGTGCTGATCCTGGCCAGTTACGACAAGCTGGATCCCGGCTGGTCGCATGGCACCCTGGTGCCGACCGTGCACAACCTGGGCGGGCGCGCGGGCGCCTGGCTGTCGGACCTGCTGCTGTACATCTTCGGCCTGTCGGCCTGGTGGTGGGCGTTCTGCCTGCTGCGCCTGGTGTGGAAGGGTTACCGCGGGCTGACCCAGAAATACGTGCTGTCCACCGAGCCCGAGCCGGAGCACGAGCAGGAGGGCTTGATACGCTGGATCGGCTTCGTGCTGCTGTTCGCCGGCAGCGTCGGCCTGGAATTCCTGCGTCTGCGCACCCTGACCAGCCACGCCCAGTTGCCGCGCGTGTCGGGCGGCGTGCTGGGGCAACTGATCGGGCATTCGGCCCACGTGGCCTTCGGCTTCACCGGCGCGACCCTGCTGCTGCTGCTGCTGTTCGGACTGGGCTTCAGCCTGTTCTTCCACGTGTCGTGGATGGCGGTGGCCGAGCGCATCGGCGGCGCGCTCGAGGGCGCGGTCGAGTGGTTCGTCCAGCGCTACCAGTACCGCGAAGACCGCCGCCAGGGCGAGGCGGCCGCCGTCAAGCGCGAGGAAGTGGTGGTGGCCGAGCGCGTCAAGTACGAAGAGCGCCACGTCGACAAGAACACCGAGAAGCAGGGCGACAAGCCGGCGGTGGCGGCGCCGATCAAGATCGAGCCGCAGATGACCACGGTGGTCAAGTCCGAGCGCGTGGAAAAAGAACGCCAGGCCAGCCTGTTCAGCGACCTGCCGGCCGCCGGCGGCGTCGGCGCGCTGCCGGCCCTGTCGCTGCTGGACGACGCGCCCGAAACGCAGGAAACGCTGTCCATCGACACCCTGGAATTCACCAGCCGCCTGATCGAGAAGAAGCTGTCCGACTTCGGCGTGGAAGCCAAGGTGGTGGCGGCCTATCCCGGCCCGGTGGTGACCCGCTACGAAATCGAGCCGGCCACCGGCGTCAAGGGCAGCCAGATCGTCAACCTGGCGCGCGACCTGGCGCGCTCGTTGTCGCTGACCTCGATCCGCGTGGTGGAAACCATCCCCGGCAAGAATTACATGGCGCTGGAGCTGCCGAACCCGAAGCGCCAGATCGTGCGCCTGAGCGAGATCGTCGGCTCCAAGGTCTACAACGACAACGCCTCGCCGCTGACCGTGGCGCTGGGCAAGGACATCGCCGGCAAGCCGGTGGTGGCCGACCTGGCCAAGATGCCGCACCTGCTGGTGGCCGGCACCACCGGCTCCGGCAAGTCGGTGGGCATCAACGCCACCATCCTGTCGCTGCTGTACAAGGCCGATCCGCGCGACGTGCGCATGATCCTGATCGATCCGAAGATGCTGGAGATGTCGGTGTACGAAGGCATTCCGCACCTGCTGGCGCCGGTGGTCACCGACATGCGCCAGGCCGGCCATGCGCTGAACTGGGCGGTGAACGAGATGGAGCGCCGCTACAAGCTGATGTCCAAGCTGGGCGTGCGTAACCTGGCCGGCTACAACGCCAAGATCGCCGAGGCCAAGAAGCGCGAGGAACACATCCCGAACCCGTTCAGCCTGACGCCGGATTCGCCCGAGCCGCTGGAAAAACTGCCGACCATCGTCATCATCATCGACGAGCTGGCCGACCTGATGATGGTGGTCGGCAAGAAGGTGGAAGAGCTGATCGCCCGTATCGCGCAGAAGGCCCGCGCGGCCGGCCTGCACTTGATTCTGGCGACCCAGCGTCCATCTGTGGACGTGATCACGGGCCTGATCAAGGCGAACATTCCGACCCGGATCGCGTTCCAGGTCTCGTCCAAGATCGACTCGCGCACGATTCTCGACCAGATGGGCGCGGAAACCCTGCTGGGCATGGGCGACATGTTGTACATGCCGCCCGGGACCGGCCTGCCGGTCCGCGTGCACGGCGCGTTCGTGTCGGATGACGAGGTGCACCGCGTGGTCAAGCACCTGAAGACCACCGGCGAACCGGATTATATCGAGGGCATCCTGGAAGGCGGCACGCTGGAAGGCGAGGGCGGCGGCGCGGACGGCGCGGCGGCCGGCGAGGGCGGCGGCGAAGCCGACCCGATGTACGACCAGGCGGTGCAGGTGGTGCTGAAGAACCGCCGCGCCTCGATCTCGCTGGTGCAGCGTCACCTGCGCATCGGCTACAACCGCGCGGCGCGCCTGCTGGAACAAATGGAACAAAGCGGCGTGGTCTCCGCCATGCAATCGAACGGCAACCGCGACATTCTCGTGCCGGCGGCCAGTGCAGAATAAAGGATAAATCGTATGTTGAATATTTCTTCGTCATTCCCGTGCAAGCGGGAATCCATGCCGGGTATGGCTGCCCGCTTGCGCGGGCATGAGCTGCTGTTGAAACTGGGCGCGCTAGGCGCCGGCCTCCTGCTGGCAGGCTTTGCCCACGCCAGCGCGCTGGAGCAATTCAAGGCCTTCGTCAGCTCGACCAAGGCAGCCAAGGGCGAATTCGTGCAGCGGCAGGTGAAGAACACCAACGGCGAAACGCCGAAAGTCTCCACGCCGGCCAGCGGCACCTTCGTGTTCGCCCGCCCCGGCAAATTCATCTGGACTTACACCAAGCCGTACGAGCAAGTGCTGCAGGCGGACGGCGAGCAGCTCTACATCTTCGACAAGGACCTGAACCAGGTCACGGTGAAGAAGCTGGGCGACGCGCTGGGCTCGTCGCCGGCCGCCATCCTGTTCGGCAGCAATGACCTGGAAAAGAATTTCATCCTGTCCGAGAACGGCACCAAGGATGGCCTGGAATGGCTGAAGGCCGTGCCCAAGGCCAAGGACACCAGTTTCGAGCTGATCACCATCGGCCTGCGCGACGGCTTGCCGGAAGCGATGGAACTCAAGGATTCCTTCGGCCAGACCTCGGTCCTGAAGTTCAGCAAGATCGAAAAAAATCCGGCGCTGAGTGCCGCCAGTTTTAAATTCGTCATCCCCAAGGGCGCGGACGTATTCAATAATTGACCCGTTAACCACCACGGCTCAGGCGCCGCAGCGGTGTTGGCTGCGGCGTTTTCCATTCAAGAACATGGCAGATTTATTTTCCACTGAACCGCGCCAGCCGCTGGCGGAAGCCTTGCGGCCCAAGACGCTCGATGAAGTCATCGGCCAGCGCCACCTGATCGGGCCGGGCAAGCCGCTGCGCCTGGCGTTTGACTCGGGCCAGCCGCATTCCATGATTTTGTGGGGACCGCCGGGCGTGGGCAAGACCACGCTGGCGCGGCTGACCGCCAAGGCCTACGACTGCGAGTTCATCGCCCTGTCGGCCGTGTTCTCGGGCGTGAAGGACATCCGCGCGGCGATGGAGCAGGCGCAGCTCAACCTCGACATGGGCAAGCACACCATCCTGTTCGTCGACGAGATCCACCGCTTCAACAAGTCGCAGCAGGACGCCTTGCTGCCGTACGCCGAATCGGGCCTGGTGACGCTGATCGGCGCCACCACGGAAAACCCGTCGTTTGAAGTGAACTCGGCCTTGCTGTCGCGTTCGCAGGTGTATGTGCTGAAGTCCTTCGACGAGAGCGAACTGCGGCAGATGGTGGACCGCGCGCGCGCCAAGGTGCTGACCCACCTGGAATTCGACGAAGCCGCGATCGACACCCTGATCGGCTACGCCGACGGCGATGGCCGCCGCATGCTCAACCTGCTGGAGCAGACCAGCACCGCCGCCAACGCGGCCAAGACCAACAAGATCACCGCCGAGTTCATCAACAACGCGCTGACCCTGAACGCGCGCCGCTTCGACAAGGGCGGCGACAATTTCTACGACCAGATCTCGGCCCTGCACAAATCGGTGCGCGGTTCCAATCCGGACGCGGCGCTGTACTGGCTGTGCCGCATGCTGGACGGCGGCGCCGATCCGCGCTACCTGTCGCGCCGCATCGTGCGCATGGCGTGGGAAGACATCGGCCTGGCCGACCCGCGCGCCATGCAGATCGCCAACGATGCGGCCCTGACCTACGAGCGGCTGGGTTCGCCGGAAGGGGAGTTGGCGCTGGGCCAGGCCGTGATCTACCTGGCGATCGCGGCCAAGAGCAACGCCGGCTACAACGCCTTCAACGAGGCCATGGCGTTCGTGCGCAAGGACAAGTCGCGCGAAGTGCCGGTCCACCTGCGCAACGCGCCGACCAAGCTGATGAAGGAACTGGGTTACGGCCACGAATACCGCTACGCCCACGACGAGCCGCATGCCTACGCGGCCGGCGAAACCTACCTCCCGGACGATATGCGCGAACCCGGTTGGTATCAGCCCGTCCCGCGCGGCCTGGAAACCAGGATCGCCGACAAGCTGGCCTTCCTGCGCAAGCTGGACGAAGACGCCGGCAAGTAACGCTCAGACCGCGGCCGCCATGCACTCCAGGTAGGCGGTGCGGTTGCGGCCCTGGTTCTTGGCCTTGTAGAGCGCCTCGTCCGCGCGCTTGAGCAGGGCTTCCATGCTGCCTTCCTGGCCCGGACCCGCGGCGGCTACGCCGATGCTGACGGTGACGATGCCGGGCTGCGGCGCGCCCGCGTGCGGCATGGACATCATGGCCACCTGTGTTCTCATCTTCTCGGCCAGTTGCAGGGCCGCTTCCGGTGACGTATCCGGCAGCACCACGGTAAATTCTTCGCCGCCATAGCGGGCCACCAGGTCGACCGAGCGCTGCAAGGGCGCGCGCAGGGCGGCCGCCACATGTTTCAGGCACTGGTCGCCCGCCTCGTGCCCGTAATGATCGTTGTACTGCTTGAAGTGATCGATATCGCACATCATCACGGTCAGGCTCCAGTTCTGCCGCGCGCGCTGCGCCCATTCGCGCGCCAGCGCAAAGTCCAGCGCGCGCCGGTTGGGCAGGCCGGTCAGCGGATCGATGTTGCTGAGGTTTTGCAGGTGCCGCGCGTTGGCCACCAGTTCATCCTCGGACTGGTCGAGGCGGATGCGGACGAAGCCCAGGTAGATGCCGATCAGGCCCATCGCGCCTACCATCACGATGATGAACAGGACCCGGTCCCACGGCGCGTAGATGGGCGAGGGCACCTGGTCGGGATTGAAGCGCAGGTAGCACAGGATGAACGCGGCGCCGGTCAGCAGGCAGCTCAGCACGTACTTGATCCCGCGCGGCACGACGAAGGCCAGGATGGACAGCATGGTCAACAGGTAGAACTGCATGCCGGAACCAGTGCCGATGATGCTGGTCTTGTAGACCAGCACCAGGCCCGTGCTGATCAGCAGCAGATTGCGGGCCGCGTCGTGGCGCCTGGCCTTGTTTAGCAGCAGGGCTAAAACGCAACAGACGACGTGCGCCCACTCGGACCAGCACACCGCCCAGAACGGGCCGCCCAGCCAGGCGAAGAACATGCTGTAGAGGCTAGAAGTGATGGCCGCGCACAGGGACAGGTGGTTGGTAAATTCGATTTGCCTGCGCAGCGCGTGCGTTGTGCCTTCGGCTCCCATGCTCCAGAGACGTTTCAGCATTTCCACCCTCATCTCCCATCGTCGTTCTCGTTATCGCTATATAGTAGGACGCGCAACAAAAATTGACTAGTGGAAAATCCATGAAACTGTTTTCAAGCGGCGGGGACTCGCGGCGTCAAATATTTGTTGCTAAGATATAACTTTGAGCAATCCGCAGTGACAGGGAGCAGCATGCAGCCGGCTATGGTGGTCGACGGGATCGACATTTTTATCGAAGGCGAGGGCGCCGAGACCATCGTGATGATCCACGGCTGGCCGGACACGTATCGTTTGTGGGATGCCCAGGTCGCCGAACTGAAGCAGCGCTACCGCTGCGTGCGCTTCACGCTGCCGGGCTTCGATATCAACAAGCCGCGCCGTTCCTACACGCTGAACGCCATGATCCGCGTGCTGCTGCATATCGTGAACACGGTCAACCGGCGCGAGCCGGTCATCCTCATGCTGCATGACTGGGGCTGCGTGTTCGGCTACGAGTTCTATATGCGTAACAAGGGACTGGTGTCGGCCATCATCGGCGTCGACATCGGCGACGCGCAATCCAAGGCGACGATGCGCTCGCGCTCGGTGGGGCAAAAGATGATGGTGTCCGGCTACCAGAGCACGCTGGCGCTGGCCTGGGCCATCGGCGGCCCGGTCGGCAACCTGATGACCAAGGCCATGGCGAGCGCGCTGGGCGTGCCGTCGCCCAGGGAATACATCAGTTCGGGGATGAACTTCCCGTATTACATCCTGACCGCGGGCGCGGCCGGTTCCTACAACTCGCTGGTGCCGTTCGTGCCCAAGGTACCCATGCTGTACGTCTACGGCGTGCGCAAACCCTTCATGTTCCACTCGCCGCAGTGGACCGAAAGCCTGGCGGCCAAGGAGGGCTGCAAGGTGGTGGCGATGGAAACCGACCACTGGCCGATGCTGCGCGAGCCGGCCCGCTTCAACGATATCGTGCTCAACTGGCTGGACCGGCCGGCCGACAACAACGATCAGCCGGCCGCCGAGGAAGACGCCGCTTAACGCTTAACGCAGGCGGATGGGCTTCTGGTAGGGCGCGAACGGCGGCGGCGGCAACTGCACCGAGGCGTAGGCTTCGCGGAAGCAGGCGGCCTTGCGGTTCTCGACGTCGGTGGTGGTGCGGGTGACCTTGCCCTGCGCGTCCAGCGTCAACACGATGATCACCGGGTACTTCGACAAGTCGTGGCAGTGGCCGCGCTCATCCAGCTTGTTGCTGTTGTTGAAGTTGAGCGAGATGTCTTCGTACTTGCTGGCGCGCTCGTTCGGGAACTGGGCGTTGAACTTGGCCATCTCCGACGCGAAGCCGGGGTTGGTCGGCGGCGGCGGTTCATTCGCTTGTGACGAATTGCCCCCCATGGTCGAGCAGCCGGCGGCGGCCAGCAGCACGGCGCCGGCCGCGATGGTGTTGAGAATCTGGGTCTTCATGTTGTCTCCGTTAAAACTGTACTGTCAGGGGGATAATACGAATTCCGGCCATTTCGTGGCGCACGATTAGTTGCGTAGGAGAAATCCTACATCTGAGCCGTAGCGGCCGGGCAACCGCCGATTCCGCGCCGGCTTTTTGCACTTCAGGTGGTGTTTTCTGCGCTTCGTCGCAAGCGTGATGTGGGTCAGAACGCCTTTAGGTACAGTACAACCATACCGAAGCAGTTCTTCCAACCGACACTTGAAGGAGCCCATCATGAACATCGCCAAACACATGGAAGTCATCTTCCTGGCCGCTACCGTCGTGGCCGCCGCCACCACCTTCGCCACCGCTGCCGACGAGGCCGTCGTGCCGGCAGCCAAAGCCGCCGTGGTGGTCAAGGCCGACGCCCCCATGCCGGTGGTGACGGTGACCGCCAAGCGCCTGACCGCCGCTGAAAAAGCCGCCCTGTAAGCGGCCCAGCCGGCGGGCTGTTTAAAACTCGCAAGGAAGTGGTCTCGTCTTGGTACAATTGACGTTTTCGATACACCAACGGCTCTTGTTCCCATGATTGATATCCAACTTCTCCGTAAAGACATCGCAACCGTCGCCGCGCGCCTGGCGACCCGCAAGTTCCAGCTCGACGTGGAAGCGTTCAACGCCCTTGAAGCCGAGCGCAAAGCGATCCAGACGCGCACCGAGGAACTGCAGGGCAAGCGCAATTCGCTGTCCAAGCAGATCGGCATGATGAAGGGCAAGGGCGAGGATACCTCGGCCGTGATGGCGGAAGTTGCCGGCCTGGGCGACGAGCTCAAGGCCAACGAAGTGAAGCTGGCGGAACTGCAGGACAAGATCGCCGCCTTCCTGCAAACCATCCCCAACCTGCCGCACGAATCGGTGCCGGTGGGGACCGACGAAAGCGGCAACGTGGAAGTGCGCAAGGTCGGCACGCCGCGCAGCTTCGATTTCGAGGTCAAGGACCACGTCGACGTCGGCGCCCCGCTGGGCCTGGACTTCGACACCGCGACCAAGCTGACCGGTTCGCGCTTCTCGGTCATGAAGGGCGGCATCGCCCGCCTGCACCGCGCCATCGCGCAGTTCATGCTGAACACCCACACCGACGAGCACGGCTACACCGAGTGCTACACCCCCTACATGGTCAACGCCGATTCGCTGTACGGCACCGGCCAGTTGCCGAAGTTCGAAGCCGACCTGTTCTCGGTGAAGAAGGGCGGCGCGGAAGGCGAGGGCGAAAACTTCTACCTGATCCCGACCTCGGAAGTGTCGCTGACCAATATCGTGCGCGACGAGATCGTGGCGGCCGAAGCGCTGCCGATCAAGATGACCGCCCACACCCCGTGCTTCCGCTCGGAGGCGGGCAGCTACGGCCGCGACACGCGCGGCATGATACGCCAGCACCAGTTCGACAAGGTGGAGATGGTGCAGGTGGTGCATCCGGACCAGTCGTACGCGGCGCTGGACGAGATGGTCGGCCATGCTGAAACCATCCTGCAGCGCCTGGGCCTGCCGTACCGCGTGGTGTCGCTGTGCACCGGCGACATGGGCTTCGGCGCCACCAAGACCTACGACCTGGAAGTGTGGCTGCCGGCGCAGAACACCTACCGTGAAATCTCGTCGCTGTCGAACTGCGAAGCCTTCCAGGCGCGCCGCATGCAGGCGCGTTTCCGCAACGCGCAGGGCAAGCCGGAACTGCTGCACACGCTGAACGGTTCGGGCCTGGCCGTGGGCCGCACCCTGGTCGCCGTGCTGGAAAACTACCAACAGGCCGATGGCGCGGTGGAGATCCCGGCGGTCCTGCGTCCATACATGGGCGGGCAAACCCATCTGAAGGCGTAAATTTGTCCTTCCATTTTCGCCGGCACCTGCTATAATCTTGCCTTCTCGCAGCAGCAGGTGGGAAAACGGAGAGGTGGCAGAGTGGTCGATTGTACTTGACTCGAAATCAAGCGATGGGGCAACCCATCCGTGGGTTCGAATCCCACCCTCTCCGCCACATACGTTGCGGCGGAAAATATAGCGTCACCAGGAGAGGTGGCAGAGTGGTCGATTGTACTTGACTCGAAATCAAGCGATGGGGCAACCCATCCGTGGGTTCGAATCCCACCCTCTCCGCCAGAATTAAATAAGGAAGCTCCCGCAAGGGAGCTTTTTTATTTGTGCCTCACAAATGGTTCAGCAATCCGTTGGCGGTTTCCTGCAACACCGGCAGCACGCGGGCCAAGGCGCTGTCGCGCGATTCGGCGCCCATCGGGATGCTGACGCTCATCGCACCCACCAGGTGTCCGGCGCGGTTCTTCAGCGGGATGGCGATCCCGCGCACGCCGATTTGCAATTGCTGCTCCAGCACGGCATAGCCGCGGATGCGCGCCTGCTCGACTTCGGCATACACATCTTCCCAATTCATGATGGTGTACGGCGTGTAGGCGGTCAGCGGGACGTGGGCCAGCCACTCGCGCACGCGCCCGGGATCTTCGTGCGCCAGCAGCACGATGCCGGGCGATGCCAGGTGCGGCTTCAGCCGCGCGCCCAGCACGAAGCCGGTCGTCATCACATGGGTGGCGCCGTTGCGGGCGATGAACACCAGCTCCCAGTTGTCCATCACGCTGACGTACACCGATTCGCTCAGGCGCGCCGTCACCCGCTGCAGGAACGGCAGCAAGAGCCGCGGCAGTTCCGCCGATTCAAAATAAGACCAGCCGACCCTGAGCACGCGCGGCGTCAGGCCGAACTGCTTGCCATCCCGGTACAGATAGCCCAGGTGTTCCAGCGTCAGCAGATAGCGGCGCGCGGCCGAGCGCGTCAGGCCGGCCCGCGCCGCGGCCTGGGTCGCGGTCATGCGCGGATGGGCGTGGTCAAAGCCTTCCAGGATCGCCAGGCCGCGATCCAGTCCGGCTATCCATTCATGTTCTTTCACTGGTAGGGATTTCCTGAAATTGGAAAAAGCGTGCACTAATCGCACGCCAACGTGCATTTATCGCGCGTTTTGGCGCTGGGGTCAATGGCTATTTGCGGCCGCTTTACCTACTCTATGCTGCATAAGAGACGTGATGACACGGCTATTTGATAACGGAGACTCCCATGAATTTTCCCCATCCTGCGCGCACACCATCGACGGCCGAACGGCAAGCCCGCAAGGCCGCGCTCGGCAGTTTCGTCGGCGCTGTCGTCGATTGGTACGACTTCCTGCTGTACGGGATTACCGCTGCCCTGGTGTTCAATACCCAGTTCTTCCCCAACGTCAGCCCGACCATCGGCACGCTGGCCGCCTTCGGCACGTTCGGCGTCGGCTTCCTGTTCCGTCCGCTGGGCGGCATCGTCTTCGGCCACTTCGGCGACCGCCTGGGACGCAAGCGCATGCTGGTGCTGACCGTTCTGATCATGGGCATCTCCACCGCCCTGATCGGCTTGTTGCCCACGTTCGATAGCATAGGCTGGTACGCGCCGCTGGCGCTGGTGACGCTGCGCGCCTTGCAGGGCTTTGCGGTCGGCGGGGAGTGGGGCGGCGCGGCCCTGATGGCGGTGGAAAGCGCGCCCAAAGGCAAGAAGGCTTTCTACAGCAGCGGCGTGCAGGTGGGCTACGGCGTGGGACTGGTGCTGGCCACCGGCTTCGTGTCTATCCTCACGCACACGCTGGACAACGAAGCGTTTATGGCATGGGGCTGGCGTTTGCCGTTCCTGTTCAGCGTGGCGCTGGTGGTGGTGGCGATGTGGATACGGATCACCATGGAAGAATCGCAGGAATTCATCCGCAAGGTCGGCGCGCATGGTGAGCGCAAGGTCAAGCTGCCAGTGCTGACGGCGCTGACCAGGCATCCCAGGAGCTTCCTGCTGATTATCGCGCTGCGCATGGCGGAAATGTTCACGATGTATATCGTCACGACGTTCGCGCTGTCGTATTCGACCAAGAACCTCGGCATGTCGCGCGACCTGTTCCTGAACATAGGCTTGCTGGTCGGCGTCGTCAGTTGCGCGACTATTCCCCTGTTCGCCATGATGGCGGACCGGATCGGCCAGAAACGGGTCTACGTGGCTGGCGCCCTGATCGGCCTGCTTTCCGCCGTGCCGTTCTTCATGGCGCTGGAGGCGCGCTCGGTGTTGTGGATCGTGGTGTGCGCGGTGCTGCTGGCGAATATCGCCCACGACATGGTGGTCAGCGTGCAGCAGCCCCTGTTCACGGAATTCTTCGGCGCCGAATACCGCTACAGCGGCGCCGGTGTGGGATACCAGTTCGCCAGCGTGGTCTGCGGCGGCTTCACGCCCTTCATCGCCACCGCCTTGCTCGGCATCGATGGCACCTGGCATGCCGTTGCCGTCTACCTGGCGGGCGGCTGCCTGCTGTCGCTGGTCGTGGCCGCGCGCATGAAGATGAACGGTGGCACGCAGCCGGTGGCTGCCGGCGCGCGGGTTCGTGCTGTGTAAGGGAAGGGCGTCCCGGTTTTTGTTTTTTCGGCTAGAATGCGCGGGAATTAAACAAGGAGCCAAGATGAAGTTCGTTTCCGCATTCCTGCTGGCCGCTTCCCTGGCCGGCGCCGCGCACGCCGCCAATCCCAATCCCGACGCCAGCCAGGTCAAGGCCGCGCACGACCTGCTGGCCGCCATGCAGGCCGAGAAGATGGTGCGCATGACGGCCGGCATGAGCCACTACACGTCGCCCGCCCAGCGCGAAGATGTGATGAAGAAGGTGATCGCGCTGCCGCCGGAAACGGTTTATACCAAATTGGCTGCGCCGGTGGCGCGCATCCTCAGCCCCGCCACGGTGGTGGAGATGACGCACTTCTACCAATCCAGCTATGGCAAGAAGGTGTTAAACAACACCTATAACAGCGGCGCCCAGTTGTATCCGAGCGATCCCAAGCCGACGGCGGCCGAGCAGGCCGAGCTGAAAAAGCCGGCCTATATCAAGGCCGACCAGGAGTTCAAGGCCAACGAGCAGGCCATCCACCACGAAGCCTTCGTGCTGCTCAACCAGGTCATCAACGGCAAATAAGCGGTAAATACAACGATGCACGCCGGCGAGCCGCGCGTGCATCGACTTTTTGGCTTTGGGTGTATACACTGTATACATGGCTACCCAAACCACCCAGGAACGGATACTCGACGTGGCGCGCGACTTGTTCGAGCGCGAAGGCGCCGCCGCGGTCAGCATGCGCCGCGTGGCGGAGGCGGTCGGCATCACGCCGATGGCCATCTACCGCCATTTCGCCAACCGCGAGGCGTTGCTGAAGCGTATCTCCGACGATGCCTTTGCCGCCGTGGCGCGGCAATGGGCGCAGCGCGGCCAGCACGCCGACCTGATGCAGGGCTTGCTGCATTCGATGGAAAACTACCTCGACTACGCCCTGCATCATCCGCATTTTTTCGACTACAACTTCTCGGTGGCGCGCGACGATGCGCGCCGCTTTCCCGACGATTTCCGCAAGCGCGGTTCGCCCACCCTGAACGTGGTGCACGACCTGCTGGCCGAAGGCATGCGCCAGGGCCTGCTGCGCGAGCGCGATCCCTGGGACCTGGCGATGACGCTGTGGGCGCAGGCCCATGGCCTGATCGCCTTGTACCGCGCCGGCCGCTTCAGCTACAGCGAGAAGCGGTTCCGCGCCTTTTATCTACAGTCCCTGGGAGTTCTGTTCGATGGCATCAAGCGATAAAGCTGTAGCCGCCGGCGCGACCGTGTTGTCGGGCCTGGCGTGGTGGTTCGGCACCGGCCTCGCACCCATGGCGTGGCTGGCCTGGCTGGCGCCCTTGCCCATGCTGCTGGCGGCGACGCGCATGCGCTGGCATGCCACGGCGCTGGCCGGGCTGGCAGCGGGCGCGTGCGCCGGTTTGAACCAGTGGCATTACGTGGTTGGCGTGATCGGCTTGCCGCCGCTGGTGGGCGTGCTGATCGCGGCGGTGCCGGGAGTGAGTTTCGCGCTGTGCCTGCTGCTGTTCCGCCGGCTGTGGCTGGCGGAGCGCTTTGCGGCGGCGGTGACCGCGTTTCCCTCGTTGTGGGTGGTGCTGGAATACCTGGGCGCGCTGCGCTCGCCGCACGGCACCTTCGGCAACCTGGCCTACAGCCAGATGGATGCGCTGCCGGTGATACAGTTGGCCAGCGTGGCCGGCGTGTGGGGCGTCTCTTTCATCGTGCTGCTGGCGCCTGCCGCGCTGGCGGCGCTGCTGATGCGCGGACGCCGCAGCGCGCTGGTGGGCGGCGCCGCGCTGGCGCTGGTCGGCGCCAGCCTCGCTTATGGCGCGCTGCGCCTGCGGGAGCCGGCCAGCGGCAGCGTGCGCGTCGGCCTGGTTTCATTGGCGGGGCCGGTGCGCGCGGTGCCGTCCGCGCCGGAAGGGCGGCTACTGCTGCGGCGCTACCTGGCGGCCATCGACGGGCTGGCGGCGCGCGGCGCGCAAATCGTCGTGCTGCCGGAAGTGCAGTTCGCGCCGGAGCAGGGCACGCTGCCTGAACTGGCCGAGACGGCGCAGCGCCTGCACGTCGTCATCGATACCGGCGCGGCGCTCAAGGATGCGGCGCACGGCGAGCGCAACATGGCGCTGGCTTACCTGCCGGAGGCGGCCGCGCCGCTCAGCTACGCCAAGCATCATTTGATCCCCGGCCTGGAGAGCCAGTACCGCGCCGGCACGGAACCAGCCATGCTGCCGGGGACACGCACCGGCCTGGCGATCTGCAAGGACATGGATTTTCAGGACACGGGCGCGGCCTACGCGGCGCGGCGGGCGAATCTGCTGCTGGTGCCGGCCTGGGACTTCCAGCTCGATGGCTGGCTGCACAGCCGCATGGCGGTGATGCGCGGCGTGGAAAGCGGTTTCGCCATGGCGCGCGCGGCCCGCCACGGCAGGCTGACTTTATCCGACGACCGCGGCCGCGTGGTAGCCGAAACCGATGATGCACACGGCGACGCGCAACTGCTCGGCGTCCTGCCGCTGCATCAGACCCGCACGCTGTATGCCCGCTGGGGCGACTGGTTTGCCTGGGGAGCGATCGCGCTGCTGGCCTTCGCCTGCCGGCCGCTGCCGAAGAGGCGCGGCGCGCGGCGCGCCTCAGCGGACAGCGCCGGCCGCCTGGTCGTGCGTTAAGCCCCGCAGCACTTCTTGTACTTCTGCCCGCTGCCGCAGGGGCAGGGATCGTTGCGGCCCACCTTGGCCACTTTGGCCTGAGGCGCATGGAAGAAGGCGTTGATCTGGACCACCGCCGGCGCAATCTTCGCCGCCCAGTTCTCGTCCTTGCGCTGGAACTGCGCCAGCAGCGCCGGCTGGCTGGCCCGCAGCGGCGCCCAGGCTGGCGCATCCAGCTCCATGCCGGCGACGAAGCCCTGGCTCCACGCCTCGGCAGTCCAACTGCCGCCGCATTCGTAGATGGGTTCAAAGCTGGCCGGGTCCTTGCGCATCCAGGTGCGCATGTAATCGTAATGGCGCAGGATCAGCGTCAGCGCCGCGTCGCTGCCGGCCGCGCCGCCCCAGACCTTGGGCAGCCACTGGTCCTGGGGTGGCTCGGCAGGCCCGACCACGAGGGCGGTCAGCAAGCCCTCCAGCGCGGCGACATCCATGGTCTGCCCGCCCAGGGCCAGCAGCAGGTCATCGAGTTGATCGTATTCGTCGTCGTTCAGCGGGGTCATGGCGGCAGCGTTGATAGTGAAAGCCGACATTGTACGTGTGATGCCGCACGCAGGGCGGCAATCGCCGCTTGTTTATCGCCGCGGCACCCCAAACACTGAAAGCCAGACCACCCACGGAGGCCCAGCATGAGCACCCCTTATCCGCGCTACGCGCACATCACCCCCGACCCGGAAACAGTGCCGTCTCCGCCGCCGGAAAAAGACCCGCCCCCGGAGGACAAGCCTGAACCGGAAATCCCGCCCATCGAGGAACCCAATCCGCCCAAGCCGCCCATGAAAGTGTGACTCTGTGCGCCAGCGTACCGTCCGCTGGCCGCAGTGGACGGTAAGCTTTACTAGCTGCATGCATGTGTTGCCGAGTGGATACATATTTTTCTTTTTGTGCCCGCCGTCACACTGGCGTCATGAAAGAGTTTCTATAATTTAGTCATCTCATTGTTATCTGTTCACGGAGAGCATCATGGGCAATTCCTTACACGACAAGATCTACCTTGGCCGCCGCAGCATCCCCCTCAGCACCCGGGGCGTGCAAGCCATGATTTGTGTAGCTGCCTTCGCCAGCATCGGTTTGGTCTGGCTGCTGATCCGCGCCTTGCATTGACCTGTTCGCCATTGCCGCCGCGCCGCCGGGCGCGTACCATGAGGGCCGTAGCAAAAACGTCTCTCATGGAATAAGCAATGCATAACCAAAAATTAACGCAGGACGAATACGACGCCCTCGCGGAAGTCAAACGCGGCATCCAGGGCAATCGCGTCAGCGCCTGCGTGGGCCGCAACACCAAGCGGCTGGCAGGACTGAAGCTGTTCAGCGTGGCCCGCAACGGCCGCATCAGCCTTACCCCGCGCGGCGAAGAAGCGCTGTTCCTGCGCCGCTGCATCCTCGGCCTGCGTGCCGTCGCCGCCGATCCGGCCAGCGTCATCGACCAGGACGTGGCGCTCTTCCTCGGCAAAAAATCCCACATCGTTCCCCGCGCCGAAGGCGGTTACGAGATCAGCGACAAGGGCAGGGCGTCGCTGGACGACATCGCCAATCAGGGCATGTAAGGAAAAAAAACGCTACGCTGTAGCGTTTTTTTTGCTCTAATTGTGGCAAACAGAGCAACAGAGAACCGGCACCCCCTCATGAGAGTCAGAACCCTGGAGAAGTTTCGCAAGCTGTTCGGCGTGCTGGCCGCCGCCGTGGCCGTGGTCTTGCTGCTGGTCGTGCTGTTCGTCGTCCACGTGTTGAACCAGAGTCGTTTGCGCTATTACGCGGCGGCGACCGAGACTTCCCGCAATATCGCCATTTCGCTGGAAAACTTCCTGCACTCGAATTTCCAGGAAGTGGACCTGGCCATGCGCCGCGCCGACCAGGAGTTCCGCACGCTGCACCAGCAGGGCCGCTACGACGACCAGCAATTCAGCGCCTACCTGCGTTCGCTGCATGAGCGCCTGCCGCACGTCCAGGCGGTGCGCGGCGCCAACGCCGCCGGACAGGTGATCTATGGCGAGCAGATCGACCTCGATCATCCGCAAGACCTGAGCGTGCGCGAGTTCTTCGGGCGCGTGCAGCACGGCCATGAGCTGGTGTTCGGCATCCCGGTCAGGTCGCGCATCAGCGGCGAATGGGTGCTGCCTTTGCTGTACCCGCTGACGCTGCCGAACGGCGACTTCGGCGGCTGCGTGTACGCGCTGATGAACAACGCCCGCATCAACCAGGCCTTCTCGTCGCTGAATATCGGCGCGCACGGTTCCATCATCGTGATGGATGACCAGAAGCGCGTGCTGCACCGCTATCCTGAAATTCCGGACATGGCCTTCGGCAGCGTGGTCAAGGTCAGCGCGGTTACCCAGGCCATCCTGGACGGCAAGCGCGCCAGCGGCAACTACACCGTGGTCAGCGCGCGCGACGGCCGCGAGCGCATGCTCAGCGTCGAGCGCATCGGTGATTACCCGGTTTACGTGATCGTCGCCCTGGCCAGCGAAGACTTCCTGGCCCCCTGGTACAAGGAGATCCGCAATGCCTCGCTGGCCCTGACGGTGCTGCTGGGGCTGGGCGTGGCGCTGCTGATGAGCGTGCGCTACGGCCTGCGCGAGCAGTACCAGGTGCTGGAAACGCTGGGCGAAGTGGACCGCGCGCTGCAAGCCTCGCTGGCCCGGCTGACCGCGTCCGAATCGCGCTGGCGCTCGCTGACCGAAGGCTTGCCGCAGATGGTATGGACCTGCACGCCCGCGCTGCGCATGGATTTCCTCAGCCATCACTGGGAAGACTTCAGCGGCGTGCCCGCGTCCGCGCTGGTGGAGAAGGGTGACTGGTCGCGCATCATCCATCCGGACGACATCGAGACCGTGCGCGCCGCCTGGCAGCGCGCGCAAGCCAACGGCGACCAGTTCCGCTGTGACTGCCGGCTGCGCCGCCGCGACGGCGAATGGCGCATCTTCGACAACCACGCCTTGCCGCAGAAGGATGAGCGTGGCGTCATCCTGGGCTGGGTCGGCAGCAGCACCGACAGCACCGAGTTGCGCAAGGCCCATGCCGACGCGCTGCAGGCCAAGGAGGAAGCGGTCAAGGCCGGCCGCGCCAAGTCGGACTTCGTGGCCAACATGAGCCACGAAATCCGTTCGCCGATGAATGCGGTGCTGGGCATGCTGCAACTGCTGCAGCAGACGCCGATGAGCGAGCGCCAGCAGGATTACGCTGCCAAGGCGCATGCGGCCGCCAGCGCCTTGCTGGGGCTGTTGAACGACGTGCTGGATTTCTCCAAGGTGGAGGCGGGCAAGCTGGCGCTGGACCCGCATCCCTTCCGCCTCGACAAGCTGTGGCGCGACCTGGCGGTGATCCTGTCGGCCAATGTCGGCGCCAAGACCATCGAAGTCCTGTTCCGCATCGATCCCGAATTGCCGGACCTGGTGGTCGGCGATGCGCTGCGCCTGCAGCAGATTTTGCTCAACCTGGCCGGCAATGCCATCAAGTTCACCGAGCGCGGCGAAGTGGTGCTGTCGGCGCGGCTGCTGGCGCGGCAGGACGACAGGCTGACGGTGGCCTTCTCCATCCGCGACACCGGCATCGGCATCTCGCTCGAGCACCAGGAGCGCATCTTCGACGGCTTCTCGCAAGCCGAGGCTTCCACCGCGCGCCGCTTCGGCGGCACCGGCCTGGGACTGGCGATCAGCCAGCGCCTGGTGCGCCTGATGGGCGGCCGGCTCGGCGTGAGCAGTGAGCTGGGCAAGGGCAGCACCTTCGACTTCACGGTGGAGCTGGATCAGTGCGCTGAACAGCCCGACATCGTGGCCACCGCGCCGCAGATGCACGGCGCGCTGATGCGCGGCCTGCGCTGCCTGGTGGTGGACGACAATCCCATGGCGCGCACAGTGCTGCGCGAGATGGCCGCCTCCTTCGGCTGGCAGGTGGACGTGGCCGAGGGTGGCCACGAAGCGCTGGAGGCCGTGTCGTCCCGGCTGGCGCAGCAGCAGGCCTACGACGTGGTCTTCATCGACTGGCGCATGCCGTCGCTGGACGGCTGGGAGACCAGCCAGCGCATCCGCCAGTTGGCGCCGGCCGGCAAAATGCCGCTGATCGTCATGGTCACCGCGCACGACCGCGAGGCGCTGGCCAACCGGCACAAGGAAATGGAGCCGGTGCTGGACGGCTTCGTGGTCAAGCCGGTGACGGCTTCCATGCTGTTCGACGCGGTGGCCGACGCGCGCATGGACAAGCGGCCGGTGTTGTCGGCGGTGGCGGCGCCGGCGCTGCAAAGGTTGTCCGGCCTGCGGCTGCTGCTGGTGGAGGACAATCCCGCCAACCAGCAGGTGGCCAGCGAATTGCTCAGCAACGACGGCGCGCAGGTGGAAGTGGCCAGCTCCGGCCAGGCGGCGATCGCCGCGCTGTCGTTCGGCCGGCCGCTGCCGGACCTGATCCTGATGGACATCCAGATGCCAGGCATGGATGGTTATGAAACCACCCGCACCATCCGCAAAAAGCTGGGCGAGGCCACGCCGCCCATCGTGGCGATGACGGCCAATGCCATGCCGGCCGACCGCCAGGCCGCGCTGGAGTCGGGCATGGTGGACCACATCGGCAAGCCGTTCGACCTGGTGCAGTTGATCGACGTGATCCTCCAGCACGCGCAGCCGGTGCAGGCGGAGACTGCGGCGCCGGGCTTGGCGGCGCCGGTCGCATCGCCGTCCGACGCTGACGCGGCGGGCGAGGCAGGCGAGTCAGCGTTGCCGGAACCGGGCCTGAACAGCGCGGCCGCGCTGAAGCGCATGGGCGGGCTGCAATCGGTCTATGTGATCGCGCTGCGCAGCTTCATCGCCGAAGCCGGCAAGCTTGCCGCGCAACTGGAAGCGGCCGACGCCGCGCGCGACCGCGCTGCCGCATTGCCGGCGCTGCATACGCTGAAGGGATTGGCGGGCACCGTGGGCGCGGATCGCCTCGCCACGCTGGCACAACTGGCGGAGCGCGCGCTCAAGGAGGACGGCGCCGCCTGGGCGCAGTTGGCGCCGGTGCTGGCCGCCTGCCCGGACGCCATCGCCGACACAGGCCGGCTGTTGCGCCAACTGGCCCCGCCCGTGGACGATGCGGCATAACGCTGATAGCATGGTGCTTATCTCAACCATGGAGCAAGTGATGGAAAAACCGATGAACTGGGAAGCGCACGAGTTGAGCATGACCGTGCTGATGACGCCCGATATGGCCAACTTCTCAGGCAACGTCCACGGCGGCACGATCTTGAAGTATCTCGATAGCGTGGCCTATGCCTGCGCCAGCCGCTGGTCGGCCAGCTACGTGGTGACGCTGTCGGTGGACCAGGTGATGTTCCTGCAGCCTATCCATGTGGGCGAGTTGGTGACCTTCCTGGCCTCGATCAATTACACCGGCCGGACCTCGATGGAAGTGGGGATACGCGTGGTGACCGAGAACATCCAGCAGCGCCTGGTGCGGCATGCCAATAGCTGCTACTTCACGATGGTGGCGGTGGACTCGAATCGCAAGCCGGTCGAAGTGCCGACCCTGGTGCCGCACACGGAAGAACAGAAGCAGCGCTGGGAACAGGCGCTGCTGCGCAAGCAGGCGCGCCAGATGGTGCACGGCGCGCGCAAAAAAGCCTCGTAATCCTAGCGGACCAGGCAGGGCCGCTTGTTGTTGAACTTCCAGCCCGGGATCAGGTACTGCATCGCCATCGCGTCGTCGCGCGCGCCCAGGCCCATGTTCTTGTACAGCGCATGGGCGGCATCCACCGCCTGCATGTCCAGCTCCACGCCCAGGCCCGGCCGCTGCGGCATCTGCACCATGCCGCCCCTGATCTGCAGCGGATTTTTGGTCAGGTGCTGGCCGTCCTGCCAGATCCAGTGCGTGTCGATGGCGGTGATGTCACCGGGCGCGGCGGCCGCCACGTGGGTGAACATGGCCAGCGAAATGTCGAAGTGGTTGTTGGAGTGCGAACCCCAGGTCAGGCCCCATTCATGGCACATCTGCGCCACCCGCACCGACCCCTGCATGGTCCAGAAGTGCGGGTCGGCCAGCGGGATGTCGACCGACTGTAACTGCACCGCGTGGCGCATCTCGCGCCAGTCGGTGGCGATCATGTTGGTGGCGGTGAGCAGGCCGGTGGCGCGGCGGAATTCGGCCATCACTTCGCGGCCGGAGTAGCCGTCCTCGGCGCCGCACGGGTCTTCGGCATAGGCCAGCACGTCGTGCTGGTCGCGGCACAAGCGGATGGCGTCCTTCAGCAGCCAGCCGCCGTTCGGGTCCAGCGTGATGCGGGCCTGCGGGAAGCGCTCATGCAGCGCGGTCACCGCGGCGATTTCCTCTTCGCCGCGCAGCACGCCGCCTTTCAGCTTGAAGTCATTGAAGCCGTAGCGCGCGTACGCCGCTTCGGCCAGGCGCACCACGGCGTCGGGCGTCAGCGCCGCTTCGTGGCGCAAGCGGGTCCAGTCGTCGCTGGCGTCACCGCCGCTGGCGTAAGGCAGGTCGGTGGCCTTGCGGTCGCCGATGTAGAACAGGTAGCCCAGCATTTCCACTTCGGTGCGCTGCTGGCCCTGGCCCAGCAGGGCGGCCACCGGCACGCCGAGGAACTGGCCCAGCAAATCGAGCAGCGCCGATTCCAGCGCGGTGACGGCATGCACCGCGATCCGCAGGTCGAAGGTTTGCAGGCCGCGGCCGCCGGCATCGCGGTCGGCAAAGGCGCTGCGGGCCGCGTTGAGGATGGCGTTGTAATTGCCGACCGGCTGGTTGAGCACCAGCTCGCGCGCGTCTTCCAGCGTCTGCCGGATCTGCTCGCCGCCCGGCACTTCGCCAACGCCGCTGTGGCCGGCGCTGTCGGTCAGGATCACCAGGTTGCGGGTGAAGTAGGGGCCGTGGGCGCCGCTCAGGTTGAGCAGCATGCTATCGCGGCCGGCGACGGGTATCACGCGCATGGCAACGATGCGAGGCGTGTCGGGGGTGTGCATGTTCTGTCCTTCAATGATTGCGCTGTCATCGAGATGGTAGCGGTGTAACTTATTAATTTCAAGGGTTTTTCATGATATATTCTGATGCGAAAATGATAGAAAATGATGTGATTTATGGATAAAACTGCCTTGCGCATGCTGCGCACCCCCAGCGGCGACGTGGCCGTCAGCGGCGCCACCCTGGCCGACGTGGCCAAGGTGGCCGGGGTGTCGCCCATCACGGTGTCGCGCGCGCTCAACCAGCCGCACCTGGTGCGGCCCAACACGGTGGCCAAAGTGCAGGCTGCCGTGCAGCAGACCGGCTATGTCAAGAACATGACGGCCGGCGCGCTGGCCGGCAGCCGCAGCCGGCTGGTGTCGCTGGTGCTGCCCACCATCGCCACGCCCATCTTCGCCGACATGGTGCAGGCCGCCAGCGACCACCTGACCGCGGCCGGCTACCAGGTCATGCTCGGCCTGTCGAGCTACGAGGCGTGGCGCGAGGAAGTGCTGGTGGAGACCATCCTCAACCGCCGGCCGGACGGCGTGATCCTGACCGGATCGCTGCACACCGACGGCACGCGCCGCCGCCTGCAGGCGGCGCAGGTGCCGGTGGTGGAAGCCTGGGACTTGACGCCGTCGCCGGTGGACATGATGGTCGGCTTCTCGCACGAGGAGGTGGGGCACGCGATCGCGTTGCACCTGGCGGCGCGCGGCTACCGTCGCATCGGCATCCTGGCGGTGCAGGACCCGCGCGCGGCGCGCCGCACCCAGGGCTTGCAGGCCGGCCTGGCCAGGCTGGGCATGGCGGCCGCGACGGAGCAACTGATGCCGCTGCCCTCGACCTTCGGCACCGGGCGCGACGGCATGCGACACTTGCTGGCGCAGTGCCCGGACCTGGACGTCATCGTCTGCAGCTCCGACACGCTGGCGCACGGCGTGCTCACGGAAGCTATCAGCCGCAAGCTGGAGGTGCCGGGCCGGCTGGCCGTGTTAGGCTTTGGCGATCTGAATTTTGCTACACACACTTACCCGCCGCTATCGACTGTACGCGTCGATGGCGCTAATATCGGACGTCTGGCGGCGCAAGCCATTTTGGACCGCGTCGATGGCAAGGAAGTCCCGACCCTGACCGACACGGGCTTCCAGTTGATACAGCGGGGCAGCACCTAGGAACAACGATGGGCACACGGGAGCTGGCATGGAAATGAAGCGCATTAACGCAGGCAAGCTGCGGGCCATAGGATACGACGCGCGAGAACGCCTGCTGCGTGTCGAGTTCGATGACGGCAGCGCCATCGATTATTCAGGCGTGGGCGCGGACGTGTGGCGCAAGCTGTCGAGTTCAGGCTCGGCGTGGAGCTATTACCGCGACAATATCGAGGAAGAGTACAGTGGCCGCCGCGGCCGGGCCGTGACGCCCACCAGCCGCGCGGACCTGGAAGCATTGTTCAAGAAGCCTGGAGAGGAGTGACAGTCAGGATGATGGTTTATGTAAAAGACTCGGCCGTGCACGGCCGCGGCGTGTTCGCCCAGGTCGACATCCCTGCCGGCGCGCAGGTGATCCAGTACGCCGGCCGCGAAATCACCTGGGACGAGGCCCAGGCGCGCGCCGAGAAGCGGGGCGGCCCGCAGAATCACACGTTTTTCTTCAGCCTGGCCAACGGCAACGTGATCGACGGCGGCGACCAGGGCAACGAGGCGCGGCTGATCAACCATTCCTGCCAGCCCAATTGCGAGGCCATCGAGGAAGAGGATGGCCGCATCTTCATCTACGCGCTGTACGACATCGCCAAGGATGAAGAACTCAGCTATTCCTACCCGCTGATCTACGAAGGGCGCCACACGCCGGCCATCAAGAAGGCCTTCGCCTGCCGCTGCGGCGCGCCCAACTGCACGGGCACCATGCTGGCGCCCAAGCCGCGCAAGCGCAAAGCGAAGGCCGAAGCGGCCTTCACCCCGCCGCCGGCGCCGCCGGCAGCGCGCGCGCCGTTGTAAGCAGGCGCTCGAAGTCGCCGGCCGGCAGCGGCGGGCTGAAATAATAGCCCTGCATTTCGTCGCAGCCGTGGCGGCGCAGGTAGGCTAGCTGGGTCGGCGTTTCCACCCCTTCGGCGATCACCCGCAGCTTGAGGTTGTGCGCCAGCGCGATGATGGACACCACGATGGCCGCCTCGTCGCCGCGGTCGATGTCGCCGATGAAGGAACGGTCTATCTTCAGCACGTCGATGGGGAAGCGGCGCAGGTAGGAGAAGCTGGAATAGCCGGTGCCGAAATCGTCGATCGACAGCGCCACGCCCAGCGCCTTCAGCTTGTGCAGCAGTTCCACGCCCTGCGCCACGTCGTGCATGAACAGGCCTTCGGTCAGTTCGATGTCCAGGCAGGCGGGCGGCAGGCCGGTCTGGCGCAGCACCTCGGCGATGGAGGGCGCCAGGCCCGGATCGCTGAACTGGCGCGGCGACAGGTTGACCGCCACGCGCAGCGCGCCCAGTCCCGCGTCCTGCCAGACCTTGGCCTGGGCGCAGGCGGCGCGCAGCACCCAGGCGCCGATCGGCACGATCAGCCCGGTCTCCTCGGCCAGGCCGATGAAGCGGGCCGGCGCCACCATGCCCAGCTCCGGATGCCGCCAGCGTATCAGCGCTTCCATGCCGACCAGGCGGCCGCTGGCCAGGTCCACCTGCGGCTGGTAGTGCAGCACGAATTCCTGCCGTTCCAGCGCGCTGCGCAGGGCGCTTTCGATGCGCATCCTTTCCTGCGCTTCCTCGTTCATCTCCGGCTGGTAGAACTGGGTGGTGTTGCGCCCCATCTTCTTGGCGCGGTACATGGCGATGTCGGCCAGCTCGATCAGGCGCTGGGCTGGCGTGCCGTCGTTCTGGTAGACCGCCACGCCGATCGAGCAGGTGACCAGGAATTCCTTGCCCTCCAGCGTGACCGGCTGCGCCACCGCCTGCATGATGCGGCGGGCGATGTCGGCCGACAGCGTTTCGTCCGACGATTCGTTGAGGATGGCGACGAACTCGTCGCCGGCCAGGCGGGCCACCGTGTCGGTGTCGCGCACGCTGTCGCGCAGGCGCCGCGCCACCGTCTGCAGCAGCAGGTCGCCGGCCTTGTGGCCCAGGCTGTCGTTGACGAACTTGAAGCGGTCCAGGTCGATCAGCATCACCCACAACGCGCGGCCGCTGCGCTGGGCCTGGGCCACGGCGTGCGCCAGCCGGTCCTGCAACAGCACGCGGTTGGGCAGGCCGGTCAACTCGTCGTGGTGGGCGATGTGCTGGATGCGCTGCTCGGCCACCTTGCGCGCGGTGATCTCGCTGCCGGTGCCGCGGTAACCGCTGAAGCGGCCCTCCTTGTCGTACACCGGCTCGCCGCTGGTGCTGAACCAGTGCGGCTGGCCGTCGGTGCCGGGCAGCGCATACTCCAGGTTGTAGAAGGGCTGGTGGGCGCGCAAGGTGGCCATGTGCTCGCTGCCCCAGCGGCTGTTGAACATCTCCGGATAGACTTCCCAGCGCGTCTTGCCGAGGAAGACGGCCGGGTCCTGCTTGCCCTTGTCGAAGAAGCCGCCGGTGATGCTGGTGAAGCGGAATTGCGCGTCCTGTTCCCAGTACCAGTCGGACGACAGCGCCAGCAGGCGGCGGAAGCGGTGCTCGCTTTCCTGCAGCGCCAGGGTGCGCTCCTCGACCAGTTTCTGCACCCGCGCCGAGCGCTGCGCCAGCGAGTTGACGAAGGCCGCCGTCAGCAGCGTGAACAGCAGGCCGCCCGCCAGGGTGGACAGCGAGCCGATATGGTTGGGCAGGAAGGGCCGCGCCAGCGGCGTCATCCGCACATGCCAGGACTTGCCGGCCGCGCTGAAGCTGCGCGTGTAGACGTCGCTGTACTCCAGGCCCAGCAGGCGCTGCGGCCGGCGCGGCGGCTGCTCGCCGGCCGGGTTCAGGCGGTAGACCAGGTTGTCGGGCAGGAGGGCGTCGCCGATGTACACCTCCAGCAGCAGCTCGCGGTCGTCCAGCAGGTCGGCGCTCAGCAGGATCTTGTGGATCAGGTCCGTGGCCCGTATCACCACGCCGGTGATGCCGGCCCAGGCGGCGCTGCGGCCGGCCGCGCTGGCCAGGTCGGCGCCGGGCTGGTAGACCGGCATCAGCATCACGAAGCCGCGCTGGTTGGCCTGTTCCTGCTCCAGCCGCATCAGCGGCGAACTGCGCACTTCACCGCTGGCTGCGGCCTGGGCGATGATGTCCTGCATGAGCGGCAGCGACAGCACGTCCAGGCCCAGCGCGGCCTCGTTGCCGCGCAGCGGTTCCAGGTAATCGACCACCAGGTGCACGGGGCGCGTGCCCAGCGGCTGCTGGTTGCCGTCGTGCAGGCGGGTGTTCAGCCCATCCTGATAGCGGCGCGCGGCCGCCTCGTCCAGCACGCGGTCGAAATTGAAGGCTTGCACAAAGGGATGGCGCGCCAGCAGCGGCCGGGTGTAGTCGGAGAACTGTGCGCGGCTGACCATGCCGACCGACTTGAACAGGCCGTTGACGAGGTGGACCAGTTCCAGCGTGTCGTCCAGGCCGCGCCGTATCGCGGCCGCGCGGGCCTGGGCGCGCTGCTGGAAGCTCAGTTCCATCTTGCTGTACTCCAGCGCGCTGACGGCGGCGAACAGCAGGGTGGTCACCGCGCAGCCCGACAGCAGCGTCAGGAACGCCGCCAGCGACATCCTGGGCGATTTGCGTGGGCGCGGCATGGCTTACTTTCCATTACAGGATGATGTAAGTTTGTCACAGAAATCCCGGGGAACGGACGGAATTTGGCCGGCCTATGGCTAAATTGCCACATGCAAGGACCGGCTCAGGCGGGGGCGCTCCAGCGCAGCTTGAGCACGATCCAGTGGGCCAGCATGCGGTTCAGCAGCGGCAGCGCCAGGCCGCCGGTGCGCGCGACTTTCTGTTGCATGGCCAGGGCCGGCGAAGCGCCGCCGCCGCGCACCGCGAACACGATGCGGTTGTTGCCGGCGATGCCGTGGAAGGCGCAGATGCGGCCCTGGAAAGCCTGGCGGATGCGGCGCCACATGGCCGCGTAGTGCGGATCGTAGCTGAAGATATTGGCCACCATCACGCCGCCCGGCCGCAGCGCGCGCTTGCAGTCGGCGTAGAAGGCGGCGCTGCCCAGCGCCGGCGGCAGGCCGGCTTCGTCGAAGCCGTCGACCAGCAGCACGTCGGCGCTGCCGGCCAGCCTGGCCATGTAGGCCGCGGCGTCGGCCTGGATCACGCGGAAGCGGGCATTGTCGCGCGGGATGGCGAACTGGTCGCGCAGGGCGATCACGGCCGGGTTCAGTTCCAGCACGGTGATGCGGCTGTGCGGCAGGTAGCGGTAGCAGAACTTGGCCAGCGAGCCGCCGCCCAGGCCGACCATGACGATGTGCTCGGGGCGCGGATGAAACAGCACGAAGCACATCATGGCGCGCGCGTAGCTGAGCACCAGCGCATCCGGCCGCGACAGGCGCATCTCGCTTTGCACCATGCCGGGCTGGAATTCCAGCCTGCGCTTGTCGCCCTGGGTGCGGACGTGTGGTTGTGGATTTACCATGTCAATTTATAGTAGCATGCGGCCCTTGCATTTACAGACAGAAAAATTGTAGGTACATTGGCGTTAGCCACCCTGGAGAGAGACGATGTTTTTAGATCACGCAACGCTGACCGCCACCAACAGTTTCACCGAGCCGGACCGCCTGGAACGCCTGAGCCGCGTCTACGGCTACGCGGTGGCGCTGGCCGACCTGGCCGGCAACCCGCAATTCGTTGAAAAATTCAGCCAGATGCATGACCACAAGGGCACCCTGATCGTGTTCTGGCACGACGCCCCCACCGAGCAGGAAAAGGAATTCTTCGTCAAAGCCTGGGCCAGCAAGATGGGCGACGGCAGCACCAACGTCGAGCACGAGGTCTGACCCCTTTCCTGGTGATGGATACCAAGACCCTGCTACTGGCGCTGGCGCTGGGCAATCTGAGCCTGTGCGCGGCGCTGTTCTTTTTTGCGCAGGATCCCCGTCAGCCCGGCTACCTTAGCTGGTCGCGGGCCAAGCAATTGCAGGCGGCGGCCTGGGTGCTGCTGTACCTGCGCGGCGTGTTGCCCGATTTCCTGACCATCCCGGTCGCCAATGCCCTGTTGTTCGCCGGCTTCGCCCTGGACGCCGCAGCGTTGTGGGAGATGAGCGGGCGCCGCCGCGCCTGGCGCAACTACCTGCTGCCGGCGCTGGGCGCCGGCATTGCCATCCTGCTGGGCGCCTGGCTGATGGAACTGCCGGCCAGCGCGCGCATCGCCATCGCTTCCGTGGTGAGCGGCTTTTATTTCGCCGCCGGCGCGGCCGCGCTGGGCAGCGGCGGCGGTTGGCGCAGCGGCAGCCTGCTGCGGCGCTACCTGGTGCTGCTGATGCTGGCGCTGGCCGGCGCGGTGGTGGCGCGCGGCCTGCTGCCCGATGGTCTGGGGCCGGTCGGCGCCCCGCTGATCCAGGCGGTCGGCCTGGGCGCGCTGTACGTCATGATGCCCAGCAGCGCCTTCGGCTACCTGCTGCTAGCGCGCGAACAGTCGCAGCTCGAACTGGCGCGGCTGGAAGTGGTCGATGCGCTGACCGACGTGCCCAACCGGCGCGGCTTTTACCAGGCGCTGGCGCCATGGGTCGCGCTGGCGCGCCGGCCCGGCATGCCCACCGCGCTGATCATCCTCAACCTCGATCACTTCAAGCGCGTCAACGACGACTATGGCCACCCGGTCGGCGACCTGGTGCTCAAGGCCATGGTCGACGTCTGCAAGAAGCAGTTACGCGACTCCGACCTGATGGGCCGCCTGGGCGGCGCCGAATTCGCCATCCAGTTGCCGCGCACTTCCGCCGAAGATGCGCTGCTGGTGGCCGAACGGATTCGCAACGCCATCGCCGCGCAGCCGGTGAAGGCGGAGAAGGCCGTCATCAACATGACGGCCAGCCTGGGCGTGACCACCATCCGCGCCGACGACAGCACCGTCAGCCTGTTCAAGCGCGCCGACGAGGCGCTGCAGGCAGCCAAGGAGGGCGGCCGCAATCGCGTGGCCGAAGCGCCCGCCGCTGCCGCCATCGACGCCTGATTGGCGCGCTGTCATCAGGCCGTCATAAAACGGCCTTATCGTGCGTATAATGGTGTAAATCGTTTAGTTTAATTTCTTGCTCGGGCTTTTCACGATATGTACGCAGCGGTAGATTTGGGCTCCAACAGTTTTCGTCTCCACATCGGCAAACATGACGGGGAGATGATCCGCGTGCTGAAAAGCGTGCGCGAACCGATACGCCTGGCCGCAGGCCTGGACGCGCAGGGCAACCTGACGCCAGCCGCGCAGCAGGCCGCCCTGAACTGCCTGAAAAACTTCCGCACCGTGCTGAGCGCCTACAAGCTGGACGCGGTGCGCGTGGTGGCCACGTCCGCCATGCGCGTGGCGCGCAATTCCGCCGCCTTCCTCCCGGAGGCCGAACTGGCGATCGGCTATCCGATCGAAATCATCTCCGGCGAGGAAGAGGGGCGCCTGATCTACATGGGCGTGGCGCACGCGGTGGCGCTGCCCGGCGAGCGCCGGCTGGTGATCGACATCGGCGGCGGCTCCACCGAGCTGATACTGGGACGCGGCCAGGAAATCGAACAGGTGGAATCGTTCAGCGTCGGCACGGTCAAGCAAAGCCTGGCTTTCTTCGTCGGCGGCCGGGTGGATGCGCCGTCGTTCGAGGCGGCCATCCTGTCGGCGCGCAGCCATTTCGAGGACGCCGCGCCGCCTTACCTGCCGCAGTACTGGAAGCAGTGCTATGGCTCCTCCGGCACCGCCCGCACCATCGCCGACATCATCGTCAAGAACGGCCTGGGGCGCGAGGTCAACGCCGCCTCGCTGTCGGCGCTCAAGCAGCGCTTCATCGAATTCGGCCACGTCAGCAAGATCGACATGCCGGGCCTGCGCCCGGACCGCGCCTCGACCATCATCGGCGGCCTGGCGATCCTGATCGGCCTGGTGCGCGAGCTGGGCATCCCGCAGGTGCAGCCGATCGAAGCGGGCCTGCGCATGGGCGTGATGTGGGACCTGCACCTGCGCTCCACCAAGCGCGACCGCCGCGAGCAATCGGTGCAGTCCTGCGTGCAGAAATTCCATGTCGACGAGCGCCGCGCCAACCGCGTGGCCGACGACGCGCTGGCGCTGTACGCGCAAACCAAGCCTGCCACCGACCAGTACACGCGCCACCTGTACTGGAGCGCGCTGCTGCACGAGATGGGCATGGTGGTGTCGCACACCGGCTACCACAAGCATGCGGCCTACATCATCGAAAACGCCGACCTGCCGGGCTTCACCTCGCGCGAGCAGAAAACCATGGGCCGCCTGATCGCCGCCCACAAGGGCAATCTGCGCAAGGTGGTCGAGGTGCTGGGCGACGCCGATTTCGCCAAGGCCATCGTCGCCTTCCGGCTGGCGGTGCTGTTCATGCACTCGCGCATAGATATCGACTTCACCCAGATCAAGCTGCGCTTCAAGAGCCGCATCGAGCTGGAAATCAAGCGCTCCTGGGTGGCCGACCATCCGACGCTGTCTTACTGGCTGGAGAAGGAACAGGAGCAGTGGGACGAAGTCGGTGTAGACTTCAGCCTCCGAACCACCTGACCAGGACCGCATGAACGACAGGATCAAACGCACGCTGATACTCCCGCTGCTGGCCCTGTCGTTTTCCATGCCGGCTGCGGGGCAGCCCGTCGTCAGCCTGTGCTTCGAGGCCCAGGACGTGCGGCCGTGGCGCACGGAACAGGGCGGCGGCCTGAATTTCGAGCTGCTCAAGATGGTCGGGCAGCGGCTCGGCATCCGCTTCGATTTCCAGAGCATCCCGTGGAAGCGCTGCCTGGCGCAGCTCAAGGCCAACGCGGTCGATGGCGCCTTCGCGGTCAGCTACAAGCCGGACCGGCGCGAACTGGGCGTCTATCCCGGCGGCGAGCAGCCCGATGCCAGCAAGCGCATGCACACCGACAGCTACGTGCTGTTGCGCCGCAAGGGCGGCAAGGCGGAATGGGACGGCAAGCGCTTCAGCAACCTCGATGGCGCGATCGGCTTCCAGCTCGGCTACTCGGTTGGCGACATGTTGCGCGCGCAGCACGTGGAAGTGGACGAGGGCAGCCAGCGCGCCGATGAACTGGCGCACAAGCTGCTCGCCGGACGGTTGGCGGCCGCCGCCATGGGCGGCAGCGATGCGGCTGGCATCATGCGCGGGCCGCTGGGCGGGCAACTGGAGCAATTGCCCGCTCCGCTGATCGAAAAGCCGTATTTCCTGATCCTGTCGCACGCCATGGTGGCGTCGCGTCCCGAGCTGTCGCAGCGCATTTGGCGCGCCGTCGAGGAGGTGCGCAACAGCGCGGCCTACCGCAAGCTGGCGCTGGCCGAAGGAGTCCGTCATTGACGGCGCCGGCCAGCCGCTAGGCGCGGGCGGCGGCCTGCTGGCGCACCTGCGCGGCGCATGGCGCCGCAATACCTTGCTGCGGCTGGGCGTGGCGATCTTCCTGGCCGTGGGGCTGTCCACCGCTGTCTACACCACCTATGTGATGCGCTCGCTGCAGCGGGAGGCGGAGCAGAACTTGCACGAACGCGCCGAGCGGCTGGCGGCCGTGCTGTCGCAGGCACTGGCGCGGCCGCTGTTCGACCTCAATAGCGCGGCCATTTCGAGCGTGGTCGATGCTTCCGGCGCCACGCCGGAAGTGCTGGTGCTGCGCGTGCTTGCTCCGGGCGGGAATGAGCTGGCCAGCTATGTATCGCCGCAGCACGCCGGGCCGATCGCAGCCATCAATGTGCACCGCGATATCGTCTTCAGCGACGTGCACCGCAGCTATCCGGTCGGCTCGGTGGACCTGGCCTATTCGCGCGCGCAGATGGACAGCAACCTTCAGCACCGCATCCTCAGTACGGTGGCTGCCAACCTGTTGCTGGCGCTGGGTATCGTGCTGTCCATCTTCGTGGTCGGCCGGCGCACGGCCGAGCGTGAACTGCGGGCGCTGAACGCCGAGCTGGAGCAGCGTATCAGCGAGCGTACCGCCGAACTGTCGCAGGCCGCGGCGGCGGCGCGCGATAGCGAAGCCAGGTTGCAGAATATCGTCGATACCGCGCTGGATGCGGTGGTGCGCATGGACCCGCAAGGCCGCATCGTCGGCTGGAACCGGCAGGCCGAAATCATCTTCGGCTGGAGCCGCGACGAGGCGCTGGGGCGCGACCTGAGCCACACCATCATCCCCCTGCGCCTGCGCCATGAACATAAGCGCGGCGTCGAGCGCTACATGGCCAGCGGCCGGTCCGCCGTCATGGGCAGTCGCATCGAAATCGCCGCGCTGCGCCGCAACGGCGAGGAATTCCCGATCGAGCTGGCCATCACGCAGGTACGGACGGAAGGCGGCGGTCATGAATTCTGCGCCTTCATCCGCGATATCAGCGAGCGCCGCGCGCGCGAGCATAAGCTGGTCAATGCCAACATGCGGGCGGAGGCGGCCAATATCGCCAAGTCCGAATTCCTGGCGAATATGAGCCACGAAATCCGCACGCCGATGAGCGCGGTGATCGGCATGGCCTACCTGGCGCTACGCACCGAGCTGACGCCGCGCCAGCACGATTACATCAGCAAGATCCACCGCGCGGCCCTTTCCCTGCTGGGCATCATCAACGACATCCTGGATTTTTCCAAGATCGAGGCGGGGCGGCTGGAGATGGAATCCATTCCTTTCGACCTGCGGGATGTGCTGGACCACGTGGGCAGCGTCACGGCGCAGCGTGCGGCTGACAAGCAGTTGCGCTACCAGGTGGAGTTGGCGCCGGACGTGCCGCGCTACCTGGTCGGCGATCCGCTGCGGCTGGGACAGGTGCTGATCAACCTGGTCAACAACGCCGTCAAGTTCACGCTCGACGGCGAGCTGGAACTGCGCTGCACGGTGGCGGAAGCCACCCGCGCCGACACCGTGCTGCGCTTTGCCGTGCGCGACACCGGCATCGGCATGACGCCGGCGCAGAAAGCGCGCCTGTTCCGCGCCTTCAGCCAGGCCAACGGTTCGACCACGCGCCAGTTCGGCGGCACCGGGCTGGGGTTGTCGATTTCGCAGCAACTGGTGCGGCTGATGGGCGGTGACATCGAAGTGGAAAGCGAGGTTGACCGCGGCTCGGAGTTCCGCTTTGCGTTACGCTTCCCGCTGGCCGACGCGGCGGCGCTGGCGGCCCAGAACGTCGCCCGGCACACGCCTTTTGACGCACTGGCGATGGAAACCGCGACGCAGCGTCCCGCGCGCGTGTTGCTGGCCGAGGACAGCGGCGACAACCAGGATGTCACACGCGAGCTGCTGGCGGTGCAAGGCCTGGACGTGGAGGTGGTGAGCAACGGCAGGGAAGCCGTTGATCGCCTGGCGCAGGCCGAACCGGGCGCGTACGACCTGGTGCTGATGGATTTGAACATGCCGGTGATGGACGGCCACGAGGCCACCCGTCTGCTGCGCGCCGACCGCCGCCATAGCGGCCTGCCGATTGTCGCTGTCACCGCCAATGCCCTGGCGGGCATGCGGCAGCGCTGCCTGGACGAGGGCATGCAGGACTACATCACCAAGCCTATCGATCCGCAGCGGCTGTACCGGGTGCTGTCCCGCTGGCTGGGGCGGGCCATGCCTGTCGTTCCGCCCTGGCCGCCGCTGGCGCAGGAACGCGTTGCCGCTGGCGACCCACGGGAGGCTGCGCTGGCACTCGGTGCGTTGCTGGCGGAATTCAGCGGCGACAGCGTTGAGTATTACGAGCATGCGCGCGCCAGCCTGTCGGCCCTGTTGGTACCGGAAGCGCTGGCGCGCATGGATCACCACATACGGCAATACGAATTCGAGGCGGCCGGCCGGCTGCTGGCCGCTGCCATTGCAAGGGAGATGAAATGAGCGTGGGTGCGGTGGATTTGCTGTGCAAGCCGGTGAGTCCCGCATTGCTATTTGCTCGGGTCGCTGCACATTTGTGATGACGCAAGAAATATTGGGATAAATGATATATACTGTTTATATTGTTGACTAAACTGGAGTGACCATGAACAAAACTAATGCCGCCAAGCCCGCCGCGAAGCCGGCTACCAAACCAGCCGCCAAGCCGGCAGTCAAACCGGCAGTCAAACCGGCAGCCAAGCCTGCTGTAAAAGCGGCGGCGAAGCCGGTGGCCAAGACCAGCGTGAAGCCTGCCGCGAAAGCCGCCGCCAAGCCGGCAGCGCCGAAAGCCGCACCTAAGGCAGCCCCGAAGGTCAAGGCCGCCGCGGCCAAGCCTGCACCGAAGGCCGCGCCAAAAGCTGCTCCGAAGGCAGCACCGAAGACCACCGCCAAAGCCACTCCAGTCGAAACCAAGGTCAAGGCCCACAAGGAAAAGCTGGTGCGCGACAGCTTCACCATGCCGGAAGCCGAATACGCGGTACTGGGTCAGGTCAAGAAAGCCTGCCTGAAAGCCGGCTTCGAGATCAAGAAAAGCGAACTGCTGCGCGTCGGCGTCGCGCTGATCAGCCAGATCGACCTGGCCACCCTGAAAAACGTGCTGGCCGGCCTGCCGCAACTGAAAACCGGCCGTCCGAAGAAGGGCTGATTTAAAAACAACATGTCACGAAACTGACATTTAACTGTCATTTTCCTGAAGTATTCGCTGGTTACGCTTGCTTCGTCTTCCACAGAAAGGGATGAAGCATGCAAACCTCGATCATACAAGCCGACGCCCGAGCAACGTCCGGCAAGCTGGTTCTCAGTATGGCAAGCACGCCGGAAGAACTGCGCGAAGTGCAGCGTCTGCGTTACAAGGTGTTCATCGAATCCATGGGCCTGTCCGCGCTGAAGCGCGCCGATGGCCTGGACAGCGACGAATTCGACGAGCACTGCGATCACCTGATCGTGCGCGATTCGGACACCCTGATGGTGGTCGGCACCTACCGCCTGCTGAGCGCCGCGCGCGCCCGCAAGCTGGGTCGTTTGTACTCCGAGGGCGAATTCGACCTGGGCCGCCTGAACAACATCCGCAACCGCATCGTGGAAGCGGGCCGCGCCTGCATCCATCCTGATTATCGCGGCGGCAGCGTGATCATGTTGCTGTGGTCCGGCCTGGCCGAGTACATGCGCCGCGAGAATGCCGAATTCCTGGTCGGCTGTGCCAGCATCAGCCTGGCCGATGGCGGCCACAATGCCGTCGCCGTGTATCAGCAACTGGCGGCCAAGCATTTGGCGCCGATGGAATACCGCGTCACGCCGCACCTGCCGTTCCCGTTCTCGAAGCTGGACCCGGCGCACAAGCCGCAGGTGCCGGCGCTGCTGAAGGGGTACATGCGATCCGGTGCGTGGATCTGCGGCGAGCCGGCCTGGGATCCTGATTTCGAAAGCGCGGACCTGTTCCTGCTGATGCCGCTGGCGAACCTGGATACGCGCTACGCCCGCCACTACGGCGTCAACGAGCAGCCTCTGGCGGCGTGACCGTCGTCCCCGCGGAAGCGGGGACCTATGCAACGCAAGAATTCAAACTCAGCATGGATTCCCGCTTGCGCGGGAATGACGGGTAGAATAAGCCGTCGTGCTTATTCTACGGGGCGCCCATGAAGCTGGATCTGGAGTCGGACAAAACGGGTTTCGAAGAACGCCCCGTGTTGCGCCATCGCGGTGGCGTATCGACCCGCATCACCGACCGCGTCATCGAAGAAATTCCGGTGGCGCTGGTCGTCAACGGTATCTCCCACGCCGTCATGATGGCCACGCCGTGCGACCTGCAGCCCTTCGCCATGGGCTTCGCACTTACCGAAGGCCTGGTCAGCCAGGCTTCCGACATTTTCGACATCGAAGTGACGCCGCATGAGCGCAGCTTCGAAGTCGGCATCACCATCGCCTCCCAGGAATTCGCGCAACTGAAACAGCAGCGGCGCTCGCTGGCGGGACGCAGCGGCTGCGGCGTGTGCGGCATCGAGAGCCTGGAACTGCTGGACCTGAAGCCAGAACGCATCGAGGCCGCGCCGCTGCACAGCGCGGGGCAACTGCAAGCGGCCATCGCCCGTGCCTACGCCGGACTCGGAGAGATGCAGCACCTGATGCATGCCACCGGCGGCGTCCACGCGGCGGCCTGGTGCGACGCCAGCGGCGCCGTGCTGCGCGTGTGCGAAGATGTGGGGCGCCACAACGCGCTGGACAAACTGATAGGCTACTTGGCGATGGACGGCGTGGATATGCGGCGCGGCTTCGTCTTCATGTCCAGCCGCGCCAGCTACGAGCTGGTGCGCAAGGCCGCGCGCATGCAAATTCCTTTGATGGCGACCATTTCCGCGCCCAGCACGCTGGCCATCGATATCGCCGCCGAGGCGGGCATGAAGCTGGTCAGCTTCTGCCGCCACGATAGCTGCGTCGAATACACCTGATTATTCCATCGCCGTTTGTTCGGCCGACAGTTCCAGCAGCACCGGTATCGACTTCGAGGCCGGCGTGCCCGCACCCACTGCCACGCTGTGCAGCGGCACCAGGCCGTTCGTTTCGGGGAAGTAGGCGCCCAGGCAGCCGCGCGGGATGTCGTACTCCACCAGCCGGAAGCGCTCGGCGCGGCGCTGCACGTCGTCGTCCCACACGCTGGTCATGTCCACGTACTGGCCGTTCTCCAGGCCCAGCATGGCCAGGTCATCCTTGTTGATGAAGACCACGCGGCGCAGGCCGAACACGCCGCGATAGCGGTCGTCCATGCCGTAGATGGTGGTGTTGTATTGGTCGTGCGAGCGCGCCGTCATCAGCGTCATCAGGCGTTCGCCATAACGCCGGCGGGCGCGGTGGATGGGCGTGTCGGTATCGACCGCGTGAACCACGAATTGCGCCTTGCCGCTGGCCGTGCGCCATTCGCGTTCGCGCGAGGCCACGCGCAGGTGGAAGCCGCCCGGCTTGCTGACGCGCGCATTGAAATCGTGGAAGTCGTCGAAAACTTTTTCGATCAGGTCGCGGATCGCTGCATAGTCGCCGGCCAGGCCTTCCCAGTCGACCTTGAAACTGCCCAGCGTGGCGGCTGCCATGCGCGCCACGATCATGGTTTCCGACAGCAGTTGCGGCGACGCCGGCTTGTTCATGCCGTAGGAGAGGTGCACCATGCTCATCGAATCCTCCACCGTCACGCCTTGCGGCACGCCGTTCTGCAGGTCGATCTCGGTGCGGCCCAGCGTCGGCAGGATCAGCGCTTCCTTGCCGATGACGAGGTGGCTGCGATTGAGCTTGGTCGAAATCTGCACCGTCAGGTCGCAGGCGCGCAAAGCCTTGAAGGTGAGGGCGGTGTCCGGCGTGGCGATGGCGAAATTGCCGCCCATGGCGATGAACACTTTCAGCTTCCCGTCCAGCATGGCCTGGATACTGTCCACCGTATCGTAGCCGTGCGCGCGCGGCGGGTCGAAATCGAATACCTTTTGCAGGCGGTCGAGGAAAGCCTTGGCGGGCTTGTCCTCGATGCCCATGGTGCGGTCGCCCTGCACGTTGGAGTGGCCGCGCACCGGGCACAGGCCGGCGCCGCGGCGACCGATCTGCCCGCGCATCATCATCAGGTTGGACAGCATCTGGATGGTCGCCAGCGCGCCCTTGTGCTGGGTGAGGCCCATGCCCCAGGTGCTGATGACGTTGCGGCCCTGGATGTACACCTCGGTCAGCGCATCGATCTGCGCGCGCGGCACGCCGGATTCTTCGATCAGTTGCGGCCAGTCCTGCGCGCGCAGGTCGGCGGCGAAGGCGTCGAAGCCGCTGGTGTGCTGTTCGAGGAAGGCGCGTTCCAGCAGGCTCGCGCGGCCTGCGGCCAGCTCGGCGTCGTCGCGTTCCAGCAGGCGCTTGGCCATGCCCTTGATGAGCGCGAAATCGCCGCCCAGCCGTGGCTGCACGAACATGCTGCTGATGGCGGTGCTGGACAGCGTCAGCATCTCGACGGGATCGGCGGGACTGGTGAAGCGTTCCAGGCCGCGCTCGCGCAGTGGATTGATGGAGACGATGGTGGCGCCGCGCCGCGCGCAGTCGCGCAACTCGCCCATCATGCGCGGGTGATTGGTGGCCGGGTTCTGGCCAAAGATCAGTAGCGTGTCGGCATGCTCGAAATCGTCCAGCGTGACCGTGCCTTTGCCGATGCCGACGGTGCCCGGCAGGCCGCGGCTGGTCGGCTCGTGGCACATGTTGGAGCAGTCCGGGAAGTTATTGGTGCCGTACATGCGCACGAATAGCTGGAACAGGAAGGCCGCCTCGTTGCCGGTGCGGCCGGACGTGTAGAACGTGGCCTGGTTGGGATCGGGCAGGGCGCGCAGATGGCGCGCGATCAGCGCGAAGGCGTGGTCCCAACTGATGGGCAGGTACTTGTCGCTGGTGGCGTCGTAGACCATGGGTTCGGTCAGGCGGCCATGCTGCTCCAGCTCGTAGTCCGACTGCTTGAGCAGTTCCGTGACCGTGTGCGCGGCGAAGAATTCGGACGTGACGCGCTTGCTGGTGGCCTCGGCCGCCACGGCCTTGACACCGTTCTCGCAGAACTCGAACGTGGAGGCATGCTCGCGGTCCGGCCAGGCGCAGCCGGGGCAGTCGAAACCGTCGGGCTGGTTTTGCTTGAGCAGGGTCTTGTAATTGCCGGTGCTGACTTTTTCTCGGACCAGGTTGAGCGCCACCTGCTTCAACGCCCCCCAGCCGGCGGCGGGATGGGTGTAAGCTTCAACGCGTTTTTCTTTACTCACATCGTTCAATCCGTAACTAGACGAGCACGAGTATAGTTCACCCTCTGTGATTTTTGTTAATCAAAATGTATCGATGGACGAGCAACTGATGGCCGCACTGGCCGGTGTAATCGCAGCCTTATGGCATATCCAGGCCGAATGGCCGGACAAGACCTGTTCGCTGGCCAAGCTGAGCAAGCAGGCCCAACTGTCGATGAGTGTCTTGCTGCGTTACCTGACATTACTGGAGGAGGCTGGATTGGTTGAGGTGACGCTGGACGACGGCGGCGTTACCGGCACAGTCCGCCTCAGCACCGCCGGCCTGCAAATGGCGCGTGGAAATGTGTGATTTTTCCTTTTTGCAAGGATGATATGCTAGTGCCATCAAAATTAGCTTGATGGGCGGGCGTTGAATGAAAAAACGGATTCCGGAATTTATGTCGTATGGATTGGGCATGGGGGCGGGTACTGTGCTTTCTACCGGTTTCCTGAGCTCGGCCCATGAGGTCGATTGGGGCAGGGCGATTTTTGTAGCCGTCTTTTGCAGCGTCATCGCCTATTTCTGGCCCAGGAAGAAGGACTGAGCGCGCGATGGCGGAATTAAGATTTAATATTTTCGGTGCGCTTATCGCCGTCACAGATTCGTCCGGCGCTTTGCGCGCATTTTATCTGGGCGCTGAAGGAAAGCGCAGGCCGGCTGAATTCGTCATACCTGCTGATATCGCTGAGCATGAATTATGTGAATATCTCGCGGATTTATTCCATGAAAACGCCACGCCGAGAAATAACACTGCAGCGCAGCTTTCATGAGGTCGGTTGTCGCCCAATAACTGTCACTTGATAGAAGTTGAAAAAATGAACTTAGACGATCTTTCTAGAAAGACTATTCCAGAGCTAATAAAGGCCTTGGGCCTGTCACCATTTGTTTGTTTTCTTTTTGTCTCTCTGATCGCAACAGTAGTTGCATTACCAATTGTGGAGAAGAGTGGCGTTGAGATTGATACCCGTGATCCCGGTGTGATTTTGATCATGACCGTTACCGCGACACTTGCATATGGCTCGATTTGGATTTTCATAAAGCGTCTTACGGCCAGCGGTCAGGGTTAAAAAATTAAGTCCGCAACCGGCCATAACCGGACAACCGCGCAACGAAGGGGCGCCCCCTCACGCGAATATTAAGATTTCGGATGAATATATAATGCAGATAAATAAAAAATGGCAGTCAATGCTTTGGGTTGCTGGGGTGATGATGTTGATGTCGGGGCATTGTGTAGCCGTTCCTGGTGCGAACTGTCCTAAACCAGAGTGGCCACGGGACGCGCTGCGTTACGAGCTCGATGGCACCACCACTCTCCGATACGTTGTTGGAGCGGATGGCAGAGCAACATCTGCGGTCGTGGAGAAAAGTTCTGGCTGGAAGGCGTTAGACGATGCCGCTTTAAATAATTTAGCAGGCTGTGTATTTAAGGCCCCCACTCCCGAAGGCGTAACTATGCCAACACAGTATGTTTGGCGGCTCGATGAAGAGCGGCCACTGCGCCCGCTGCTAGTGCAAAGGCAGTTGTCAAGCTTCAGATCGGTTTGCAACGTTTAAGAACCTGGATAAATCTCGTAGTAATGCCAGCGGCATTGTATTGCGAATGTTCATCGGCAGTGAAGGAGGCCCCTGGAGTATAGTCGCCGAGGCCGAAGGGATTCCCAAAGAGCTACTAGACGCTGCCATTGCCTATATCCAGACCTGCCGGTTCGCTATTGACCCTGATGTCGTAGGACGACGCATTAGTAGTACTTATGGAAGACTTCAGCTGAAGAATTGGTAATTTTTATTTCTTGAAAGGCTATCCAAAACAGTTTCGCTATGGCTCTAAGCGGCTAAGAGTGGACATGAAGTTAAACAGAGGTGAAAAATGGTGATGGAGTCGGTAGCGGATATCGAAGGCGCATGGATGGACCCATGGTGGTGCCAGAGGCAATGCGTAGGATTGAGGCCGGGCACGAAGACGATTCTGAGCTGTACGATGAAGAGCTGTCGAATGCGATTGCTGAATTTTCGTGATTCGACCATATGCGACTCTTCAGTTTTTAGGGTTCCGACTGAGCGCGCTCTCATTCTTAAAATGGGTATTATGAAATTGTCAAAAACGTTATTTCTCGTAAATCTTACAATTATTATTGGTTTTTGCACGACATTAACGGGTTGTGTCTCTTCCCCCACCGCGCCCGAACAAATCGTTAGGGTGCACATGTCTGATCGTAGCCTTCAAAGCGTGATTGGTTGGGCAGAATTGAAACAAAACGATGCCGTACATGATCTTTGTTATCGTTATAGGTATGGTCATACTGCCCCGCTTGATTACGATAACGCTTTTAAATGGTGTTCAATCGCTGCTGAGTCTCATAATAGTAGCTCGCAAGTCTTGCTCGCAGAGCTATATTGGAATGGTTATGGTACTCAACCTAATAAGGCGAAGGCAGTTGAATTGTATAAAACAGCTGCAGATCAAGGACATGAGCACGCACAACTGGTGATGTCACACCTTTACCGAGATGGCGATGGAGTGCTGGTAGATCATGATTTAAGTATTAAATATTTAAAAATGTCAGCAGACGCTGGGTATTCGAAAGCAATTGCTGAAATGAAGCAGTATCAACCTTCCTATGAATATAAAGCGATACCTGATCAGGAAGAGCGAAGTAGGGAGCCGAATTCAAAAACAATACGGCTGCAAGCAAAAGAAGGATTTTTCTCTCAGGAATTTTACCGCCTTACTCCGGGTGTTCGCTGGAAGATTAAAATGCGATTGCATCCGCTGAAGGAGATTTCGTCTTGGGCTCCGTTGCAATCATTATGTATATCTGCTGAAGGCCCAAGTGATTTCTTCTGTCTGGTGTTCAATCTAACAGCTTTAGATTCTGATCGCCTGAGCGGCGAGCTAAGGACGATACCAGCAGATCAGCGTGTTGTACTTCAGAAAAATCCACTAGACGGTAGTTTTGATATAAACCAGGACATCAAAGTGGAATTGAATGTTCAGGGGCAAGGTATTTTTTTCAGCATAAATGGCGAATTGGCGAAGTTTCAGCACTTGGGATTTAATCCTCAGATTTGGCGAACTCTATGTTCAACAGCGGAATGTGATTTTGCGATGGAGGTTGCGCCACTTGATCGACCAAACTGAAATTGTTTTGCTCCCACCGGCTTGTCCGGTCGTTCAACAGGACGTCTACCAGCTTCGGTGACAGCTCCCATTGACTCGGGCGTTGAGTCGCCGGCCGAGCCCGTCCAGCAGTAGACTAATTGGATAAAGTAACATTACAATTTGCAATACAATATGAAATTCTTCAGACTGAATTTTCTAAAAATTGCCCCTCTTTCTATTCTGGCAAGCTGCGCCACAACAAATATCCCAACGGTTCCAGATCGGCAGACTCAGTCGGTGGATAAAATTAGTCGCCTGCTAGAAGCCGTTAAAGAAAACAAGGATTCATTTGAATATGAATTTACTTACGAATCAGATTGCATATCCGCACTAAAGATAAAATGGCCTAAGTGGCGATTAGATGATTTACATTACTCTTCAGCAATCACTGTTATTAATATTGACTGGAAAGAAATTGGCTCGGCGTCCTATGAGAATGTTAAGGAATATCGACCGCCAAAATATGACGAAACATTTCATTCATATATCTCCGTGGATTTTTTAATCCTCAACGTTACCAAACCGTCGCATTAACTATTACCTAAAAAAATATGACGGATTAGGTTTTGCGGATGGATTGGAGTTGTATTTTTCGAAAGATAATTATCCTATCGCGCAAAATATTATCAATGCGATATTGCAGAAAAAAGACGCCTGCCTCGCCGGCCACAGTCAGATCGATAAACGATATTCAGACTCTTATAATTCTGACGAACAATTCCAACTCGGGAATGCATATTTATTTTCTCGGCACCCTTTTTCTAAACCGATACTTGCATATGAATGGTATAAAAAAGCTGCGCAGAACGGAAATCTAGATGCGCAGCTTACCATGGGAAACGCACTTAGAAGCGGATTAAATGGTGTTTCAAAAAATCTCATAGAAGCACGCTGTTGGTTTGAGGCCGCAGCAGCCCAGGGGTCGCCGGAGGCGCTAGATTTTTTGGGGAGCATGTATGAGCAAGGTCAAGGAGGCCTGAATGCGGATTTCGCCAAAGCGGCAACATATTATCGTCTAGCGGCCAGTAAAGGGGTAGTGACGGCGCAAGAATCGCTCGCTGAAATGCTTCAGTTCGGCAAAGGGATTACGAAGGATATCATCGAGGCTTGTGTTTGGTATCGTAAAGCAGAAGAAGCTGGCTCTGAATCTGCGCACAAAGCTCTGCTTTCAATAGAAAAGGATAAATGAGATATCGCATTCGATCTTTAACCTGAAAATATTTTGCGTTGGGTAGCATTAAAAGATGACGAAGGTCCGAGTTGGGGCGGAAGCTGCCTGTCGTGACACTACGAGAGTTTTTTGTCCCGCTAACAGAGTATCCTGGCTCGACCGATCAGGATTTACCAACGGCTGCGATTACAACTAACAGAACTGAAAGAATTTATGACCAAGATTACTCCTTTCTTGCTTGGCTCTCTCGGTGGCGCGGTGGCTTCGATTCCTTACTATTCCGAAGGAAACTGGGTTCGAGTTGCTGGCAACATTTTGTTTTTTACAGCTCTTTCTTATGCGGCGTGGAAATACCGCAAAAAGAACCGATCTCATTGACGCGCCCATCCGCTTCTGCGGATTCAACCGGTCGATGCAACACCATAACCTCACGACCGATTGACAACCTCAACACTTAGATCCCATGAAATTGTATCGTTACTTTGGTATAGCGGCGATGGTCCTGGCAGCTTCGCCCGCCATCGCTGCAGAATATAACGGCTTTAAGATCGATGAATCCAAAACACGTCTGTCGCGTGAAGCGCAAGAGTCGCTGTTCAAGCAGATCGACATAATCGACTCCGCCGCCCTGCCGCCAACGGTGCTCGACGCAATGAAACAGACCCCGATTGTCGTGGACCCTGACCTGCGCGGCAATCCGGGGATTTTCGCCATTCGCGATGGTGCCGCGTCCGTTTATGTCCAGCCTATCGAATTTCCCTTGAACAAACCGATATTGCTGCACGAATTTCTGCACGCTTATCATTTCCGCGTGCTACGCCTCGATCGGCCTGAAATCCAGGAAGAGTTTCAACTGGTTAAACATTCCAGCCTGTTTCCCGAACGCTTCCAGTCCTCGCACTTCCTGCAAAATGCCAAGGAATTCTTCGCAGTCACCGGCACCTTGTACTTGTTCGGGAATATTCAGCAGCCGCCGTTCGATTGCACGACGCTGTCGCGCTTGCGCCCCCAATACCTAAAGTTCCTGGCCGATCAGTTTGGTCCATCGCGCTGCCGCGGAGTAGCGGATGCAGAGGCGGCCAGCGATCATTGATGACTGCATGTCGTGCCACGCCGAGCGCCTTCGCACGAGGCCACATCTGAAGAACGCGGAGCTATAGCCCACCCGAACTAGGCGTGCGGCGTCAGCGCAATCAGCACTTGCCCCTTGAGGGCGCGGATCAGCGAAGCTTCCTCGGGCGGCACGCCTTCCGGCGCGGGTAGGGCACGGTCAGCGTAGAACAGCCCCAGTTGCACGCCCTGTACCACCAACGGCAGCACGATAAAGCTGCGCGCATCCGGTAGCAGCGCACGATGCCAGGACGGCAGCAATTCACGAATCTTGGGCGCGGTGGCGTCGGCGATCATTAGGTCGGCATCGTTTTCCATCGCCAGGTGGAATAGGTCGCCGTCCCCCATCAGCGGAAACACGAAGCCGGCCTGGCGCGCCGCGTAATGTTCGCCAAACGAGATGCGCGCGCGGTACTGGCTGGTGCGCACGTCCTTCAGGCAGACGGTCGCAAAGCGGAAGGCCATGGCGCGGTACAAGGTCTCCAGTACGGCCTGCACCACGTCGTTGACCTTCCTGTTCGGGCTGGCGCGCATCTGCGTGACTTCCTGCACGCCCGCTAGCAAGGCCTCGCGCGCATTGAAGGGCTTGCCGCTGGGCCAGCTACCTTCCGGTTCGGACGTCCCCGCGTCCATGACGGCTTGCAGCAGCACCTTAGGCAAGCCTTCGGCCGGCTCGTTCTGCACCTCGGTCTGCGGTCCCATGTGCATGCTGTCCAGCAGGGTAGCCATATCGCGCCGCACGGTGGCGAACAGGTTCTGCAGGCGCTCGCCATCGAAGTTGAGGGCGCTGCCGAAACGCTCTTCCAAGGCCTGCGCTTCCGGGCTATCGGCGTTGAGCTTGCGTGCCAGCAGGCGCGCCGCGTCGATGCTGAAATTGACCACCTGGCGCATCCATTCCTGGCGGTTGACGGGCGCCTTCTGCTTACCTGGTGAAAGTGGGCTGATCGAACGAACGATCACGTCCGGAATCTTCCACTCGTGCAGAATGGCGGCCGACAAGCTGTCGTAAGTCGAACCCAGTATCATCTGCGAGGCTTGCGCCTCGGAGTGCTTGCCACTCGCCACCAGCGCGGCGATATCGCGGAAGCGCTCGTGCTCCTGCGAAGCGATCACCAGCGGGCCGATGTTCTTGAACAGAGCGCCAATGGCGGCTTCCTCCGCGCCCTGGTAGGCGCTCATGCGCGCCAGTTCGCGTCCCACCAGGCTGGCGCACAGGGCGGCCTCCAGCTCCACCCGCACCGACTGCGCGTGCTTGCTGTTGGACAGGGTATCCACCAACAGCATGGCCAGCGCAGTGGTCTTGACGTTATCAAAGCCCAGCAGCGAGATGGCGCGCGATATGGTGGTGACGGCCGTCCCGCCCACGGTGCGGTAGGTCGGCGTATTGGCCAGCCGGAGAATTTTTTGTGTCAGCGCCACGTCCGACAGCACGTAGTAAGCCAGGCTCTGCGTGCCCTGGTCGTCGGAATCCACCAGTTGCACCACCCGCGCCACCGAGGCGCCGAGCGCAAACATGCCCTCGTCGCTGCATAGCTTTTTCAGCAAGACCCCGCGCACCGGGCGGGTATCGGCTTGTGACGCATGGTCCATGGCAGGTGGCTCGGCGTGAGAATTGGCGAGAATCCATTGTAGCGCCGGATCGGCTTAGCGCGCTGGCAGCTTGGCGTTCTCGTCGCAGCGCGGGCACGGATGTTGTATTTCTTTAGTATCCGTTGGTATCGGCCGCGCGGCAATCTGCGCATATTTCCCAGAGGATTGCGAAAATCTAATCATGCTGATATGGTGAAGTCGTTAACATTTGGAAAGAGGGATCATGCAGGGGAAAACGGCGAGTTGAAATCAGCTTGCTAAACCTGTTTGCTAATTGCGCACCGACCCGAGGTGCGCTTGTATTAACGTTGAAAGGAACACGATGAAATCCTATGGAGCAGAATTCTTTGGTACGTTTTGGCTGGTGTTGGGCGGTTGCGGCAGCGCCGTTCTGGCGGCGGCATTTCCCGGTTTGGGCATCGGCTTTGCCGGCGTCGCGCTGGCCTTCGGCCTCACTGTGCTGACCATGGCCTACGCCATCGGCCATATCTCCGGTTGCCATTTGAATCCGGCCGTGTCGATCGGCCTGTGGGCCGGCGGCCGCTTCCCGGCCAATAAGCTGCTGCCTTACATCGTCGCGCAAGTGCTGGGCGGGATCGTCGCCGGCGGCGTGCTGTACCTGATCGCCAGCGGCAAGGCCGGCTTTGACGTGGCCGGCGGCTTCGCCTCCAACGGCTACGGCGAGCATTCGCCGGGCGGCTACTCGCTGCTCGCCGCCCTGGTGTGCGAAGTGGTGATGACGATGATGTTCCTGATCGTGATCCTGGGCGCCACCGATGCCCGCGCGCCGCAAGGTTTCGCACCGCTGCCCATCGGCCTGTGCCTGACCCTGATTCACCTGATTAGCATCCCCGTCACCAACACCTCGGTCAATCCGGCGCGCAGCACGGCCGTGGCCGTGTATGTCGGCGGCTGGGCCACCAGCCAGTTGTGGCTGTTCTGGGTCGCGCCCATCATCGGCGCGCTGCTCGGCGCGGTAGTCTATCGCGCCATCGCCGCCAAGGATTGAGCGACTGAACTTCGTCGGCGGCTGTGCGGTCCAAAGGTTTTTGACCGACAGCCGCATCATGACCAATACCCTCACCAACGTCATCGGCCCCGGCCTGGGGCAGGATATGCTGCTGCGGCAGCTCTATTTGCACTTGCAGGACGTGGCGATTTTCACTGTCGATCTGCGCGGCGAGGTCAACAGTTGGAGCGCCGGCGCGGCCCAGATCTTCGGCTATGAAGTGGCCGAGATCATGGGCCGCGACGCGGCCTGCCTGTTCACCACCCAGGACAGAACCGATGGCCAGCCGCAAACCGAAATGCGCATCGCGCGCCAGCTCGGTCGCGCTTCGGATTACCGCTGGCATGTGCGTAAGAACCGTTCCCTGTTCTGGGCCGACGGCTTGTTGACCCCCATCCCCGACCAGTACGGCGAGCCGATGGGCTATCTGAAAATCCTGCGCGACATCACCGACCGCAAGCTGGAGCAGGACAAGATACGCCGCCTGGCCGCGGTCGATCTGCTGACCGGTCTGGCCAACCGCGCCGCCTTCGATGCGCGCCGCGCCGAGCTGGTGGCGATGGCCGAGCGCAGCGGCCAGTTGCTGCTGTTGCTGATGATAGACCTGGACCAGTTCAAGGAGGTCAACGACGTCCTTGGCCACCAGGCCGGCGACCAGTTGTTGCAGCAGGTGGCGCAGCGCCTGCGCGCCGCCAGCCGCGAGAGCGATTACGTGGCGCGCCTGGGGGGCGATGAATTCGCGATGCTGCAACTGTATCCGCCATCGCCCGCCAACGGCGGCGTGCTGGCCGACAAGCTGCTGCATGAACTGGCCCGGCCCTTTCTGATCAACGAGCGGGAGGCGCGCATCAGCGCCAGTATCGGCATCGCAGTCTGTCCGGCGGATGCGGCCACCCCGGACGCCTTGATGAAGAAGGCTGACCTGGCGCTGTACCACGCCAAGAACACCGGCCGGAACTGCTACCGCTACTACACCGATGAACTGGACCAGATCGCCCACCGCAAGAATGTCGATCACAGCGAATTGAAACGGGTGATGCACGCGCAGTCTTTCTGGCTGGCTTACCAGCCCATCGTCGACAAGCACGGCAACACGATCGCCATGGAAGCCTTGCTGCGGCTGCCCGGAGATCTGTCGCTGCAGCCGGTGGATTACGTGATCGGGCTGGCGCAGGAAACCGGGTTGCTGACCTTCCTGGGCGCCTCGGTGTTCCGCCTGGCCTGCGCACAGTTGCGGCGCTGGCGCGACGCCGGCCTGGACGGCCTGTACATCTGCGTGAATACCTGCGCCCGCGAACTGCAGGACCACCAATACGCCGACCAGCTCGATGCGACCATGCGCGACTACCAGCTCGGCCCCGGCGACGTGGAGGTGGAAATCACCGAGCGCGATGCGATCGAGCTGGAACGCTCCGGCAATTCGATCATCAGCCAGGTCTCCCAGCGCGGAATGCGCGTGGCGCTGGATGATTTCGGCACCGGTTACTCCTCGCTCAGTTACCTGCGCGCGCTGCCGGTCAGCACCATCAAGCTGGACAAATCCTTCCTGCAGGATGTGCCGGAAAACGCGGACGCCAACGCCGTGGCCAAGCTGGTGATACAACTGGCGAAGGAGCTGCGCCTGGATGTGATTGCGGAAGGCGTGGAGCGCCCGGAGCAGGCCGCCTTTCTCGGCAAGCTGGGGTGCGATTTTTTCCAGGGCCATTTGTTTTCGCCCGCGCTGAACGCGGACCAGGCCACGGCCTGGCTGTTCGCCCATGCGGGCGGATGACTATACCAGGCCGATATCGCGCCCCGGCGTGCCGAAGATGTCCTCGATCTGCCCGGCGTTCAAGCCGTACATGCGCGCCAGCAGGCCGCCGAACAGGGTGCGGTATTCATTGAGCACGGGGTAATCGCGGTTCTGGAACAGCGTGGGCTGCTCCAGGCGCACCTGCTCGCCGCGCACCGTGCCGCCGGCCACGCTGCCGCCCAATATCCAGTACACCGTGCCGTGGCCGTGGTCCGTGCCGCGGTTGCCGTTCTCGCGGAAGGTGCGGCCGAATTCGCTGACCACGACGACCACCGTGTCCTTCCAGTCCGGCCCCATCTCCTGCGCGTAGCCGGCCAGGCCGCGTCCCAGTTCTTCCAGCCGGTTGGCGAGGTAGCCGGTGGCGTTGCCCTGGCCGACATGGGTATCCCAGCCGCCCACATCGACGAAGCCGATGTTGTAGCGGTCCTTCATCAGCTTGGCGATGCGGCGTGCCTCCAGCTCGAAGCCCTTGGCGGTGATGGCGTTGCGGTTGGCCGCTTCCATTTCGCCCACCATTTCCTTCATCACGTCGTCGCGCACGGCGAAGCCTTCGTGCACCGGCTGCGCCAGCGGCGTGCCTTCGTACATGGCGGCGATCAGCTTGGCCTGGCGCGCATCGACGCCGGGCTTGGCGAGGCTGCGCAGCGCGGTGTTGGGCACCTGCATGCCGCCTTGCAGGATCAGCGGTAGCTGGTCGGTGAAAGAGATCGCGCTGGCGCGGTCGGCGGTCAGGGTGGCGGCCAGCCGGTTGAGGAAGCCGGAACGGTAGTCGCGCTTGCGGTTCAGCGCTTGCCCCAGCTCGATGCTGTCCTGCGTTTCGAAGTGGCTGCGCGACAGGTCCTCGGTGCCGGCGAACGGCACGAAGGCTGCCTGGCCCGCGGTGTACAGCGGGTAGATGGTGTCGCGCAGGGCAGGGTGCAGGCCCCAGTCGCTGTCGATGGCGAGCGCCGACTTCAGGTCGTCGCTGGGCTTGGCGATGGCGATGTTGGGCCGCACCTGGTAGTAGAACTGGCTGGAGACGGGCACCAGCAGGCTGGTGGCATCGTAGCCGCCGCGCATGAAGACGAACAGCAGCCGGGCCTTGCTGGCCGGCGCGGCCCACAGGCTGCCGGCCATGGCGGCGGCAGGCAGGGCGCTGAATGCTTTGAGCAGGGTGCGGCGTTCCATGGTGCTTCTCCTTAGCGATGCATCAGTTCCGGCGACGACAGCAGCAGCGTGTTCCATTCCTGCGGCGAGGTCGCCTGGTCCAGCGCCTGCCGCGTGGCGGGCGCCAACGATTTTTGCAGCGATTCGTAATACAGGGCGTTGGCCAGTTGCGGGAAGGCCGGGCGCTCTTGCGGCTGCGTGCCTTCGCTCTTGAACAGGCCCGCGTTGCCGGTGCCGATGGCCCTGGCGATCTCGAAGCGGGCGGTCATCTGGCCCGGACTGGCCCAGCCGGATTGCGTCAGCGGATAGCCGTCCGGCGTCTGGCGGCCATACAGCGGTTCGGCCATGCGGTTCAGCCAGTTGATCATGGGGCTGGCGTTGAGGATGGCCTTGTCGTCGTAAGTCAGGCGCACGGCGGAGACCACGTAGTGCACCGGGTCCTTGAATTTACCGCCCAGCGACTGCTTGAACTCGGGCGCGGCGAACAGGGTGCGCAGCACGGCGGCGATGTCGCCGTCGCTGGACTGGAAGCTGGTGGCCATGCGGTCCACCAGCGCCTGCGGCGGTTCGTCGGCGACGAAGTAGACCGCCAGCTTGCGGCTGATGTAGCGCGCGGTGGCCGGATGGCGGCTCAGGCGGTCCAGCGCTTCGTCCACTTCGCCCAGGCCGCGGCCCTTGACCACCTGGCCGAGAAAGACCTTGTCGCCGTAATCGTGGCGGTTGGGGTTGAACTCGAACAGGCCCTTGCGCACGTATTCCTTCTGCTTGTCCTTGCGGACGTTGGGCGTGGTGTCGCCCAGGTTGACGCCGACGCCGGTGAGTATGCGCGCCAGTTGCTGCACATCGTTCTGGGTGTAGCCGCCGTCCACGCCCAGCGTGTGCAGTTCCATGATTTCGCGCGCATAGTTTTCGTTGATGTGGTTGGCGGCATTCTGCTCGTTGTCCAGGTAGCGGATCATGGCCGGATGGTGCAGGGTGGCCGACAGCAGGTCGCGGAACTTGCCCAGCGCGTGCGCGCGTATCGCCTGGTCTTCGTAGTCGCCGACCAGCGCGCGCAGGTTGGACTTGCCCTGGTGGACGCTGAAGTGATTCATCCAGAACCAGGTCATCTGCTCCTGCAACTGGTTGGACGAATACAGGTCGCGCAGCAGCGAGCGGGTGGCGGCTTCCTTGGCGATGCGGTTCAGCTCCTGCTGATAGGCGCGCTGCGCGGCTTTCTTGGCTTCGTCGTCGACCATGGCCTTGTCGTAGTCGCGGCGTTGCTGCTCCAGTTCCCGCACCAGGTCGGGCAGGGCTTTCTGGGAGATAGTCATGGCGTCGATCTGCGCCTGCACCTCGGCCGGCAGCGTGGCCGGCGCGGGATGCAATTGGCGCTCCAGCCAGGCGTTGTAGCCCATCTTCTCGGCCTGCCGGTAGGTGCTGTCGTTGACGCCCCAGCTTACGCGGTTGAGCGCATTGCTGAGCGCGACCGCGTCGGCCGGCGGTTTGGCGGCAGGCGGGGACGGCGGCGTAGTGGCGGCGCAGCCGGCCAGTAGCAGCAGGGCGCCGGCGCAGGAACGTGGATGCAGCATGGGTGGCCTTGTTCAAAGCTGGGGTGTAGAGAGTATGCCAAATCCCCGGCGCGACGGTGCAACGAAATGTTACAAGCATCGTTTGCTTAATTTTCAACCTTGTCCTAGCATGGCAGCTTCACCGTCCATGAAGGATCTCCATGCGCCGCAAGCTCGTTGTTCTCGCCGCTCTGATGATGTCCCAGGCCCATGCCGCCGTCACCCTGCACGTATCGGCGGTGCTGCATCACGAATCCGCAGGCCCGGACGGCAAGCTGCCGCCCGATCGCGCGCAGCAGATGAACGTCACGCTGGACAAGGACTACATCCAGGTCGATTCCGGCGCGCTGCGCACGGTCTTCGATTTCAAACAGCGCGCGCGTTACGTCATCAGTCCCAGCGCCAAGGCCTACACGCGCTACTCGCTGTACGACGGCGTGGGCTTCCGGGTGGTGGAACTGGAAAACCGCGAGCACATTCACGCCACGCTGGTCGCGTCCAAGCCGGACACGCCCCCCTTGGATGCGGAAGTGGAAAGCGAACTGTCGCTGCTGCGCAAAGGCCCCATCGTCATCGACGAGAAGAGCGAGAACGGTATGCATGAATTCTCCGCCAGTGGCGACAAGCTGGCGCGCTGGACCGACAGCGGCGCCAAGGTATCGAATGCGGACGCCGCGCGCTTCGCCCAGTTCATGCGCTATGCCGAAGGCGGCCACCCGCAGGTGCTGGACAAGCTGGCCAAGAACGGCGTGATTCCGGATAACCTCACCATCTCCGTGCGCGATCTGGCCAGCCGCCGCGTGCTGCACCTGACCATCAACGATGTGCGCACCGTGCCATCCCGCCCCTACGACATCAAGGGCTACAAGCCGGACGTCAGCGGCAGCGGCATCGACCTGCTGCTGGACCGCATGGCCGCGATGACGGACAAGCAGTTGGCCGACCTGCGCGCGGCCCATCCCTGCGATACCGCGGCCGATTTCAGCGAGGATCAGGTGCTGGACACCATGCTCGGCCAGATGGAATGCTCGCTTGCCACCGGCAAGCAGTTGGCGCTGACGGAAGAACAGAAGAAGCAGGCCGGCGAATCCGCGTCGATGCAACTGCTGTTCATGGCCCTGAACCCGACCGCCAAGAACCAGTACGAGGATTCGGTCAAGACGCTGACTGCCTTGCGCGACAAGGCGCCGCGCAAAGCCTACATGCTCAAGCTGTTCGAGGCCAACAACCACATCCGCCTTGGACAGGCCAAGGAAGCGCGCGCGCTGTTTGCCGAGGTGCTGGAAGCGAACCCGGTGTTGGCCGCAGCCTACAAGGACATGGGCGACCTGATGATGATGCAGTACGATAGTCCGCGCGCCTGGCGCTGCTGGGACATCGGCCGCCGCATCACGCCGGGCCTGGCGAATTTCGAGCCGATCAACAAGTTCGAGGCCAAGCTGTTGGCGGAGCATCCAGAATATTTTTAACGGACCACCATGTCGACCATCGATCCGCGCGTAGACGCTTACATCGCCAAGTCCGCCGAATTTGCCCGGCCTATCCTGGAACACCTGCGCGCGGTGGTGCACGCGGCCTGCCCGGAAGTGGAAGAGACCATGAAGTGGAGCTTCCCGCACTTTATGTACAAGGGCATGATGTGCAGCATGGCGTCCTTCAAGGCGCACTGCGCGTTCAATTTCTGGAAGGCCGAGCTGCTGATGGAACGCGAGCAGATCAAGCGCGAGGCCATGGGCTGTTTCGGCCGTATCGCCTCGATCAAGGACCTGCCCACCAAGAAAGTCCTCACCGGCTACATCAAGCAGGCCATGAAGCTGAACGAGGACGGCGTGGCCGCGTCGGCGCGGGCCAAGCCTGCGGCCCCGCGCGAACTGGTGATCCCGGATTATCTCGATGCGGCGCTGGACCAGGCTCCGGCCGCGCGCGCCCACTTCGACGCCTTCACCCCTGGCAAGAAGCGCGACTATGCCGAATGGCTGACGGAAGCGAAAACGGAAGCGACCCGCACACGACGGCTGGAACAGGCGTTGGAATGGATAGGAGAAGGGAAGTCGAGGAACTGGAAATACGAGAAGTGCTGAGGCACTGTCGTGGAATGCGGCGTTCAGCGGGGTTTGGGCTGACGCAAAGGCGCATTGGGGGGCGCCGGAAACCGCATGCCGGCGCCAGGCATCGCAAGATCAGCGGAGCTGTTCAATGCATGGACGCGGTCGATAGATCTTTCAGCTCTCGGATGCTGATCTCTGATTTTTCGTGCATACGCAGCAGGATCGTGGCACCCACGGCCAACTTCCGGTGTCGGATCTTGCTGATAATCGGGGGCTGAACTTCCAGTACCCGGCACAACTCTGCATCGTTTTTCAAGTTCATCTTTTCAATCAAAGTATCCAGAAGCTTGTTCGGGACAAAGCTGGATGGTTCCAGTGCCCGAGCGCGGTTCATGGCTTCGATCAGCTCCAGCTTTTTTTGCCGTACGCTCATGGTGCTCCTCCTTTGCTCTAAACGTTGTAAAAGATGACGTTTCCCGGCAAGGCTAGCGCCCACACTCCTAATGGTCTGAATGCGGTGCGCGACTACATTCTTGATAACCATGCAAGTTATTTTCAATAATACTACTGTCGGAACAAAAAGTGCAGGTTTTGACAAATAAATTATCTTGTTTATTGCTTAAATGGGTTGACGATTGTTGTTTCTTGTATCCCTTTTTTTGATAAATGAAGGATTTTGTCGGTCATATTGGCAGCAACTTGCGAATGTGTGACCAAAATCGCGCAGGCGCCAGTGGCCTTGATTTCGCGTTGCAGGAGGGCGAGGATGCTGTCGGCGGTGTCCGGATCGAGGTTGCCGGTCGGTTCATCGGCCAGCACGAGGGCCGGGCGGTGCACCAGGGCGCGGGCGATCGCCACACGCTGGAGTTGGCCGCCGGAAAGTTGGTGAGGGAAATCGTGGCCGCGGCCGCCCAGGCCGACCGCTTCCAGCATTTCCGCCGCGCGTGTGGTCGGCATGCCATTCAGGAGCAACGGCAAGGCGACATTCTGCAAAAGGGTCAGGTGCGGCAGGACGTGGAAGGCCTGGAAGATGAAACCCATGCGGCTGCGGCGCAAGCGGGTCGCCGCGTCGTCGTCCAGGCTGGACATGGCGATGTCGTCGATGACGATGGGCGACTCGCCGGGCGCGGCGTCCGGCGTATCGAGGCCGGCGATCAGGTTCAGCAGGGTCGACTTGCCGACGCCGGAATCGCCCATGATGGCGACGAACTCGCCGGCCTGGAAAGTCCACGACAACTGCTGCAGCACCGGGCGGCCGTTGTAGGACTTGGACAGGTTGCGCAGTTCGAGCATGGCGTGGGTTTAGCGTGTCAACAGCCGGCGCAGCGCAAAGCTGGCGCCATCGACCAGCGCCACCAGCAGCAGCATGGCGATGATCACCGTGGCCGCCATCTGCATCTGGAACAGCGACAGGTGGTACTTGAGCATCTGCCCCAGGCCGCCGGCGCCCACCACGCCGAGGATGGCGGCGGCGCGGATATTGTTCTCCCAGCGGTACAGCGTGTACGACAGCATCTGCGGCAGGGTCTGCGGCAGCGTCGCGTAGAAGAAGGCCGCGGCGGCGCTGGCGCCGTTGGTGCGCAGGCTTTGCTCCGGCAGCGGCGCGGCGTTTTCCAGCGAGTCGGCGAACAACCGGCCCAGCACCCCGGCCGTGTGCGCGGCCAGCGCCAGCGTGCCGCCGAAGGGACCGAGGCCGGCGGCGATCAGCATGATGGATGCCCACACCAGTTCCGGGATCGAGCGCAGCACGTTGAGCATGGCGCGCGTGAGGGCGCGCGGCGCGGCGCCGAAGCGGCCGGAGGCAGGCAGCGAGAACGCCAGGCCGAAGATCACGGCCAGCAGCGTGCCGACGCCGGACATGGCCAGGGTTTCCACCGTGGCCCAGGCGGTCTTGCCGAGGAAGCCGGACGACATCTCGGGCGGCGCGAACCCGCCCAGCAGTTCCAGCATGCTGCTGACCGCTTCGATGGTGAAGAAGTCTTTCCACTTCAGCGGCAGGGTGGCGAAGCTGGCGACGATCAGCACGGCCAGCAGCGCCATCAGGGTCAGCACGGTCCAGTCGCGCGGCGGCCGCTTGGGCATGGGGTGGCTCATCCCAGCCTCCTGCGCAGCACTTTCGAAAACTGGTCGGCCAGCGCCACCAGCGCCACGAACACCAGCAGCATGGACGCCACTTCGCCGCCGTTCAGGTTCTTCAGCGATTCATCCATGCGCTGGCCCAGGCCGCCGGCGCCGACGAAGCCCATCACCACCGAGCCGCGTATCGCGCATTCCCAGCGGTAGACCGTGTAGGACATCAGTTCCGACGCGGCTTCCGGCAGCGCGCCGTACAGCAGCGCGGCCAGCCTGCCGCCGCCATTGACCAGCAGCGCATCGCTGGCGTGGGCGTCGGCCGATTCCAGGATCTCGGCGTAGACCTTGCCCAGCATGCCGCAATAGGTGAGGGCGATGGCCAGCACGCCGGCGGTTGGGCCGAGGCCGATGATGCGCACGAACAGCAGCGCCCACACCAGTTCCGGCACGGAGCGCAGCACCACCAGTACCCACCGCACCAGTTGGCGCGCGGCGGCGGCGATGGGGCGCATGCGGCCGGTGCCCAGCGCGGAGATCGACAGGCGTTCGTTGATGACGATGGTGGCCGGGATTGCGCCCAGCAGCGCAAGCGTGAGGCCGGCGGTGGCGATGGCCACGGTGTTCCAGGTTTCGCGCAGCAGCATGTCGAGGAATTCGGCGCTGTGGGCGGGCGTGAGGAAGTCGGCCAGGAAGCGGCCGGTGGCGTCCAGGCTTTGCTCGTCCAGCAGTATCCACGGCTTGAATTCGCTGATGACCAGCAGCGGCCACAGTACGGCAACGAAGGCGATGATGGCCACCACCCGGCCGCGCAGGGCCGGATCGCGATGAATGGAAACGGCAGCCATTACAGACAGGCGCCGACGCCGAGTTTGATCGCCATCGGATCGTGCGCCGGCTGCGGGCTGGGCGGCGGCGGTTCGCCCTGGTAGAGGGCGGCGATCATCTGCGGCGTGACCTGCTCGCGCGGCAGGTCAAATTCGATGCGGCCGTCGCGCAGGGCGACGATGCGCGGGAAGTGCAGCAGCGCCAGGTCCACCTGGTGCAGGCTGCAGATCAGCGTGGCATTGCGCGCCCTGGCTTCTTCGCGCAGCGTGGACAGGGTCAGTTCGGACAGCGCGGGATCGAGCGCGGACAGCGGCTCGTCGACCAGCAGCGCCTTGGCCGGCGACAGCAGCAGCCGCGCCAGGCCGCAGCGCTGGCGCTCGCCGCCGGACAGGCGGTCGACGCGGGAATACAGCTTGTCGCCGAGGTTGAAGCGCGACAGCGCCTGCCATGCGGCTTCGGGATCGGCGGGCTTGAACAGCGAGGCCAGCGCGCGCCACACGCTCCATTGCGGCAGGCGCGCGGCCAGCACCGCCGTCACCACGCGTTGGCGCGGCGGCAGCGGCGGCGTTTGAGGCGCCAGGAACAACTGCGCGCGCAACTGGTGGCGGTCGGTCTCGCCCAGCGTCCACGGATCGACGCCGAAGGCCTGGAAGCTGCCTTCGGACGGCTGGTGGGACAGCGACAGCGTGGCCAGCAGGGTGGTCTTGCCGGCGCCGGACGGGCCGATCACGGCCAGTTGCTCGCCCTGTTTAACGGTCAGGGTGATCGCCTGCAGCGCGGGTGGCTGCGATGCGGACGATGCGGCCAGGTGCCGCACCGTCAGGTTTTGCAGTTGATACGTGGGCATCAGGGATTACTTCAACAGTCCTGCGTTCTTGGCGGCGGCTTCGATGTTCTTGTAGTTTTCCGGCTTGGTCGGAATGAACTTCGAGGCGCGCTGCAGTTCCATGATGGCCTTGTCTTCAGGCTTGTTGGCGTCCAGCGCCAGGAAGGCGTCGGTCAGCTTTTTCTTCAGCTCGGGGTTCATGTCCGAGCGCACCGACCAGTTGTAGTCCTGGTAGCCGGGCGTGGTGTAGAACACGCGCACCACGTTGGGATCGACCTTCTTGGCTTCGACCAGCTTGTCCCATACCGAGATGTTCAGCGCGCCGGCATCGACCTTGCCGCCTGCAACCGCAGCCACGGTGGCGTCATGCGCGCCGGAGAAGGCGATGCGTTTCAGGTCGGTGTCCGGATTGATCTTCGCCTGCAGCAGGTAGTAGCGCGGCATCAGGTGGCCGGAGGTCGACGACTCGGAGCCGAAGCTCAGGGTGTGGCCCTTCAGGTCTTCCAGCTTGTTGATGTTCTTGTTGGTGGTGATGAAGACCGAGCGGAATTTTTCGTCTTCGGCGCGCTGCACCAGCGGCGTGATCTGGCCGTGGCTGCGATCGTTGGCCTGCACGAAAGTGAAGCCGCCGAACCAGACCATGTCGACCTTCTTGTTGATCAGGGCTTCCACCGAGGCGGCGTAATCGGTCACCGGAGTGAATTCCACCTTCATGCCGATCTTCTTCTCCAGGTACTCGCCCAGCGGCTTGAACTTGCGCTGCAGTTCGGTCGGCGCTTCATCGGGGATCGCGGAGACGCGGAAGACGTGATCGGCGGATTGCGCCTGCGACCAGGCGGCAGCCAGCATCAGGCCGGCGGCCAGCAGGGACTTGAAGGGGAATTTCATGGACGGGTTTACCTTTTTTTCTAGATTGCTTGGGCCAATGTGAAAAGCCGCACAGAAGTGCCTCTGGACGGCACGACAAAATGGATATTCGGCTATCATAACAAAAATGGCATCCTTCGATGTTCATCCACTCTAAAAGGCAGAGCACCGTATGCAAATGACCCGCTCCCCGGCGATTCGTGTTGTCTCGCCCGATGCAAGCAACACGCAGTCGGCGCCGGTGCTGCGCCGCGCGCACGGCAGCGAGGCGGTCATCGCCGAAATCAGCGCGGGCCTGCTGGCGCAGCACGCGAGCGCATCGCCCAAGTACTTTTACGACAGCCTGGGTTCCAAGCTGTTCGAGGCGATCTGCGAACTGGACGAATACTATCCGACCCGTACCGAGGCCGGCATCTTTGCCGAGCACGGCGCCGCGATGGCGCACGCGGTGGGCGAAGGCGCCGTGCTGATCGACCTGGGCGCGGGCAACTGCGCCAAGGCCGCCAGCCTGTTCCCGCTGCTGCAGCCGGCGCAGTATGTGCCGGTCGATATCTCGCGCGACTTCCTGGCCGGCGCGGTCCAGCAATTGCAGCAGCGCTTTCCGCAGGTCGAGATGACGGCGCTGGGGCTGGACTTTTCCGGCGGCTTCGAGCTGCCGGCCAGCGTGCGGGCGCAGCGCCGCGTGTTCTTCTATCCCGGTTCATCGATCGGCAATTTCTCGCCGGAGCAGGCGATCGGTTTCCTGCGCGGTCTGCGCGCCAATGCCGGTGATGACGGTGGCCTGCTGATCGGCGTCGATCTGGTCAAGGATGGCGCCATACTGGACGCGGCTTACGACGACGCGCTGGGCGTGACGGCCGCCTTCAATCTCAACCTGCTGCGCCACTTCAATCACTTGATCGGCGCGGACTTCGATCCGGTCGGGTGGAAGCACGTGGCCTTCTTCAACGCGCAGCAAAGCCGCATTGAGATGCACCTGGAAGCGCGCAATGCCGTGACCGTGCATTGGCCGGGCGGAGAGCGCCGTTTCGCGCGCGGCGAACGTATCCACACCGAATACAGCTACAAGTACACGCGCGAGTCTTTCGTCAACTTGCTGGAGCAGGCGGGCTTTTCGGCCGCCCAGGTGTGGACCGATGCGTCGGACTGGTTCGCCGTCATCCATGCGCGCGCGCTGCGCGGCTAAGGAGGAAATCCCATGGACATGCGTCTGCCGCAGCAGCAACTGTATGCCCGTTATGCCGACGTGCGTCGCCACACGCTGGCGCTGGCCGAACCGCTGAGCGACGAGGACTGCTGCGCGCAGTCGATGCCGGACGCCAGCCCGGTCAAGTGGCACCTGGCGCACACCACCTGGTTCTTCGAGACCTTCATCCTGGAGCGCATGGAGCAGGGCTTCCAGCCGTTTCACTCGGCGTTTCGCGTGCTGTTCAATTCCTATTACAACGGCGTCGGCGACAAGCACCCGCGCCCGCAACGCGGCCTGCTGACGCGCCCGGCGATGGCCGAGGTGCGCGCCTATCGCGCCGATGTCGACGCCCGCATCGCTCGCCTGCTGGCCAGCGAGCTGGATGCGGAGCAGAGCGCGCAATTGGCGACGCTGATCACGCTGGGCATGCAGCACGAGCAGCAGCACCAGGAACTGATGCTCACCGACGTCAAGCATCTGCTGGCGCAGAACATGATGTTGCCGGCCTACCTGAATACACCGCTGCCGCCTGCGCCGCTTGCCGCGCCGCTGAAGTGGGTCGGTTTCGATGGCGGCCTGGTGGAGATCGGCCATGACGGTGAAGGCTTCAGCTTCGACAACGAACTGCCGCGCCACAAGCAGTACCTGGCGCCGTTCGCGCTGGCGTCGCGCCTGGTGACCAATGGCGAATACCTGGACTTCATCAATGCCGGCGGTTACTTCAATGCGGCGCTATGGCTGGCCGAGGGCTGGGATTGGGTGCGCGGCCTGGGCCTGAAAGCGCCGCTCTACTGGCGTCAGGACGATAAGGGCCAGTGGCAGGAATTCACGCTGCATGGTGCGCAGCCATTGGACCTGAACCGTCCGGTCACGCACATCTCGATGTTTGAAGCGGACGCTTACGCCCACTGGGCCGGCGCGCGCTTGCCGACCGAGGCGGAATGGGAAAGCGCCGCCGCCCACCAGGGCCTGCGGCAGATGCATGGCCATTGCTGGCAGTGGACCAGCAGCAGTTACGCGCCGTATCCTGGCTTCCAGATCGCGGAAGGCGCGATCGGCGAATACAACGGCAAGTTCATGGTGAATCAGTACGTGCTGCGCGGCTCGTCCAGCGCCACGCCGGAAGGCCACGCGCGCGCCAGCTACCGCAACTTCTTCCCCGCCAGCGCGCGCTGGCAGTTCACCGGCATCCGATTGGCGCGCTGAACCTGTCAGCTATTTTTGCGGATCAGCTTTGCCACTTCCTCCAGGCTGTCCATGGTGCGGAAGTGGAAGCTGTTGCGGCACAGCGCCATGTAATGGTTCATCATGATCTTGTCGACGTTCGGCGAGAATTGCAGCGGCAGCGAGCGGCGCAGGTGGAAGAGGTACTCGATGAACTGCAGTTCGAACCTGTTTGCCGCCGCCAGGTCATACCGTACCCGCTGGCTCCAGGACGTCGGATCGCCTTCACGGTAGGCCGCACCGGCCATGGGCATGTACAGCGCGCCGCCCCGGATGGAGCCCCACACCTGGAGGAAGTAGTCGCCCACCGGTGGTTTGTCGAAGAAGAACGCTGGCATGGTATCGAACACGCTGCGGCGTATGACCAGGGAGGGCGTGGGCATGAATCCGCCATCGCCTTCGATCACTTCGCCTGGGCCGAATAATTTCGGCTCGTCGCCATAGTCCGAATAAAAGCCCATCAGCGCTTCCGACTCGTAGTGCACGCGGGCGACTTTGTGGAAGGCGATGTCGACGTGAGGCAGTTGATCCAGGCCGGCGCATTGGACTGCCAGCTTGTCGGGCGAAAGCCAGAAATCATCGCCTTCGCATATCGCAATCATATCGCCGGTGCATTCGGCCATGATGTAGGGCCAGAGGGAAATCTGCCTGCTATGGATGTTTTGCTGCTGGCGGATGACCTTGACCTTGTGCCGCGAAGTTTCGGCGAATCGGCGGTAGACGGCTTCGGAATCGTCGGTCGAGGCATCGTCATGGATGACGATTTCGATCTGGCGCTCCAGGTTCTGCGCCTCGATCCCTTCCAGGGTGCGCGCCAGGTATTTCCCGTGGTTGAATACGATGACTGCAACGGAGACAGTTTTTGGGGAGGTCATTTTTCGTACAGGAAGAAGGGTTCCGCTTCGTTGATGCCGAGATGCGTGGAATCGACATTGATATTCAATGTCTGGTGGTTACCGCCAATGTATTTCATGCCCGCGGCTTCGATGGTGCTGAAGATGTCCGTGCCGAACAGGCGCATGTGCACCGTTTCGCCAAACAGGATTTCGCGGGTCACCGGCGAACTGGGCCTGGCTTCGACAATGGTGCTGGGCAGGAGCGCCGAGTAGGGCGTTTGCAGCACCGCGCGGCCGCCGGGTTTCAGCACGCGGGTCAGTTCACTGATCGCTTTCCGTTCGTCGCTGACGTGTTCCAACACGTGGTTGGCAACCACGAAATCGAAATAATTGTCCGGGAAGCTGATGTGTTCCATGTCGATTTTCTGCACACCCGGCTCGTGCGGATACATGTCGGCCATGACATATTCCTGCGGGCCTTGTGCCTGGAACAGCAGGCGCAAATAGCGCTCCGGCGCAAAGTGCAGCACCTTGCCGCCCGCGATTTGGGACAGGACATTGGGCAGACCGAGATACACGAACAGATGGCGCTCCCTGTCGGTGCAACCGCAGTGCGGGCAGGCGAAATTATCGATGTCCGAACCTACCAGTTGCAGCGCTTTCTGGACGGGCGGGAGCGCCTCGAAGCCGCCATTGTAGGGAATGAACTGTTCGACGTTCTGACGGCAGACTAGGCAGTATTTCATGAGAGTGGTGGCTGGTTACGTTGCACGGATCAGGTCGATGATGCGCTGCTGGTTTTCCGGCTCGAGGGTTGGATAGATGGGCAGACAGATGACCTGGTCCGCCGCCTGGCGCGCTACCGGCAGTCCCGAGCGCGCCGCCGATGGTAAGCCGCGGTACATCGGGAAGTCACTGATCAGCGGGTAGAAATAGCGGCGCGCCACGATGCCGTTCTCGCGCAGACGGGCGAACAGGGCGTCGCGGCTGAGCGGGTATTCGGGTCGGACCAGGATAGGGAAGTAAGCATAGTTGGCCACAGTCTCGCCCGCGTCGGACAGACAGTGGATGCCCTTCACATCGGCCAGCGCGGCGCGGTAACGCGCGTCGACTTCCTGGCGTCGGGCGATGGCCGCATCGATGTCCTTCAACTGCAGCAGGCCCATGGCGGCATTCAGTTCGCTCATCTTGCCGTTGATGCCAGGTGCGATCACGGTCACTTCGTCGACGAAGCCAAAGTTCTTCAGGTGGTCGATGCGCTGCTTGGTCTTGGCGTCCGGGCAGATGATGGCGCCGCCCTCGAAGGTGTTGAAGACCTTGGTGGCATGGAAGCTGAGCACGGACAGGTCGCCGTAATTGAGTATGCTGCCTTGCCCGTTGCGCACACCGAAGGCATGGGCAGCGTCATAGATCACTTTCAGGCCGTACGTGTCGGCGATGCGCTGGATGCGCGCGACGTCGCATGGATGGCCGTAGCAGTGCACCGGCATGATGGCGGTGGTGTGCGGCGTGATGGCCGCTTCGATGCAGTCCGGGTCCATGTTGAGGGTGACCGGGTCGATGTCGATGAAGACCGGCTTGACGCCGCTCCACAGCAGCGAATGCGCGGTGGCGACGAAGGAATACGGGGTGGTGATGACTTCACCGGTGATGCGCAGCGCCTGCAGGGCGGTGATCAGCGCGATGGTGGCGTTGGTGAACAGGCTGATATGCTGGACGCCGAGGTGGGCGCAGAGCGCTTCCTCCAGTTGCTGGTGGAACGGCCCGCCATTGGTGAGGATCCTGCTGTCCCAGATCTGCTCCAGATAGGGAATGAACTCTTCCAGCGGTGGCAAGCTCGGTTTCGTTACATACACAGGTTTCATAATCTCTTGCGATTCAGTGTGACAGGCCTGCCGGGTGTGCGCTTACATCCTAAAAATTTATTCTATCACTTGATAGCCATATTCTTATAGGTAAAAGCGATGGCAGTCCTGCACACTGTCGCAATACGGACGGGGCATGGTGGTCCCGTCCGGGAGGGGCGTCAGGCGGCGACGGCGCCGCTGGCCTGGGCTGTCTGCTGGCGCGCCAGTTGCCGGTTCACGGCGCTCAGCACGGCCTTGAACGAGGCGGTGACGATGTTGCTGTCGGTGGCCGCGCCGAACAGGGTGGGGCCGTTATCCAGGCGCAGTTCGACATAGCAGGCCGCCTTGGCGTTGGCGCCCGAACCGATCGAGTGCTCGTGGTAGTCCATCAGCTTGATGTCCAGGCCCAATGCATCGACGAAGGCGTCGATAGGACCGTTGCCGCCGCCTTGCAGCGCCATCGCCGCGCCGCGGTGGATCAGGGCGATATCGATCTGCACCGGCTCATCGCTGCTGGTGTCTTCCACCATCTTGTGCGACTGGTAGGCGTACGGGGCGACCTGCTCGAGGTATTCCTTGCTGAAGATGTTGTAGATGCCTTCGGCGGTGATCTCCAGGCCGGTCTGGTCGGCCACCTGCTGCACCGCGCGGCTGAATTCGATCTGCAGGCGGCGCGGCAGCACCAGGCCGTATTCCTGTTCGAGCAGGTAGGACATGCCGCCCTTGCCGGACTGGCTGTTCACGCGGATCACGGCGTCGTAGCTGCGGCCCAGGTCCTGCGGGTCGATCGGCAGGTAAGGAATCTCCCAGATCGCGCCCGGCTGCTGCTTGGCGAAGCCTTTCTTGATCGCGTCCTGGTGCGAGCCGGAGAAGGCGGTGAACACCAGGTCGCCCACGTACGGATGGCGTGGATGGACCGGCAACTGGTTGCACTCCTCGACAATCTTGCGCACTTCGTCGATGTCGGAGAAGTCCAGGCCTGGATGCACACCCTGGGTGTACAGGTTCAGCGCCAGGGTGACCAGGTCGACGTTGCCGGTGCGTTCGCCGTTGCCGAACAGGCAGCCCTCGACGCGGTCGGCGCCGGCCATCACGGCCAGTTCCGCCGAGGCGACGGCAGTGCCGCGGTCATTGTGCGGGTGGACGCTGATGATCAGCGAATCGCGGCGCTCCAGCTTGCGCGACATCCATTCGATCTGGTCGGCGTAGACGTTGGGCGTGCTGCATTCCACGGTCGACGGCAGGTTGATGATCATCTTCTTGTTCGGGGTTGGCTCGAAGATGGCGGTGACGGCGTCGCAGATGTGCTTGGAGAAGTCCAGCTCCGTGGTGGAGAAGGATTCAGGCGTGTACTCGTAGCCCCAGTCGGTGTCAGGGTGCTGCCTGGTCAGTTCCTTCACCAGCTTGGCGCCGGTGGTGGCGATGTTGGTGATCTCTTCGCGCGACATGCCAAAGACGACCTTGCGGAATACCGGCGCCACCGAGTTGTACAGGTGGACGATGGCGCGCTTGGCGCCGACGCAGGATTCCACGGTGCGGCGGATCAGCTCATCGCGCGACTGGGTCAGCACGATGATGGTGACGTCATCGGGGATGCGGTTTTCCTCGATCAGCTTGCGCACGAAATCGAAGTCGGTCTGCGAGGCGGACGGGAAGCCCACTTCGATTTCCTTCAGGCCGACCTTGATCAGCAGGTCGAAGAAGCGCAGTTTTTTCTCGATGCTCATCGGCTCGATCAGGGCCTGGTTACCGTCGCGCAGGTCGGTGCTCATCCAGATAGGCGGTTTGCTGATGACGGCGTTTGGCCAGGTACGGTCGGTCAATTGGACGGCTGGGAAGGCGCGGTATTTGGCGGCTGGGTTCTGCAACATCATGGTGTGCTCCTGGGTCTTGAAATTCTGTGAGTGCTGGATGCCGGCGGCGAGGCCGACGCTGGGTGTGGTGGATGGCTGCCGTGCTACCACGGGGCGCTAGGCGCGGCAACCGATCGGTAGTTTTAGCAGTCGTAGCGTCGACAGCGCACGTGCGCCAGCCGGCAGCGCGATCGAATCGCCGGTGCGGGATGGAGCAAGGGTGGCCGTAGTGAGCATCGGTGCAAACTTTCCTGGATTTCTGAAGACTGGTGCGGCTTATGGCCGGCACAGGGTACAACTGGGACGCGAATCAGGCGCGCGCTAGTAGACGCGCTGCTAGCGTTAGGGCGCTGGCAGGCGATAGCAGGAAAGCGGATAGGTGCAGATGCGAGATCATTCCTCAAATGTAAGAGAACGGCGGGGCCGCTGTCAAGAAAATCTTCCGCGGCTGTCTTTTATGTATATTATTTATGCTTTTTTGTTAACGGAGACTTGCCTATGCATCGATTGCTCGACGCGATCTGGTCGGTGCATTAGGGCCGCATAGCAGTTAAACCACCACGGCGCTGAATGATTCGGGGCGCCGCGCAAGCAGATGGGACAGCCGTTGAAGACCCGCCTGTAAGCGTCCACGGTCCTGGATGCTGCCCAAACAGATCCGAATCGCATTCACGGCTACGCTGCCGGTTGCGAATGCCTCAGCCGGGGTGACGGCGATACCCTCGCTGTCGGCTGCACGCGCAAACCGTGAGGAATTCCAATACGCCGGCAACTCAAGCCATACATGCAGGCCGTCTCCGGCGCCGCTGTAGCGCCCAGCCAGGATATCCCGGGCCATCCGGTGGCGCAGGCGTGCCTCTTTGCGCACGCCGTCCATTAATCCGTCAGCGGAACCGTCGACGATCCACTGAGTGGCCAGTGCGGCCATCAGCGGAGCGACCATCAGCGCAAAGGATCTAAGCGCGACCAGGAAGCGTTCACGCTCGTGCGGGTCGCGGATGAGCACGAAGGCGACACGCAAGCCCGGCGTCAGGCATTTCGACAGGGTAGAGATGTAGTACACCTGTTCCGAGGCAAGCGTGGCAATCGGCGGTGGCGGGGCTTCGGCAAGCAGCCAGTAGGGATCATCCTCGACGATACGCACGTTGCAGCGCCTCGCGATGCTGGCCAGATCCTTGCGCCGGCGCTCCGGAATGGTGATGGCGGTCGGGTTCTGCAATGTCGGATTGAGGTAGACCAGCCCAGGCTTGTGCTGGCGGCACGCTTCCTCAAGCATCTCAGGCAGCATGCCGTGCTTGTCCGCTTCCACGGCAATGATGCGCCGGCCGAACTGGGTTGCAGCGGCACGCAAGCCCGGATAACTCGTTGGCTCCGCCAGGATGACATCGCCAGGCTCCGTCAGCGCAAGGATCAACGCGGCGATCGCCGCTTGCGCACCTGGACAGACAACAAGCTCTCGGGCGTCCAGGTGTCCGAACATCGGTTCGAGCCACTTGGCGCCAGCCCTGCGGTCGGAGTCGCTCCCCCCGGCCAGGTGGTAAGTCATCAGCAATTCGTTATCTGCCCTCATCAGTACTTGGGATAAGCCTTGCTTCAGCATGTCATCGAAGTCCACGCCTTCCGGCGGCGGCGGGGTATTCATGCTCAGGTCGAGGATAGCGGTCAATTCGACTTTTGGCGCTGCGACATACGTGCCGCGAGCGCCGCGGCCCTCCAACAAGTTGCGGCGTCTGGCTTCGTCGTATGCGCGTGTGATCGTCGTCAGGTCGACATCCAACTGTGCTGCCAACTGGCGCTGCGGAGGTAGACGGTCACCCGGTTTCAGCGACCCATCTGCCACCGCCGCCTGCAACGCATCGGCAATCTGCAAAAAACGCGGCCCGCCGTGCGCGGCTAATCGCGGCAGCCAGGTCGGGAAATTTTCAGCTTGTATGGATTTCAACTGGGACATTTTGTCTCGATGTATGGAAATTGCTTTTAGGTAGTATGCCTCAGAAAGATAATGTTTAGCGAACCTGGAAATAGTCAAAATGATGGATTGGATCCCTATAGTTTTCGTCACCTTCAAGTTTCTGGTGCTAGGCACGGGCATGTTCTTTGCCGTGAAGTGGCATTACGATCAAGGGAAGAAGGAGAGGGCGACGCGAGCGGTGCTGCTCGCGGGCGGCAAGGTGGCCGCAGTCTTCGTGCTATCGCTCCTGGGCCTGGGACTGGTCACCTTCGTCCTTATCAGGATGCTCGGGATGGACTTGACCTTCCCGTGAAGGCAAGGCTTGGTCGGCTGAGCTTGCGTTCAGCAACTCGTAATCCGGGTTACCCGCAAGGAATCAATCTGTTTCTTCACGATTTTCAGCATGATGGAGCTTGTCAAATCGAAGTGCGCTCCAGCACAGTCTCCAGGCACTTTGCCTATGTAGTCGTAGGATTCCCAGTTGCCCGTCTTGGATGAGGCTGCCCCGAGCACTTTTCGAGCAGTCTGTGGTGGCGTATCTAGCCATATCCCGTTATCAAGTTTTAACGGCGCCAGGCTGGTTGGCATCGATGGGCAATCTTCCGATGCGTGCGGGCTGGGCAGGCGCTGAGCAATTACATCTGTAACGCGATGTTCGTTACCGCCCATTTCACCGTCTGAGACTATCCAGAGCCTCTCGGCGGGCGTCGAATTCAGATTCGTATAACAAAGCCAGTAAATACTCGCTCCCGCATCTCCCCGGTACGCGATGGTACCGACCGACGCTGCGGCACGGACGTCATCCAGTGACGTTTCTTCAAATCGAAGCTGTAGCCTACCCATGGCCATTTCGGTCAACGGCGATGCCTGAAACACGGTCTCGTGTGGTTTCGACGGAGTTGGCACAGTTGGCGGTGGCGTCGCAGCTAACGTCGAAGCGAAAAAGGACGCTAAGAAAACAAAGCCAACCGCATTTGCTAAAGAATTATCCATTCGTGCTCTCGGTTTCTGTTAGGGGAGGCGGTAGATGAAATTCAAAATCTATTTCACCGCCAGAGATATGAACTTTTTCAAAGCACTACGACCAAGTCCAAATCTGGGACAACAATACTAGCCTGCCCTCATTTTGGCCACGCGCCCTCCATAATTAATTCAATAGCCGGACTTATCCGCTCCGAGCTTGAATTAATCCGTGTCGAGAAACAGCTTCGGCTCGAATAAATTGTTTGGGCTCACTCTACGTTGAGCCTTTCGGCCTTTCCATCAGAGACAAGAATCACATTGCCAAAAATAGCCACATACCGAGAGCAGGCGCCTATCGTTCTGGTTCCCTGAGAAGTATCGGCGGGCGCAAGGCAACTGCCTTGGCATTGGCGGGAATCAGTGCACGCATTGCCGGCGTCGGTGGTCTTTAGGTCACAGATTTTTGGCTTGTCCGGGAAAGACGGGCCAAGTTGCGTCCAATTCCCATCCCGAATCAAGCATTCGGACTCAGTCCTGGGAACAACTGGTTTCTCAACCGCAACATCTGCAATTGTGGAACAGCCGGCAAGCGCGATGGCGGTGGAGAGAACTGCTAGCTGTGGTGAACGCATGCTGTAAAGGGACTATTTCAATTATCGCGATTGATATATCGGACGCCGGCCCTTGGCCGTACCCGGCGGGCATTGTGTAGCGTAGCATTCTGTCGATGCAAAAGGTTCACACTTTGTCACTGTTAACTACGGCTGACCAACCCCTGGCCTATGCGGACATCAGGAAATACAGCCCATCCGGTCCAAGCTCCTCCCGGAGAATTTGCCATCCTTGGGATTTATAGAACTGCATTGCATTGACGTTGGCCTTGAGGCATTTGAGCGTCGGCGTGTCAAAGAAATACTGGGTGCAGCCCTCCAGGAGCGCCCGGCCTATTCCCCGGCGTTGGGCCGCTGGATGGACAAATAGATTGTGCAAAAAGCTGTCAGCTTCCCAGATCGAAGCGAAGCCAAGAATCTCTATTCCTTCGACGGCGACCAGAATTTTTTCCCCGCTGGTATGTACGTCAAAGTCTAAAGCCTGGTGTGATTCGGCAGGATTCCATAAGAAAGTGGTGTTTCGAGAGATTAAATATAAACCGCAATACCTCTCGATCACCTTCTCTAATTCACGTATGAAGATACTCATCTTAAATAAGTATGTTGAATTGCGCTGCGTCAATTCTCTCCAAATGTTGCAATAGGAAAATATCTATCGCAATGTTAGCATTTAAGAAGTTGCTACCGATGAATTTAATGAAATTCCATCTATTGGTGAATCTTTATGAAATATCACTTATTGGTTTCTGCCTTCGCACTCAGCCTCAGCTCTTTTCAGGCCGCAGCGCAAACGCCTCCTGTCGTGCCGGTTTCGGCCTTTGCCAAATTCGACCAATTCAGTAATCCACGCATGTCGCCAGATGGTAAGCACCTTGCGGTCACCGTCAAGATCCAGATCGGCAAGCGGCTGGTGCCGACGATCACCTTCTACAGCCTGCCTGACCTCAAGATCGAGTCGACAGTCCGCATGAAAATATTCGAAGTCCCCGCCAGCTATTCATGGGTCAGCAATGATCGTGTCGTGGTGACCAAGGCGCTTGAAATCGGTTCACGCGAAGCGCCGCGATTGACTGGCGAAGTAATGGCCATGAAGTATGACGGAACCCAGCAGGAGTATCTCTACGGTTATGACAACTTCCAGTACGGCCGGCAAGGCGCCCGGTACGGAGACGACCACGGCTACGCCTATGTCGCAGATATTCCTCTGGTCCGCAACAATACGCTTATGCTTGGCGCGCGTCTGTGGCAAGTGGATCACAGCCTCCTGATAGAGGTGGATTCGCTAAGCGGCATCCGCAAACAAAAGGCCGTACTGCCTTACCCTGACATGCAGTTCGCAGTTAAAAACGATGGCGTACCGGGTTTCGCCTTCGGCTACGACAACGAAAATAAATTCGTGATGTACCGGTATGACGCCGCAACCAATAAGTGGAACCGCGAAGACGAAAAACGGGTCGGTGGTTCCCTCGAGCCCCGCTATTTCACTGCGGACAACCAGGAATTTATCGGCATCTACTCCGCGGACGGCGGCCCCGAGGTCGTTGTGCGCGAGCAGATGGCCACGGGCGCGCGCAAGGTCATCGCCGCGGACGGCGACAACAGTGTTACGGCAACCATGAGCGGCAGCAAGCGCGACATTCCGATCGCCGCCTTCACCAGCGTCGGTCGTCCGCGAGTTATTTATCTCGACGAAGCCGACCCTGAGGTGACGCTGCACAAACTGCTCAGCGCGCAGTTCACCGACAGCACCGTGCGGTTTATCAATTTTACCGACGATGGCAGCAAGCTGCTATTCGTCGTATCCAGCGACCGCGATCCCGGCAGCTATTACCTGTATGACCGCAAGACAAATGCCGCAACGCTGCTGCTCACGGCCATGAACGATATCGAACCGGAGCAGATGGCAGAGCGTCAGCCCATCTCCTTCACAGCACGCGATGGTCTCACGCTGACCGGCTACCTGACCAAGCCCCAGAACAGCAATGGCAAAAAGCTGCCCATGGTGCTGCTGCCGCATGGCGGCCCGTTCGGTCCGCGCGATAGCTGGTATTTCGACACGGATGCGCAGTTCCTCGCCAATCGCGGCTATGCGGTGCTGCAAGTGAACTACCGCGGCTCCGGCGGTCACGGGGATAACTTCCTCAAGGCCGGCTACTTGCAGTGGGGGGACAAGATTATGGACGACCTGGTGGATGGCACAAAGTGGGCCGTGGCACAAGGCATAGTGGATGAAAAGCGGATGTGCGTCTTTGGCGCCAGTTTCGGCGGCTATGCGGCACTCCGCCTCGCGCAGCGCGAGCAGAACCTGTTTAAATGCGCTATCGGCTATGCCGGTGTTTACGAACTGCGCCTGATCCACGAAGAGCACGATGTCAAAACCACGGCTCGCAGTGCCAAGTTCTTTACAGACTCGCTTGGCAAGGATGAGAAACTGCTGGACCGTATCTCGCCCAGCCGGCATGCCGACGATATTCATATCCCGGTCATGCTGATCCACGGCGGTAAGGATGAACGAGCGCCGAAAGAACATGCCTTCCTGATGAAGGCTGCCTTGGAAAAAGCCGGAAGGGCGCCTGAGTGGTACTACGTCGATTACGAAGGCCACGGCTTCTATGACACCGAGAACGTCATGGAAGTCTATAAGCGGCTTGAGGCTTTCCTCGCCAAGAACATCGGCCAATAAAGAAGAACGGACCTTATGTTTAAGAGCCGCCATTTGGCAGTCGAACTAATGTGCCTGATACGCGATGCAGGCCCTACCGGCATTGCCTTCGACGAGATGCTGAAGTCTGTATTCGCGTCGGAAGAACGTGTGAACTTCTACGGATCGCTGGAGGACGCGAGCAAATATCTGCGGTCGCTACTGGATGAAATGGCGCGCGCGGACATCTTGCGTAAAGAGGATGAGGGCGAGATGCCGTCCAAGCAGCACTGGTGGCTGAACGCCGCCTGGTTTGGCGGCAGCGGCGGCATCGATGGCCCATCTCGTCCCGGCAATGAGGGTGGCGGCAACGAAGAAGGATGGGGCGGCCTGCGCGAAGTGCTGGGGCATCAGTTGCTGTTCTCCTTGCCGTCCGAGGAATTCGACGACGCCATCGCGCGTTCGCTGGGAGCCGAATGATGAGTTCCCCCACCTTGACCGCCGCGGGCATCATGCCGGAAAAAGATACGCTGTCTCTGCTGGCGTTGAAGGTGGCGCCGAATGTGTTCGATTTATCCAGTGGACAGCAGCATGTCAGCATACGCGACCAGATCATCCGCGCGCAGATACTGGTGCGGGACCTGTGCAATGCTGATCCTTTCGCGGATCGGATACTGGTGGTCGGCGCTGGCGTCGCGGGAGTGACGGCGGCGCTGGAGGCTGCCGCGAGAGGTAAGTTGGTGGTCGTTGTCGATACGGCGAAAGAGCCATTCTCGCTACAGCGTAATGCCCCGCAGCGTTTTGTGGGGCCGTTCATGTACGAATGGCCGGCTTCGTTCTTCGATAATCAAAGCTATCCGCCCAAGAACGGTTGCGATTGGGGAGCCGCGTCCCCGATCACGCCGGTCTGGAGCAGTAGCAAGCCGCTTAGCGGACCCGAACTGGCCGGGCAACTGCTTGAATGGCTTGAATGCGTGCAGCATGACACCAAGCGCATCAAGGAGCACTTTCCCCGCTGGAGCGCGCCGGACTGGTGGATGGAGGCCACGTCGTTCAGCGTGACGGCTGCCGTAAAGCGCTTTGCCGAGCAGACCGGTGTGATGGCGCAAAGGCGCATCGACGGCAAATCGCTCGCCGGATATCACGTGGACGCGTGCCTGATCGACTTGAAGCGCGAGGGAAGAATAAACACACGTGCTTTCACGCCGGACTACATCGTGCTCGGGGCGGGCATGGGCGAGGAAAATGTCTCGCTGCCGGACATTAAAGAAGTGGGAACCGCCCGGAGCGTTCCCGTAAAGGGACCGCGTTTTTGGGGGAACGACACGCTGCTTGATCCTGCCACCGCAAATCAGTCCATCGGTGTGTTTGGTGGTGGAGATGGCGCTATCCAGGATGTGTTGCGGGCACTGACAGGATTGGATCACCCTCTCGAAATAATCCGCAAGCTGGAGCAAAACGCTGCGGTTCGCAAGCTGCTGGCAGGTGCCAGCGAGCAGTTGCTGGCGATGGAGCAGCAAAGCCGCCTGATCTCAACCTGGATGCTGGGGCAGGGGGCCTACATGGACCTGGACCGCGCTTGCAACGCCCTGGCCATGTCCTTGTGCAGAAAGCCGGTGATGCGGCAAGCCTTGCTTGGCTGCCTGCGCGAGGGACGCGGAATCGCATTTCAATTCGTGCGCGAATCCCACTTCGGCAAGGCCTATCTGCTAAACCGCTTTTTGATGCACATGCTGATTGCCTGCCGTGCCAGGGCGAGCAAGCGGGAATGGGGAAAACGCATGAACTACGAATGCCACTTTGGCGCCGAGGCCAGCGCCAGCATGCATCCCCAGCCAGGCTACCGTTTTTGCACCAGGGTGAGCGCGTTGCCGGAATACAGAAGTGCAACCGGTGGCAAGCAGATCGCCTTCACCGGCACCATCGATTACGACTTTCACGAAGTCGCCGTGCGGTTTGGCATCGTGCGAAACTCGACGCCAGGGAGTCAAATGGTGACGCTGACAGGCAAGGGGATGACCACCCGGACCAGCCTGTCCAGAATCCCCCTGCCTTTCGTCCTGCCGGTCGCGAAATAGTGGTCAGGCGACCTGGACGCGGGCCGGGCCTTCCACCATCTTGCCGATGACGGCGGCCGATTCAAAACCTTCGCGGCGGAACAGGGCCAGCACGTCGTCCACGCTGGACGGATCGCAAGAGACCAGCAAGCCGCCCGAGGTCTGCGGATCGGTCAGCAGCGAGTGCTGGGCTGCGCTCACGCTCTCCGCCAGCTTGACATCCTTGCCGTAAGCTTCCCAGTTGCGGCCGGAGGCGCCGGTGAAGTAGCCTTCGTGCGCCAGCGCTTCCACGCCTGGCAGCAATGGGATCTTGTGCATGTCCAGTTGCGCCTCCAGCTTGGCGCCGCGCGCCAGTTCCAGCAGGTGGCCCAGCAGGCCGAAGCCGGTGACGTCGGTCAGCGCGTGCACGCCCGCCATCTCGGACAAGGCCTTGCCCGGCTTATTCAGCTTGGTGGTGTTGGCGATCATGGCCTGGTAGCCTTGCTCGTCCAGCTTGCCCTTCTTGAGCGCGGCCGACAGCACGCCCACGCCCAGCGGCTTGCCGAGGATGAGCACATCGCCGGCCTTGGCATCGGCGTTGCGCTTCACTTTGGACGGATGCACCAGGCCCATCACGACCAGGCCGTAGATAGGCTCGACCGAATCGATGGTGTGGCCGCCGGCGATGGGAATGCCGGCTTCCGCGCAGATCGATTCGCCGCCCTTGATGATCTGGCCTATGGTTTCGATCGGCAGCTTATTGATCGGCATGCCGACCAGGGCCAGCGCCATGATGGGCGTGCCGCCCATGGCGTACACGTCGGAGATGGCGTTGGTGGCGGCGATGCGGCCGAAGTCGAACGGGTCGTCGACGATGGGCATGAAGAAGTCGGTGGTGGCGATCAGCGCCTGCTCGTCATTGAGCTTGTAGACGGCGGCGTCGTCGGCCGTCTCGATGCCGACCATCAGTTCCTTCGGCACCGGGAAGCCGCTGGAATTCTTCAGGATCTCCGACAGCACGCCGGGCGCGATCTTGCAGCCGCAGCCGCCGCCGTGGGAGAAGGAGGTCAGTTTGATAGGTTCCTGGCTCATGTTAAATGTCCTGTGTATGTGTCCGATGGAGTAGATTATCCACCAAGTTGAGTAAAGCTGCCTGCTCGGCCTCCGGCGCGAACAGCAGGGCGCGGGCGTCGCACCGGGCGCGCAGCCGGCGATAGTAGGCTTCGTCCCCGACCACGCGGTCGATCAGGGCGGCCAGTGCGGCGGCGTCGCCGACCGGGAAATAGCCGGCATAATCCTCGCCCAGCATGCCGCGGTTGCCGCTGATGTCGCTGGCCAGCACCGGCACGCCGGCGCGCACGGATTCGATGATGACGTTGGCGCCGCCTTCCATCACCGAGGCCAGCACCATGGCGCGGCAGCGCTTGAGGCGCTGGCGTGTTTCGGCGTGCGGCATCGCGCCCAGCCAGCGGTAGCGCGGTTGTTTTGCGGCGGTGGCTGCCGCTGCCTCGGCCAGTGCCGGCTCCAGCGCGCCGCCGATATGGATCAGGCGTGCTGACGGCGCGCGCACCAGCGCGGCCGCGCGCATGAAGGTCAGCGGGTCTTTTTCCGCGCGCAGGTGGCCGACCATGCAGATGTCGGCGTGGCGGCGCGGCGTGTCCGCTACCGGCCGCAGCGCCGGCGCGGACTGGTAGATCACGCTGGTCTTGGCATGCAGCGCTGGCGGCAGCGAGGCGTAGCCGGCCGGCTGTAGCAGCACCAGCGCGCTGGCCTGCCGCAGCGAGCGCTGCGCTTCCGCATCGGTGTGGATGTCGCGGTACAAGTCGGTGCCGGTCAACAGCAGCAGGGAAGGGCGGCCGGGATGGCTGCGCGTCCACGCATCCAGCGACGCGGCCGAGCGGCGCGCATGCAGTGCGATCAGCAGGTCCGGATCAGCGGGGGATGCCTCCGGATCGGGCCATCGCAGGGAAATGGTGACCTTGTAGCGGGTGCGCAGAAAACGCGCCCAGCGGCTGGCGCTTTGCCAGTTGCCGTTGTTGGCGCGGGCTGAAGCGGGGCTGACGATCCAGATGTGCGGCTTGGTCACTGATGTTTTCGTTGATATGGTTGGTATCGGATACAATCGGCCGCATGACTTCTTCATTTCGTACCGCCACGCCGCAGCAGTTGGCTGAAGCCCTGAAGCATGCGCGCGATTATACGCTGTCGCTGTTCGATTGTTTTGCCGCCGCCGGCATGGACCAGGCGCCGCGCGTGCCGCAACTGCGCATCATCAATCCGCCGTTGTGGGAGCTGGGCCACACGGCCTGGTTCGCGGAATGGTTCATCCTGCGCGAGGCCGCAACCAGCCGCCCCGAGGATGCGCGCGGCCCCTGCCTGCTGACCAGGGGCGATAGCTGGTTCGATTCGGCCCGTGTGCCGCACAGCGTGCGCTGGAGCCTGGACCTGCCCAGCACCGGCGGCGTGAAGACATATTGCCACGAAGTGCTGGACCGCGTGCTGGATAAATTGTCGCGCGAGCCCAACACCGACGAGGCCTTGTATCCGTATCGCCTGGCGCTGGCGCACGAAGACATGCACGGCGAAGCTTTCCACTACACTTTGCAGACACTGGGCCTGGAGGCGCCGCCGGCGGAAACCGCGAGCAGCCCCGTGGCGTTCGCGCCGTCCGAGATCGGCCTCCCCGGCGGGACTATGCAACTGGGGAGCGCGGCGCTGCCGGGCGGCGGCTTCACCTTCGATAACGAGCGCCAGTCGCACAGCTTCCACGTCGCATCATTCCGCATCGATAGCGCGCTGGTCACCAATGCGCAGTACGCGGACTTCGTCGCCGACGGCGGCTACGACAACCGCCAGTTCTGGAGCAACGAAGGCGCCGACTGGCTGATGCGCCAGGAGCGCTCGGCGCCGCGCTACTGGCAGCGCGACGGCAGCGTGTGGCGCGTGATGCGCTTCGGGAAGCTGTCCACGCTGGCCGGCGGCGAGCCGGTGCGCCATGTGAACCTGTACGAAGCGCAGGCTTACTGCGCCTGGGCCGGCCGCCGCCTGCCGACCGAGGCCGAGTGGGAATACGCCGCGCTGTCCGGCCATCCGGCCTTCCGCTGGGGCCAGTTGTGGGAATGGACGGCGTCGCCGTTCGAGCCGTATCCAGACTTCCAGGCCGACCGCTACCTGGAATACGCCGAGCCGTGGTTCCACACCCACCAGGTGCTGCGCGGCGCATCGTTCGCCACGCCGCAGCGCCTGGCTTCGGCCAAATTCCGCAATTTCTACCTGCCCCAGCGCGACGATATCTTTGCGGGCTTTCGCACCTGCGCCTGGCCGGGATAATCGGGAGGGGCCGTGAGGCCATCATGCTGGCTCGCGAGGTCATGCGGTTGTGGCGCGCAAGGTATAGAGAAAGGATTGTATTTCTATATACTTTTCGCTTTCACACTGCACTACGCGAGCCGGCATGCGTCTCTCCGTTTCATTATCACGTCTGGCTACCATTTGCCTGTTGGCCGCCGCGCTGAACGGTTGCGGCGGCGGCTCCGCTGCCACGTCTGCCGGCACGGTGACCACACCGGCAGGCGCCCAGCCGCCGACGTCGCAAATTGCTGTCGCCGACCCCGCACAGGTGAACCTGGCGGACGGCAGCGCCATCGCTTCGATGGCCGATGCGATGGTGGTGGGCGGCGATCATATCGTGGTGCGGTCGCCGTCGGATGCCGCGGTAATCGTCAACGGCAATCCGGTTCATCCGAAAACACGGCTTACCCTGCTGGATGCGGATGGCAGGCTGGTGTCCTCCACTGATTATGGTTTCACGCTGGCCGCTGGCTACACGGGCGAGTGGCTGATGCTGCCCTCGCCGGACGGCTTCCTGATGGTGCAGGCGGCCAGCGGCACGAAAATGCTGCACTTCGATAAGCAGGCCAAGTTGGCGGGAACAGCGATGGACCTGTACCCCGCCGTCGCGCCGACGTCGACCACCGAATATGCCGCAGCCGAAAGCGCCGGCGCGGTGGACGGCAACGGCTTCTGGCTGGCCACGACGTTTTCGCTGCTGCCCATCACGGACAAGACCACGTACATCCTCAGGCTGTGCAAATTCGATTTCAGCGGCAGGCAGTTGACGCCGCCGTTCCAGATATCCTCGTCGGCCGTGCGGCCGCAGGTGGCGGCAGCCGGCGGCGTGGTGCTGGCCGGCTGGCTGGAAGGTGGCGGCGGCATGTTGGCGTTGTGGCCCAAGGGCGCCGGTGCGCCGGTCATGCACTCGCTGACCACAAGCGGCGCGCAGCCGTACCCGGTGGCGATGACGGCGGACGGCAAGATGGGCGTGCTATGGAATGGCAAGGCCACCGCCACCTCGCCGGGCGGCCTGATGGGCGTCTTTGTCGACAACGCGGCCGCGCCGGTGCTGGATGCCAGCCGTACCGACCTGACCCAGGAATCACTGTCCGCGCGGTGGGGCGGATCGCTGCACACTTCGGACATCGACGCCCATACCTTCACCAGCGCGCTGACGCTGGCTAGCATCGTCAACGGCCCGCTGAACACCGGCGACGCCAACCAGGACCTGGTGGTGATCGGCGATTACGGCGTCGGCGCGGGTGCGCTGTCGGCCGAGCCTTCCAATGTGCTGCGTTTCTCGCTCTCGCTGCCGCTGGGCGACGGCCCCGTGCTGCGACAAATGGTCTTTTCCGATCATGCTATTCTGCTGCTGGGGAACACCATGCGCCTGCGCGCCATGCGTGTCACACGAAAGTCTTGAAAACCATGCGGCGGTATGAAAATAGGAATGCAAACATGGGGCAGTCATGGCGACGTCCGCCCTCTGCTCGCGCTTGCGGAAGGGCTGCAGGCGGCTGGACATGAGGTCACGCTGGTCATCACTTGCGTGGACAGCACTGCTTACGACAGCGTGGTGTCGCCATCCGGCGTCGATATCCGCGTGGTGGCATCGCCGGTGATACAGCCCGCAGAGGCTGCGGACGTCGGCTGGTCCATCGTTAATACGCGCAGTCCCCTCCAACAGATGGCATTCATACTGCGGCGCTGCTTCGCGCCAGCGGAAGACGCCATGTTCGCGGCAGCGCTGGAACTGGCGGCGGCATCCGATCTGCTGATCGGCCACTATTTCATGCATCCTTTGCAGATCGCGGCGGAGCACGCGGGCAAGCCCTACGTCAGCGTGCTGCTGTCGCACGCCGCCGTGCCCAGTGCGTACAGCCATCCGCTGGGCGTGCCGCGCGTGTTCAACAGTGCGCTCTGGTGGTTGACCAGGAAGCTGCTGAATGGCGTGCTGGCGCCGTATGCCAACCGGCTGCGCGCGCGGCTGGACATGCGGCCGGTGCGGGACGTGGTGGGCGAGGTGTGGCTGTCGCCGTATCTCACCCTGGTCGCGGTCAGCCCGCGGATTTGCCAGCGCCAGCCGGACTGGCCGCCGTCGACGCAGGTCTGCGGCTTCCTCGACATGCCCAATATGCAGATGGAAGGCCAGTTGACGGAAGAACTGGCGTCCTTCCTGGCCGCCGGTGCGCCGCCGGTCTACATGACACTGGGCAGTTGGATGCCTGCCGGCTTGGCCGACCAGGCCGACACGCTGCGCATGTTCGCCGAGGCGGCGCGGCTGGCGGGCTGCCGCGTCATCATCCAGGCCGCGCGCTGGGCCGAGTGCGGATTGCGGTCGGATGAACGCATCCTGTACGTGGCCGCCGCGCCGCACCACCTGGTCTTTCCCCGCTGCGCGATGGTCGTGCATCACGGCGGCGCGGGCACCACGCAGTCGGCAACCCTGGCCGGCAGGCCATCGGTGGTGATCGCCCATATCAGCGAACAGGAGCACTGGGCGCAGGAACTGCGGCGCCTCGGCATCGCCGGCAGGCACGCAACCCGTCGCAACGTCAGCGCGCGCAAGCTGGCCAGCCTGATCCGCGAGATGCAAGCCGATGGCCAGGCCATCCCGACGGCGGAAGCCGTGGCAAGGGCGATGGCGGACGAGAACGGCGTGCGGCAAGCCGTGCAAATGATCCTGCACCCGCGCACCGGTGAGAATGGGTGAGCTTAGCTAGGGCGCATTCTGGTATCGTTGCAGCTTCCAATGGCAACCGACGGTGAACGAACATGGTTAAGCACGTCTGGGTTTTGCTGGCCTGCGCGGGCCTGGGTGGTTGCGGCGGTGGTGTCAGCTATTCGGTCGGCACGCCGCCCGTTGCGACAGACGCCACCATCAGCGGCACGGTCAGCGGCATGCCGTCCGGGTTGACGATACTGCTGAAGAATAACGATGCGGAGACGCTGGCCGTCACGGGCAGCGGCAGTTTCACGTTCACTAAAAAGGTCGCGGCCGGGGCGGCCTACAACGTCACCGCGCTGACGCAGCCGACCGGCCGCAATTGCACGGTATCGAATGGCAGCGGCACGGTGGCCGCCGGCGTGACCAGCGTCAGCTCGGTCAGCGTCAGTTGCACGGACGCCGCTGTCGCGCTGTCGAGCTTTAACGTGGGGGTGACGGTGACTGGCCTGCAGGCCGGCAACAGCGTCACCTTCTCGAACGGCATGAGCACGCTGACGGCCGACAGCGACGGCTTGTACGTGTTCAAGGATGTCTATTACAAGCAGGTGATTTATGCGGGCACGCCCGGCGGCTACCAGGTCGTGGTGCAAACCAACCCGGCGGGCCAGACCTGCACGCTGACCGGCGCCGCCGGGGCGCTCGGCCCCGGCGATATCACCAATTTCGTCAACGTGCAGGCCGCCTGCAAATAGCGCGGAATCAGAGCAGGGACTCGTCCAGGTCCTTCAGGTCTTCCGCGTATTCCAACTCGATGAGCTGCTTGCGGGCGACGCCGCTGCGCCAGGCGGCGCTGGCGATCTTGGGCGTCACGCCGCTCAGCAGACGCGGGTCCAGCAAGCCGGGCACCACGTAATCCTTGCTGAAGCGGGCGTCCGCGCGCGCCATGTCGGCCAGCGCCACCACGCAGGCGCGCTTCATTTCCTGGTTGATGGTGGTTGCGCCCGAATCCAGCGCGGCGCGGAACAGGTAAGGGAAGCACAGCGCGTTGTTGATCTGGTTCGGATAATCGGAACGGCCGGTGGCGATGATGGCGTCCGGCGCCACTTCGCGCACCAGTTCCGGACGCAGCTCAGGCTCGGGATTGGCCAGCGTGAAGACGATGGGCTGCGCCTTCATGCGCTGGATGTCGGTCTGCGACAGCACGCCGGGACCGGAGACGCCGAGGAACACGTCCGCACCTTCCATCACTTCCGACAGCGTGGTGGCGCCGGTGTCCTGCGCCCATGCGGCTTTTTCGCCGTCCAGTTGGCGTGCGGTGGTCAGCACGCCCTTGCTGTCGCAGACGTAGATGTTCTTGCGCTGCGCGCCCAGGTCCAGCAGCAGTTCCAGGCAGGCGATGGCCGCCGCGCCCGCGCCGGAGCAGACGATCTTGACGTTGGCGATATCGCGGCCGGTCATCTCGATCGCGTTCAGCATGCCGGCGCCGACCACGATGGCGGTGCCGTGCTGATCATCGTGGAATACGGGGATGGACAGTTGCTCGCGCAGCTTGCGCTCGATGTAGAAGCACTCGGGCGCCTTGATGTCTTCCAGGTTGATGCCGCCGAAGGTCGGATGCAGGGCGGCGATGATGTCCACCAGTTTGTCCGGATCGCTCTCGTCGATCTCGATGTCGAAGGCGTCGATGCCTGCGAACTTCTTGAACAGCACTACCTTGCCTTCCATGACAGGCTTGCCCGCCAGCGCGCCGATGTTGCCGAGGCCGAGCACCGCGCTGCCGTTGGTGATCACGCCCACCAGGTTGCCCTTGGCCGTGTATTCGTAGGCCTTGGCCGGATCGCGCTTGATCTCCACGCACGGCGCGGCCACGCCCGGCGAATAGGCCAGCGCCAGGTCTTCCTGGGTGCTGACGCTCTTGGTGATTTCGGTGGCGATCTTGCCCGCGCTGCCTGCGCGGTGGTAGGCCAGGGCCTTTTGTTCGATAGTGCTCATATCTGTCCTTTAAAACGAAAACGCCCGCGCTGGCGATCCAGCGCAGGCGCATACTGCCGGGTATTCAGTGAATCATGGGTAGAGGCCACGAACTTCACGCGCTTGCAGCACACGGGTGCAGGCGAGGATGAAGGTGGCCGTACGCAGCGTGACTTTCTTATCCTGCGATACCTCCCAAACTGCATTGAATGCATCCTGCATGATGCGGGTTAAGCGGGCGTTGATTTCATCTTCAGTCCAGAAGAAGCTGGAGAAATCCTGCACCCATTCGAAGTATGACACGGTTACGCCGCCGGCGTTGGCCAGCACGTCAGGAACGATCAGCACGTCCTTGTCGGTCAGGATGTCGTCGGCTTCCGGCGTGGTCGGGCCGTTGGCGCCTTCCAGGATGATTTTGGTGCGAATACGCTGCGCGTTGGCGGCAGTAATCTGCTGTTCCAGCGCGGCCGGAATCAGGATGTCCGACTCGATGCCCCAGAATGCATCGCGGTCCAGGGTCGCTTCGGCGCCGGGGAAGTTGGCCACGCCGCCGGTTTCCGCCACATATTTGTGCAGCAGCGCGACATCCAGGCCGCCCTGATGCACCACGGTGCCGGTATGGTCCTGCACCGCGATCACCTTGGAACCGGCTTCCGCGAACATGGTCGCCGCCACGCCGCCGACATTGCCGAAGCCTTGCACCGCAACCCGTGCACCGGCAATCGCCACGCCGCGCTTGGCGGCGGCTTCGCGGCCCACCACGAACACGCCGCGCCCGGTCGCTTCGCGGCGGCCCAGCGAGCCGCCCAGCGAAATCGGCTTGCCGGTGACGACGCCGGTCGACAGGTTCCCTTCGATCATGGCGTAGGAGTCCATCATCCAGGCCATCACCTGTTCGTTGGTGTTGACGTCCGGCGCGGGGATGTCCTTGTTCGGGCCGATGATCAGGCCGATCTCGCTGGTGTAGCGGCGGGTCAGGCGCTGCAGCTCGCCTTTCGACAGGGTCTTGGGATCGACGCGAATGCCGCCCTTGGCGCCGCCGTACGGCACGTTCACGGCTGCGTTCTTCACCGTCATCCATGCCGACAGCGCCATCACTTCGGACAGGGTCACGTCCTGGTGGAAGCGCACGCCGCCCTTGCCAGGACCGCGCGACAGGTTGTGCTGTACGCGATAGCCCTCGTAGTGGGCGATGCTGCCGTCATCGCGCTCGATCGGCACGTCGACGGTCAGGATGCGCTTCGGGCGCTTCAGGGTTTCGACCCAGCGCGACAGGTTGCCCAGGTGGGGCGTGACGCGGTCGATTTGCTGGAGGTAGACGCCCCAAGGACCGAGATCGTCGGCGTTGAGGTAGGAAGGCAGTGTGTGGGTGGTCATGCTGGTAGCTCCTCTATGTTCGTTGGCGAAGGCCGCTTGTGGCAGCGGTCGCGTGGAATGAATCATAGGGTGGAAGCGTTCAGGCCGGCCAATGCTGTGTGCGCATCCCATTATGCAAATAATGCATAGTTAGCTTGCGCTCATCTTTCCGACACGGGAACGCGGCGCTTGCGGCCAGCGTTCTTTTGCTGCAGTTCGAGGAATTCCCACAATGTGTCGACCACCGGCTTGCCGCGCTTTTGCGCGGTGGGGCGCTCGCGGTACAGGCGGATTTCCATCTCGATTTCCCAGTCGTCGCTGCCGCCGTCGGCGCGCGCGAGCTGCTTTTGCTTGAGTTCGCGCGTAACGGCGGATTCGGGCAGGAAGGCGATGCCGCGGCCTTCCAGCACCATCATCTTCAAGCCTTCCGCCATGTCGGTCTCGTAGCACGGCACCAGGTGCAGCGGGGTCTTGGTGTCGCTCAGGATCAGCTCCACCATGCGGCCCAGGTAGGCGTTGTTCGTGTACGATAAAAACGGCAGGGGCGCGCGCCTGGTGCCGGGCAGTTCGAATTCGGGCACCTTGTTCCTGTCGCAGCGGGCGTAGGCGCGCAGCGATTCGCGGCCCATCACCAGCATGTCATAGCGGCCGGGATCCAGTTGCACCGGCTGGCGCGGATGGTGATAGCACAGCAGCAGGTCGCAGCCGCCTTCCACCAGTTGCAGCACGGCGTCGTGCACGTTCAGCGCCATCAGCCGGCTGCTGATCGGCGCGAAATCCCGCTCCAGCGCGGTGATCCATTTCGGCACGAAGGTCAGCGACAGCGTGTGCGGCACGGCGAGATCGATGGTGGTCTGGGTGGCGGCGCGCTTATTGCGCAGCATTTCGCGCGCGCCGTTAATCTGCGCCAGCATTTCCAGGGCCTGCTCGTAGAACACGACGCCGGCCGGCGTCAATCGCGTCGGGTAGGAAGTGCGGTCGATCAGGTCCGTGCCCAGCCAGTTTTCCAGCGACTGGATGCGGCGCGAGAAGGCGGGCTGCGTCACATGGCGCAGCGCCGCCGAACGGCTGAAGTTATTGGTCTCCACCAGCGAGATGAAGTCTTCCAGCCATTTGGTTTCCATGCCGAGTTCCTTATTGCGGTTGCGATGCGGTGGTGGTGATGCTGCGTATCGGCGTGAACAGATAGGCCGACGCCGCCAGCAGCACCAGTATGATGCCACCGCCGACGAACAATTGCGACAGTGTGACCATGGTCAGCACCCAGCCCGTGACGGCGGACGACATCGGCGCCAGCCCCATGAAGATGAACATGAAGATGCTCATCGCGCGGCCCATCATGTGCGGCGGCACGCGGCGCTGTATCCAGGTGAAGACGTTGACCTGCATGAAGCCGCCCAGCAGGCCGAGCGCCAGCATCAGCAAGGCCGCCTGCCAGGCCGCCCGCACCATGCCCAGCGGCGCGACCAGCAGCCCGGCCACCGCGTCGACCAGCAGGATCAGCGTGCCGAACGTGGTGAAGCGCATGCGCTTGCCGGCCATGGCCGCGGCGCCCATGCCGAGCAGCGTGCCGGCGCCGTGCGCGCCCATCAGCAGGCCCAGCGTGGACGCGCCGTGCAGGTCGCTGGCCAGCACCGGCACCGCCACCTGCATGGCGCCGCCGATGAACAGCGAGACCGTGCCCCAGTAGATGAAGCACCGGCGCAGCGGCGCATCGTCCCACACCATGCGCAGGCCCGCGCCCACCGAGCGCAGCACGGATTGCGGCGCTTCCTGGCGCGGCGGCGCCGGCAGCGCCACGACTTGCGCCAGGGTCCAGGCGGAGACCAGGAAGCTGAGGCAATCGAGACCGAAGGCCAGCGCCAGGCCGCGCGCATTGGCCAGCGCGCCGCTGCCGTTGCCACCTATCGCCAGCAGACCCGCCGCCAGCAGGGGACCGAGCAGCATCGACAACTGGCGCAGTCCCATCATCATGCCGTTGGCGGCCTGGAAGTGCTCCGGCGCGACCGCGCGCGGCATCATCGAGGTGCCGGACGGGATGCTGAAGGCTTGCGCCAGGCCGATGGCCAGGGCCAGCAGATAGATCAGGCGCAGCGCCAGCGCGGGCGTGATCGCCACCGTCAGCGACAGGCTGTCGGACAGCGTGACGGTGCGGGCCGACGAAATGTTCAGCACCAGCAGCGTCAGCAAGGCCAGCAGCACGGCATTGGCGTACTTGGTCAGCATCAGCACGCGCTGGGGCGAGTAGCGGTCCACCACGGCGCCACCGATCAGGATGAATACGGCGCGCGGAATGCTCATCAGCGCGATCACCAGGCCCAGCGCCAGCGTGTCGCCGGTCAGCTTGAGCACCAGCCAGGGCAGGGCCACCAGCGTCAGTTGATCGCCCAGCAGCGAGATCACGCCGCCGCGCATCAGCCATTGGAAGTTCCGGTCGCGCATGAGCGCGGCGCGCTGTGCCTTGGGATCGGACATGGCGTTCAGCCTTTCAGGAATTGGAAGCGTTCATGCCGGCGATCAGCGCCAGCGCATTGCTCAAGGCGTCGAACTGCGATGGCGGGCAGTTGCGCAGCAAGTCTTTGCTGATCTGGTTGGCCACGGTGGTGGCGTTGAGCAGCAGTTCGCGGCCGGTGTCGGTGATGGCGGCATAGGCCACGCGGGCGTCGCGCGGATCCTGCTGGCGTTCGACCAGGCCGATTTTCTCCAGCGGCAGCAGGGTGCGGGTGACGCCGGACGCGGTCAGGCCCTGGCGCTCGGCCAAGTCGACCCGGCGCAGGCGGCCGCCGGGCGCGCGGTGCAAATAATGCAGCAGCATGAAGTCGCTGAAGCTGATGCCGTGGTAGCCGCCCAGCACCTGGTCCAGGCGGCGCACCAGCGTGGCTTGCGCGCGCGCCAGGCGCAGCGCGAATTCCAGGCTGGCGCTGACGGGGGGATTGGTTTCGTCCATGATTGCTCCTTCATTGAAATATGTTTGAATAATACTTGAGTTTGCAAGTATGTGGCAACAGTTTTCAATGGTGAGCTGCTATAATGGCGGGATGAACGATACTACCCAACTCCCACCCCTGCCGGATCGCCTGTCGATTGATCCGCGCAGCAAATTCCACGTTGCCGCCATCTTTGAGCATGACATCGGCATCCGTTTCAACGGCAAAGAGCGCAACGACGTCGACGAATACTGCATCAGCGAAGGCTGGATCATGGTGCCGCACGGTAAAGTGCTGGACCGCAAAGGCAATCCCATGCTGATCAAGCTGAAAGGCACGGTGGAACCGTTCTACCGCTAAGCCGCAGGCTGCGCTGTTAAAACACTCCCGCCGGAGTGAAAACGCCTCCCATCGGGAGGCGTTTTTTTTTTTACTTGGCGGCGTCGCCGCGCAATTTGTCCAGCATTTCCAGCGTGGACGGGGACAGGTTCATGATGCCGTGGTAAGCGCAATACTCGCAAAACGCTTCCTCCGGTGTCATGGCAGCGATGCTGCTGTCGGAATGGCCACGACGGCGCAGTGCGCGCAGGCAGGCGGCATCCATATTTCTGGAATTCATGCACTTCTCCCTTGTTGAAGCTGATATGGTTGGCACAGAGCTGTGTCTGAAAATATTATAAGTTGAAAATAGTGCCGTGTGGCAACAAAATTGGGTTTTATTAATGCACGGAAACAAAATGTTACGTTTTTTGTGTGCCATGGCGGCCTTGGGGCTGGCGCTGCGGGTGGCGGCTGCGCCGGCGCTGACCGTGGTGACCGAGGACTTCGCCCCGTACAGCTACCGGCAGGATGGCAAGATCAGCGGCTATGCGACGGACGTGGTGCGCGAACTGCTGGCGCGCGCCCGGCTGGACTACGACCTGGGCATGTACCCCTGGGCGCGCGCCTACCTGATCGCCAAGGCGCGGCCGAATGTGCTGATCTACAGCATCGTCCGCACGCCGGAGCGGGAAGCCCAGTTTCAATGGATCGCGCAACTGGCGCCGCGCAGCGTCTACGTCTACAAGCTGGCCGCGCGCCGCGACATCCAGCTCAAGTCGGTGGCCGACCTGCGCGCTTACCGCATCGGCGCCAACCGCGGCGATATCGTGGAAGAACAGTTGCGCCTGCTCGGCTTGCAGGCCGACCTGGCGGCGCAGGACGAATTCAGCCTGCGCAAGTTGCTGGCCGGGCGGGTGGATGTGATGGTGGCGTCCGAACCCATGATCAAGCCGCTGTGCGCCTCGCTGGGCGTGCCGTTGTCCACGCTGGAGCGCACCATGGTGATGCCGGGCGTGGCCAGCTATTATCTGGCGGCCAGCAAGGGCACGCCGGCGGCGACGGTGCGGCTGCTGCGTGCCGAATTCGACAAGCTGAAGAACACGGACTTCCTGCAGCGGACCGCCGCCAGATATGCGCTGACGCTCAGGTAGCGGGACGCGGCGCCGGCGCGGCGGCCTGCGGGATGTTGCGCTGCAGGCGCCACAGCAGGGCTGCCGACAGCAGCGAGGTGCACACCACCACGTAGCCCACGGTCTCGAAGTGCTGCAGGTGGCCGTCGGCCGCCTGGGTGACGATGCGGCCGGCCACCACCGAGGCCAGGCCGCCGGCCAGTTGCTGGATGGAGGCGCTGATGGCGTTGTACGAGCCGCGCTGGGTCTGCGCCGGCACCGAGGCCGACAACGCCTGCCATGGAATCATGCGCGAGAAGATCCCGACGAACATCACTGAGTTCACCAGGATCAGCACCGGCAGCGAAGTCCGGCCCATGTGGGTGTAGATCAGCACCATCACGATGGACAGCGAGGAGCCGAACAGGAACACGCGGAACTTGCCGACCGCGTCGGCGGCCTTGCCTATCATGGGGCCGATGAAGATGGTGCAGATGCCCGTCACCAGGTAGACGGTCGGCAGGTGGTCCAGCGAAATGCCCATGTTGTTGACGATGTAGGCGCTGCTGAACGGCATCAGCATGAAGCCGCCGGTGGTCAGCAGGGCGGTGATGAGGAAGGCCAGCAGGTAGCGCTTCTCGGTCACCGTGTGGAACAGGTGCATGAACGGGCTGTGTTCCTGCGGCAGACCGAGGTGGGCGTTGACCGGTTTCATCTTCAGCGTCACCAGCACGCCGCCCAGCAGCGCGAACGCGGCCATGGCGAGGAAGGGCACATGCCAGCTCCATTTCGCCGACAGGTAGATGCCGGCCGGCAGACCCAGCACCTGGCTGGCGGCAAACGCGGTCTGGATCAGGCCCATCACGCGGCCGCGCATCTGCGGCGGGAACAGGTCGGTGGAAATGGCCAGCACGATGGAGCCGATCACGCCGCCGAACAGGCCGGTGAACACGCGCGCGGCCAGCAGGCTTTCAAAGCTCTGCGCCAGGCCGCACCAGACGGTGCCAAGAATGAAGCCGGTGTAAAAGAACAGCAGCAGCTTCTTGCGGTCGTAGCGGTCGGCGAAGCCGGCCGTCAGCAGGCCGGAGATGCCGGCGCTGAAGGCATAGGCCGACACCACCAGGCCGAACTGGGACGGCTGGATCTTCAAGTCCGGCATGATCAGCGCGCCCAGCGGCGACATCAGCATGAAGTCGAGAATGACCGCGAACTGCAGGAAGGCCAGCATGCCGACCACGATTTTTTGATACGGAGAGAAGGGGGCCGCCGGTCCGGCGGTTTGCGTTTGCGTCATGGATTATTCCTTGTTGTTGTGTTGAGGATGGCACCAGTCGCTGCGCGCGCGACGGAATTGCTCGCGCTCTTCGGGCGTCATGGCTTGCCAGCGTTTCCAGCGTTCGCGGCCGAAACCATCGCCATGCCTGCCTTTGAAGCCGCCAAACAGAATGCGACATAGTATCAGCAAGCCCAGCGCGTGCCAGTAGTCGATGGATGCGGCGCCGGCGAACAGGCCGGGTATCACGGCGTTCCAGAGCAGCATCACGATGGCGGAGAGCGCGGCGATGCCGGCCAGGATCAGGGGGATGAACAACAGTTTCTTGCGCATTTTAGATTACTCCTTTCTTTATTCGTCGTCGTACAGGGCTTGCAAGCGTGTGCGCAGGTAGAGCACGGCGTAGCGCTTGCGGGCCAACAGGGTGTTGATGGAGGTGCCGCTTTGCGCGGCCATGTCCTTGAAGCTGACGCCTTCCAGCTCATGCGCCACGAAGACGTCGCGCTGCTTGGCGGGCAAATCGTCGAGGGCGGCCTGGAGTTCTTCCAGCAGCAGGGCGCGTTCGTAGGCGGCATCGGGGCCGGCGGTGGCGTCGGGCAGCATCAGGTCGAGCGTGCAGCTGTCGTCCTCGTCCGCCGTCAGCTCATCCAGCGGGACTTCCTTCTTCTTGCGGAAACGGTCGATGATGCGGTTGCGGGCGACGCGATACAGCCAGGCCGTGACCTGCTCGATGGGATCGGGCAGGCGGTAGGCCTGGGTGAATTCGTAGAACACATCCTGCAGGATGTCGTCGGCATCGGTGGGGTCGGCAACGCGGCGGCGGATGAAATTCCCCAGCCGTGAACGCTCCCGCAGCACAGTCGCGGTGATGTCCTGGTTCTGCTCAGATGTCATGGGCGGTGATGTCATGAACTGCTAAACGGTTCATGCATCGGAATATTGTGTGACTGGACAGTTTTTTTAAGTTTGCTTGGTACTGAGCCAGCGCTGCAGCGTGAACTTGATGCGTTCCTGCTGGTAGGGCTTTTGAATCGCATAGACGCTTGCGACCAAACTGACTGCCACGGCGGCGAGGACCAGGACGGTCTTGAGGGGCTTGATGTGCATGGATGTTTGCTCCAGTGTGTAGGTGCTTCGTTCTCTGATGGCGCACAGCGTGCTGCCGACAATCCAGCGTGCAGCCGCCCGCCGTGATTCGATGTAGGCCAGCTCGTTGAGCATGGCCTGTGCCCATTCCCTGCGATGCGGCGGCATGATCCTGAGCGCCAGCCGCACTGCCGCGCGGGTGCCGATGGGCTGGATAAGGCGCCTGGACATCAGCCACGTCCCGGCGAGAGCAGAGGACTCGCGCCGTGCGGCGCCGAGTGCTCGGTCGCATACGCCAGGCCTTCCGCGTTCAGGCGGTATAACTTCCGCGGCGGGCGGCCTTCATGCTGCGATGGCTCCCAGCGGGATTCCAGCATGCCTCGGTCGCTCAGGCGCATAAGGATGGGATACAGCGTGCCCGAACTGAGGCCGGTCTGCTCGGAAAGGTCATAGCCGTGTTGCCAGTGCGTGCGTTGCGCCAGCAGCGCGGCCAGCAACATCCTGGTCTGGGGCGAGGGGGAGCGAAGGCGTGTCATGCAATAAGTCTACATATGTAGCGATAGCATGTCAAACCTTGTTTGGCATCCGCTAAAACAAAACGGCCACCGGATCGCTCCGGTGGCCGTTTTTCAGTAGGGCTAATGCAAATCAGCGGTCGCCGTAGGAGCGACGTGGACGGTCGCTGTTGTACGGGGTGTTGCCCTTGTAGCCGCCCTTGTAGCCTTCGCCATTGCCGAAACTGCGGCCTTCGCCGCTGTTATGGCCGCCTTTGTAGCCTTCGCTGGCGCCTTCACGGCGCGGACCGTTGCCCGGCTTGCTGAACGAGCGCTGGCCTGGCTTGTGGCCGCTGCGGTTGTCGCCCGGCTTCCAGCCGCCTGGGCGCGAGGTGCGCGGCGGGAAGCTGGTTTTCTTCGGCTCGTAGCCTTCCACCACGTTGACCGGAATCGACTGCTTGGTGAAGCGCTCGATGCGCTTCACATGCATGCCTTCGGCGTGGTTCACCAGCGAGATCGCCAGGCCGTTGCGGCCGGCGCGGCCGGTGCGGCCGATGCGGTGCACGTAATCCTCGGGGAACTTCGGCAGGTCGTAGTTGAAGACGTGGGTGATGGTCGGGATGTCGATGCCGCGTGCCGCCACATCGGTGGCCACCAGCACTTTCACCTGGCCGCGGCGCAGGCTCTCCAGCGTGCGGTTGCGCGCGCCCTGGTGCATGTCGCCGTGCAGCGCGGCGGCCGAGAAACCGGCGATGTTCAGGCGGTCGGCGATGGTGTCGGCGTCGCGCTTGGTGGCGGTGAACACCACGGCCTGGGCCATGGTCTCGTCGCGCAGCAGGTGGTCCAGCAGGCGGTTCTTGTGCGACAGGTCGTCCACGAAGTGCACGCGCTGGGTGATGTTCTCGTGCTTGTTCGCGGCGGTCATGATCTGGATGACCTGCGGGTCCTTGGTGATGCGGCGGGCCATGTTGCCCACCACGCCGTCCAGGGTGGCCGAGAACAGCATGGTCTGGCGGCCTTCCGGCGTGGCGGCCACGATCTTCTCGATGTCGTCGATGAAGCCCATGTCCAGCATGCGGTCGGCTTCGTCCAGCACCAGGATCTGCAGTTGCGAGAAGTCGATCTTGCCCGACTCCATGTGGTCGATCAGGCGGCCAGGCGTGGCCACCAGGATTTCAGGATTGCGCGACAGCAGTTGCATCTGCTTGGGGTAAGGCATGCCGCCCAGGATGGACACGGCTTTAATGCGGCGCAGGTTGACGCTGTACTTGTCGGTGTTGGTGGTGACTTGCAGGGCCAGTTCGCGGGTCGGGGTCAGCACCAGCATCTTCGGCTGGGCTGGGCGGAAACGGGGACGCTCGCCGCGGGCGCGCGCGGACTGGGCTTCCTGGGCAGGCGTGCGGCCGGTCGCCGCAGGCTCCATGGCGGCCAGGCGGTGCAGCGAGGGCAGCATAAAGGCGGCCGTCTTGCCGGAACCGGTTTGCGACGATACCAACAGGTCCTTGCCTGCGATCGCGGCAGGCACAGCTTGCTCCTGCACCGGGGTTGGCTTGGTGTAGCCGGCGTCGGTCAGGGCTTTGAGAATGGACGTGTTGAGACCTAGTGCTTCAAATGTCATGCTTTTCTTTCGTAAAAAACCACAGCGTCCACGCAAGCGCGGAACGCGAAATAGCAACGCCTACCACAAAACGAAATAACTCAATCAGAATCGAAAGAACTTTCGGCACAAAAGCTTTGCGCCGGGACGGCGCCAGTACAGACGGCGCCAAGGGCGGGAGGGCTTTATAAAGGCATCGGGAAGATGCACTGTGAGGCTTGCGTAGCTGCTTAAAAATACTACTGGCTGAAGAATCGGTATCGATTTGCTATCCAGAGATACGCAGATTTCAGCACAAGGCCGGTATTATGCCCTAAATCGCGCCGCTTGTATAGGTCAATCAACCGGCCAAGCGTTTGAGCAGGCGTTCGAAGCGCAGGCTGGCCAGGTGCGCCTTCTCCAGCATGGCTTCGCTGATCTCCTCGACCGGCGCCGCTGGCGGCATCGACGCGGCGCCGCGGCCGAACAGGCGCGTGGTGCGGCGCATGCGGGCCGACAGGAAGGCGGCCAGCGCGCGGTAGAAGCGGGCCGCGAACGGCGGGTCGGCGTCCAGCTTTTCGCGCAGGCGCGCGTGCGACACGCGCAGGGCCGAGGCGCCTTCGCCGGCCAGCACGCAGGCCGTGGTGCGGGCCGGATCGACCAGCGACATCTCGCCGATGACTTCGCCGCTGCCCAGTTCCGCCAACAGTTCGCCGTTGGCGGCCAGCACGGAGAACGTGCCATCGAGGACGAAGTACACGCTGTCGACGTGGCTGTCGTAGGCGATCAACTCGGCGCCGACGGGATAGCGCAGCCGGTCGCCGGCCTGGGCCAGCCACTCGACGTCGTCGTCCTGCAATTCGTTGAGGATGAAAAGTACTTTGCGCGCCTGGCCGCGCCCCAGCGCCATCGAGGGCGCCATGGTCGAAATCATGTTCACTGTGAAAACCCTGTTTCGGATGTTATTTTATGAGCAAGTATAGCGTGATTTTGCATTGTTGTCATAAATGAAAAACGCCCGGCAAGCCGGGCGTCGATGCAGGGCGCGGCGGAGCGGCTCAGGTGTAGTCTTCCGCGTTCAGGCCCATGACGTGCGAGAAGCCGCCGTCGACGTAGGTGATCTCGCCGGTGATGCCGGACGCCAGGTCGGACAGCAGGAAGGCGGCGGTGTTGCCCACTTCTTCGATGGTGACGTTGCGGCGCAGCGGCGCGTGCGAGGCGGCAAAGCCCAGCAGCTTGCCGAAGTCCTTGATGCCGGACGCGGCCAGGGTCTTGATCGGGCCGGCCGAGATGCCGTTCGAACGGATGCCCAGCTTGCCCAGGTTTTCCGCCAGGTAGCGCACCGACGCTTCCAGCGAGGCCTTGGCCAGGCCCATGGTGTTGTAGTAGGGGATGGCGCGCACGGCCCCCAGGTAGGACAGGGTCAGCACCGACGAGCCTTCTTTCAGCAGCGGCAGCGCGGCCTTGGTCAGGGCCGGGAAGCTGTAGGCCGAGATGTCGTGGGCGACGCGGAAGTTTTCGCGGGTCAGGCCGTCCAGGAATTCGCCGGCGATGGCTTCGCGCGGGGCGAAACCGATGGCGTGCACCAGGCCGTCCAGGCGATCCCAGCTCTTGCCCAGGTCGGCGAACAGGGCATTGATCTGCTCGTCGCTGCTGACGTCGCAGTCAAACACCAGTTGGCTGCCGAATTCGGCTGCGAACTCGGTGATGCGGTCCTTGAAGCGCTCGCCGACGTAGGTGAACGCCAGTTCCGCGCCCTCGCGTTTGCAGGCTTGGGCGATGCCGTAAGCGATGGAACGGTTCGACAGCAAACCAGTGATGAGGATTTTTTTACCTTGCAAGAACGCCATAGGGACTCCGATTGCGACTGCGCGCCCGGCTGGCCATGGGGCTAGCCGGCCGCGTCAGCGGGGTTGTATTTTTTTCTGTGTGGGACTTGCCCTGCACGCAAGACCAAGATTGTAGGGCGTGTCCACCGTGACTGCAACCTTTGAATCGCAGTCCGGCGGCGCCTCAGTCGTCGTTTTTGCGGTGGTGCTTGCCCTTGGCCTGGCTGCGCGGCACATGGGCCTTCACCAGGGAGATCGGGGATTTTTCCGACTTGCCGCCGCCCTTGGCCAGCTTGTAGCCGTGGGCGGACTTGCCGCTGCGCTCGGGCTCGTAGGCGATGACGGCGTTGTCGGCGATCTCGGGCGAGATGTCGGTATCGGCCGAGGCTGAAATCTTGGGCACCAGGATGGTGGAGCCGGCCTTCAGCACGGAGCGCTGCGGGATGTTGTTAGCCTGGCGTATCACTTCCGGCGAGGTGTGGAAGCGCGCTGCCAGTGAGCCGATCGATTCGCGCGCGCTGGTGATCTTGTGCGTGGTCCAGCTCGACAGTTCCTTGGTCCACTGGGCCAAGTTGATGTGGAACTTTTCCGCGTTTTCCTTGGGCAGCAGGATCTTGGTCTGCTCGTCGCCGGTGATGACGGGGCGCTTGAACTGCGGGTTCAGGGCCTTGAACTCGTCCACCGACAGTTCGGCCAGGTGGGCCGCCACGGTCAGGTCGATGTCGCTGGTCTTGTCCACGGCCGTGAAGTAGGGCGAGTTGTCGATCGCCGGCAGGGTCAGGCCGTACTGGGCCGGATTGGCGATGATATTTTTGACCGCTTGCAGTTTTGGCACGTAATTGCGGGTCTCGGCCGGCATCTGCGCCGCCAGGCTCTCGAAATCGGTGGGCTTACCGGCCGCGCGGTTGCGCGCCACGGCTTTCTGCACCGAGCCTTCGCCCCAGTTGTAGGCGGCCAGGGCCAGTTGCCAGTCGCCGAACATATCGTACAGGCGCTGCAGATAGGTCAGGGCAGCGTCGGTCGAGGCCAGGATGCCGCGGCGCTCATCCTTGAAGGCGTCCTGCTTCAGGTTGAAGTCGCGCCCGGTGCCGGGCACGAACTGCCAGATGCCGGCGGCGTTGGCGCTGGACAGGGCTTGCGGGTTGAAGGCCGATTCGATGAAGGGCAGCAGCGCCAGTTCGGTCGGCATGCCGCGCTTCTCCAGCTCGGTGACGACGTGGAACAGGTACAGCGAGGCGCGCGCGGTGGTGCGGGCGATGTAATCGGGGCGCGAGGCGTACCAGTTGATGTGCTTGGTCACCAGGTCGTCGTTCACATCCGGAATGGCGTAGCCGCTGCGGATGCGGCCCCAGACGTCTTTTTCACGGAAAGCCTCTTCGTCGACCGTTTTGGCCGGCTTGATGGTTTTCTGGGAGGTAAGGTCGGGGGCAGCGGAGGGTTTCGGCAGGGAGTAGGACGGCGCGACGCTCGTCTCAGGCAATCCCGGTGCGTCATCGTGGGCCTGGCTGGCGAACGGCGCAAGCGCCAGTAGAGCTGCCAGAACCGCGGATTGAGGAATTCGTGCTTGCATAGTTTTCCAGAGTTAGCGACCAGTAACATCGCGCGGACTATGAATAAACGTGGAGTGTACGAAGCTACCCCCGTCGAGTCAAGAAATATGTCATCCGGATGACTAATTCTTATCAGTAATAGTTCCTGAAAAATAAGCTCCAGATCGCAGCAAATTGACGGAAGTAGGCGATGGCGCAAAGAGTGCGTACAATCCTGTCTTCAAGAATCATTGAGGAATCGCACCATGAGCAGTCCCGCCGTCATCGACCGCGACCAGGTCGTCGCCGACACCGTACATTGGATGGAAAAGGCTGTCATCGGCCTGAACCTGTGCCCCTTCGCCAAGGCGGTGCACGTCAAGAAGCAGATCCGCTACGTGGTCAGCGAGGCGGAAACGCCGGAAGCGTTGCTGGAAAAGCTGATGGAAGAGCTGCAGCACCTGGCCGACGCCGACCCGGAGCAGATCGACACCACCCTGCTGATCCACCCGAAAGTGCTGACCGATTTCTACGACTACAACGAATTCCTGGACGTGGCCGACGCCGCGCTGGAAGAACTGGGCCTGGACGGCGTGCTGCAGGTGGCCAGCTTCCACCCCGACTACCAGTTCGCCGACACCGACAAGAACGACATCGGCAATTACACCAACCGATCGCCGTACCCGACCCTGCACTTGCTGCGCGAGGACAGCATCGACCGCGCGGTCGAGGCCTTCCCGGAAGCGTCGGAGATTTTCGAAAAGAATATCGAGACCATGGACAAGCTGGGCCACGAAGGCTGGGACAAGCTGATGGAGAAGGCATGAGCGACTTGCCCATCCGTCCCGACACGCCCTGCGTGGCGGTGTGCTCGACCACCTTCGACGACGTCTGCCGCGGCTGCGGCCGCACGGTGGTCGAGGTGGCGCACTGGGTATCGATGACGCCGGAGCAGAAGGAACTGGTCTGGCAGCGCATCCTGGCGCAGGGCTACCCGCGCCGCAATACCTGAAGCCGCCGTCCCCGCGCAGGCGGGGACCCATGCCGAGCATGGACTCCCGCGTGCGCGGGAGTGACGGTGGCGCTTAGTAGCTGCCGATAAAATCCTTCTTGCCGATCTCCAGGCCGTTATGGCGCAGGATGTCGTAAGCGGTGGTGGCGTGGAAGTAGAAATGCGGGAAGGCGTAGTGCGACAGGTAAACCGCGCCGTTCGGGAAATTCTTGACGCGATCGCCGCTGCCGGTGGTAATGGCGCGGTCCACGCCCTGTTCGATCTGCGCGCGCGGCACGCTGTCGATATAGGCCAGGGTTTTCTGGATGCGCGCCTTCAGCTCGCTGAAGCTGCTTTCATCGTCCGCCCACGACGGCACGTCCTGGCCGCCCAGGCGGGCCGCGGCGCCCTTGGCGAAATCGCAGGCGATCTGGATCTGGCGCGTGAACGGCAGCATGTCCGGGAACAGGCGGAACTGTAGCAGGGCGGCCGGCTCGATTTTCTTCTCGGCCGCGTAGGTCTCCGCTTTTTCCAGGATGGCGTGCAGGCTGGTCAGGATCTGCTTAAACACAGGAATGGAGGCGGTATAGATGTTGAAGGTGCTCATGGCATGGTTCCCAAGTGTGGAAAAAAGAGTGGGGATCATAGCGCGCTTGTCAGTTTTTTGCTGAAAGTGTGACTTTCCATGCATTTTTCCGTGCATAATTCCAAGTAAGAAACTCAGACCGATGATCCAAACCTATCAATACAGTGCATGATTAGCACGATTTATCAGAAAATGCGCGCACGACTAAGCGCGCTCTACGGTCTGTCAATTTATGGTTCCCTGCTGCTGGTGGTATTCGGCGGCCTGGTGATCCCTGCCATCATCGGCAGCTACCTGCTGATCGGCGTGCACGAGCAGCAGTCGGCGCGCGTGGCCCTGAACGAATCCCTGCAGCGCAATGCCGACATCCTGGCCCTGGGCATGCAGGAATCCCTGTGGAACATGAACGCCGAATCGGCCCACTCGCTGGTCGAATCGGTGATGCGCGACCGTTCGGTGCTGCAAGTCGAAGTGGTGGGCCAGGCCGACACCCAGTTCATGCACGTGGTGTCGCCGCGCCAGCCGAGCGGCAATGTCTATCGCGCCGAGCGCGAGATCCTGGTGCGCGGCGAGAAGATCGGCCGCATCATGGTCGAGATGGACGACGCCCGCAGCCAGCAGGAACTGCGCGAGAAGCAGGTGTCCTATGTGTTCGTGCTGGCGGCGCAGTTGATGGTGTCGCTGCTGCTGATCGTGCTGTTCCTGAACGCCCGCCTGATCAAGCCGCTGCGCAAGCTGATGCGCTTTTCCGACCGCCTGTCGCACGGCGACTTTGAAACCCGGCTGGACCTGGCCAGTCAGGACGAGCTGGGCCGCCTGGCGCAGCAACTGGAGCAGATGCGGGTGGCGATCAAACGCCTGTTCGAAGACATCGGCCAGCGCGAGGAGCGCTTCCGCACCATTGTGACCCAGGTGCCGGGCGCCGTGTTCCGCTTCCGCCCCGACGGTCCGATCGACTTCGTGTCCGACGCGATCGAGGACATCTCCGGCTATTCGGCTGCGCAGTTCATGCGCAGCACCACCCAATCGTGGACCAACCTGATCGCCCCGGAAGACCGCAAGAAGCACCGCCGCGTGATCGGCCAGGCCATCCACGACGCCCAGCCTTACGAAATCGAATACCGCATCATCGACGCTTCCGGCGCGGTGCGCTGGGTGTCGGAAAACGGCCAGCCGCAGCAGTCCGACGGCGAGAGCAACGCGCCGTGGGTGGACGGCATCATCTCCGACATCAGCCAGCGCAAGCACAACGAGATGCGCATCGAGGCCCTGCTGGCCGAGCAGAGCGCGATCCTGGACAACGTGATGTTCGGCGTGATGTTCGTTCGTAACCGCAGCATCGTTTCGGTCAACCGCCGCTGCGAGGAATTGTTCGGCTACGATCCGGGCGCGATGACGGGCGCCTCGACCTCCATCGTGTTCCAGGGCGCGCAGCAAGACCTGTCGCTGCCGCAGGGCGACTACTTCAGCGAGGAGCGCCAGTACCGCCGTAAGGACGGCTCGCTGTTCTGGTGCCTGGTCAGCGGCTACGCGCTGGACCACAGCCGCGCCGACGCAGGCAGTATCTGGGTCTTTGCCGACATCACCGAGCGCAAGGAAGCGGAAGAAAAGCTGCGCCTGTCCGCCACCGTGATCGAACACATCGCCGACGGCGTGGTGGTGCTGGACGCGAACGGCGTCATCGTCGCCATCAATCCGGCCTTCACCCAGATCACCGGCTACACCGAGGAGGAAGCGCTGGGCAAGGACCGCACGCTGACGCGCTCCGGCCGCCACGAACAAGCCTTCTACGACGCCATGTGGCAGGAGCAGGTGGAGAAGGGCTTCTGGCGCGGCGAACTGTGGAACCAGCGTAAGAACGGCGAGTTGTACCTGGAATGGCTGACGGTCAGCGCGGTGCGCGACAGCCGCGGCATCGCCACCAACTACGTCGGCGTGTTCAGCGACATCACCAAGGTCAAGGAGTCGCAGGAAAAGCTGGACCACCTGGCGCACCATGATCCGCTGACCGCGCTGCCCAACCGCCTGCTGTTCCACGACCGCCTGCAGCACGCCCTGCAGCGCGCCTCGCGCGACAGCGAGCAACTGGCGCTGCTGTTCATCGACCTGGACCGCTTCAAGAACGTCAACGACACGCTGGGCCACCACATCGGCGACGAGTTGCTCAAGCAGGTGGCCAAGGCGCTGCAGGACCGCCTGCGCGAAGGCGACACGCTGGCCCGCCTGGGCGGCGACGAATTCATCGTGCTGCTGGAGGATATCGAGAACCAGTTCGGCGCCAGCCAGGTGGCCGAAAAGCTGGTGCAGATGTTCGAGCAGCCGTTCATGGTGGCGGGACACGAGTTGTTCGTCACCTGCAGCGTCGGCATCAGCCTGTTCCCGGACGACGCGGCCGATCTGAATATGCTGATCCGTAACGCCGACGTGGCCATGTACCAGGCCAAGGCGCGCGGGCGCAATGGCTACAGCTTCTACGCGCCGTCGATGACGGGCGAGGGCGTCGAGCGCCTGCGCCTGGAAACCTTCCTGCGCCGCTCGATCGAGAAGGACGAGATTTTCCTCAATTACCAGCCGCAGGTGGAAATCGACACCGGCCGCCTGGTGGGCGTGGAAGCGCTGGTGCGCTGGAATCACCCGGAGCTGGGCCTGATTCCGCCAATCCGCTTCATCCCGCTGGCCGAGGACACGGGCTTCATCAACCAGTTGGGCAAGTGGGTGCTGCACGAAGCCTGCCGCCAGATGGTGCGCTGGCAGGAAGCCGGCCTGCATGTGCCCAAGATCGCGGTCAACCTGTCGGCCAAGCAGTTCGAGCGCGGCAGCATCGTCAACATGGTGGCCGACATCCTGCACGAGACGGGCCTGGAGCCGCACCGTTTGCAACTGGAAGTGACCGAATCGGTCATCATGAACACGGGCGACGCCATGGTCTTCATCAACGACCTGCACTCGATTGGCGTGGCGCTGGCGATCGACGATTTCGGCACCGGCTATTCGTCGCTGGCCTACCTGAAGCAGTTGCCGGTGCAGACGCTGAAGATCGACCGCTCCTTCATCAAGGATATCTCCACCGACGTCAACGACGAGGCGATCGCCATCGCGATTATCCAACTGGGCAAGAGCATGAACCTGTCGGTGATCGCAGAGGGGGTGGAGACCGAGGAGCAGGCGGCGTTCCTGCTGCGCCATGGCTGCAACCTGGCGCAGGGTTATTATTACAGCCGTCCGCTGGCCGCATGCGATATGCTGACGCGCTGGCACAAATAACCATAACGAACCGGAGACCTGGATGCAGGCAGCGAAAAGCAAGTCGCGCCGTCGCTTCATATTGAGCGGCGCCGCGGTGGCGGGAGCATTGGTGGTGGGCTGGGGCATGATGCCGCCCAGGCAGCGCTTGAACGGATCGCATCCCTTGCCGGTGACCGACGGCGGCATTGAACTCAACGGCTGGATCGCCATCGGCAAGCACGGCAAGGTCGACGTGGCCATGCCGCGCAGCGAAATGGGGCAGGGCGTGCATACCGCGCTGGCCATGCTGGTGGCGGAAGAACTGGACGTGCCGCTATCGGCGATCCAGTTGGTGCAGGCGCCCATCGATAAAATCTACGGCAACGTCGCCATGCTCAAGGACAGCCTGCCGTTCCACCCCGACGACAACGGCAGGCTGAAAGCGGCCGTGACCTGGACGGTGGGGAAGGTGGCGCGGGAACTGGGGCTCATCATCACCGGCGGTTCGTCGAGCGTGAAGGATGCGTGGGAGCCGATGCGCGAAGCCGGCGCCACCGCGCGCGCGCAACTGATCGCCGCCGCCGCGACCTACTGGCGCTGCAAACCCGAAGACTGCCGCACCGAAGAAGGACAGGTGGTGCATGTCGATGGCCGCAAGCTGCCGTACCGCGCGCTGGCGACGCTGGCCGCTACCGTGCATCCGGCCGAGGTGCGCCTCAAGTCGCCCCAGGAATTCAGGCTGATCGGCCGCGCGCAGCCGCGCCGCGATACGCCGTCCAAGGTGAACGGCACGGCGGTGTTCGGCATCGATGTGCGCCCGCCCGGCATGGTGTACGCGACGGTGCGCATGTCCCCCGTCGTCGGCGGCAAGGTCGCCAGCTTCAATGCGGACGCGGTGCGGAAAATGCCGGGCGTGCTGAAGGTGGTTGATTATTCGGACGCGCTGCCGGAGAAGACCGGCGCCGGCGCGGGCGTCGCGGTGATCGCCCGCAGCTACTGGCAAGCCAAACAGGCCGCGCTGGCGCTGGAGGTCAAGTGGGATGCGGGCCCGCATGCGGGCCTGTCCAGCGAGGCCGTGTACGCCGGGTTTGCCGCGCAACTGGACCGGGAATCCGGTCACGTCTATTACCAGGCGGGCGACGTCGATGCCGTGGCCAACGCGGCTAAGAAAGTCACGGCCGAGTACCGCGCGCCTTATCTGGCGCACGCCACCATGGAGCCGGTCAACTGCACCGCGCAGGTCAGCGATGGCAAGGTGTATGTGTGGGCACCCACGCAATCGCCCGGCTTCGCGGTCGAAGCTGCGGCCAAAGCGGGTGGCGTCTCGAAAGACAAGGTGGTGCTGGAAGTGACCATGCTGGGCGGCGGCTTCGGGCGCCGCCTTGATGTCGACATGGTGGCGCAGGCCGTGGCCATCGCCAGGCAGGCCGACGGCCAGCCGGTGCAACTGATCTGGGCGCGCGAGGACGATATCTCGCACGACGTCTACCGCCCGGCGGCGCTGGCGCGCTTCCACGCCACGCTGGACGCGGCAGACAAGGTGCTGGGCTACGATAACAAGTCGGCCAGCGGCTCGATCGCGCACCAGTTCTTCAAGCGTAACCTGGGCCTGCCGCCGGGCGGCCCGGACAAGAGCACGGCCGAAGGCGAGTTCGACATGCAGTACGAATTCCCCAACCAGCGCATCAGCCATGTGATCGTGGACAGCCCTGTGCCGCTGGGGTACTGGCGTTCGGTCGGCCATTCGCACAACGCCTTCTTCAAGGAGAGCTTCATCGACGAGCTGGCGCACGCGGCCGGCAAGGACAGCGTGGCCTTCCGCCGCGACCTGCTGAAGCAGCACCCGCGCCACCTAGCCGTGCTGGATGCGGCGGTGGCCCAGGCCGGCGCCGCGCCGGAAGGGCGCGCGCATGGCGTGGCGCTGCACCAGTCCTTCGGCACCATCGTCGCGCAGGTGGCGGAGGTATCGGTGCAGGACAAGGAGATACGCGTGCACCGCGTGGTGTGCGCTGTCGATTGCGGCCTGCCCGTCAATCCCAACATCATCGCGCAGCAGGTGGAGTCGGCGGTGGTGTTCGGCCTGTCGGCGGCCTTGTACGGCCAGGTCACGATCAAGGACGGCAAGGTCGAGCAGTCCAACTTCCACGATTATCCGGTTGTGCGCCTGAACCAGGCGCCGGCAGTGGAAACCATCATCCTGCCGAGCGCCGAACATCCGGAAGGCATGGGCGAGCCGGCGCTGCCGCCGGTGGCGCCGGCCGTGGCCAACGCCGTGTTCAAGCTGACCGGGCAGCGCCTGCGCAGCCTGCCGCTGACCTTGTGATTACAGCGCCGCGCGCAGCAGGGCGCGCAGATTGCATTCCCGTTGCCACTGCGCGCGCTCCGGGTTCGAGGCGATCAGCGCCTGCAGGGCGGCGTCGCTCTGCTCGGCCGTGGATTGCACCAGGCGGTGCGCGACGTTCGCGTCTGGCAGCATGGTGCCGAAGAAGGCGACCAGCTCGTGGTGCTGGATCAGCAGGGTAGGGAAGTTTTCCACGTCCAGGTCGCCCACGATGTCGGCGTGGTCTTCGATGTCGATCCAGACGAAGAATTTGTCCGGATGGCGCGCGGCCACTTCCTCGAACGTGGCGCGGTAGCCGCTGCAGGTGCCGCACCAGGCGGCGCACAGGCAGGCGACCACCCAGCGGTCGCCGTGGATGGCGGCGGAAATCTGTTCGCGGTTTTCGGAATTCAGGGTCAAACTGTGCATAATCGGTTCAGCCAGCGGCGCGCTCAGCGCCAAACGCGCCTATTCTACATGGGGTCGCGCCGGCCTGCGCGGCGGGTTAAAATATGGGATGCTTACCATTCTTGCCATTGAAACCTCGTCTGAAATCGCCTCCTGCGCACTGCTGCGGGGCGACAGCGTCATCAGCCGCGTCTCGAACGGCGTACGTACCCATTCCCAGGCGGTGCTGCCCATGGTGCAGGAACTGCTGGCCGAAGCCGGCATCACCTTGCAAGACTGCGATGCGGTCGCTTTCGGCGCCGGGCCGGGATCGTTCACGGGCGTGCGCACGGCGTGCGGGATCGCGCAGGGGCTGGCGTTCGGCGGCAAGATCCCGGCGGTGCCGGTGGTGACGCTGGATGCGATGGCCCTGGCCTGCCGCCAGCGCCATGGCGCGGAGCAGGTGCTGGCCGTGCTGGATGCGCGCATGGGCGAGGTGTATTGGGCACAGTATTGTTTTCAGCATGATGCGCCGGTGGCGATGCTGGCGCCGGCGTTGTCGGCGCCGGGCGAGGTCCAGCCTCTCGGGACGCCGGTGGCGTGCGGGAATGGCTTGTCGGCTTATCCGGAGGCTTTTCCGGCCGGCGGTCACGCGGACATCATGCCGCATGCTGAGCAGATCGCGCAGTTGGCCGCGATTGCCTTTGCTGCGGGACGCACGGTGACGGCGGCGGAAGCGCAGCCGCTCTACCTGCGCAACAAGGTCGCCTACACGCAGGCGGAACGCCGCGAGATGGCCGCCAAGGGTGACGCATGACGCAGGTCTGGGATCTGGCGCGGCTGATCTACGAGCCGATGCAGGCGTCGGACCTGGACGAGGTGCTGGCGCTGGAGCAGAGCGTCTATCCATACCCGTGGAGCATGGCCAATTTCGCCGATTCGCTGAGCAGCAGTTACGAGGCCTGGGTGCTGCGCGACCGCGACGGTTATTTGCTGGGATATTTCCTGCTGATGGCGATCGTCGATGAGGCGCATTTGCTGAATGTGGCGGTGTCGGCTGAAAAGCAGGGGCAGGGCTTGGGCCGCTTCCTGTTGAACCAGGCTGTGGCCTGCGCGCGCGGGCTGGGCATGGAGTCGGTGCTGCTCGAAGTGCGGCCTTCGAACATGCGGGCGCTGGAGATTTATGAGCGCTATGGATTCAAGCAGATCGGCCGTCGCAAGGGCTACTACCCGGCGGCCAACCAGCAGCGTGAGGATGCGATTGTGATGAGGTTTAACGTATGAGCCAGTCGGCGCGTAACGCGATCTTCCTGGAAGAGATGGGGATAGGGGCGCAGTGGAAATTGCGCAGCGCCCCGGAGCTTGCGGTGGACGAGGCCGCGCCAGCCGAGCCGCCGCACCAAGTGGCGCCGCAGGCCGCCGCCGTGCAGCAAGCGCCCGCAGCGGTGGCGCAGCAGCCCGTGGCCCGCGTGCCGGAAATCGCGTCGGCTGCCGCGATGCATGACGATGCGCCTGCCCCGCCGGTCGCATCGCCAGCCACGCCGCCGGACGCATCGGTGCCTGCCGCGCTGGACGACGACTCGACCGCATGGTTTGACGAGGCTCCCGCGCCGGTCCGTCCCGATCCGGTCAGCGACGAGGCGATCGCAGTCATGGACTGGGCCGCGCTGAAGACCGCCGTTGCCACCTGCACCCGCTGCGAGCTGTGCGAATCGCGCCGCAACGCGGTGAACGGACGTGGCGCGCAGGCCGCCCGCTGGATCGCCATCAGCCCCGCCCCGTCGCGCCTGGACGAAAAAGACAACCAGGCCATCGCGGGCGAAGCCGGCCAACTGCTGAACAATATGCTGAAGGCGATCGAACTCCAGCAGGAGAACGACGTCTACATCACCAACCTGGTCAAGTGCCGCCCATCCAACCCGGATGGCAGCGACCGCGCGCCGAGCGCGGAAGAACTGCTGGCATGCCGCCCCTTCCTGGACCGCGAACTGGCGCTGACCGGCGCGGCGATGGCCATGACCTTCGGCCAGCACGCCGCACGCGGCCTGATGATGGGGCCTGCCGCGCGCGGCAAGGTGATGCGCTACGGCGCGGCGGAACTGCCGGTCGTCGCGACCTACCATCCAGACGATTTGCTGCGCAAGCCGGAAGATAAGGCCAAGGCCTGGGGCGATCTCTGCCTGGCGAAAGCCACGCATGGCTAGCCAGCCGCCCGGCGAGCCGCCGCCGGGCACGCTCTCCGCCGGCCAGCCATTGGCACCGACGCAGCCGCCCGCGCAGTCCGGTTCCCCCGGCATGCCGTTCGCCGATCCAGTCGATTTCGAGAGCTATCAATCCGGATTCGAGCGTCGCTGGGCGCACCTGACCCGGCCGCATGTGCGCGCGCTGGCCTGGCTGCTGGATGCCCCCGACCTGCTCGACCCCGCCGCCCCGCAGTGGCAAGGCCGCATCGCCACGCTAGGTCCGATGTCGCAAGACACCGCCAACTGGCTGGCCGCGCTGGAAGCCGACCCGGCGCCGCTGGACGCCGCACTGGGCCCCCGCCATTACTCGCGCCTCGGCCTGTATGCCGAAAAACTGATGGCCTTCCATTTCGCCGAGCGCGGCAACCTGGTCGCGCATGGCCTGCAAGTCCGCGCCGACCGCACCGACACCATCGGTGAATTCGACTTCCTGCTGCGCGATGGCCACGACCTGCTGCATATCGAATTCGCCACCAAGTTCTACCTGTTGGACGCCAACGCCGGCAGCGGCGACTTCAATGGCCTGATCGGCCCCAACCTGGCCGACACGCTGGGCGCCAAGATGCGCAAGATCTTCGACAAGCAGCTTTCCCTGTCACGCCACCCCGCAGCGCAGGCCGTGCTGCCGCAGGCGGTGACGCGCGCGCAGGCGCTGGTGAAGGGCTGGCTGTTCTACCCGGACGGCGTGCGGCCCATGCAAGGCATCTCGCAACAGCACTGTCATGGCTTCTGGATGACGCAGGCGCAGGCCGCCGCGCTGCCAGACCAGCGCTACGCCATCATGCCGCGCCTGCAGTGGCTGGCGCCCCTGAAGACCAGGGACCACATGAGCAAGCCCGAACTGCTGGCCGCAGTGCAGGGCCAGCCCGCGCCAGTGATGATCGCGTCGTTGAGGGAAGAGGGGGAGTGGCTGGTGGAAGAGCGCCGCGGCTTCATCGTGCCCGACGCCTGGCGCGCGCAAGCCGCGCAGCGCCGCCAGGAAGGCACGCTGCCGGCTTAGTGCTTGGCCTCGCCGATCAGCGAGATCGAATCGAACTCGCGCTGATTGGCCTGATGCCTGCGCATGATGTAGAACATGGTCCCGGCCAGGAACAGCCCGAACAGCATGATGATGATGTCCAGGTTCAGGTGCGCGCGCAGCATCAGCGAGTACACGGCCAGCATGGTCAGGATGGACAGGTTCTCGTTAAAGTTCTGCACCGCGATCGAGTGGCCCGCGCTCATCAGCACGTGGCCGCGATGCTGAAGCAGCGCGTTCATCGGCACCAGGAAGAAACCGCCCAGCAGGCCGACCAGGATCAGCAGCGGATACGCCAGCTTCACGCTGTGCACCATGGTCATGCTCACCACGATCAAGCCCATGGCGATGCCGACCGGGATCACGGTCAGCGACTTGCGCAGCGAGATAAAGCGCGCCGACAGCACGGCGCCCAGCGCCACGCCGATCGCCACCACGCCGACCAGGCTGGTCGATTGCTCGTAGCTCAGGTGCAGCGTGCGATTCGCCCATTCCAGCACGATGAACTGCAAGGTCTGCGCCGCGCCCCAGAACAAGGTGGTCACGCCCAGCGAGATCTGGCCCAGCTTGTCCTTCCACAGCAGGCCATAGCAATTGGCGAAATCGGTAATCAGTTTGATCGGCGTGTGTTCCTGGTGGCCGTACTTGCAGCCGGTGTCCGGGATGCGGGTATTGAAAATCGCCGCCAGCACGTAGATGCCGACCACCACGCATAACGCCGCCTGGGTTGGCGTGTCGACGCCGGTGTCGATCAGTGGGAAATCGAAGCCGAGCAGGATGGACGACACGCGATCGCCCACCAGCGCGCCGCCCATCACGGTGCCGAAGATAATCGAGAGCACCGTCAGGCCTTCCACCCAGCCATTCGCCGCCACCAGTTTTTCCGCCGGCAGCAACTCCGTCAGGATGCCGTACTTGGCCGGCGAATACACGGCCGCGCCGAAGCCGACGATGGCATAGGCCAGTAAAGGATGGACGTGCGCGAATATCAGCAGGCAGCCGCCAACCTTGATCAGGTTGGAGATGAACATGACTTTACCCTTGGGCATAGAGTCTGCAAAGGCGCCGACAAAAGCCGCCAACAGCACATAAAACAGGGTAAAAGAGAGCTTCAGGAGCGGTGTGATCCACCCCGGCGATTTCATCGTTACCAGCAGGTCGATCGCGACGAACAGCAGCGCATTGTCCGCCAGGGACGAAAAGAACTGCGCTGCCATGATGGTATAGAAACCACGATTCATTCTGGGATATGCCTGAAAACTTATCTGGCTTGCTTTATACCATGCTTTGTTCGTATCCCCAAGAATTGAGCAGCGCGCGCCAGAGCCGCTCACGGTAAAATAGCGCTTTCGTCTTCAGCCGCAGAATTGATTATATGCCAAGGCCCATCGTCGCGACCATTCACTTGGAATCCATGAAGCACAATCTGGCGCGCGCCAAGGCCCGCTCCCCTGGCGCCAAGGCCTGGGGCGTGGTCAAGGCGAATGGTTACGGCCACGGCTTGGAGCGCGCGATGCGCGGCTTCGCCGACGCCGACGGCCTGGCGCTGATCGAATTCGACAACGCGGTGCGCCTGCGCGAAATGGGCTGGAAGAAGCCCATTTTATTATTGGAAGGTTTCTTCGGTCCGGCCGATATCCGCACCATGGCCGGCTACGACTTGCAGGCTGCCGTGCATTGCAACCAGCAGTTGGAATGGCTGGAAGCGGCGCAGGCCGATCTGAGCGCGCGCGGCATCCGCTTCGACCTGCATCTCAAAATGAACACGGGCATGAACCGCCTGGGCTTCATGCCGGCGGCTTACGCGGCCGCGCATGCGCGACTGAGCGCGATCTCCTGCGTCAACAGCATCACGCTGATGACCCACTTTGCCAACGCCGACGACATCGCACACCCGCTGCTGCCGATCGCCGAACAGGTGCGCCGTTTCGAACAGGGCGCGGCCGGCCTGCCGGGCAAGCGCAGTTTATCGAATTCGGCCGGCGTGCTGCTGCACGACGATCTGAAAAACGACTGGGTCCGTCCCGGCATCATGCTGTACGGCGGCACGCCCGGCGGCGGCACGGCGGAAGCGTTCGGGCTGGAGCCGACCATGACGCTGACCAGTGAAATCATCGGCGTGCAGGACATCGTGGCCGGCGACGCGGTCGGCTACGGCAGCCGCTTCCAGGCCGAAGGCCCGATGCGTGTCGGCGTGGTGGCCTGCGGTTACGCCGACGGCTATCCGCGCCACGCGCCGCTTGGCACGCCGGTGCTGGTGGACGGCGTGAAGACCCGTTTGGTTGGCCGCGTGTCGATGGACATGCTGACCGTGGACCTGACGCCGCTGCCGCACGCGCGCATCGGCAGCAAGGTCACGCTGTGGGGACGCGGCCTGCCTATCGATGACGTGGCCGAAGCATCCGGTACCATCGGCTATGAGCTGATGTGCGCGTTGGCGCCGCGCGTGCCCGTGGTCGAGGGCTGAGCACATGGCCAAGGCCAAGACGAATTACACCTGCAACGAGTGCGGCGCCATCGCCACCAAGTGGACCGGGCAGTGCTCGTCCTGCCAGCAGTGGAACACGATGACGGAAACGCTGATCGAGGCGGGCGGCAATAACCGTTATTCGCAGCCGCAGCATTTGTCGCTGGCGCAGACCGCGCCGGTGCTGTCGCTGGCCGACATCGACGCGATCGACGTGCCGCGCTTCGGCACCGGCATGGAGGAATTCGACCGCGTGCTGGGCGGCGGACTGGTGTCGGGCGGCGTGGTGCTGATCGGCGGCGATCCCGGCATCGGCAAGTCGACCCTGCTGCTGCAGGCGCTGGCCAATATCTCGCACCTGAAAAAAGTGTTGTACGTGTCGGGCGAGGAATCCGGCGCGCAGATCGCGCTGCGCGCCAAGCGCCTGGCCATCGATGCGCGCGAGCTGAAGCTGCAGGCGGAAATCCAGTTGGAGAAAATTCTCGCCACGCTGGCAGACCTGAAGCCGGAAGTGGCGGTCATCGATTCGATCCAGACCCTGTATTCGGACGCGCTGACGTCGGCGCCGGGTTCGGTGGCGCAGGTGCGCGAGTGCGCGGCTCAGCTCACCCGCGCGGCCAAGCAAAGCGGCATCACCATCATCCTGGTCGGCCACGTCACCAAGGAAGGCGCGCTGGCCGGGCCGCGCGTGCTGGAGCACATCGTCGATACCGTGCTGTATTTCGAAGGCGATAACCATTCCAGCTTCCGCCTGGTGCGGGCGATTAAAAATCGTTTCGGCGCCGTCAATGAACTGGGCGTGTTCGCGATGACCGAGAAGGGCTTGAAGGGCGTGTCGAATCCATCGGCCCTGTTCCTGTCCCAGCACGACAACCAGGTGCCCGGCTCCTGCGTGATGGTGACGCAGGAGGGTACGCGGCCGCTGTTGGTGGAAATCCAGGCGCTGGTCGATTCCAGCCATTTGCCTAACGCGCGCCGCCTGTCGGTGGGACTGGAGCAGAATAGGCTGGCGATGCTGCTGGCGGTGCTGCACCGGCATGCCGGCATCGCAGCTTTCGACCAGGATGTGTTCATCAACGCGGTGGGCGGCGTCAAGATCGCCGAGCCGGCCGCTGACCTGGCGGTACTGATGGCGATTAATTCGTCGATGCGCAGCAAGCCGCTGCCGCGCGGCTTTGTGGTGTTCGGCGAAGTGGGGCTGGCGGGCGAGATCCGTCCGGCGCCGCGCGGCCAGGAGCGCTTGCGCGAAGCGGCTAAACTGGGCTTCTCGGTGGCCATGATACCAACCGCGAACGCGCCCAAACATACAATTGAAGGCATGACCATCATCGCAGTGGACCGTATCGACGATGCGTTCAACAAGCTGCGCGAGATTCAATAACATTCTTGTTTAAGAGGGTAGGAAATTGTCAGTCGATCAAAGGTCTGGTGCGCGCAAGATCGTGCGCGCCAAGGCAGTCGTGGTAATGGATGGGTTGCCGCCCCAGCAGGGGCGGACCATGGACCTGAGCACCAACGGCTTGTCGCTCACGTTCGAGCACAAGCTGGAGGCGGGCCACATGGGCATGGTGTCGTTCGAGCTGTTCGTCGATGGCAAGGCCCACATTCTGAGCGTGCGCTCCAAAGTCAATTACTGCATTTTCAGCGGCGATCATTTCAAGATCGGGTTCCAGTTCATGAGCCCGGACGCCGCGACCATGGCCACGATCAATAAATTCCTGCGCTGACGTTGGCGGGGCCGGTGTAGCGGGCGCGCGGGCGTATCAGGCGTCTGGCTTGCGCCTGTTCCAGCGCATGCGCAAGCCAGCCGACGCAGCGGCCCACGGCAAACAGGACAAAAGGCGCGTCATGCGGCAGTCCGCAGGTGACGGACAGCAGGGACAGGGCGTAATCGATATTCGGCAGCTCGCCGGCCTGCGCTTCCGCTTCGGTGGCCAGCTCCTTGTAGGGTTGATATTCCGGTAGATATTGGATCAGGGCGCGGGCGCGCGGATCGCCTTCGGGGTAAAGCGGGTGGCCGAAGGCGGGCAGGGCGCGGCCCTGGTCCAGCCATGCGCGGACGGCGGCGCGTGCGCCTTGCCGTTGCGCGTCGGCGGCCAGTTGCGCGAATGCGGCGGAGGCGCCGCCGTGCAGTGGGCCGCTCAGTGTCGCCAGGCCGGCCAGCACGCCAGCCGCCAGCGAGGCGCCGGTAGAGATCGCGACGCGGCAGGTGAAGGTGGAGGCGTTCAGTTCGTGGTCGGCCATCAGTACCAGCGTGCGACGGATCAGGTCTTCGTGCGGCATGCAGCGCCAGGCGTGGGCGAGGCGCGTGGCGATGGGTGCGGCCGGGCTGCCGGTTGAGTAGAGCATGGCCTCTTGATTGCGCGCCGTCGCGGCGGACATGGCTGCGACCAGCGTGGCAAGGATATCGGCTGCCTCGATGCGCAGTGCATCGACGGGACGGCCCAGCGAAGGCGCATCAGCAGCGGCGCGGTGCGCGAGGGACAGCAGGCCAGCGGCCAGCGCGCCCGACGCGCTTGTGACCGGGACCGCGACTGTGGCCGTTGCCATTGCCGTCGCCGTGGTCGTGGCCGTTGCCATCGCCCTGGCCGTTGCCGTTGCCAAGGCCGGGCTTGCGCCGCCGCTTTTTGCCGCTGCATCTGCCGGGCGCGTTATTCCGTTTTCCGGTTCGTGTGGCTGGGTGCAGCACTCCCACAGCAGTGCGGCGATGTCTTCGAGGCTGGCGGTTTCCGCGAGCGTGGCGGCATCCCTGCCGCGATACAGCAGGCGTCCGTCGTCGGCGGTGGAGATGGAGGAGGACAACACCGGATCACCATACGCCATGGCCTGCGCGGAGACGGCTTCCACTTTGCGCCTGCCGTTGGCGCGCCTGGCCATGCGCAGCACGTCGTCGCGATGGTACAGGCTGCGGCGCGGATCGTCGCCGTCCGGCTTGGCGCGTATCTTGCCGCGGCTGACGTTGGCATACAGCGTCTGCGGGCGTACGTTGAGGATGTTGAGGGCTTCCACGGCGGTCATCCAGACCATGTTCGCTTCCTATGTTGACGCTTCAAGTCAAGATTGACGCTCTGGGGCGCGCAGTCCTAAGCTGCGGACACAGGATACCTCAGGAGCCATCATGTCTGCCAACTCTCATCAGATGCTGCGCGCCGCGTGGACGGCGCTGGAACTACCGGCAGCCGCGCCGGATGCGATACGTTTCGTCGGCGCGGGCGATCTGCCTTCGTACTTCGCCACCACGGACCTGGCCGCGGCTTCGGTCGGCGCGGCGGCGCTGGCGGTGCGGGAGCTGATCGCGGCGCAAGGCGGCGCTGCAGGCCATGTCAGCGTGGACCGGCGGCTGGCGTCGCTGTGGTTCGGCTGGTCGATCCATCCGGTGGGCTGGGAACGGCCGCCATTGTGGGATGCGGTGGCGGGCGATTACCCGACCGCCGACGGCTGGATACGCCTGCACACCAACGCGCCGCACCACCGCGATGCGGCGCTGGCCGTGCTGGGCTGCGCCGCCGAGCGCGAGGCCGTGGCGCGTGTCGTCGCGCAATGGCGCGGCGCGGAGCTGGAAGAGGCCGTCGTCGGACAGGGCGGCTGCGCCGCCGCGATGCGCTCGATGGCGGAGTGGGCCGAGCATCCACAAGGCCGCGCCGTAGCCGCCGAACCGCTGATCGCGTGGTCCGCCGCAGGCAACGGGATAGACCGTCCCGCTGAGCCGCGTGGCGTGGCGCCGGAGGTGGATGGCAGCGCAGGCCGTCCCGCCGAGCCGCTGGCTGCGGCATCTGGCGCGGGCGTCAGCACAGGACACGCGGTCGCCGCGGAACCGTTCAAGGCGGCGTCGTTGACAGACGGTCGCGTGGGGCGCGGCTGGTCGTGGACGGCCGGTCGTCCGCTGGCCGGGCTGAAGGTGCTGGATTTGACGCGCGTGCTGGCTGGCCCGGTGGCGACGCGCTTCCTGGCGGGCTACGGCGCCGACGTGCTGCGCATCGATCCGCCCGGCTGGAATGAGCCGGGCGTCATTCCCGAGGTCACGCTGGGCAAACGCTGCGCGCGGCTGGATTTGGCGCTGGCCGCCGACCGCGCAATCTTTGAAAGTCTGCTGGCGCAGGCGGACGTGCTGGTGCACGGTTATCGTCCCGCCGCGCTGGAACGCCTGGGCTTCGGCGAGCAAAGCCGCCGCCGGCTCAATCCCGGCCTGATCGACGTCGCGCTGGATGCCTACGGCTGGACCGGGCCGCTGGCCGGTCGCCGCGGTTTCGACAGCCTGGTGCAGATGAGCTGCGGCATCGCCCACCACGGCATGCAGATGCGGGGCGCCAGCCAGCCCGTGCCGCTGCCGGTGCAGGCGCTGGATCACGCAACCGGTTACCTGGTGGCGGCGGCCGCGGTGCGCGCGCTGATCGCGCGCTTGAATGAAGGGCGCACGCTGCAGGCGCGTTTGTCCCTGGCCCGTACCGCCAAATTGCTGGTCGATGCGTCGGCCGGCGCGGCCAGCCTAATACCGCTGGCATCGGCCGCAGCGGACACCCAGCCGCCTTTGGCATCGGCCGGTGTGGCCAGCCAAGCGCCGCTGTCATCGGCCGTGCCGAACCCTCAGCCGCCGCTGGCGCCGGCTGGCGAGGCGGACCTGGCGCCGCAATTGGAACCAACCGAGTGGGGACCAGCCCGCCGCTTGCATCCACCCGCCGTGGTGGAGGGCGCACCCATGCGCTGGGACCGTCCCGCCGCCAGCCTTGGTTCGTCCGCACCGCGCTGGGACCGGGATTGAAGGGGATTTCCCCGCCTGTTCGCGCCTTTGCCTGGCGCCGTCGTGTTGCATACTAGGTAAGTAATCATAGGCGGACCCAAACATGGCCACTTCCAGCATCACTTCCAGCACCGGCACCAGCGGCTCGACGATCTCGACCGATGTGTACAACCGCGTCATGCAAACGATGTCCGCCCAAAATGGTGCGGCAACCAAGCTCAACGCCGCCCTGACCAGGGACCAGACCCGGCTGTCCGCCCTCGGCCAGTTGCAAAGCGCCCTGGCCAGCTTCCAATCGGTCGCCGGCGGCTTCACCGGCGCCGGCCTGAGCACCAGCGCGGCCAGTTCCAGCCAGTCAGTGGCGACCGCCAGTTCCACCGGCGCGGCCAAGGCCGGCACCTACGCCCTCGAAGTGCAGCAACTGGCGCAGGGCCAGTTCCTGACCAGCGACGCCTTCCCGGCCGCCAATGCGGCGATCGGCAGCGGCGCCAGCACCACCGTCAAGATCGACTTCGGCACCGACGGCGACAAGGGCTTCGTCAACGGCAACGCCGCCAGCAAGAGCATCACCATCGACAGCAGCAACAACACGCTGGACGGCATCGCCGCCGCTTTCAAGGCGGCCGGCGTCGATGTCAGCGTGGTCAAGGGCGACGACGGCAAGTATTCGCTGGCGATCCAGGGCGATACCGGCGCCGCCAACAGCATGCGCATCAGCGTCAGCGGCGACGCCGCCTTGAAAAACCTGCTGAGCTACGATCCCGACGGCACCCAGAAACTGAAGCAGGAGGCGACCGCCCAGGATGCCATCTTCACCGTCAACGGCGGCCAGAGCATCACCAGCGCAAGCAATACCGTCAAGGACAGCGCCATCGCGGGCGCCATCCTGAACCTGGCCGGCGCCGGCAAGACCACCATCAGCATCGCCCAGGACCCCAGCCAGATCGGCGCCAACCTCAAGGCCTTCGTCAGCGCCTATAACGACCTCAACGCCAAGCTGCAGCAGCTACAGCAGGGCGACCTGAAATCCGACACCGCCATCAACCAGGTCGTCAGCCAGATGAGCCTGCTGGTGAAGACGGCCGGCGGCGTGTCGATGAGTGCGCTGAAAAACGCTGGCGTCAGCCAGGACGCCAAGGGCAACCTGGTGGTCGACGACAAGAAGCTGCAGGCCGCGCTGGCCAGCGATTCCGGCGCGGTCGCCAGGCTGTTCACCAACAACGGCAGCGGCCTGGCCGACAAGCTGACCGCCAAGGCGGCCGCGTTCACCGGCGACAGCGGCATCATCAGCCGCGAAACCAGCCAGGCCACTACCGACCTGGCGGCCGTCAACGCCAAGCGCGCAGCCCTGAATAAAGCGCTGACCGCGCAGGCCAGCGCGCTGGCCTCGCTGTACGCCACCCAGGCCCAGACCGGCGCCGGCAGCGCCGTCAATGGCAGCTCATCCGGCACCGGCACGCTGTTCGATATCCTGGGCTGAAAATCCTTGCATCCGGGCGGCCTATGCCCGATCATCACGGCTTGTGATTGAATCCACTTCGGAGGTGCTATGGCAGGGAAGTTCGTTGGGGCGGCGCTGTTGGCTGCTGGTTTGATGATGGGCGCGGCGCAGGCGCAAGAGGAAAAAGTCCTCAATATCTATAACTGGTCGGACTACATCGCCGATGACACGGTCAAGAACTTTGAGAAGGAAACCGGCATCAAGGTCCGCTATGATCTTTTCGATAACAACGAAATCCTGAACTCCAAGCTGGTGGCCGGCAAATCCGGCTACGACATCGTGGTGCCGACCGCGCAATGGGCGCGCCTGCAAATCGACGGCAAGCTGCTGCGCAAGCTGGACAAGTCCAAGATCCCCAACCTGAAGAACCTCGACCCGTCGATCCAGGCCAAGCTGGCCAACATCGATCCGGGCAACGATTACCTGGTCGACTGGCTGTGGGGCTATACCACCGTGGGCATCAACGTCAACAAGGTCAAGGCCGCGCTGGGCGGCATGCCGATGCCGGACAACGCCTGGGACCTGATCTTCAATCCGAAATACGCCGCCAAACTGAAGTCCTGCGGCGTGTCCTTCCTCGATTCGCCGTCCGAAGTGCTGCCGGCCGCGCTGCTCTACCTGGGCAAGCCCGCCTACTCGAAGAACGCGGCCGACTACGCCGAAGCGGGCAAGGTGCTGCAAGCCATCCGTCCTTACGTGACGCTGTTCAGCTCGTCGGGCTACATCAATGACATGGCCAATGGCGCGGTGTGCGTGGCGCTGGGCTGGTCGGGCGACATCAACATCGCCCGCCAGCGCGCCATCGACGCCAAGAACGGCAATGTGATCGAAGTGTTGGTGCCGAAGACCTCGGCCGCGCTGGTGTTCGACACCATGGCCATCCCGGCCGACGCGCCGCACCCGAACAACGCCATGCTGTGGATTAACTACATCCTGCGTCCGGAAGTGCACGCCAGCCTGACCAACAAGGTGTTCTACGCGAACCCGAACGCGGCCAGCCTGAAGTATGTGCGCAAGGATATCGCTAACAACAAGACGGTGTTCCTGTCCGAGGAAGACAAGAAGCGCATGGCCGCGCCGGAAGCCGTGCCGGCCGATATCCGCCGCAACATCACCCGCATCTACACCAAGTTCAAGACCGGCGTGTAAGCCGTCGCCGTCGCTCCCGCGCAGGCGGGAGCCCATGCGCTGTATGGATTCCCGCCTGCGCGGGAATGACGTAAACGATGAACGGCGCGAGTGGCGTGGTCCCGGGGACGGGGCACGCCTCTGGCGCCGTAGGCTTCGTTGAAGCTTATGCTATTCGTGATAGCGGTCGATGAGCTTGTGTTTACTGCCTAGCATTTCCTGTACGAGTTCGTACACCACAAGGGCGATCATTCCTCCAAAGATCCCCATCGTGAGAAAGGTGAACATCATGATGGCCTCCCACACACATTGTTGACCCAATTAAACTTTAGCAGATGCTAGTTGCTTTACAAGCCCTGCCTGTGTTTATTTGACGACAAGGTCGGCGGCCATCACCGCCTTCAGGTACACGCTCATCGCATTGCCGGGGTCGCGCTGGGCAAACCACCAGGCGCTGGCCTTGCGGATGTCCCACTCCAGGTCGTCGCCGGTCATCAGCATGGCGGCCACCTGGCCCAGCGTCGGCTGGTGGCCGACCACCAGCACGGAGTCCTTGTTGCCCGGCCAGTTGACCGCCTTCAGGATGTCGGACGGATCGGCGCCCGGCGCCAGGTCGGTATGGATTTTGAATTTGCGGCCCAGCGCCTCCACCGTCTGCAAGGTGCGCACGGCGGGGCTGCACAGGATCCTGCAGCTATCCGGCAACTGCGAGTCGAGCCACTGGCCCATGCGGCGCGCCTGCTTCTGGCCCTTGCTGGTCAGCGCCCGTTCGAGGTCCGACATGCCGGGCTGCGCTTCTTCCGCCTCGGCGTGCCGCCATAAAATGAGATCCATGCGTTTCCCCTCTGACTGATTAGCAAACAGATCCCAGCTCCGGCGACGCACCTCCCGGTGCGCCGTTTCAATCCCCCAGGTGGCCTTGCGGCGTGCCCAGGGTGTCCATCAGATACTGCTGCGCGCTGAAGGCGGCCTGCTTGCCGCGCGCTTTGCGGCGCTGGTAGTGTCCGTCCGGCTCCAGCTCCCACGCATTCATATTGTCCTTCAGGTACGGGTTCAAGCCTTCGGCCAGCACCCGCCGCTTGAGCGCCTTGTCCAGGATGGGGAAGGCGACCTCGATGCGGCGGAACAGGTTGCGGCTCATCCAGTCCGCGCTGGCCAGGTAGGTGTCGTGCGCCAGGTCGTTGCGGAAGTAATAGATGCGGCTATGTTCCAGGAAGCGGCCGATGATGGAGCGGACCTTGATGTTTTCCGACAGGCCGGGCACGCCGGGCTTGAGCGTGCAGGCGCCGCGCACGATCAGGTCGATCTTGACGCCATCCTTGGAGGCGGCGTACAGCGCCCGTATCACCGATTCGTCTACCAGTGCGTTGATTTTAGCAATAATCCGGCCGGGACGTCCCGCGCGCGCGATTCGTGCTTCGTTGCGGATCGCCTTGATGATCTCGTTCTGCAGCGCGAACGGCGCCAGCCACAGGTGGCTCAAACGGTGCGGCTTGGTCAGGCTGGTCAGGTGGATGAACACCTCGTTGACTTCCTGGCTGATGCCGGGATGGCAGGTCAGCAGGCCGAAGTCGGTGTAGAACTTGGTGGTGGTCGGGTGGTAGTTGCCGGTGCCGAGGTGGGCGTAGTAGCGCAGCTTGTGGTCTTCGCGGCGGATCACCAGGGCCACCTTGGCGTGGGTTTTCAGGCCGACCACGCCGTACACCACCTGGGCGCCGGCCTGTTCCAGCTTGTCGGCCCAGTTGATGTTGGCTTCCTCGTCGAAGCGGGCCTTCAGCTCCACGATGACGGTCACTTCCTTGCCCGAATTGGCGGCCTGGATCAGCGCTTCCATCAGGTCCGAGTTCATGCCGGTGCGGTAAATCGTCTGCTTGATCGCCACCACGTTGGGATCGTGGGCGGCGGCGCGGATGAAGTCGATCACCGTCTGGAAGGACTGGTAGGGGTGGTGCAGCAGGATATCGTTTTCACGCAGCTCGGCGAAGATGTCCTGCTGGCTGCCCGGCTTGTGCGCCACGCCCGGGAAGAAGGGCGGGAAGCGCAGCGCCGGATTGTCCACGTAATCCATGATCTCGTTCAGGCGCACCAGGTTGACCGGGCCGTTGACCGCGTACAGCCGGCTCTGGTGCAGGCCGAACTGGTCGAGCAGGAATTGCGACAGCTCGGGCGGGCAGTTCTTGGCCACTTCCAGGCGCACCGAGGCACCAAACTGGCGGCCCAGCAGTTCGCCCTTGAGCGCCTGGCGCAGGTTCTTGACCTCGTCCTCATCCACCCACAGGTCGCTGTCGCGGGTGACGCGGAACTGCGAATAGCCGATCACCTCGCGCCCGGCGAACAGGTCCGAGATGTGGGCGTGGATCACCGAGGACAGCAGGCAGAAGGACACGCCGCCGTTCTTGGACAGGTGGTCGGGCAGGCGGATCACGCGCGGCAGCACGCGCGGCGCCTTGACGATGGCGATGCCGGTGCCGCGGCCGAAGGCATCCTTGCCGCTCAGCGAGACGATGAAATTGAGGCTCTTGTTCACCACCTGCGGGAACGGGTGGGCCGGATCGAGGCCGATCGGCGTCAGCAGCGGCCGCACTTCGGTGTCGAAATATTCCTTAACCCAGGCCCGCTGCGCCTCGTTGCGCTCGTTGTGGCGCACCAGGTGCACGCCGTTGGCAGCCAGTTCGGGCAGGACTTCATTGTTGAGGATGTCGTACTGGTGGGCCACCAGGGCGTGGCATTCATTGCTCACGCGCGACAGGGTGGCGACCAGGGCAGGGTGCTGGGACAGCGAACCGTCGGCCGCGCCGGCCGCCAGCAGGCTGGCCACGCGCACTTCAAAGAATTCGTCGAGGTTGCTGGAGCAGATGCACAGGTAGCGCAGGCGCTCCAATAAAGGGATGCGCTTGTCTTCCGCTTGCGCCAGCACCCGGCGGTTGAACATCAATTGCGACAGTTCGCGGTCCAGGAAGGCCGAGTTCTTGTTCACTGCATGCAAGTCAGGCTTCATGTCTTTTTATTCACTTTGCGGATACTGCATTCTAGCCTGAATGGCGTAAGAATGATTGCTACAGTGTAAAGAGGAAATATGACGGCAATGTGACAAAAGCTGTCATAAACGGGCGCCAATTATGACAAGCAGGCGTAACATACAGGGTCAGCCCAGCCCGTTTTCAGAGGGGAGAGCGCGGGAAACGAATATTTTTCAGATATTTCGATGATGTCATAAAGCTGTCATAAATGACCGCTAGACTGCGCAGCATCCTAACCTGTCATAACAAAGGACCTGAGAAATGCGACTGAAACAAATGATCTCCTCCCTGGTAGTTGGCGCGGCAGCCGTGATGGCTTTCTCGTCGTCCGCCCATGCCGCTGATATGACCGGCGCAGGCGCCACCTTCCCTTATCCTATCTACGCCAAGTGGGCCGAGACCTACAAGGCCACCACCGGCAACGGCCTGAACTACCAGTCGGTCGGTTCCGGCGCCGGCATCAAGCAGATCAAAGCCAAGACCGTCGATTTCGGCGCCTCGGACATGCCGCTGAAAGCGGAAGAGCTGGACGCCGAAGGCCTGATGCAGTTCCCGGCCATCATGGGCGGCGTGGTGACCGTGGTGAACATCGACGGCGTGAACCCGGGCCAACTGAAGCTGACCGGCCCCGTGGTGGCCGACATCTACCTGGGCAAGATCACCAAGTGGAATGACCCGGCCATCACCGCCCTGAACCCGGGCGTGAAGCTGCCGGCGGAAGACATCACCGTGGTGCACCGCGCCGACGGTTCGGGCACGTCCTTCCTGTTCACCGACTTCCTGTCCAAGACCAATGCCGAATTCAAGACCAAGATCGGTTCCAGCACCGCGGTGAAGTGGATCGTCGGCGTGGGCGGCAAGGGCAACGAAGGCGTGGCCGCCAACGTGCAGCGCATCAAGGGTGCGATCGGCTACGTCGAATGGGCTTACGCCAAGAAGAACAAGATGACCCACACCCAACTGAAGAACAAGGACGGCAACTTCCTGCAGCCGGACGACGACTACTTCAAGGCCGCCGCCTCGAACGCCGAGTGGACCAAGACCCCGGGCTTCGGCGTGGTGCTGACCGACCAGGCGGGCAAGAACTCGTGGCCGATCACCGGCGTGTCCTTCATCCTGATGCACAAAGTCCAGGCTGACGCCGCCAAGGGCAAGGAAGTCGTGAAGTTCTTCGACTGGGCCTTCAAGAACGGCGGCCAGGCTGCCACCGAACTGGACTACGTGCCGCTGCCGGCCAACGTCGTCAAGCTGGTGGAAGAGTCGTGGAAAGCCAACCTGAAAGACGCTTCGGGCAAGGCGATCTACTGATCGTGTTCCCTTCGCCGCGGCCCCGGCAGCAGCGGGCGGCGGCGAGGGGGTTAGCCTGCGCTTCTCACCGGAGGCGCAGGCTAGCTTACATCAACGAGTCCACCCAATGAGCGCAGACATCACTTCCTCGCCACTATCCCAACCGGAGCCGGCCTTGGCCACATCCCCCAACCACGCACAGACCGCGGCCGAGCAAGCAGCCCTGCAGTCGATGCTGCGCGTGATGCGCAAGCAGCGCATCCAGGACTTCTTCTTCCACAAGACCACCATGCTGTTCGCCCTGTCGGTGCTGGCGGTGCTGGTGGGGATCATCGTCTCGCTGATGCTGGGCGCCTGGCCGGCGCTCAAGGAATTCGGCCCCGGCTTCATCACCCGCGTGGAGTGGGACCCGGTCAACGACCAGTACGGCGCCATGATCGCCATCGTCGGCACCCTGGCCACCTCCGGCATCGCGCTGCTGATCGCGTTCCCGATCTCGTTCGGCATCGCGCTGTTCCTGACCGAGATCTGCCCGGTGCCGCTGCGCCGTTCGCTGGGCACGGCGGTGGAACTGCTGGCCGGCATCCCGTCCATCATCTACGGCATGTGGGGCCTGTTCGTGTTCGCGCCGCTGTTCGGCGACTACGTACAGCCGCTGCTGAAAAACACCATCGGCCACCTGCCCCTGATCGGCGAATTCTTCCAGGGACCGACCATGGGCATCGGCGTGCTGACCGCCGCCCTGATCCTGGCCGTGATGATCATCCCCTTCATTTCCTCGGTGATGCGCGACGTGTTCGAGATCGTGCCGGCCGTGCTGAAGGAATCGGCCTACGGCCTGGGTTGCACCCGCTGGGAAGTGGTGCGCAAGATCGTGCTGCCTTACACCAAGACCGGCGTGGTCGGCGGCGTCATGCTGGGCCTGGGCCGCGCGCTGGGCGAAACCATGGCCGTCACCTTCGTGATCGGCAACGCCAACAAGCTGTCCATGTCGCTGTTCGCGCCGGGGAATTCGATCGCCTCGACCCTGGCCAATGAATTCGCCGAGGCCGACACGCCGCTGCACGTGTCCTCGCTGTTCGCGCTGGCCCTGATCCTGTTCGTGATCACCTTTATCGTTCTGTCCGCCGCCAAGCTGATGTTGGCCGGCATGTCTCGCAAGGAAGGCACCAAGTAATGAGCCAAGCTCTGGAAAAATCGCCGGTCAACCCGGTGTACCGCAAGCGCCTGCTGATGCACCGCGTCGGCATGGCGCTGTCGGTCGGCGCCATGTCGATCGGCCTGATCGTGCTGGCCTGGATCCTGCTCACCCTGGCCGTCAAGGGCTTCGGCGCGCTGAACCTGAACATGTTCACCCAGACCACGCCGGCGCCGGGCAGCGAGGGCGGCGGCCTGCTCAATGCCATCATCGGCAGCGTGATGATCGTGGTGCTGTCGACCCTGATCAGCACCCCGGTCGGCATCCTGGCCGGCATCTACCTGGCCGAATACGGCGACGAGAACAAGGTCGCCAGCATCACCCGCTTCGTCACCGACATCATGCTGTCGGCGCCGTCCATCGTGATCGGCATGTTCGTGTGGGCGCTGTACGTGGCCACCGCCAAGCACTACTCGGGCTACGCCGGCTCGCTGGCGCTGGCGCTGATCGCCATCCCGGTGGTGGTGCGCACCACCGACAACATGCTGCGCCTGGTGCCCAACAGCCTGCTGGAAGCGGCCTTCGCGCTGGGCGCGCCGCGCTGGAAGGTGGCGATGCTGGTGCGCCTGCGCGCCGTCAAGGCGGGCGTGATCACCGGCGTGCTGCTGGCCGTGGCCCGCATCTCGGGCGAGACCGCGCCGCTGCTGTTCACCGCCCTGAACAACCAGTTCATCAGCTTCAACATGAACGCGCCCATGGGCAACCTGCCGGGCAAGATCTACGACTTCGCCATGAGCCCCTACGACAACTGGCGCGCCCTGGCCTGGGGCGGCGCGCTGCTGGTGACCTTCAGCGTGCTGGCGCTGAACATCCTCTCGCGCACCCTGTTTGCCCAAAAAGCCCCGAACTAACCAGACGAGCGACTCCACCATGAATACGCAACTGAACCAGGAAAATGTCATCGCCATGAACGGCAAACGCAAAACCATCGAGATTTCGGGCCTGAATTTCTTCTACGGTAAAACCCAGAGTCTGCACAACGTCAGCCTGGACATCCACGAAAAGCAGGTGACCGCCTTCATCGGTCCCTCGGGCTGCGGCAAGTCGACCCTGCTGCGCACCCTGAACCGCATGTACGACCTGTACCCCGGCCAGCGCGCCGAGGGCGCCATCCTGTACCGCGGCCGCAATATCCTGGAAGACGGCCAGGACTTGAACATGTTGCGCGCCAAGGTCGGCATGGTGTTCCAGAAGCCGACCCCGTTCCCGATGTCGATCTACGATAACATCGCCTTTGGCGTGCGCCTGTACGAAGACCTGTCGAAGGGCGAGATGGACGAGCGCGTCGAATGGGCGCTGAAGAAGGCCGCCCTGTGGACCGAAGTGAAGGACAAGCTGACCAAGAGCGGCCTGTCGCTGTCCGGCGGCCAGCAGCAGCGCCTGTGCATCGCGCGCGGCGTGGCGGTCAAACCCGACGTGCTGCTGCTGGACGAGCCGACGTCGGCGCTGGACCCGATCTCCACCTCCAAGGTGGAAGAGCTGATCAGCGAGCTGAAGCAGGACTACACCATCGCCATCGTCACCCACAACATGCAGCAGGCGGCCCGCTGCTCGGATTACACTGCCTATATGTACCTGGGCGAGCTGGTGGAATTCGGCGAGACCGACCAGATCTTCATGAATCCGGCCCGCAAGGAAACTCAGGATTACATTACTGGCCGCTTCGGCTGATCGACCTTACAATATTGGAAAAGACGGAGAGCAGCATGATAGGCGAGCATTCATCCAAGCAGTACGACAACGAGCTGGAAGCCATCCGCAGCAAGGTGCTGCTGATGGGCGGCATCGTCGAGACCCAGTTCCTCGACGCCATGACCTGCTTCCGCATCGGCAACCCCGAACGCGCCGACCGCGTGATGCGCGAGGACGACGCCGTCAACCAGCTGGAAGTGTCGCTGGACGACGCCTGCAGCCACCTGATCGTGCGCCGCCAGCCGGCCGCCAACGACCTGCGCACCATCATGGCCACCATCAAGGTCATCACCGACCTGGAACGCATCGGCGACGAAGCCACCAAGATCGCCCGCATCGCCAAGGCCATGCATGCGCGCGGCGCCGTCACCATCAGCCACTATGAAATGGTGCGCGGCATCGCCAACAACACCACCGACCTGCTGCATGACGCGCTGGACGCCTTCGCCCGCAACGACGGCAAGCAGGCGTTGCAACTGATCGCCCAGGACGCCGTGATCGACCACGAATTCCGTTCCATCATGCGCAACCTGATCACCTTCATGATGGAAGACCCGCGCACCATCTCGACCGCGCTGGACACCCTGTGGGTGGCCAAGGCCATCGAGCGCATCGGCGACCACGCCAAGAACATCGCGGAATACGTGATCTACGTGGTCGAAGGCCGCGATATCCGTCATACCAATTTAGGCGCGCCGGCCGACCTGGGCCTGCCCGAGCAAGCGAAATAAGAAGAGAAATGGCATCTGATAAAACGACCGTATTGATTGTCGAAGACGAGCCGGCGATTGTCGAGCTGGTGACGTTTTCGCTGCGCGAGGCGGGCTGGAACTGCTGCGCCGTGCAAAGCGTGGGCGAAGCCTGGGACTTCATCCAGGCCAAGACTCCGCAACTGATCCTGCTGGACTGGATGCTGCCGGACCAGTCCGGCCTGCGCCTGCTGGCGCGCATCCGCGCCGACCGCCAGTTCAATGAAATCCCGGTGATCATGCTGACCGCCAAGAGCATGGAAGAAGACAAGCTGGCCGGCCTGAACAGCGGCGCCGACGATTACGTCACCAAGCCGTTCTCACCGCGCGAACTGCTGGCCCGCGCCAAGGCCCTGTTGCGCCGCAAGAGCCCGGAACACGCGCAGTCGACCATGCGCGCCGCCAACATCGCGCTGGACCCGGTGAGCTGCACCGTGACCATGAACGACCAGAAGATCGACATCGGCCACGCCGAATACAAGCTGTTGAAATTCCTGCTGGCGCATCCGGAACGCGTGTTCTCGCGCAGCCAGTTGCTGGACAAGGTGTGGGGCGACCACGTGGTGATCGAGGAGCGCACCGTGGACGTGCACGTGCTGCGCCTGCGCAAGGCGCTGAAGGAAGCCGAGCACTTGATCAAGACTGTCCGTAGCGTGGGCTACATGCTGTCGGAAAAAAACTAAGCTGCAGATCAGACAATGAATCCGAAACTGGTGTTCTGGGTGCCCGCCGCGCTGCGTACCGCCGTGATCCTGGCGGCGTGCTGGGTGGCGGGCTGGATGTTCGGCTGGCGCAGCGGCCTGATCCTGGCGGTGATCGCCATGATGGGACTGGTGTTCGTGCAGCTCTCCTATCTCTACCAGTTGAGCAACTGGATGGACGATCCGCAAAGCGCCAAGCTGCCCGACGGCTGGGGCGAGTGGACCAATATCTTTTCGCGCCTGTACCGCATGCGGCGCGACGATGAAAAGAACCAGGCCGAGCTGACCGAATGGCTGGCGCGCTTCCGCCAGGCCATGCGGCTGCTGCCGGACGGCGTGGTCATCATGGACGACGTGCTGTTCCTGGAGTGGTGCAACCCGGCCGCCGAGCAGCACCTGGGCCTGAGCAACGAGCGCGACAAGGGCATGCGGGTGACCAACCTGGTGCGCAATCCCGACTTCATGGATTACATCATCCTGGGGCGCTACGAGCAGCCGCTGACCATCAGCTTCCGCGAGCGCAAGCTGATCGTGCACATCATCCCGTTCGAGAACCGCCGCCAGATCCTGGTGACGCACGACGTGACCGAATCCGAGCGCATCGACGAGATGCGGCGCGACTTCATCGCCAACGCCTCGCACGAACTGCGCACGCCGCTGACCGTGATCGTCGGCTTCCTGGAAATCGCCGCGCAGGAAGGGCTGGACGTGGCCACGCGCTCGGCTCACCTGAAGCTGATGACCGAGCAGGGCCACCGCATGCAGCACCTGATCGAAGACATGCTGACCCTGTCGCGGCTGGAGTCGGTGGACTATCCGCTGCGCGCCGAGCCGGTCGACGTGCGCAAGCTGATGGAGCAGGTGCAGCGCGACGCGCGCGCGCTTTCGGCCGGCAAGCACGAGATCACCTTGGAGGTGAACGGTCCCGACATCAAGGGATCGTACGAGGAATTGCACAGCGCCTTCGGCAACCTGGCCTCGAACGCGGTGCGCTACACGCCGGCCGGCGGCAAGATCCACCTGGTGTGGCGCGAGAACGAGGATGGCGTGAAGTTCATGGTGGAAGATACGGGCATCGGCATCAGCCCGGAACACATCTCGCGCCTGACCGAGCGTTTCTATCGCGTCGACAAGAGCCGTTCGCGCGAGACGCAGGGGACGGGCCTGGGCCTGGCCATCGTCAAGCACGTGCTGCTGCGCCACGGCGGCACGCTGAAGATCAGTTCCGAGCCGGGGCAGGGCAGCGCCTTCGTCGTCTGCCTGCCGAAGACGGCCATCGTGCATCCGCAGACGGCGGCCGAGCTGCTGCCCGGTTAAGCGGTTGGCAGTATCCTGAAATCGCCATCGGCGGGCGCTGCGGCGTCCTCGATGGCGACGTGGACTACACTGGCCGCCGGCGGCCCCTGGTGCGCCCAGGCGATCACCGCCTGCATCGCCTTTTCATCCCCATTCAGCAGCGCCTCCACCGCGCCATCCCGACGGTTCCGCACCCAGCCGACCAGGCCCAGTGCCTTCGCCTGTTCGGCAAACGACACCCGATAGCCCACGCCCTGTACCCGTCCCGTCACCAGCAACCGCTTTGCCATTTGCCCGTCTCCTTCGCCACGACATGCCGCGATCATACCGCGACTCCCGGCGGGGCGGTGCTAGACTGCCGGTATCAGGATGACAGATAGGAGGAGTTCGATGCGCTTTGTATTTGCGGTTCTCTTGTTGCTGGCCAGTTGCGGCGTCCGCGCCGCGGAGCCCGATGACGCGGCGTTCCGCGCGCAGGTCGCCGGCTTCATCGATGGCTGGCACGACGACGCGGCCCATGCGCGTCCCGCTTACTTCGACAAGATGGCGGCCGAGGGCGTCTACATCGGCACCGACCGGCACGAGATCTGGCAGCGCGAAGCGTTCCGCGCCTGGGCCAAGCCGTATTTCGACAAGGGCCACGCATGGGCCTTCAAGGCGGTCCAGCGGAATATCTACTTCAGCCCCGACCGGCGTCTGGTCTGGTGGGACGAGCAACTGGCCACGCAGATGGGCATCTGCCAGGCCAGCGGCGTGCTGCGCAACGGGCCTGACGGCATGGCGATCCTGCACTACCAGTTATCGCTGGCCGTGCCCAATGAAGTGATGAAGCAGATATTGCCGGTCATCGGCGACTGGGAAAAAGCGCACCCTTAAGCGCTGCCCTTCATGACGGCCTGGCAGCGCTGCAGCACGTCGTCGTAGGAACGCGAGACGTGATCGGCGGCCGGGAAGACGCAGGTTTTCAGGTCGGGATTGTCGAAGGGGCTGGGCAGCAGCAGGGCGTATTGCTGGCAGTGGGGCAGGCGCGCGCGCATCTTGGCCAGCGCGGTGGCCATGCGCTCGCAATCGTTGAGCGGATCGACGCTCACCAGGCAGACGATGGCCACCAGCTCCGGCTTGGCGCCCGGCGGCGGCGGCTGGTCCAGTTCATCCATGTTGCGGCTGCGGGCGTCGATCTTCTGTTCGCGCAGGATGCGCACCAGGATTTCGGTGGCCAGTTCGGCGTACTGCGATCCCAGCCCGATACTCAGCACCACGCTGCCGGGCGGCACGTCGAACGAGCCTTGCCACTCGTTGGTGTCGGAGATGCGCTGCTCGCGCAACTGGCGGCCGATGCTGCCGCCGCCTAAAACGCTGCTGCGCTTGCGCTTCTTCCACCATTTCGGATTGCCGCTCAGCGCCTCGACCACGGCGATGATGGAGCTGCTGACTTTCTCTTCCTCTTCCGGCGTGATGGCGCGGTCCTTCAGGTCGAAGTTCGCCAGGTGCAGGGCTGGCAGCAGCACGCTGTCGCAATACTCGGCCAGCGTCTTGCGCTGCATGTAGCGCTTGGCGCTGGTGATGATTTCGTGCGCGTCGCCCGACAGTGCGCGCTGGTAGAAATTCTGCGGCAGGGTCAGCGCCGGCAGTTCGCCGAACATGATTTCCAGGACTTTCAGGGCGCGGATGTAGCGGCCCGCCACCACCAGGCACAGGGTCAGCGGCGTGGACAGCACCAGCCCCACCGGTCCCCAGATCGCGCTCCAGAAGATCGCCGACACCACCACCGACAAGGGCGACAGGCCGGTCGTGTGCCCGTACAGCTTGGGTTCGATGGTCTGGGCGACGATGACTTCCACCGCCAGGAACAGGCCCAGCGTGGTCAGGGCTAGCGACCAGCCCGGATCGATGGCGGCCGCCAGCAGCGTGGCGCAGAGGGCCGCCATCCACACGCCCACGTAGGGAATGAAGCGCAGCACGGCCGTCATGGTCCCCCACAGCAGCGCCTGGCCCAGGCCCATCAGGCTCAGGCCGGCCCAGATCGCCAGCCCGGTGCACAGATTGACCAGGAACTGGGAGATGAAGAAGCGCGACAGGCGCTCGCCCGCGTCGTTGACGGCGATGGTGGTGGCGCGCAGGTCGCCGCCGCCGGCCAGCCGGATGAAGCGGTCGCGCAGCGATTCATGCTCCAGCAGCACGAAGATCAGCACCACGAACACGATGCCGGCCATTTCCAGCCGCGGCCATGCGGAGGCGGCGATCCTGGCCAGTAACTGGAAGGGCTTGGGCGCGGGCTCGTGGATTTCCACCAGCACCGGCTTGCCGCCGCCGGCCGGCAGGCCGGACGCCGCATCGTCGGCGCGCGCGCCGCCATCGGCGAAATGTTCGATCAACTGCCCGGCGGGGCCGCCCAGGCTGCCCAGGGTGCCGCGCGTCATTTCATCCAGCGCGGTCAGCTTGGCGGCGATGGTGTCCTGGTACTTGGGCAGGCTGGCGCCCATCATGCCGACCTGCGCCACGATCACTGCGCCGATGGCGGTCAGCGTCACCGTCACCACCAGCACGGCGGTGCAGACTGAGGTGGCCGGCCCCAGGCCCAGGCGGCGCAAGGCGCGCACGAACGGCGCCAGCAGAAAACTGAGGATGAAGGCCAGCGTGATCGGGATCAGCACGTCGCGGCCGAAATAGAGCAGGGCCAGCACGGTGGCGGTGCCGACGATGCCGGCGACGGCGCTGGGCAGGGTACGCGTGGTGATGGAGTCCGACACCGTGAGTCCTCAGGCGAGATAAGGGTAAGTAAAAGCGATGAAATGTACCGCGTTCAGCGCAAAGTGCACCAGCACCGGCGCCTCGATGCGCTGCGTGGACTGGTAGGCCAGCGCGTAGCCCAGCCCGGCGATGGACGCGAGTATGCCGTACCGCAGGCCGCCGCCCAGGTGGGCCGCGCCGAACAGCAGCGCCGAGCAAGCCACCGCCACCGCCGCGCCGTAGCGCTGGCCGGACAGCGCGGGCGCCAGCCGCGCCTGCACCAGGCCGCGGAAAAAGGCTTCTTCCGCGATCACCGTGAACAGCAGGTTCACGGCCAGGAAGGCGGCTGTCCCGGCGGGCAGCTTGAGTGCGGGCCGCACGAAGCCGGCCGCCAGCGCAAAGCCCAGCGTGGCCGCGATGGTGAGCAGCATGATGGGCCAGGTGCGCTTCACGACGCCGCCCAACTCCCGCCACGTTGTCACGCGCTTGCACAGCAGGGCCAGCAGCACCAGGCCGACCGCGCCCTTGTCGAAATTGAGGTACTGCGTGAATGGCGCGGCGTCCGGCGTGTAGCGCACGCCATCGTTCAGCAGCGGATTGTGGAAGCCCGGCAGCTTGTGCATGGCCAGCAGCAGCGCCAGGACGATGGTGGCGGCCAGCAGCACGCAGCGGCGCCAGCCGGCCGGCGCCGCCGCCGTCCTCCACGCGATGTAGCAAAAGCCCAGCAGCACGAAGACCGCGCTCGGCGCCAGCACGCCGCCCACCAGTCCCCAGGCCATCGCCATCACCAGCAACAGCAGCCAGGCTGGCAGCGGCCGTCCGGCCAGCTTCAGCGGCGGCAGCCAGGCGGCGCACAGGGACAGGGCGAGGAAGAGGAAGGCGGGCAGTTGGGGTGTCATTGCGTCGGCATTGAGTTTTCGGCAATGATACCCCAAGGCAGCTTAGAATTTATAGCTGAATCCCGTCATCAGCAGCGGCGTGGTCTTGCGCTTGGTGAGCGGGCTGTCGGCCGCGTCGGACGTCAGGCGGGTCAGGCCGGCCGCCGTGTGCACCGACCACGACTTGTCGATGACGTGATCCCAGCTCAGCGCGGCATTCACGTTTTCGAAGCCGGCCTTGGCGCTGTACTGGCGGTAGCCGGAGCGGGCGCTCTGCTCGGCCGTGACGCCGAAGTAGGTCTGCATGTGCTTGTTGTCGCCGTAGACCGCCTGCAGGCCCAGGCCGATGCGGTCGGTGGCGCTGGCGTACAGTTGCGTGGACGCGCCCAGCGTGTAGGTGGCACCGTGGTCGCGCTGGCCGATGTTCTGCGTGGTGGAGAGGCTCAGCCCGACCGCGCCAAGCTGGTAGCCCGCGCTCAGCACCGCCTGCGCCGAGCCGTCGATGTCGCCCATGCCTTTCAGCGCATCCGAGCCGGAGAAGATGCCCTGCTTGTGGTCGGCGCGCTTGCCGCCGTAGCTCAGCGCGGCGCTGAAGCTGACGCCGTCCAGCACGGTCTGGTAGCCCAGGCCGCGCCGGGTGCCGAGGAAGACGCCATTGTCGAAGGTCTTCTCGATGATGGGCAGGGGCACGAAGCGGCTGTGGTCGCTGCCGGCGTATTCCGGCACGTAGGCGAGGCCGGCGCCGATGGCCAGGCTGTCGCCCGAGGGCGGCGTGTCGGCGGCGTGGCTTTGAAGGTGGAAGGCACAGAGTGCCAGCAACGGCAGGGTAAGCGTGAGGCGCATGGTGGAGTTCCCGTAGTTTCAAGGTCCGCCGGTGCGTGATTGCCCGGCTCAAGACGCGCAGCAGTGTCCCAGCAATTGCAGTCCGCCGCCACGGCCTTGTCTGAAGTATCATGGTCTGAAATCTTAGGTATCGCGTGGCGCTGCCACCCCTCTGGAGAAGACTATGTCCCTGACCCTCTACTACCATCCGCTGGCCTCGTTCTGTCACAAGGTGCTGATCGCGCTGTACGAAAACGGCACGCCGTTCGACCGCCGCATCATCAACCTGGGCGAGGAAGCCGATCGTGCCGAGCTGGAAGCGATCTGGCCACTGTGTAAATTCCCCGTGCTGCGCGACCAGGAGCGCCACCGCGACATCCCCGAGACGTCTATCATCATCGAGTACCTGGACCGCCATTTCCCCGGCCCCCTGGCCATGATCCCGGCTGACTGGGACGCCGCGCTGGACGTGCGGCTGTGGGACCGCTTCTTCGACCATTACGTGCAGGAGCCCATGCAGACCATCGTGCTGGCCCACCTGAACGGCCTGCAGTGCGACCAGACCAAGGAGCGCACCAAGCTGAAGACGGCCTACAAGATGATCGAGAAGCGCATGACCACCCGTAGCTGGATGTGCGGCGACAGCTTCAGCATGGCCGATTGCGCGGCCGCGCCGGCGTTGTTCTACGCGATGACGCTGTTGCCCTTCCCGGAGGAGTACCACCACCTGCAGAGCTATTTCGAGCGCCTGGTGGCGCGGCCTTCGGTCCGGCAGGTGCTGGACGAGGCCAAGCCTTACTTCCAGATGTACCCCTTCTACGACGATATCCCCGAGCGCTTCCTGTAAGCGGCCTCGCGCACGGTGCGCGGCGGCGATTGCGGCAATCATGGCCTTTCTCCACCGAGAAAGGACACGTCATGGAACCATTCAATCCCACCCGCCGCGTGATGGTCGGCGCGGCTGCCACCGGCCTGCTGGGCGCGGCGGTCGGCCCGGCCATCGCACAACAGCAGGGCGGCGCCGATGCGCCGGCCGCGCCGCTGAAAAATCCCCTGGATGCCCATCCCAAGCCGCCATTTCCCAAGCAGCAGCAGGCCTGGCCCGGCCTGTGCAGCAAGATGTCGCCGCGGCCCGACCACGGCGAAACCAGCTACCGCGGTTCCGGCCGGCTAAAGGGGCGCAAGGCCCTGATCACCGGCGGCGATTCCGGCATCGGCCGCGCCGCCGCCATCGCCTACGCGCGCGAGGGCGCGGACGTGGCCATCAACTACCTGCCGGCCGAGGAGCCGGATGCGCGCGAGGTGCTGCAACTGATACGCGACGCCGGCCGCAAGGCGGTCGCCATCCCCGGCGATATCAAGGACGAAGCCTTTTGCCGCAAGCTGGTGGCGGACGCGGCGCGCGAGCTGGGCGGGCTGGACATCCTGGTCAACAACGCCGCGCGCCAGATTTCGCACGACTCGATCACGGACATCACGACGGCGCAGTTCGACGAAACGTTCAAGACCAATGTCTACGCCATGTTCTGGATCACCAAGGCCGCCATTCCGCTGATGAAGCCGGGCGCGGCCATCATCAACACGGCGTCGGTGAATGCCTACGACCCCGGCGAAAACATCATCGACTACGCGGCCACCAAGGGCGCGATCATGATCTTCACCAAGGGCCTGGCCAAGCAGATGGTCAGCAAGGGAATCCGCGTGAATGCGGTGGCGCCGGGACCGTTCTGGACGGCGCTGCAGGTGACAGGCGGGCAGCCAGCCGACAAGCTGCCCGAGTTCGGCGCGGATACGCCGATGAAGCGGCCGGGCCAGCCCGCCGAGCTGGCCGCGATTTACGTGTTGCTGGCCTCGCCGGAATCGAGCTACTCCACCGGCCAGGTGTTTGGCGCCGTCGGCGGTCGCGGCGGCCCTTGATCAACTGCGATTGCCTTCGTCGGCCGACTGCATGGAAGCGGCCTGCGGCATGGCCTTGTTCTGCGCGGCGATGTTGGCGAAGCGGGTGGCTTCATCGCTCAAGTGCTTGCCGGCCGCTTTCTGGCCGGCGCTGGCCAGCTCGGTCGCGGTGCGGGTGGTCTCCGGCACATGCTGCTGGGCGACCTGGTTGATGCTGTTCTGGAAGTCGGTCGCGACCTGCACCAGTTGCTGTTGATAGTGCTGCAGCTTCTGCATGATGGTCTCGGTCGAGGGAGCCTGGTTGTCGCGCTCCGACGGCGAGGTCAGCAGGACGTTGCGCATGGCGGCGGTCGACTCGTTCAGCCATTCGCGGCTGAACTCGACGTTGATCTCGGACAGTTGGCGCAGCGAGTGCAGCACCGTCTGCGACAGGTCGGCGTAGTAATCGATACGGGCTTCCGCATGTTTTCGTGCTGCGGGGGACAGCGTTTCCACAAACGAGTTCATAAGCTTTGCTCCTGGAGGATGGGTTGGGCCAAGCGAGGCGAACACAGCGGGCGTCTTGGCCTTACGTCCGCGGGCTATATCTTCGCAGTTCCCCGCCATGACTGACACACCGGAGCTTGACGGCACTATTTGTTATTGCGCTTCAACGGACGGCGCGCGCCTTGGCAGGAGCAGCAACTGCTTCTGCCTGTCATCGATGTAGCGGATGCCGCTTTCATCGAAGTAGGCGTCCTCTTCCAGCATGATGCGGACCGGCTCCTGGTAGCCGGGGATGGTGCTGGCGGCGTTCAGTTCGATCGAGTAGGCGGTGTGGGGGCGCAGCACGTCGTCGCCGCTGCCGGGCACGCCTTCCTGCATGTCCCACAGGCCGATCACCGGGCCGGCCGCGTGGCCGTGCATGCCGATGGGATGGGTGTAGATGGTGGCGGCGATGCCCTCGGCGCGCGCCAGCGCCAGCGCCGCGCCCAGCACCTGGTTGCCGGTGCGGCCCGGCCGGAACTGCGACAGCAGGATGTCCTGCAGGCGGTTGGCGCGCTGGAAGGCTAGCACCAGCGCCGGCGGCGCGGCCGTCTCGCCGGACTTGAGCACGTAGGCGTGCTGCTGGACGTCCGTGTTCAGGTGCAGGTAGCTGACGCCGATGTCGACGTGCAGCAGGTCGCCGGGCTGGATGATGTCCTGCCGGTCCGGCAGCCCGGCACCGGGGCGCTGGATCTCGACCGAGGGGTGGAACCAGGTGTCATAACCGAGGTCGCGGATCTTTTGGCGGAACCACCACACCACGTCGTCGCCGGTGGTGATGCCGGGCGTGATCACGCGCTCGGAAAAGCCTTCCTCGATGATCTTGTGGGTGGCGCTGACCAGCGAGGGATAAATCTGCATCTCGCGCGCCGAGCGGGTTTCCAGCCAGCGTATCGCCAGCGGCTCGGCCGAGACCACGCGGCGCCGGTATGCGTCGGGCAGGGCGTGCAGCAGGGCTTCGTATTCGGTGTGGACCATGCCGTCGGCGTGGCCGAAGTTGACCGAGGTGTTCAGGCCGATGCGCTGCGGCTTGCGCTGCCGGACGATGTCGGCCAGCGCCTCCCACTGGTCGGGGAATTTTTTCATGTCCCAGGCTGCGGCGATGTGCTGGCCGACGCCGTAGCGCGCCACCGCCAGGCGCTCGACCTGGCCCGAACGGGGATCGCGGTAGAACACCAGTATCGTGCGGCGGCGGGCGTTGAGCCAGTCGGCCGGCAGCATGGTCTTCAGCACCGGGTCTTCGTTGTACTCGCGCGAGACCAGTATCCACATGTCGATGCCGGTTTGCGCCATCATCCCCGGCAGCAGCTTGTCGTAGCGCTCGGCCAGCAGCTCGTCGACGATGGCGGCCTGCGCGCGCAGCGGCAGCACCTGGGCCTGGGACGTTGCGCCCAGCAGCAGGGCGAGTGCGAGGAAAATGTTTTTCATGATGACGATTATAATAAGTGCAGCTACGACAGAGGAGAGAGCATGGCAGCACCTTCGGTTTTATACCTGCATGGCGGTCCCGGACTGGGACCGGTGTTCGAACGCACGCGCTATCCCGACGCCACGCATGTGCACTGGTGGCAGCAGCCGCTGGTCAAGCCTTGCGCCGAGCGGCCGTTCCAGGATTTGCAGAATGCGGCGCTGGAAGAACTGCGCCGCACCGCCGCCGCGCATGGTGGGCCGGTGACGGTAATGGCCAGCTCCTTCGGCGCCCATTTGGCCGTGCATTTGGCGCGCCAGGCGCCGGAACTGATCAAGAACGTCGTGCTGCTGGCGCCCACCTTCAATCCGGAAGACGCCGCGCTGCGCCTGGCGCGCCGCGCCTTCCGCGTGCATACCACGCATGAACATGCGCCCAAGCTGGCGATGGCGCTGGCGGCCTACGAGGACGATCCGGGCCGTCCGCGCTTCTGGGACGTGTTCGGCGCGCTGTCGCTACTGCCGGATGTGACCGACCTGTATTTCGGTCCGCAAGGCGCGCAGGCGGCAAAGTCTTTCGTGGAGCTGATCCAGCAGCCGGGCGCCTTCGACGGCCCGACCTCGGTCGCCACGTCGGACGATTTTTCGGCGCAGTCGCACACGCCGGTGCAAAGCCCGTACACCGGCCCGGTGTCGGTGCTGTTCGGCGCCTACGATCCGATGATAGACGCCGACAAGGACCGTAACCTGTGGGCGGTGATCTTCCCGCAGGCCGAGTTCTTCAAGGTGGAGACGGGTCATTTCCCGCTGCTGGAATTGACCCTGGAGGAGTGTCTCGCGCCGGCTTGATGCGCCTTCGTCGTTCCGGCGGCGATGTCGTCATTCCGGCGGCGCTTTCGTCATTCCCCCAGCGCTTTCGTCATTCCGGCGGCGCTTCGTCATTCCCGCGGCGTTTTCGTCATTCCCGCGCAGGCGGGAACCCATGCTCACTATGGATTCCTGCTTTCGCGGGAATGACGCCGGCGAAGTGGGCTTCGATTTCTTCCAGCGTCTTGCCCTTGGTTTCAGGCAGCAGGAAGGTCGCGGTCAGGAAGTACAGCAGCGTGCAGCCTGCCCAGGCGAAGAACATGGTCGCGTAGCCGTGCTGGCCCACGGTGGGCAGGAACACGGCAGCGATGGTGGTCGAGACGAACTGGTTGAGCAGCAGCGCGATGCTCATGCCGTTGGAGCGTATCCGCGTCGGCATCAGCTCGGACAGCGCCAGCCACACGCACACGCCGGGACCGACCGCGTAGGCGGCCACGAACAGGCACATCGCCATCGCCACCTGCCAGCCATGCGCGGCGGGCGGCACGGCGGCGATGTCGGCGCGGTCGATGTGCAGCGGCGCGTTCATGCCCTCGGCCGGATCGGCAAAGGGATTCAGGTGCAGCTTGCGGAAGAAGACGCCGATCACGCTGTCGGGCTGCACGGTGTCTTCGCGGCTCATATGCAGCACGGGCAGGGCGGGATCGTCGCTGCGGCGCGTTTGCACATTGGTGAACGGGCCGTAGGAATAGGCCACGGTGAGCTGCTGCGGCGCGTTGCCGTCGGCGCCGACGGCGTGCAGGGTGTCGGCGTCGAGGCGCAGCGACAGGCTGTCGGATTGAATCCGGGCTTGCAGCGCGGGCCGCACATCGTGGCCGCCGCTTTCCGCGCTGCGGAACAGCAGGCCGGAGACGACCAGGGCGACCACGATGCCGCCGGTGCCCAGCATCAGCAGGAACTTGCGGCCCTTGCGGTCGACCAGGATCACGGCCACGATGGTCATCAAGGCGTTCAGCACTTTCAGCACCACGTCAGCGGCGTTGGCGGTGGCGCCAGGCAGGCCGGCCTGGTTCAGGATGTTGACCACGTAGGCCAGCACGGAGTTGATGCCGGTGGCCTGGTTCAGCGCCAGCACCAGGCAGGCCAGCACGAAGGGCAGCACGTAACGCCGGCTCAGCAGGCGGTCATCGGCGGCGCGGCTGGCGTTCAGCGCGGCCGGGCTGATTGCAGCCGCTGCGGCTGCGTGGCCGGCTCCCGGCGCTGCGGCGGCACTGCCATCTGCCGCGGCGGCGCCGGTGCTGCGGCCAGCGCCGACCTGCGGGGCGAGCGCCAGTTCGATTTCGCGCAGCTCGGCTTCGGCTTCGTCGGCGGGGCGGGTGCGCAGCAGGGCTTTGCGGGCCTGCTCGATGCGGCCGCGCTGCGCCAGCCAGCGCGGAGAATCAGCCAGCAGCAGGCTGCCGATGGTGAACACCAGCCCCGGCGTCAAACACCACCAGAAGATGCTGCGCCAGGCATGGTCCTTGGCGGCGAACAGCGCCGCCGCGCGCGCCGTTTCAGGCAGGCTTTGCGCCGCAGCCGTCGCGTTCTCCACCGATTGCGCCTGCAGCAGGCCGATCACCGCAGCCGCCACCAGGCCAATCGTCAGCAACAACTGGAACAGGGCCGTGCCCAGGCCGCGCTGGCGCGCATGCAGGCATTCGGCCAGGTACAGCGGCACCACCACGCCGATCAAGCCGCCGCTGATCCCTTGCAGCAGGCGGCCCAGCAGCAGCGGCAGGTAGCCGTCCGCCAGCGCGATCAGCGGTATGCTGAGCGAGAACAGCACGCCGGACAGCACCATCAGCCAGCGCCGCCCCATCCAGTCCGCCAGCGTGCCGGCGAACAGCGAGGACAGCACGGAACCCAGCAGCACCGCCGCCACGATAAAGCTCAATTGCTGCGCGTTCAAATGCCACGCCACGGAAGCCGTCGATTCGAGATAGGGCAAGGCGCCGGCGATGATGCCGACATCTATCCCGTACAGCAGTCCGCCCATCCCTGCAATGAACAACATAAATTTCATGGCATGCGCTTGCATCGAATCTCCGTCTGGTTAGTTATAGTGCGATGGCTTCGCCTTCCACGAAGACGGCCACTGGTTGTAATTCTTCGTTGAGCACCACGATATCGGCCCAGGCGCCGGGCGCCAGACGGCCGCGTTCCGTTTCGCCGATGTAGTCCGCCGGGTAGAGCGACAGGCGGTTGGAGGCATCGGCCAGTTCCAGCCCCAGGCCGACGAAATTGCGCAAGGCCTGGTCCATGGTCAGCACGCTGCCCGCCAGCGAACCGGTTGCCAGCCGCACGCAGCCCGCGCACTTGTAGACGCGCTGGCTGCCCAGTCCATATTCGCCGTCCGGCATGCCGGTGGCGGACGTGGCGTCGGTCACGCCGTACAGGCGCGGAATGGCGCGCAGCGCGGCGCGGATCGCGCCGGGATGCACATGCTGCAGGTCGGGGATGATCTCGGCGTATTCCGCATGCGCCAGCGCCGCGCCGACGATGCCGGGGTGGTAGTGATTCAGGCCGGTCATGCCGTTGTACAAGTGGGTGAAGCCAGCCGCGCCCGCGTTCAGCGCGGCCACGCCGTCTTCGTAGCTGCCGTTGCTGTGGCCGATCTGCACGCGGATGCCCAGTTGGTTCAAATGCGGTATCAGGTCCAGGTGGCCGTCCACTTCGGTGGCCAGCGTCATCGCCCGCACTGGCGCGATGGCGTGATAGTCGCGCACCAGGTCCATGCTGCCGACCACCACCGCGTCGGCCGGCTGCGCGCCCAGGCGGTGGATGCTCAGGAACGGGCCTTCCAGGTGCACGCCCAGCATGCGCGCGCCGCCGGTGGGGCGTTCCGTGATCGCCGGCGCCAGGGCGCGCAGGGCGCGGCGTATGGAATTGTCGGTGGCGGTCATGGTGGTGCCCAGCATGGCCGTGGTGCCGTGCCGCGCGTGCGCGCGCGCCACGGTGGCGCCGGCGTCCCCGCCCTGCATGATGTCGACCCCTGCCGCGCCATGCACATGCAGGTCGATGAAGCCGGGCAGGATGGTCAGCGTGCTGTTGGCGTCCTGGTCTTCGCGGATTTGCAGGATGCGCTGGTTGAAGCCGATGCTGCCGTTGATCCAGCCGCCGGGGGTGAGAATGCGTCCACTCAGCACAGCGTCACTCCGCGATCAACACTTCGATGCCCGCATCCAGCAGGCCGTCGCGGTATTCCGGGCTGATGCCCGCATCGGTGATGACAGCGTGCACGCGGTCCAGTTGCACGATGCGGTGCAGGCTGACGCGGCCGAACTTGGAAGCGTCGGTCAGTACGATGATCTTCTTGGCGCGTTCCACCATCTTGTGATTCAGGCTGGCCTCCGCCTCGTGGTGGGTGGTGATGCCGAACTGCAGATCGAAGCCATCGACGCCGAGGAATAGCTTGTCGAAGCTGTAGGCCTGCAAACAGGCTTCGGCCTGCGTGCCCTGGATGGACAGCGACTGCTTGCGCAGCAGGCCGCCGGTCAGTATCAAGTCCACGCCGGGCGCGTCGGCCAGCTCCCAGGCGATGTTCAGGCCATTGGTCATGACCGTCACGTTTTTGGCGTCGCGCAGATTGCGCGCCAGCGAGATGGTGGTGGTGCCGGAGTCGATGATGATGTTATCGCCCGGCTGCACCAGGCGCGCCGCGTAGGCGCCGATCTTCATCTTCTGCTCGTGGTTGAGCGCATCCTTCTGCGGCATGGTGTGCTCGGTCGGCGGCGTGCGGGTCAGGCTGGCGCCGCCGTGGCTGCGCGTGGCCAGGCCCTGGGATTCCAGCACGCTCAGGTCGCTGCGTATGGTCACTGCCGAAACGCCCAGTTGCTCGACCAGTTCGTTCACCTGCACCGAACCGTGGTCGGTCAGCGCTTGCAGGATGGCGGCGCGGCGTTGGCTGGTATGTCGCATGTTGTGTGGCGGTCGTTCAAAAAGTGGCAGCTTAACAGATTGCCGCAGCCATGCCACCGGCCGTGCTGAAATCGGCCGCTGCATTGCGGTTGCAGGCGCGCGCGTATTGCGCCAGCAGGCGGCCGATCTTATGTTCGAGCAGGGCGTCGGTCTTGCAGGCCAGGCGGCCTTGCAGCACTTCCGTGTACTGCTCCGGCAGGTGCTGGCTAAGCAGGGACAGCGGAATCTCCAGCGCATCGAGGTTGGCGCGCAGCTTGTCGACCGCGGCCACCACCGGCGCTTCGCCCCAGTAGTAGCGGCAGCGGTCGCTCAGGCCGTAGCGGCGCAACAGGCGCTGTACCGGGCTGGTGCCGGGGTAGTGCTTCAGCCAGTGGCGGGGCTGGGCCACCATGGTTTCGTCCAGCACTTGCGTCAGGCGCGAGACCTGGCCCGGCGGGACCAGTTCGTCCTCGATGGCGCACAGGGCCATCAGGGCTTCGCGCAGGGCGAAGGTGGCGGCCGGGCCGACCTTGAGGATGGCGAAGTGGTCGCGCACCATCTGGTGCAGCGCCGATTCGCGCTGGTAGTCGGTGGAATGGGCTTCGAACACCATGCCCGGCTGGCCGGCCACGAAGGCCGACAGCTCGGTCGCCTGCGCCGCGTCGTAGTGCAGGATGTGGCTGTGGTCGAAGTCCACGCCCGGCTGCACCACCATGGCGATCACGCGGCGCCAGGCAGCGTGCAGCCCGCGGTCGAGGAAGGCCTTGCAATGCACGTCCAGTGTGCGCTTGGCGGCGGCGGGGGCGGTGACGGCGCCGGCCTGGGCCAGGTTGGCTTCGCCGCCGGGGATGGGCACTTCGGTGCCGATCACGTACACCGGCGGCGGCAGGCCGGCCGCCGCTGCGGCCTGTTCGGCGACGATGCACAGGCGCGCCGAGCGCTCGGCGATCGTTTCATCGCTCAGGTATTGCGGATCGTCGGCGCAGCGCATGCTGCAATCGAGGTGGATCTTGTGGAAGCCCGCGGCGGCGTAGGCGGCGATCAGCGTTTCCGCGTTTTGCATGGCGGCGGCGGCGTCCAGCCCTTGCCAGGCGTTGGGGCCGAGGTGGTCGCCGCCCAGCACCAGGCGCTCCAGCGGGAAGCCCTGCTGGCGGGCCAGCTCGTGCACGTAATCGCGGAATTGCGGCGGCGTCATGCCGGTATAGCCGCCGAACTGGTCGACCTGGTTGGAGGTCGCCTCGATCAGCAGCACGGTGCCGTAATCCATGGCCACGCGCATGGCGGCGCGCAGCACGCTCGGATGGCTGCAGCAGACGCTGTACAGGCCCGCCGCCACGCCGCGCCGGTGGGCGGCGATGATTTGCTGGACGGGGGACAGGGTATCGTTGTTCGTCATGGCTTCAATGCTCTAGTTGTTGGCGGGCGAGGAGGGCGGCGCCGCGCGCGCCGCCGGCGTCGCCGAAAGCCGGCGGCAGCACGGGCGGCGTGCGCACGCCGGAGAACAGGTGGCGCTGGATGGCGGCCGGCAGCCTGTCGTACAGGTGGGCCAGTTGCGACAGGCCGCCGCCCAGCACGATGGCGTGCGGATCGAGCGCCAGCACCAGCGTGGCCAGCGCGTGGCCGAGCAGGTCGACATGCGCATCCAGGGTTTTCTGCGCCGTCGGCGACCCGCCTTGCGCGCGGGCGACGATGGACAGCGGCGTTTCGTCGGCGCCGTCGAAGTGGCGGTACAACTGGCGCAGGCCGGTGCCGGATACGTAGCGCTCCAGGCAGCCCTGGCGTCCGCACGGGCAGGCGTACAGCGGCAGGCCGTAGGCCGCCAGCAGCGACGGCGCCACCGGCCAGTGGCCCCATTCGCCCGCCACGCCGTTCCAGCCGCGCAGCAGGTGGCCGTCGACGCAATAGCCGCCGCCCGCGCCGGTGCCGATGATGGCGCCGAACATGGTGGGCAGGCCGTCGGCCGCGCCGCCCTGCGCCTCGGACAGCGCGAAGCACTGGCAGTCGTTGCCGACGGCGAGGGGGCGCTGCAAGGCCTCCTGCAGCGATTGCGCGACCAGGCGGCCGTTCAGCGCCGGCACGTTGGAGCTGAGCTGGCGGCCGGTGACGCTGTCGATCACGCCAGGCAGGCCGATGCCGACCGCCGCACGCAGGCCCAGCGCCTGGTCGGCGCGGGCGATCAGGCCGCCGATGGCGGCGCTGAATTCAGCGAAGTCCGTGCCCGGCGTGGCGATGCGCTCGCGGTGCACCTCGCGCAGTTGTTTGCCTTCTTCGACGAAGGACACCAGTTCTATCTTGGTGCCGCCGATGTCGATGCCGTGGTAGCCGTTCATCTCAGAACTCGTCATGCTGGTAGATGGTGACGCCCTGCACCACGCGGTTCACGATGCCGCCGGTGAAGGGACTGTCGGGACGCAGTTGCAGCAGCGCCGACTGGTGCAGCGCGTACTGCTGCGCCATCAGCAGCCATAGCGGCGCCAGCCAGGCGTCCGGCCAGGCCGGGGCGTCGATGCCGATGTCGCCGCCCGGGCCGACGGTCAGCACGCGGCTGGCCACCTGGTCGCGGCGCAGTTCTTCGATCAGGTCGTGTTCGTAGCGGCGCGCCAGCGGGTCGGCGCTGCGGAACACGACCGCCAGCGTATCGCGCGTCACCGCCGCCTTGGGGCCGTGACGGAAACCGAGAGCGCTGTTCGACATGGCCATCACGCTGCCGGTGGTCAGCTCCAGTATCTTCAGCGCGGCTTCCTTGGCCAGCGCTTCCAGCGGGCCGCTGCCGAGGTAGATTACGCGCGCCACGCGCTGCGCGGCCAGTTCGGCCACCGGGGCCGACCATGCCTGCAGCGCCCGTTCGCCCAGGTCCGCCAAGGTGTTCAGGTTCTGCGGCTGGAAGTTCGGATCCAGCGCGCCCAGCGCGGCCAGCAGCATGCAGGTCAGGCTGCTGGTCATGGCGAAGCCGCGGTCGCAGCTTGCGGCCGGCATCATCAGGTTGAAGGTGGCCGCGTCGTACTGGCTTTGCTGGACCAGGTCGCCGTCCGCATTGCAGGTAATGTTGAGGAAGCGCGCGCCCGGCACCAGGTCGCGCACCAGTTGCACCGCGCCCGTGCTTTCCGGGCTGTTGCCGCTGCGGGCGAAGGACACCAGCAGCGTCGGCGCGCAGGTTTCCAGGTAGAGGGCGGGGTGGGTCAGCAGGCTGGTGGTCGGCACGGCGCGCACCTGGCAGGGCCAGGCGGCATTGATCTGGTCGGCGATGATCTCGCCCACGTAAGCCGAGCTGCCGGCGCCGGTCAGGATCACGCGCTGTTGCGGGTTGCGCAGGCTGTCGCCGAGGAAGGCGGCCAGGCGGCCTTGTTCCATGTCCAGGCGGGCCGACAGCTCGCGCCACAGGGCGGGCTGCTGGGCGATTTCTTCTGCGGTATCCAGGCCGCCGATGTCGCGCCAGGCTTGGGTTGTACGATGGAGTAGGGTGGTCATCGAAAGAGATTTGTCGGTTAATGTCAGTGAAAGAGTAAGTTATTATTTTCGATGTGTCAAATACGAAAGATAAAAGAAAGTTGTATGACGACGTATTGCCGCCGCCCTGTACCAGTTTTGCCACGAAATAGAAAGTATCGTCTTCGTCTTAAGGGTGATTCGAAAGATTTTGGTGATTTTTTTTGAGATTGCACCTTTCTTTTTATTGACCATGCTTGTTTTTATTTTTAGAGTGAATGCATCGCAACGGATTTTCTTTCGAAAATAAGCAAACCATGAAACGAATCTCAGGCATTTTTGCTCTGCTGGCCAGCGGATCTTTGTTGGCGGCGCCGATAGGCAACTTACGTACGGTGACCGCCACCGGCAGCCAGCAGTGGGACCTGGTCACGGACAGCGGCGCTCATGTACAGCTTAGTCTGCCGCGCGCCGATGTGCTGCACATCTGGGCGGGACCGAAGAGCGGCTTGACCGGTGCCGGCGACAAGGCCGCGCCCATCGTCGTCGGCAAGCCGGCGGCCACGGTCGAGCACAGCGTCAGCGAACAGGCCGACCATATCCTGATCAGTACGCCGTCGCTGAAGCTGCGCATCGACCGCAAGCCGCTGCGCTTCACCCTGTTCCGCGCCGGCGACGCGCAAGCGCTGTGGCGCGAAGTGCAGCCGCTGGAACTGGGCGACAAGCAAAGCGTGCAGGTGCTGTCGAGCGACAAGACCGAGCGCTTCTTCGGCGGCGGCCAGCAGAACGGACGTTACGAATTCAAAGGCAAGCAGTTGCAGGTCTCGTATTCCGGCGGCTGGGAAGAGGGCGACCGCCCCAGCCCCGCGCCTTTCCTGATGAGTTCACGTGGCTGGGGCATGCTGCGCAATACCTGGTCCGATGGCAGCTATGACCTGCGCCAGAACGACCAGATCGCGCTGGAACATGACGAAGCGCGCTTCGACGCCTACTACTTCGTCGGCAAGGACCTGCGCGACGTGCTGGCCCGTTACACCGAGTGGACCGGCCGCGCGCGCATGCTGCCGCGCTGGGCGCTGGAATTCGGCGACGCCGATTGCTACAACGATGGCGACAACATCAAGAAGCCGGGCACTGTGCCCAAGGGCTGGACCGACGGCCCGACCGGCAAGACGCCCGACGTGATCGATACCGTGGCGCGCCAGTACCGCGAGCACGACATGCCGGGCGGCTGGATACTGCCGAACGACGGCTACGGCTGCGGCTATACCGCGCTGCCGGAAACCGTGCAGGGCCTGGCCAAGTATGGCTTCCGCACTGGCCTGTGGACCGAGAACGGCGTCGAGAAAATGGCGTGGGAAGTCGGCACCGCCGGCACCCGCGTGCAGAAGCTGGACGTGGCGTGGACCGGCAAGGGCTACCAGTTCTCGCTGGACGCGAACAAGTCGGCCTACGACGGCATCCTGAACAATTCGGACGGGCGCCCGTTCATCTGGACCGTGATGGGCTGGGCCGGCACCCAGCGCTACGCCGTCACCTGGACCGGCGACCAGAGCGCAAGCTGGGACTACATCCGCTGGCATGTGCCGACCCTGATCGGCTCCGGCCTGTCCGGCCAGGCCTTTGCGACCGGCGACGTCGACGCGATTTTCGGCGGCAGCCCGGAGACCTACACCCGCGACCTGCAATGGAAGAGTTTCACGCCGGTGCTGATGGGGATGTCCGGCTGGTCGGCGGCGGAGCGCAAGCATCCGTGGTGGTTCGCCGAGCCTTACCTCAGCATCAACCGCCGCTACCTGAAGCTGAAGATGCGCCTCACGCCCTATATGTACACGCTGATGCGCGAGGAAGAGCAAACCGGCGCGCCGCTGGTGCGCGGCCTGATGTGGGATCACCCCAGCGATCCGGCCGCCTACTCGGAAGCCTATAAATACCAGTACCTGCTGGGCCGCGACCTGCTGGTGGCGCCGGTCTACCGCAGCCAGGCGGTCAGCCAGGGCTGGCGCCGCGGCATCCACCTGCCGGAAGGCCGCTGGTTCGATTACTGGGATGGCCGCCAGGCCACGGCCGGCAAGGACGGCCGCGATATCGACCTGGCCGTCACGCTGGACAAGCTGCCGGTCTTCGTGCGCGCCGGCGCCATCGTGCCGATGTACCCGGAGATGCTGTACGACGGCGAAAAGCCCAAGGATGTGCTGACGCTGGACCTGTATCCGCAGGGCGCCTCCGAATACACGCTGTACGAAGACGACGGCAATACCCGCCGCTACCAGGACGGGGCTTACAGCCAGCAGACCATCCGCATGCACGCCGGCGCCGACAGCGTGCAGGTCGATATCGCGCCGGTGGTGGGCAGCTACGACGGGCAGCTTGCGCGCCGGGCCTATGCGCTGCGCATGCTGGCCCGCCAGCGTCCGGCCAGCGTGAGCACCGGTGGCGCCGTATTGCCAGCGCTGGCCGATCGCGCCGCCTTCGATGCGGCAGCGGAAGGCTGGTACTTCGATGCCGACGAGCGCCAGGGCACGCTGCACGTCAAGACCGCGAGCCAGGATATCCGCCAGCCGCTGCGCGTCGTGGTGCAGAGCGGCGCGCAGCCAGCCGTGGCCGACGACAGCTTCCCGTCCGCGCCGGCGCTGGGCCGCGCCATCCCGCCGGACGCCATGATGGTGATGAACCGTCCGGCCGAGGAGGGCGGCTACCCGCTGGAGAACGCCTTCGATAACAACCCGACCACCTGCTTCCGCACCAAGCGCAGCCCGGCGGTGCAGGGCGGTCCGCACGAGTGGGTGATCGGCTTCACCGAGCGTCGCCTAATCGACGGCATCGAGATCGCGCCGCGCAACGACCAGCACTGGAAGTACGGCCAGATCCGCGACTACGAAATTTACATGGGCGACAACAACGGCGATTGGGGCAAGCCGATCAAGCGCGGCCAGCTCAAACTGGAGCAGGGCATGCAGACCATCACCTTCCCGGCCACTGCCGGCCGCTTGCTGCGCTTCCGTGTGCTCAGCACGCAGAATCCGGAGGGCGACGGCGCCGCGGCGACCGATCCCATGGTGCTGGCGGCGAATGCGCCGGCCGCGCGTGCCTACAACGCCGCGGTCCCGAGCGAAGTCGGCGAGATCACGCTGTCCGAGTTCCATGTCCTGGCGCACCAGACCCAGGAGGGTCCGGAGCAGCAGCAATTCCTGTCCGACCTGGCCGTGGCAAAAAGCGTCAGCCGCGACAAGCCTTTGCATGGCAGCGAGATGCGCATGAACGGCCTGTGGTTCCGCAAGGGCCTCGGCGTCGGACCGTCCAGCCGCATCGACTTCCAGTTGAACGGCAACTGGAACCTGCTGCGCGCCGACCTTGGCATCGACGATAGCTGCCGCAGCGCGGGCGGCATGCAGTTCCAGGTCTGGAGCGGCGAGCGCCTGCTGTACGACAGCGGCCTGGTTACCGCGCCCGCGGTGGTCAAGCCGGAAATCGATGTGCGCGGACTGGAACAGATCAGCCTGCGCACCCTGGGCGCGCGCGGCGGCAAGCCGGCGCAAGTCTGCGGCAACTGGGCCAACGCGGTCCTGATCGGCACCGAGGGCAGCACCGTCAGCCCACGCTGATCCAACTACAACAAAAAGGAACAGGAACCCCTCTTCGGACCGGGGAGGGGCGCTTGCAGCCTTACGACCACCAACCACGACAATAAAAGGGAGATACAAGCATGCAGATGAAAAAACTGGTTGCCGCAATGATGGCGGCAGGCCTGGCATCGGCGGCATTCGCCGCCGGCCAACAGGACGATCAGGACCAGAAGATCACGCGCGTGGAAGTGACCGGCTCCAGCCTGAAGCGCATCAATGCCGAAACGGCGTCGCCGCTGCAAGTGATCGACGCCAAGCAAATCGAGAATATGGGCGCGCACACGCTGCTGGAAGTGCTGGACAATCTGCCTGCCGCGCGTCCCGCGCAGCAGGACTTCCGTTCGATGTTCACCGGCTCGGACGGCGCCTCGCAGGCCAACCTGCGCGGCCTGGGCGCACAGGGCACGCTGGTGCTGCTGAACGGCCGCCGCCTGTCCTTCTACGGCGCGCCGGAAGGCTTCCAGACCATGTTCGTCAACATCGACGCGATTCCCGCCGCCGCCATCGAGCGCATGGAAATCCTGACCGACGGCGCATCGGCCGTGTATGGCTCGGATGCGATGGCGGGCGTCATCAACGTCATCACGAAAAAGAGCTACCAGGGCCTGGAAGCGCGCGGCAACGACAACATCTCGTCCAACGTGCGGGCCTACGGCGAGCGCCAGGGCAGCCTGATCTACGGCAAGGGCGACCTGGACAGCGACGGCTACAACATCTACGGCTCCCTGAACCTGTTCCAGCGCGACCGCATCTCGCTGGCCGACACTTACCTGAAACGTCCCGCGCCGTTTTACGACGCCAACCCGTCCTTCGTTCCCGGTTTCCGCGTCGGCGTGGGCAGCGAGCCGGGCGTGGTCAATCCGGGCACCTTCTTTGTGTTCGATCCGAACAAGAACAATGCCCGTACCCAGCGCGCGGTCAGCGGCTGCACCACTTACATCACCGAGGCGGCTGGCACCCGCTGCGTGTGGGACTCGCTGCCGTATGCGCTGGACACGGGGCCGAAATCCGATCGCGCCACCGGCTATCTCAGCGGCCGCATGAAACTGGGCCGCGACCTGGAAGGCTTTGCGGAAGCGGCCTACACCCACATCGATATGAACGGCGCCAATGGCCCGCGCACCTTCAACAGCGGCAGCACCAGCAACTGGTTCGCGCGGAACACCGGCACCAGGCTGAATACCTTCAGCACGCCTTACCTGGGGCCGAACAACGTCTACCTGCAGGGCAAGCTGGCGCCGGACATGGCTGCCATGATGGGCGGCGCGGCGGGACTGAACTACATCCTGCAGGATGCGGTCGGCCACTTCGGCCAGACCAACATCGACAACAACTACCGCGCGCTGGCAGGCCTGCGCGGCAGCATCGGCAACTGGGATTTCGAAACCGCCGTCAGCGTGGCGGGCAGCCATTCGACGCTGTACCAGACCGTCAACATCAATACCCAGGGCTTCGAGAAGGCGTTCGGCCCGTTCACCAAGGATCCGGTCACCGGCCGCACCTATATTTCGGATAACCCGGCCTACAAGTTCGGCGTCATCAGCGACGCCAACGCCGCGCTGCTGCGCGCCGCCTATCCCACCTTCGACATCCAGTCGTGGACCAAGCTGATTACCTGGGACGCCAAGATCGAAGGCACGATCGCCAAAATCGGCGAGCGCGAAGTGCGTGCCGCCGTCGGCACCAACGTGATGCGCGAGAGTTTCTACACCCCCGGCAATCAGGACGCCGCCAACGGCCTGATTACGCAGCAGGGCGGTTCCTGGTTCGACGGCAAGCGCAACATCTCCGCCCTGTTCGGCGAAGTGGTGGTGCCCTTCACCGACAAGCTGGAACTGAACGTCGCCGCCCGCCTGGACAAGTATCCCAACTTCGCCGCCAACCTGGCGCCCAAGATCGGCGTGCAGTGGCGCGCCGTGCCGGAGCTGATGTTGCGCGGGACGTTCTCGGAAGGCTTCCGCGCGCCCAACCTGGCCGAATCGGGCAGCGGCGGCGTGTTTGCGCAGGTCGGCGGCATCCGCGACACCGTGCGTTGCGACGAAACCAATGCCATCGCCCGCCTGCTGATGAAGTCCGTCACGCCGGCGGAAGTCACGCTGGGCAAGAACCTGCTGAACTCGGACTGCTCGACCACCGTCGGCGGCCTGACGCCGCCGAATCCGCAACTGCGTCCGGAAAAGGCCAAGATTTCCACCGCCGGCTTGGTGCTGCAGCCGGTGAAGGATGTCAGCGTGTCGGTGGACTACTGGTTCATCTATCGGCGCAACGAGATCGTGCGCCAGGACTTCAACGAACTGTTCACCCAACTGGTGGACCAGTACGGTCCCACGCTGGCCGGCACCAGCGCCGCGATCCGCAATCCGATCAGCGATGCGGACCGCGGCAACATGGCGGCGGTGACGACCATGTGCGCCAATCCGGCCAACGCGGCGGCCTGCTCGGGCAGCCTGCCTGGCTACACGGTCGGCAACCTGGGCGGCCTGGTGAACTCGTATTCGAACCGCGGCCGCACGCTGATCGACGGCTTCGACATCGATGCGCGCAGCCGCTTCTCGCTGGGCGCGATGGGCAAGCTGACCACCGGCGTGGCCGCGACCATCCGCCGCCGCGAAACCTACAACAGCGAGGACGGCACCGGCTTCACCGGCAACGACGTGGGCTACTACGATTCGCCGCGCATCCGCGCCACCTTCAATGCCGACTGGGCGTACCGCAATTTCGTCACCAGCCTGTTCGTGAACTACACCGGCAAGACCAAGTGGGCCTACGGTCCATGGGACAGCGACAACGCGCCGGGCAATTGCACCGCCGCGTCGGTCGCGCTGCCCGCGGACCTGTGCGGCGGCGCGCCGGCCTACTACACGGCCAACCTGAGCGTGAACTGGAAGCCGGTCAAGAACCTGGACCTGGGCCTGAGCATCAAGAACCTGTTCAACCGCCAGCCTTACTTCGATCCGAACGGCTGGGAAGGCTACAGCAACAACTACGATATCTTCGGCCGCCAGTTCGGGGTCTCGGCCAGCTACAAGTTCTTCTGACCGGCGGTTGCGGGAAGCGCAGGGCGGGCGTCTTCAGTTACAATCTGCGGCGCCTATAGCCCTGTATCCATGCACCCATGCCATCACGCCGACTGACCCTTGCCGCTTTGACTATGTTTGCCGCCGCCCTGGCGGGCTGCGGTTCCACGCCGGTGGCGCCGGCCCCGGTCGCCCAGCCGCCCGCGCCCGAGCCTCTGCCGCCGCGCAAGATCAAGATCGGCCTGGCGCTGGGCGGCGGCGCGGCGCGCGGCTTTGCCCACATCGGCGTGATCAAGGCGCTGGAGGCGCAGGGCATTTATCCCGACATCGTGGTCGGCACCAGCGCCGGCAGCGTGGTGGGCGCCCTGTACGCGGCGGGGAATACCGGCTTCCAGTTGCAGAAGCAGGCGATGGAAATGGATGAGGCTTCGATCTCCGACTGGGCCTTGCCGCTGTTCCGCAAGAGCACCGGCGTGCTGAAAGGGGAGGCGCTGCAGGCTTACGTCAACAAGGCGGTCAACAACCTGCCGATGGAGAAGCTGAAGATTCCGTTCGGCGCGGTGGCCACCGATCTCAAGGATGGCAAGCCCATCCTCTTCCAGCGCGGGAACACCGGCATGGCGGTGCGGGCCTCGTCGGCGGTGCCGGGCGTGTTCCAGCCGGTGGTCATCAATGGCCACACCTACGTGGACGGCGGCCTGGTGGCGCCGGTGCCGGTGCGCTTTGCGCGCGAGATGGGGGCCGACTTCGTCATCGCGGTCAATATCTCCACCCAGGCCGATGTGCAGGCCACGGTCAGCTCGCTGGACGTCATCATGCAGACCTTCAGCATCATGGGGCAGCGCATCAATGACTATGAACTGAAGGATGCGGACGTCGTGATCCAGCCACCGCTGGGCAAGATGGCCGGCAATGACTTCAACGGCCGCAACCAGGCCATCCTGGCCGGCGAGCAGGCGGCGGCGCAGGTGATGGCGCAGATCAAGCAGAAGCTGGAAGCCAAACGCCGCTCCTAGGCGCTACAATGTGCCCTCTGAAAACAAGGACGCGCTATGCAAACCAAACCTTACCTGTCGCTTGCCGACGTCAAGAAAATCGCCGCTGCCGCCGAGGCGGAAGCCGTGGCCAACAAGTGGGCGGTGGTGATCGCCATCGTCGATGACGGCGGCCACCTGCTGTGGCTGCAGCGCCTGGATGGCGCGGCGCCGCTGTCGTCGCAGATCGCGCCGGCCAAGGCGCGCGTGTCGGCCATCGGCCGCCGCGAGAGCAAGATATACGAAGACATGATCAACAACGGCCGCACGGCCTTCCTGACCGCGCCGGCCCCTTACGCGGACGGCATGCTGGAAGGCGGCGTGCCCATCGTGGTGGACGGCCACGTCGTCGGCGCCGTCGGCGTCTCGGGCGTGAAGTCGGCGGAAGATGCACAAATTGCAAAAGCCGGCATCGCCGCGCTGAATTAAGCCGCGGTTCGGGCGCACTCTCCATGCCGTCCGGCGCCACGCCGGGCGGCGCGCCGATTCCAAGATATCGCGCGCCATGGCCTTGTCATACAAGGCAGATTTGGTTATAATTCAAAGGTTTAGCCAAATCATATCTCTACCGTAGCGACTACCACTCATCCATCATCAATCTGACCAACTCCCCCGTGGCGCCACAAGCCGCCTGGGTCGCTTGAAGGTCGTCTGACGTGGCGCAGCTACGGTAACTTTATCAGGAGTTGCCCTTGCCGCCATTTTTTTCTGGCCCCGCCGTTCCAGCCATCCTGGCCCTCGCTGACGGAACCATTTTCAAAGGTTTTTCCATCGGCGCCGCTGGCCACACGACCGGTGAAGTGGTCTTCAATACGTCCATTACCGGCTACCAGGAGATCCTGACCGATCCTTCCTACAGCCGCCAGATCGTCACCCTGACTTATCCGCATATCGGCAACTACGGTATCAACGCGGAAGACGTCGAATCCACCAAAGTCCACGCCGCCGGCCTGATCATCCGCGACCTGCCGCTGCTGGCATCGAATTTCCGTTCCACCCAATCGCTGTCCGATTACCTGAAGGCCGAGAACATCGTCGCCATCGCCGGCATCGACACCCGCAAGCTGACCCGCATCCTGCGCGAGAAGGGCGCCCAGTCCGGCGCCATCCTGGTCGGCACCCAGGGCAACGAGCCGTCGGAATCGCAGGCGCTGGACCTGGCGCGTTCCTTCCCCGGCCTGTCGGGCATGGACCTGGCCAAGGTGGTGACGGTGGCGTCGAGCTACGAGTACACCGAGACCGAATGGAAGCTGGGCGAAGGCTACGGCAAGCTGGAGCATCCGAAATTCCACGTGGTCGCCTACGACTTCGGCGTCAAGCGCAACATCCTGCGCATGCTGACCGCGCGCGGCTGCAAGGTCACCGTGGTGCCGGCGCAGACCAGCGCCGCCGACGTGCTGGCCCTGAATCCTGACGGCGTGTTCCTGTCCAACGGCCCCGGCGACCCGGAGCCATGCGATTACGCGATCGCCGCCGCCAAGGTCTTCATGGACAAGAAGATTCCGCTGTTCGGCATCTGCCTGGGCCACCAGATCATGGGCCTGGCCTCCGGCGCCAAGACGCTGAAGATGAAGTTCGGCCACCACGGCGCCAACCACCCGGTGCAGGACCTGGACACCAAGCACGTGATGATCACCTCGCAGAACCACGGTTTCGCGGTCGATCCGAACACGCTGCCGGCCAACTGCCGCGTGACCCACGTGTCGCTGTTCGACGGCTCGCTGCAGGGCTTCGAGCGCACCGACACGCCGGCCTTCTGCTTCCAGGGCCACCCTGAGGCATCGCCTGGCCCGACTGACGTCGCTTACCTGTTTGACCGCTTCATCGGCAAGATGGAAGCTACGGAGAAAAAATAAATGCCTAAACGTTCTGACATTAAAAGCATCCTGATTATTGGCGCCGGCCCGATCATCATCGGCCAGGCCTGCGAATTCGACTACTCCGGCGCCCAGGCCTGCAAGGCCCTGCGCGAAGAGGGCTATAAGGTCATCCTGGTCAACAGCAATCCCGCGACCATCATGACCGACCCGGAAATGGCCGACGTCACCTACATCGAGCCGATCACCTGGCAGATCGTCGAGAAGATCATCGCCAAGGAAAAGCCGGACGCGATCCTGCCGACCATGGGCGGCCAGACCGCGCTGAACTGCGCGCTGGACCTGCACCGCAACGGCGTGCTGGACAAGTACAAGGTCGAGCTGATCGGCGCCACCCCGGAAGCCATCGACAAGGCCGAAGACCGCGCCAAGTTCAAGGACGCGATGACCAAGATCGGCCTGGGCTCGGCCCGTTCCGGCGTGGCGCACTCGATGGAAGAGTCGTGGGCGGTGCAGAAGGAAGTCGGCTTCCCGACCATCATCCGTCCTTCGTTCACCATGGGCGGCAGCGGCGGCGGCATCGCCTACAACGAAGAGGAATTCGAAGCCATCTGCAAGCGCGGCCTGGAAGCCTCGCCGACCAACGAGCTGCTGATCGAAGAATCGCTGCTGGGCTGGAAAGAGTACGAGATGGAAGTGGTGCGCGACAAGGCGGACAACTGCATCATCATCTGCTCGATCGAAAACCTGGACCCGATGGGCGTGCACACCGGCGACTCGATCACCGTGGCGCCGGCGCAGACCCTGACCGACAAGGAATACCAGATCATGCGCAACGCCTCGCTGGCGGTGCTGCGTGAAATCGGCGTGGACACCGGCGGCTCCAACGTGCAGTTCTCGATCAATCCGAAAGACGGCCGCATGATCGTCATCGAGATGAACCCGCGCGTGTCGCGTTCCTCGGCGCTGGCGTCGAAAGCCACCGGCTTCCCGATCGCCAAGGTGGCGGCCAAGCTGGCTGTGGGCTTCACCCTGGACGAGCTGCGCAACGAGATCACCGGCGGCCAGACCCCGGCCTCGTTCGAGCCTTCGATCGACTACGTGGTGACCAAGGTGCCGCGCTTCACCTTCGAGAAGTTCCCGACCGCCGACCACCACCTGACCACCCAGATGAAATCGGTGGGCGAGGTGATGGCGATCGGCCGCACCTTCCAGGAATCGTTCCAGAAAGCCCTGCGCGGCCTGGAAGTGGGCGTCGACGGCCTGAACGAAAAGACCAAGGACCGCGAGAAGATCGAAGAGGAACTGGGCGAGCCTGGTCCCGAGCGCATCTGGTACGTGGGCGACGCCTTCGCGCAAGGCTTCACGCTGGAGGAAGTGCACGCGCTGACCAAGATCGATCCGTGGTTCCTCATCCAGATCAAGGAGATCGTGGACCTGGAACTGTGGATGGACACCCAGAAGCTGGAGCAACTGGACAAGACCACGCTGTACAAGCTGAAACAGAAGGGCTTCTCGGACCGCCGCCTGGCCTTCCTGCTGCAGACCACTCCGGCCGAGGTGCGCAAGTACCGCCACTCGCTGGGCATCCGCCCGGTCTACAAGCGCGTGGACACCTGCGCCGCGGAATTCGCGACCAACACCGCCTACATGTACTCGACCTACGACGAGGAATGCGAGTCCAACCCGACCGACAAGAAGAAGATCATGGTGCTGGGCGGTGGCCCTAACCGCATCGGCCAGGGCATCGAATTCGACTACTGCTGCGTGCACGCCGCGTTGGCCATGCGCGAAGACGGTTACGAGACCATCATGGTCAACTGCAACCCGGAGACCGTGTCGACCGACTACGATACCTCGGACCGCCTGTACTTCGAGTCGCTGACGCTGGAAGACGTGCTGGAAATCGTCGAGCTGGAAAAGCCGGTCGGCGTGATCGTGCAATACGGCGGCCAGACCCCGCTGAAGCTGGCGCTGGACCTGGAAGCTAACGGCGTGCCCATCATCGGCACCTCGCCCGACATGATCGACGCCGCCGAAGACCGCGAGCGCTTCCAGAAGCTGCTGCAGGACCTGGGCCTGCGCCAGCCGCCTAACCGCACCGCGCGCACCGAAGCCGAAGCGCTGTCGTTGGCGCAGGAGATCGGCTACCCGCTGGTGGTGCGTCCTTCCTACGTGCTGGGCGGCCGCGCGATGGAAATCGTCCACGAGCAGCGCGACCTGGAGCGCTACATGCGCGAAGCGGTCAAGGTGTCGAACGATTCGCCGGTGCTGCTGGATCGCTTCCTGAACGACGCCATCGAGTGCGACGTCGACTGCATCAGCGACGGCGACACCACCTTCATCGGCGGCGTGATGGAGCACATCGAACAGGCCGGCGTGCACTCGGGCGACTCGGCCTGCTCGCTGCCGCCGTACTCGCTGGCGCAGGAAACCATCGATGAACTGAAGCGCCAGACCTCGCTGATGGCCAAGGGCCTGAACGTGGTCGGCCTGATGAACGTGCAGTTCGCGATCCAGAAACAGGACGGCAAGGATGTGGTCTACGTGCTGGAAGTGAACCCGCGCGCCTCGCGTACCGTGCCTTACGTGTCCAAGGCCACCGGCCTGCAACTGGCCAAGATCGCCGCGCGCTGCATGGTGGGCCAGAAGCTGGCCGACCAGGGCATCACCAAGGAAGTCGTGCCGCCTTACTTCAGCGTCAAGGAAGCCGTGTTCCCGTTCGTGAAATTCCCGGGCGTGGACACCATCCTCGGCCCCGAGATGAAATCGACCGGCGAGGTCATGGGCGTCGGCAAGACCTTCGGCGAAGCCTTCGTCAAGTCGCAGATGGGCGCCGGCGTGCGCCTGCCGAAGTCGGGCAAGGTGTTCCTGTCGGTGAAGGCCTCGGACAAGCCGCGCGCCGTGCAAGTGGCGCGCGACCTGGTCGACATCGGCTTCACGCTGGTGGCCACCAAGGGCACCGCGGCCGTGATCGCCGCGGCCGGCATCCCGGTCACCCCGGTCAACAAGGTGGTCGAGGGCCGTCCGCACGTGGTCGACATGATCAAGAACCACGAGATCGTCCTGGTGATCAACACGGTCGAAGAGAAGCGCAACGCCATCATCGATTCGCGCGCCATCCGCACCTCGTCGCTGGCGTCGCGCGTGACCACCTACACCACCATTGCCGGCGCCGAGGCCGCCGTCGAGGGCATCCGTCACCTGGACGAATTGCGTGTGTACGATTTACAAGGCCTGCATAAAACTTTAAACTAAGGTTTAGAAGGTTTAGCTAGTACCCGGACCACAGAGCCCGCGCAGCTTCCAGGCGCGGCCTCTGTGGTTTTCCATTGTAATAAGAGATAAATAAACGACATGACTTCAGTTCCACTTACCAAGTACGGCGCAGAACTCCTGAAAGAAGAGTTGCACCAGTTGAAGACCAAAGAACGCCGTATTGTGATCGACGCGATTGCCGAGGCGCGCTCGCACGGCGACCTGTCGGAAAACGCTGAGTATGACGCCGCCAAGGAGCGCCAGGCCTTCGTGGAAGGCCGCATCGCGGAACTGGAAGGCAAGCTGAGCACCGCCCAGATCATCGACCCGACCACCCTGGACGCCGACGGCCGCGTGGTGTTCGCCGCCACCGTGGACCTGGAAGACCTGGAGTCGGGCGACAACGTCAGCTACCAGATCGTGGGCGTGGACGAGGCCGACATCAAGCTGAACAAGGTGTCGGTGACCTCGCCGATCGCCCGCGCGCTGATCGGCAAGTCGGCCGGCGACGTGGTGGAAGTGCAGGCCCCCGCCGGCCCGCGCGAGTACGAAATCCTGGAAGTGCGTTACGTCTGATGCTGCTCGCCCGCACCCGTTTGCTGGTGGCCACCCTGTGGGCCGGCAGCTTGTGGGCGGTAGGCTACCTGGCCGCGCCCACCCTGTTCGCTACCCTGAGCGATCGCGTGCTGGCTGGCACTATTGCCGCCAGCCTGTTCAACAACCAGGCCTGGCTGTCCATCGTCTGCGCGCTGGTGATGCTGTTGCTGCTGGGGGCCACCAAGACCGGCTCCGAGGGCATCTTCGCCGGCCCGGCGGTCAACATGGCCGCCAAGGCGCGCCGCACCCTGCTGGTGATCGTGCTGGTGATGCTGGGCTGTACGCTGGTGTCGCATTTCGGGCTGCAGCCCATGATGGCGGCGCTGCGCGCGGCGGCCGGACCGGGCGGCGTGATGGAGGAGGCGGCCCGCAATGAGTTCGGCGTGCTGCACGGGATTGCCAGCACCATTTACCTGGTGCAGAGCCTGCTGGCCGCGTGGCTGGTGGTGAAGCAGTAAGGCGTCGCTCCCGCACACGCGGGAGCCCATGCTGAGTATGGGTTCCCGCCCGCGCGGGAATGACCTTAGCCCAGGACGGTTTTCTTGGTCGACTTCTGGCGGGCCTTGGCGCGCTTGATGTTGCCGCCGGCCGTCACACGTTCATTCCCCTTCAGCAGCACCTTGGTGACCGACGGCTTTTTGGTGCCGGAGGCGCTGGCCTTGACGATGGTGACTTCGCGCAGGCCGCCCTTGGCCGCAGTGCGGCTCTTTTCCGCCTCGACTTTGGGCCGGTACAGCACCAGCAGCTTGCCGATGTGCTGCACCGGGGCGGCGCCGGTCTTGGCGCAGATTGCCTCGTACATGGCGACGCGCGCTTCGCGGTCGTCGCCGAACACGCGCACCTTGATCAGGCCGTGGGCATCCAGGCCCAGCTCGATTTCCTTGTAGATGTTGTTGCTCAGGCCGGATTCGCCGATCATGACGATGGGCTTGAGGCCGTGGGCTTCGGCGCGCAGGGCGCTGCGTTCGGCTGGTGTAAGTTTTATCATAATGTGTTTTTACAGGTTCCTTAAAGGCAGTATTCTACGCGAATGGCAAAGAACAAAATAAACAAAAACTGGATTCACGACCACATCAACGATCCGTACGTGAAATTGGCCCAGAAAGAGGGCTATCGCGCCCGTGCTGCTTTCAAGCTGAAAGAGATCGATGAGGACGAGAAGCTGATCAAGCCGGGCCAGATCATCGTCGATCTGGGCTGCACGCCCGGTAGCTGGGCCCAGTACACCCGCCGCAAGCTGGCCGGCAAGGAGGGCGGCGGCGTGCACGGCACGCTGATCGGCCTGGACATCCTGCCGATGGAGCCGATCGCCGATTTCCACTTCATTCAGGGTGACTTCCGCGAAATGGACGTGCTGCAGCAACTGGAGGCGGTGGTGCAGGGGCAGAAAGTTGACCTGGTGTTATCGGACATGGCGCCCAACCTGTCCGGCATCGCCGACGCCGACGCCGCCCGCATGGAGCACCTGATCGACCTGGCGATAGAGTTTTCGCAATCCCATTTGAAACCGGGCGGCGCGCTGCTGGTCAAGTGTTTCAAGGACATGGGCTTTAACGACATCGTGCATAAATTCCGCGCCGAGTTCAAAACCGTGATCCAGAAAAAACCCAAAGCCAGCCGCGACAAATCGTCTGAAATTTTTCTGCTGGGCCGCGGGCTGAAAAATCCGACCGACCAGGGCATGGCGTCCGCCCAGCCCTATGATTTACCGGATTTCCGCCCTTGATATTTGCCCGTCGGGCCGCACATCGAAGCAGGAATGGCAGTTTTGTCTTGTTTGCACGGCTTTTTTGGACAAATAATAGGCTTTTCCACCGGTTTTTGACCGGTGCACGGCAGGTTTCTGGCACCGCCTGTCCATTACGAGTAAAATCGGTTTTCAGTCAGGTTTATCGATGCGGCCCGCATCCAAGGAGTTTTCGTGAATAACATGTTTTCCAAATCAGCCATCTGGGTAGTCGTGGTACTGCTCCTGCTTATGCTGTACAAGCAGTTCGATAGCCATGGCGTGACCGGCGGCGCCAAAACCATCGCGTACTCCGATTTGCTGGACGACGTGAAGGCCAAGCGCATCAAGGATGTGCTCATCGAAGGCGGCAGCATCACCGCCACCCGCAGCGACGATTCCAAGGTCCGCACCACCGCCACCATCCTCGACCGCGGCCTGATTGGCGACCTGCGCGACAACGGCGTGCACTTCGACGTGAAACCGCCCGAGGAACCTTCGTTCCTGCAGCAGGTCTTCGTGTCCTGGTTCCCGATGCTGCTGCTGATCGGCGTCTGGATCTTCTTCATGCGCCAGATGCAGGGCGGCGGCAAGGGCGGCGCCTTCTCCTTCGGGAAGTCGAAGGCGCGCATGATGGATGAAACCAACAACACCATCACCTTCGCCGACGTCGCCGGCTGCGACGAGGCCAAGGAAGAAGTCGCCGAGATCGTCGACTTCCTGAAAGACCCGAGCAAGTTCCAGAAACTGGGTGGCCGCATTCCGCGCGGCGTGCTGATGGTCGGTCCTCCGGGCACCGGTAAGACCCTGCTGGCGCGCGCCATCGCCGGCGAAGCCAAGGTGCCGTTCTTCTCGATTTCCGGTTCGGACTTCGTCGAGATGTTCGTCGGCGTGGGCGCGTCCCGCGTGCGCGACATGTTCGAGAACGCCAAGAAGCATTCGCCTTGCATCATCTTCATCGACGAGATCGACGCGGTCGGCCGTCACCGCGGCGCCGGCATGGGCGGCGGCAACGACGAGCGCGAGCAGACCCTGAACCAACTGCTGGTGGAAATGGACGGCTTCGAAGCGCAGTCCGGCGTGATCGTGATCGCCGCCACCAACCGCGCCGACGTGCTGGACAAGGCGCTGCTGCGTCCCGGCCGTTTCGACCGCCAGGTGTCGGTGGGCCTGCCGGACATCCGCGGCCGCGAGCAGATCCTGAACGTCCACATGCGCAAAGTGCCGATCGGTACCGACGTCAAGGCCGACGTGCTGGCACGCGGCACGCCGGGCTTCTCGGGCGCCGACCTGGCCAACCTGGTCAACGAGGCCGCGCTGTTTGCCGCCCGCCGCTCCAAGCGCCTGGTCGACATGCAGGACTTCGAGGATGCCAAGGACAAGATCTTCATGGGACCGGAACGCAAGTCCATGGTGATCCGCGAGGAAGAGCGCCGCAACACCGCTTACCACGAGTCCGGCCACGCCGTGGTCGCCAAGCTGCTGCCCAAGGCCGATCCGGTCCACAAGGTCACCATCATGCCGCGCGGCTGGGCGCTGGGCCTGACCTGGCAACTGCCTGAGCACGATAATATCTCGGGCTACAAGGACAAGATGCTGGAAGAGATTTCCATCCTGTTCGGCGGCCGCATCGCGGAAGAGATCTTCGTCGGCCAGATGTCGACCGGCGCCTCGAACGACTTCTCGCGCGCCACCAAGCTGGCCCGCTCGATGGTCACCAAGTTCGGCATGTCGGACGCGCTGGGCGTGATGGTGTACGAGGATACCCAGAACGACGGCTTCCTGGGCGGCACCAACAAGACCATCTCGGAAGCGACCCAGCAGAAAGTGGACGCGGAAATCCGCTCCATCCTGGACCAGCAGTACGCGCTGGCCCGCAAGCTGCTGGAAGAGAACCGCGACAAGGTCGAAGTCATGACCAAGGCCCTGCTGGAATGGGAAACCATCGACGCCGACCAGATCAACGACATCATGGCCGGGCTGGACCCGCGTCCGCCCAAGGCGGGCGTCTCGATCCGCAAGCAGCCGCCGAGCGACGGCGGCGCAGGCGTGTCGCCCAACGTGACCGCACCGGCTTAAGCGCAGGCGGTCAGGCATCCATCGAAAGGGTGAGGAGCGATCCTCGCCCTTTTTCATTCCCGGTTTTATGCGATCTACCTTACAGTTTGGCCGTTTCAATTACCCGTGGCGGGGCGAGGGCGCGCGCGCGCGCGTCATGGGCATCCTCAACGTCACGCCCGATTCCTTTTCCGACGGCGGCCAGCACCACGCGCTGGAATTCGCCATCGCCCATGCCGAGCAGATGATCCAGGATGGCGTCGATATCATCGATATCGGCGGCGAGTCCACGCGGCCCGGCGCGCCGCCGCTGCCGCTGCAGAAGGAACTGCAGCGCGTGATGCCGGTGGTGTACGCTCTGCGCGACCAGGGGCCGGCGATCTCGGTCGACACCTACAAGCCGGAAGTGATGCGCGAATGCGTGATCGCCGGCGTCGACATGATTAACGATATAAACGGTTTCCGCGCGCCGGGCGCCATCGAGGCGGTGCGCGACAGCGACTGCGCGCTGTGCATCATGCACATGCAGGGCGACCCGCAGCACATGCAGTTGGCGCCTTCATATGTCGACGTGGTGGCCGAAGTCAGCGCCTTCCTGCGCGGGCGTATCGATGCGCTGCTGGCGGCGGGGATTGATCCACGTCGAATCTGCATCGATCCCGGTTTTGGCTTTGGCAAGACGGTGGAGCATAATTACGCCTTGCTCAAGGCGACCGACCGGCTGATTGCCGAACTGGACATGCCGCTGCTGGCCGGGTTGTCGCGCAAATCCATGGTGGGCGCGGTGACGGGCAAGCCGGTCGAGCGGCGCATGGCCGGCAGCGTCGGCGGCGCGCTGGCGGCGGTGGCGCGCGGCGCCGCCATCGTGCGCGTGCACGACGTGGCGGAAACCGTGGATGCGCTCAAGGTCTGGCAGGCGGCACAATAAACGTATAACGAAAACGAGTACACACAATGGCACGTAAATATTTTGGCACCGATGGTATCCGCGGCCTGGTTGGCGAAGCGCCGATCACGCCGGACTTTGTCATGCGCCTCGGCTATGCGGCCGGCAAGGTGCTGACCAACAAGCGCAGCGGCTCCGGCCGCCCCACCGTTTTGATCGGCAAGGACACCCGCATCTCCGGCTACATGCTGGAAGCCGCGCTGGAAGCGGGCTTCTCGGCCGCCGGCGTGGACGTGATGCTGGCCGGCCCGATGCCGACCCCGGCCATCGCCTACCTGACGCGCGCGCTGCGCCTGTCGGCCGGCGTGGTGATCTCGGCCTCGCACAATCCCTTCCAGGACAACGGCATCAAGTTCTTCTCGCACCAGGGCACCAAGCTGCCCGACGCGGTGGAGCTGGAAATCGAAGCCGAGCTGGATCAGCCGATGAGCTGCGTGGCCTCCGAAAAGCTGGGCCGCGCCAAGCGCCTCGACGATGCGCAAGGCCGCTACATCGAATTCTGCAAGAGCACCTTCCCGACCGAGCTGGACCTGCGCGGCCTGAAAGTGGTGGTGGACTGCGCGCACGGCGCGGCCTACAACATCGCGCCGCACGTCTTCCATGAACTGGGCGCGGAAGTGATCGCGATCGGCAACAAGCCGGACGGCTTCAACATCAACCTCGGCCATGGCGCCACCGCGCCGGACGCGATGGCGGCGGCGGTGCGCGCGCACGGCGCCGACCTCGGCATCGCGCTGGACGGCGACGCCGACCGCCTGATCATGTGCGACGCCAACGGCCGCCTCTACAACGGCGACGAGCTGCTGTACCTGATGGTGATGGACCGCCTGGCGACCGGCCCGGTGGCCGGCGCGGTCGGCACGCTGATGACCAATATGGCGGTCGAGGTGGCGCTGAAAGAGAAGGGCATAGGCTTCGCCCGCGCCAAGGTCGGCGACCGCTACGTGCTGGAAGTCATGCAGGAAAAGGGCTGGATACTGGGCGGCGAAGGTTCGGGCCACTTGCTGGCGCTGGACAAGCACACCACCGGCGACGGCATCATCTCGGCGCTGCAAGTCTTGTCGGCGCTGAAGCGTGCCGGCAAATCGCTGGAGGATTGCTGCGGCGATTTGAAGATTTTCCCGCAAACCCTGATCAACGTGCGCGTGGCGCCTGGCTTCGACTGGACCCGCAACGCGGCCATGGTCGCGGAAAAAGAGCAGGTCGAGCGCGAGCTGGGCGACAGCGGCCGCGTGCTGATCCGCGCCTCGGGCACCGAGCCATTGATACGCGTGATGGTGGAAGCGCGCAGCGCGGACGATGCCAAGTCCATGGCGCAGCGCATCGCCAGCAAGGTCGAAGCCCAACTGGCGGCTTGAGATTTCATCAATGAAACTAAATCGCCCGCTTTGATTGACGCCAAAGCGGGTAACGACTAAAATACGAGTCATCGGAGTGTAGCGCAGCCCGGTAGCGCATCTGGTTTGGGACCAGAGGGTCCAAGGTTCGAATCCTTGTACTCCGACCAATTCTCTAAAACGGGTTGTCTGTAAAGACAGCCCGTTTTTCATTTCCGCCGCAGATACCTGCGGCCTTCTGCCCATAGCTCAGTTGGATAGAGCATCAGCCTTCTAAGCTGAGGGTCGCTGGTTCGAACCCAGCTGGGCAGGCCATCTTCAGCAAAAACACCACAGCGTCATTTTCCCTGGGATATCCAGCCTCGTGGCGCGGGCGCGTGCCTCCCATCGCTGCTATGCCGTTTGATGCTTATGCAAGGCCAGCTCATCAGCACCGAACATTTGGCGAACAGACGGGCGGGGGCGCCCCGCCAAGCCGCTACAGGCCGTAAAAACGCCGGAATATAGTTTTGCGGTTTATAAAATAAAAAGTTTGCGGATTTATTTAACGAGATAAATTTTTTCTATTATTAAATTTCTAGTCGTAAAATAAAGTTGCTTGAGTAAGCGTAAACACTCTTTAAAATAAATGGATAACGCGGAATTTTCGGCATTTAACTGCGTATATAATTGTTCCCGTGCAGCAACGATTCCTCTCCCTGTGAAGCGAAACATTTAAGGAGCATAAAGATGTCGAATAAATTCATTGGTTCCCAAAAGCTGGGCGCCAGCGCGCTACTCTTATCGGCGTTGGCCCTGGCCTACGCTCCGCAGGCCAGCGCCCTCCAGACCAATAACGGCAATGGCAAGGGGAACGGCAAGACCAGCACCACGACCACTACCACCACCTCGGGCAGCACCACCACGTCGGGCACCACCACCACGACTTCGGGCAGCACCGGCACCACGTCGGGCACGACCACCACCACGTCGCCGACCACGACCACTTCGCCGACCACCACGACGACCACGACCACCACCACATCAGGCACGACCGCGACGACCTCGCCGACCACCACCACGACTGCGACCACGACCACCACCGCCAGCACGGCCATCGCCTGGGGCACCTTCCAGCGTCCGTTCGCCGCCGACTCGCCGTGGAACTCGCGCCCGGTCAATCCGTCGTTCGGCAACTTCGTGATTCCGACCTCGTCCTACTACCCGATGGTTGGCCCCGGCCCGTATTCGACCGGCATCTTCCAGGCCTCGGCCACCGACGGCCCGATGACGATCTACGGCATCGGCACCAACACCGGCGTGAATGACCCGGACACCACCGTCCAGCACCTGGTCACGCTGCCGCACTGGCCGGCCAACACCATGCCTGCTACCGGCAGCGATGGCCACTGCGACATCTACGACTCGACCACCGGCATCCTGCACTCGTTCTGGCAGCTCAAGCAGAACACCACCACCGGCCAGTGGCAAGCCAATATGTATGCCTGGACCCCGATGGCCGGCAAGGGCTGGGGCGGCGCGGCGCACTTCTACCACGGCGCCCGCGCCACGGCCGTGCCTGCTGCTGCCGGTCTGATCCGTACTGCCGAAATCAACGACGGCCTGCCGACCTACCAGCACGCGCTGGCCATGTCGCTGACCTACAATGCGCTGTCGGCCACCAATCCGTATATTTATCCGGCCACGGCGGCGGACTACGACGCCACCACCACCAACAGCGGCCAGATTCCGGAAGGCGCGCTGATGATGCTGCCGCCGACCTACGACACCAGCACGATCGCTAGCCCAGCCTTGCGCAAGGTCGCCGATACGCTCAAGCTGTATGGCGCTTATGTGGTCGACCGCAACGTCGGCACGCCGTTTGCCATCTATGTGGAAAACGGCAGCGGCTACGATCTGATGAACGGCACCTGGGACAACACCATCGCCTCGCAACTGGACAACATCCGCGCCAATCTGCGCCAGGTGACGTCGGCCGCGAGCTGGGTGGACGGCAACGGCGTGACCATGACCATGGCGCCTAGCGTCACCGAGAACAAGCTGTCGATGCGCGGTCCGTGGAACCGCACCTCGGGCACCGGCACCGCCACTTTCGACTCGTGGTCGCAATCGCTGGTGTTCTCCACCTCGTCGACCAAGACCGTGGTCAGCAACGGTAATTCCACCGGCATCACCAAGGTCAAGTGGGCCACCATCCCGGCCGGCAGCACCCAGGTGTTCACGGTGAACGCCACCGGCGGCGCGGCGCTGCGCATGCAGTTGTACAGCGGCGCCGGCGTGATGGTGGCCGATACGGGCGGCCTGAACAATGGCGGCTCGGCCCGCGTGGTGTGGCCAAGCGGCGCCTGGTTCGTGCTGACTGCCGCCAGCGGCGTCGGCGTGCCGTCCAGCGTCAGCGCCACCCTGACCCAGGTCAGCCCCTGAGTTAAGGACGGCGGCTCACGGTTTGCCTGGCATGACTTGTACCTCGACGCCGGAATACATCGCCGGCGCGTGGTACACCCGCTGGGTCGCCTTCTTGAAATCCTCGGGCTTGGCCTTGGGGATATCCACGAAAGTCTGCGGATTCAAATCCACCAGCGGGAACCAGGAACTCTGGATCTGCACCATGATGCGGTGGCCACGGCGGAAGGTGTGGTTGATGTCGCTCATGGTGTAATTGACCGCCTCCACTTTGCCCGGCGTGAACGGCTCCGGGTGTTCAAAGCTGTTGCGGAATTTGCCGCGGATCGGATCGCCGCGCACCAGTTGCTGGTAGCCGGCCATGGTCAGCGATGGCTTGGGCGTGTCGCCGCCGTGCTGTTCTTCCTCGCCGCCGCCCGGATAGTCGGGCGGATACACGTCGATCAGCTTGACCACCCAATCGGCATCGGTGCCGCTGGTCGAAACGAACAGCCGGGGCTTGACCGGGCCGGCGAACGTGACGTCCTCTTCCAGCGGCGCGCTGCGGTAGGTCAGCACATCGGTGCGGCTGGACGCGAAGCGCTGGTCGCCGGCCATGTACTCGCGCGGCGCGCCGGTGGCCGGATAGGCAGTGAACGGCACCGGCTTGCGCGGATCGGCCACGTACTCGTCATAGGCGTCGCCTGAAGCCGGCTGCTTCCAGCCCAGCGTGCCGTCAGGTCCCAGGTACAAGGTGCGCGCCTGCGCCTGCTTCGGCGGCCAGGCGGCATAGTCGCGCCACACGTTGCTGCCGGTCTCGAACGCATACACCTCGGCGACGTTCTTGTTCTGCACGCCCTTCAGGTGCTGCTCGAAGAAGGGCAGCAGGATGTTGTGACGGAAGTACTCGCCGGTCTTGGCGTCGAACTTCACATAGCCCAGGCTCTTGCCATCGCCGCGCGCCCAGCCGCCGTGCACCCACGGCCCCATCACCAGGCCGCTGTAGATGGCCGGGTTGTTGCGCTTGATGCTGGCGTAGGTGGTCAGCGGGCCTTGCAAGTCTTCCGCATCGAACCAGCCGCCCACGGTCAGCACTGCTGCCTTGATGTTCTTCAGGTGCGGCGCGATGTTGCGCGACTTCCAGAATTCATCGTAGGTCGAATGCTCGATGGTCGGCAGCAGCAGCGCCTGCTGCTTGGGCGTCAGCGTGCCGGCGATGTTGGACAGCGTCAGGTGCTGCAGGAAGAATTCGTAGCCGTCGGCGGTGCCGTAATCGAAATGCTCCCAGGTCTTGGGCAGCGGCGTCGGATTGGGCGCTTCGGTGAAGGCCGAATAGAAATCGAAGTTCGCCGCCAGCATGAAGGCGCCGCCGTGATACGAATCGTCGTTCATGAACAGGTCGGTCACCGGCGCCTGCGGCGACGCGGCCTTGATCGCCGGGTGCGAATCGATGATGCTGGCCGAGGTGTAGAAACCGGGGTAGGAGATGCCCAGGATGCCGACCTTGCCGTTATTGTTGGCCACGTTCTTCAGCAGCCATTCCACGGTGTCGTGCATGTCTTCGCTCTCGTTGCCTTCGCCCTTGGCGCGGTTGGGATTGACGTGCGGCGTCATTTCCTGCCACTTGCCCTCGGACATATAGCGTCCGCGCACATCCTGCTTGACGAAGATGTAGCCGCTGGTCTCGAATTCTTCCGAAGGGCCGATGTGCTCGGGATAGAAGTCCTCGCCATAATGCAGCTCGTTCTCCGCCTGCACGCCGGCGCTGTACGGTGTGCGCTGCACCAGGAAGGGATAGCTCTTGCTGCTGTCTTTGGGGACGTAGACGGTGGTGAACAGCCTGACGCCGTCGCGCATGGGGATGCGGAATTCGTACTTGGTGTAATGTTCGCGCAGACTGTATTTCGGCGCGGCCGGGGCGTCGGCAGCGACCGCGTGCGGCCCGGATCCGGCCAGCAGCAGCGATAGGGCGAGGGCGGTGAGGCGCAGTTTCATGTTGGCCTTTTGGTCGGAATGTGAAACCGCCTAGTGTAATCCCGGTGGATAACTTTTGTTGCGAAAAAAATGCGCAAGAAAAATTTCCTCTTAGAAAACAAGAGCTTGTCCGATGGTATGGGGGCTTGTTAACAGCCTTATCCACAGAATCTGTTAACAAGTGGGCGGGGCGGCCAGCGGTCAGTTGTTGAACAGCGGTGAGAACACGCGCCGCTGCAGCGGGCTGATTTCCTTCCGCAGCAGGTTGGGGATCAGCGGTTCGGGAAAGAAGGCCATCGCCCGGTAGAACGGTTCGGTGCCGTCGGCGGCTTGCAGCAACAGGCGGTGTATGCCCATGCCCAGGCAGTATTGTTCGATGCGATGGATGAACCAGTGGCCTATGCCTTTGCCGCGGTAGGCGCTGCGCACCATCAGTTCGGAAACAAAGCAGAATTCCGGCGCGGCGATTTCCAGGCGCGCGATGGCGACCTGCTTGCCGCTGGCTTCCACGCTCACCCATTGCACCTTGCCCCGGGGATCGTCCGCCATGGCGCGCGGCAGGGGGCTGTCAAAGCCGGCATCCTTGCGGTAGTCCAGGACCAGCTTGGCCGGCGGCGGATTTTTTAATGGTCGAAATTGTAAATCGTAATTCATGTAAGTGTTTCGACTAGGCGATCCACCTAGGGTAGGCCAAGCGCCCTTGCCTTGCAAGACGGTATTTGTATAAGTTTTGTAAAATGGCGGCATGAATGACCGCTACTTTTACCAGCCGTCGCAAGGCCACGGCCTGCCGCACGACCCCTTCAACGCCATCGTCGGGCCGCGCCCGATCGGCTGGATCTCCACCCGGGCCGAAGACGGCGTGCTGAACCTGGCGCCGTACAGCTTCTTCAACGCCTTCAACTACACGCCGCCGCTGATCGGCTTCGCCAGCCTGGGCCGCAAGGATACGCTGCGCAATATCGAGCGCAACGGCGAGTTCGTGTGGAACCTGGCCACGCGCCCGCTGGCCGAGGCGATGAATGCCAGTTGCGCGGCAGCGCCGCCGGAAGTCGACGAGTTCACGCTGGCCGGCCTGACGCCGGCGCCGTCGCAAGTGATATCGGTGCCGCACGTGGCGGAAAGCCCGGTGTCGTTCGAATGCAGGCGCACGCAGATCATCCGCCTGGAAGCGGCCTCGGGGGTGCAGACGGATAGCTGGCTGATACTGGGGGAAGTGGTGGGCGTGCACATCGCGCACGAGCTGCTGCGCGATGGCATCTACGACACGGCGGGCTCGCACACCATCCTGCGCGGCGGCGGCCCGGGCGACTATTTCGAGATCACGCCGGCCAACCTGTTCCGCATGCGGCGTCCAGGCTGGCCGTAGGCCGATCAGTAGGTGGAGAACATGCGCTGGATTTCCTTGGTGTCGGTGGTCTTGGTCAGCGCCAGCATCAGCAGGATGCGCGCCTTCTGCGGGTTCAGCGTATCGGCCGCCACGAAGTCCAGCTCGTCGTCGTTGGCCTCGCCGTTGCGCGCCACGATGCCCTGGCCGACGCGGCTGGCGCGCACGATCACCACGCCTTGCTTGTGCGCCGCCACCAGCGCCGCCTTGACCGGCGTGGCCAGGCTGCCGTCGCCGACGCCGGCGTGGATGATGCCCTTGGCGCCGGCCGCCACCTGCGCGTTCAGCGCCACCGGGCTGACGTTGGCGTAGCCGTAGACGATGTCCACCTGCGGCAACTGGTCCAGCTTGCTGATGTCGAACTCGGTGTCCACCGTGTTCTTGCGGGCCGACACATGGTAGAAGTAGGGCTTGTTACCCTGGATGTAGCCCAGCATGCCCAGCTCCGGGGTCTTGAAGCTGTCCGGGGTCGAGGTGTTGGTCTTGGTGACGTCGCGGGCCGCGTGGATCTGGTCGTTCATGGCCACCAGCACGCCTTTGCCGACGGCGTCCGGGCTGGCGGCCAGCAGCACGGCGTTGTACAGGTTGATCGGGCCGTCGGCCGACAGCGCGGTGCCCGGACGCATCGCGCCCACCAGCACTACCGGCTTGCGGCTCTTGACCACCAGGTCCAGGAAATAGGCGGTTTCTTCCAGCGTGTCGGTGCCGTGGGTGATGACGATGCCGTCCACGTCGGGCTGGGCCAGCAGGGCGTTGACGCGCTTGCCCAAGGTCAGCCAGTTCGCGTTGGTCATGTTTTCGCTGGCGATCTGGAACACCTGTTCGCCCTTGACGTCGGCCACCTTGGCCAGTTCCGGCACGGCGGCGATCAACTGGTTCACGCCGACGGTGGCGGCGGTGTAGCCGACCGTGGTGGTGCTGGTGGCGCCGCTGCCCGCGATGGTGCCGCCGGTTGCCAGGATGGTGACGTGGGCCAGTTTGTCTGCTGCCCCGGCATAAGAACTCAGCAACATGGCGCAGGCCAGCAGGGCGTTACGCAGGCGGGCGGAAGTAGGGTAGGACATGCAATCTCCTGAAGAGGCGGTAAAGCACGGGATATTAACAAATCAACTGCTTGTCAACAACGAAGGTGGTTCGTGCGTTAAAGCATGACTCAACGATTATAAAAGAGAAAACATGATGAAACCGGCTATCACGATACGGGGCGGCGTCGCGCTGGCCCTGTTGTTGGCGCTGGCCGCCTGCGGCAAGACGGCGGCGCAAAAGCAGCGCGATGACGAGGCGACCATGACCAGCCTGGGCGAAAAATACGTCAAGGAGAAAATCCTGGAACCGGAGCATGCGCAGTTCCGCAACCAGTTCATCGGCAAGGGCGGCGCGCCCTGCGGCGAGGTCAACGCCAAGGATGCCTTCGGCGCCTACATCGGCTTCCAGCGCTACATCTCGGTGGCGCGCGACCTGACCCTGATTGCCCATGACGTGCCGCCGGCCGAGTTCGAAGCGCAGTGGCAGCAGTTGTGCCGCTGAGCCGTCCTGCCGAGGAATCCAATTAACGATATCATTGCCGTATTCACAGCGAGGAATACGGCATGGAACCTACCCGCAACATCAGCAGCCCACACCTGGCGTCGTCCGACATTGCCAACCGCCGCCACCAGATTTTCCCCACGCTGAGCGCGGACCAGTTCGACGTCCTGCTGCGCTACGGCGACCGCTGCTGCTTCCCCGAGGGCGCAGTGCTGTTCCGCCAGGGCGACCGCCACATCCCGATGTACGTCATCATTTCCGGCGCGATCGAAGTCACGCGCAGCTCGCCGCTGGGATCGACCGTGCTGGGCACGCACGGCCCCGGCATGTTCACCGGCGAGATGGGGTCGCTGGCCGGCCGCGCCGCCGTCGCCACCGCGCGCGTGACGGCCGACAGCGAACTGATCGTCATCAGCGAAGAATCGCTGCGCACGCTGGTGATCAGCGAAGCGGCGCTGAGCGAAACCATCATGCGCGCCTACATCCTGCGGCGCGTGGCCTACATGCAGGACCAGACCGGCGGCGTGATCGTGTTCGGCGCGCGCCACTCGCAACAGACGCTGATACTGCGCCATTTCCTCAGCCGTAACGGCCAGCCGGCCGCTTACTTCGACACCGAGTCGGACCCGGAGGCGGACGCCCTGATGGCGCGCTTCGGCATCGCCCACGCCGACATCCCGGCCGTGATCACGCCGCAGGGCGAAGTGCTGCGCCAGCCCACGCTGCGCCAACTGGCCGACAGCATCGGCCTGAGCCCGGACGGCATCGATGGCCGCCTGTTCGACCTGGTGGTGGTGGGCGCCGGCCCGGCCGGCCTGGCCGCGGCCGTGTATGCGGCGTCGGAAGGCTTGAGCGTGGCGGTGCTGGACGCCAAGGCGCCAGGCGGCCAGGCCGGCGCCAGTTCCAAGATCGAAAACTACTTCGGCTTCCCGACCGGCGTGTCGGGCCAGGCGCTGGCGGGACGCGGCCTGTCGCAGGCGCGCAAGTTCGGCGCCGAAGTGGCGGTGCCGGTCAAGGTCAGCGCGGTCGATTGCGACGGGCCGGAATTCGGCATGAGCCTGGACAGCGGCGAGAAGCTGCGCGCCAAGGCCATCGTCATCGCCTCCGGCGCGCGCTACCGCAAGCCCGACTTGCCGGGACTGGAGCGCTTTGAAGGCCGGGGCGTCTATTACAGCGCCTCGTTCATGGAAGCGAACTTCTGCGCCAACGAGGAAGTGGTGATTGTCGGCGGCGGCAATTCGGCGGGGCAGGCGGCGGTGTTCCTGGCCGCGCACGCCAGGCATGTGCACATTGTCGTGCGTTCGGATGGCCTGGCGGCCAGCATGTCGCGCTACCTGATCCAGCGTATCGAAGCGGCGCCCAACATCACGCTGCACACCCGCAAGCAGATCGTGGAACTGCTGGGCGACGACAAGCTGGAACGCATCCGCTGGCAAAGCGCGGGCGGCGAGCCGAAGGAGGCGCCGGCGCGCCACCTGTTCCTGTTCCTCGGCGCCGACCCCAGCACCGCCTGGCTGGGCGATTGCGTGGAACTCGACGACAAGAATTTCGTGCTGACCGGGCCGGACGTGGACGACAGCAAATGGCCGCTGGACCGTCCGCGCCACTTCCTGGAAACCAGCCGGCCGCGCATCTTCGCGGTGGGCGACGTGCGCAGCGGCTCGGTCAAGCGCGTGGCCGCGGCGGTGGGCGAAGGCTCGGCGGCGGTGCAGTCGCTGCACCAGGTGCTGGCGTCCGACCTGGGGCTGAATTAAGGCTCGATGCTGCTGAGCGGCTTGCTGTGGCGGTGCGCGCGCCGTACCGGCGGCTGCTGGCGCGGTGGCCGCTGTGCCGCTTCCATCGCGCGCTCATAGCCGTACTGCCACTGGTCCCGCATGTGCTGGGCGAAGATCTCGTAGCTGGGCGGCATGCGCAACTCGATGCGGTTGCGCAGCCAGTCCAGCTTTTGCTGCAACTGCTGCTTCGCCAGCAGCACCGATACATCGGATGAATCGATGCGCAAGTCGGCCAGGTGACTGTTGGCGTAGCGCAGGCGCGCATTGCCGTCCACGCCCAGTACCGCGCGCCAGGCCGGAATGGCGAAGACCTGGTCGAAGGCTTCCTTGAATTCCATGATGACTTCCTGGCCGAGCCGGCGCGCGATCTCGACCGGGAACAGGTCCAGCACGCCGCCGATGTATTCGTGGCCGTTGTGGTGGGCGCAGCGGAAGTAAATCATGTCGGCGATGGAGATGCGGGCCGCGTCGGTGACGGACACGCTACTGTCCGTGACCAGCTCGCGGGCGATGGCGTGGTCGCCCCAGCGGTCCGCGCTGAGCGGCGAATCCATGTCCTTGAGCGCGGCCGCCGCGCGCGGATTGCAGAACACCGTTTCCGCATACAGCTTGCGTTGCCCGCGCGGCTGGCCGACTTCCGATGCGTCGAACAGCAGCTTGCCGCCGATGATGGCGACATCGACCTCCGGCGTGCCGGTGGCGGGCGGGAAGGGCAGTTGCGGCGGAATCTCGAACAGGTAGTCGTGAAACAGGTCGGGTATCACCGGCGCGCTGGCGCTCGACAGCTTGCGTTTGGCCGCGCGCACCAGCGTGCCAAGCAATGCCGCGTGGTCGGTGGACTTCAGGCTGCACCAGAAGCGGTACATGTCTTCGGAAGACAGCCAGGTCCGCTGCGCTTCCGGATCGGGCAGGTGATGAATGATGGCGGCGACGATCGCGCCACCACAGCTTGCCAGCAGCACATCCGGCGCCTTGCCGGCCTGGCGTAGCGCGGCATACATGCCGATATAAATCCCGAAGCGGAATCCACCACCACCCAGGATCATGCAACGTTCATACGGTTTATACAATTCTTGCGTCATATCAGAACCATACCATATCAAGCTACTGCTCAGCTTGACCCACTCTGGCGCGAGGTGGATCATGGGGCGATGAACAGCCAAATGACAGATACGGCGATTCTTGAAGCTTTGCATGCGCTGCAAGCCAGCATGCTGGCCCAGCAGTCGCACATGCAAGCTCAGCAGGCGAGCCTGCAGGCCATGCAGATGAGCATGAATGCTCAGCAGGAGAGCATTCAAAACCTGCGATCGGATGTCTCCGGCCTCAAAGTCAAAGTCGACCTGCTTTATCAGTTCTACGCCAAGAAAGAAGACGTGATGGCGGTCGAGGTAAAAGTCGAAAGCCTCCGCGGCGAAATCTACAAGGCAGTCGAGGCACAGACCTGGAAGATATTTACCTGGCTCACCATTTTAGGTTCAAGCCTGACTGCCGCCGTCTATTACATCGCACGTAACGTCCACTAGTACTGCCGCTCCAGCATGATGCGCAGGGTAGGGCCGGTTGGCGTGAGCGTCACCCGCCGCAGCAAGCCATCACTGTCCGTGTAATTGCTGGTTTCTTCCGCCTGCCGGCGTAGCAGATTGCTGGCGGAGAGGCGCCACTGGCTGCGCGCATCCATTTTCCACAGGGCGTACACATCCAGCTCGCGCTTGGCGCTGACGCCGGTGAGCAGTTGCGCCGACTGGCGCGTCGGCCCGCCCGCCTGGTAGTTGAAGTTGCCGCCCAAGGTCAGCGCAGACCAGTGATAATCCAGGCCGACATTGGCGGTCCCTGGCGTTTGCGATTCCAGGCGATTGTCCGGCCCCGGCACCCGATCGAGGCGCGACCAGTTACGCGACAGATTGGCGCGCAAGTCCAGCGCCTTGGTCAGCGGCAGTTTGGCCTCAAGCTCCACGCCGCGCACGCTCGCATTGCCGTCGTTGAAAGGCGCGATCACCCATTCGCCATCCTGCTCAAACAAGCGGTTCAGCGTCACGTCACGTATTCTGCGCATGTATGCGCTGACGCTGACCAGCGCGCCGCCGCCCAGGTAGTGTTCATACGCCGCATCCATGCCCCATGCCAGCTCAGGCCGCAGGTTGGGATTGCCTTCCTCGTCGGGATTGGTCGGGTTATTGTTGTTGTCGTTGGTGTAGCGCCGCGGCACCAGTTTGGCCAGCGGCGGCGCCTTGTAGCTGCGGCTGATGGCCAATCGCAGCACATCCTTGTTGACCAGCTCATAGCGCGCTTGCAGCGAAGGACTCCAGACCGCGGAGCTGGTGTTCAGCGCGTCCGGCGCGTTGGCGGCCGCGGCGCGGCTGGCTGTATCGAGCCGCTCGTGACGCAGGCCCAGGTACAGCGAATACTGCTTCGTCAGTTGCCACTCATCCTGCGCGAACAGCGCCAGGCGGTTGACGTTGGCGCGGTAGTCGGCGTTGCTCCCGCTGGCCAGCGCGCCATCGGCAGCGTAGATGGTTTCGTCGCGGTTCTCGCTGCGCACGGCATGGCTGGCATCCCATCCCAGCGCAATCGCATGCTCCTGGCCGATGGGATGGCGGTAGGTGCCGGTGCTGGTGACGGTGTTCTCCGACGGTCCCGAGTCGACGTGATGCCGGCCTAGTGGCTGGCCGTCCAGGTCCATGCCGTGGAAATCGAACGTGCCGCTGCGGCGATTGCTGCCGGCGCCCAGCTTCATCTCCAGCCGCGCGCCGTCTTCGAACAAGTGAGCCCAATGCAGATCGCTGCGCAGCATGGCGAAGTTGGCGACGAAGTCCGACAGGTTGCGCGGGTACTGGCTGTTCTCGCCGATCAGCGCCGTTTCGTCGGCGGTGTTGGAGTTCTTCACCCGGCGCAGATAGGCGAAGCTGTCCCAGCTCAGCGTGTCGCCGCTGTCCAGCCGCCAGTTCAGGCGCGGCGTCAGCGTCAGCCCGTCGGTGCGGCCTGACTCGATTTGTGCCGTGTGGCGCAGCAGCGTCGGCACGCCGGACGGCGAGGTTTGCTCTTCCCAGTCCGTGTACGGTTTCTCGGTACGCTGGCGGGTCAGCGTTGCGCCCAGGCTGTAGGAATAGCCGCCGTCCTGGTCGGCGATTTGCGCCGTCAGTGTCGGCGTGTCCACGCCGGACTTGCGGGCCAGGCTGGCGCTGAGCGAACGCTGTGCGCGAGTGACGGTTTTCTTCAGGATGATGTTGATGGCGCCCGCCACCGCCTGGTTACTGAATTCCGCCGTCGCGCTGCGCAGGATTTCAATGCGCTCTATGGCTTCGGGCGCGATTGAATCCAGCGAGAAGCCTGCCGCGACAGGTTCGCCGTTCAACATGATCTGTGTATAGCCATTGCCCAGGCCGCGCATCTGGATCGCGCCGCCCTGGCCCGGCGCACCGGCGATGCTGATGCCGGGCAGGCGCTTGAGCACATCGGCCAGGGTCTGATCGCCTTGCCGGACCAGGTCTGCATGGTCGATGACGACGCTGGTGGTGGTTTCGCGCTGGCGCTGGTCGGCGCGTGCGCCGGTGATTTGCACCTGTTGCGGTTCCTGTGCGTCGTTGGCGTGCGCGCACGCCGACGCCACCAGCAGCAGGCTGCTGGTGATGCGTTGTAGCGTCATGGGTTATCCCTTTCTGGGCAGTTGCTGGTCGCGCAGCTTGAGCGCGTGCCTGGTGGCGTGGTTGTCCAGGTCGGACAGTCTGGTGGCGGGATCGATGATGCGGTCGCCTTCACGAACTTCAAAATGCAGATGCGGCCCGGTGGCGAAGCCGGTTGCACCGACCGCGCCGATCACCTGGCCGGCTGCGATGCGCTGGCCCGGTGCGACGGCGATGCTGTCCAGGTGCGCGTAGAGGGACTGCTGGCCGCCGTGATCGATGATGACGGCATTGCCGTAGCGGCCTTGGTTCTCGGCGAGAGGGCCGGCGACGCTCACCACGCCGTCTGCGGCTGCGTGGACTGGCGTGCCTTTGCGTGCGCTGAGGTCGATGCCTTTGTGCGGCGTGGGCAGCACGTCGCGGTGCACGCCGAAGAAGCTGGTCACGCGCATATTGTCCAGCGGAGCGCGCCAGGGCCGGGCGGTTGACGTTGCGCTTGTCGCCGTGACGGACGGCGGCAGCCCGTTGACGCCGGCCTGTGCGCCGTCGCCGAATGCCAGTGCCGGCTGCAGCATCACGGCTGACCCAAGCGCCGTCATCATCATGGCGCCTGTCAACCAGGCTGCGGCACGCGGCAATGCGGGCAGTGCGCTGTGCTGCATTTGCTGAATGCGTGCCGCCACGTCCATGCCCTCGGCGCGACCGAAAGCGGCGCCGTGCGCGGGCAGCGTCGCCATCTTCCATTGCTGGAGCAGCGAGGCAGCGTATTGTTTGCGCTGGTGCTGAGGGCGGCCTGCCAGCACCTGCTGGTCGCAGCTCAGTTCCATCGCCCAGGCCATGCGTTCGGCCAGCCAGGGCAGCGCGGGATTGAACCAGAAGACGGCGCGCAGCAGGCTGGCAATGCCCAGCCATAGCGGGTCGCGCACGCGCCAGTGATGCAGTTCGTGAGCGAGGATCATTTGCTGCTGTTCGACGCTGAATGCGCTCAGATGGTCGGGCAGTAGCAGCACCGGGCGGCGTACGCCTGCCAGCATGGGCGAGATGGCGGCGCTGGTCGTCATCACGCTCAGGCCGCGCGGCGCGTCTCGCAAGTGCGCTGGGCGCGCCGACGCCAACAGTCCACGCCACAGCCGCCGGGCACGCAGCAGGCGAAGGCTGGCGTGCGCCAGGCCGGCGCCATAGACTAGCAACCACAGCACGGCCATGGCAGGCAGACCGGCGGCGCCCAACGCGGCGGTCGCAAGGACGAAGGACGCCGGAGCCGGCATCGCGCGGCTTGGCGGCGGGGCACTTGCGGCCGCCAATGCCTCCGGCTGCGGCGGCAATGCCAGCGCTGGCGAGTGGTGCTGAGCCGGTGTCGCGCGGTCTTGCGACGTGGTGCTTGTGGCCGCCAGCGTTCCCGGCCCCGTCGCTGATGCCAGCGCAGGCGTGATGTATGGTGCCGCCGACGGCAGCGATGCGGCCTGCCGCGGTGCCTTGGATGGCAGCGTTGGCGCGATCTGCTGCGGCACGCTCAGCGTCAATTGCGGGACAAGCTTCAGCGGTGCCTGCGGCAGAAAGGGCAGCAGGGCGCTGGCCGCGATCACGCCTTGCGCAGCAATCCATACGGCGCGGCGCGATAGCAAGGCCGGCCAGCGACGCGCGGCGGCGCCCAGCATCATCCGCACCAGCAAGCCGACGACCAGGCAGCCGCCGCATGCCAGCATCCATTTCACCAGCAGCAGAGCGCCCGGGATCATGCCGGATCCTTGTCGTCGGCGGGCCAGTCGTTGAGCATCTGCTGCAGCCTGGCCAGTTCCTGCTGATCCACCAGTTTGCTGCCGGTGAACATGGCGACTGGCAGCGGCGCATCCATCTCCATCACGCGGCGGCCAAAGTCATGCGCAAAGGCTGCCAGCGTGCCGACCTTTTCCAGCCGCGCGCTGTACACGTTCACACCATGCACCACCTGCACGGCGACCATCTGCTTTTCCAGCATGCGGTCCAGCGTCTTGCGCGTTGACGAGAACGACCACGCCAGCTCATCGGCCACCGCATCATGGATTTCGCGCGCGCTCAGCGGTTGCTGCTTCCACAGCGCTTTCAGCAAGGCCAGTTCAGTAACCGAAGGAATAGACATCATCTCGCCTGTATGTGACTAATGGGGTCATTATGCGACATATGTCGCAAGGTCGTCAAGAGCAAAATGTTCTTGAATTTGTAACATTGCTAGAAATTAATTCTAAATATGCTAAGATTCTGTGCTTAATAATTAATAAAATCAGTACAGTTGTGCCATACAGCACCGAAGGTATCGTGCGGCGGTCGCTGGCGTGAAGCTGGCGGCGACGTGTTGCGATGCGCTATACAATGCCTGTGGCCGCAGCATTTCCTGCCGCAGCCACAACCGCATTGAAGGATCCGATATGTACTACGGAGAGCGTTTCAACAGCATCACGCACACCGTGGGCGCGGCGCTGGCGGCCATCGGCGGCACGCTGCTGATCGTGCAGGCGGCCCGCACCGGCGACGCCTGGAAAGTGGTCAGTTGCAGTATCTACGCCGCCACTTTGCTGGTCCTGTATCTGACGTCCACGCTGTATCACAGCCTGCGCGGCAAGGCCAAGGACGTGCTGCGGCAGCTCGATTACTGCGCGATCTACCTGCTGATCGCCGGCAGCTACACGCCGTTCACGTTGGTCAGCCTGCGCGGACCGTGGGGCTGGTCGCTGTTCGGCGTGGTATGGGGGCTGGCCGTGGCCGGCATCCTGCAGGAGCTGCTGTTCGCCAAGGGCGCACGGGTGCTGTCGCTGCTGATTTACGTGGCGATGGGCTGGGTTGGCGTGATCGGCGCCAGCCCGCTGATCCACGCGTTGGGCTGGCAGGGCTTCATGTGGCTGGCGGTGGGCGGCCTGGTGTACACGGCGGGTATCGCCTTCTTTGTCACCGACCACAAGTGGCGTTACGGGCACGGCGTCTGGCATTTGTTTGTACTGGGCGGCAGTGCGTGCCATTTCGGCGCGGTGCTGCTATACGTGGCGTAAGGATGGAACACCCGTGGAAATCAATTCGGACGATTTAAAAACCTTCATCACCGTGATCGACAGCGGCACGCTGAGCGCCGCGTCGGTACACCTGGGGCAGACGACTTCCGGCGTCAGCCGTGCGCTGTCGCGGTTGGAGGACAAGCTTGCCACCTCGCTGCTGACGCGCACCACGCGCCGCATGGAACTGACCGAGGAAGGCCAGCTATTCCTGGAGCGTGCCCGCGCCATTCTCGGCGCGATGGAAGAGGCCGAGGAAACCATCCGTATCCGCCGCCAGAAGCCGGCCGGCCGTTTGTGCGTGGACGCCGCCTCGCCGTTCATGCTTCATTGCGTGGTGCCGCACATGGCGGAATTCCGCGCCATGTACCCGGAGATCCGCCTCGAGTTGAGCAGCAACGACCAGATCGCCGACCTGATCGCGCACCGCACCGACATCGCCATCCGCATCGGCGCGCTGGCCGACTCGACCCTGCATGCCCGTCCGCTCAGTTCCAGCCCGCTGTACGTGCTGGCCAGCCCGGACTACCTGGAACAGCACGGCACGCCGCAAACGCCGGAAGACCTGGCCGTCCACTCGCTGATCGGCTTCATGCAATACGAGCAGGGCAACCAGTGGCCGCTGCGTCATGCCAACGGCAATAGCTGGCAAATCGCGCCGTCGATCTCGGCCACCAGCGGCGAAACGCTGCGCCAACTGGCGCTGAACGGGCAGGGCATCGTCTGCCTGGCCGACTACATGACCCGCGACGACATCGCGGCAGGCCGCCTGGTCAAGGTACTGGAAGACAGTTACGTCGGCTACTGCCAGCAAATCCACGCGGTCTACTACCGCAACACGCAACTGGCCCAGCGCATAAGCTGCTTCCTGGAGTTTTTGCAGAAAAAGCTCTGATGGCGCAGTGTGCGTCTCCGTACAGAGGCCCCGGCAGCGCGGGCCTACACTGGCCTTGCGTGCCTGGAGCGTCCCTTCGATGACTCGGCAGCAGGTAAGCCGATAGCCTCAAGTATCGGCACGAACAATAACGATGTGACGCAGCATGGAGGCTTATCATGACGCAGACTACGCATCCTTCGAAGTATCTGGTTCGGGCCTACATGGAACGTCGCGCGCACGAGGTAAAGCCGCCACCCAAGCCGGATGAAATCCGCCGCCAACTGGGCTGGGGCCTGATGGAGTTCGAGCGTAAGGTCAGCAACGGCAGCCGCAACTGACCGCTCCCGGAGACTCACCCGTTCCCGGCGTGAGTTTTTTTCGCCGTTCACCGGCCTTTTTCCGCCATTCGCCGAATAGCAGTTTCCCCGCCCGCCGTTCCCCGGTATCGTTACATCCATACCAAATGGGGGACTTCACATGAATGTAGAAACTGCATACCGCTGGCGCAAGCAGTTGGTTTGGGGCCTGGCGCTGATCGCCGCCGGCACCGCCATCCTGCTGGACCGCGCCGGCTACCTGGAACTCGACCTTAACATCGCCCACTTCTGGCGCTACTGGCCGTGGCTGGTCGCCATCAGCGGCATCATCAAAATCATCCCGCCCACGTCGGTCCGCCACTTCACCAGCGGCATGTGGGAGATCTTCTTCGCCGGCTGGTGGTATGTCTCCTTCAACCACATCTGGGGACTGGGCTTTGGGGACACTTGGCCAGCGCTGATCGTCGCCTGCGGCCTGGGCTTGCTGCTGCGCCCCCTGCTGGATAACATCTTCGCTTCGGTCAAGGAGCAACCATGAGACGCGACCGGCAGCGCCGCGCGCGCAATCCGGCAGCGCAGATGGTGGTCGGGCTGTTCGTCATCGCCGTCGGCATGCTGTTCCTGCTCGATAACCTGGGCTGGATCGATTTTGACTTCACGCTGCACCTGTGGCCGACGGCCCTTATCTTTTTCGGGATACTGAAGATCATGCAAACCAATACCCGCTCCGGCATCATCGTCGGCGGCGCCCTGATCGGCGTCGGCGGCTTGCTCATGCTGGATGAAGCCGGCCTTATTTTTATCAGTTGGCATACCATGTGGCCGGTGCTGATGATCGTTGCCGGCCTGGCGGTGGTGTTCAAGTCCAGCACCAGCAAGCAATTGACGGACTCCAGCTTTGGCCTGACTTCCCGCGAGAGCAACGACTCGGTGGTCAACCTCACCGCCATCATGGGCGGCTACAAGTCGCGCATCACCACGCCCGATTTCAAGGGCGGCGAAATCACCACCGTCATGGGCGGCTGCGACCTGGACCTGCGCCAGTCCTCGATCAACGGCGAGGCCGTGCTGAACGTCTTCGCGCTGTTCGGCGGCATCACCATCAAGGTGCCGATCGACTGGACCGTCGTCCTGGAAGGCACGCCCATCATGGGCGGCTTTGAAGAGAAGACCGTGCCGCCGGGCGCCGGCTCCACCAAGCGCCTGGTCATTCGGGGCTACGCCATCATGGGCGGCATGGAAGTCCGCAACTGATGCAGGAGATTTCCGCGTCGCGCCGGGGCACAGCCATCTACCTTGCGGTGTGGCTGTTCCTCGGCTGCGCGCTGGGCGGCGTGATTGCCCTGGCCAACGATGCGCCGGTGGCCAACGCCATGCTGTTCGCGATTCCGATGAACCTGGTGTATGCGTTCGCGGCGGGCTACTCGGCTTATTATCTGTGCCGGGCCTATCCGCTGGGCAGCCGCAGCGCGGCCTCGATCGCGCTGGTGCTGACAGTGGCGGCGCTGGTGTCGGGCTTCCTCTGGCTGGCGGTGGGGAAGATGTGGAACGGCGCCTGCCTGCTGCTGGGCGCGCGCTGGAGCGGCATCGCCTTCCCGCCGCAACTGGCGGTGCTGATCGTCGGGCTGGGCATCCTGCTGTATGGTTTTTCGGCGGCGGTGAATTACCTGGTGATCGAATTCGTGCGCGCCAAGAACGCCGAGCAGCGCGAGCTGGAATCGCTGCTGATGGCGCAGGAAGCCGAGCTGCGCATGCTGCGCACGCAGATCGATCCGCACTTCCTGTTCAACAGCCTGAATTCGATCAGCGCGCTGACCTCCCAGGATGCGAAAGCCGCGCGCCGCATGACGCTGGAACTGGCCAGTTTTTTTCGCCAGAGCCTGGGCATGGAAGCGCACAAAAAGGTCACACTGGGCGATGAGATGGTGCTGATACGGCATTTTCTCGCTATCGAACAGGTGCGCTTCGGCGAGCGCCTGCAGGTGGAGGAAGCGATAGGCGAGGGTGCCGCGGCATGCCTGGTGCCGCCGATGATTATCCAGCCGCTGGTGGAAAACGCGGTCAAGCACGGCATCTGCAACATGCCGGATGGCGGCACCATCAGCATCACGGTGCGGCGGGCGGGATCGATGTTGCACATCCGCGTCGCCAATCCGGTGGACCCGGACATGGACGGCATCCGCAGTGAAGGGCATGGGATAGGATTGACCAATGTGCGCCAGCGTTTGTCCGGTGCTTACAAACACGAAGCCAGCATCCATTGGGGGCGGCAGGAAAACAGCTTTGGCGTGGATATCGCAATGCCCGCGCAAACGAGCGAAGAAGGGGAATAGAGCGATGCGTATCCTCATCGTGGACGACGAAATGCTGGCGCGCGGCGTGGTGCGCGAATACCTGGCCGAACACGCCGACGTGGAGATCGTCGGTGAATGCGCCAATGGCTTCGAAGCCGTCAAGGCGATTACCGAGCTGTCGCCCGACCTGGTGTTTTTGGATATCCAGATGCCCAAGCTGGACGGCTTTGAAGTTGCCGAGCTGGCTGGCAGCAAAACCCGCTACATCTTTGCCACGGCGTTTGACCAGTACGCGATCAAGGCCTTTGAATTTCACGCGCTGGATTACCTGTTGAAGCCATTCAGCCAGCAGCGTTTCGACCAGGCCCTGGCGCACGCGCGCGCCAACCTGCGCAAGGGCGAGCCGGATGCGGCGGTCGAACAGATGGTGCGCGAAGCCGCAAGCCGCAACAAGCCCGTGGGCCGCGTGCTGATACGTGAAGGCGCCAAGGTGCACGTCATCACCGCCGACAAGATCGAACATATCGAAGCGCAGGACGATTATGTGCAGATCCGTTCGGAAGGTCGTTCCTACCTCAAGAACCAGCGCCTGTCGGAACTGGAGGAGCAACTCGACGCGGAGCAGTTCCTGCGCATACATCGCTCCTACATCGTCAACATCGCCTGCGTGGACCGCATCGAGCAGGCCACCAGGGACAGCCACGTCGCTGTGCTGAAGGATGGCAGCCGGGTGCCGGTCAGCCGCACCGGGTATCAGAAGATACGGGCAGTCATACAATAATGCAGCATCTGGAATTCGCCCCTCCCGAAGCGCTGCGCGACAGCATCAGGTGCTTTTGGTATAACCGTCGCGACTTCGGTGCGCGGATGTCCGGCTTCGAAGTGCTGCCGGACGGTTATGCGGAGATCGTTTTCCATTTCGGCGGTGCTTGCAGCATGACGCGTGACGGCATCCGGCAGGAACTGCCTTCGCCGTTTCTCATGGGTTTGTTGAATCAGCCGGTCACCATCAATGCCCAGGGCGTGTTCGAGGTCATAGCAATTCGCTGCTTCCCCTGGACGGTGTTCGATCTGCTTGACCTGCCTTCCGCCAAAGGCGGGCCACAGAGATTCGAGCATCCCATCGCGCAGCTACATCCTGTCTTGAGCAAGCTGATTGCGGCAGGCCGCGTCGACGACGCGGTGGCGGAGGTGCAGCGCTATTTCCTGGACCGGCAGCGCGTTGCTGACGGCATGTTGGCCAGGGCGGGAACTGCGATGCGGCAGGCCGGTGGCGCCATACCGGTCAGTGAAATCGCGACGGCGGCACACGCCACCGTGCGCACGCTGGAGAGGAAATTCAAGCAGTCGTCCGGTCACACGGTGAAAGACGTGGCAGGGCTGATGCGCTTTGAGCAGGTGCGCAATCACTTGTGGAGTCATCCCGACGCCAACATCGCAGACGTGGCGCATCAGCTAGGTTATACGGATCAATCGCATCTGAGCCGCGAATTCAAGCGTTACAGCGGCGCCACGCCGGCAGCCTTCGCGCGCAAGGCCAGGCAGGGAAGGGCGGCGCTAGCCGGTGATTTTGTCGCGTTTGTACAATCCAGGCCGGAGCGCTGATCCCTACACTCCGGGGCATGAACACTACACCTGATTTCGATGTCGTCATCGCCGGCGCAGGCCCGGTCGGCCTGTTCCTCGCTTGTGAACTGGCGCTGGCCCAGTGCTCGGTACTGATCCTCGAGAAAGCGGAGCATCCGCGTTCGCCGCTGAAGCGGCTGCCGTTTGGCATACGCGGCCTCACGTCGCCTTCCATCGAAGCGCTATATCGCCGCGATCTGCTGGATGAACTGGCGCTGCACAAGCGGCTGGCGCATCCTTCCGGCGGTTCGCCGCGCGCACAGGCTGGCCATTTTGCCGGCATACCGTTTGGCTACGATAAGATCGATAGCGCGCAATGGCGCAACCGCCTGCCAGGATCTCTGCCGCCCAGTCTTATCTCCGAGATGGAAGAGATCGAAACTGTGCTGACGCGCAGGGCGGAAGCGTTGGGTGTTGTCATCAAGCGTGGTTTGGCCGTCGCCGGTTTTACCCAGAGTGAGGCCGGCGTCACCGTGCAGGCAGGCGATCATGCGTTTCATGCGCAATGGCTGGTGGGCTGCGATGGCGCGCGCAGCGTGGTCCGCAAGGCTGGCGGCTTTGAATTTGCCGGCACTGAGCCTGAGTTTACCGGCTATTCGGTCAAGGTCGATATCGCCGATCCCGAGAAGCTCAGGCCGGGCCGGAACGTCACCCCGCAAGGCATGTATTTCCAGGCGCAGCCGGGTTACCTGAATCTGCAGGACTTCGATGGCGGCGCATTCCATAACCAAGGCCAGCCAGTCACGCGTGAGCATGTGCAGGAAGTCCTGCGCCGCATCTCGGGCACGGACGTGACGGTGACAGCGCTGCACATCGCTACCACCTGGACCGACCGTGCGCGCCAGGCCGCAAGTTACCGCAAGGGGCGCGTGCTGCTGTCCGGCGATGCCGCGCACATACACGCGCCGCTGGGCGGACAAGGCCTGAATCTCGGTCTGGGCGATGCCATGAATCTGGGCTGGAAGCTGGCCGCCACCATCCGGGGCCGTGCGCCGGCAGGGCTGCTGGACAGCTATCACACCGAACGTGCTCCGGTCGGCGAGCAGGTGCTCGACTGGTCGCGCGCACAAGTGGCGATCATGCGGCCGAACCCGGAAGCTCGGGCTCTGCAAGCCATCTTCCGGGACTTGATGGACACACGCGATGGCGCCACCTATTTCGCTGGCCGGGTATGGGGCGTCGCCATGCATTACGATCTTGGCGCCGGCCATCCGCTGGCAGGCTACAGCGTTCCCAATGTTGAATTCGAGGACGGCACAACCATCGGCGAGTACATGCGCGACGGCCGGGCCGTCCTGCTTGACTTCGGGGACGACGCAGAAAACGGGACACTTGCGGATATAGCGAGCGATTACGGTATCAAGTACGTTCGCGCTGCCGCCAAGGATCGCCTCGGCCTCAGCGCTGTATTGATACGGCCGGACGGCATTGTCGCCTGGGCAGCGGAAGGCCGTCCCGATTACGACGAGCTGCAAAATGCGGCAGGCCGCTGGTTTGTCAGACAACCGGCGGCTCCCCGGTTTTGACGTTTGACGTCGCAGAATTGGCATTCTGTCTGAATTAGGTCCACGCTATTCGCTGTGCTTTTACACTGGCGCTTCTTTTAAGCTGCGAAAGGTGGGCGATGAATACACGGGGTGCTTTGATGTTGGCGGCAGGATGGCTGATGGTGAATTTCGCGGCCGCTGCAGATGTGGATGCGGTGGTATCGGAGGCCGCCGGGGAATACATGGCTGCGCCGCATACGGTGGGGTTGTCGATAGGCGTAATTCAGGCCGGAACATCTCACAGCTACCATTTTGGATCGGTCAGCAAAGAACAAATACAGCCACCTGATGACCGCACCATCTATCCGATCGCCTCACTGACCAAGACCTTTACCGGCACGCTGCTCGCGCAAGCCCAGTTGGACAACAAGCTCAAGGTCGATGACGATGTGCGCCGTTATGTCGACGCGCCGAATCTCGTATTTGAGCAGCAGCCGGTGCGCCTCTATCACTTGCTGAATCATCGCTCCGGCCTGCCGTTTATGCTGCTGCAGGATGACTTTTACGCCGCGCTGCGCCAGGTGAAGTTGACGTCAGCCCCAGGCAGCCATTTCCAATACTCGAACGCCGCCGCGCAACTGGCGGGCTATATCCTGGAAGGTGCATACGGCAGCAGCTTCGAAACGCAGCTGAAACAGCGCATCGCCAACCCGCTGGGCATGACCGACACGGTAATCACCTTGTCGCCGCAGCAGCAAGCACGGGAGGTGGCCGGCTACGATGAAAGCGGCACGCGCCAGCCTTACGGTTCCGACCAAGTCCAGGCCGCCGGCGCGCTGAAATCGACGCTGGCCGATATGCTAAAGTACGCCCAGTGGCAACTGGCCGAAAGCGATCCTGCCGTGCGCCTGTCGCATCAGGCTACCTATACCGATGATGATTTTTCGATCGGCCTGAACTGGCAAATGCTCACGCGTGAACAGCGCCGTGTGATCTGGCAGGACGGCACCATTCCCGGCTTCGGCAGCATGGTGGTGCTGGAACCGGACAGCGGCATCGCGGTTGTCGTGCTGTCCAACGAGCTGGACGCCACCACGCTGGGCCGCTTCCGTAAGCTGGTCAATGACATCACCAGCAAGCTGGATGCCCGCAGCCTCGCCGTCCCTTGATTATTGGTTGGGGCGATGGCCGTAGCTGAGGGCGCGCGTGACTTGCCACGCGCCGTCCTTGTGGCGCCAGACGATGGTGAATTCAGCGATTCCTTCGCATTTGCCGGTGCCGAAGTGGCAGAAGGTGTGCGATCCGGTGGCGACAGCGCCAAAGTCCTTGATCGGATAGACCTTCAGGCTACCCGGCACCAGTTCGCGGCGGTAGTTGCCGCACACGTTGGCGGCGGTATTGGCGATCATGGCGTCGCGCGTCCAGGTGACGCCGGCGTTATCGTGATAGAACTCGACGTTCTTGTCGAAGTAGCTGGCGTATTTGTCCAACTGCCCCGGCTGATCGCAGTGGTTGAAGGCGTCGAACATCTCGGTGTCGATGCGCGCGATGGTGGTGGTCAGCGTCGGGTCTTCCGTCGCCTGCACGGTTGCAGCCGACGCCGCTGCACACAACAGGATACTGATGCGCCATTTACTCATGACCGGTTCTCCAGGACGATTGCGATACGCCGCATCATAGCGCCAAGCAGGACTTATGCCGCCGCGCTTTCCGACGAACCGCGCGGCGAAGGGGGCGAATGGCGTTCTATGCGCCACCAGCTGGGCATCAGTTCCTGGATTTCCGGGCGGCCGAAACGGTCGTCGATCAGGTAGACGGTGCCGCGGTCGGACTGGGTGCGGATCACGCGTCCCGCCGCCTGCACCACTTTCTGCATGCCGGGATAGGTGTAGGTATAGTCGTAGCCGGCGCCAAAGATGGTCTCCATGCGCTGGCGTATCTGCTCGTTGACGGGATTGATCTGCGGGAGCCCCAGCGTGGCGACGAAAGCGCCGATCAGCCGCGCGCCCGGCAAATCCACGCCCTCGCCGAACGAGCCGCCCAGCACGGCAAAGCCGATGCCGGCGCTGTCGGGCGTGAAGCGCTCCAGGAACTGCGCGCGCTCCGCCTCGTCCATGCGGCGCGACTGGCGCCAGACCGGCACCTCGGGATACAGCTCGCTGAACTGGTTTGCCGCTTTTTCCATGTAGTCGAAGCTGCTGAAGAAGGCGAGGTAGTTGCCTGGCTGGCGGCGGTACTGCGCACCCATCAGGTCGGCAATGGGACGCAGCGATTGCTGGCGGTGCTGGTAGCGCGTGGAGATGTGCGCTGCCACCTGCACCGAGAGCTGCTCGGCCACGAACGGCGATTCGACGTCCACCCAGGCCGTGGTGTCCGGCATGCCCAGCATGTCGCCGAAGTAGTTCCATGGGCTGAGCGTGGCCGAGAACAAGGCCGTGGTGTGCGTGCTGTCGAAGCGCGGCTTCAGGTAGGGCGCCGGGACGATGTTGCGGATGCAGAGCAGGGAATTGCTGTTGCTGGCGCGCGAACCCGGCAGCTTTTCGATATCGAACAGCGCGTGGTCGGCAAAGCTTTCCGCCAGCCGGCCAAACATCAAGGCGTTGAAGTAAAAGCTTTGCAGGTCGGGATCGGCGTAGCTCGGATGGTCGGCCATGTAGTCGGAGATGGCGGTCGCCGCCGTCTGCAGCGCGCCCATGAATTTGTCCGGCAGTTCGGCGTAGGACTGATACTCGGCCGTTTGCTCCTTCTCCAGTTGGTTCCACTGCTTGTGCACCCGTTCCAGCGGCTTTTTCAATTCCTCCGGCACCGTCTTGCGCAGCAGGCGCAGGCTGTCGTGCTCCATCTCGGCCGAGTACATCTTGCGCGCGCGGGAGACCATGTTGTGCGCCTCGTCCACCAGCACGTTGACCTTCCAGTCGTTCAGCAGCGTCAGGCTGTGCAGCATGGCGCTGATGTCGAAGTAATAGTTGTAGTCGCCGATGACGATGTCGCACCAGCGCGCCAGTTCGCTGCCCAGGTAGTAGGGGCAGACGTTGTGGGCCAGCGCGATGGCGCGCAGCGTTTCGCGGTCCAGCAATGGCGGCGCGCTGCCGTTCGCCGATGGCGCCATGATGTCCAGCGCGGACTGGCGCGCGGCCGGCAGTCGATCGTAGAAGCCTTGCGCCAGCGGGCAGGATTCGCCGTGGCAGGCCTTGTCCGGATGGACGCAGGCCGTGGTCTTGGCCGCCAGCTCCAGCGTGCGCAAGGGCAGCAGCGGCGCCCCTTCGCGGATGATGTCCACCGCGTCCAGCGCCATTTGCCGGCCCGAGGTCTTCGCGGCGAGGAAAAAAATTTTGTCGATGCCGTGTTCGGCGCTGGCCTTCAGCATGGGGAACAGGCTGCCGACGGTTTTGCCGATGCCGGTCGGCGCCTGCGCCAGCAGGCACACGCCGCGGTTGCTGGCGCGGTACATGGCTTCCGCCAACTGGCGCTGGCCGGGACGGAAGTCGCCGTAGGGGAAGCGCATCGCCTTCAATTGCACGTCGCGTTCGGCGCGGTGCGCCATCTCCTGCTGTGCCCATTGCAGGAACCGGCCGCACTGCTGCTCGAAGTAGGCTTGCAGGCCGGCGGCCGTGTGGTCCTCGTGCAGCACGGTTTCCTTCTGGCTGCCGATGTCGAAGTAGACCAGGGCCAGCCTGATTTTCTCCAGCCCGCGCTCCTTGCACAGCAGGTGGCCGTAGATCTTGACCTGCGCCCAGTGCAGCGCGCGCTGATTGTCGGGCATTTTCTTCAGGTCGCCGCGATAGGTCTTGATTTCTTCCAGGCGGTTGGCGCGGGCATCGTAGCCGTCGGCGCGGCCGCGCACGTGCAGCGGGCCGAATTCGCCGGACAGCGCCACCTCGGTCTGGTAATCGTCGTCGCGGCGCGAGGTGACCACGGCGTGGCCGGCGATGCCTTCCTGCGCCGTGGGCGACGGCGTGAAGCGCAGGTCCAGGTCGCCCGCCTTGGCGGTGAACTCGCACAGCGCGCGCACGGCGATGGTGTATTTCATGCCGCCCATTGCAGATAGCAGACCGAGACCGGCATGTCGTGCGCCGCGCAGTATTCGATCCAGCGCAGTTGGTTGTCCTGCAGGCGATCGCCCGGGCCTTTTACTTCGATCATGTTGTAGCGGCGCTCGGCCGGCCAGAACTGGATCAGGTCGGGAAAGCCGCTGCGGTTGGCCTTCACGTCCAGCAGGATGCGCTCGAAGGCGCGCTTCAGGTGCAGCGCCGGGATGCAGTCCAGCGCCAGGTCCAGCAAGTCTTCATCGATCGCCTCCCAGTACAGGAAGGGCGACTGGATGCCGTACTTGGCCGCGTAGTTGGCGCGGATGGTGTCGCGGTAGGCCTGGCCATCCAGTTGCGCGAAAGCGGTGGCGAATTGCTGCGCGCGGCGGCGCTGGAAGTCGGCGCTGTGCAGGTCGGCCGGGCCGCGGTGGTATGGATGGAAGAAGGCGCCCGGGATCGGCGAGAACACGGCGTCCCAGCACAGCAGGCCGAACAGGGAATTGATCAGCGCATTCTCGACGTAGTAGACCGGCGCATCGTCGCGCGCCAGGTGGTCGCGCACGACGAATTCCACGTAGTTCGGTTCGTCCGGCGGCGGCAAATGAAGGTCGATGCGCAGCGCCTGGGCCGGCGTCACCGCCGGCGGCTTGGCGTGGCCCAGCTTGCGCGCCAGCCGCGGCGCCATGCGCAACAGTTGCTGGCGTTCGGCTTCGCTTTCCGGCGCGGCCATGGCCGCTTGCAGCAGCCGGAACGCCGCACCCGTCTGTTCATCCTTTTCCAGCACGCGGATGGCGCGGGCGCGGGCGCCGGGATAAGCGCATTCAGCGTAGAGCGCATAGGCGGCCTGCCAGTCGGCCAGCTTTTCCAGGTGCTGGGCGAGGCCGAACACCAGCTTGTGACGGCGGCTCAGCAGCCATTCATTGTCGGGCGCGCAGGGCGGCAGGTCGCGGATCACGTCGGCCGCATCCTCGCCATCGGCAAAGCGTTCGTGGCAGGCGTGCAGCGCGAGGAAGTCGTCGATGTCGCGGCGGGTGCGGAAGCCGCGCGCGGCCGGCGAGAACTCCACCTTCTCGTACTGGTAGATGCCGAGGTCGGACAGCACAAACTCGGTCCAGTCCTGGTGGTAGTTGCCGAAGAAGATAAGCCGCAGCCGGTCGCACAACGGCTGCATCAGGTTGCGGTAGACGTGGTCGCCCGAGCCGGCGCACCAACTGGAGAAGCGGTGTTCGCCCTCGTATTCCGCCCGTAGCGCTTCCAGTTGCTCGGCCTTGCGCAAGTGCTTGACGTTCGCCCCCAGCCGGAAGACCTTGACGATCTCCGGCTTCTGCAGCAAGTCAAATAGCGCCTCCAGGTCCAGCAGCGGGTCTTCTTCGATCAGTCCGGCCTCGGCCAGCGGACGGGCGGCTTCGTGGGCGCTGCCGATTTCCGCATAGACCAGTTTGCTGGCGCGGAAGACCGTCCCCTTGCGCATCACCATGCGCACGAACAGCGCGCGCGCAGCCTGCGGCAAGGTGGGGAAGAGGGTAATGAACTGGCGTTCCTCGGGATTCAGCAGATCGTCGTAGCGTTCGCCTATCCACGCCAGCACCTGGTGGAAATTCTCCAGGTAGTAGTAGGGATTGTCGAGGACTCTGAGCATTGCGGCGGGGCTGAACGGCGATGGACTGTATTTATGTACAGTGTATCGCGTTCAGCCCCGCTTGCACAGTTATTTCTTGGATGGCTTGGCGGCGGCCGATTGTTCGACCAGGGCGGTGGCCTTGGCGATTTCCGCTTCCACTGACTGCACGGCCTGCTTGGTGGCCTTGGTCACCTGCTCGTAGCCGGCAAAGGCGTTGTCGATGGCGGACTTGACGATCTGCACGGCGTTTTCCGAACCGGGGCGCACATTCTTGGTCACGTCATGGATCAGGGCGCTGAGGTTGTTCTTGGCTTCGGCCATGTGGGCGTCGGCGGCGCGGGTGAATTCCTCGCGGATCTCGCCGATGATGGCGCCCAGCTGCTGGTTGTAGGCGACCGCGCCAGCCACGCCGGGCTGCACCTTGGCGGCCGCCAGGCTGATCGCGGCCTTGGGATCGCCGGCCTGGCTGATTTCCTTGCCGGCTGCCAGATTGTTTTCCATCTGCGACTTGGCGGTGGACAGGTTCAGCGCCATCACCTGCTCCACGCCCTGCAGGGTCTTGCTGGTCAGGGTGTTGAAGGTTTCCAGTTGAAATTCAAACAGCGCTTTGGTGGCATTGGCAAACTGCTCGGGGTTGGTGAACATACGGTCTCCTCATGGTGAATGTGGGGAACTGCTTGTTACGCCTTCATTATTTATTAACGATCAGCTTTTCGCAACGGGCATCGCGATACGGGCCATAGGCCTTTTCCCAGCCCCAGCCGGGCGAGGTCTGGGCGCAGACGATGGAGTGGTCGATCTTGCCGCGCCACTTCCACCACGGCGCGGGACTGGCGGCCAGGCTGCCGCAGCAGCAGGCCAGGAGCAGGGTCAGGCAGGTCTTGTTCATCGTTCAAGTCACTTGCTGGGCGCAGACGCGGTTGCGTCCGCTGTTCTTCGCAGCGTACAGCAAATCGTCGGCGACGGCGATCAGCCGCGTGTGCGCCTCGTGCGAGGCGCTGGCGAAATCCACGCTGGCCACGCCGAAACTGGCGGTCACGGCGATTTGCTGGCCGTCGTGCTCGATGGGCGCGGCGGCCAGGGCCTGGCGCAGGCGCTCGGCCAGCAGTTCGCCGCCGTCCAGGTCGGTCTCGGGCAGGAACAGCAGGAATTCTTCGCCGCCAAAGCGCACCACGCTATCGATGCTGTCGCGCGTCATTTCCTGCATCAGGGCAGCGAAGTGTTGCAGCACGGCGTCGCCGCCGTTGTGGCCGTAGGTGTCGTTGACCACCTTGAAGTGGTCGAGGTCGCACATGATGACCGTCAGGCTGAGGCGGTAGCGCTGGGCGCGCGAGATTTCCGTGTCCAGCAACTGCTCGTGCAGGTAGCGGCGGTTGAAGCAGCCGGTCAGCGGATCGTGGATGGACAGGTTCTTCAGCACCATCTGCGTGTTGTACTCGTTGCGCCACAAGAGCTGGTAGCGGCGCGCGGCCACGTAGCCGAACAGGTTGCCCAGCACCAGCAGCGACACCATGGTGGCCAGTTCCACCGGCCGCAATCCGCCCAGCAGCCAGGCCAGCAGCAGGAAGGCCGCGGTAGCGGCGCTGGCCACGATGGTTGAGTAGACCAGCCGGTTGGGGATGTAGATGTACAGCACGATCACCACGATGGACATGGCGATCGCATGCAGCGAGAATTCGGCCGGGCGCAGCGCGGCGATCAGCACGAAGCCGGCCGCGCCAAAGACTTCCACCACGGTGGCGGCCACCCAGGTGGCCCGGACCGAGGCCGGATGGCGCTTGAGCATGAGCGCGCAAGCCAGCGCCGTGAGCGCCACCAGGATGCGGGTGGCGATCAGCAGGCCAGCCTTGAAGCCATAGCCCAGCCAGATCACGTCGGTGACGGCAAAGCACAGGTAAAAAAGCGAGCAGAACAGGAAAGTCACCCGCAACTGGGCTTGCGTCATGTCCAGGTGGTGGCGCAGGAAGGCAGCCTCGGTGGCGCGGTCGCAAAACTCGCAGCGCAGCGGCGCGAGCTTGGCGGTCCGGGACGGAGCGGGGCGATCCTGCATGGGCACGGTCTCCACTGGCGGCCAGCCGCTTGCTGGCCCGATACGTCAATTATACGACTGCAACTTTTGAGCGCGAGGAAAAAACGCGGCAGCGTTTACAACGGCGCCACCTTGGGCAGGCGCAGCATGAAGCTGGTGCCTTGTCCCACTGTGCTGGCCGCCTCGATGCGGCCGCCCAGCACGCCGGTGACGATGTTGTGCGTGATATACAAGCCCAGCCCGGAATGGCCGGCGCCCAGGCGGGTGGTGAAAAAGGGGTCGTAGATGTGCGCCATGCTGGCGGCCGGGATGCCGATGCCGGTGTCGCTGAGGGTGATGGCGATCTCGCCGTTGCCGCTGTCGTGGGCCGACAGGGTGATGCTGCCGTGACCCGGCGCCTGGCCGTCGAAGGCGTGGGCCAGGCTGTTGTCGATCAACTGGCGCAGCGCCTGCGCCAGCGGGCCGGGGTAGCTGTCCATTTCCAGCCAGTGCTCGACGTCCTCGACCAGCGCCAGGCCCTGCTTGAGCACCTCGGGCTGCACCGATTCCAGCAACTGCGCCACCAGGTCGCCCAGGCGGAAGCGGCTGCGCTGGTTGCTGGCGTTCTCGACCGCGATGCGCTTGAAACTGGCGACCAGCGCCGCCGCGCGGTTCAGGTTGCGCAGCACCACCTCGTCGGCGTCGGCCGCCTCCTTGAGGTAGGCTTCCAGCACCGAGCGCCGCAGCCCGTCCTTGAGGTCGCGCCGCAGTTCGGCAGTGCGCTCGCTCATGCTGCTGGCCATGGTCAGGCTGTTGCCGATCGGCGTGTTCAGCTCGTGGGCCAGGCCGGCCACCAGCGAACCCAGCGCGGCCAGCTTGTCGCGCCGCACCAGCTCTTCCTGCGTCATGCTGAGGTTGTCCAGCGCGGTGGTCAGTTCCTCGTTGACGTGCTCGGCGTCTTCCTTGGCCTGGCGTAGCTCGGCGGTGCGGGCCGAGACCAGCTCTTCCAGGTGTTCGCGGTGGCGCTGCAATTCTTCCTCGCGCCGGGTGCGGCCGATGGCGATACCGGCCAGGTGGCTGGCCATGTTGATCAGGCTGCGCTCTTCCTCGCTGGGCGCGCGCACCTGGCGATAGTACATGGCAAACGAGCCCAGCACGCCATCCTGGTCCAGCAGGATGGGTGTGGACCAGCAGGCGCGCAGGCCGTAGCGCTGGGCCACGTCACGGTAGGGCGCCCACAGCGGGTCGCTCAGGATGTCGCTGACGATCACCGTCTCCCTGCGGTACATGGCGGTGCCGCAGGAACCGGCCGCGGGGCCGGTCGGCAGGCCGTTCAATGCCGCCATGTACTCCGGCGGCATGCTGGGACCGGCCGCGCTGCGCACGGTCAGGCCATCCGGGTTCAGCAGCATCACGGTGCACAGGCCGCCGTCGAGCTGGGTTTCGATCAGGCGCACCAGGTGCTCCAGCGTTACGCCCAGCGGGGCGCCGCCGGCAATCATCTCCAGCAGTTCGTTCTTGCCGTCGCGCAGGGCGGCAGCCAGCTTGCGCGCCGTGATGTCGAGCACGCGCACGTGCATCAGCTTGTGCTCGGGCGTGTTCAGCGGCACCATGCGCAGCTCGCAGGCGATGGCGCGGCCGCTGCCCTGCCGCATTTCCATCTCGAAGATCTGGCCGTCGCCCGACATCACGCGCGCCAGGTGTTCATCCAGGACGACCGTGGTGGGGCGGCCGTCGGGCTGCGTGGGCGGACACAGCGACAGCAGGTCGGCCTGCACCAGCTCGGTCTCGGTCATGCCGAACAACTGGCGGGTGCTGCGGTTGATGTCGAGGATGCGGTTGCTGCCCCGCTGCACCAGCAGGATGGCGTCCGGCGAGCCGGCCAGCACGGTGTGGTAATTGACCTCCAGGCTCGCCATGGTCGGCAGGCCGGGCTGCAGCGGCGCCGGCGCAATGGCGCACAGTTGCAGCAGTATCTTTTCCGCCAGGTCGCCGGCGTCGAGGGAGGCTGGCAGGTAGGCGGCCGCGCCGGCCGCGGCGGCGCAGGCGCGTTCCTCTTCGCTGGGGTGGGACGACATCAGGAACACCGGCAGCGGCTGGCCGCAGGCTTGCCGCAGGCGCGAGCACAGCTCCAGGCTGGCGCTGCCGGCCAGCGCCACGTCCAGCAGCACCAGCGCGATATGGCCGCCCGCCATGGCGACCAGGGCCTCGTCGCCACGCATCACGGCCTGCACCTCGAAATGGTAGCGCGTCAGCGTTTGCCTGAGCACCGGCACGTCGTAAGGAGCGCTGGAGACAATCAGGATGGTGCGGGGCTGGTCGGCTGAGAACGGCGGCATCATGGACGCTGGTCTGGTTCCGCTGAGTGGAGACGATGCCAGTTTATTACAAGTCCGGTCTGAAATGAAAAAAGCCTCCCGGAGGAGGCTTTTCTACGGAATTTTTGGTGCCCACGGAGGGACTCGAACCCCCACACCTCGCGGCACATGGACCTGAACCATGCGCGTCTACCAATTCCGCCACGTGGGCATTGCAAACAACTCAGTATCGTCAGAAACTCGGCCGGCATCGCTGCGGGCTTTGCGGAATTTTTGGTGCCCACGGAGGGACTCGAACCCCCACACCTCGCGGCACATGGACCTGAACCATGCGCGTCTACCAATTCCGCCACGTGGGCACTGATACTGATTGCTGCTCTCTGCTGCGCGTTGCGCAACAGAGGCCAGCATCTTAAATTGCCCCGGCGCACCCGTCAATAGCATTTTGCTGCTTTTGTGAAATTATTTAATTCCGGCGGGCGGAAATGAAAAAAGCCTCCCGGAGGAGGCTTTTTTACGGAATTTTTGGTGCCCACGGAGGGACTCGAACCCCCACACCTCGCGGCACATGGACCTGAACCATGCGCGTCTACCAATTCCGCCACGTGGGCATGTTGCAAGCTGCTGCGCGTTGCGCATCAGAGGCCAGCATCATATGTGAGGCTATCTTGGCCGTCAAGGGCGAAAAGCTTCTTTTTTGAAAAGTCTTTTGCTTTATCATTGCCGAAACGATGCCGGAGACTGGCTATGGAAATGCTCAGCAATTGGTTTGACAGTCAGGGATTCATGCCACACGGTCACTGCTTCCTGTGGATCCCGTCGATATTGTGGACCAGCGTGGTCTCCGACGCGCTGATCGCGCTGGCTTACCTGACGATACCTGTCACCCTGATCTACTTCATCCGCAAACGGCGCGATATTCCCTTCGACTGGATGTTCATCGCCTTCGGCATCTTCATCCTGGCCTGCGGCAGCACGCACGTGGCCGACATCTGGGTGATCTGGAAGCCGGACTACGGGATGTCGGTGACCCTGAAGGCCATCACGGCCGTGGCCTCGATCGCCACCGCGGTGGCGATGGTGCGGCTGGTGCCGATCGCGCTGCGCATCCCCAGCCCGGCGCAATTGGAGGCGGTCAACGCTGAACTGCACAAGGCCAATGCCGAGCTGCGCGCGGCCATGGAGCGGGCCGAAGTGGCCAACCGCGCCAAGAGCGCCTTCCTGGCTTCCATGAGCCACGAACTGCGCACGCCGCTCAACGCGGTGCTGGGCTACACCCAGATCCTCAAGCGCGACAAGACCCTGACGCCCATGCAGATGACCGGCCTCAGCACCATCCAGCAGGGCGGCCAGCACCTGCTGGCGCTGATCAACGACGTGCTGGACCTGTCGCGCGTGGAGGCCGGCAAGATGGACTTCCATCCCAAGCCGGTGCGCCTGGCCGAGCTGTTGGCGGTGCTGGCCGACATCATGCGCGTGCGCGCCGAGCAAAAGCACCTGCATTTCGAGCTGGACATGGCGGGCGGCCTGCCGGCCGTGGTCAGCGTCGATGAAACGCGGCTGCGCCAGGTGCTGCTCAACCTGCTCGGCAATGCCGTCAAGTTCACTGACCGAGGCAGCGTGCGGCTGCGCGTCACGCCGGTGGAGGCGGGGCGGTCCGCCGGCACGGCGCGGCTGCGCTTTGAAGTCGTCGACCAGGGCATAGGCATCGCCGCCGACCACCAGGAAGCCATTTTCCGCCCGTTCGAGCAGGTCGGCGACGTGTCGCGCCGCGCCGGCGGTACCGGCCTGGGCCTGGCGATCAGCCGCCAACTGGTGCAACTGATGGGCGGCGAGTTGAAGGTCGACAGCGCGCCCGGACGGGGCAGCCGCTTCTGGTTCGAGGTGGCGCTGCCATTGGCCGATGTGCCGGAACCCGTCGCCAGCGACGAACGCATCACCACCGGTTACGTCGGTCCGCGCAAGACCATCCTGGTGGTGGACGACGTGGCCACCAACCGCGCGCTGCTGCGCGACTTGCTGGGTTCGCTGGGCTTTCGGACCATGGAGGCCGAGACCGGCGCCGGCGCCTTGCAGCAGGCGCAGGCCGCCCATCCGGATTTGGTGCTGCTGGACATGATGATGCCGGGGATGGATGGCATAGAAACCATGAAGCGCCTGCGTGCCGACACGCGCACGGCGCGCCTGCCGGTGCTGATGATTTCAGCCAGTTCGACGCCGGAAGAAGAGGAGCGCTCGCTGGAAGTCGGCGCCAACGGCTTCCTGGCCAAGCCGGTCAACGAGCACGACCTGCTGCGGGAAATCGGCGCCCATTTGCACCTGGAGTGGACCGAGTAAATAAAAAAGCCTCCCGAAGGAGGCTTTTTTACGGAATTTTTGGTGCCCACGGAGGGACTCGAACCCCCACACCTCGCGGCACATGGACCTGAACCATGCGCGTCTACCAATTCCGCCACGTGGGCAATGATGCTGCTTAACAACTCTGCTATTATAGCGACCGGGAGAGTTTCGCGCCAGATGAACTTTTACATTCCTTACTGCACATCCACCCTGTCTAGCAGCTCCCGCTGCTTGCGCTGCGGGAGACCGAGATTATAGAGGAATCCCGGGCAAAGTCAAATGCCGGCGAAAAAAATTTGCGGGACCCGCAAACTGGCGCGAATTAGTCAATCTAGACGATTCCAAGTACACTACGGCTGTCTGGCCGGATATTAACTCTGTCAATAATAAGAAAACTTTTGAACCAATCTATACATACCATTCCCAGCCGGGAGGAAATTCTCGGCATTTTCCGCAGCGCCCAAGGTCCGCTCGACCTGCGCGCGCTGTCGAAATCGCTGAAGGTCGCCGCCGATGCGCAGGCCGTGCTGTCGCGCCGCCTGAGCGCCATGCAGCGCGACGGCCAGATCATCGTTGATGACACCGGCCGCTACACGCTGGCCACGCAGACCGGCTTCATCGCTGGCCGCGTCAGCAGCCACCGCGACGGTTTCGGCTTCGTGATCCCGGACGAGCCGGGCGAAGACCTGTTCCTGCCCGAGAAGGAAATGCAGAAAGTGCTGCACGGCGACCGCGTGTTGGCCAAAGTCGTGGGCGTCGATCGCCGCGGCCGGCCGGAAGGCACCATCGTCGAAGTCACGCAGCGCGCCAATACCCACATCATCGGCCGCCTGCTGAACGAGAACGGCGCCTGGATCGTGGCGCCCGAAGACAAGCGCATTTTGCAGGACGTGCTGGTGGAAGGCGCGCTGGGCAAGGCCAAGGCCGGCCAGGTGGTCAGCGTCGAGCTGACCGAGCAGCCGATGCGCTTCAAGCAGCCCATGGGCCGCATCGTTGAAGTCCTGGGTTCGCTGGACGATCCCGGCATGGAAATCGAAATCGCCGTGCGCAAGTTCGGCGTGCCGCACATCTTCTCGGACGCCGCGCTCAAGCAGGCCAACAAGCTGCCCGACCACGTGCGCGAAGCCGACATGGGCGAGCGCGTCGACCTGCGCGACGTGCCGCTGGTGACCATCGACGGCGAAGACGCGCGCGACTTCGACGACGCGGTGTACTGCGAACCGATCAAGATCGGCCGCAGCAATGGCTACCGCCTGATCGTGGCGATCGCCGACGTCAGCCACTACGTCAAGCCCAACGATGCGCTGGACGCCGACGCGCTCCAGCGCAGCACCTCGGTCTACTTCCCGCGCCGCGTGATTCCCATGCTGCCCGAGAAGCTGTCCAACGGCCTGTGCTCGCTGAACCCGAACGTCGACCGGCTGACGCTGGTGTGCGACGCCGTCATCACCGCCAAGGGCGAGATCAAGGCATACCAGTTCTATCCGGCCGTGATGCATTCGGCCGCGCGCTTCACCTACACCGAAGTGGCCGACATCCTGGGCAATACCAAAGGTCCCGAGGCGGCGCGCCGTCCGGGCCTGGTGCCGCATCTGCTGAACCTGTACGACGTGTTCCAGGCACTGCTCAAGGCGCGCACCGAACGCGGCGCCATCGATTTCGAAACCACCGAAACCTACATCGTCTGCAACCCGAACGGCAAGATCGAGAAGATCATCCCGCGCACCCGCAACGATGCGCACCGCCTGATCGAAGAGTGCATGCTGACCGCGAACGTGTGCGCGGCCGACCTGCTGATACGCCACAAGCACCCCGGCACCTACCGCATCCACGCCAGCCCGACGGTGGAAAAGCTCAAGCAGGTGCGCACCTTCCTCAAGCAGGTGGGCCTGGACCTGGCGGGCGGCGACAAGCCTACCGCCGGCGACTACGCCGCGCTGATGAAGCAGATCAAGGAGCGCCCGGATGCGTCGCTGCTGCAGACCATGCTGCTGCGCTCCATGCAGCAGGCGGTCTACTCGCCGGACAACATCGGCCACTTCGGCCTGGCGTACGAGGCGTATGCCCACTTCACCAGCCCGATCCGGCGCTACCCGGACTTGCTGACGCACCGTGCCATCAAGGCCATCCTGCTCGGGAAGAAGTACGAGCCCAAGGTGTCCGACACCAGCGTGCTGAATACCAGCGTGTCCAATGCCACGCGCAAGCAGCAGGCCAAGGACAAGGCCGAGGGCAAGGAAAAGAAAGCCGCCGACCTGACCGTGTGGGACGCGCTGGGCGTGCACTGCTCGGCCAACGAGCGCCGCGCCGACGAAGCCTCGCGCGACGTCGAGAACTGGCTCAAGTGCTACTACATGCAGGACAAGCTGGGCGAGGAATACACCGGCATCATCACCGGCGTGACCACCTTCGGCATCTTCGTGCAGCTCAACGAACTGTTCGTGGAAGGCCTGGTGCACATCACCGACCTGGGCCAGGACTACTTCCAGTACGACGAGGCGCGCCATGAGCTGAAAGGCGAACGCACCGGCAAGCGCTTCCAGTTGACCGACCAGGTCAACGTGCAGGTGGTGCGGGTGGACCTGGAGTCGCGCAAGATCGACCTGCGCCTGGCCACCGGCGAGAGCCTCGACACCGAAGCGCCGGCCAAGCCGGCGCGCAAGAGCGGCGGCCCGAGCATCAAGCCGGTGCCCAAGGCGCCCGCGCCGCAACCGTCCAAGCCGGCGCGTAAAACCGCCGCCGCCACGCCGGCCGCCAAATCCAAGGCCAAGCCGGCCAGCCGCAAGACCAAGGCCGCATCTGCTGGCAAGAGCGCGGCCAAACCCAGAGCAGCCAAAGCTGCCCCCAAGAGTAAGAAGAAGCGATAAATGAGCAAGAACAAAATGATTTTCGGTTTCCACGCGGTGACCTCGCGCCTGCGGCACGAGGCGAGCTCGGTGGAAGAAATTTTCGTCGACGCCGCACGCGATGACCGTCGCATGAAAGACCTGGTGGCCAACGCCAAGGCCGCCGGCGTGCGCGTGATGCCGGTCGATTCGTCCCGCCTGGACAAGATCGTCGGCACCCACCGCCACCAGGGCGTGATCGCGTTTGCCTCGCAGTTGTCGCTGGCGCGCAATCTGGACGAACTGCTGGATGCGATCGATGGCCCGCCGCTGCTGCTGGTCCTGGACGGCATCACCGATCCGCACAACCTGGGCGCCTGCCTGCGCGTGGCCGACGGCGTCGGCGCGCACGCGGTGATCGCGCCGAAAGACCGCTCGGTGGGCCTGAACGCCACCGCCGCCAAGGTCGCCAGCGGCGCGGCCGAGACCGTGCCTTACATTACCGTGACCAATCTCGCGCGCACCTTGCGCGAGTTGAAGGAGCGCGACATCTGGCTGATCGGCACCTCGGACGACGGCGAGAAGGGCTTGTACCAGGCCGACCTGACCGGCCCGACCGCCATCGTCATGGGGTCGGAAGGCGAGGGCATGCGCCGCCTGACGCGCGAGACCTGCGACGTCCTGGTCAGCATTCCGATGTTCGGCTCGGTCGAGAGCCTGAACGTGTCCGTCGCATCGGGCGTCTGCCTGTACGAAGCGCGCCGCCAGCGTATCGCCAAAGAGGCTTAGTTTCCTCAGCATGGATTCCCGCGTGCGCGGGAATGCCGCCCGTCATCCCCGCGTACGCGGGGATCCATACCCCTCCTGCACCTCTGGCAACCGAATGCGCTAACATGAGCGTTTCGGTTGTATTTGGACCCTCCTATGTTTCGTCATCTGCGCCAAGACATCAACAGCATCATCGAACGCGATCCGGCAGCCCGCAACGCCTGGGAGGTGCTGACCTGCTATCCGGGATTGCAGGCCATCGTCATGCACCGCTGGGCGAGCTGGTGCTGGTGGCACAAGATGAAGTGGCTGGGCCGCTTCATCTCCTACATCGCGCGCATCATCACCGGCATCGAGATCCATCCGGGCGCGAAGATAGGCCGCCGCGTGTTCATCGACCACGGCTTCGGCGTGGTGATCGGCGAGACCGCCGAGGTGGGCGACGACTGCACCATCTACCAGGGCGTGACCCTGGGCGGCACCTCGCTGCACACCGGCAGCAAGCGCCATCCGACGCTGGAGCGCGGCGTCATCGTCGGCGCCGGCGCGCAGGTGCTGGGCGCGTTCACGGTCGGCGAATATGCCAAGGTCGGCTCGAACGCGGTGCTGCTGCGGCCCGTGCCGCCGGGCGCGACGGCGGTCGGCAACCCGGCCCACATCGTGCAGAAAGAGCCGACGGCCGCGGTCAATCCCTTTGCCGCCTACGGCGTGACGCCGAACGGCGACGACCCGCTGTCCAAGGCCCTGCGCGGCCTGATCGAAAACGCGGTCAAGCAGGAAGAGCGCATCGAGCGCCTGGTGGCCACCATGAAGGCGGCGGGGCTGGAGTGTCAGAACGTAGCCGAGTGCGATAAACTGAATTCCGATCAACTGAACAAGCTTGTCGACTAAGGATAGAACATGGAAACCTCGCCAGACGGCGCAGATGTGCTGGACCCGTTTGAAATCCGCGTGCTGGCGGTGCTGGCCGAGAAGGAGGCGCTGACGCCGGATAACTACCCGCTGTCGCTGAACGCGCTGGTCAACGGCTGCAACCAGTTATCGAGCCGCGATCCGGTGATGTCGCTGTCGGAGGAGACCGTGGCGGACGTGCTGCAGCGGCTGATCGAGCGCAAATACGTCAACGCCATCACCCAGGCCGGCGCGCGCGTGACCAAGTACGAGCACCGCATGCGCATCAAATGGTCGCTGGAGCAGGACAAGGTGGCCGTGCTGAGCATCCTGATGCTGCGCGGCTTGCAGACTGCCGGCGAAATCCGCACCCGCACCGGGCGCCTGCACGAATTCAAATCGGTGGCCGAGGTTGAAACGGCGTTGCAATTCCTGATCGATAAATATCCGCCGCTGGTGTCGCGCCTGCCGCTGGCGCCCGGCACCAAGGAGCCGCGCTACGGCCAACTGCTGGGCGGCGAGGAAGCGCTGGCGCGTGAAGAAACCGCGGCCGGGCTGGGCGGCGCCGTCAGCGGCGGCGGGCAGGGCGGCCGCGTGGCCGCGCTGGAGCAGGAAGTCCAGCAACTGCGCCAGCAACTGGAAGAACTGCAATCCCAGTTTGCCGAATTCCGCCAACAGTTCGACTAAATTCGGGGTCAGTTCCGACATTCGGACACGGACTCAACCGTAACGGCCTGTTACGGCTGAGTCCGTGTCCGAATGTCGGAACTGACCCCGAAGTGTTATTCGAACTCGATCAGCGCGTCGTCGGAATAGCGCTTGTCGCCGATCGGCACGGAGTAGGTCTTGCGGTCTTCGCTGATATCGAGCGGTACGCGCTTGTCGCCGTCCACCAGCGTGGCCTTGGCGATCTCGCGGTCGGGCCGCACGCTCAGCTTGAAGTCCTTGAACGAACACCAGTCGGTGGTCAGCGTCAGCGTGTTGATGATCGCCCGCACCCAGAACGGGATGTAGTTCTTCGCCACCGCCACCATCACCCGGCACTCCAGCCGGATGTCGCCCAGGCGGCGCATGTCGGCCGGCACGCCTTCGCTGCGTATGTCGGGCGACCAGCCGTAGTAGCTCTTCTTCTGGTTCAGCACCACGTCCGCGTTGTCACGCTCCGCCGCGCGGTTGCGCGGCAGGGCGAAACTGTGGTCCACCGCCAGCGGCACCGGGATGTCGGTCGCGTTGCCGAACAGGCGCACGGTCAGCGTGTCGAAGGCATCGGCCGGCGCCTTGTCCTTGGCGTGCAGGCGGAAGCGGACCTGCGCCGCCTTCGGCGCCAGCTCGTGGTCGTCGTCGAAGGCATCCAGTCCCGACAGCATGTAGCGGTACGGTTGCAGGTCGGGACTGCGGGTGCCGTTGATGACTACCATCTGGTTCCCGCCATCGTCCTGCGCGGCCGCCTGCTGCCACAGCAGCGGCAGCAGCAGGGCCGCAGTCAAGGCATGGCGGCGCAGCACATCAAGCCTCTTCACGGCGACGACGCATCCACACCGCGGTGGCGATCATCGCCACGCCGGCCGCCGCGCCCACCCACACGTTGATGCCGGCCAGCGTGCCCCACGATTCGTTGAAGATGGTTTGCGGGATGGCCAGCTTGTGCTCCTCGTGCTCCAGCATGATGTGCACGCGGTCGAACATCAGCCAGGAACCGGGCACCACGCCCAGCAGGATGCGGTCGACGATATTGGCGGTGTACCAGGCGGTGTCGAAGCCCAGGTGCAGGCCTTTCTCGGCCCATAGCATCAGCAGGGCGCTGATCACCGGCGTGCCGACCGCCCACAGGAAGACCTTGGAGCGCGCCCAGCTCGACACCATCAGCAGCCAGCCCACGGTCGGCAGCGCCCACAGCGCGTACACCGGCAGCAGCGCCACCATGCGCAGCGGCGTCAGGTACAGGTCCGGCGACAGCAGCAGGGCGCCGAACATATTGGTCCCATGCGCCATCAGCGCCATGCAGCCGGCCGCCAGGATCACCAGCGACATCACGACCGCGATGCCCAGCGTGATCAGGGGCGCCACCACCACCGCCATCAGCACTTTCGACAGCACGGTGGTCAGGTCCGATACGGGCAGCGATTTCCAGAACAGCAGGCTGCGGTCGCGGCGCTCGTCGTGCAGCGCGCCCAGGCAGTAGAAGAACACCAGGAAGCTCAGCACCATCAGCAGCGGAATCGACGACGCCATGTAGGCCTGCGCCATGGTGTCGGCGATGTTGGCGCGCGCCGTGCCCTCGACGGTCACGCTGCCGATGTTGCGGCCATTGACTTCCCAGTCGCCGTGCTTGCCGATGAAGGCCGCCACCAGCCCCAGGGTCGCCACCGCGCTGGAGATGACCACGGGCGTCCACAACAGCATGCCCTTGTTTTCCCACATCTCACGCTTGATCAGCCATTTCATGGTTTTCATGCGTAGGTTCCTTTCATGGTCGCGACGAACAGGTCCGCCACGCTGGGCGTGCGCAGTTCGCCGAAATTCGAGAGCTGTTGGCGGGCCACGCCGTCGAACAGCATGATGGCCTTGCCGAACACGGTGCGCTGGCTCAGCGGCTGCAGCGCGTTGGCGGCGGCGATGAACTGCGGCTCGACCATCACTTCGGTGAAGCGCTCGCCCACTTCATCCATGGACGCGGCCAGCGAGATCCGGCCATCCTCGATGAACAGCAGGTCGGTCAGGATGTGCTCCACCTCTTCGATCTGGTGGGTGGTGATGAGGATGGTCTTGTTCTCGTCGAAGTAGTCTTCCAGCAGGTTCTGGTAGAACTGCTTGCGGTACAGGATGTCCAGGCCCAGCGTCGGTTCGTCCAGCACCAGCAGCTTGGCGTCGATGGCCATCACCAGCGCCAGGTGCAGTTGCACCACCATGCCCTTGGACATGGCCTTGACCTTCATGTCCGGCGTCAGCTTGGTGCGGGCGATGTACTTCTCGGCCTTGGCGCGGTCGAAGCGCGGGTGCACGCCTTCGACAAACGCGATCGCATCCTTCACCTTCAGCCAGCGCGGCAGGATGGCCACGTCGGCGATGAAGCAAACGTCGTTCATCAGTTGCTCGCGCTGAGTGCGCGGGTCCATGCCCAGCACCGACAGCTCGCCGTCAAACGGCGTCAGGCCGAGGATGGCTTTCAGCGTGGTGGTCTTGCCCGAGCCGTTGGGGCCGATCAGGCCGACGATGCGGCCTGCTTCGACTTGAAAACTGGCGCCGTCCAGCGCGGTCGATTTGCCGTACTGCTTGCGCAGGTTGGCGGCGGAGATGATGGCGCTCATGCCGCACCTCCGGCGCTGCCGGGCGCTGGCGGCTGCAGCAGGGTTTCCAGCTCCAGCCCCAGGCGGCGGATGCGTTCCATCACGGCAGGCCACTCTTCGCGCAGGAAGCGTTCGCGTTCGGTGGCCAGGAGTTTGTCGCGGGCGCCATCAGTAACGTACATGCCTAATCCCCTTCGTTTTTCTACCAAGGTCTCGTCCACCAGTTCCTGGTAGGCACGCGAGACAGTGATTGGATTGAGTTGATAGTCGGCGGCGATCTGCCGGACGGAGGGCAGGGCGTCGCCGGGCTTGAGCAGGCCATCGAGCATCATGCCGATGACCTTGTCCTTGAGCTGCCGATAAATCGGCGCGTTGTCATTCCACATACATAGGTACCCCTTACGTGTGTTGATGAAGTGGTGTTGTAGTGAACTATAACGGTAAAAATCAAAAAAACAAGAAATTATTTTGTTAGTAGTTCGCGCAAACGCAACGCTTGCTGCGTTTGCAGGCCGGACATGGTGTTGTCGAAGATGCACCAGCCCGTGCTGCCGGGCGTGCGGCCAGCCAGCGTGGCCGCCACGTCCTGCAACTGCTGGTCGGAATACAGCGAGGCGTAAATCCTCGGGCTGCCGTGCAGGCGCACATAGACCGCGCCGGTGGTCGGCACATGCGGCCCCGGCTGGCCGGCGGGCGGATCGGCGATCACGCGCGTGACGCCATGCGCCTTGAGCAGGGCCGTGGCGTCGTCGCCGAACCAGGTGGGATGGCGCGCTTCGCAGGCCAGCATGCAGCCGAAGCGCGCGGCCAGGCCGGCGAACAGGCCGCTGGCCAGCCCGGCGTCCAGTTGCAGGCTGGGCGGCAGTTGCACCAGCACGCAGCCCAGCTTGCCGCCCAGGGCGCCGGCCTCGGTGGCGAAACGGTCGAGCAAGGCTTCCGGCTGCGCCAGCCGCTGTTGGTGCGTGATCGCGCGCGGCAGCTTGACCGCGAAACGGAAGCCGTCCGGCGTGCTGTCCGCCCAGCGGGCATAGGTTTGCGGCTGATGCGGGCGGTAGAAGGAGGAATTGATTTCGACGGCGTTCAGCACCGCCGCATAGCGCTGCAACTGGCTGCCGTCCGGCGGGAAGTCGGCGGCTGCCGCACGGCTCAGGCTCCAACCGGCACAGCCTATCAGCGTCGGGGTCATATAATGCGCACGTTCCGTATTTTTTGAAAGACGACCCGATGCATCTTAACCGCTATGTCAAATTCGCCGCGCCGCTGATGGTGGCGGTGTTCCTGGCCGCCTGCGCCAGCCTGATCGGCCCGCGCCAGGTGGACCTGCCGCAGGAGCGCCTGCAACAGAGCCTGGGCCGCCATTTCCCCATGCATCACCGGGTGATGGGCGTGTTTGAAGTAGAACTGAGCAATCCGAACCTGGACATCCTGCCGGACAGCGACCGCGTGGCCCTGAACGTCGAACTGAACGTGGTGCCGCTGCTGGCGCGCCAGTCCTGGCACGGGTCCATGCTGATTTCCGGCCGCCTGCGGGTGGACAGCATGCGCAACGCCATCTACATCGCCGACGCCCACGTCGACCGCTTCAACGTCGACAACATGGACGAGGGCAAGCAGAACCAGTTGGCCAGCGTGGCCAACCTGCTGCGCGACAGCCTGATCAAGGATGTGCCGGTCCACACCTTCCGCCCGGAAGAGTTGCGCTACGCCGGCGTCCAATTCGTGCTGACCGGGATCAGCACCCGCCCGGGCGGCCTGGTGGCGAATTTGCAGCCCGCGCAGTAAGCGGTTCGCGCCGCCCGGCTGCATTTCGCGCCGGGCCGGCGCATTTCGTCGCATCGCGCTTTCCGGCGCGGGCGGCGCGGGCATAGTGGCGACATCTTAATCAACCCGCCAAGGAGATGCGCCATGATTCAGCAACTGATTTCCCACACCCCCCTGTACGTCTGGGCCTTGCTGGCCTTCCTGATCTCGCGCGGCTACCAGGCCAGCACCGACCGCGAAACGTCGTTGCAGCGCGTCGCCATCATTCCGCTGGTGATGCTGGGGCTGTCCCTGTCCGGCATGCATACCGACGGCCCGCTGGGCGACGGCGTATGGCTGGTCTGGGGCGCGGGCGCGGCGGCCGCCGCCGCCCTGCTCTGGACCCTCAGCAGCGGCGCCATCACCGTCAACCGCGCCGCCGGCACCATCGTGCAGCGCGGAAGCTGGATGCCGCTGTGCCTGATGCTGGCGATCTTCGTCACCAAGTACACGGTGGCCGTGCTGTCGGCCCTGCATCCCGAGCTGCCGCAAAGCCTGCCGTTCGCCGTCGGCATCAGCCTGCTGTATGGCCTGTTCAATGGCCTGTTCATCGGCCGCCTGGCGCGCTACGCCGCCGCCTGGCTGCGCACCCCGGCAGCGGTGGCCGCCTTGTGAGGATGGGACTAAGCTTCTACAATCCGTATCATTCTCAGATTGTAGAGGCGGTTCATGGAAATTTTTGGTATCGGTTTGCACGTGCTGGTGGCGATCTTCTTCGCCGTGCACGCCATCCGCAGCGGTCAGCAACTGTACTGGGTCGTGATTCTGTTCCTGTTTCCCGGCCTGGGCAGCATCGTCTACTTCTTCGCGATCTACCTGCCCAACTTCCGGCTCAGCCACGGCGCCCGCAAGACCATGAGCGCCGCAGCCCGCACGCTGGACCCGGGCCGCGAGCTGCGCGAAGCGCGCCAGGCCTACGAGTACACGCCGACCGCGCAAAATCACATGCGTCTGGCGGCGGCGCTGCTGGAGGCAGGCGATGCGACCGAAGCCGCGGCCGCTTACGAAGCCTGCCTGCAAGGCCCGTTCGCCGGCGACCTGGAAATCCGCTACGGCGCCGCCCGCGCCACGCTGGCCGCCGGCCAAGCCGGCAAGGCGGTCGGCCATTTGCAAACCATCCGTAACAGCGATCCCAACTTCCGCGCCGAACAAGTCTCGCTGCTGCTGGCCCAGGCCTATGGCGCGGCCGGACGGCAGGACGAGGCGAGGGCGGAGTTCGAGCATGCGCTGGGACGCTGGAACAGCTTTCCGGTGCAGGCCGAATATGCGATCTGGGCCGCCAATGTGGGCGACGCCGACAAGGCGCACCAGTTGTACGCCGAATTGCAGCGCACCATGGAGCGCTGGGCGCGCCACACGCACGAACTGAATCAGGTCCTGGTGCGCCGTTTGAACAGCGCCATGGCCGGCATCCGCCGCTGAGCTTATTTGGATTTGCTGTGGCCGGGGTTGTAGGTGCCGCCGGTCGCGGTGATGGCCTGGTTAATCTTGTTCATGGTGTCCGCCGGCACGTCCTTGCTGCAGACGATGTGGCGTTGCAACCCCGGCGGCATGTCGGGAAAATCGACGCGGGTCAGCGATTGCAGGGCTTGGCCCTGCTGGCGGAAGTAGTCCCAATCCTCGCGGTCGACGAACATGTAGGAAGCGCGGTTCACCGACAGCATGCGCATCATCTGGGTCGCCTCCACGGTGCGGCTCATGCGCTGGTTCTTGCTGTCCCTGATCATCTTGTCCAGCGTCGGGCCGTAGGACACGCCTTCCACCACGCCCAGGGTCAGGCCAGGATCGGCCAGCAGCGAGGCCAGCGTGGCGTGGGTCTGCACCTGGGCGATGGCCTTGGGCGCGGCCAGCACCGAATGCGGCAAGTCTTCGTGAAACGGCGCGCTGAACTGCGCCACGGCCTCCCGTTCCGGCAGGCGATACCAACTGATCGAGCAGTAGTTGGTGGCGCCGTGCGCCAGGTTGGCCCAGATGCGTTTCTGCGGTTCGTTGATAAAACGGGCGGGGAGACCGGCAACCTGGAAGATGGTTTTTGCGCGCTCCAGCAGGAAGCCCTGGGGCACGCCGTTGTCCATGTAGTGATAGGGCGGCTTGTCGCGCCAGACCACGGTGAGTTCGGGTGGCGCCGGCCATGCCGCGCCGCTGAGCAGCAGGGCAGAGAGCAGTAAGCAACGCGATCGCAGGGCGGCTGTCATGCAGCCGATTATAGACGGGGCTATCTGGCCTGTCACGGATCGATGACAGCGCCGCTCAGGTCGTGGCGCCGCACCTGGCCCTGGCCGTCGATGGAGATCCAGCCGCCGCGCGGCGGCGTGGCATCGGGTTCCCAGTCCGGCAGCACGTAGCGGCGCTTGCCGTCGACGTGGTGCAGGGCGGGGCGGTGGGTATGCCCGTGGATCATGACCTCGGCGCCGGTCTGCGCGAACACGTTCGCGATGGCTTGCGGCGTCACGTCCATGATCTCGTAGGATTTGCCGCCTTGCGCCTTGCGGCTGTCTTCGCGCAGGCCGGCCACGATGGCCTTGCGCTGCGCCAGCGGCAGGGCGGTGAACTGCTGCTGCCATGCCGGCTGCCGCACCATGGCGCGGAATTCCATGTACTTGGTGTCCTGCGTGCACTGGGCGTCGCCGTGCAGCAGCACGACTTTCAGGCCGGCGATGTCGGCCACCCAGGTTTCCGGCAGCAGGGTCAGGTTGGCCGCCTCGGCAAAGCGGGCGCCGACCAGGAAATCGCGGTTGCCGGCGATCCAGTACAGCGCCACGCCCGCATCGCTGAGCGCGCGCAGCGCGGCCACGACCTGGGCGTGGAAGGGATCGGCGATGTCGTCATCGCCGGCCCAGTACTCGAACAGGTCGCCGAGCAGGTACAGTTGCTGCGCGTGCCGCGCATGCCGTTCCAGGAAGCTGAAAAACGCCGCGCTGGTGGCGGGATGCGCAGGCTGCAAATGCAGATCGGAGATGAACAGCGCGCAGACTTCGCTCATCGATTACTCGGCGATGTCGATCTTCTCGATGATCACGTCTTCGGCCGGCACGTCGGCGAACATGCCGCTGCGGGTGGTCTTGACCTTCTTGATGGCGTCCACCACGTCGGTGCCTTCGACCACCTTGCCGAACACGGCGTAGCCCCAGCCGTCCTGGCCTGGGAAGTCCAGGAAGGAGTTGTTCTTCACGTTGATGAAGAACTGGGCCGATGCCGAATGCGGCGCCGAGGTGCGGGCCATGGCCAGGGTGTAAGGCTCGTTCTTCAGGCCGTTCTTGGCTTCGTTTTCCACGGTGTTGTCGGCCGGCTTTTGCTTCATGCCTGGCTCGAAACCGCCGCCCTGGATCATGAAGCCGTCGATCACGCGGTGGAACAGGGTGTTGGAATAATGGCCGGCCTTGACGTATTCCAGGAAGTTGGCAACGGTCTTGGGCGCCTTTTCCGCGTCCAGTTCAGCGGTCATTACGCCATGGTTGGTGGTGATGGTTACTTTGGTCATTTTGTTATCCTGAATGGTTAAAGAATGCGGCACGGCCGCTATTTTACATTTTTGGCTGGATCGGCGTCTTCAATATCGTTGCCGACTTGACGACCACCGGCACGACCGGGATGTTCTGGAAGATGCCCTTGTCGTCCACCAGCACGCCCTTGATCTTGTCGACCACTTCCTGGCCCTTGACCACGCGGCCGAAGACGGCGTAGCCGCCGCTGCCATCCGGGCCGGGCGCGTCCAGCGGCGTATTGTCTTCGACGTTGATGAACCATTGCGAGGTGGCCGAATTCGGATCGGCCATGCGCGCCATCGCCAGCGAGTACTTCACGTTGCTCAAGCCGTTCTTGGATTCCAGCGGGATCGGCTTGTTGGTCGGCTTCTGGTGCAGCTTCTCGTCGATGCCGCCGCCCTGGATCATGAAGCCGTCGATCACGCGGTGGAAAATGGTGCCCTTGTAAAAACCGGATTTGACGTAGGCGAGGAAGTTATCGACCGTCTTGGGCGCCTTGTCGTGGTTGAGTTCCACGACGATGTCGCCCATGGTGGTTTTCAGTTCGACCTGCGGCATGGCTGGTTCGGCGGCCAGCACGGCGCCTGACAGGGCCAGGCCCGCGGCCAGGGCGCTCAGTTTGCCGAACAGCGTAGGCTGGGTTTGTTGCATCGTTGCTTACTCCTGTTATTCGTTGGACCGTCTGGCATGCCAAAATCCGATTGCAGATTGGGGCTATGCTGTTTTTATCAATGCTATACTTGTTCCATTCTACCCCTCAGAAGGTAGAAACAAGAACATTCACAAGGTTCCCCTGGCTAACGATGAATGGGCGCGCAGCCGTCTTGGATGACGCGCCGGGCCATCGTATTGCCTGAGGCGCCAGGAAAAAAACGCAAGAGTCCGATGAGTAATTTAAAGATTTACAACACGCTGGCGCGTGACAAGCAGGCATTCGTACCGATCGAACAGGGCAAGGTCCGCATGTATGTCTGCGGCATGACCATCTACGACTACTGCCACATCGGCCACGCCCGCATGATGATGGCGTTCGACGTGATGTACCGCTGGCTCAAGGCTTCCGGCTACGACGTCACCTACGCCCGCAACATCACGGACATCGACGACAAGATCATCAAGCGCGCGGTGGAGAACGGCGAGACCATCTCACAATTGACCACCCGCTTCACGCAGTACATGGACGAAGACACCGCCGCGCTGGGCATCCTGGCGCCGACGCTGGTGCCGCGCGCCACCCAGTACGTGCCGCAGATGCTGGCGCTGATCGAAAAGCTGGAAGCCAGGGACCTGGCCTACCAGGGCGAGGATGGCGACGTCAATTACGCCGTGCGCAATTTCCCGGGCTACGGCAAGCTGTCCGGCAAATCGCTGGACGACCTGCGGGCCGGCGAGCGCGTGGACATCAACACCGGCAAGCGCGATCCGCTGGACTTCGTGCTGTGGAAGGCGTCCAAGGAATCGGAACCGGACGAGGTGAAATGGGATTCCAAGTGGGGCAAGGGCCGTCCGGGCTGGCACATCGAGTGCTCGGCCATGTCGTGCGCGCTGCTGGGCGAGCACTTCGACATCCACGGCGGCGGCGCGGACCTGCAGTTCCCGCACCACGAGAACGAGATCGCGCAATCGGAAGGCGCCTCCGGCCACACCCTGGCCAACTACTGGGTGCACAACGGCTTCGTGCGCGTGGATAACGAGAAGATGTCCAAATCGCTGGGCAATTTCTTCACCATCCGCGAGGTGCTGAAGAAGTATGACGCCGAGGTGGTGCGCTTCTTCATCCTGCGCGCCCACTACCGCAGCCCGCTCAATTATTCGGACGCCCACCTGGAAGACGCGCGCGGCGCGCTGACCCGCTTGTACACCGCGCTCGATGGCGTGGTGGGCGACGGCCAGCCGCTCGACTGGCAGGAGGCGCACGCCGCCCGCTTCGCCGAGGCGATGGACGACGACTTCAACACGCCGCTGGCCGTGGCCGCGCTGTTCGACCTGGCCAGCGAGGTGAATAAATCGAAGTCGCCCGCCGCGGCGCGCCAGTTGAAGGCGCTGGCCGGCGTGATCGGCCTGCTGGAACGCACGCCGCAGCAGTTCCGCCAGGCCGCGGTCGGCGATGCGGGCGGCGACGATGCGGCCATCGAAGCGGCCATCGCCAAGCGCGCGGCAGCCAAGAAGGCCCGCAACTTCGCCGAGTCGGACCAGATCCGTGCGGAGCTGCTGGCCCAGGGCATCGTCCTCGAAGACAAGCCTGACGGCACGACCAACTGGCGCCGCGCATAACATGGTGATCGCCAAGGATAACGCGGGCGCGACGGTGCCGCCGTACTGGGAAGAAGCCAAGCTGGAACTCATGAAGCGCGACCGCATCATGAACAAGCTGATTCCCCAGTTCGGCGACCTGCACCTGGTCGGTCATCACGATCCGTTTACCACCTTGGCGCGTTCCATCGTCGGCCAGCAGGTGACCGCCAAGGTCGCCGACGTGGCCTGGAAGAAGCTGCTGGAAGTCAGCCCGAAGTGCACGCCGGCCCAGATTCTCAAGGCCGGGGCAGGGCAGTTGGCCGGCTGCGGCCTGTCCAAGCGCAAGACCGAGTACATCCTCGACCTGGCCGATCACTTCAAGAACAAGCGCGTCCACACGGCCCAGTGGGACCAGATGGACGACGAGGCCGTGATCGCCGAGCTGGTGCAGATCCGCGGCATCGGCCGCTGGACAGCCGAGATGTTTTTGATATTTAATCTGCTCCGGCCCAATGTTTTACCGCTGGACGATCCCGGCCTGATCCAGGGCATCAGCCAGAATTACTTCTCCGGGGAGCCGGTCTCGCGCAGCGATGCGCGCGAAGTTTCCGCCAACTGGGAACCCTACCGCACGGTGGCGACCTGGTATTTATGGCGTAGCCTGGACCCGGTTGCTGTAGAATAAGCGCTCTAATCGCTGTGCGAGGGTTTTTTGCGTGCCTAAGCCCGCCCCGCAGCCGAGAATAAACACGGAGGTACAATGACCAAAACGACTTTCCTCAATTTTGAGCAACCGATTGCTGAACTCGACGGCAAGATCGAAGAATTGCGCTTCGTCCAAGACGATTCGGCAGTCGATATCTCTGAGGAGATCGACCGTCTGGCCAAAAAGAGCCAGCAACTGACCAAGGACATCTACGCCAAACTCACCCCATGGCAGGTATCGCAGATCGCGCGCCATCCGCAGCGTCCGTACACCATGGATTACGTGAACGAGATCTTCACCGACTTCCACGAACTGCACGGCGACCGCACCTATGCGGACGACCAGTCCATCGTCGGCGGCCTGGCCCGCTTCAACGGCCAGGCCTGCATGGTCATCGGCCACCAGAAGGGCCGCGACACCAAGGAACGCGCGATGCGCAACTTCGGCATGCCGAAGCCGGAAGGCTATCGCAAGGCCATGCGCCTGATGAAGCTGGCCGAGAAGTTCGGCATTCCTGTGTTTACCTTCGTCGATACGCCGGGCGCATTCCCCGGCATCGATGCGGAAGAGCGCGGCCAGTCGGAAGCGATCGGCCACAACCTGTACGTGATGGCGGAACTGAAAGTGCCGCTGATCGCCACCATCATCGGCGAAGGCGGTTCCGGCGGCGCGCTGGCGATCGCCGTGGCCGACTCGGTACTGATGCTGCAATACGCGACCTACTCGGTGATTTCGCCGGAGGGCTGCGCCTCGATTCTGTGGAAGACCTCGGAGCGCGCCGCCGATGCGGCTGAAGCGCTGGGCCTGACCGCGCACCGTCTGAAGGCCATCGGCCTGATCGACAAGATCGTCAACGAACCCCTGGGCGGCGCGCACCGCGATCCGAAGCAGATGGCCACGCTGCTCAAGCGCGCGCTGGCCGATTCGCTGCGCCAGTTCCACGGCATGAAGACCAAGGACCTGCTGGAAGCGCGTCACGAGAAACTGATGGGCTACGGTAAGTTCAAAGAGACCACGCCGCAGGAATAAGATATTCAGCATGGGTTCCCGCCTGCGCGGGAATGACGAGGCCATCGCCGTCGTCCCCGCGCAGGCGGGGACCCATAGCCACCGCCGGGAGCCCGCGAACGCGGCGCTCCCGGTTTGCATTTCGGAGCCCCATTTTGAAGCAGCAAAAACCGACACTGACCTCCACCTTCCAACTGGCCGTGGCCGCCGCGCGCGCGCAGGCAGACGAGGGCGCGCGCATCGCAGTGGCGCTGAGCGGCGGACTGGATTCATCGGCCTTGCTGCACCTGGCCCACGCCTACGCCCGGGCGCACGGCATCGCGCTGCACGCCTTCCACATCCACCACGGCATCAGTCCCAACGCCGACGCCTGGCTGGCCCACTGCGAACAGCAATGCACCGCGCTGGGCGTGCCATTCGCAGCGCGCCGCATTCAATTGCAAGGCCAGAAAAAATCCGGCACCGAAGCGGCCGCCCGCAAAGCCCGCTACGCCGCGCTGGGCGCGCTGTGCCGCGAACACGAGGTATCGCTGCTGCTGACCGCCCACCACCAGGACGACCAGGCCGAGACCGTGCTGCTGCAATTGCTGCGTGGCTCCGGTCCGGCCGGCCTGTCCGGCATGGACGCCGCCAACACGGCCGGCGAGCTGCTGCAAAACTCCCATCTTGTCATGGCCCGCCCGCTGCTGCAGGCGTCACGGACGCAGCTCGAAAACTACATCCAGCAACACGGCATCCGCCACATCCACGACGAATCCAACGACGATCCGCGCTACGCCCGCAACGCCCTGCGCCACAAGGTGATGCCGGCGCTGGCGGAGCATTTCCCCGGCTTCCAGGAGCGCTTCGCCCGCAGCGCCCAGCACGCGCAGTCCGCTTACCGCCTGCTGAGCGAACTGGCGGAACAGGATCTGGCGCACTGCCTGGAGGGCGACTGCATCGACCTCGGCAAATTGCGCACGCTGAGCCAGGACCGCAGCTACAACCTGCTGCGCCACTGGTTCGCCACGCGTGGCCTGAGCATGCCCAGCACGGCCTGGATGGCCGAAATGCTGACGCAACTGCTGGAAGCCAAATACGACGCGCAACTGCTGGTGACGCATCCCGACTGCCACGTTCGCCGCTACCGCGACCGCCTGCACCTGACGCCCAAGCTGCCCGAACTGGAAGGCAGCCGCGAAGACCAGTTCGACGACAAACCCGGCACCGATTTCGTCTGGCGGGGCGAAAGCGAACTGGCCTTCCCGGCTTACGGCGGCATCCTGCACTTCGAGCCAGCCGCCGAGGGCCTGGATCTCGCCTGGCTGCGCGGCCGCCAACTGGTCATCGAGTTCCGGCGCGGCGGCGAGCGCCTGAAACCGGCGCCCAACCGATCTACCCGGCCGTTGAAATATCACTATCAAGCGCTGAACATTCCGGCTTGGGAGCGGGCGCGCCTGCCGGTCGTGAAAACCGCCGACTGCCTGCTCTACGCGGCAGGCATAGGCATGGATTGCCAGCATGTCAGCGGCGGGGCGGGGCGGGTCGCTCTGCGCTGGCAAGCTGTATAGACATCCACGCCTTATTTGCCGAATTTTGTATGTATATATGTCTATTCGGTATGAGAATATGAGTTTTTCGACTTGTTATTTTGCATTGCGACATGTAGAGTAAAGGGTTCTATTTACCCTTATTGAGCGGAAAACTCACTGTTATGGCTTTAATCGTGCACAAATATGGCGGTACGTCGATGGGTTCGACGGACCGTATCAAAAACGTCGCGCGGCGTGTCGCCAAGTGGCATGACGCCGGGCACCGCATCGTGGTCGTACCGTCGGCAATGTCGGGCGAGACCAACCGCCTGATCGCCCTGGCCAAGGAAATTCAAGAGCAGCCTGATCCACGCGAACTGGACATGATCGCCTCCACCGGCGAACAAGTTTCGGTCGGCCTGTTGTCGATGGCGCTGCAAGCCATCGGCAAGAAGGCTGTGGCTTACGCCGGCTGGCAAGTCGCGATTAAAACCGATTCCGCTTACACCAAGGCCCGCATCCAGTCGATCGACGACGAAAAAGTCAACCGCGACCTGGACGACGGCAAGATCGTCATCATCACCGGCTTCCAGGGCGTGGACGAGGAAGACAACATCACCACGCTGGGCCGTGGCGGTTCGGATACCTCGGCCGTGGCGATCGCCGCGGCCATGAAGGCCGACGAATGCCTGATCTTCACCGACGTCGACGGCGTCTACACCACCGACCCGCGCGTGGTGTCGGAAGCGCGCCGCCTGAAGGCCATCACTTTTGAAGAGATGCTGGAACTGGCGTCGCTGGGCTCGAAAGTGCTGCAGACCCGTTCGGTGGAATTCGCGGGCAACTACCGCGTGCCGACCCGCGTTCTGTCGTCGCTGACCGATCCTATGCTGGACCTGGAAGTAGAAGCCAACTCGGGCACCCTGATTTCGTTTGAGGAAGACACACACATGGAACAAGCAGTCATCTCCGGTATCGCGTTCAACCGCGATGAAGCCAAAATCACCGTGCTGGGCGTGCCAGACCGTCCGGGCGTGGCCTACCACATCCTCGGCCCGGTGGCCGATGCCAACATCGAAGTCGACATGATCATCCAGAATCAGTCGGTCGACGGCAAAACCGATTTCACCTTCACCGTGCCGCGCAACGACTACCAGCGCGCGATGGACGTGCTGAACGGCACCAAGGCGCAACTGGGCGCGGCCAGCATCATCGGCGACGCCAAAGTGTCGAAGATCTCGGTGGTGGGCGTGGGCATGCGTTCGCACGTGGGCGTGGCATCGAAGATGTTCCGCACGCTGTCGGAAGAGAGCATCAACATCATGATGATCTCGACCTCGGAGATCAAGATCTCGGTGCTGATCGATGAAAAATACATGGAACTGGCGGTTCGCGCGCTGCACAAGGCGTTCGAGCTGGAAAAGGCCTAAAATTTTTCAAAAAAATCGCTGTGTTGCCTTGACCAAACGGGTCGCGGTCTATACTATGGCGGTCGTCTGCTCTACGGCACTTTGGTAGAAAAGACATAGTTGAGTAATCGACTAGGAGACGTGGCCGAGTGGCCGAAGGCACTTCCCTGCTAAGGAAGCATACGGGCAAAACCTGTATCGTGGGTTCGAATCCCACCGTCTCCGCCAAGACAACGTCCGCTACCATTCGCGGACATCAAGGAAACCGCCGTTCTCCCTGTGAGACGGCGGTTTTTTTTGCGTATTGTAGCCATCAAACGTAATCCGAAATCAGTCGTGGTGGCCATTGCGCATCGTGGCCAACTCGTTGCGGATATCCCGGACGTGGCGCGCGCGGGAGCGGTATTTGGCTTGAACGTGCCTGCGACGCCGATAGAGGCCGAGGGGAGTTACAGCGCACCCAATTCTTGTGCCGTCCGTGCGATACTGAGAGCTTGCTAGTTGTCTTCAAGGGGAGACATCATGGTCATTAAGAAACATGCTCGGCGCGCCGACAACAACATGGCCGAGAAAGTGCAGTATGGCATCTCTCTGCTACATGTCGCTGGTGTGCTGGAAGCCCAGCGCTACCTCGTTAACAATGGCGTGCCGGCAGAGGTGGTCGCCCGCGTGTTGTCTGCCACTACCGGTCAGCGGCGGGTGTTCGGCACGCATGTCACAGTTGATCGGTAGATGTCGCACAATAAAAAAAGGCCGCGTTGTGCGCGGCCATAAAAATCCACTAATCAGGTATTTCGCTTTAAGCGTATCACGCCTGCGGCGGAGAGAAATTACGGTTCGGTAATGTACCGGCAGCGCTGCAACGCGGCCATTTACCTCCCGGAGGAATCAATGGCAATTCCTGCCGGCGCGTCTCAATGACCAATGCGATATACGCGACCACTATGTATGCCTTCGACGCTGCGGCGATACGCCATTGCCACCTGCACCGCCGACACGCTTTCGTAACCAGGGAAAAACGGGCCAAACCGGTCCATCGATTCCGTCAGCACGGCCGGGCTAATGACATTGATGCGGATGCGGCGTTGGAAGTCGCATGCCGCGGCACGTACAAATCCTTCAAGCCCAGCGTTCGACGCGGCGGCATGGGAACCTTACGCAATTGGATCATCGACCGCGATGCCGGAGGTTAGCGTGATCGAGCCGCCATCGTTCAGGTAGTGCTGGCCGATCAAAACCACGCGCACCTGCCCCAGCAACTTGTCCTGTAGGCCATCGAAGAAGGCGGTTGCCGTCATCTTTTCAATCGGCGCCAGAATGACGTTGCCCGCTGCCACAATGATGGCGTCGACACGTCCTGTTTTCCTGAACAGCGCAGCCTAGCGTGGCAGGAAGTACTGGAAGCTGTCGCCGGGCGCCATGTTGCCGGTGATGACGGAGCCGATCTCGGTGGGCGCGAGGCGGGCGCGGGCCAGGACCTCACGCGCCGCCTTGATGCCCATGTCGGTAGGCGAGAGATGGGCAAAGCTGGTGCCGTAGTCGACCATGGGCGTGCGCACGCCGGCGATTCTCCAGACGTCGTCGAACTGCGAATAAAAACCTTTGGCTGCCATGGTGGACCTTGACTATTCCGCCAACAGCAGCAGCCCTCCCGGCCCGGCGGCGGCATACATCGCTTCCACCAGCGCGGCGCGGCGCGTCAGCACCACACGTTGATTGATGGATCCCTTGTCGGTCTGTTCCCCGGCCGCGACCGACGGCGCTTCCGCCAGCAACAGCAGGCGTTCGACGCGCGACGCCGAGCCGGTCGCTGTCGCGTTCACCTGCGCCAGCACCTGCTGGAAACGCCGGCGCACCGCTGCGCTGGACAAGACATCGTCCGCCGCCGCATCCTCGCCCAATCCCGCCAGCAGCCGGCACTGCTCCAGGTGCGGGAACACCAGCAAGCCGATGCTGTCGCGGTTGATGCCCGCCACCACCACGTCCAGGATACAGGGCGCGCCGGCGCCGATCACGCGCGCCCGCAGCGGGCCGACGCTGACGAAGGTGCCGCTGCTGAGTTTGAAGTCCTCCGCGATGCGGCCGTCGAACATCAGCCCCAGTGCCGGCCGCGCCGGATCGACGAAGCGCACCGCGTCGCCGCTGCAGTAATAGCCTTCTTCGTCGAAGGCTGCGGCCGTGGCCTCGGGCGCGCGCCAGTAGCCGGGCATGACGTGCGGACCGCGAAAGCGCGCCTCGTATTTGCCGTCCACGGGCACCAGCTTGACTTCGCAAGCCGGCGCCGGCAGGCCGACATAACCCGCCATCATCACCGGCCCGGTGGTGAAGGTGCAGGAGGGCGCCGTCTCCGTCATGCCCAGACCCGCCATGATGCGGATGCGCTGGCCGCAACGGCGTTCGCTGACGCGCTCCAGGGCATCCCATGCCGCCTGCGACAGGCCGGCGCCGGCGAAGAAGAACAATTCCATCTGCGAGAAGAAGTGCTGGCACAATTCCGCATCGGCCTCCAGCGCGGCCGTTAGCAGTTCCCATCCCTTGGGCACGTTGAAAAAAACGGTGGGCGCAATTTCCTTCAGGTTGCGCACCGTGGCGGCGAAATCGCGGGCGGTGGGCTTGCCGTCGTCGATGTAGTAGCTGCCGCCGTTGTAGAGCGCGATGCCGACGTTGTGGCTGCCGCCGAAGGTATGGCTCCACGGCAGCCAGTCCAGCAGCACCGGCGGCTTGTCGCCAAACGCCGGGAAGCTTTGCAGCAGCATCTGCTGGTTCGCGCACAGCATGCGCTGGGTGGTGATGACAGCCTTGGGCAGCTTGGTCGAACCGGAGGTGAACAGGAATTTGGCGATGGTGTCCGGGCCGCTGGCGGCATTGGCCGCATCGACCGATGTCGGCACGGTGGCCAGCAGCGCAGCCAGCGGCGTGCTGGCGCGGCCGGCGTCGCCGCCATCGATGACGGTTTCCACGTCCGGCGGCACTGCCGCCGCCAGGGCCGCCGCGCAGGCGCTGCCGTCGCTCGCATACATCATCCCCGGCGTCAGGTGGCGCACAAAATGCGACAGTTTGCTGAAATCGAGCGCGCCATGCGAAGCGGCGGGCGAGACCGGGCAATACGGTATGCCGGCGTACAGGGCGCCCAGCGCCATTTGCAGGTGCTGCAGGTCGTTCCCCGACAGGATCATCAGCGGCCGCTCGGGCGAGAGGCCCCGGTCCAGCAGCGCCTGGCCGATGGCGCGCGCCTGTGCCAGCATCCGGGCGTAGCTGATACGCTGCCAGTTGCCGTCGGCGCCGCGCCGGGCCACGAAGGTGCGCTCGGGGTGGCGTTCGGCGCCGCGCACCAGGCAGTCGGTGATGCGGTCCGGGTAGGTGCCCAGCGCTTCCTGCGACGTCAGCCGCCAGTGGCCCTGGACGTCGGCCTCGGCCTTCACCGGCGCGCCGCCGACGTGCACCGGACGGTAGCGCGACAGGTCGAGCGCGGCGGCGGAGATGGGGAGCTGCGTCATCGCGTGCTCCTCCATCACACTGGGTAGTGACGGTGACCGCTCTGGATGGTGATCCAGCGCAGGTCGGTAAATTCCGCGATGCCGGCCTTGCCGCCAAAGCGTCCGTAGCCGCTGGCCTTGACGCCGCCGAACGGCATCTGCGCCTCGTCCGCCACGGTCGAGCTGTTGATGTGGCAGATGCCCGATTCGATGCGGCGCGCCAGGGCCAGCGCGCGCGGCACGTCGCGGCTGAAGATCGCGGCAGACAGGCCATATTCGCTGGCGTTGGCGGCGGCCAGCGCGGCCTCGTCGCCGTCCACCCGCAGGATGCCGACGATCGGGCCGAACGACTCTTCCTGGTAGGCGGTCATGGCCGGCGTCAGGTGGTCGATGATGGCCGGTTGCAGCACATTGCCATCGTGCTCCGCGCTGCCGCACACCAGGGTGGCGCCCTTGGCCCTGGCGTCGTCGATCATGGCGGCCACGCGGCTGGCGGCCGCCGCATCGACCATGCCGCCCAAGACAGCGCCGGGCTGGCCTGGCTTGCCGGCGACCAGGCCGGCGGTCTTGACGCGCAGTTTTTCCACGAAGGCGTCGGCCACCTTGTGGTCGACGATGATGCGGTCGGTCGACATGCAGATCTGGCCCTGGTTGAAGAAGGAACCGAAGGCCGCCGCCTGCACCGCCTCGTCGAGGTCGGCGTCGTCCAGTACCAGCAGCGGATTCTTGCCGCCCAATTCCAGCACCACCGGTTTCAGATGCTGCGCCGCCTGCTGGGCGATGATGCGGCCCACCTTGGTCGAGCCGGTAAAGTTGATGCGCTTGACGGCCGGATGGGCGATCAGGCGCGCCACCACGGCGGCGGCATCCTGCGGCGCGTTGCTGATGACATTGACCACCCCGGCCGGGAAGCCGGCATCCTCAAACGCCCGGCCGATCAGGCGGTGCAGGGCGGGGCAGATCTCGGACGACTTCAGCACCACCGTGTTGCCGCATGCCAGAGGCGTGGCGATGGCGCGCGTGCCCAGGATGACCGGCGCGTTCCACGGCGCGATGCCCAGCACCACGCCGCAGGCCTGGCGCACGCCCATGGCCATCAGGCCCGGCACATCGGAGGGGATCACTTCGCCGGCGATCTGGGTGGTCAGGGCGGCGGCCTCGCGCAGCATGCCGGCCGCCAGCATCACATTGAAGCCATACCAGCCCGGCACGCCGCCGGCTTCGGCCACGCCGGCCGCGATCAGGTCGGGGCCGCGCGCTTTCAGGCAGTCGGCCGCCTTGAGCAGCAGGCGTCGGCGCTCGCCGGGCGCGGTGGCCGACCACGCGGGGAAGGCCGCTTGCGCCGCCGCGACGGCGGCATCGGCGTCGTCCAGGGTGGCGGCCGCAGCCACCGAGGCGGTGTCGCCGGTGGCGGGGTTGAGGCGCTGGTAAGTGGCGCCGGTGGATGCGGCCCGGTCCAGGCCTCCGATCAGCAAACGGACTTCAAGCATGGTGTGTCTCCTGTGTTATGAACAGTGTAGCGTGGCGTGGCTTGCGGAATCTGCGTCTCTTATGCGCGCTTGTAGGTTTGCAGGCCGGGCTTGATGGTCTTATCGTCCAGGAACTGCTTGAGGCCCTGGGCACGGCCTTTTTCCGGATCGCGGTAGTTGGACTGGTCCACCTTGGCGTACAGGTAGTCCTCGTTCTGCTCCCAGGTCAGTTCGCGGCAGCGCTTGAAGCCGTTCTTGGCGATGCGCAGCACCGTCGGCGACTTGGCCAGCAGTTTTTCCGCCAGTGCGATGGTGGCGGCGCGCAGCTCGGCCAGCGGCACGCTCTTGTTGACCAGGCCCATGGCGGCGGCTTCCTTGCCGGTGAAGGTGTCGCCGGTCATGATGTAGTGCAGCGCCTGGCGGTGGCCCATGGTGTCGGCAACGGCCTTGCTGACCAGATTGCCCGGCGGGATGCCCCAGTTGATTTCCGACAGGCCGTACACCGCCTCGTCGGCCGAAATGGCCAAGTCGCAGGCCACCAGCGGCGAGAAGGCGCCGCCGAAGCACCAGCCGTTGACCATGGCGATGGTCGGCTTGCTGTACATGCGCAGCAGCTTCCACTGCCACTGCGAGCAGTCGCGGCGCAGCTTCTCCTGGAAGATCTCCGGCTTGCCGTCGTTTTCGCGGAAGTATTCCTTGAGGTCCATGCCGGCCGTCCAGCTATCGCCGGCGCCGGTCAGCACCAGGACTTCGGCCTCGGGGTCCAGCTCCAGCGTCTCCAGCACGTCGATCATTTCGCGGTTCAGCGTCGGGCTCATGGCGTTGCGCTTTTCCGGGCGATTCAGCGTCACCCACGCGATGCCGCCGGTGATCTCGACTTTTACGGTGCTCCAGCGGTTCTCATATTGGCTCATCTTGGTCTCACTCATGTTAGGTTAATATCAGGTTGCCTGATACATGACTTATAATATATTCTGCTTCGCTACGAATGCAAGCGCTTTTTTGAAACACTGTGGAAGTTTTGAATTACGATGAAAAAAAACCAGCCCGCCGCCGCTGACAAACCCAAGGGTATCGCCTATCTGATCGGCCGCATCGACCACGTGCTGAGCCGCCGCCTGCGCGACAGCCTCGGTTTGCTGGGACTGACGGCCGCGCAGTACACGGCCTTGTCGGTGCTGGACACCCAGCAGCAGCTCTCCAATGCGCAGTTGGCGGAACGCTCGATGATCTCGCCGCAGTCGGCCAATGAAATGGTCAAGGCGATGGAAGCGCGCGGCTGGATCGCGCGCCAGCCGGACGCCAATCACGGCCGCATCATCCATCTGCGCCTGACCGACGAGGGCAGCGCCTTGCTGCGCCAAGGCGATGCGGCGGTGGCGCAGTTGGAGCGCGCCATGCTGGCCGAGCTGGATGGCGAACAGCGCGGCGAATTGCACGCGCAGTTGCGGCTCATCCTGCGCTCGTTGAGCGCCATCGTGCTGTAACCCCAGGGCGGGGCTTGCCCGTGCCGCTGTCGCCGTTACAAGGCGGCGAGGAAGGTGCTCACTGCCGCCGCGAACGGCGCCGGTTGTTCGATCGCTGCCAGGTGCGACGCCTGCGCCAGCACCGTCAGCGTGGCGCCGGGGATGGCCTGCTGCAGTGTTTGCGCCATGCTGACCGGCGTGCCCTGGTCGTGCTCCCCGGCGATCACCAGGGTCGGCACGGCGATCTGGCCCAGCCGGTCGGTGGTGTCGACGCCGCCGACGGCGTTACAGCAACCGACATAGCCTTGCGCATCGGTGCTGACCAGGCGGCGGCGGAAACGCGCCACCGTGGCCGCATGACTCGCGCGGAAGCCGTCGTGGAAGTAGCGTCCCATTACCGCGTCGGCGATCGCTTCGATGCCTTGCTCGCGCACGGTGGCGATGCGTTGCCGCCAGACTTCACGCGCGGCTTCCGGGTAGCCCGACGTGGTATTGGCCAATACCAGCGCGCGTACCAGCGCGGGATGGCGCAGCGCCAGTTCCTGTGCCACCATGCCGCCCATCGACAAGCCGACCCAGACCACCGGGCCGGTATCGAGTTCGCGCAGCAGGGCGGCGGCATCGTCGGCCAGATCGGCCATCTGGTACGGTCCCGGGGGTGCGGCCGAGCTGCCGTGGCCGCGGTGATCGTAAGCGATCACGCGGCAGTCGGCCGCCAACTGGTTGGCCAGTGCGTCCCACATGGTCAGGTCGCAGCCCAGCGCGTGGCTCAGCACCACGGTGTGGCGCGGCGCCTTGCCGCTGCGCGCCTCGCGCACCGTGTAGTGCAGCCGAGGATGCCCCCGGTCCGGCCCCTGGCCCTGGCTGCGGCCGGCGCGGCCGATGCCGGGATGGCAGGCGGCGGCCGGCGCCGACGGCTCCAGCGTGTGGCCGATCTGCGGCCCTACCTCGCGCAGAATCGCCAGGGCGTGGGTGAAGGCGGTATTCGCCGCCGGCACGCCGGCGTAGATGGCCGACTGCATCAGGACTTCTTTCAGCTCGTCCGGCGTCAGCCGGTTGCTCGTCTCGCCCAGCAGCGCGGCGCGCACGTGCAGGTCGAATTCCTCCCAGCGGCCCAGCGCAATGGTGGTCGCCAGTACCATCGCGCGGCGGATCTTCTGGTCCAGGCCGGGGCGGCCCCAGATCTCGTTCCACGCAAAGCGCGTGATCATGTTCTGGAATTCCGCGTTGAAGCTGTTGGCATGGGCGAGCGAGCGTTCAACCCAGGCGTCGCCCAGGATGGCACGGCGGTTGTTCAGCCCACGTTCGAAGTCGTGGTCGATCGGATCAAAACTCATGTGGCGGTCCTGTCGTGAAATGGTGCGGCGTTCAAGGCGGCGATTTCCTGGCGCAGGGATTCAAGCTGCTGCTGCGCGAGACGCTGCGCCGGCGCTGCGGCCAGGGCCGGATCGAACAGCGCGGCCAGCGCAGCCAGGTCGACCCGCTCGCGCAAGTCGGGGGCGGCGCGCACGGCATCGGCCAGCACGTCAGCTAGCTGGCGACCGCTGGCCAGCGTGTCCGCGCTCAGTGTTTCAAGCAGGCTGTGTGCGGCCGGCCGGCCGATGCTGGCCGCCAGCGCCGCAGCGACCGCTTCGGCAAACACCAGTCCCTGCAGGGCATCGATATTGCGCAGCATGCGCGCCTCGTCCACCCGCAGGCCGGCAAAGGCGTCGTTCAGCGCCTGCAGGGCGCCGTGCGTGCTGAGGAACAGGCCGGGCCACTCGGCCAGTTCGGCCTGCCAGTTGCCAAGGCCGCGCTCATGCTGCTGCCCCATGCTGGCCAGCAGCGCCGCCGCGTGCTGCGGCGTCCGCGTGGCCGCCGCCAGCACGATCATGGATGCGACCGGATTGCGCTTGTGCGGCATGGCGGAGGAACCGCCGCGGCCATGGCCGGACGGCTCGGCCAGTTCGGCGATTTCCCCCTGCGCCATCAGACTGAGGTCGGTGGCGATCTTGCCCAGGCTGCCGCCCAGCACCGCCACTTCCAGCCCGAGCCGCACCCATTCGTCGCGCTGCGTATGCCAGGCGGCGTCCGCCACTTTCAGTCCCAGGCTGTCCGCCACCCGCGCGGCGACCGCCGGACCCCGCTCGCCCATCACGGCCAGCGTGCCGACCGCGCCGCCCAATTGCAGTTGCAGCGCGCGTGACGCGCAGGCGCGCAGGCACTGGCGGGCGCGCACCAGCGGCGCCAGCCAGCCGACGACCTTGAAACCGAAGCTGCTGACCTGTGCCGGTTGCATCAGTGTGCGCGCCAGCACCGGCGTGGCCATGTGCTGCTGCGCCAGTTGCAGCAGGTGGCCGGTCAGGTCGTGCAGGCCGTCATCCAGCAGTTGCAGCGCATCGCGCGTGGCCAGCACCATGGCGGTGTCGATCACGTCCTGGCTCGTGCTGCCCCAATGGACGCGGGTGGATGCCTCGGCGTCGTACAGCGCCACGGTGCGGGTCAGTTCCTTGACCAGCGGGATCGCCAGGCTGCCGGCGCGGCGCCCGGCACTGACGATGGCGGGAATGTCATACAACTGTGCGTTGCACAGGCCGGCGATGGCGCGCGCCGCTTTCGCCGGCAGCATGCCTTCCGCCGCCTGGGCCCGGGCCAGCGCCTGCTCGAAACGCAGCATGCCTTGCACGATCGCGGCGTCGTCAAAGACGGCGATCATGTCGGACGTGGTGAGAAAACTGTCGAATATCGATACGCTCAAGAGAACTCCGCTGGCAGGTCAGACATAGTCGAAGAATACGGTTTCCCGGTCGGACTGCATCCAGATGTCCCAATGATAAGCCCCTGGCGCGGTCTTGCGGGCGATCAGGGTGGGGCGGCGCTGCGCGGGCGTCTGCTGCAGTATCGCCGATTGCGCCAGGCCGCTGTCATCTTCCAGGAACACGGCGCTGAACTGGTGCTTGACCAGGCCGCGCGCGAACACGGTGATGAAAGCGGCCGGCGCGCCGGGCGCCGCGCATTGCGACAGGCGCAGGCTGAATTCTCCCTGCTCGCCGCTGGCCACGCGGCGGAAGCCAGGCAGGGCCTGGGCCGCTTCGGCGCCGGCCGCCGCCGGTTGCCAGGCTTCGATCTGCGCATCGTTGATCGGCACGCCGTCGCCATCGTAAATGACGCCGCTGACGGTGATGGTCGGCGCGCTGGTTTCCAGTTTTCCGGTGGCGCTGGCGTCGGCAGCCCATTGCCAGGCTTCGTGCGAGAACGGACCAATGGTCTGCGAGGTGGTGATCTTGCTCATGCGGCGTGCTCCTTTAAATGCCCATCGGCGTGGCGTCGCGGCCGCGCAGGACGATATCGAATTCGTAGCCCAGCATCTTGTCGCTGTCGGTATGCTCAAGGCTGTAACGCGCGATCAGGCGCTGGCGCGCGGCCAGGTCCGGGATGCTCTGGAAAATCGGGTCGTAGTCGAACAACGGATCGTTGGGGAAGTACATCTGCGTGACCAGCCGCTGCGCGTAGACGTTGCCGAACAAGGAGAAATGGATGTGGGCCGGACGCCAGGCCTTGTGGTGATTGCCCCATGGGTAAGGCCCTGGCTTGATGGTGACGAAGCGGTAGCGGCCGTCGTCGTCGGTCATCATCTTGCCGATGCCGTAGAAGTTGGGATCGAGCGGCGCGTCGTGCTGGTCCTTCTTGTGCCAGTAACGGCCGGCGGCATTGCATTGCCAGACCTCGATCAGTGAATTGCGCACCGGCTTGCCATCCTCGTCGACCACGCGGCCGGTTACCACGATCCTTTCGCCCAGTGGTTGACCGTGGCCGTGCGCCGTCAGGTCCATGTCGTTGGGCAGCAGGATGCGCGGCGAGGGCTGCACATTTTCCAGCACCGGCTGCTCGGTCTGGATGCGCAGCAGCGCTTGCGTTGGGCCGCGCTTGAGGGTCGATTTGTAGGGCGGGTAGATCAGTTCCGGATAAACGCCGGCGTCGATGACATCGAATTTCAAGGCTGTCTCCTGTGTTAGGTATGGTCCCCATGGTAGGAAAAGCCTTCTGGGCCGACAATACGTCCATGTCGGGTGAAATTTGCTATCCGCACAAATTGTGCGATACTCGCACAAATAACGATATTTCTACATCATGGACACAGAAGACGAGGTTCCCGCCAAGCGCGACCTGGTGGCCGGGCTGGAAAAAGGCCTGCAAGTGATTACCGCCTTCGACCAGGAGCGCGGCCGCCTGACGATTGCCGACGTGGCCGAACGCACGGGCCTCACGCGCGCGGCCGCGCGGCGTTACCTGATCACGCTGACCCACCTCGGCTATATGCGCCACGAGAACAAGCTGTTTGCGCTGACGCCGATGGTGCTGCGGCTGGGGCAGTCATATCTGCATTCCGCGCGCCTGCCGCGCATCGTTCAGCCCTTGCTGTACCGGCTGGCGTATTCCGTGGGCGAGGCCGCATCGGCTGGGGTGCTGGATCATGACCAGCTGGTGTGCGTGGCGGCCGTCAGCGCCGGGCAGATCGTGTCGGTCACGCTGCAGCCGGGCACCCGCGTGCCGGCCTACTGCACCGCGAACGGGCGCATGCTGCTGGCCCATTTGCCGCAGGCGCAGCTCGACGCCTTCCTGGCGCGCGCGCAGCCGGAGCGCATCACCGAGCACACCATCGTCAACAAGGAGCGCCTGGCGCTGGAGATTGCGCGCGCGCGCGAGCAGGGCTACGCGCTGGTGGACCAGGAACTGGAACTCGGGCTGCGCACCATCGCCGTCCCGCTGCGGAACTTCCGTAACGAGGTGGTGGCCGCCATGAACATCAGCGTGCACGCCGGCCGCATCGCGCGCGAGCAGATGGTGGAACGCTGCCTGCCCGCGCTGATCAAGATCCAGGTCGAGCTGAACGCCTTGCTGTAAGCGCTCAGCCGGCGCGGAACTGCTTGGGTGTGAGGCCCATGCGTTTCTTGAACAGGCGACTGAAGTAGGCCGGATCCTGGAAGCCCAGTTCGTAGGCGATGCTGGCGATGCTGGCCGGCAGATAGGTCAGCTTGCGGCAGGCTTCCAGCATCAGCCGGTCCTGGGTGATGTCGAAGGCCGACTTGCCGGACAACTTGAGGCAGAGGCGATTGAGGCGGACCGGCGTCGCGCGCAGCGCGGCGGCATACTGGCCCACCTGCCATTGTTCCTTGTAATGGAGTTCCACCTCGGCGCGAAAGCGGCTGAACAGTTCAAAGTCGCTGCGGCCCGACTGGTCGGCAAAGCGCCGCTCCGCATGCAGGCGCACCAGCAGCAGCAGGGCGCTGCGCGCCAGCCACTCCAGCATCAGCGTGTGGCCATACTGCGGCCAGGCCGCTTCCGCCAGCAGATTTTGCAGCAGGGATTCCAGCCGCGCGCGCAGTTCCGGCACGCCGCCCAGGTCGATCGCCAGCGGTTCCACAAACAGCGAGGAATACAGGTCGCCCTGATGTTGGGCCGCCGCGAACACCACGTTCTGGTCCACCGTCAGCACATAGCCATGGGCCTCCGCCGAAAAATCGAAGCCATGCACCACCGACGGGTGGATGGTAATGACCACCGGCGCCCGGCATGCCCAGAGCGCGCCGTTGATGCTGGCGCGGACCGCGCCGCCAAGAAGAAAAAGTACCTGGAACAGGCCGCTATGGGTATGGTTTTCGATATGCCAGTGATGCACCCGGCTGCGGGTCTCGATCAATTCTATATGCACGGATTCGGCGTTTTCGGCCCGTGTTTGCTCGCCATACAAGGCAAACTGGGGAATATCCGGTCGTGTCGGGGCGGGCTTGCGGGCCATCGTCATGACGCCTGGTAAAGGAGGTGAGGGTGTCGAAATAGTACAAGTTTTATCCGGTTTCATCCATTTTTTTTGCGCCGCTGCGCCGCTACGATGAAGCACATTCAAATCACATCGGAGACATTATGCGCACCCAAGTAGCCATCATCGGCGCCGGCCCGGCCGGCCTGCTGCTTTCCCATCTGCTGCATCTGAACGGCATCGAATCGATTGTGCTCGAGTCGCGCAGCCGCGCCGAGATCGAAGCGACGATACGGGCCGGCGTACTGGAACAGGGCACTATGGATATCCTCAAGAATGCCGGCGTCGGCGTGCGCATGGAAGCCGAGGGCGCGCTGCACCACGGCTTCGAACTGGCGTTTGGCGGCCGGCGTCATCGCATCGACCTGACCGGCTTGACCGGCAAAGCCATCACGGTCTATCCGCAACACGAGGTAATCAAGGACCTGGTGGCAGCGCGGCTGGCGGCGCAGGGGCAATTGCTGTTCGAGGTCGGCAGCGTGACGCTGCAAGGCGTGGACACAGCCGCGCCATCGGTCGGCTTTGTGCACCAGGGCGAGTCGGCGCGGATCGCGGCTGACTTCGTGATCGGCTGCGACGGTTTTCACGGGGTCTCACGGCCGGCGATGCCCGCAGCCGGGCGGCAGGATTTCCAGCGCGACTACGGCGTCGGCTGGTTCGGCATCCTGGTCGAATCGGCGCCGTCGTCCCAGGAACTGATCTACGCCCGGCACGAGCGCGGCTTCGCGCTGGTCAGCACGCGCACGCCGACCGTGCAGCGGCTGTACTTCCAGTGCGACCCGGCGGACCATGTCGACAACTGGTCCGACGACCGTATCTGGGCGGAGCTGCACGCGCGGCTGGAAAACCACGATGGCTGGCGGCTCAACGAGGGCCGCATCTTCCAGAAGAATATTATCGGCATGCGTAGCTTCGTCTCGACGCCGATGCAGTCAGGGCGGCTGTTCCTGGCCGGCGATGCCGCTCACATCGTGCCGCCGACCGGGGCCAAGGGCATGAACCTGGCGGTGTCGGACGTGCACCTGCTGGCGCAGGGGCTGGAGCAGTTTTACCGCCGTGGCAGCGAAGAACGGCTGGCAGGCTACACGGCGGCTGCGCTCAAGCGCATCTGGCGTGCCGAATACTTTTCCTGGTGGATGACCAGCATGCTGCATACCTTTGCCGACGCCAGTCCGTTCGAGCGCGAGATGCGGCGCGCGGAGCTGGACTGCGTGGTCGGTTCGCGCGCGATGGCCACGGCGTTGGCGGAAAACTACGTCGGCGCGTTTTAACGCGACCGATACCCCGAGATATCCTGAAATGGCGGGGATGGCGATGTTGGCGATCGATGAGTCCAGCATTGCGTGACATGGCCCCAAATCGCTGCGCTTAGTCCCCAATTCGCGCTACGCGGAAATTCCTTTAACGGCCTCCTGCACAGATACTGAAACCATGCCCGGCCCGCGTGTCAACCGGCCGGGCCATCAGAGACCGCAGCGAGCCCAGTAAAGGAATCCATCATGATCAAGCAGAACCGGCAGACGTCTTTCCTCTTCGGAGAGAACGTGCCATATATCGAAGAGTTGTATGAATCGTATCTGGCCGACCGCAGCAGCGTATCGGCTGAATGGCAAGGCTATTTCGCCTTGCTGCAGGCGGTGCCGGCAGTGGATGGCAGCGATAAACCGGATGTCGCGCACCGTGCTGTCGTCGACAGGTTTGCCGCGATGGCGAGACTACCCAAAGCGCCCGTGCCGGGCGGCGCCACGGCGTTTGCGCGCAAGCAGATGGCGGTGCAATCGCTGGTGACGGCTTACCGCATGGTCGGGGCGCGCCAGGCAAATCTCGATCCGCTGCGCTGGAATCCGCCGCTGCCGCTGGCGGAACTGAGCCCAGCCTATTACGACCTGGATGAGCGCGACATGTCAGCATCGTTCAGCGTCGCCGATACCAGTTTTACCGAAGCTGGCAGCCTGACCTTGCGGGAGTTGACGGTCGCCCTGCAGCAGACCTATTGCGGCACGCTGGCGGCCGAGTTCATGTATCTGGCCGATGGCGCGCAGCGCCAATGGTGGCAGATGCGGCTGGAATCGGCACGCGGCAAGGCGGTCCTGGATGCGGACCAGCGCCTGCACATCTTCGAGCGCCTGACGGCGGCGGAGGGACTGGAAAAATATCTGCACACGCGCTACGCCGGCCAGAAGCGGTTTTCGCTGGAAGGCGGCGAGGCCCTGATCGTGCTGCTGGATGAGCTGATCCGGCAGGGCGCATCCCACGGCGTCAAGAGCATGATGCTTGGGATGGCCCACCGCGGCCGCCTGAATGTGCTGGTCAACACGCTGGGCAAGCCGCCGCGCGCGCTGTTCGACGAGTTCGAGGGCAAGACCGCGCGTCAACTGGCGGCCGGCGACATGAAATACCACAAGGGTTATAGCGGCAGCGCGATGACCGGGCACGGCGAGGTCGAGCTGGTGCTGGCCTTTAATCCCTCGCACCTGGAGATCGTCAACCCGGTGGTGCAAGGCATGGCGCGCGCGCGTGCCGAGCAGTTGGGCGGGCTGGCGCAGGGTGTTGTGCTGCCGGTGGAAATCCATGGCGACGTTGCGGTGTCTGGCCAGGGCATCGTGATGGAGACCATGAATCTCAGCTACACCAAGGGGCACAGCACGGGCGGCACCATCCATATCGTGGTGAACAATCAGATCGGCTTCACCACGTCGGCGCCGGACGAAACCCGTTCGACCTTCCATTGCACCGACATCGCCAAACTGATCGAGGCGCCGGTGCTGCATGTGAACGCCGACGACCCTGAGGCGGTAGTGGCGGCAGTGCGGCTGGCGGTCGAGTACCGCAGCACTTTCAAGCGCAGCGTGATGATCGACCTGGTGTGCTTCCGCCGCCATGGCCACCAGGAGCAGGACACGCCTGGCATCACCCAGCCGCTGATGTATCGCTCGATCGCCGGCCATCCCGGCGTGCGCAGCCTGTATGCCGAAAAGCTGGTGTCGGCCGGGCTGCTGACGGCTCAGCAGGTGGCCGACTACGAAATGAAGTACCGGGAGCATCTCGCCACGCAGGCCGACGTTGCCGATGTGTCGACGGATGAAGTCCCGCCCGACGGCGAACGGCGCAGCCTGGCGGCGCCGGGCCTGGAGCAGATCACCGCCATCGCCCGCCAATTGGCCACGGTGCCCGCGGACTTTGCCTTGCATCCGCTGGTCGCCAAAGTGATCACCGCACGGCGCGAGATGGCCGAGGGCAGCCGTGCGCTGGACTGGGGCATGGGCGAGCACCTGGCGTTTGCCACCCTGTTGGCGCAGGGCGTCAGCGTGCGCCTGAGCGGCCAGGATTCCGAGCGTGGCACCTTCAGTCATCGCCACGCGGTGCTGAACAACCAGCAGCGCGCCGCCCGCAGCGACGGCAGATACACGCCGCTGCAGCATGTCGCGCCGGGGCAGGGCGCTTTCACCGTCAACAACTCCATCCTGTCGGAAGCCGCAGTGCTGGCCTTTGAATACGGCTATTCCAGCGTGCGTGACGACACGCTGGTGATCTGGGAAGCGCAGTTCGGCGACTTTGCCAACGGCGCCCAGGTGGTGATCGACAATTTCATCGCTGCCGCCGAGAGCAAGTGGGGCCAGCGGAACGGCGTCACCCTGTTCCTGCCGCATGGCCAGGAAGGCCAGGGACCGGAGCACGCATCGGCGCGCCTGGAGCGCTACATGCAGTTGTGCGCCCAGGACAATCTCCAGGTCTGCCAGCCGACCTTGCCGGCACAGCTCTATCACCTGCTGCGCCGCCAGATGTCGGCTGCGCACCGCAGGCCGCTGATCGTCATGACACCCAAGTCGCTGCTGCGCCACCCGGAGGCGACCAGCAGCCTGCAAGACCTGGCCGATGGCCAGTTCCGCGAAGTGTTGCCTGACGATGGAGGCGCGGCCGATGCCGGCATCAGCAGGGTCATCGTCTGCTCCGGCAAAGTGTATTTCGACCTGGTGGAATACCGGCGGGCACACGGCCTGGAAGATGTCGCGATTCTGCGCCTGGAACAGTTGTATCCTTTCCCGGCCCAGGCGTTGGCGGCGCAACTGGCGCGCTACAAGAAACTGCGGCAACTGGTGTGGTGCCAGGAAGAGCCGCGCAATCAAGGGGCCTGGAAAGTAATCGCCGAAGACTTGCGCGCCGTGTTGCCAGCCAAGGCGCAACTGGCCGACTCCTGCCGCGATGCTTGTGCCTCGACCGCGCCAGGCCACATGTCGCTGCATGTGGAACAGCAGGCACGCCTGGTCGCCAATGCCTTCTCTGCAGCGGAGGCCGTATGAGCGAGCAAAAAATGTCGGGCGCCGACATCATCCTGCATGTGCTGGCCGACGAGGGTGTGGACACGGTATTCGGCTACAGCGGCGGCGCCATCCTGCCCACTTACGACGCCGTGTTCCGCTACAACGAGGAGCATGAACGGCAGATCAAGATGATCGTGCCGGCCAACGAGCAGGCTGCCGGCTTCATGGCGGCCGGCTATGCGCGCGCCAGCGGCAAGGTCGGCGTATTCATGGTCACTTCCGGTCCCGGCGCCACCAATTCGGTGACGCCGATCGCCGACTGTTACGGCGATTCGGTGCCGGTGGTGCTCATTTGCGGCCAGGTCCCGCGCGCCATGGTCGGCACTGACGCCTTCCAGGAAGCGCCGGTGTTCAATCTGATGTCGTCCTGCGCCAAGCAGGTGTTCCTGATCACCGATCCGGAAAAGCTGGAAGCCACGCTGCGCGCTGCTTTCGAGATCGCCCGCAGCGGCCGGCCGGGGCCGGTGGTGGTCGACGTGCCCAAGGATATCCAGAACTGGATGGGCAATTACAAGGGCGGCGGCAGCCTGCACTTCCGGGGATATTCGGAGCGGTTGCGGGCGATCTCCGAGGCCGCGACTATGAACGCCGCCAAGCGGCGCAAGTTCTTTGAATACCTCGCCGCCAGCAAGCGCCCGCTGCTTTACGTCGGCGGCGGCGTGGTATCGGGCGAGGCCATGCAGGAGCTGCGCCTGTTTGCCGAGACTTACCGGATTCCGGTAGTGAAGACGCTGATGGGCCTGAGCGCCATGCCGGCCGATCATCCGCTGTCGTTGGGGATGCTGGGCATGCACGGCACGGCGTACGCCAATTATGCGGTAGAGGATTGCGACCTGCTGATCGCCATCGGCGCCCGCTTTGACGACCGCGTGGCCGCCCGGCCGAAGCAGTTCGCGGCGAAGGCCAGACATGTGGTCCACATCGATATCGATGCCGCCGAAATCGGCAAGGTCAAGAAAGCCGACTGGGTGCTGGTCAGCGATGCCGCCAGCGCGCTCAAGGCCTTGATGGCGTTCGGCCCGCAGCCGTACGACAGCGCGGCCTGGCTGCGGGAGATCGCGCAGCTCAAGCAGGTCCACGCGATGAATTACCGGCGGGATGGCGACACCATACAGCCGCAGCACCTGGTCGAGACGCTGAGCCGTATCACCGGTGGCGACGCCATCATCACCACCGGCGTCGGCCAGCATCAGATGTGGACAGCCCAGTATTTTAATTTCCGCCATCCGCGCAGCCTGCTGACCTCGGGCAGCATGGGCACCATGGGGTTCGGCCTGCCGGCCGCGATCGGTGCGCAACTGGCGCGGCCGGACAAGCTGGTGATCGATATCGATGGCGACGGCAGCATCCGCATGAATATCGGCGACCTGGAAACCGCCACCACCTACGGCATCCCGGTCAAGGTACTGCTGATGAATAACCTGGGCGACGGCATGATACGACAATGGCAGCGCCTGTTCTACGAAGACCGTTACTGCGTCAGCGACAAGTCGCTGCACCGCAAGGACTTCGTGCTGGCGGCCAAGGCCGACGGCTTTGAGTTTGCACGCCGGGTACAGCAGCCGGACGAACTGGAGGCGGTGCTGCGCGCCTTCATCGCTTACCCGGGGCCGGCGTTCCTGGAAGTGATGATCGATCAGGACGCGGATGTCTATCCCATGGTCGGCCCTGGCCAGAGCTACGAAGGGATGGTCACCGGAGAGTACATACAGGCGCGGCATGCGCCTGAAGCCGGCGACAAAGCCGCCGTTCCCGACTTTTTCTAGGCAGGAGCAGACCATGAACGATACCAACCGCCTGGTCGGCGAATTTATGACCTTGTACGAGCAATGGGAAAACGAACCCGCGTACTTCAGATGGGAAGCCCTGCAAACCTTGGCCCGGCAGGGCGCGCAGGCCTATAACGAAGGTTATGGCCCCTCGTTCCAGATATTGGCCTTCGACGGTTACCCGCATGGCGAATTCCACGAGCGATTTTTGCGCTACCTGCTGGACGCGGGCTTCGACCCGTTCAAGCGGGTGCGCGCGGCGAGTGGCGACGGCCTCGTCGCCGTATTTGGCCACGCCGGCCTTGCCGAAGCCGCGCTGGACAACCCGGTTTCTGCACGCATGCTGGCGATGCTGAAGGAGGCCGCAGCATGAACCGCGACCGCAGGTATTTGAACTTGCTGGCCAGGCTGGCAGCAATCGAGGCAGGCTGCCTGGTTCTCCTTGGGGGAGCGATGGTGGCCGGGCCGGACCACTCCGTGACCGTCATCGGTGCCCTGCATGGCGCTATCTGGCTGATATACGCATGGCTGCTGATCGCCATGATCCACCTGAAAATGTGGAATAAAAAAGAAGCAGCGCGCCTGATCCTCTGCGCGCTGCTTCCGCTGGGCGGGGTCGTCACCGCCTGCTGGTGCCGCCGTCTGCTACTTCAGGACGCGCTGCGCCAGCATCAGCAAGGCGCCCGCTAGTCCCACCACCACCAGAAAACCGAAGTAATCGAAGCTTGATAGCAGTATCGCCTGCTGGTTCAGTTGCTGTGCCAGCGTGGCGATTGCTATTTTGGCGGCCTGTGCTCCGTGGCTGGCCTCAAACTGCGCGCTCAGCTGGCTTGCCAGGGCGCTGAAAGCCGCGTCGTCGGGGTTGTAGCGCTCAACCAATACCGCCAGGTGGGCGCTACCGCGCCATTGCAGGCCCAGCGCGGCCAGCGCCACGCCGGATGCGATCCCGAACTGCGACAGCATATTCTTCAACTGCTGGCCATTGGCGAACGCCACTTCGTCGGCCTGCAGATCCATGAACGAGTGCAGGGCGGTGGTCACCATGACCGGCGTGATGAAGGCGCCGAACAGGGCGATGCCGGGCCAGACATCGGTCCACAGCGCGGCCTGGCCATTGAGGCGTGACAGCAGCAGGCCAGACAGCATCAGCAGCACGAAGCCGGCGACGTAAAACTTCTTGGCCGACTGGTTTTTCTTCAACACGGCAGCCATGATGGAGAAGGTCGGCAGGGCCATGATCAGGCCGGCCGACTGCACCAAGCCCACCACCTGCCAGGGGAAGCCCAGTCCGCCCTGCATCAACACCGGCATCATGTAGTTGTTCGCGCCCAGCAGCATGTAGCCCAGGGTGAAGGTCGCCATGCCGGCCACGTAGCGTGGATTGCGCAGGCGCTTCATCACCAGCAGCGGCCGCGCGTGGTGGTACTGGTGATGGCCGAAATACAGCAAGCCGGCAGTGCCCGCGACGATGGCCAGCAGCAGCGGCAGGGCGTCGGCATAGAAGTCATAGCTGGCGCGCAGCAGGGCATACAGGCTGAAAAAGGCGCCGGCCGCCATCACCAGCGTTTGCCAGGGATGGGCGTGGCTGCGCTGTTCCGCGGGCGTCACCGCGGTTGGCAGCACCGCGCTGCCCAGCGCGCCGGCCAGTACGGCCAGGGCGGCGATCAGGATAAAGATCACCGGCCAGTGCTCCTGCGAGACCGCCATGGCCGCCAGGACGGGCGAGCTGCCCACCCCTACAGTCAATGCGCCGGCGTAGGCCAGGATGCCGCGGAAACGGCGCGGGTTGGGCGGCAGCAGGTTGACCATCACCCGCGCGCTGGTCAGGAATGGGCCGCCGCCCAAGGCCATGACCATGCGGCCCAGCAGGTACTGCGGGAATGAACTGCTGATGGCGCAGATGGCGGCGCCGATCACGAACACGCCCACCGCCGCCTGCAAAAACGTGCGCCAGCCGATGCGTTCGATCAGCCAGCGCTGCTTGGAGATGGCGGCAATGGCGATCACCGCGTACACGGCGGTGGACAGGGTGAACTCTTCCGGCGAGGCGCCGATCTCGCCCGAAATGGGACCGGCGGCAAAGGTGATCATGCCGCTTTGCAGGAACTCGATGGCACTGAGCAGGAAGATGTTGACCAGCAGCGTGGCTTCACGCGGATGCTTGGGCGGGTTCATTTAATTCACCTTGGCCAGTTCGATGGCGGGCATGCCGCCGGCATTGGCGATGACGCGCGCGACCAGTTGGTCGGCATCGGCCAGCTCGTGCGCGAAAACGTCGGTGGTGTAGGCTTGGCGGCGGGCCACCCGGTTCATGGCCACGGCGCCGCTACGGTCGTGCGTGTCGACCTCCACATGCATGGACAGGCCCAGCTTGAGCGGATGGACGGCCAGTTGCTGCGGATCGAGCGCGATGCGGATCGGCACGCGCTGCACCACCTTGATCCAGTTGCCGCTGGCGTTCTGCGCCGGCAGCAGGGCGAAGGCGCTGCCGGTACCGGCGTCCTGGCCGACCACGCGGCCGCTGTAGCGCACTTGCCGGCCGTAGACGTCGGCCGACAGCAGCACTGCCTGGCCGATGCGGATGTCGCCCAGTTGGGATTCCTTGAAGTTGGCGGTGACCCACATCTGCTCGGGCGGCACGATGGACATCAGCGCGGCGCCGGCGTTGACGCGCTGCCCCAGTTGCACATTGCGCTTGGTGACCAGGCCGGATACCGGCGCGCGCAGGGTGGTGCGCACCGACGCGACATAGGCCTCGCGCAGTTGGGCGATGGCGGCCCGCACTTCCGGATGGCTGTTGATGCTGGTCTGGTCGATCAGCGCGCCAGCGCCGGCAAGCTGCTGGTGCGCCACGTCGAGCGCGGCGCGCGCCGTTTTCACGCTGTCTGCGGCGTGGTGGATGTCTTCGGCCGAGATGGCGCCGCTGCCGGCCAGTTCCCGGCGGCGCGCGAGGTCGGCTTCGGCCCGCGCCAGGTCGGCCGCGCGCAAGGCCAGATTGGCGCGGAACTGGGCCGCGTTGGCAAATTCGCCGCGCACCTGGCGCACGGCCCGCGCCAGTTGGGCTTCAGCGCGGGTCAGCGCCAGTTGGGTATCGACTTCGTTCAGTTGCACCAGGACCTGGCCAGCCTGCACATAATCGGTGTTGTCGGCAGCGATGGCGCTGACGCTGCCGGCAATCTGCGGCGTCAGTTGCACCACATTGCCGTCGACGTAGGCGTCTTCGGTGCTCTGGTGTTCGCCCGGCGCGGCGATGGTCCATGCGGCGCCTGCGGCGGCCAGCAGCAGCGCGGCGGCGGCAGCGTGCTGCAATGTGAAGATTTTTTTACTGTTCATGGCGATACTCACTGAGAAGAAAGGGAAAGGCCGGCATACCCGCCGCCCAGGGCGCGCGCCAGTTGCATGTCGAGTTCAAACGCGCGCGTGTCGAGATCGATCTGGGCGCGCTGCTGGTTCAGCACTTGTAGCTGGGTGGCCAGCACCTGCAGGTAGTTGCCGACGCCGGAGCGGTAGCGCCGCAGCGAAAAATCATAAGCTTGCCGGGCCGCGTCCAGGGCCTGGGCCTGCAGCGCGTTGCGCTCGGCCAGCCGCTGGATGGAGACCAACTGGCTGGCGACGTCGCGCAGGGCGTCGACCAGGGTCTGGTTGTAGGCTTCCACTGCCTGGTCGTATTCGGCGTCGCGCAGCGCCAGGCTGCTGCGCAGGCGGCCGCCATCGAAGATGGGCAGGCTCATCCCGGCACCCAGGCCGGCGATGGTATTGCGGCCCTGGAGAAAATGGCTGAGGCCGAATGCTTGCAGGCCAATCAAGCCGTTCAGGTCGACGGTCGGGTAGAACTGCGCGTGCGCCACGTCGATGTCCTTGCGCAGCGACTCCACACGCCAGCGCTGCGCCACCACATCCGGACGGCGCGCCAGCAGCGTGCTCGGCAACTGCGCCGGCAGGCCGGCGGGACACACCTGGAGCTGCGGCCGGGCGATGCTGGCGCCGCGGTCGGGACCGGTGCCGATCAGCGCCGCCAGTTGCAGCCGCACCAGGGCGATCGCCTCGTCGGCCACGACGATATCGTTGCGCGCCAGCGGCACCGCCAGTTCGGCCTGTTTCAGCTCGGCCTCGGCATCGATCTTCGCGGCCACGCGCTGCTGCGTCAGCGCCAGCACTTGCAGGCGCTGTTGCAGCACCTGTTCGGCCAGGTCGCGCTGGGCATACAACTGGGACAGCTTCAGATAGTGCTGCACCAGGCCCACGGTCAGCAGCAGTCGCACGGATTCGGCTTCCGCCTCGCTGACTTTCTGGCGGCCCAGCGCGGCATCGAGCGCCGCCTCGTGCTTGCCCCAGAAATCCAGGTCATAGCCCAAGTGCACGGCTGCTTCGCTGTGCCAGGCGTAGCCGCCAGCCAGCGGTGGCGGCACGTCGCCGGCGGCGCTCAACTCCAGGCGCTCGCTGTGCGCGGCGCCGGTCACTTGCGGCGCCATGGCCGCGGCGGTGACGCCTGCCATGGCGTCGGCCTGGCGCACGCGCGCGGCGGCGGCGCGCAAGCCGGGACTGCCCGCCAGGGCCTCGTCGACGATCCGGTCGAGCTGGGCGTCGCCATACCTGCGCCACCAGTCGCGTTGCGGCCAGGCGGCCGGGGACAGCCCGGATGGGGCCAGGCTGGCCCGGGCGGGCAGCCGGTCAATGTCATACTGCCGCGCCTGCGGTTTCAACCCGCCATCGCTGGCACACCCGGCCAACAATGCAGCCGCACTGGACCAGGTGGCGAGGCGCAAGATGGACTTGCTCATGATGATTCCTTGTGAGGATAAAGTAAGCCCAGTATGGTTTATGCCATTTGTAAATTGAATGCCGGCCTGGATGAGCTGGCGGCCAATCGGCGGTGGTTTTGGGACAGGCGGCAAAATCAGGCCGGTAGCCGGGCCATAATCCGCGATTTGCACATGGCTGATAGTGACGATTTTGCAGCGTTGCCCGACATCCTGGCCCCTGGGCTGAGCGTGGTTTTTTGCGGCATCAACCCCGGCGTGGATGCGGCCGCGTGCGGCCACCATTTCCTCGGCCGCGGCAACCGCTTTTGGCCGGTGCTGTACGAGGCCGGCTTCACACCGCGCCTGCTGGCGCCGCAGCAAGACCGCAGCGTGCTGGCCTACGGGATCGGGCTGACCACGGCGGTCGCGCGGCCGACCCGGCGCGCGGCGCAGTTGGGACAGCAGGAGTTTGCGGCCTCGGCGGCGGCCCTGTGGCACAAGCTGGACCTATACCGGCCGCAGTGCATCGCCTTTCTCGGCAAGGCCGCCTACCTCGGCATCACCGGGCAGCGCGATGCGGCGTGGGGCGAGCAGCCGCAGCGCCTGGCGCAGGCCAGGGTCTGGCTGCTGCCCAATCCCAGCGGCTTGAACCGCGCCTTCAGCAAACAGCAACTGGTGCTGGCTTACAGCGCGCTCAATCGCACGCTGTGGCCGCGCCGCTGATCAGGGGGCTGGCGATGCGCTCGCGCAGGCGCGGCGCCACGAAGTCGAGGAAGGCGCGCAGCTTGAGCGGCAGCGGCGCCTGTCCCTGGTGCACCAGGCTGACGGGCAGGGGATCGGCCTCGTAACGGTCGAGCACCACCTGCAAGGCCTGGCTGCACAGCGATTCCGCCACCTGGTAGGACAGCACGCGGATCACGCCCGCGCCCAGCGTCGCCGCGTCTATGGCCGCTTCCGCCGTATTCACCGACAGCCGCGAATGCACGGGCACCGATAGTTCCCCTTTGCCGTGGCCAAATACCCAGGCGCGCTTTGACGCCAGCACTTCGAAGGTGATGCAGTCGTGGGCCGACAGCTCGCGTGGCGTCTTGGGCGTGCCGCGTGCCCGCAGATAGGCCGGGCTGGCGCAGATCACGCGCCGCACCGTGCCCACGCGCACCGCCATCAGATTGCTGTCGGGGAGCTGGCCGATGCGCAAGGCGACGTCGATCTGCTCTTCCATCATGTGGGTGACGCGGTCAGTCAACACCAGGTTGATGTTGATCTCGGGGTACTGCGCCAGGAACTCCGCCACCACCGGCACCACATGCAGGCGTCCAAACACCACCGGCGCCGTCACCACCAGCTCGCCCTTGGGCATGGCGTACTCGCCGGTGGCGGTGCGCTCGGCTTCGCCGATCTCTTCAAGGATGCGGCGGCAGGCGGCCACGTAAGAGGCGCCCGCTTCCGTCAGCGATAGTTGGCGGGTGGTGCGCAACAGCAGCCGTGTATGCAGGTGGCTTTCCAGCTCGCCCAGCTTGCGGCTGACCGTGGCCAGCGGCATGTCCAGCTTGCGGGCGGCAGCGGACAGGCTGCCTGCATCCACCACGGCAACCAGGATGGACATGGATTCCAGGCGGTCCATAGGCATTCCTATCAATTTTTGGAAGGTTCATTCTCAATCCTAGGGGATTATCTTTGTGGATGCAAGTATCTACACTTGGTTCAACAGTTCATTCACTTATGGGAGAGATGCCGTGAGCGTCCAAACGATCAGCCCCACCAGCCCCGCCGTGCAGCCGGCGGCGTCGCGCGCCAGGATCCTGATGATGGCGGTGATTGCAGGTGCAGTCATCACCAATTTGTACTGCATCCAGCCCATCCTGCCACTGATCGCGGCCGACCTCGGACTGGACCTGGCGACGGCCGACATGGTGGCTAGCGTGGCCCTGCTGGGCTTTGCCGCCGGGCTGGCGCTGCTGCTGCCGCTTGGCGACCGCTACGACCGCCGCAAGCTGGTGTTGATACAGATTGGCCTGGCGCTGGTGCTGGCCGTGGCGGCGGCGTTGTCGCGCAACGTGTGGATGCTGATGGCAGCGTCGTTTGGCCTGGGTGCGGTGGCGTGCGTGCCGCAGCAACTGGTGCCGTTTGCCGCCGTGATGTCGGCCCCGGCGGAGCGCGGACGTTCGGTGGGCACCGTGGTCAGCGGCATCATGGTTGGCATTCTGCTGGGGCGCACCGTCAGCGGCGCGCTTGGCGCCGCGTGGGGCTGGCGCGCCGTGTACGGGGCCGAAGCGGTGTTCATGGCGCCGGTGGCCATTGCCGCTGCCATGCTGCTGCCGCGCGGCGTCGCCGGCACCACGCTGTCGTATGGCCAGTTGCTGAAATCAATGTGGCCGCTAATGCGGAATCACCCGGCCATCCGCGCCTCCATGCTGACACAGGCGCTGCTGTGGGCCTGCTTCAATGCCTTCTGGGTGAACCTGGCGGCGCTGATCGCGACCGGTCCATGGCACCTGGGCAGCGCCTGGGCTGGCGGCTTCGGCATCGTCGGCGCATCCGGTGCACTGGCGGCCTCGCTCAGCGGCCGCGCCACCGACAGATTGGGAACCCGTGCCGTGATCGCAGCGGCGATCGGCATCGTTACCGTGGCCTACCTGCTGCTGGCTGGCGCCGCCAGCTCACTGACGCTGCTGGTGATCGGCGTGATCGTGCTCGACATCGGCGTGCAGGCCGGCCTGGTGGCCAACCAGGCCCGCGCATTTGCCGCCGACCCCAGGGCACAGGGCCGCATCAACAGCCTGTACATGACCGCGACGTTTGGCGGCGGCGCGCTGGGCGTGGCCGTCAGCGGCTGGGCCATGAACCGCTACGGCTGGGGCGGCGTCGATGCGCTGGGCATCGCATGCGGATTGATCGCAGCAGTGTGCCATTGGCGGCACCGCCATTGAAACCGTTTTTTTTCACAAGGAGTCTCATCATGTTACGCAATAAAACCCTGCTTACCTTTGCCTTTATCGCTGCCGCTGTCGGCGCAAACGCTGGCGCGCGCGAAACGGATGCCTCGTATTACGGCGCGCCTGCTGCAGCGAGCGTGGCCAGTCGCATCATCCCGGTCACCGCCGGCACGAAGTATGTGCGGGTGACCAATGGCGAGGTCGTCACCTTCGATGTGGATGGCCAGCGCTACACCTGGAATTTCCAGGTGTATGGACAGGAAGCCTCAGTAGTCCTGCAGGCGATCCTGCCCAAGGAGATGCACGCGGATGGCGTGACGGTCTACGTCGACCCTGACCCGACCTACCGCTGAAGATACGAAGGAGTGGTCCGATGAAACTCACCTTACTTGTCCTTGATGGGGTGCAGGCGCTCGATGTGGCGGGCCCGCTGGATGTGTTCAGCGAGGCCAACCGCTTCCTGCCGGAGAGCGGGCAATATGAAGTCACGCTGGTCGGCGAACACGAAGGCACGGTGGCCTGCTCCAATGGCATGGAATTCAAGGTCCAGCATGCCTATCGGGATTACGACAGCCACAGCGACATGCTGTTGGTCGCCGGCGGACCACGCTATCCGGAATACCAGCCGGCGCCGGACTTGCAGCGCTGGCTGCATCAGCAGGTGCAGCGTGCAGGGCGCTACGGCGCCGTCTGCAATGGCGTGTTCATCCTGGCGCATGCGGGAGCGCTGCAGGGCAGGGAAGTAACCACGCATTGGGAACACTCGGCGCGGCTGGCCAGGCAGTTCCCGGACTTGAGCGTGCGGCCGGACAAAATCTTCGTCCGCGATGGAAACGTGTTTACCTGCGGCGGCGTCAGTGCCGGCATCGATCTGTGCCTGGCGCTGGTGGCGGAGGACTGGGGACACGAACTGGCGGCGAAGGTTGCGGAGCGGCTGATTGTGTACATGCGCCGTGACGGCGGCCAGTCGCAATACAGCCCGTACCTGGCCGCCGCGCCGGAGGAGGAGACGCTGGTGACGCGGGTATGGAAATACGTTACCGGGAATATCAGCGCGGCCCTGAGCATAGAGGAGATCGCCGACGCGGTGGGCGTCAGCCGCCGGACTTTTTCGCGCGCCTTCGCCAAGCACGCGCATGTGACGCCGTCCGTCTTTGTCGACCAGTTGCGGGTCGATCATGCGCGCAAATTGTTGGAGGACAGCGATGTGCCGATGAAGACGGTCGCCTTCCAGAGTGGCTTCAACAGCGCGACCCAGATGCGCATGATTTTTTCGCGCCAATTGAACACGACACCGCGCTTGTACCGCGAACGGTATCGCATGAATGCAAACATCAACTATCCAGGAGGACGATATGACCATCCAGTTAAATCTGCGCCAGAATCTCGCCGACTTTGAGGCGCTATACGACATGCTGGCCGAATCGCAGCAGGGACTCGATGCCCAGCAGTGCGAAATATTTCACGGCCAGTTATTGCTGATGCTGTGCAATCACATCGGCGACATGACGGTGCTCGGTGAAGCGTGCGCCGTCGCGCGGGTGAAAGTGGAAATAGGGCAGGGCTGACATGGCACAGTGCCTGCTGCGGCGGCGCTGTGCCGGGCCATTCAATCCGGCTTGAAGTTCTGCCCGAGCGACATGGGCCTGTTCAACAGAATCGTTTGCGGATTACGGCAGATCAGCACCAGCACGACGATGGTGGCCAGGTAGGGCAGCATCGACAGGAACTCCGCCGGAATTGCCAGGCCCATGCCCTGGCCGTGGAACTGCAGCACGGTCACGCCGCCGAACAGGTAAGCGCCGACCAATACGCCGCGCGGCTTCCAGGTGGCGAACACCACTTGCGCCAGGGCGATCCAGCCGCGTCCGGCGGTCATCCCTTCCACCCACATGGGCGTCAGCGCCAGCGACAGGTAGGCGCCGCCCAGGCCCGCCAGCGCACCGCCGAACAGCACCGTACCGTAGCGCAGGCCGATCACCGGGAAGCCGATGGCGTGCGCGCTCTGCGGCGATTCGCCGACCGCGCGGATGATGAGGCCGAGCCGCGTCCGCGCCAACATCCAGCCGATCAGCACCACCAATGCGATCGAGGCATACACCATCGCATCGAAACCGAACAGCAGGGGGCCGACCAGCGGCAGCCCGGACAGCAGCGGGAAGTGCAGGTGCGCCATCGGCTGCACGGTCTGGCCCACGTAGCCGCGGCCGAGAAACGCGGAGACGCCGATGCCGAACAGGGTCAGCGCCAGCCCGGTCGCCACCTGGTTGGTTTGCAGCGTCAGCACCAGGAAGCCGAACACCAGCGACATCAGCATGCCGGCCGCCATGGCTGCCAGCAGGCCGATCCAGATCTGGCCCGTGGCCAGCGTGGCGCCGAAGCCGACCACGGCGCCGACCAGCATCATGCCTTCCAGGCCCAGGTTCAGCACGCCGGAGCGCTCGGTGACCAGCTCGCCCATGGACGCCACCACCAGCGGCGTGGCGGCGCCGGCGGTGCTGGCCAGGAAGGCGATTAACAGTTCGCTGCTCATCATGCGGAAACTCCCGTGGAAATCGCGCGCTTGCGCGGCTTGAAGCGATAGTGGATGAACAGGTCGGCCGCCAGCAGGTAAAACAGCAGCAGTCCCTGGAACATGCCGGTGATGGCGGATGGCAGTTGCAGCTCGATCTGGGCGGTCTCGCCGCCGATGTACAGCAGCGACATCAGCACGGCCGACAGCACCACGCCCAGCGGATGCAGGCGGCCGACATAGGCCACGATGATGGCGGCAAAGCCGTAGCCGGGGGATACGGACGGCTGCAACTGGCCCAGCGGTCCCGCCACTTCGCCCACGCCGGCGATGCCGGCCAGCGCGCCGCTGACCATGAAGGCCAACCACACATTGCGCGGCTCGCTGAAGCCGGCGTACAGGGCGGCGGCCGGCGCCAGGCCGCTGACCTGCATGCGGTAGCCGGCAAAGGTATGGCGGCAGAAGAACCAGGCCGCCGCAGCCGCCAGCAGCGACAGGGGAAAGGCCGCGTTGACCCGCAAGCCTTCCATCAGCAGCGGCAGCATGGCCGCATCGCTGAACATCTTCGACTGCGGGAAGTTGAACCCGGCCGGATCGCGCATCGGCCCGTGCACCAGGTAGCTGAGCAAATGGTAGGACACGTACACCAGCATCAGGCTGACCAGGATTTCGTTGGTATTGAAGCGGGTGCGCAGCAGCGCGGGGATCGCGGCCCACAGCATGCCGCCCAGCGCGCCGGCCAGCAGCATCAGGGGCAGCACCCACCAGGCTTGCACCTCGTCGAAATACAGCGCCACGGCGCCGGCGCAGATCGCGCCCACGGTCAGTTGGCCGTCCGCGCCAATGTTGTTGACGTTGGCGCGGAAACCGATCGCCAGGCCCACGCCGCACAGGATCAGCGGCGTCGCCTTCAGCATCAGCTCGCCGACGCCGTACGGCGTGGTCCAGGGCGTGATGAAATACGTGTAGAAGGCGTGCAGCGGTTCCTGCCCCAGCAAGAGGAACAGCACGGAGCCGCTGAGCAGCATGGCCGCCGCCGCGATCAGCGGCGAGGCCAGCATCATGCGGCGCGAGGGTTCGGGTCGTCGTTCAAGCGTGGACATGTTCTGCTGCTCCCTGGTAGTCGAAATCGCCGCTCATCCACACGCCGATCTGGTTGATGCTGGTTGCGCCGGCGGGCAGCGCGCGCGACAGGCGGCCATCGGCCAGCACGGCGATGCGGTCGCTCAGCATGAAGAGTTCGTCGAGTTCTTCCGACAGCACCAGCACTGCCACGCCGCGGTCGCGCATGTCGATGATGGCCTGGCGTATCAGCATGGCCGCGCCGATATCCACGCCCCAGGTGGGCTGGGCGAAGATCATGACCCTGGGCGCCAGCATGATCTCGCGCCCGACGATGAACTTTTGCAGATTGCCGCCCGAGAGCGAGAGCGCGGCCGATTGCGTGCCGCCGCACTTGACCTTGAAGCCGTCGATCACGCGCTGCGCAAAGGCGCGTACCGCACCATGCCGTATCAGGCCGCGTTTCACCATGCCGGTGCCGGCGGCCGGGATGTAGCCGGTCAGCAGCGCGTTATCGGCCAGCGACAGTTCGGGCGCGGCGCCGCGGCCCAGGCGCTCTTCCGGCACGAAGCCCAGGCCCAGCGCGCGGCGGCGGGCCGCATCGAGTGCGCCCACGTCGCGATCGCCGAGCAGGATGGCGCCTTCGTTCCGGTGCAGCGCGCGCTCGCCGGAGATCACCTTCAGCAGTTCCTGCTGGCCGTTGCCCGAAATGCCGGCGATGCCGACGATTTCGCCGCTGCGCAGCGCCAGGCTGACATCGCGCAGCGTGGTGCCGAACGGCGTGGCGCTGCGCACGTTCAGCCTGTCCAGCGTGAGCAGCACCTCGCCCGGCTCGCGCGGCTGGTGCACGCAGACCGGCAGTTCGCGGCCTATCATCAGCTCCGCCAGCGACTTGGCGCTTTCCGCTTTTGGGTGGGCGGTGCCGGCGACTTTGCCGCCGCGCAGCACCGTGGCCCGGTCGCACAGGGCCTGGATCTCGTCGAGCTTGTGGCTGATATAGAGGATGCTGACCCCTTCGGCCGCCAGGCGGCGCAGCGACTGGAACAGCTTGAGCACGGCATCGGGCGTCAGCACCGAAGTCGGTTCATCCATGATGAGCAGGCGCGGCGACTGCAGCAGGCAGCGCACGATCTCGACCCGCTGGCGTTCGCCCACCGACATGCTGTGCACCAGCCGCTGCGGATCCAGCGGCAGGCCGTATTGCTGGGACACGGCCTGGATGCGCGGCGCCAGTTCGGCGGGCGAGAGCCGGGCATCCAGCGCCAGGGCGATGTTTTCGGCCACCGTCAGCGTCTCGAACAGGGCGAAGTGCTGGAACACCATGCCGATGCCGAGCTTGCGCGCATCGTGAGGCGAATCGATGTCCACCTGGCGGCCTTCCCACATGATCTGGCCGTCGTCCGGCTTGACCACGCCGTAGATGATCTTCATCAGCGTGCTTTTGCCGGCGCCATTCTCGCCCAGCACAGCGTGTATCTCGCCGGGCATCACGGTCAGATCGATGCGGTCGTTCGCCACCACCGACGGATAGGCCTTGGAGATGCCCAGCATCTGCAAGCGGGGCTCGGGCGCGGCCGTGTCATTCATGGGCGTCTTCCTTTTCTTCGTATACAAAGCGACTGCGGCAACAGACGCAATTTACATGCCACTGGTATTCGGCGGAGAGCGCGCTGTTTTGGGCTTCGGGTGCACAAAATGTGGCGCACGGGTCCCCAAAAAAGTGCGGTCCGTTCAAAAGCGAGGATACAACAGGGCGATTTTCGTACACAATCTGTACTGCCGAAAGTGTGCACATTTCCTGCTTGAGGCCAGCGTATCACCCACAACGGAGAGTTCTCAATGCAGGCACAACGCCCACAAGGTAAACGCCGAACCGTCACGTCATCCCCGGACACGCCCGCCGCATCGGGCAAGCGGGGCACCACGGCGGTCGACCTGCGCATCTACCGCGCGGTCGTCAACGCGGTCATGAGCCATCGTCTGCCGCCCGGCACCCACCTGGGCGAAGCGGACTTCTGCGAGTTGTACAACGTGAGCCGCACCACGGTGCGCAAGGCTTTGCAGCGGCTCGCGCATGACCACATCATCGAATTGCGCCCCAACCGCGGCGCCGTCATCGCCTCGCCGACGCCGCAGGAGGCGAAGGAGATCTTTGCCGTCCGGCGCGCGCTGGAACGGGAAATCGTGCCGCTGGTGATAGAGAAGGCCACGCCGGAGTCCTTGCAGCGTATCCGCGCCGCCCTGGCGGCCGAAGACGCGGCCCGCCACAGCGGCGACCGCGCCGGCTGGATACGCCTGGGCGGCGAGTTCCACCTGCTGCTGGCGGAACTGGCGGGCAACCAGGTGCTGCAGCGCTTCATCGCTGAACTGGTGTCGCGCTGCTCGCTGATCATCGCGCTGTATGAAACCCCCGGTTCGCCGATGTGCGAGAACGACGAACACCAGGACCTGGCCACCTTGATTGAAAAGCGCAAGGTCAAGGAAGCCACGCATCTGATCGAGCATCACCTGTTGGCCATCGAGGCGCGTCTGCGCCTGGGCGAACAGGACAAGAAGAAGGTGAACCTGGCCGCCGCCCTTGCCGGCTTGTGATGGGTGGCCCGCAAATTGCTAGAAGGTTTCACCGCGTGCATCCAATCGAGGAAAGAATTGGATACAAAAAAAGTCGTTTCAAACTGGGATGTCTCACGATAACTTCACTGGAGCTAACTATGCCTCAACATGTACGCCGTACCTTCGCCCTGGCCTTTCTTGCCGCAGCATCCTGCGCGGTGCATGCCGCTGACTGGAGCGATACCTCGCTCAGCTACCGCTATGGCACCAAGTTCGCCGAGCCGTTTAACGACAACGACATCAGCAAGAACATCTTCAACCTGAGCCATGTCTCCGGCTACAAGTACGGCAAGAATTTCTTCAGCGTGGACATGCTGCTGTCGGACGACAAGGACCCGGCCGGGGCGGGCGCCAGCAGCGGCGCGCATGAGACCTATGTGGTGTACCGCAACACGCTGGACCTGGGCAAGATCACCGGCAAGGACTATTCCTTCCCTGGCGTGCGCGGCGTCGGCGCCACCGTCGGCTTCGACTACAACAGCAAGACGGACGCCGGCTACAACTCCAAGAAGCGCATGCCGGTCGCCGGCCCGACCCTGATGCTGGATGTGCCGGGCTTCCTGGACGTCAGCCTGCTGGCCTTGTGGGAATCGAACGCGCCGTACAACACCTACACCAACACGGCGACGCCGCGTTACCAGTACCGCACGCACGCCATGCTGACCGGCGCCTGGGGCATTCCGTTCAACGTAGGCGTTCCGCTGTCGTTCGAAGGTTTCGCCAACTTCATCACCGCCAAGGGCAAGAACGAATTCGGCGGTTCCACCGCGCCCGAAACCAATATCGACATGCAGGTGATGTACGACCTCAGCGACGCCGTCGGCGCGGCCAAGAACAGCTTCAAGATCGGCGTCGAGTACCAGTACTGGAAGAACAAGTTCGGCAACCCGGACCGCAACAACCCAGGCGCCACCGCCAAGACCCCGATGGTGCGCGCCGAATACCACTTCTAATCCCCTGACCGCAAAGGAAACCGTATGATGAATCGTCGCATAGTAATGGCCGTCCTGGCCGCCGCGGGCGTGCTCGCCGCCGTTCCTTCGTTTGCCGCCGACCCGCTGAAGGTGGGCTTCGTCTACGTCGGCCCGGTCGGCGACGCCGGCTGGACTTACGCGCACGACCAGGCCCGCCTGGCGATGGAGAAGGAATTGGGCGGCAAGGTCAAGACTACCTACGTCGAGAACGTGCCGGAAAGCGCGGATGCCGAGCGCGTGATCCGCAAGCTGGTCGCCGAGGGCAACAAGCTGATCTTCACCACCTCGTTCGGCTACATGAACGCGACCGAGAAGGTGGCCAAGTCCACGCCGGGCGTGGTGTTCCTGCACGCCACCGGCTTCAAGACCGGCAAGAACATGGGCACCTACGAGTCGCGGCTGTACGAGGGCGCCTACCTCGATGGCATCCTGGCCGGGAAAATGACCAAGACCAATACGCTGGGCTTCATCGCCTCCTTCCCTGTGCCGGAGGTGATACGCAATATCAACGCCTACACGCTGGGTGCGCAGAGCGTGAATCCGAAGATCAAGACCAAGGTGATCTGGGTGAATTCCTGGTATGACCCGGCCAAGGAACGCCAGGCGGCGGAAACCCTGGTGGCGCAAGGCGCGGACGTGATGGCGCAGAACACGGACTCGCCGGCCACGCTGCAAGTGGCGCAGGAAAAAGGCGTGTATGCCTTTGGCTGGGATTCGGACATGTCCAAGTTCGCGCCGAAAGCGCACCTGACCGCCGCCACCAACGACTGGTCGGGGTACTACATCGACACCGCCAAGGCCGTGCTGGCGGGCACCTGGAAACCTACCGAGTACCGCGGCGGCATGAAGGAGGGCATGGTCAAGATGTCCAAGCTGAACCCGGCGGTATCCGCGGATGCGGCCAAGGCCTTTGAAGAGAAGAAGGCCGCGCTGGTCGCCGGCACCTTCGCGCCGTTCACCGGCCCGATCAAGGACCAGTCGGGCGCCATCCGATACGCCGCCGGCGTGCTGGTGCCGCAGAAGGACCTGCTGTCGATGAACTTCTACGTGCAGGGCGTGGAGGGCACGATTCCGAAGTGATGCACCCGCGCCGCAATTTTTCATCGTCCGTTTGGTGAATTTCATGATTGCGGCGCCGTACCAGGGCAATCACAATAGAACGTTAGCCATGTCCGGCTGCGGCAGCCCGCCGTGCCGGACCTGTCCATCGTCGCTATGAACTGTGAAAGCTTTCGTATGAAGAGAATCGCATGCTCTGTATCGTTGGCCGTGCTGGGGCACTGTGTGCGGCTGGCCTGTCTGCTGCTGGTCTGGCTGGCCGCCGCGCAGCCGCTGGCGTCATGGGCGGCGCCGGTGGAACGCCAGGTCCGTGTGCGCGAGAGTTTCAACGCCGGCTGGCGCTTTCACCTGGGCGACATGGCCGGCGCCGAACAACCCGGCTTCAACGATGCGGACTGGCCAGCCGTCGGGCTGCCGCATAGCTTCAGCATGCCTTACTTCCAGTCGGCGGCGTTTTATGTCGGCGAGGGCTGGTATCGCAAAACGCTGACCGTCGGCGCAGCGCAGCCAAGCCGGCAGACTTACCTGGAATTCGAGGGCGCCTTCCAGGATGCCGAGGTGTTCGTCAATGGCGTCAGCCTGGCCCGGCACCGCGGCGGCTATACGGGATTCCCCGTCAATATCAGCCGCGCCCTGCATGCGGGCGACAATGTGATCGCTGTGCGCGTCAGTAACAAGTGGGATGCCGAACTGGCGCCGCGCGCCGGCGAGCATGTCTTCAGCGGCGGCTTGTACCGGGATGTCTGGCTGGTGCAGACCAGCGCCGTGCATGTGCCCTGGACCGGCACCTTTGTCACCACGCCCAACTTGTCCGCCGAGCGCGGCCAGGTCGCCCTGGAAACGGAAATCCGCAACGACGACGTACGCGCGCAGGCGGTCACGGTGCGTACCGAAATCATCGACAACAAGGGCAGCCGGGTCGCTGTCCTGCCGGCCGCCCGTGTGCAGGTGGCGCCCGGCCAGGTCGTCACCGCGCGCCAGTTGTCGGCCTACCTGCCGCACCCGGCGCTGTGGTCGCCGGAGACGCCCACCTTGTACCGCGCCGTGACGCGGCTGGCGGTGGGCCACCGCGTGCAGGATGTGTTCGAGACCGAGTTCGGCTTCCGCTGGTTTTCCTGGACGGCCGACCAGGGCTTCTTCCTGAACGGCCGCCACCGCTATTTCCGCGGCGCGAACGCGCACCAGGATCAGGCCGGATGGGGAGATGCGGTCACGAACAGCGCCATCGAGCGCGATGTCGCGCAGATCAAGGAGGCTGGCTTTGATTTCATCCGCGGCTCGCACTATCCGCACGATCCGCACTTTGCCGAAGCCACCGACCGGCTTGGCATGCTGTTCCTGTCCGAGGCGCCGTACTGGGGAACGGCCGGCTTCAACAGTAGCTGGGGCGCGTCGGCGTATCCGGTCGAGGCGGAACACCGCGCCGGTTTCGAGGCCAGCGTCAAGCAGCAGTTGAGCGAGATGATACGCATCCACCGCAACCACCCGTCCATCATCGCCTGGGGCATGTGTAACGAACCGTTCTTCACGGCCGCCGAGACCCTGCCGGAAGCGCGGCGCCTGCTGAAGGACATGGTGGAACTGAGCCACCGGCTGGACCCGGGCCGTCCGGCCGCGGTCGACGGCGTTCAGCGCGGCGACATGGACCGGCTGGGCGACATCGCCGGCTATAACGGCGACGGCGCCGTGCTGTTCCCCAATCCGGGCGTGCCGAACTTTGTGGCCGAATACGGTTCGACGATCGCCGACCGGCCCGGCCACTATGAGCCGGGCTGGGGCGATATCGAGCGAACGCCGGGCGCGTCGGCCGGGCAGCCCGCGAGCTGGCGCCAGCCGTGGCGCTCCGGCGAGGCGATCTGGGCCGGCTTCGACCATGGGTCGATCGCCGGCCGCCAGTTCGGTTCGATGGGGTTGATCGATTATGCGCGCCTGCCCAAGCGCGCCTGGTACTGGTATCGCAACGCTTATCGCGGCATCGCCCCGCCTGACTGGCCCAAGCCGGGGCGCGCCGCGGCCTTGCGGCTCGCGTCCAGCGCGCCGGCGATACGCCGCGCCGACGGCACCGACGACGTGCAACTGGTCGTCACGGTGGTCGACGATCAGGGCAGGGCGCTCAGCAACAGTCCGCCCGTGCGTTTGCGGATCGAAGCCGGCCCCGGCGAATTGCCGACCGGCCGCAGCATCGACTTCACGCCAGGCGGCGACATCCCGATCCGCGACGGCATGGCGGCCATCGCCATGCGGAGCTGGCAGTCCGGCGTCAGCCGGCTGCGCGCCACGTCGCCGGGCTTGCAGGACGGGACGCTGGAAATTCCCACGCTCAATGGTCCGCCGTTCCAGCCGGGCGTGACGCCGCTGGTGGCCGACCGTCCCTATCGGCCCTTGCAGCCCGCCGTGGAGGAGCAGCAGGAGCAGGTCTTCGGCGCCGACAACCCGACCGGCGCCAGCTCGTTCATGACTGGCCATCCGCCGCGCCTGGTCAACGACGGCGACGCGGCCACCTACTGGGCGCCCGCGCCGGACGATGCCCATCCCTGGGTGGTGCTGGACCTGGAGCGCATCGTCACGGTGCATCGCCTGATGCTCACGCTGCCGGCGCCGGGGCGCTACGTGCTGCACGCCGAGCTGGAAGCGCCCGATGGCCAGTGGGCATCGCTGATCGAGCTGCCGCTGACCGATGCCCCGCAGGCGACGATCGCGGTGGCCACCGAAGCGCGCACGGGACGCAAGCTGCGCATCAGCGTGCAGTCCGCAACGGGCGGGCCGGCAGGCCTCGCCGAGGTCAGGGTCGCCGGCAGCCTGAACAAGCAATAAGGCGGCGCGGCCGGTACCTGCCCGGCCCCGTCCAGCCCGCAGGCCGGCGCCGCCCGCGCTTGGCTATAATGCGGAGTCCCAGCCGTGTTCCGATCCCATCGGACCGCGCGCTGGCATTACTGTCGCATTTGCTGCGCGGGCTGAAAATGATAGGACGTAGCGTACTTCTCTTGCTGTTTGCCGTCACCCTGACTGCGCGCAGCGCCGACTGGTTTCCGGTGCAGGCGGTGCAGGACGGGGTATTGACGGCTTATCGCAGTCTGCCAACCGCATCGCGCCAGTGGCGCGTCTGCGCCTTGCTGCCCAACGTTTCCGACAAGTTTTGGTGGGGTATCGCCTGGGGCATTGACGAAGAGGCGTCCCGGCTGGGCGCGGTGGTCGGCATGTACGAAGCGGGGAATGACGCCGATGGCGGCCAGCAGCGGCGCCAGTTCAAGGAATGCATGCAGCGCCATGCGCAGGCGATCGTGCTGGCCGCCGTCGATGCCCAGGGTCTCAACGACCTGGTGGCGGACGCCATGCGGCGCGGCGTGGTGGTGGTGGACCTGCTGAACGGCCGCACCCGCCACGATGCGACCGCCGAGATCGTTTCCAACACCTTTGGCCTGGGCGCCGCCGCCGGGGCGTACGTGCGGCGGCGCTGCCGCGACGTCCGCCTCAAAGTGGCCTGGATTCCCGGGCCGGCAGGCGCCGTCTGGACCGAACAGGCCAGGGCGGGGCTGCGGCAATCCCTGGACAAGTGCCCGGTCGCGTGGCGGGAAGCGCCGCACGCGGCGCTCGACACCAGCAGCCAGATGCTGCTGGTGAGGTCGCTGCTTGCCGACGATCCACCCGATTTCGTGGTGGCGAACGCGCCGGCGGCGCTGGCGGCGGCGCGTTACGTGGGGCAAAGCAAGCGGCCGGTCGAGGTGATTTCGTATTACCCCAATGAGATGGTGCTGCAGGCGCTGCGGGCCGGCGAAATCACCGCCGTGATCAGCAACGCGCCCGTCCTGCATGCGCGCATCGCGTTCGATGTGGCCATCAAGGCGCTCGAGGGGCAGCGGCATCCGCGTGTCGTGCGATTGCCCGTGGAGGCCGTCGACCGGGACAGTATCGGCAAGTTCGCGACTGGCAAAGTCGTGGCGCCGCCGGGCTTCAGAGTCCGCTTGCGGCCGCTCGATCAGCAGGCGCGCGCGGACTAGCCGTCCGTGCGACAGTTGCCGTGTCAGGCGTGCCCTACACGAGTATCAGGATTACCCGATTTGTCCCGGCAGAGTTACTTGCTACATTGCAGCAACTGCGTTGCGCTCATAGCGGGGAATAAACATGAAACTTCGGGACTTACGCATCAAGACTCGGCTGGGCTTGGGCTTTGCGATCGTCTTGGTCTTGGCGACCATCTCCTCCGGCCTGGGCGTGTGGCGCCTGAACCAGGTGGCCGCCGAGACCCGCGCCATGATGCAGGAACCGCTGGCCAAGGAACGCATGGTGGAAGAGTGGTATCACCTGACGTTTGCCGGCCTGAAGCGGCAACTGGCCATCGTCAAGAGCAAGGACCCGTCGCTGGCCACCTATTTCATCCCGGACGCCAAGGCGTCCAGCGACCGCATCACGGTGATCCAGAAATACATCGAAGGCCATCTCGGCTCGCCGCGCGAACAACAATTGTTCGAGCAGGTCAGCACCGCGCGCAAGGCTTACCTGAAGCTGCGCGACGAACTGATGCTGGCCAAGCGCGAAGGCCGGGAAGACGACGTGAACCGGATGTTCGAGCAGTTCCCTGAATTGTCGGACCGCTACAAGGGCGCCGAGCAAGCCTTCCTGGACTACCAGAAGGAATTGGTGAATGGCCTGAGCCAGGAAGTCGACGCGGTGGCCGACCACAGCAAGAAGCTGATCATGGCCATCATTGCGCTGTTCACCGTGCTGGGCGCCTGGTTCGCCTGGTCGCTGACCGCCAGCATCACCAAGCCGATAGGCTATTCGCTGCGCATCGCGCGGCGCGTGGCCGACGGCGACCTGACTTCCGGCATCCAGGTCTACGCGCAGGACGAGGCGGGGCAGTTGTTGCAGGCCTTGAAGGAGATGAACGACAGCCTGGTCGGCATCGTCAGCGAAGTGCGCAACGACACGGGCGTGATCACCGACGCGTCGGAGCGCATCGTGGCAGGCAACCATGACCTGTCGGCGCGCACCGAGCAGCAGGCCAGTTCGCTGGAAAAGACGGCGGCATCGATGGAACAGCTCACCGCGACCGTGCGGCAGAACGCCGAGCATGCGCGCGAAGCCAACGGCCTGGCGCTGTCGGCGTCCGAGGTGGCGCAGCGCGGCGGCGCGGTGGTGTCGCAGGTGGTCAACACCATGGGCTCGATCACCGCCTCGGCCCAGCGCATCGGCGACATCGTGGGCACCATCGACAGCATCGCCTTCCAGACCAACCTGCTGGCCCTGAACGCGGCGGTGGAAGCGGCGCGCGCCGGCGAACAGGGCAGGGGATTCGCGGTCGTCGCTTCAGAGGTCCGCAACCTGGCCCTGCGCAGCGCGCAGGCAGCCAAGGAGATCCGTTCCCTGATCGGCAACTCGCTGGACCAGGTGGATGCCGGCGCCAAATTGGCCGACCAGGCCGGTCACACCATGACTGAAATCGTCGGCAGCATCCAGCGCGTGGCAGGCATCGTGGGCGAGATCGCGGTGGCCACGCAGGAACAGAGCCAGGGCATCGAACAGGTGAACCAGGCCATCGCCCAACTGGACGAGGTGACGCAGCAGAACGCCGCCCTGGTGGAAAACGCGACGGCCTCCACGGACGCCCTGCAGGACCAGGCGCGCAACCTGGAACGGGTGGTCAGCGTGTTCAAGCTGCATGGCGCCGGCAAGGACAGCCAGGTACTGAAACTGGCCGTGGGCTGAGACGGACGCCGGCAATCAGCCAGGCGGCTTGCGGTAAATGGAAGGGGAAACCATGTGCAGCGCATGCGGGATGCCGTGCAGGTTTTCCGCATGGCTGACGATGAAGTGGCCGCCCGGACGCAGCGCCGACAGCACCCGATGCACCACCTGGCGCTTGGTCTCCTGGTCGAAATAAATCATCACGTTGCGCAGGACGATGAAGTCGAACTCGCCCAGCGTCGGCAGGCTGGCGTTCAGGTTGAGCTGCATGAACCGCATGCGCGCGCGCAGCGGCGCGTCGATGATGAAGGTTCCGTCCTGGGCGCCGATGCCCTGCAGGCAGTACCTGGCCAGCAGCGGCCGCGGGATGCGCTCCGCGTCCTGCATCAGGTAGTGGCCGGCGCGCGCTTGGTCGAGCACGCGCGTGCTGATGTCGGTCGCCACCACTTCCCACGGGTGCTTGCCCAATACGTCGTCCAGCACCATGGCAATGGTGTAGGCTTCCTCGCCGCTGGAACAGGCGGCGCTCCACGCCCGCACGGCCGAGGGCCGGCGCGGCATGGCCTGCACCGCCTCGCGCAGGAAATCGAAATGGCTGGGCTCGCGGAAGAAATAGGTCTCGTTGATGGTCAGCAGGTCGACCGCGACCTGCAATTCCCGGCTTTCCCGCATCAGCAGGTCGAAGTAGTCGCCGTAGCTGCGCATGCCGTGCTGCCGCACGCGCTTGAGCAGGCGGCCGCACACCAGCGGCTTCTTGGACGCCGACATGCTGATGCCGGCGATGCCGTGTATCAGGCGGCGGAATTTGTCGAAGTCGCGGTCGGACAGGCGGGGGCTGGCCGCCGGACCGTCCAGGCTCTCCATCACGCCGCGGCCAGGATGGGCTGCGTGGCGCTTGCCGCCAGTTCGTCCATCGAGAACACGCGCTCCACATCGAGCACGACCACGAAGCGCGTCCCCACCTTGGCCATTCCCTGGACGAAATCGGCGCGGATCGGGATGCCGAAAGCCGGCGCCGCCTCGATCTGGCCGGGCGCGATTTCCCGCACTTCGCTGACGGCATCGACCACCATGCCGATCACTTCATGTTCCTCGCCGGCTTTCACTTCCAGGATCACGATGCAGGTACGGCGCCCGGGCGCGGCCTGTTCGCGGCCGAAGCGCGCCGCCAGATCGATCACCGGCACGACCGCGCCGCGCAGGTTGATCACGCCGCGTATGCTGCCGGGCGCCAGCGGCACGGCGGTCAAGTGGCCGTAGCCGATGATCTCTTTGACCACCCGCGTGCCGATGGCATACATCGCCTGCCCGAGCGAGAAGGTCAGGTACTGCTGCGCTTGGTTATGCGTGTTCATGGCTTAGTCCGGTAAATGTGGGGAGGCATCGGCGGCCGCGTCTGGCCGGGCCGCCTGCGCGCGGCGCAGGGCCAGCACAGTCGCCTGCTGCGCGTCCGCCACGCTGCGCGCGCTGCCGGCCTGGAGGGTGTCCATCAGGCGCTGCAACTGTTCCGCCTTGCCGCTCACGGCCTGCGCCGTCGCCGCCAGTTCCTGCCGGGCCGGGAGGGGGGCGGCACCGGCCGGGCCCGGTGCGGCCACGGCGGGCAAGGCCTCGGTGGCGCTGCGCACATCGGCGATCACCCGCGCCAGCTTGGCGGTGGTGTCGTTGACGGTGTTCTTGAAGCCTTCCAATTGCGCTTTGCGGTCGCCGTGCACGAACTCCGCGAGCTTGCCTTTTTCCATCTCGCCCATCACCGCCACCGCTTCGCTGAGCGGCAGCATGACCGCGTCCAGCACCCGGGCGCCGGCCACCAGCAACTGCCAGCCGCCCTCGTCGAGTTCGCCGGCGATGGCCGCCCGGATCAGGACGTTGGTTTCCTGTAGCAGGTCGCCCATGATGTGGATCAGGCTGTTGACGGAGTGCTTGAGGCTGTGGATGGCGGCCTGGTGGGCGGGATCGGGGACGGTCGCTGGCGCGGTGGCCGGCGGTGCCTTGAAAACGATTGCAGTCAACGCCGACAAGCCGGCTGAAAGTCGCGCGCCGAGGCGCAGATGCTTAAACATGATCTCCCCTTCGAAGGATGGCGGGCCACCGCTGTGCACCTCCCTATCATGCTGAATGCCGCGGAGCGCGGCCATCGTCCTGAACCCCGAAAATGGGTGAGGAAAGCCGGATAATCGGGTAGGGATATCCTCAGTGCGGCGGCAATCCTTACCTGGCTTGCGGTTTTCCTGACAAATGATTCGGCACTGCCTGATGGTGCGTTGCCATTTCGGCTTGATATCGTTTGCAAGAACAAAACCACATCAGCAGCAGGGCAATTCGACCCTGCGCTCAATGGGCGAGCGCGCCGGCCAGGCTGTCGGAACGCTTCCGCATGGGAGACCTTAGCTTGTCAGTCATAACAATTACCGCCATCAGCGAGGCGGAGAGCATCGTTGGCGCTGCCGCCCGCGCCATGGGCACCCTGGCCCGGAGGCGCCGCTGATGCCGCGCCGCGCGCCGATCGCGGCCGCTGCCGCGCCGGGCCTGCTGGGGACGGTGATGCTGGCCGCCAGCGGCGCGTTTGGACTGGCCGCCGCGCTGGCGGCGAGCACCGCGCTGGCGGCCGGCTGGCTGGCCCGGCGTGACCGGCCGCCAGCGGCCCCGGTCGAGGCCGACGCGCCGCTGGCAACCCTGTGCCGCGCCGTGCTGCCGTTATGGGAAGGGCAGATCGGCAGCGCGCGCGCTCAAACGGAAGAGGCCGTGGAATCGCTGGCGCTGCGCTTTGCCAACCTGGCGCAACGCCTGGAGTCGGCTGTCGTCGCCTCGCAGCACACCGGCGGCGGCGACAACGCCAGCGACTCGGTGCTGGCGGTGCTGAACGCCAGCCACGACGACCTGGACGACGTACTGGAAGGCATGCGCGGCGCGGCGCGCGAAAAGGAAGCCATGCTGGCCGAAGTCCTGGCGCTGGAAAAGCTCACCGTGCAATTGAAGGACATGGCCGACGACGTGGCCCGCATCGCCGCCCAGACCAATCTGCTGTCGCTGAACGCCTCCATCGAGGCGGCGCGGGCCGGCCCGGCGGGGCGCGGCTTTGCCGTGGTGGCGGGCGAGGTGCGCATGCTGTCGCAGCGCTCGGGCGACACCGGACGCCAGATCGGCGCCACCGTGGAAGCCGTCAACCGCATGATCGCCGCCACGCTGGCGGTCTCGCGCAAATACGCGGCGCACGATGCGGAGGTGGCGGCCCACGCCGGGCAAACCATCCACGCCGTGCTGGAACGCTTCCGCGGCAACGCCGACAGCCTGAACGAATCGGCCGAGCTGCTGCGCAGCGAAAGCCGCCAGCTCCAGGGCGACATTTCCGACATCCTGGTGGCGCTGCAGTTCCAGGACCGCTCCAGCCAGATCCTGCAGCAGGTCGGCACCGACATCCAGCGCCTGGCCGCCGCGCTGGGCGAGGACGCGCCGCGGTCGCTGGAACCCGGCAACTGGCTGCGCGACATGCAGGCCAGCTACACCACCCCCGAACAGCACGCGCTGCACCAGCAGGGCAGCACCGCGGCAGACACGCCTGCCATCACTTTTTTCTGAGGCTAAGGAGACTTTATGGCGAAGACCATCATGATCGTGGACGATTCCACCTCGTTGCGCCAGGTCGTGGGCATCACGCTCAAGCGCGCCGGCTTTGACGTGATCGAGGCAGGCGACGGCCTGCAGGCGCTGGACAAGCTGGACGGGCGCAAGATCAACCTGATCATCAGCGACGTCAACATGCCCAACATGGACGGCATCAGCTTCGTGAGCATGGCCAAGCAGCGCCCGGCCTACCGCTTCACGCCGGTCATCATGCTGACCACCGAAGTGAGCGAGGACAAGAAGCGCGCCGGCCAGGCTGCCGGCGCCCGCGCCTGGATGGTCAAGCCCTTCCAGCCGGAGCAGATGCTGATGGCCGTCACCAAGCTGATTGCCGCCTGAGGCCCGCCATGGACACCGCCGCGAAACGCGTCGCCATCGAAGGCGACCTGACGATTTATACCGTGCGCGAATGGCGTGATTGCCTGGCCCGCGTGCTCGACAGCCACACGCTGCTGGAAGTGGACCTGGCCGGCGTCGAGCAATGCGACACCGCCGGCGTGCAACTGCTGGCCATGCTGAAGCTGGAGGCCGACGCGCAGGAGCGGGAAGTGGTGTTCCGTAACGTGGGCCCGTCGGTGCTGGACCTGGTCATGATGTTCCGCCTGCATGGCCTGCTCGGCCTGTCCGGCGTCGTCGCGGGGCTGGCATGACGCACGAGAATCCGCTGCACACCTTCATCGCCGAGGCGCGCGACCTGTTGCGCGCCATGGAAGACGCGCTGCTGCAGATCGAGGACGCGCCGCAGGACGCGGGCCTGATCAACGAAATCTTCCGCGCCGCCCACACCATCAAGGGTTCGGCCGGACTGTTTGGCCTGGAGCGCATCGTCGGCTTCACCCACGTGCTGGAAAGCCTGCTGGACCACGTGCGCGAAGGCGCGCTGGCGCTGGACTCGGGCCGGGTGGCGCTGCTGCTGTTCTGCGGCGACCATATCCAGCAACTGGTGGACCATTGCGAGGACGGCGCGCTGTCGCCCGCCACCCTGACGCAGGGCGAGCAACTGCTGCAGCGCTTGCAGGCGGAGCTGGGGACGCTGGCGCGCGGCGGCGATGCGCCCGCCAGCGCGGTGGCGGCGCACTGGCGTTTGTCGCTGCGCTTTGAGCGCGAGGCTTACCGCAACGGCATCGACCCGTATGCGCAGATCGCCTACCTGGCCAAGCTGGGCCAGTTGCTGCACGTGGAAACCGTGACCAGCGGCTTGCCGGGCCTGGCGGCGGACCCGGAAGAATGCCACCTGGGCTTTGAAGTGGCGCTGTGCAGCGCCGCCGGCCAGGCCGAGATCGAGGCGGCGTTTGAATTCGCGCGCGACGATTGCCACCTGCGCCTGCTGCCGCCGGACAGCATGGCGCCCGCGGCCGACGCCGCTGTCGCCGCGCCTGCCGTCGCGGCGGCGGGCAGCGCCCAGGCGCCGCGCGGCACGGCCCGCCACGGCGCCACCCTGCGCGTCGACGTGGCCAAGATGGACCACCACATCAACCTGGTGGGCGAATTGATCGTGGCCAGCGCCGCCGCGCGCGTGGCGGCCGCGCGCAGCGACGCGGCGGCCATGCGGGAAGCGGCCGAGACCCTGGCCCAACTGGTCGAGTCGGTGCGCGATTCGGCGCTGAACCTGCGCATGGTGCCCATAGGCGCCACCTTCGAGCGCTTCAAGCGGCTGGTGCGCGACGCCAGCGCGGAGCTGGGCAAGGATATCGCGCTGACCCTGCGCGGCGGCGACACGGAGCTGGACAAGACGGTGGTCGAGCGCATCGCCGATCCGCTGACCCACCTGGTGCGCAACGCCATGGACCACGGCATCGAGACGGCCGCACTGCGCCGCCAGCGCAACAAGCCGGCCACCGGCCAGTTGCTGCTGGAGGCTTACCACGACGCCGGCCACATCGTGATCGAGGTGTCCGACGACGGCGGCGGCCTGGATCGCGAGCGCATCCTGCGCAAGGCCGTCGAGCGCGGCCTGGTGGCGGCCGATGCCGAGCTGGCGCCGCAGGACATCGACCGCCTGATTTTCCAACCCGGCTTTTCCACCGCCGAAGCGGTCAGCACGCTGTCCGGGCGCGGCGTCGGCATGGACGTGGTGCGCGCCAACATCGAGGCGCTGCGCGGCAGCGTCAGCGTGGACAGCGTGCCGGGGCAGGGCAGCCTGGTGCGCATCCGCCTGCCGCTGACCCTGGCCATCATCGACGGCTTCCAGGTCGGCGTGGGCGACAGCACCTATGTGATTCCGCTGGAGATGGTGGACGAATGCATCGAGCTGGGCCCCGGCCACCAGGGGGCGGCGGACGGCTGCCTGGACCTGCGCGGGGAAGTGCTGCCGTTCCGCCGCCTGCGCGAGCAGTTCCGGGTGGCGGGGGCGGCGGCGCGGCGCGAGAGCGTGGTGGTGGTGCGCTACGGCGAGCGCAAGGCCGGGCTGGTGGTGGACCGCCTGATGGGCGAGTTCCAGACCGTGATCAAGCCGCTGGGGCGGCTGTTCGGCGGCCTGCCCGGCGCCAGCGGTTTCACCATCCTGGGCGGCGGCGACGTCGCCCTGATTCTGGACATCCCTGGACTGATGCGGCAGATGGAAGCGCGCCACGCCTGACGGGTGGGGCGATAACAACGGGTCAATACGACAAGAGAGGAATAAGACCATGACAGTCACCAAGAAGATGTCCCTGCTGGTGCTGGCCGCGCTGGCCGGCATCGCGCTGCTGGCGGCGATCTGCCAGAGCCAGATCGCCAAGGTGTATGACTACGCCAACTTCGCCAACGTCAATACCGTGCCCAGCCTGCGCGACATCGCCCGCGCCGCGGACGCCGTGTCCGACCTGCGGGTGCAGGTCTGGCGCCACATGGCGCAGGGCGACGCCAACGCGCAGCGCGACACCGAAGCCAGGATGGCGGACGACGTGAAGAAGATTGAAGCGGCGCTTGCCGACTACGAGAAAAACGATGTGGCCGACGAGCGCGACCGCGCGCTGCTGGCGGCCGACCGCGAAGCGCTGCGCGCCTATGAGTCGCTGCGCGGTCGCGTGATCGCCTTGTCGCGCGAGCACAAGGACCAGGAGGCGGTTGCCCTGCTGATCAACGCCGCCGAGGGGCACCGCATCGCGCCGGCCTTCGAGGAGCACCGCGCCTACAACAACAAGCTGGGCAGCGAAGGCGCGGCGCAGGCCGTGCAGGCGCGCGACGCCGCGCTGCGCCTGTCCTTGACGGTGGCGGCCGCCACGCTGCTGGTGGTGGCCGGGCTGGGCTTCTTCATCACCCGCAACCTGCTGCGCCAGTTGGGCGGCGAGCCGGAGTACGCGGCGCGCATCGCCAGCCGCGTGGCGCAGGGCGACCTGACCGTGCAGGTGGCGACCCGCGCCGGCGACGACAGCAGCCTGTTGTTCGCCATCCGCACCATGTCCGACAAGCTGCGCGGCATCATCGGCGAGGTGCGCGGCGCGGCCGACGCCCTGTCCGGCGCGGCCGAGGAGATCAGCAGCGCCGCCCAGGGCCTGAGCCAGGCCAGCAGCGAGCAGGCCGCCAGCGTGGAGGAAAGCTCGGCCGCGGTGGAGGAAATGAGCGCCTCGATCGCGCAGAACACCGGCAACGCCCGCAGCACCGACAGCATGGCGGCGCACGCCTCGGCCCAGGCGACCGAGGGCGGCGCCGCCGTGCGCGCCACGGTGACGGCCATGCGCAGCATCGCCGGCAAGATCGGCATCATCGACGATATCGCTTACCAGACCAACCTGCTGGCGCTGAACGCGGCCATCGAAGCGGCGCGCGCCGGCGAACATGGCAAGGGCTTTGCCGTGGTGGCAGCGGAAGTGCGCAAGCTGGCCGAGCGCAGCCAGGTGGCGGCGCAGGAAATCGGCGAGCTGGCGGGCGCCAGCGTGGGCCAGGCCGAACAGGCCGGCCGCCTGCTCGACCAGATGGTGCCCGCCATCGGCCGCACCTCGGAACTGGTGCAGGAAATCGCCGCCGCCTCGTCCGAGCAGGCGCAGGGCGCCGCCCAGATCAGCATCGCCATGGGCCAATTGAGTCAGGCGACGCAACAGAACGCCGGCGCCTCGGAAGAGCTGGCCGCCACCGCCGAGGAGATGAGCAGCCAGGCCGCCACCCTGCAGCAATTGATGGCCTTCTTCCAGTTGGCCGACGGCGCGCCGGGCGCGGGCCCGGCGTTGCGGGTGGTGGCCGGGCCGCGCCTGACCGCGCTGACGCCCACCATGTCGCAGCGGGCGGTCGAATCCCAGTTCGTGCGTTTCTGAGGACCCGGCATGGCGGCAAACCGACAGGCCGCGCCGGCGGCCAGCACGGCGCAGTACCTGAACTTCATGCTGGGCGAGGCGACCTATGCGATCGCCATCCTCGGCATCAAGGAAGTCATTCAATACGGCGGCGTGACCGAGGTGCCGCGCATGCCGGACTTCATCCGCGGCGTGATCAACCTGCGCGGCGCGGTGCTGCCGGTGATCGACCTGGGCGCCTGCTTCGGGCGCGGCGTGTCGGCGCCGGCCCGGCGTAGCTGCATCGTGGTGATGGAAATGGCTGGCGGCCACGAGGTGGGCGTGATGGTGGACGCCGTCCACGCCGTGTTGGACATCGACACCGCCGATATCGGGCCGCCGCCGGCCTTCGGCGGCGGCCTGCGCGCCGATTTCATCCAGGGCATGGCGCGGGTCGGTGAGCGCGTGGTGGTGATCCTCGATGTCGGCGCCGCACTGTCGCAGGACCAGGTCGCCGCGCTGGACCGGCTGGCGACCACCGCGGCCGGCGCATGAGGCCGGCCAGGGTATTGATCGTGGATGACTCGGCGGTCGTGCGGCAGGTGCTGTGCGGCCTGCTCGATGGCGCGCCGGGCCTGCAGGTGATGGGCGCGGTGGCCGATCCCCTGTTCGCGCAGCAGCGCATGCGCCACGAGTGGCCCGACGTGATCGTGCTGGACGTGGAGATGCCGCGCATGGACGGCCTCACCTTCCTGCGCCAGTTGATGCGGCAGCGTCCGACGCCGGTGGTGGTGTGCTCGACCCGCACCCAGGCCGGCGCGCGCGTCACGGTGGAAGCGCTGGCGGCGGGCGCGGTGGCGGTGCTGCCCAAGCCGGCGGCCAATGTGCGGCAGCGGCTGATGGAAGGCGGCGACGGCCTGGTGGCGACGGTGCGCGCCGCGGCTGGTGCGCGCCTGGCCGCGTCGCCGCGCCTGGCCGACCCCCTGGCACCGCCGCCGGCGCCGGCGCGTCTTGCGGCCGCGGTGGCCAGGCCCGTGCGCCGGCGCGGCGCGCGCAAGCCGGGGCTGGTCGCCATCGGCGCCTCGCTGGGCGGCACCCAGGCGCTGCAAACGGTCCTGACCGCGCTGCCGCCCGATTGTCCGCCGGTGCTGATCGTGCAGCACATGCCGGCGCGGGTGACGCATGCCTTTGCCGAGCGGCTCGACGGCCTGTGCCGGATTGCGGTGCGCGAGGCGCGCGACGGCGAGCCGGCGCTGCCCGGCCAGGCCCTGGTCGCCCCGGGCGGACGGCATCTGCGCCTGCAGCGGCGCGGTGCGGGGTGGGCGGTGGAAGTGCTGGACGGCCCGCGGGTCAACCGGCACCGGCCGGCGGTCGATGTGCTGTTCCGCTCGGCCGCGCAACAGGCCGGCGCCGACGCGGTCGGCATGTTGCTGACCGGCATGGGCGCGGACGGCGCGCGCGGCCTGCTGGAAATGCGCGGGGCCGGCGCCTGGACGGTGGCCCAGGATGAGGCGAGCTGCGTGGTCTATGGCATGCCGCGCGCGGCGGCCGAGCTGGGCGCCGCCTGCGCCGTCCTGCCGCTGTCGGCCATGGCCGGCGTGATCGCGGACGGCCAGCGCTGAGCGTGCGACGCGGCCAGCTTGGCATGTGGCGCGGAAAAGCAAAATCCTGATTTTCTGATTTTCATGTAGGGAAGAAAGCCTTATAGTGTAAGGAAATTCCTACCGTTGACGGACTGCACTTTTATAAGTGAAGATGTGCTATTAGTTGTAATCAATTCATGTTCTTGTGTAGGACAGGGGGATAGGAATGCAGGGAAGGGGAAGCCGCGCAGCCGTCTGGCTGGCGCTATCGGCCTGCCTGCCGCGGGCGGCGCAAGCCCAGGCGGCGGATGGCGACGCCATGCCGACCGTGGTGGTGTCCGGCCAGCGCGCCAGCATGGACACGGCGCGCCAGATCCGCCGCAACGCCGACGCCATCGTCGACGCCGTGGTGGCGGACGCCATCGACAAGCTGCCGGACTTCAGCGTCAACGACGCCATCCAGCGGGTGCCGGGCGTGCAGATCGGGCGCGACCGCGGCGAAGCCAACACGGTGGCGATCCGCGGCCTGACCCAGATGGAAACCACCATCAACGGGCGCGAAGTGTTCACCGCCGGCACCGGCCGCGTGGTCGACTTCAGCGACCTGCCGGCCGAGATGGTGGCCGCCATCGCCGTCTACAAGACCGCGCTGGCGTCCCAACTGGAAGGCGGGGTGGGCGGCCTGGTCGACTTGCAGACGCGGCGCCCCTTCGATTTCGACGGCCGGGTGCTGGCGGCCAGCGCGCGCAGCGTGTACGGCGACCTGGTGGGCGGCAGCGCGCCCCAGGTGAGCGTGCTGGGCAGCGATCGCTGGCGCCTGGGCGGCGGCGAACTGGGCGTCCTGCTGAACCTGACCAGCCAGCGGCGCGCCTGGCGCGAGGACCAGAAGAGCAGCGGCAATCCCTTGCTGCGCAGCGACCTGGTGCCGGGCCAGGGCGTGATCGTCCCCAATGGCACCACCGAGTCGGCCAGCCTGGGACGGCGCCGGCGCGCAGCGGCCAGCGGCGCCCTGCAGTGGCGTCCGCAGCCGGGGCTGGAACTGTATGCCGAAGGCAGCTACGTCCAGTTCAAGACCCTGCAGGACACCTACCAGATCAATGCCTTCGCCAGCCCCGCGGCGGCGCCCGGCACCACGCTGTTTCCCGGCACGTCCTACGTCGAGCAGGTCAGTTGGCTGAACGCGCCCCTGAGCATCCTGAGCTTCGCGCGCGACACCGTGGACCGCGACCGCCAGTTGGCGCTCGGCGGTAGCTGGCGCGGCAGCGGCCTCACGCTCAAGGCCGACCTGAGCCACACCACCAGCGACCAGAACCTGCTGTTCTCCGGCACTTCGTTGGCGGCCACGGCGCCGGTCTTCAGCCAGGACTGGCGCAGCGCGGTGCCGGCCACCAGCTACCAGTTCGCGGCCGGCGACCCGGCCAATTACCGCTACGCCAGCATGCTGTACACGCTGCGCCCGTTCAACGGCGCGCTGAACGCGGCGCGCGTGGACGCCGAATGGGCGCGTCCCGGCAGTTGGTGGCACACGCTGGCGGCCGGCCTGCGCCTGGCGCGGCGCGAGGCCGACAACGGCAGCGGCGTGATCGCCGCCAGCGCCGCCGTGCCGGCCGCCTACGCCAACCAGCCCGGCACGCTGGCGCCGGCGCCGGTCAGCCTGATGGACGGCGGCCCGGCCAGCCTGGGCGGCTACCTGGCCGGCGACCTGGCGCTGGCGCGCGACCCGCTGGCGCTGCGCCAGCAGTTGGGCATCACGGCCCCGGTGCCGGCCAGCGGCAGCCCCGCCATCTGGTCGCTCAGCGAACGCAGCACGGCCGCCTGGCTGATGGGCAGTTTCCGCGCCGCCGGGCTGCCGCTGGACGGCAATGCCGGCCTGCGCGCGGTGCATGTGCAGACGGCGGCGGACGGCCTGCGCAGCAGCAACGGCGTGGTCACGCCCGAGCGGGACAGCAGCGCCGGCACCGACTGGCTGCCCAGCGCCAACCTGCGTTACCGCGCCGACGCCGACAGCGCCTGGCGCGCCGCCGCCTCGCGCACCGTCAGCCGGCCCGGCTTCGACCAGTTGCAGCCTTCGCTGACCCTGTTCCGCAACCTGGTGAACCCGGCCGGCAGCACCGGCAGCGCCGGCAACCCGGACTTGCAGCCGGTGCGCTCGCGCAACCTGGACCTGGCCTGGGAACGCTACCTGGCCGGCCAGGGCATGTTCACCGCCACCGCGTTCTGGAAATGGGTGGATGGCTTCGTGCAGAACCGCACCGCGCCGGAAACCGTCGATGGCGTCAGCTACCAGGTGACGCGGCCGCAAAACGCCAACCCGGCCCGCATCCAGGGCGCCGAGCTGGCCTACCAGCAGTTCTTCACCGGCCTGCCGGGCGCCTGGCGCGGCCTGGGCATGCAGTTCAACTACACCTATGTCGACAGCCGCACCCCCAGCGCCGCGCTGGGGGCGGACGTGCCGCTGCAAAACCTGTCGCGCCAGAGCGTCAACGCGGTGCTGATGTACGATGGCGGGCCGTGGTCGGCGCGCGCCGCGTACAACTGGCGTTCGCGCTTCCTGAACGGCACGGCCACCTTTGCCGGCATCGGCACCCTGCCGGTGTATGTCTCCGGCTACGGCTGGCTGGACGCGGCGCTGCGCTACCGGCTCGACCAGCACTGGAGCCTGGCGCTGGAAGCGACGAATCTGGGCAACACGGTGCGCCGCGCCTGGTACGCGGTGCCGGAGCGGCAGCAGAGTAGCTGGCAGAACGACCGCCAGTTGGCATTCAGCGCCTCGTTGCGCTACTAGCGGCAAGAGGCAGTCCGGGCGGTCCTGACAGGCGGAAGGTGGCGGCGTGAAGCGAGCAGGCAAGGGGAGGCGTATCGGCAGGGCGTGCGGCGCCCTGCTGCTGTGCTGTTCGCTGTGCGCGCCGGCCCTGGCGCTGCCGCTGCCGCAGTGGCGGGCGGAAGTGGCGCGGGTGCGCCTGTTGACCGAGAACGACACCGCCGCCGCGGCTGCCGCCTTGCCCGGCCTGGCCAGCGCCCTGCCGGCCGAGGCCGGCATCCCGGACCGGGTGCGCCTGCTCAACGTGCGTGCCCGCATCGCCCTGTACCGCGCCGAAACCGAGCAGGCCGGCGCCCTGGCCGAGCAGGCGCTGGCCATGGCCGACCAGGCCGGCGACCGGCTCGGCGTGGCCGAGGCCGACCTGGTGCTGGCGCTGAACACGGTCAACCAGGGGCGCTTCGAGCGCCTGCCGCAACTGACCGACCAGGCGGTCAAGGCGCTGACCGGCATCGACCGGCCCGACCTGCTGGCCGAAGCCATGCTGCGCCTGGCCATGACCTACACCCGCTTCGGCAAGATCGAGGAAACCGTGGACACCTGCGTCCGCACCATGGACTTGGCGCGCCGCAGCCGCAATCCGCTGGCCCTGGCCTATGCCCACCAGTGCATGGGCAGTTCCTACAATTCCAGCGACGTCACCCGGCAATCGCTGGAGCACTACCGGCAGATGCAGCAGCAGGCCCGGCTGGCCGGCTCGCGCCTGCTGGAAGCGCAAGCCATCGCCGGCCAGGGCGGGGTGCTGAGCGCCACCGGCGACCGCCGCAGCGGCGAAGCCCTGGTGCACCAGGCCAGCGCCCTGTACCGCAGCATCGACGTGCCGTTCTACCTGACCGCCAGCCTGTTTGGCGAGGCCAACCAGGCGCGCCTGCGCGGCGACCGGGCGCGCGCGGTGCAATTGCTGGACGAGGTAATCGCCACCTACCAGCGCCTGCCCAACAAGACCGGCATGTGGTGGACCCTGACCGCGCGCGCCGGCGACCTGATGGCGCTGGACAAGCTGGACGCGGCCGGGGCCGACCTCGAGCAGGCGCTGGCGATTGCCCGCGACATCAACCTGCCGCTCTACCTGAGCGAGAGCCAGCGCCTGCTGGGCCAACTGGAAGCGCGGCGCGGCGACTTCCGCGGCGCCTACGCGCATGCGCTGGGCGCGGCCGACATGATGGCCCAGGCCAACCGCAAGAAGATCACCACCCGCGTGCTGGAGCTGACCGAGCGCTACCAGGCCGAGGCGCGCCAGCGCGAGATCGACGAGCTGACCCGGCGCAACGCGCTGCAGCGCATCGAGCTGCGCGCGCGCACGCTGTCGCAGCGCTGGCTGTGGACGGTGCTGGGCGCGATCGCCGTGGTGCTGGCGGTGCTGGCCTATTTCCTGCTGCGCCTGCGCCGTTCGCACCGCCTGCTGGCGCTGGCCAACGCCGGCCTGCAGCAGTCGCAGCAGGCGCTGCAGCGGCAGACCGCGATCCTGCAGTCCGTGCTGGACAGCATGGGCGACGGCGTGGCGGTGGCCGACGAGGCCGGCCGCCTGGTGCTGGCCAACCCGGCCGCCGGCCGCATCGTCGGCATGGCGCTGCCGGACGATGGCGGCTGGCCGGGCGCGCGCCAGTTCTTCCAGCCGGACCGCCGCACCCCCTATCCGCGCGACGAGCTGCCGCTGCGGCGCGCCCTGCGCGGCGACGCGGCCGGGGCCAGCGCGGAAATCTACATGATCGCGCCCGGCCTGGACGAGGGCCGCTGGCTGCACATGACGGCGCGCCCGCTGGCCGGGCCGCAGGCCGGCGCGGTGGCGGTGATCGCCGATATCTCGGAGCGCAAGCGCGCCGAGGAGGAAATCCGCGCCCTCAACGCCAGCCTGGAGGGCAAGGTGCAGCAACGCACGGCGCAATTGCGCCAGCAGACGCGCTACCTGCGGGTGCTGATCGACACCATCCCGTGGTGGGTGTGGTTCAAGGATACCGACAGCCGCTACGTGGCGGTCAACCGCCCCACCGCGCGCATCCTGGGCTGCGAGGTCGAGGCCATGGTCGGCAAGACCGACTTCGACGTCAAGCCGGCGGCCGTGGCGCAAGCGTTCCGCGACGACGACCTGAAGGTGATGCGCAGCGGCCACCCGCAAACGGTGGAGGAGGTGCAGCAGGGCCCGGACGGCCCGCTGTGGGTGGAAATTTTCAAGGCGCCGGTGATCGACGAGGATGGCAGCGTGCTGGGCACGGTGGGCCTGGCGCGCGACATCAGCGCCCGCAAGGAAGCCGAGGCGGCGCGCGACGCGGCGCTGCTGGAAGCCCAGCGCCTGGCGCGCATGCGCAGCGAATTCCTGGCCCAGATGAGCCACGAGCTGCGCACCCCGCTCAACGCCGTGCTGGGCTTCGTGCAACTGCTGCAGCGCGACCCCGGCCTGAGCGCGCGCCAGCAGGCCAGCATCGACGGCATCGGCTTCAGCGGCGAGCATCTGCTGGGCCTGATCAACAACGTGCTGGACTCGGCCAAGCTGGAGGACAGCAAGCTGCAGTTGTATCCGCAGGCGCTGCCGCTGGCGCCGTTCCTGAACGGGCTGGCCGCCATGATGCAATTGCGCGCGGCCGACAAGGGGATCGAATTCCGCTGCGAGCTGGGCGACGGCCTGCCGGCCAGCGTCTGGGCCGACGAGCAGCGCCTGCGCCAGGTCTTGCTCAACCTGCTGTCCAACGCCATCAAGTTCACCGACCGCGGCGCGGTCGCGCTGCGGGTGCAGGCCGGGCAGCCGCGCCACCTGCGCTTTGCGGTGCAGGACAGCGGGGTGGGGATCGCGCCGGGCGAGCTGGAAACCATCTTCCAGCCCTTCGAGCAGGTGGGCGAGGCGCAGCGCCGCTTCGGCGGCACCGGCCTGGGGCTGGCCATCAGCCGCCAACTGGTGCGCCTGATGGGCAGCGAAATCCAGGTCGAGAGCCAGCCCGGGTTCGGCAGCCTGTTCTGGTTCGAACTGGAGCTGGCGGCCAGCAGCGCCGCCGCCAGCAGCCCGGCGCCCGAGCCGCTGGCCAGCCCGGCGCCGGCCGCGCCGCTGACCGCGCCGCCGCAGGCCGAGCTGGAGGAATTGATGCGCCTGGTCCGCATCGGCAATATGCGCGCCATCCTCGACCGCGCCGCCTACCTGGAGCGGCTCGACGCGCGCTACATCCCGTTTGCCGCCCAGCTCGACCAGCTGGCCCAGGGTTACCGCTCCAAGGCCCTGCGCCAACTGGTGGAGCACTATTTACAGGCGGACTGAACCATGCTGGTTAGCGAAAAATCAGGATTTCCTGATAGGCAGGTCCTGGCCGCTCTGTCATTCTCGCCCGTGGCAACGATGTTGATAACGCACGCATGGGCAGGGAATGGAACAGGCATGACAAGGGTAGGCGACCTGCGCCGCGGCTGGACCGCCTGGCTTGGCCTGATGCTGTGCTGGGGGTTGTGGCAATCGGCCAGCGCCCTGCCGCTGGCGGACTGGCGGGGCGCCCTGGACCGGGTGCGCCTGCTGGCCGAGAACGACGTGGCGCGCGCCGCCGAGCAGGCGCGGCAACTGGCCGCCCAGTTGCCGCCCGGCGCCGGCCTGCAAGACCAGGCGCGCCTGCTGGCATTACAGGCCCGCATCGAGCACTACCTCGGTCATACGGAACAGGCGGCCGAGCTGGCCGAGCGGGCCCTGGCCCAGGCCCAGCAGGCCGGCGACCGCGAGGGGCAGGCCGAAGCCTACCTGGTGAGCGCGCTCAACACGGTCAACCAGGGCCAATTCGAGCGCCTGATCACCGTGGCCAACGAGGCGGTCAAGGTGCTGGCCGGGGTGGACCGGCCCGACCTGATGGCCGACGCCATGCTGCGCCTGGGGATGGTGTACAGCCGCTTCGGCAAGCCGGAAGAAATGGTCGACACCTGCGTGCGCACCATGAACCTGGCGCGCGGCAGCCGCAACGTCTGGGCCCTGGTCTACGCCCACTATTGCATGGCCAACGCCTACAGCATCAGCGAGAACGTGCGCGAGTCGCTGGAGCAGTACCGCTTGATGCAGGCCCAGGCGCACCTGGCCGGCGCCCTGCTGCTGGAAGGCCAGGCCATCCGCGGCGAAGCGCAGCAACTGGGCGCGCTGGGCGACGCGACCGGCGCGCTGGCCAAGGTGCGCCAGGCCAGCGCCATCTTCCGCCAGGTCGGCGCGCCGTTCTACCTGAGCGCCAGCCTGTATGCGGAAGCCACGCTGGCGCGCGCCGCCGGCCACCACCAGCAAGCGCTGGACCTGCTCGACACGGTGGCCGACATTTATGAGCGCCAGTCCAACAACACGGGCCTGTGGTGGACCCTGACCGCGCGCAGCGCGGAACTGCAGGCGCTGGGGCGCCTGCCGGCGGCGCGCGCCGACCTCGAGCGCTCGCTGCGATTGGCGCGCGCCCTCGGCATGCCGCTCTACCTGAGCGAGAGCCAGCGCCTGCTGGGCGAGATGGCCGCGCGCCAGGGCGACTACCGCCGGGCGTACCAGCACGCCCTGAACGCGGCCGAACTGAACGGCGAGGCCAACCGCAAAAAGCTCAGCACCCGCGTGCTGGAACTGACCGAGCGCTACCAGCAGCAGGCGCACCAGCGCGAGATCGACGAGCTGACCCGCTACAACGAGCAGCAGCGCGCCGAGTTGCGCGAGCGCGCCTTCTCGCAGCGCTGGCTGTGGACGGTGCTGGCCGCGATCGCCGTGGTGCTGGCGGTGCTGGCCTACTTCCTGCTGCGCCTGCGCCGTTCGCACCGCCTGCTGGCGCTGGCCAACGCCGGCCTGCAGCAGTCGCAGCAGGCGCTGCAGCGCCAGACCGCGATCCTGCAGTCCGTGCTGGACAGCATGGGCGACGGCGTGGCGGTGGCCGACGAGGCCGGCCGCCTGGTGCTGGCCAACCCGGCCGCCGGCCGCATCGTCGGCATGGCGCTGCCGGACG